>RCUH01000107.1_pt1 | contig 136264 bp, 134 predicted proteins | sample 2166191 | NCBI WGS metagenome assembly RCUH01 (sample SAMN09932848, study PRJNA488358) | compost metagenome | feature: garden; material: soil; isolation source: compost soil in an enriched community after 214 h of incubation | place: Germany: Experimental Botanical Garden Goettingen | collected...
CTTTGCGACTTTGGAGGTTGGATCGCTTACCGTCCCTTCGGGACCCGCTACCTGATAAGCGGGACTTGTAACCTGGAAAGGTCGCTATGGAGCGGCTGTAGGAGCTGCCGAGTTATGTGGTGCAAGGAGCCGCTTGAGGTTTCGAACCCACCCAAACCCTCCCTTATAAGGGAGGGCCCCAAGGGCTTTGCCCTCTGGACACCCTGCCGAGGAACGGAGGAGCCCAAGAGGCGGTGTTTTGTGACTGTGGTGGTTGGACCGCTTACCGTCCCTTCGGGACCCGCTGACTGGTTGGCAGGACTTTGTTACCTGGAAAAGGTCGCTATGGAGCGGCTACAGGAGCTGGCGAGTTATGTGGTGCAAGGAGCCGCTGTCGCCCCTTTGGGGCACGCTCTACAATTGCGATTTTTTTTGTTTAGTGATTTGTTGCTGTAGGAGGCGCTACTCCGGCAGGATCGCTTAGTGCGAAGCAGGGATTAGAGTGTTTTGAGTTACATGCATATAGATGGAACTAGCGGAGAGGACGGAATCGTTCTGTAGAAGCGTTAGCGTTCGCCTTTGTCTCTAAATTTCTACCTCTGAATATTAGGATAAGGAAATTTAGAGACAACAGCGATCGGAAGAATGATCCGTCAACGGAGCGTGCTCCACGGACAGAGGAATGATCCGTCAACGGAGCGTGCTCCACGGACAGAGGAATGATCTGTCAACGGAGCGTGCTCCACGGACAGAAGAATGATCCGTCAACGGAACGTCTGATCCGAAGAATAGCCTTTTTGGCTTATGAATATGAAGGATGGTGCGTTATGGCGATTAGAGAGATTGTACTTGAACCGAATGAGGTGCTGCATCAGGTAGCAGAGGAAGTGAAACAGATTACCCCGGCTATTCGCAAGCTGCTGACAGATATGGCCGATACGATGTACGAAGCGGAGGGCGTAGGACTTGCGGCTCCGCAGGTAGGTGTTCTAAAACGGATTATTGTAATTGATGTCGGGGATGACAACGGGCTGATCGAGATGATCAATCCGGTGATCGTGGCCTCGGAAGGGGAGCAATTCGGGCCCGAAGGATGTCTGAGTATCCCTGGGTATCGCGGAGATGTTCGCCGGGCGAATCAAGTAACAGTGAAAGGGTTCGATCGTAAGGGCAAAGAGATTACGATTACGGGGACCGAGCTGCTTGCCCGCGCTTTTCAACATGAGATCGATCATCTAAACGGTATTTTATATACAGAGCTGGCTGAGAATTATTATGAGATTCCTCCTGAGGAAGAAGAGGAGTTTGAACAAGAGCAGGAACAAGCACAGAAGCAAGCACAGACAACAGAGGCACAGGAACCTAACCAAGAGAAGGAGTGAACAAGCCGATGAATATCGTTTTTATGGGAACTCCTGATTTTGCTGTACCTTCATTGGAGACACTATTAACCGAAGGGTACAACATTGTGGCGGTAGTTACACAGCCGGACCGTCCTCAGGGCCGGAAAAAGGTCCTTACCCCTACCCCCGTTAAAGAAGCAGCTCTCCGTCATGGACTGCCTGTGCTTCAGCCGCAGCGGATGCGGAGCCCGGAAGCTGTAGAGGAGCTTGCCGCTTATAAACCGGATGTGATCGTAACGGCGGCCTATGGGCAGATTCTGCCGAAAGCCGTGCTCGATCTCCCGCATTATGGCTGCTTGAACGTTCACGGTTCGCTGCTGCCGAAGTACCGGGGGGGAGCGCCGATTCAGCGTTCCATCATCAATGGGGAGAAGGAAACGGGAATTACCCTCATGTATATGGCCGAAGGGCTTGATACGGGAGATATGATTGCGAAGTCAGTTGTACCGATTGAAGACGAGGATACTTCGGGTTCATTATTCAAGAAGCTGAGTTTGGCAGGTGCAGCTCTTCTTAAGGAACAGCTTCCGCTGGTTATTGATGGCCGGGCCAAGCGGATTCCGCAAAATGATGAAGAGTCCACCTACGCCAGAAATCTGACTCGCGAGGATGAGCGAATCCCGTGGTCGGATTCTTCCCGTGCGATCTATAATCGCGTGCGGGGTTTGGTTCCTTTTGCAGGCGGCTTCACGCTTTGGAATGGAGAGGTGTTCAAGGTGTGGGAAGTCGCGAAGCCGCGTGACGGAGCTTCAACTGGCGGGAACCAGGCTCCAGGTACGGTGCTTGGCTTCACGGATCAAGGAATCGAGGTCCAGACCGGAGATGGTTCGGTTATTTTAACTAAAGTACAGCCAGCCGGCAAGAAAGCAATGGATGCAGCTGAATTTCTGCGCGGCGGGGTTCTGAAGAAAGGCGAGGTTTTCTCTTGAGCAGCTCTAATGAAAGCGGCAGGAAGGATGGTCCCGCACAGGTAAGCCGAACCGGAGGCCATAAATCTAATGGACATGTGAATAAAAGCTCCGCCAAACCCGCATCAGCCCGTGAGGTGGCCCTCCAGGTACTGACCCAGGTAGAAGAGGAGGGGGCGTACAGCAACCTGCAGCTGAACGGCGCGCTGCAGAGAAGCGGATTATCCGGGCCTGATGCAGGCCTTGCTACAGAGCTCGTATATGGTACGATTTCACGTTTGTCGACCATCGATTATTTTTTGGATCAATTTGTGGCCAAAGGGCTTAAGAAGCTTCAGCCTTGGGTACGCAATTTGCTTCGGCTCAGCTTTTACCAATTGCACTATTTAGACCGTATTCCATCGCATGCAGCGGTTAACGAAGCGGTGAATATTGCCAAGAAGAAGGGCCATCAGGGGATATCAGGGATGGTCAATGGCGTTCTGCGAAATGTGCTGCGCCGCAAGGATGAACTTAAGCTGCCAGAAGGCCTTCCCCCAGTGAAGCGGATTGCCCTCGAATACGCCTATCCCGAGTGGATGGTTGGCCGTTGGATTAAGCAGTACGGTGAGCAAGAAGCTGAAGCCATCTGCCGAGCGAACAACGAACCGCCCTCGGTCAGTGTTCGGGTGAATCGAACGAAGATCAGCAGGGATGAACTTATGAAGGAAATGCAGGCACAGGGACTTGATGCTCAGGCTTCTGAGGTATCGGAGGACGGCATTATTGTACGAAGTGGTGGCAATATGGCGCTTACGGATTGGTATCGCCAAGGGTATCTCTCCATTCAGGACGAGAGCTCCATGCTGGTTGCTGCTGCCGTTGACCCGTTGCCGGGAATGAGAATCCTGGATTGCTGCGCAGCTCCGGGCGGCAAGTCCTGCCACATTGCAGAGAAGCTGGATGGAGAAGGGGAGATTATTGCCAACGATGTTCATCCCCATAAGGCGAAGCTGATCGAGGATCAAGCCGCCCGGCTTGAGCTGAACACAGTTCGGGCAACAACCGGGGATGCCCTGCAGCTATCGAGCCAGTACCCCCCTGAATCATTTGACCGGATACTACTTGATGCTCCATGTTCAGGTCTCGGCGTAATCCGGCGGAAGCCCGATTTGAAATGGGCTAAGCAACCGGAGGATATCGATGAGATATCAGAACTCCAAGTCAAGCTCCTAGATGAAGTAGCCGGATTGCTGAAACCAGGCGGTATTCTTGTCTATAGCACTTGTACGGTAGAAAAGAGAGAAAATGAGCTTGTTGTCAAGGCCTTTCTGGACAAGCATTCCGAGTTCTCCGAAGCCTCGGATCAACCGGACAGCCTGGAACGGCTTGGAACCGGGAAGCTTAGAGAAGGCTCCGGGCTACAAATATTGCCTCAGGATTATCATTCTGACGGATTTTATATTGCCCGCCTTGTCAAACTAGGTTAATATGTCAGGAGGCATCCCCCCGCTGGAACTTTCCAGCGGGTTTTGCACTTTAGTGTGAACTGTGTTTATGATAAAATGGGAAGAATGAATATCAATTAGTGTTTAACTTAAATAGAACAGGTGTGTGATCATGAAGCCTTTTATATATGATTTTACGTTAGAAGAGCTGCAGGAATGGGCTGTATCCCAGGGGGAGCCTGCTTTCCGCGGAGGACAAATTTTTGATTGGATTTATGTAAAGCGGGTTAATTCTTTTGACGAGATGACGAACTTGTCTAAGAGCCTGCGTGAGAAGTTGAAGGAGAATTTCCAGTTTATTACGCTAAATGAAATCACCAAGTTCGAATCCAAGGATGGAACCGTGAAATTTCTGTTCGGTCTTCATGATGACCATGCCATCGAGACGGTAATTATGAAGCACAACTATGGTAACAGCATCTGTGTAACTACACAGGTCGGCTGCCGTGTAGGCTGTACATTCTGTGCCTCTACGCTTGGTGGACTGAAGAGGGATTTGACTGCGGGCGAGATTGTGGCTCAAGTTGTACGGGCCCAGCAGATTCTGGATGAACGCGGTGAACGTGTAAGCAGTATCGTTATTATGGGAACAGGTGAACCGTTCGAGAACTACGAAGCAACAATGAAATTTTTGCGCCTGATGATCCATGAGAAGGGTTTGAATATTGGACAACGGCATATTACTGTATCAACGAGCGGTATTGTGCCTAATATATACAGATTTGCTGATGAGGATACTCAGATCAATCTGGCTATTTCCATTCACGCACCGAATGATGCGCTTCGGTCGAAGCTCATGCCGGTTAACCGCCGCTTTCCTTTCGATGACGTAATGGAGTCGCTCAGGTATTATCAAGCCAAGACGGGGCGCCGGATTACTTTTGAATATGCGCTTATTGGCGGCGTGAACGATAGACCTGAGCATGCGGAAGAGCTTGCCAGTGTCCTGAAGAACATGCTCTGCCACGTCAATCTGATTCCGGTTAACTATGTACCGGAGCGCAAGTACACTCGAACTTCCAGAAATGACATATTTCAATTCCAACGCATATTGGCGGACAAGGGAATCAATGTTACGATCCGCCGGGAACAAGGTCATGATATCGCAGCAGCCTGCGGACAATTGCGGGCGAAGCATATGGAGTCTGGTGCGAGGTGAGAAGATTTGATAAAAACGGTGTATGTCAGTGATGTAGGACATGTTCGTTCTGTGAACGAAGATTCATCGTGGGTAGCTAATTTGGAACAAGGGTTCACTTTAGGGATTGTTGCAGATGGAATGGGGGGACATCAGGCCGGAGATACAGCCAGCAGGCTTGCTGTTGAGACGATTGTATCCGATCTGAAGTCTCTGCCGAGGGCAACCTCTTCCGAGCTTCGCCGTGAGGCACTCAGGAAGGCTATCCTGCATGCCAATGAAGTGGTATTCAGGGCAGCTTCGGAAAGTGTAGAATATCACAATATGGGGACCACCGTTGTAGCGATTCTTATGGATCGCCGGGAAGGTATTATCGGACATATTGGGGACAGCCGCGCTTATTTGTTCCGGCAGGGGAGCATCACCCAGCTGACTGAAGATCATACATTGGTCAATGAACTCGTAAAAAGCCGTCAGATCAGTGAAGAAGAGGCGTACAATCATCCACGTAGAAATGTGATTACCCGGGCACTTGGGACAGACGCACAGGTGGACGTAGATCTTATTCATGTTGTCCTGAAGGAAGGCGATATTCTCCTTCTTTGCAGTGACGGACTCAGCAGCTATGTTTCCAAACAACAGATGTCCCAGACCGTAGGACTGCCTAATGTATCACTGAAGGATCGGGCAGATCATCTCCTTCAGCTTGCTTTGGATGTAGGCGGAGAAGATAATATTACCGTAGCTTTATTTGAAATACCGGGTACGGCTGGGTCTAGTGCAAAGGAGTGGACAACATGATCGGACACGAATTGGGCGGTCGATATCAAATCATTGAACGAATTGGCGGAGGCGGAATGGCGCTTGTGTACAAGGCGCAGGATATTCTCCTTGGACGCAATGTAGCCATTAAAGTTCTGCGCCAACAATTTGTGCACGATGAAGAATTCATCCGCAGGTTTCGGCGGGAGGCGCAGTCCGCTGCATCTCTGTCACATCCGAATGTCGTCAGTATTTATGATGTAGGCCAGGAAGATGACATTCATTATATTGTTATGGAGTATATCGAAGGACAGAATTTAAATGAGATTATAAAAGAACGTGCCCCACTTCAGGTGGATGAGGCCGTTCGGATTGCATCACAAATCTGTGATGCCCTGGATCATGCCCATCATAACCAAATTATTCATCGGGATATTAAGCCTCATAATATATTAATTGGCCGTAATGGGCGGGTGAAGGTTACGGACTTCGGAATTGCCCGCGCCGCGTCCTCGGCGACGATTACCCAAACTGGCTCTGTGGTAGGATCTGTACATTACTTCTCTCCGGAGCATGCTAAAGGCGTTGTAACAGGAGAGAAATCGGACTTATACTCACTCGGGATTGTGCTGTACGAGATGCTGACTTCCAAGCTTCCTTTTCTGGGTGAAAGTCCGATCAGCGTAGCTTTGAAGCATCTCCAGGAGAATTTTGAAGAGCCGCGGCTTGTCAATCCGCTTATTCCACAAAGTGTGGAGAACGTCATTCTGAAGTCGATGCGCAAGAATCCGAACGAGCGGTATCAATCGGCCAAGGAGATGCTCAGGGATTTGGAGACCTGCCTTCTTCCGGAGAGACGAACGGAGTCCAAGATCATTTTTGATGATTTGGATGATGCTGACAAGACACGGGTTATCCTGGCTATTAAGCCTCCGGTTCAGAGGCCGGCAGCTGGAAGAACCTCACGTGTAGAAGAAGACAATGCTCCGGCCAAGCCTTCTGCTGCGAAGAAGAAGGCCTGGGTGAAACCAACCTTGTGGGTCGGGATCACGCTGCTGGTCATTTTATTCATGCTTGGAGTTGCCTGGTATGTCAATGAAAGTCTTAATAAACCTAATGTGAAGGTACCTCAGGTAATTAACCTCCAAGAAGATGTGGCGAGAGCAGAACTCGCCAAGGTCGGCCTCACGGTTCAGGAGCCGATTACAAGACAGTACCGGGAAGGCTTTGCGGCGGGAGTAGTCTATGAGCAGAGCAAGCCGGAAGGTACAGAAGTCAGACAGGGTTCAGCCATTGCCTTGACAGTGAGTGTGGATAAGCCGCTTAAGAAAGTGCCGGACCTAAGCGGACTGTCCTATGAGGATGCAAGCAAAAAACTGATCGATGAGTTCCAGATGAAGGTAGATCAGATTACCCGCAAGGAAGATTATAGTGAAGCTGATCCCGGAAAAGTTACAGGTCAGAGCCTAGCTGCTGGTTCAGACTTCGACCCTGCTATTGCTACGATTGAACTTACAGTAAGCAAGGGACAAGAAAAAGTTAGTATGCCTGATTTGACGGGTCTTACCCAGCAGCAAGCAGAAGCGAAGCTCAAAGAATATGGATTGAAGCTGGCTAAAGACGGGGTTGTTCAGCAATCCAGTTACAAGGTCGAACAAGGTCTGGTATTCAATCAGCATCCATATGCTCCTAAGGAACAGGTATCACCGGGCGAAGAGATCACGATATTCGTTAGTTCCGGCTATCCGCCTGAAGCGATTAAGTACACTTATAATGTCCCTGTTGCACCTAAGACGGAGGGCAAGAACAGTAAGATTCGCCTTGTGTATACCGATGCCCGTGGAGAGAATAGGGAAGCCGGTGTAAAAACCATAAAAACGGCTCAGACCATCCCAGTGGACCTCGTGCTTGCACCTACTAAGGATGGAGCTATTCTGGTCTATCAGGATGGTAAATACCTGGATACGCTCCCGGTATCTTATATTGATGCGAAGCAGGGAACCGTGCCTGTGCCAAGTACACCAATTGGACAGCAGCCTGCGGATACTACACCGCCAGATCAACCGCAGCAAGATCCAAATAATACTGGAGATAATAGTTCTGGAGATTCGGCTTCTATAAATGGTGAATACGGCGGTGCAACAGAACGTTACGCTTCGGATCCATCTTATGCTAAGCAGGTCAAAGAAGCCCAAAAAGAAGCACAGAAAGCCGAGAAAAAGAAGAAAAAGGATCAGGAATAAGGCAGATAAACATGGAAGTGAGGCTGCATACATGCCTGAGGGCTTAATTATTAAGGCTTTAAGCGGATACTATTATGTGAAGAAGGCAGGCGATGAACCGGGCAGACCGGTTCAGTGCCGGGGCCGGGGGGTTTTTAAGAAGAGAGGAATTACTCCACTTGTAGGCGACAGGGTTATCTTTGAGCATACGGAGAACGGAGAGGGGACGGTTACGGAGATTCTGCCACGAGTGTCGGAGCTTATTCGTCCACCGGTGGCTAATGCCCGTCTGGCTGTTCTGCTGTTCTCTCTTCGTGAACCTGATATGAATCTTCAGCTGCTGGACAAGTTCCTGGTCCACATTGAGAATGAGGGCCTGGAGACGCTTATTTGTCTAACAAAACGTGATCTTCTTGACGATTCGGATACAGCGGATGAATTGACCAAGCAGGTTAGTGATTTATACAGCTCCATCGGTTATGAAGTGATTGTCACCAGTTCACATACGGGAGCAGGCACTGAAGAAGTGCTTAAGCGGCTTGCCGGAGAGATCAGTGTCTTCTCCGGACAATCCGGTGTAGGCAAGTCTTCGCTTCTGAATGCGATGCTGCCTGGTCTAGGCCTGGAGACAAGCGCAATCAGCCTGCGTCTCGGCAGGGGTAAGCATACGACGCGTCATGTCGAGCTTATCGAGCTTGAGAACGGAGGTTACGTCGCAGATACTCCAGGGTTCAGCCAGCTGGATTTCCTGGAACTAGGGGTGGACCGGCTATCTGAATGCTTCCGTGAGTTTGTTCCTTTTGCCTCGGAATGCAAATTCCGTGGATGCAGTCATCTTCACGAACCTGGCTGCCAGGTTCGGGCAGCACTGGGGGATGGGAAGATTGCAGCCAGCCGATACGAACACTATGTACAATTCTATGAGGAAATGAAAGATAAGAAACGGAGGTACTAATCAAGTGATCAACATTGCACCATCAATTTTATCTGCGGATTTCGCTAAATTGGGCCAGGAAATTGCTGAAGTAGAACAAGCGGGGGCTGAGTGGCTTCATGTTGATGTCATGGACGGACACTTTGTTCCTAACATCACTTTGGGTCCGCTGGTTGTGGAGGCCATCAAGCCTCATACCAACCTCTTTATGGATGTGCACCTGATGATTGAGAATCCGGATGCCTACATACCCGCTTTTGCCAAAGCAGGCGCTGATCTGATTACCGTGCACGCTGAAGCTTGTGTTCATCTGCATCGGGTGATCCATCTGGTTAAGGAGCAGGGAGTTAAGGTAGGGGTCGCGATTAACCCGGGAACACCGGTATCCGTCTTGTCTGAAGTGATTGAAGACCTTGACTTGGTGCTTGTCATGACCGTGAATCCGGGCTTTGGCGGACAATCCTTCATTTCGGGTACGGTTCGCAAAATCCGCGAGCTGAACGAATTGAAGAAACAGATGGGGTTGAATGACCTGCTTATCGAGGTAGATGGCGGCATTACCGCCCAGACTGCGCCGCTCGTCGTAGAGGCTGGTGCAGAGGTTCTGGTCGCCGGAAGTGCTGTATTCGGCCGTTCTGATCGTGCTGGAGCCATTGCCGAAATCCGTAACAGCGTAAGAGCTTAAATGGAAAATGAGGACGACCTTCAACCTGCTTTAATGGAATAGGGCAGGCGTGAGGCGCATACAATTGTGTTACATGAGCTAAGGTTCTCATGTAACCTTTTTTTTTGTGAATAGAGCACACATGATGTGGGTTCGAGTCATAGAATAAAGTAAGCATGGGAAGTATGGGGAGGGTGAATAATGAAGTTTTACACATTTAAGTTGCCTAAATTTTTGGGAGGTTTTGTGAAGGCCGTTCTGAATACATTTCATAAGAACTAAAAAAGACATTAAAAAAGCACCTCTTATGAAAAAGGTGCTTTTTGTCTATATGCCTGGTTGAAGATTACACACGGGTAACTTTACCGGATTTCAAAGCGCGAGTGCTGACATAAACGCGTTTTGGTTTACCGTTCACCAGAATGCGGACCTTTTGGACGTTAACGCCCCAAGTACGGCGGTTACGGTTGTTAGCGTGAGATACATGGTTACCTGTGCTAGGCTTTTTGCCTGTTACATAACATTTACGTGACACGAAATTACACCTCCTTGTTCCAATACACCTGCATAAAACAATACTCGAATATCATATCACAGCAAAAAAAGCTTCGTCAACCGATTAGCTAACTTTATTTGCTGAGCCTCGGTCTTCTTTTATTTATTTCTCCTTCTTCTTATAGTACAATGTTGAATAGTCCATAATATTTTTAAGGGGGGAGTGAAGGAAAGTGGCTATTGAACTGAATACCGAATATGGACAAATTGATATCTCGGATGAAGCGGTAGCGGTAATTGCCGGATCAGCCGCCATGGAATGTTATGGACTTGTGGGGATGGCAAGCCGAAAGCAATTTAAAGACGGTATTGCAGAACTGCTTGGACGGGAGAATCTTACCCGTGGAGTAGAAGTGAAACCTGAAAACAATAGAATCGTAATTAATCTATATATTATAGTCATTTATGGGATCAAGATATCCGAGGTGGCTCATAACATCCAACAAAGAGTTAAATACGTATTGAACGATATAGTAGGACTTCAAGTCGATGAAGTGAATATTGTAGTCCAGGGCGTACGTGTATCAAGCTAGGAAGGGGATTTCTCATTGAGTAAGCGTTCTCTAAATGGAACAGATTTTTCAGCTATGGTATTAGCCGGAGCAGCTCAGCTTCAGCAGCATGCGGAACACGTGAATTCCCTTAATGTGTTCCCGGTTCCGGATGGGGATACCGGTACAAATATGAATCTTACGATGACTGCAGGAGTGGCGGAGTTAACCCGCAGCGGCAGTGGTGGCGTTGGCAGCCGGGCAGCTGTGTTGTCTAAGGGACTGCTGATGGGCGCACGCGGAAATTCTGGGGTTATCCTGTCGCAGTTATTCCGTGGATTCAGCCGTTATTCGGCCTCTTATGAAGAGTTGAATACGATTCAATTCGCTTCGGCGCTGCAAAGCGGTGTAGATACTGCGTATAAAGCGGTCGTTAAGCCGGTAGAAGGGACCATTCTTACGGTGGCCAAGGAAGCGGCTAAACACGCCGTCCATTATGCCCGCCGCACGTCTGACATTCTTGAGCTAATGACAGAAGTTCTTGCCAAGGCGAAAGAAGCTCTTGCCCATACACCTGAACAGCTGCCTGTATTGAAACAGGTTGGTGTAGTGGATTCCGGGGGACAGGGTCTTGTGTACATTTATCAAGGGTTCTTTGATTATCTGTCTAACAACACGGAGGCTGCAGCACCTGTCACCCAAGCACGCGGACAAGCATCCAGCTCCCAGGCTCGCTCGGAAAGTTATTCTGCCTCCAAGTCCGTTCCTGAAGCGCCTGTATCTGCACAGTCCCGACTGGAGACGGAGGATATCGAGTTCTTATATGATATGGAATTCTTCATTAACCGCCAGCTGGGTGAAGCGAAAGGCACTGCATTTGATGAGAATCAGTTCCGTAAGGCCTTGGGTGTAAATGGAGACTCCATCATCGTTATTGCGGACGATGAAGTCATCAAGGTTCACGTTCATTCTAAAGCTCCAGGTGAAGTTCTTAATTTGGCTCTTCGTTATGGAGAGATTACTCAGATTCATATCTTGAATATGAGAGAGCAGCACCGGGATTTGTTATCTGCAGGCATGGATATCGCCCCGGCTCCGGAGGTTTTCGCCGAGATTCCGGCTGAGAAGGCCTGGGTAGCTGAACCGGCTGTACTGCCAGCTGATGAAGTGGCACCTTATGGATTTATCGCGGTGGCCTCAGGCCAGGGAGTTGCCGATATTTTCACAAGTCTTGGGGTTGATGCTGTACTGTCCGGAGGGCAGACGATGAATCCAAGTACCGAAGACTTCGTCAATGCCATTAATTCAATCTCTGCCCAGCATGTATTCGTGCTCCCTAATAACTCTAACATCGTTCTTGCCGCGCAGCAGGCCCGTGATCTGCTCGAAGGGGAGCGAAGTGTTACGGTCATTCCAAGTAAGAGTATTCCTCAGGGAATTGCAGCAGCGTTCGCGTTCCAGGAGGATGAGAGCATCCAGATTAACACGGACAGTATGCTTGCCGCGGTGGGCCATGTGAAGACCGGCCAGGTTACATATGCGGTGCGTGATACTCATTTTGATGATTTGGAGATTAAAGCGGGTCATTATATAGGTATTGAAGATTCCAAGATTGTGTCTACAGAAGAGGGCCTTATTCAGACGTGTGAGTCACTGCTTCAAAAGATGCTCGTAAGCGGTGATGAAATCTTAACCATCCTGACCGGTGAAGAGGCAAGTAAGGATGATACCCTGCTGCTGTTGAGCTGGCTGAGGGAGAATTATCCTGATGCTGAAGTGGAAATTCACGAGGGCGGTCAGCCGATCTATTACTATTTATTCTCTGTAGAATCCTGATTTGATTGTTGGGAGAACGTTCAGAGGACGGGGATGGAGGCTATTTCTGAATGAATCATATTATTATTGTTACCGACAGTACGGCGGATATTCCGCAGAAGACGGTTTCAGAGTACGGCATTCATGTCATCCCAATGACGGTGAACTTTAAAGAACAATCTTTTGTAGAAGGGGTCGACATTACGCCAGCCGAATTCTATGACAGATTAACGAAGTCATCGGAGCTCCCTACAACTTCCCAGACGTCACCTGCCCAGTATGTAAATGTATATCAAGGTTTGCTGGATCACTACCCGGGTGCTTCTATTATTTCTATTCATATTTCTTCGGGGATGAGCGGCACTTTTCAATCCGCGCTTTTGGCTAAATCCATGATGGAAGAAGAGGGCCCAGCAGCGGATATTACGATCATTGATTCCCGCTGTGCCTCGTATGGATTCGGGCTTCAGGTGGTTGCTGCAGCAAGGCTTGCGGCTAATGGCGCTTCGGTTCAGGAAATTGTAGATGAGGTGGAGCGGCTTCGTCAGGTCCGAAGATTGTATTTCCTGGTGGATACGCTGGAGTACCTACAGAAGGGCGGGCGCATTCGCAGGGGTGCGGCTATTATAGGTACTGTCCTGAATGTAAAGCCGATCCTCTCTGTGGATGAGGAAGGTGTAATTTATCCGGTAGATAAGGCGCGGGGACGCAAGAAGGCGGTTTCGCGTATTGTGGAGCTGTTCCGGAAGGATTTTGGTGAGCATAAGGACCTGAATATTGCTGTTTGTGACGGAGTTAACCCGGAGACGGCAGAAGATATCGTGCAGGAAATGTCACAGCATTTCACGCTGCATGAAGTGGTGCGGACGGATATTGGCGCAGTTGTAGGAACCCATGTGGGTCCAGGGATTGTGGCGGTATTCGTCTGGCCGGCATAAAGTGAGGGATTGAATATGGATATCAGTACGATATCCGTGAAGCAGGTCAGCGGCGTGAGTGCTCTCAAAGAGGGGGAGCTTCACGCCTTTGGCGTCTTTACGGTACAAGATTTACTTGAATATTATCCGTTCCGTTATGAAGATTACCGCCTTCGTTCGTTAAGTGAAGTGAAGGACGGGGAGAAGGTAACGGTGCAGGCTAAGATCATGGGACTTCCCGTGCTTCAGCGTTATGGCAAAAAGTCCAGGCTGACCTGTAAAGTGATGGCTGACGATTGGATGTTTACGGCGACGTGGTTCAATCGGCATTTCCTGAAGGACCAGCTAACGCCCGGCCGGGAAATTACGCTGACAGGCAAATGGGACCAGCGCCGTGCGCAAATGACGGTCTCGGAATCCGAGTTCCCGGATAAGGGTGTGATTCGCAGCGGGAGCTTGCAGCCGGTCTATTCTGTTGGAGGCAACATCACTCAGGCCTGGATGCGCAAGACAGTAGGACAAGCTCTGGCCCAGTTCGGGGAGATGATCCCGGAGATTCTGCCGGAGGACCTTGTCCGTAAGTATGAGCTAATGCCGCGAAAGCATGCGATTCTACGCATTCATCAGCCGCAGGATAGTAGCGAAGGGCAGGAGGCGCGGAGGCGCATGGTGTACGAAGAGCTGTTCCTCTTCCAGCTGAAGCTTCAGGCATACCGGGCCATGAATCATGAACGGATGGATGGCGTTCAGCACACGGTAGATAATGCCACGGTCAGAGAGTTTGTTCGAAGTCTCCCGTTTGAATTGACGGATGCTCAGAAGAAAGTAGAGCTTGAGATTCTGAAGGATATGCGCTCCCCCTTCTGTATGAATCGTCTGCTGCAGGGGGACGTTGGCTCCGGCAAGACCGTGATTGCAGCGATTGCGCTGTACGCTGCTGTGAAGTCTGGATGCCAAGGCGCCTTCATGGTACCGACTGAAATTCTGGCGGAGCAGCATGTGAGGTCGCTCACGAAGCTGTTCGAGCCGTTCGGTATTACCGTAGGTCTTCTTACAGGAAGTGTGACGGGACGACGGCGTAAGGATCTGCTCGCTGCTCTGCAGATGGGCCTGATCGATGTGGTCGTGGGCACCCATGCCCTGATTCAGGAGGAAGTGTATTTCCGAAACTTAAGTCTTGTCGTTACAGATGAACAGCACCGGTTCGGTGTGAATCAGCGCAGCATTCTGCGTCGAAAGGGCTTCAACCCGGATGTCCTGACGATGACGGCTACGCCGATTCCCCGGACGCTGGCCATTACTGCTTTTGGCGATATGGATGTGTCGACGCTTTCCGAGCGGCCCAAAGGAAGAAAGCCTATTTCTTCTTACTGGGTCAAGCACGACAAAATGGATCGGGTGCTTGGGTTCATTTCGCGTGAGATCGGGCAGGGACGTCAGGCTTACCTCATCTGCCCGCTGATTGAGGAGTCCGAGAAGCTGGATGTGCAGAATGCTATCGACCTCTATGTGTCGATGTCCCAGGCCTTCCCCGATTTCAAGGTGGGTCTGCTGCACGGCCGGATGACGGCGGCCGAGAAGGAAGAAGTGATGCGCGAGTTCTATGCGAACGAGGTGCAGCTCCTCGTCTCGACGACCGTGGTCGAGGTCGGCGTAGACGTGCCTAACGCCACGCTGATGATTATTATGGACGCCGACCGGTTCGGCTTGTCCCAGCTTCATCAGCTTCGCGGCCGGGTTGGCCGGGGGGAGCACGCATCCTACTGCGTGCTCATCGCAGATCCGAAGTCGGAGGTGGGTCAGGAGCGAATGAAGGTCATGACCGATACGGACGACGGCTTCGAGGTGGCACGGCGGGACCTGGAGCTCCGCGGTCCCGGGGATTTCTTCGGCACGAAGCAGAGCGGCGTGCCGGAGTTCCGAATCGCGGACATGGTCAGCGATTTCGCAGTGCTTGAGGCGGCGAGAGAGGATGCCGCCTCGCTGGTGGGCGAAGAGGCATTCTGGACTTCGCCCGTGTACAGCCCGCTGCGGCATTATTTGCAGCGGGAGCAGATTTTGCAAGGTGAGTTGATTGATTAGTGTGTCAGAGCGTCAAGCCAAGCTATTTATGCCATGAACAGGGCTTGTAACCGCCTGTGACCGAATTTTGATGGCTGATCTTATTTGAATCCTTTTGGTATGTTTCCTTCGGCATTCTGTTTTTTTATGCACTATATGCTCTCCTGCCGTCATATATTAGAACAGTGACGGACGGGAGGTGAGAAGCAGCTTTGAATTATCAGCAGTTTGGAATCAGTCCGCAGCTTGTGGAACGGGTTAAGCTCAAGATGAAGAACAAGGCCGTCAAGGATCGTGTGAAACAGCTGACGGAGAACCTTACCAAGGGGGATTTGCAGGATCCGGCCAAGGTACACAGGCTGGTGAGGTCCGCTGCGGTGATCCTGAATGAGAGACTGTCTGCAACTCAGGAGCAGCAAATGGTTCAGTTCGTAATCACTCAGAAAATTGACCCGAAAAATACATTTCATCTGATTAAGCTGTGGGGAATGTTCAGGTAAATTCGCAGGTGCTCTAACGCTTCAAGCTGATATCCGGTTGTGCCGGTGTCAGCTTGTTTTGTTATGGATATGATCTGAATGGGCGGGGCTAAAGAGAAGGAGCTTTCATAAAGTGGCGAATAGTCTGAACCGTGAACTGAAACAATAGAACATGAACTACGTTCACTAATCGCTGTAAAGGGAGGAACCTTCAATATGAGTTCAAGTTCGATTCATCCTGATAAAAACCTGATCAACACGGTAAAAGATCTGGAAACCACGCCGGTAACGAGCCAGCAAGCCCAGCAATTCCAGCAGCAGAAAAATGACAGACGAAAAGAAATGCTCAAAACGGACAATGAAAAGTTCCATAAAACGGAGCAAAATTCTTATAAGTAACTCTCAGGGCCCGGTATGATAATGACCGGGCTTGCTTTGTCATTTTTTTATAATGCAAGCAAAGCTTTAGGTGCTCTGCTGATTGCTTTTTTGTCTAATAAGGTGTAGCTTTATATTGACATGTCAGTAGGTCAAAAAATAGAAAGGGGGATGACCAGTTGACCCCTCGCACCAAAGAACAAAATGAAGCGATCCGCACCCGCCGGATGGGACAGATTATGAGGGCTGCTGCCGAGACCTATGTGCTCAAAGGGATTAATATGGAAATGCGTGATGTGGCCGCAGCGGCGGATCTCGGTTATGGCACGGTATACCACTATTATAAGAATAAGTATGATTTATTATCTGATCTTCTTAACATGGCCTTGGATGAGGCTGAGGAGATGGGGCTGAACTATCTGACCAAAGGCAGTTCTGTCAAAGACTATGGTATAGATCTGCTGCGAAGATGGAGAAAGGATCCGTCCCTTTTTGTTCTATATAAGCTCGGTTGTGAGCATTTTCGGGAGCTTCCTGAACAGGAAGCGAAGGTATTTATGGAACGGTTCAGACAGCGTGTGATAACCCCTTTGGCTGAAGTGCTCAGGACTGTATCCGGGGATCCGCGTTCAGACGAGTCTGCCTTTCTGATTATCGGCGGTTTGGTGGGCTGTGCAGGTCTATCGGTGTATCGCCGTTCTGCTGAAATGAATGAACATGAAATCGTGAAGCTGCTGCTTAGCAGCTTTTAGAGATGAGAGGAGCCGTATAACTGTGATTATTCTGAAATCAAGTCAAGAAATTGAGGCTATGAGAAAGGCCAGTGAAATTGTGGCCGACTGCCACCGTGAAATCGCGAAGCTGATCGCACCTGGGATCACTACTTTGGAGATTAATGATTTTGTGGCTAATCATATTATTAAGCTGGGAGGGAAGCAGTTCACTAAAGGGTATAATGGATTCCCTGCGGAGACCTGTGCTTCCGTCAATGATGTGGTCGCCCATGGCTTCCCGGGCAGGACGCCACTGAAGGAAGGTGATATTGCCAAGATTGATATCGTGGTGGAGTGTGACGGCTGGTTCGGTGATTCGGCTTGGTGTTATGAAGTTGGTCAGGTAAGTGAACCTGCCCAGAAGCTGATGCGGGTCACTCGGGAGTGTCTGTATCTGGGCATTGAACAGGCTGTTCCGGGCAACCGGCTGGGGGATGTGGTGTCCGCCATTCAGAAGCATGCGGAGAAGAGTGGTTTCTCGGTTGTGCGGGATCTGCTGGGACACGGCATTGGCCGCTCCCTGCATGAAGAGCCTAACTACGAGCATGTGGGTGTAGCCGGGAAGGGAATCCGCCTGAAGGAAGGCATGGTCTTCACCGTGGAGCCGATGATTAATGAAGGTACGCACCGCATCAGCATCGATAATGACGGCTGGACAGCCCGGACGGCCGATGGGAAGCTGTCTGCCCAGTATGAACATACGATTGCGATTACCGCAGACGGGCCGATTATTTTGACAGAACAATAAGTCTCACCCATTAGAGCCTATTCGAGGTGGATTCCCCAGTAATAACCTGTTGTCAAAGCGAATATTTGTTCGTATTATGAATATAATAAGAACAAATGTTCTGATAGTGGGTGAGTATGATGAGGGTACTCTGGTTGAAGAATGGGATTATCCTTAATAAGGTTAACAATGCACACGGGAATCTGGCCTCAGCGCGAAGAAGGAATCTTACATGAAGCAGGTGCCTTACCGGACTGAGGAAGAGGCAGGGTGGGTGAAGGAATTTCTTATATTGCCGCTGATCCTCGATTTAATGGAAAGGGATTTGAGATTGGTCTCATCGGGTTCGACCCCCTTCAAGCTGCCCGAGCTTTATATGGCTGTACTGCGCGGATTGCAGTCCCGGATTACCCGAGAGCTAAGCCAGATCCGGCAGCAGATGCGCCAGCATGGAATCAAGGTATATGAGCAGCATCGTACAGGGACGGGGCTCGAAGCCCGTTATTTGTGCCGGGGCTACCAATATGAATTCTCCATGCTGTGGGGCTTCGCTCGGGCGGAGATCGACAGGCGCGTAACCTTTTATCTGGAAGAGGTGGTGCTCAAGTGAAAGCGGCCGAACGGGTCATTATGCTTGGAGACTGTCTATCGTTCTATGCCAGTGTGGAGAAGGCGGAGGATCGCGCCTACAAGGACCGCCCTCTTGTAGTTGCGGGGGACCCGGCCCGCAGGTCGGGGATCATTCTGGCGGCCTGCCCTATTGCCAAGAGCTACGGAATAACCACAGCGGAGCGGCTTGGGGAGGCGCTTAGAAAGTGCCCTGATGTGGTTGTGGTGAAGCCGAGAATGCAGCTGTATATTGATATTTCCCTCAAAATCACAAAAATTTACGAGCAGTATACTGATCTGGTTGAGGTTTTTTCTATTGACGAGCAGTTCCTGGATGTGACTGGAAGTTTGCGGATTTTTGGCGATCCTTACACGATCGCGCGGACGATCCAGCAGAAGGTACTTGATGAAACCGGGGTCTGGGTGCGCTTTGGGATCAGCTCCAACAAGATGCTGGCCAAGGCGGCTACGGATATTTGGGCGAAGAAAAATGCCGAAGGCATCTATGTACTGAACAAGTCGGCCCTGTCAGATACTCTGTGGAAGCAGCCGGTGGACAAAATGTTCGGGGTGGGGTCCCGAATGCGGAATCACTTTCTGGGCCTTGGGATGTATACCATTGGCGATGTCGCCAGAACGCCGCTGCCCCGGCTCAAGGAGAAGTTCCGTGCCCGGTTCGGGAAGCAAAGCGATATCCAGGCCGAGGTGATGTGGAGAACAGCTAACGGCATGGACGATTCTCCCGTGACGCCAGCTACGTTTAATACACCGCCCAAGTCGGTCGGTCATATGATGACCCTTCCCCAGGATTACACGGATGAGGAACAGATTAATACCGTACTCCTGGAAATTACGGAGGAGGTCTGCAGAGACTGCCGCCGAAAGGGATACATGGGTCAGGTGGTATCCGTAGGCTGTATGTGCAGCCCTTACGAGACCCGGGCAGGTTTCTCACGCCAGATGAAGATCTCAGACCCAACGAATGATACGAACACGGTATTTCGTGCAGTCAAGACCTTATTCTATCGGCATTGGGATCGCATGCCGGTGCGTCAGATCGGAGTAACTCTCAGCCAGCTGGTAAATGATGAAGAATACCAACTGACCCTGTTTGACGATCTGGCGAAATCCCAGGCTTTGAACAAGGCCACCGATTCGATCAAAGACAGGTATGGCAGCGCGGCTATTGTAAGAGCCGCTTCCTTGACCTCATCGGGTCAAGCGCTTGAAAGGTCACGAAAAATTGGAGGGCATTATAAATAATAGCTCTCCTAATGATACAGGGGTATCTTTACGGTCAACCGTAGGGATGCCCCTGTATTTATTTGGGCTTGGCCAAGCATATGGACCAGTCAATGGACGTTGGAGCCGGTAACTAAATAGCTGAAAAGGAAGGCAAGCTGTATGGCCAGCAGGACAAACGTCAGAATTGTGTAACATGACGGTTTGATAATATTAGTATTGACTTCGGGACCTTCGTATAATGCAAATATACACAAAGGAGGAGAACGATGTCGGGACGGAATCAGTGGCAAGAGGAACTTTGGAATAAAGACTATGTGTCGGTTACAGCACTCTCCAGCGCAGCCAATTTTATTATGAATGAACCTGTGGGATTTACGCATACTTACCGGACTTATCTGCGTCCAAGGGAGACGGGACGGCTGCATATGCGGATATGGCACAGCAACTCGGTGGACTCTACTTGGGATATGGGGCAGGATGCGGCAGGTAGTGAAGCGGGTGGACCGTGGAAAATTGAGTCCGCCTTCCTGGGAGACGGTGGACGGGAGAGAGACGGCAGTGTAGTTGCCGGGTCACTTGTTCCGGTGACGTTTGGGGGCAGCCTCTCCAAAGAGGTAGAGGCAGGCGAACAATTTTACAGCGATGAAGTCACCGTGGATATTACCGAGGGTCATGATCTGGTGTTCAGCTGGACTCTTTCCACGTCAGGGCCGGGCAAATCGATTCCATATAATGTGGAGGGAATGCTGGCTTCGGCTTATGATGCTGAAGGACATTTAGCAGACCAGGTCTCACTTCCGCCTGAGCGGGCATCAGATAGACTGCTCGTATTGCCCTCCTTTATCGGATACAAGAGGGAAGTTGCCAGAAAGATAGTTATGCTTGGCGACTCTATAACACAGGGAGTCCGTACGGAGAAAGACGCCTACGAGTATTGGGCAGCCAGGATTGCCGAAGGTCTGGGTCCAGAGTATGGGGTATGGAATATCGGCTCCGGCTGGGGCAGAGCATACGATGCGGCTGCAGACGGGCCGTGGTTACACAAGGCCAAGCAGGGGGATGAAGTGCTGATTGTGCTTGGAGTTAACGATATCGATATTGGGAAACGGTCAGCGAAAGAGCTTCTGCATGATTTGAACGCCATTGTAACTGCTCTTAGGGAGAACAGACCCGAGGGGACTATTCTACTAAGTACTGTGCCACCTTTTAACTTCACTGAGGATCGTGAGCAAATCTGGCGTGCCGTAAATAAAGAAATTCGGAATCATCCTCCGGCGGTCGTGGACTACGTATACGATATAGCCAGTGTGTTATCGCAGCCTGAACCTCAAGAACATCGGATTAGGCCTGAGTATATGAGCAGTCCGGACGATCCTCATCCTAATGGGCTGGCTGGTGAGGCGGTCACCAGAGACTTTCTGAAGTGGTATGCTTCAGTAGATGTAAGGTATAAATGAAATTAAAGCGTAGCCATGGAGAAGGAGAACGGGTCGCTGTCTCTATTGGTCCGTTCTTTGTAGGATTGGCATACCTAAGGCCTAACGCAGGAGGCATCTTCCATTGGGAACAAGGTGCTGTCGGTGGTATATCCATTGATCATCAGGTACACAACGGTATGAGCCGACTCCCAAGCATGCCAACCCATTCCAAAAAGGTCAGCTGTGAATATTCCTATACGCGTGTTCCCGGGCTGCCTTCCCGGCCTCTTCCCAGTTTAACACGGTATGGATGGTGCCCGGTGAGATCACATTCATGCGGACGGGTGCCAGCTGGGCGGCGAGCGATAAGTGTATTATCCAGGCTTGGTCTGCTGTAGAACGAAACTCTCAACTCAAAAAGTTATTCAACTGATGGCCAAAGAAGAATAGAACCTAATTAGACTAAAGAGGTTATCCATAGCGGAATAACCTCTTTTTCTTGTCTTTCAGTAGAAAAAAGGGGGGGCAATACTATACAGAAAGTTCGGAAATTATCGATTTTGTCACAAATATAAGAAAAAAAGTGTGCGAAAACTAGTCGTAAAGACATTCTTGACCCGCTCTTAAGGTTTAAAAGAAAAGTTTCAGCCAGATAAGAGGCTGTACGGACAATGTCGAATGAGGAAGCACCATATCGAATGAGGTAGAAATCACGAGACCACCCCCTAGGGGAGTCTAGCGAGCTCATTAACCTTTTTTACAGAAATAAGGAAAAGAGGGAACGTAATCCTAGGAACAAAGGAGGTTTAAACAGGACTTTTTCCCGGGGTGAACTGAATTAAATAGTTAGTGAATTACCAAAAGACCCTATATAGGTCTACCAGACTCTTTTTCAAAATTGATAATAAATGGAAAACGTTGATGTAGAGCGATTTATAAGTCATTCATGATAAGACTTTGGTATCAATTCTGTTACCACTTTGGAAAAGAGTGGGATATTAACCACAACTTCGATATATCGTTAGCGTTTAATAATACATATAATGGTTCTGAGACTCTGGATTGAATATGACAAATCCGTGTGAAGTATGGCTCCGCCTGGATTGACAAAGAAACTCCTCGAATGTCGCAACAAGAAAAATCATAGTAATTTGGGAGTTTTTGTGTTCCGCCGAATTAATAGTCTTTTGTAAGAAATGTTTTGTAATGTCGTGCAACTTTCATGAAAGTCCCAAAAAAAAATGCTCCCATCCGCCTAGTTACTTTATGAGTTCACTTGGTTAATCATTAAGGAGTGATGACAGGGAGTGGAGGTGTGAAGAGCCATACTATGAAAATCGCCTGCATACAAAAAAATAGCGAGGTGAAGGGATTTTATATCGATGTCAAAATTAGCGCGCAAACGAATAATTTTATGGATTACGATTGGAATCATTTTAATTGGAGGGGTAACCTCCCTGGTATTCTTGTATCTTCCTCCGTCCCACACAAGTTACGCTACCTCGGACGGAACGGAAATGAAGTTCCAAACCTCGGGAGACAAGTTCCTGAGATACGACGGGAAAGGGAACTGGAAAGAAATCTTTGTTAAAGGTGTTAATCTAGGAGCAACCGTACCGGGCCACTTCCCCGGCGAGTTCCCGGCAACAGAAGAGGACTATCTAAGATGGTTCCAGCAAATCCATGATATGGGTGCAAATGTAATTCGGGTCTATACGATTCATAATCCCGTATTTTATACGTCATTAGTTAAGTTCAATCGCGATAAGGGAGAGAATCCTCTGTATTTCATCCAGGGAGTCTACTCGCAGGAAGATCAGTTGATTGAATCTAAGGATGCTTACGGCGGAGGAATTCCCAAAGCTTTCGAGCAGGATATTGATAAGGCAGTTAGTGCCGTATACGGGGATTTGGACATACCTGTTAATCCTGGCTTTGCTGGAGGCAAGTATACAACCAACGCAGGCGCTTACTTGATGGCGTGGCATATCGGAACTGAGTGGGATCCGGAAATGGTGGAGAATACGAACAAGGTTCACGCTGGACAGGCTCCTTATCAGGGCAAATATTTCAGCGCGACGGATAAAGCCAGTCCGTTTGAAAGCTTCCTGGCCAGTATGCTGGATCGTGCAGCAGCCAAAGAGCAAACCTATGGCTGGGAGCATCCTGTAACCTTCACCAACTGGGTAACAACGGATGTGCTTAAGCATCCGGGAGAACCTTTATTCCAAGAGGATCTCGTTAGTGTAGATGCTACTCATGTCAAGCCAGTGAATTGGAAAGCTGGTTATTTCGCGGCATACCATGTGTATCCTTATTATCCTGATCTGTTCCACTTGGATAAGACATTGCAGACCATCCCTGATGGCAAGGGAGGATTCAATACTTACAAAGCTTATTTACGGAAGCTTAAGGCATATTACAAGGATATTCCGATCATGGTTACTGAATATGGGGTTCCTTCATCTGTGGGTATATCTCACTTGGGTCCGGGAGGACGCAATCAAGGGGGCCACAATGAGAAGGAGCAAGGCGAGATTGACGCCTCACTTACTCAGGATATTTATGATGAAGGATATTCAGGAGCAATCCTGTTCATGTGGCAGGATGAGTGGTTCAAGAAAACATGGAATACCATGCGTTTTGAGCTGCCGGCCGATCGTCGTTCCTACTGGCTTAATGTACTGACGAATGAGAAGGAGTTCGGCGTCGTTGCAATGGGTCCTGGCAAGTCGGACAAGATTATCATTGACGGCAAGCTGGATGACTGGAACTCACTTCCGAAGGACCAGGTCACAGAGTGGGATAAGACCGCGCCAGGTATTAGCAAAATGAAAGTCACTCATGATGAAGCCTATGTATATATCGGGCTTGAGCTTGAGAAAAATTTCGACCCTCAGAAGTCTCTCATGTATCTGGGCACAGATACGCAGCCAGGCGGTGATCAGCCGAAGAATGAGCTGCCGAACAAGACGCTTAGCGACGGACTCGAGAATCTAATTGTCATCGGCAAAGATAATGAGACTCAGGTCAAGGTTGCTCCGTCATATGATTTCCACCAAAGACTGTATGGAGACTATGGGTATTGGATGCTTCCAAAGCAGACAGCTGCGGATAAAGTAGCTTTTAAGCCATGGAAGCTGGCGGTCAGCTTGACCATGACTCCGCCGGACACGCGTTCATCTCATCCTTTCCAGGATGAGACGGTAGGGACCTTGAAGAGGGGCACCTCTAACCGGAGCAGTGCACAGTTCGACTCACTGACTTCATGGCAGTACAGCGGTAAGCAGGTAGAGCTTCGTATACCTTGGATGCTTCTTGGATTTGCGGATCCTAGCTCTCAGCAAGTCATTGACTATTCTCCACTCAAGAAGGGACGCACGTTCTCAACTTTGAAAACAGCGGGAATTACGTTCGTGCCGTGGATTGTAGATCGCGGAACGAAGCAGGTATCCTGGCCGGGTGGAAATGAGAGTAAGCTGGACCTTAAAGATCAGCCAATCTATAAGTGGAATCCGTGGGAAACTGTGGAGTATACAGAACACCTTAAATCAGGTTACTACAACCTGAAGGACGTCTACTCAAAATTGAAAAAGTAGTACAGTAAATACGAACTCACAGAGGAGGTCTCATTGCATTATGTTTCAACATGTCACCGTGGCTATCTATTTCGTCTATGCGTGCCTCGGATTGATCGGACTGGGAATTGCAATCCTATTCTATATGAAGCTCAAATATCTGGCGACGCTTAAGAAAACGGAACAGTACCGGCTTAAGCATCAGGATTATTTCAGGTTTATCCAATCCCATTTGCATGAAGACAGCGATCTTCCAGTACCGCCGGGTAAATTGACGGCCCTGGAGAGAAGAGTGATTCAAGACAAGTTCGCAGAATGGATCGAACAGTTCAAGGGCGAGCTTCGCAACAGAGTCGTTGAATTGTGTGAGAAGGCGGGTTTTGTAAAAGATGAGCTTGAGCAGCTGGACAGCCTATTCTATGGGCGTCGGGTAGAAGCAGCTTACCGACTAGGTAACATGCGGGCCGCAGAAGCGGTCCCCCGCCTGCTTCAAATGCTGAAGAAGCAAAGCTACAGTCCGCTCACCATCATTCTGGGACGGGCGATTGCCAAGAGTGCGAAGCAGGAGGAGCAGCTTAAGGAAATGCTCGAACTCATGCTGAGACATGGCAAGCCAATTCATAATCTAGTAGCTGATGTGCTGCTAGAGACAGATCTTGATTCCAGTAAGCTGCTTCTAAAGCTGCTTGAGGACGGAAATGCGGATTTCGTAAAAGTTGCCCTGGTCGCCATGTGGGGACAGGCAGTACCCGAAGTTATTCCGGCTCTCGACCGTCTGGTCGGAGCGGAAGAGAAAGATGTTCGGGCCGAAGCCGTCAAGCTGTACCTCAGTTCTAATCCGGTTCTCAAAGATGAGACGATTAAGCAGCTCATGTCGGATAACAATTGGGAAGTCCGCGCAGCCATCGCCAAATCACTTGGCTCGCTTCATGCAGCGGGAAGCATTCCTCTTCTCAGAAATGCGATGAGAGATGAGAACTGGTGGGTGCGGAATAACAGCGCCGAGAGCTTGGCTAAGCTTGGAGAGACTGGCTTTGAAATCTTGTGTGAAACGGCGCTTCGTGGTTCAGGTGTAGAGCGGGAGACAGCTCTATATCACATTGAGAAAGTTATGAGTGAGGGAACAGATCATCATGCTGTTGATCAAATGGTATCCTTCAATAAAAAACGTCTGCTCTATGACCGGTATTTCGGGGTTGCCGAAAGAAAGCCGGTACGTCAAGTAGCAGCAGTTGGGGGGGATTACTCTGCTTAGGGATATACTTCTCATCTATGGCTTGTTCGCCATTTATTATGTAATGACGGTTAATGTTCTGTATTTCTCGGTGCTGGCTTTCTCATTCAAGAACATTATGACGGTATTCCGCAGATCGGCGTATTCGAAATATAATACGCTCTCGGGTTCAGAGCTGGTACCAGCAGTATCATTATTGGTACCTGCGTACAATGAAGAAGTCACCGTAATTGAGAATGTAAAGTGTCTATTAACACTGAATTACCCGAATTATGAGGTTATCGTCATTAACGACGGTTCGAAAGATGACACTCTAGGCGTCCTGATTAAAGAATTCGGTCTTGAGAAAATTCCGAATCCGGAGATGAGAAACTCCATTGACTGTCAGGCGATTACAGGAGTGTACTATAATTCTCAGTATCCCCATCTGTATGTAATAGATAAACCGAACGGGGGGAAGGCGGATTCATTGAATGCCGGCATTAACTTGTCGCATTATCCGCTGATCTCTTCCATTGATGCCGATTCACTTCTGGAGAAGGATGCACTCATCCGGATGGCAAGGCAGTATATGGAGAATCCCGAAGAGACGGTTGCGATCGGTGGCGACGTTCGTATCGCAAATGGCTGTCTGATCGAGAATGGTCAAGTTAAGGACTTCTCCCTGCCGAACAAAATGTGGCCAATGTTCCAGGCGATAGAATATTTGAAAGCCTTCCTGGGAGGCCGGATCGGCTGGAGTTCAATCAATGGACTTATTATCGTATCAGGTGCTTTCGGCTTATTCCGTAAGGATTATGTTATCGCCGTAGGGGGTTACCGTGGTGGTTACCCTGGTGAAGATATGAACATTATCATTAAGCTTCACCGGTACATGCTGGAGAATAAGCTGAAATATCGGATTGCATTCTGTCCAGAAGCCGTGTGTTGGACTCAAGCACCAGATACCTACCATATTCTCTCTAACCAGCGTAAGCGCTGGGGACGCGGTAATTTGAAGAACATGATCGAGAACTATGACATGGCCTTCAATCCGAAATATAAGGTTATGGGACTTTTGACAATGCCGTACAACATTATTTTTGAAGCCCTGAACCCTTATTTCAAACTTACAGGTCTAGTGGCCCTAGTCGGCTATGTAGCACTGGATATGACCCAGTGGAAGATTCTGCTGGTGTTCGGACTGATCAACTTCCTAAGTGGATACTTGTTCAGTATCGGTGCGCTGCTGCTCGAAGAGCTTGCATTCAAGCGCTTCAACAAAATATCTGACTTGCTCAAGATGTTATTCTATGGCGCATTTAAATTCTTTGGTTATTCCCAACTGGGTACGCTCTGGCGTATTCAGGGACATATACAGTATCTGCAGAACAACAATTCATGGGGAGCTATGACAAGGCAGAGCTGGAAAGAAGAAAAAAGTGAGGCCCCAAGCAGTGCAGCATAAATGATGATGCTTCCCCACCCCGGGAAGGAAGTGATGCTTACAGTCGATCAACAAAAAATTCAAACTAATATGAAAGGTGGGAATTGAAATGCCCAATTCGGCCACGCTCCAAAGGGGTATTCAAGAGAACTTATACCAGCACATCGAGGAATGGGTGAGAGGAACCAAACACGAAGTATGCGGAGTGATATTTCTGTATACCGAGAACGGTCCTGCCAATTTGGACGCCCAAGTCCGTGGAATCCTGGAAGCTCAGCCTGATCTTTCCTTTGAGGTTTGGAGTGATGACGAGAACAACACCTTGGCAGTAATTCTGCCGGGACGAGCTCTGGATGCTGTGCATTTTGAAGGTCTGCTGCTCAAACAGCGGCTTCAGGATATCAAAGCGGATTTGGATCCTAGAATCACGCTGGCCAGCTTCCCAGAACAAGGAGAAGCGACAGAAGTTGTCATGAAGCAAATGGCAGAGTCTGCAAGACGCAGTCTGTCGGGAGACATTCATATTTTCACAAGAGAAGAAGCAAAGGCTGCCCGCAGCAGCATTCTGATTGTGGACAACGATCCGACTATTCGTGAGTTTCTGCAAATTCGCTTTCAAATGCAGGGCTATGAAACGTACGAGGCCAACGATGGACTCACTGCTCTTAATCTAATCGAGAAGATGAAGCCAGATCTTGTTCTTACGGAACTGAATCTGTATGGAATTGACGGACTGCCGTACATCCATCATATTCAGAAACTAAATGAGAACAAGTCGCCGAAGATTGTAGTTCTGACTGAACAGAAAGTAGAGCAGACGATTAGTCAATGCTTCCAAAGCGGAGTTGAAGACTATATTACAAAGCCTTTCTCACCGGTAGAGCTTGATGCAAGAATTCGCCGCTGCTTCAATTAAGTGATTTTCTAAACTTATTTTCCTATTAAAAATATAAATAGATAAATTGGAGGCTGAGAGATTGTGAATAAAGAATACCATGACTTATTGGGTGCTATTGAATCGAAGAATGCCGTACTTGGTGTGGTGGGTCTTGGCTATGTAGGTCTGCCGCTCGCCGTAGAGATGGTTAAGCAGGGATTCCATGTCATCGGTATTGATCTGGATATCTCCAAGATTGATAAATTATATCGTGGAGAATCTTATATTCACGACATTTCCAATGAGACGCTGGCAGAAGCAATTGCTTCCGGACGGTTTAAGCCGACTGCAGACTACAGCTCCATTCGTCAAATTGATGCGATCAGCATTTGCGTGCCGACGCCGCTCAGTGAGAATCAGGATCCAGATACCTCCTATATTGTGACTGTAGTGGATGAAATCAAGAAGTATATGAAAAAAGGTATCATGATCACATTAGAAAGTACTACTTATCCGGGAACTACAGAAGAGCTCATTCAACATGAGCTGGAAGCTCTTGGTTATACAGCCGGAGTAGATTTCTTCCTGTGCTTCTCTCCAGAACGGGTAGATCCATCGAATACCCGCTTTAATACATTCAATACGCCGAAGGTTATCGGCGGAACTACTGAAGCCTGCCTTAAACTTGGTGAGGCACTATATAGTCAATACGTCCAGACCGTAGTCCCTGTCTCTTCTCCGAAAGTGGCTGAGATGTCCAAGCTGCTGGAAAACACATTCCGCAGCGTCAATATCGCCTTCATTAACGAAATGGCAATGATGTGTGACCGTATGGGTATCGACATTTGGGAAGTTATTGATGCGGCAAAAACAAAACCGTTCGGCTTCATGCCGTTCTATCCGGGCCCAGGCATCGGCGGTCACTGCATTCCGCTTGACCCGATGTACCTGTCATGGAAAGCCAAAGGCTTCCGTTTCTACAGTCAATTTATCGAGCTTGCCCAGTCTACCAATGACAACATGCCTTACTATGTTGTGAATAAGACTTCGAAGATTCTGAACGAGTACGCCAAATCGGTCAAGAAATCGAACATTCTTATCCTGGGTATGGCCTACAAGCCGGACATTGCCGATCTTCGTGAGTCCCCGGGACTTGAAGTATACGAACTGTTCAAAGACAGCGGCGCTTATGTAAGCTATTACGATCCGTATGCTACTACTTTCCGTGACAAGACAGGAAGCACGGTTAGCAGCATTGCGTATGACGTGGAACAGATCAAGAAATATGACTGCATCGTACTTATCACGAATCATAGCGATCTGAAATATAATGAAATTGCAAGCTTAGGTGTGCCTATTCTGGATACAAGAAATGCATTCCAAGCTTACCCTTACGAGCATGTTTACAAAATCGGTCATTCTGTACAACAGGTTGTTGAGCAGGAAGAGCCAGCTCTAATTGTCTAATCTAAGTTTAATTGTTTTTAGAATAGGAAGGGGGATCAGACGATCAAGTTATTTATGATGAAGAATAAGGGTTATATCTTCGCTCTCTTGGTCATCATCATGGGTTTGGTCGTGCTTATTCCTTATCTTAACAAGCAGCCATCGGCACCGGAGACCAAATCCACTTGGCTTTGGAACACGGATTTGATCATCAATCAAGCTGATGATATTGTGAAATTCTCCAAGGAACAGGGCGTTAAGATCATTTTCCTGCAAGTGGGAGAGAAGGTAGCTGCGGATCAATACCGCAGCTTCATCTCCAAAGCTAAGAAGGAAAAGATTGAGGTGCATGCCTTAAATGGCAGACCCGGCTGGGCGCTGTATGATCACAAAGGGGAAGCGGATGAATTCCTGAACTGGGTGAAGGACTATAACGCAAGCTCCAAACCGGAGGAGAAGTTTGCGGGCGTCCAATTCGACGTGGAACCTTATTTGCTCAAGCAGTGGAAATCCAGTCAGAAGGTTGTGCTTCAGGAATGGATGGGCAATATGAGATCGTGGAGTCAGAGCGGTAAAGAGGCCGGACTTTCAGTTGGAGCAGCTGTTCCTTTCTGGTTGAACGGGGTAAATAACCCCAACGGAAACGGCAAGCAGCCGATGAGTGAATGGATGATCAGTAAGCTTGATTATTTAGCTATCATGGCCTACCGTGACAAAGCGGATCAAATCTATGATATTTCGGAACATATGCTTTCTGAAGCCGACTCACAGGGCAAGAAAGTATGGGTAGGTGTCGAGGTTGCACAAAGCCAGGAGGGTGAAGGGGTATCCTTTTATGCCCAGTCTGATTCGAAGCTTGATGAGGAACTGAACAAGCTGGTCAACTTGGGAGATAAGCATGCCTCCTTTGCGGGTGTAGCTGTTCATAGTTATGAAGCATGGCGAACCCGGTTTGATGGGCCAAAGACAGCACTCAGGAATGACTAACTAAGAAGGCAGCCTTAAGGGCTGCCTCTTTTTTGGATATAGGGAAGCGGACCGAAATCGAAATAGGGTTTTAGCTTCCGCGATTATAATTTGGTAAAATATACTTAAGATTAACAGGAGAAGGGGTATTCGTAATGAGCGGATTTTTGCGTGGGGAAGTGGCAAGAATGGCCCAGCTGAATATGGAGACGATCAGATATTATGAGAACTATGGTCTCATTGACACACCTTCTAGGAGTGATTCAGGGTACCGCATATATTCGGAAGAGGTTCTTACCCGTCTTGCTTTTATCAAGAATGCAAAGGACTGCGGCTTTACTCTTAAAGAAATTAGGAAAGCGCTTAAAGCCGGAAAAGATAGCATTCGAATTGAAGACTTCATTGCTTTGATAGACAGGAAAATGAACAGCATAGAGACAGAAATAGAAAGGCAGCAGAACACTATGAATATGCTGAGCCATTTGAAAAGCAATTTGCAGTCCGTACATAAACATCCGGAAATCCAGCAGGTTCTTCATACCCTGGGGATGGAGGAAGAAATTCAGGCTTGACCTTGTACCTGACTACAGGTTTTAGAGTAAGATTATCAAACCTGTAGGAGGCGCGTTATGAAACATACAAATTCAGATCAGCTAGCTGCAATAAGAGCTCACCTGAAGCAGCTTAACCATCCGAATCGGACTCTGGAAGAAATTCGCCGGAATATGGAAGAAGCGCCAATTGGTGCTGTGGTTATGGACGGCATAACAGAACCAGTAAATATAGGTGGGCTTAATGGAGAATGGGTGAGTACCTCCGAAGTGAATGAAGCGGAGAACAGCCAGGTGGTGCTTTATTTCCATGGGGGCGGTTTCAGTGCAGGAACCTGCCGGTTTTACCGGGATCTGGCTGCAAGAATTTCACACTTCAGCGGTGTGAAGGTGCTTACCTTTGAATACCGGCTTGCTCCAGAATATCCTTATCCGGCTGCGAATGACGATGCTCTTGCAGCGTACAACTGGCTTAGAGAAAAGGGTTATTCGGCAAGTCAAATCATGTTTGGCGGCGATTCCATAGGGGCAACCCTTGCGCTTATGACTTTGATTACCCTGCGGGATAAGGGCGAGGCCCTTCCAGCAGGGGCTTTTCTGTTGTCTCCTCATGCGGATCTGGTTCATTTGGATGGGGAATCTTATCAGATCAATAAGGAGAATGATCCAACTGGCAGTCTGGAAGGCAGCCAAGCGATCATTCAGACCTATCTTGGAGATTGGCAGGGCAACCCACCTGGGATCTTGTCGCCCGTGCAAATGAATCTGGAGAAATTACCACCCCTCTACATTCAGGTAGGTGCTCTTGAGGTACTGCTAAGTGATGCGGTAAGGCTGAGTGAGCGGGCGGAACAAGCAGGTGTAGACGTAACGATTGAGATCTGGGACAATATGTGGAGTGTGTTTCAATTTCTAGCCTATATGCTGCCAGAAGCTGAGCAGGCGATCCGAAATATTGGTATATTTAATAAAGAGAAATTATTAGAATGTAATCGATAAGGAGAGATTAGCATGATTTTGCACAAAGGAGAGATCTTGTTTCATCAAGGGGACGATGGAGCTTACTTGTACAAAATCAAGAGCGGCCTTTTCAAAGTAACCAGACTTCACGAGAACGGAAACATGGTTCTGTTTAACATTTTATATCCAGGAGAGACGGTTCCGCATCACTCTTTAATATCACCTAAGGAGACCCACGGGACTGCGATCGCTTTGATACGAAGTGAAGTTGAAGCTATTCCGGCCGCAGATTGGTACCGAGAACTTGAGGAAGACCCTAAGAAGCCGCTTGAGGTTGCCAGTCTGCTTCAGGAGAAGGTCAGATTCATGCAGCAGCGGCTGGATCATCTGACTGTAGGTACACCGGCTGAACGTTTAGAACTGCTTACGAAATGGATGAACAGTTATGCTCATGGGGTTCCATTAACCGATTTTCTGACACAGGAGGAGATTGGCCAGCTGATCGGGGTACGGCGGGAGACGGTCAATCGGCTTTTGAGAGGACACTGACAAATAGAATTAGAATACAAAAAAAGAAGCTGATCTTAACCTGAATAAGGTTAAGGATCAGCTTTTTAAGTGATTGGAGGATGAATCAAATCAAGTAGTGAGACTGGAATAAATCATACTAAACTTTAAGGTGTCGATACAGGCGCTTCACGATGATGAGTACCTTGTTCGAAGCTGTAAGCAAGCTTGATCAAGGTTCCTTCGTCGAAAGCACGCCCGAGGAACTCGATGCCAACTGGAAGACCATCTGAAGTAAATCCTGCCGGTACGGTGATTGCAGGGAATCCAGAGTATGGGCTTAAGCGGTTGTTACTGCCTGAATTCTGGTTTTTCCCGATTAGTGCAGCCGGCTCTGTGGTAGTCGGATATACGATGGCATCCAGATTGTTATCAGCCATTACTTTAAGCAGAGATTCGCGGGTAATCTTGGTACGGTTAAGCACTATATCCTTATATTCCGGTTCATCCAGTGTAGTGCGGGCGTCACGTGATTTCATGGACGCTTCCTGAGATTTATCGAATTGACCGGAGTTAATAATCTCAGTCAAGCTGTGATAAGGAGCCGTAGGACCGAGTTCCTTCAAATAGTCATTTAGCTGGAATTTGAACTCATAGCTGCTGAGACTTGGATATTTCATGATGGCTGCCAGATTTGGAATTTGAATAGGAACTGCGGTTGCGCCCAGGCTCTTCACTTCGTTAACAGCCTGATTAACGACATTCGATACAGGCAGTTCTTCCGGCTTCGTACCGAACAATTCAGTGGCAACCCCGATTCGTGCCCCTTTCAGCCCATTCGCATCGAGAAATTGAGTGTAGTTCTTAGGAATATGTCCCACGCTATATGCTGTGGCTATATCGTCAGGATCATAACCCGCTGTAGCCTCTAGCAAAATCGCAGCATCCGCCACAGAGCGTGCCATCGGTCCGCCCACATCCTGTGTGAGCGCGAGGGGTATAATGCCGTCACGGCTGGATAAGCCAACGGTAGGCCGAATGCCGACCAGACTATTGAAGCTGGATGGAATTCGGATGGAGCCTCCTGTATCCGTACCCATACCGGCTGCAGCAAAGTTAGCGGCCAAGGCTGCCCCGGTTCCACCGCTTGATCCGCCTGGGTAGTGATCAAGTGCATAAGGATTGAGCGTCTGTCCTCCAAGGGAGCTGGAAGTCGTAATTCCGAAAGCGAACTCATGCAGGTTGGTTTTGCCCAGGATGATGGCACCGGCCTGCTTTAACTTGGCAATCTGATCTGCATCTTGGGCCGGAATGGAATCCTTGAGACAAATACATCCTGCTGTAGTTGGCATGTCCTTGGTATCATAGTTATCTTTGACTAGAACCGGAATCCCATGAAGAGGACCACGCGGACCGTTCGTCTTCCTTTCCTGATCCAGCGCTTCCGCAATTTGCAGTGCATTTGGATTTAGGGAAAGTACTGCATTAATTTTGACACCTTGGTCATCGTACTTTTGGATCCGATCCAGATACATTTGAACCAATTGTTTCGAAGTAAGCGTCCCGTGCTCCATCGCTTTTTGCATATCGGCAATCGAGGATTCTTCCAGCTTGAAAGGCTTGAGATATTCGCTCAGCCGATCGTAGATGATCGAAGCTTGGGACACCGTAACAGGAGCGTTCGGTGCGAAGATTTGAGCTGAATGCCCAGTCATGATTCCTGCGCTCACAACAGCGCCTATGTAGGGAGCGGAAGAGGACTTATCAGGAACATCGGTAAAAGCTTCCGCCTTGCTTGTGAGTCCAAGCAATTGGTAAATGGCCTTGGCTGCTTCCGCCCGTGTTAATAGAGGTCCCTGAAACTTCAGCGGGGTGTAAGAGGTTCCTGTTGCTTCAGCGATTTCCTTCAATTTTGCAGCAAAGTCAGCAGAAAGGACAGGCTTATTCGCAGCAACTGGTGTTAACTTTGCTGACACATTCGTTTGACTTACTCCCGCGGCATTTACGGAGGCGAATCCGAAGCCACCAGTAAGCAAAACCCCTGTTAGTACTGCCAAACTACCTTTTTTCCATAGAGACGCATAACGATTCATGCATCCACTCTCCCTTCCTTCTGTCTAATTGTGTGCTAGATTTATTTGTCTATCATAATTTGGTGTTAGGTTAGTTTACAAATATGATATAATGCGATAAAAACGCATACATCGATGATTTACTTTTGTTACCTGGTTAAATTGCCTGTTTAACATAGATATAATTTTATTTGCTGCAAATAAATATAAGAAAGTATGTTATGTATGTGTTACAATGTATAACATCAGTAGGGGTGTAATGGAGAAGCAGGGCAAAAAAAAGAGCATCCCGGGTCCAGAAAATTTGGAGAGACCGGAATGCTCGTAATTTTAATAGGTGATATTATAAACTGTCTGCCGGACCAAAGAACTCAAAATGCGTCCGTTCTGAAGCGATTCCCCATGTCTTTAAAGCATCATTGACTGCCCGCATGAAAGGAACAGGGCCGCAGAAATAGAAATCTGAATTCGGATCTGTTACCTGCTGAAGCCAAGCCAGATCAAGATATCCTGTCTTATCGCATACCTCATCCTGTTCAGGTGACTCATAGATTAGGAAAGATTTTAGATTCGCATGCTGCTTAGTTAATTCAGCTATGTGATCTTTCATCGCATGATAGACTCCACTGCGTGCTGCATGAATATATACAACCTCGCGTTCTGGACTGTTCTTGAGAAGAGTCTCCAGCATACTAACCATAGGAGTAAGTCCAACCCCACCGCTTAGAAGAACAACCGGGGTGTCTTTGGTCTGGTCGAGGACGAATACGCCCGCCGGAGCACTGATATCGAGAACACTGCCTTCCGCTACCGACTCGTGTAAATAAGTAGATACAGCACCTGCAGGTTTATCTGTTGCAGCATCTTCGCGTTTCACGGTTATCCGGTAATAATCCGGATTAGGTGCAGCCGATAGGCTGTAATGGCGCAGATGGGTGAATTCCTGGCCTTCCGGCTTAACCCGAACGGTGATGTACTGTCCAGGCGCGAAAGAAGCGATGGCTTTGCCGTCTGCCGGTTTCAGGTAAAAGGAAGTAATCAGTTCGCTTTCTCGAACCTTACGCTCGACCACGAATGGACGGAAGCCATCCCAGCCGCCGGGCTGCTGCTCGGCATCCTCGTACATTTTCTGCTCGACTCCAATAAAAGCGTCCGCAATGACCCCATAAGCACGGCCCCATGCATCAATAATCTCATCCGTAGCTGCATCACCAAGAACCGTCTTGATTGCTGCCAGCAGGTTCTCGCCGACAATAGGGTAATGCTCTGGCAGAATGCCAAGCGCCCGGTGCTTGTGAGCAATCTGGATTACAACCGGAAGAATCTCTTCCAATCGATCAATGTGAGCTGCGGCTGCATACACAGCGTTAGCTAGTGCGGCGGATTGTTTGCCTTGACGTTGGTTGGCATGATTGAAGATATTAAGTAGTTCAGGGTGATTTCTGAACATCGTTTGGTAAAAGGTCTTAGTAATGTCTTGTCCGTGTACCTCGAGAACAGGAACAGTTGACTTGATAATATCGATGGTTTGTTGATCTAGCATTTGGCTGCTTCTTCCTTCCCGTGAATGGACTTGAATTCTTAACTAAGTATAGAAATTCAACAGGAAGCATAATGTGATTCTCGTCACACGGAAAGTTGATACTTTGTGAAAATAAATAAAATGCAATGAAATTTATCACTTTTATTTTCAGAAAGTAATATTAATTTTACATACAAGCTGTTTAGACATGATTATTGCTGTGGTATAATAAGATTAGTAAGCAGAAACGACGAGGTCTGTAAATTCGGAGCTCATGAATCGTTTTTGCAAAATGAAAAAGAAAGGATCAGGATACCATGTGTCCCCGAAGGACAATTCCCCAAAGGACGATTTGGAAACGTTGTGATCTCTCTTATACTTAGCTTCTTTCGTGGATCGTCGGTGTACGGCTAATATCCCACGAAAGAAGAGTGTGACAATGCGAAGGACAAAGTCCTCTGGGACCTTCTTCGTAGGGAGTTGCCGTAAGGTCAACCAAACTACGATAAGAGGGATTCTGTATGAGGAAAAAGAAGAGAAGTCTAATTGATTCGGAACAGTTGTTCATGATGCTGATCGGTACTTTTTTACTGGCGTTTACGTATTATCATATTAATTTTCAGAACCACCTATCGGAAGGCGGCTTTGTTGGTCTTTCCCTGCTTGGGAAGTATTTGTTCGATTTCCCACCGGCTATGACCGCATTGGTATTGGATATCCCAGTATTTATCTTTGCCTTATTCTTGAAAGGACGCAAGTTCCTGCTGAATACACTAATTGCATCCGTAGCTTTCTCCGGATTCTATGAGCTGTGTGATCGGTTCTCACCGTTTCAATTGGACCTGCACAACAATTTAATGGTAGCTGCTGTCTTGTCCGGGGTATTTACCGGAATCGGCGCTGGGGTAGTGCTTCGTGCAGGCGGGGCGACAGGCGGGGACGACATTTTGTCTCTGGTTCTTAGCCAATTAACAGGGATCAAGATAGGTACTGTATTTATTGTACTGGATGCTATTGTGCTATTAATTTCTCTAGTATATATGCCTGTACTCGAAACGATGTATACCATTGTTGCTGTATTGATTGCAGGCAAAGTGATTACTTGGACCGTGAATTATGGTAAGACCGCAGAGCCAAAGCTGCGTGTTCCTTACACTGTGAAAGAAAAGACCGCTCGTGCATAAGAGTTGAGCATTTATCGGCTTAAGCTGATAGATGCTCTTTTATTATATTTGGGCAAGTAGCAAGTCACCAACCTTACTTATTGAAAAAGCAAAGAGGACACCTGCTAGAACGAGGGTCCTCTATCTATTATTTTTGATGTGAGGGATGATTTTTGTCCCATTCTTCTGCTTTGGAGGTCCCGATTGCAATAGCCCGGCCTTCATCATAGCCTTCATCCAGCAGGGCGTTCGCGATCTCCACAGCTTTATTTCTGATTCTTGTGTCCAGATTCTTCATTGAAGGCGGATAATCATTTTTGCTCCAAGGCATATGAATCACTCCTTAGCTCAGTATAGTATATTAATTACCCTGTAGAATTATCTTTAAACGGGAAATGAGCTCTATTTACATCAAGGAACGATCGACTTTTTCCATAATAAGTAATATTATAGTTATGATGTAAAATGGTTTCATGATGAAATGGGGAGAATTGATGTTGCAGTATATCTTAGTTTTAACCTTCACCTTACTCATACATAGTGTTGAAAGCTTGTCTTATGCAGTTCGTCTTGGGGGATTAAGAACTGGCAGAATAGCGCTTGCTATGTCACTCACAGGGATTATTGTTCTGATCTCTAGGACCTCTAATATGGGTCAGGGGATACTGTTAGGTGGTATGATTGATACGGCCATCCGAACACCGGAATATCCTCTGGGTCTTAAACTGCATCTGCTTATCCTGGCAGCAACTGTGGGGACATTGATTGCAGCAGTCCTGTTCCCGACCATGACCAAAATTTCAGCACGACTGGTGGTGCTTCTGGATAGAGCGGGTTCGCTGCCTAAATTGCTCAAGTCTATTTTGTGTTGGGATAAAATAAAAAAACTGAAAGCTTACTACCGTCCAGTAAACTGGAAAATGGCTGCTACACTACGGAAGTATGGGATCCCCAAAAAATTAATGCTCATAAATATGACGGTTACCACAGTTTATACAGTCGGCGTTTTAGCTGCGTTATATGCCTCATATTTATTGCCTGAGACACGTTTGGCAGCTTCCATGTCATCGGGCCTCATCAATGGGATAGCTACGATCTTGCTTACCTTGCTAATTGATCCTCGTATCGCCGTGCTGAGTGATCGGACGCTTAGAAATCAGAGCCGTATCGGAGAGATGGATCGGTTATTTGGTCTCATGCTGTTATCGCGCGGAGCGGGAACACTGCTCGCACAGTGTCTGCTTCTTCCAGCAGCCTACTGGATCGGCTTTATGATTCACTGGATCAACTAGAAGAAGTTTTTTATAATTCGATTCTTACTACTAAGTACAAAAAAAGGGTTATCCGGCATCGGATAACCCTTCTTACATATTACGAGTTGAACAGATAACGATATTCACCATATCCCTGTTCATCGAGTTCTTCCTTAGGCACAAATCGCAGGGCAGCGGAATTAATGCAGTAGCGAAGGCCATTCTCTCCAGGCCCATCATTAAATACATGTCCAAGATGTGAATCTGCTTCCGAACTTCTTACCTCAGTTCGCACCATGAAGTGGCTGAGGTCGGTCTTTTCTTTCACACTGTAATCGCGCAGCGGACGAGTGAAGCTGGGCCATCCACAGCCGGAATCATATTTATCCCTTGAACTGAACAGAGGCTCTCCGGATACGATATCCACATAGATTCCGTCTCCGTGATGATTCCAGAATTCATTGGCAAAAGCCGGTTCTGTGCCGTTCTGACGAGTGACTTTGTATTGCATTGGTGTTAGGCGCTGTCTTAGTTCATCTTCATCCACTTTACCTGACCAATGCGTCTCGATGAAATCCTGACGCCCAGAGCCCTTGCGGTAGCGCTTATAGTGCGCGGGGTTTTTCTTGTGGTAGCCCTGGTGATATTCTTCAGCTGCGTAGAAAGGAGCCGCCGGTAGAATTGGAGTCACGATCGGCTTATCAAAGCGGCCGCTTTCGGCAAGTTTCTGCTTGGAAGCTTCAGCCAGAACACGCTGCTCTTCATTGTGATAGAAAATAGCTGTCCGGTAGGAGTCGCCCCGGTCATGGAATTGACCGCCTGCATCGGTTGGGTCAATCTGCTGCCAGAACAAATCCAGCAATTTTTGATAGGGGAAGATCTCAGGATTGTAAGTGATCTGAACGGCTTCATAATGACCCGTGGTATCGGAGCAGACCTGCTCATACGTTGGATTCTCCACGTGTCCGCCAGTATAACCGGAGACCACGTTCAGTATTCCCGGCAGCTCCTCGAACGGTGATACCATGCACCAGAAGCAGCCCCCGGCAAAAGTAGCAAATTGTTTAACCTCGGATGGATTACTCATATTACGATTCACTCCTTTATATTGTGGTGATAATTGTTATAATCGCTTATTTCGCTCTTGTCATTCTTTTATATCCCCATAGAACAGCTCCTGTAAACAGCAGGTAGACGATCATAACCTGAAGCGAGAGAAGGGGGTTGCTGCTTAATGTGCCCCCGAGAAAAGAATATACGAAGATGCCAGGGAGCTTGCCGATCAGGGAACCAAGAACGAACACGCGAAAAGGAATTGTGGACACCCCGGCATACACATTGACCGCCATCTGGGGAAGCAGAGGAATCACCCTCCACAGCACAACCGATTCAAATGGATGCTTCTCCACAAACCGCGTATACCGATCAAGCGTTTTGAATTTGGACAGCCACATCCGGGCTTGCTCCCGGAAGGCATAATTGACAGCAGCATAGACAAGAACGCCGGCGGCTGTAGAGCCAATGAGACAAATAATACCTCCCCACCAGGCCCCGTACATATAACCGGCTGCTCCTACGACCAGCTTGTATGGAACAACCGGAAAGAGGGCCAGCAAGGTAGTCATTCCGAGCATAGTGGGTACAGGAGGACGATGATTGAACCATGCGGCCAGTTCATTTTGACACAATAATGCGGCTAAGAATAGCAATACATACACCGCAGCAGCCAGCCATCTACGCATAGCGGCTCCTTTCCTGGGAAGGTATATCATACTTATATAGAAGTATAATACCAAAGTGTGGCCAGGTAATCGACCTCTTTCCCACAAATCAATGGATTTGGGACTGGCGCCTCACAGAATACTTATGCTATAATCCTCTTAAGAAATATGCATGGTTCCCAAAGGGGAGTAGCTACTTACAATAAAGTCGTCATTACGGGATGAAATCCCCGGCTTTATTGACAACGAATTCGTTGTTAGCGAGACCTTTGCCCGGTGCTTGAACTTGGGTAAAGGTCTCTTTTGATGCGTAAAGCGTCGCGGCCCAAGTAAAGCCGTGACGCTTTTTTTGCGTGGACCGGCCATTATAACGAGGGTAAAGGGGAGAAGAGTATGGATTTTATGAGCTTGGATTTCTGGTCTATTTTATTATCGATTATCTTGATCGATCTGGTTCTGGCCGGAGATAATGCAATCGTAATTGGACTCGCCGCAAGAAATGTACCCAAGAAGGATCAGAAGAAGGTTATTCTCTGGGGTACCGTAGGTGCGATTCTGGTACGCGTCATCATGACGGTTCTGGTTGTGCAGCTCCTTGCGATTCCGGGACTTAGGCTAGCTGGCGGGCTGGCGCTGCTCTGGATTGCTTATAAGCTGATCGTGGATGACAAAGGGCATGACATTAAAGCGGGCAATAAGGTCTGGGCTGCCATTCGTACAATTATCATTGCCGATACTATGATGGGGCTTGATAATGTGCTTGCTGTGGCAGGAGCAGCGCACGGAGATAATCTGATGGTAATTATAGGGCTGGCCATTTCGGTACCAATTATGGTCTGGGGAAGCACCGTGATCTTGAAGCTTACGGAACGATTCCCGATTGTTATTACCCTGGGGGCTGCAGTGCTTGCGTGGACAGCGGCTAAGATGCTTGTGGACGAGCCGCTCATATCAGCTTGGTTTGTAAACGGAGCTGTCAAATACGGTTTTGAAATTGTTGTGATTGCTATTGTTGTAGGATTAGGCACATGGGTCAAAAGAAGATATGAAAGACAGCGGGCTATCCGTAACGTGGTGAACGGTTAGCGGATGCTTCTGAATAAGACAACACCGCCTCTCAACTGGATTTGAGTAGGCGGTGTTTTTTTGACGAAATTCAGCTATTCATATTCTCACGGCTGGCCAAGCGGAACTGCTTGGGGGACATTCCGAACCGGGATCGGAATACTTTATGGAAATAGTTATAGCTTGGGAAGCCGGAGCTCTCTGCAATATGTTCAAGGGATAACGGACTGAAGATTACCCGTTCGCGGGCCATATTCAGCCGGACCTCAAGGGTATGCTGCATAATACTTGTCCCAAAGGCAGCTTTGAACAAATGAACGGCCCTGGACACACTTATCCCTACATGGGCAGCTACATCTTCCAATTTAAAAGTGGTGGATGCATTCTCTTCAATATACTGCTTAATCTGATAGGCCAGATAGGTTCGCGGAGTAGGAACAGGGAGTTCCTGCAGCTGTCTGTCAATATCCAGGCACAGAATGCGGAGATAATACTCAGCAATTTCAGGCGAAGGATTAGAGATTCTCTGCTGCTCCAGCGTAATTTGACGGAATAACCCGATGAAGCCCTCTGATAAAGGAACGCGGATCTTATTGGGGCGCTTTCGCTGCTTCCACCAATCGTCCATCCATTTGCCGCGGAGCAGAATGTAGTAGTCACCGCTAAAAAGAGTCTGATCTCCCTGTTTATTCTCAAAAGCTTCAATCCGCAGCTCATAGGGTTCTCCAGGCGGGAAAATCAATAGATCTCCTGACTCTACATTCACGAGTTTTCCATCACAGCGCGTTCGGCTGCGCCCTTCAGTCTGAATGCGGATCAGATAATGATCCAATCCATCCCCGTCGTTCGAAAAGTAAGGTTTGCGGTGCTGGGCATAACCAGCTGCCAAGATATGCAAATTCTCATTAACGTTCATGGTACGTCTCCCTAACACATCACAAAATAATGACCAGATTGTTCAGGTTTCAATCATATTATTCATTTTACTGTAGCTGAAATAGGAATACCATATTACTTGTTAAATAGTTTGGTTTGATATGAGGAATGCTCTTGTAATGATCGTCCTTTTCGTATAACAACAGAACTTATAGGGGATGAGACAATGATTAAACTTAAAGCAGGAATTATAGGCTGCGGCAATATAAGTCCGGCATATCTCACCTACTTAAGCGGGAGTCCGTATGTCCAGATCACGGCTTGTGCGGATTTGGTACTGGAGAAAGCGAAGGAGAGGGCAGAGCAGTTCGGAATTGAAAACGTATACACTGTAGAGGACATGTTAAACGCACCTGAAATTGATCTGTTTATCAATTTGACCATTCCCGCATCTCATAGCTCGGTGAACCTATTGGCGCTTGAGCATGGGAAGCATGTCTACGTTGAGAAGCCGCTGTGCCTCTCATTGGACGAAGCGAAGGATATTCTTGCGCTTGCTGCGGAGAAGGGACTTCGGGTCGGCAGTGCTCCTGACACATTCCTGGGAGCTGGAATTGAAACAGCACGTGATGCGATTACCCGCGGTTTAATTGGTCGTCCCGTCGCGGCCTCAGCCTTCATGATGGGCTCGGGCCCCGAATCATGGCACCCGAACCCAGAGTTCTTTTATGCGACCGGAGGCGGCCCGATGTTCGATATGGGACCCTATTACTTAACAGCGCTTATTAATTTACTTGGACCGATCCGAAGAATATGCGGCTCGGCTGGTATCCAGGTAGCCCAACGAACTGTACATACCGGAGAGAATGCGGGTAATCCCATATCTGTCCAGACGCCGACCCACTACAGCGGAACTCTTGAATTTGCGGAGGGAGCTATTGGGACGATGATCACCAGTTTCGATATTTCAGGAGGAAGCATGCTTCCGTGGATTGAGATTTACGGAACAGAAGGTTCACTACATCTGCCAGACCCGAACTATTTTGGCGGCGAAGTTAAGCTGAGAAGATCGGGTAATGATGGGTGGGAGGTTATCCCTGCGTTATTTGAATCTGGCGAGAATGAGAGAGGCCGCGGCGTTGAAGATATGGCGAAAGCAATCCATAAAGGAGTAACGCATCGCGCTAACGGCCATCAAGCCTATCACGTACTAGAAGCAATGCATGCATTTGAACGCTCATCACGTGAAGGCAAGCACATTATGCTTGAAAGTACTGCAGATTTAGCCGCTTATTATATGCAGGCCGCCCAAGGGATCAAATGACTGTGAATTGATATTCACTAATAAATGTTAAGGAGGACATAATCGTGTCTAAAGTGTTGAAAGTAGCAGTAATCGGCTGTGGAGGAATTGCCAAGGGCAAACATCTGCCAAGCTTGTCCAAACAGAAAGCGGTAGAACTGGTCGCCTTCTGCGATATTATTGAAGAGCGTGCGATCGAGGCCAAAGAGAAATACGGAAATGAGAACAGCAAAGTCTATACAGATTACAAGAAGCTGCTTGATGAGAGCGGAGCTGAGGTCATTCATGTATGCACTCCGAATGATTCACATGCGGAAATAACCATCGCTTCACTGGAGTCTGGCAGACATGTAATGTGTGAAAAACCAATGGCGAAGACCTCAGAGCAAGCCAGAGCTATGCTGGAAGCTGCCAAGCGTACAGGCAAGAAGCTGTCAATTGCTTACCAGAACCGCTTCCGCAGTGACAGCCAATACCTTAAGAAGCTCTGTGAAGACGGCGAGCTTGGAGATATCTATCTTGGTAAGGCGCTTGCGATCCGCCGCCGGGCTGTTCCTACCTGGGGAGTATTCCTGGATGAAGAGAAGCAGGGCGGGGGACCGCTTATTGATATCGGAACCCATGCACTGGATTTAACCCTTTGGCTGATGGACAACTATGAGCCTAAGAGCGTAACCGGCTCGGTATTCCATAAGCTTGGAAGCCGGAAGAATGCTGCTAATGCTTTCGGATCTTGGGATCCGGAGCAATTCAAAGTGGAGGATTCAGCATTTGGATTTATCACCATGAAGAACGGTGCGACCATTATCCTCGAATCCAGCTGGGCTTTGAATGTGCTTGAGATTGGTGAAGCACAGACTATTCTAAGCGGTACAGAAGGTGGAGCTGACATGAAGAATGGCCTAAGGCTGAACGGCGAGAAGAACAGCCGCCTTTGGGAGACCAAAGTGGACCTTAGTTCGGGCGGGGTAGCTTTCTACGAAGGCGAAGAAGAGACGGATGCATATCTGGAAGCTAAATCCTGGGTAGAGGCCGTTCTAGAAGATGGTGAACCGCTTGTGAAGCCTGAACAGGCTCTGGTGGTAACTGAAATTTTGGAAGCTATTTATGAGTCCGCAAAAACAGGCAAAACCGTATATTTTGATTAAATACAAGGAGGATGACAAGTTATGAAATTAGGAGTATTTCTAGTTCTGTTCGGAGACCGTTCATTTGAAGAGGCTTTGGATTTTGTGGCGTCCCAGGGCGTAAAGGCAGTGGAGATCGGAACTGGGGGGAACCCAGGGAACAAGCACTGTCAGCCAGATGAACTCATAGGGAATAAAGCAGCTAGAGATCAATTCAAGAAGGCTTTGGATTCCAGGGGAATTACAATCAGCGCACTTAGCTGCCACGGGAACCCGCTTCATCCCCAGAAAGCCCTGGCTAAGGCGGATCACGAAGACTTCCTGAAGACCGTTCAGCTTGCTGAGCTGCTTGAGGTTCCTGTCGTGAATACGTTCTCAGGATGCCCGGGCGATCATGAAGATGCAAAGTATCCGAATTGGCCGGTTGCCCCTTGGCCGAACGACTACCAGGAAATTCTGAAATGGCAGTGGGAGAACAAAGTCATCCCTTATTGGACTGAAATGGGGAAATATGCGGCTGAACATAAGGTGAAAGTTGGACTTGAACTGCATGGTGGATTCTCCGTGCATACCCCTGCCACCTTGCTTCGCCTTCGGGAAGCAGCTGGTGAGGCAATCGGTGCGAATCTGGACCCAAGCCATATGTGGTGGCAGGGAATTGATCCTGTTCAAGCGATTCACATTCTTGGCCGTGAGGGAGCCATACATCACTTCCATGCCAAGGACACCGTAATTGATCCAATTAATGTGAACAAATATGGCATTACAGATATGCAGTCCTATACCAACATGCTTGATCGCGCATGGCAGTTCCGTACGGTAGGCTACGGTCATGATATCAAGACTTGGGCTGATATTATAAGTGCGCTGCGCCTGGTAGGATATGATTATGTAGTCAGCATCGAGCATGAAGACGGCTTGATGTCGATTGAGGAAGGGTTCACCAAGGCTGTACGTAACCTGCAATCGATCATCATCGAAGATTCAAGTGCGGACATGTGGTGGGTTTAACAGAAATATATCATTCATTTTATTAGTTCATTCCATTTGATCAAATAAGTTTCAAACAAATAAGCCAGACTAACTTTCGGAGAGTACCGGAAAAAGTCTTGGCTTATTTGTTATTAAACGTTCATTTTGTATACCCTTTCACGTATATATTGTATAATCAGGTATTATCCTGGTTTTCTTTATGAGCAAAATGTTGTAAAATATATATACTAACTAAACGTAAGTTTTTCGGTTATACCCTGACCGGATTACGAAGAGGTGATTTTAATGGAGGGTCAATGGAATTTGTGTCCGCGATTTGAATCTGCATTCTCTTTCCTGGGCAAGAGATGGAACGGTCTGATCATACAAACTTTGATGAGCGGTCCGAAGCGGTTCAAGGACATTTCTGGGCTTATTCCGTCTATGAGTGACAAAATGCTGTCCGAACGTATGAAAGATCTGGAGTGTGAAGGCATCTTGGTTCGCCATGTATATCCGGAAACTCCCGTCCGAATTGAGTACGAATTGACAGACAAAGGAAGAGCACTTCAGCCGGTTATGGAGCAGATTCAATCCTGGGCAGAAGCCTGGGTAGAATAAAAAGCCAGTGTTCTAACAAGCTGGCTTGATTATCATAGAAAGAAGGTGCTTTAGTGGCAGAAATCATCATTATTGGAGCCGGACCAGCTGGAGCCAGTGCAGCTTTGTTTCTGGCCAAAGCAGGCAAAGAAACCTTGGTAATTGACAGCAACACAAGTATGACCAAGCGGGCCTGGATTGAGAACCACTACGGCGTCAAAGACATCTCAGGACCCGATCTTCTCAAGATCGGTCGTGAGCAGGCTGCTAAATTCGGGGCCAAATTTATTGAAGAGAAAGTTTCAGTGGTGGATACTAATGGCGGCAAATCAGTTACGATCAAGACAGAATCGGGCAGAAGCTATGAAGCGGCCCACGTAGTTCTTGCTACGGGAGCGCTTACAGATCTCGCAAAACATATTGGACTTGAACTTAAGGAAGGTATTGAGCCTAGAATCAAGACCGTTATTGCAACCGATGGGGCGGGCCGTACAAGTAAGCCAAGAATATGGGCGGCTGGAACAGCGGCAGGGGTTAGTGTTCACACGATTGTTACGGCTGGTGATGGTGCTAAAGTTGCTATTGAAATTCTAAGTGAGTTAAATGGCGAGCGTTATGTAGACCACGATGTGTTGAAATAATTATACTTTATTCATTTTAAAGGCTTTTTGCAGTATCATCTGCAGAAAGCCTTTTTTAAATTAAAATTTCTTGAAAACGTGACTTTTTTTACAAATTCTATGTTATTCAAATCACACATATCTTCCAGAGAATTGAAGTACGATGGTTGCAGATATTAAAGTAAATAAAATAGGAGTGGATGGAGATGGCTAATCTTACTTTCAAAGCCGAAGATATGGTTAGAGACATTGTTGTACGTTTTCCTAAATCAAGTGATTATTTCCGAAGCCATCGTATTGACTTCTGTTGCGGTGGGAATCGCCCGTTAAGCGAGGCTTTAGAAGAAAGAGGCTTGAGAACTGAAGAAGTGCTGGAGGATCTCCATAAGCTGCACAGTGAGCATCCAGTTACGGAAGAGAATGATAATCATGCGGCATGGAGTTCTAATGACTTGATCGCTTACATTGTAAATAAGCATCATGCTTACTTACGTGAGGAGCTTCCACTAATTGAGCAGAACGTAAAGAAGGTGTACCGCGTTCATGGACAAGAAGGGGATCACTTGGCTGAAATAAACCGTTTGTTCGGAATTTTGAAGACAGACTTGCTTGAACATACAGAAAAGGAAGAAGCAAATGTCTTTCCAAAAATGATCAACTGGGAGTCGGACCAAGAATCCGAGACGCTGACCAAACTTCGTTCCTCAATTACCGAGCTGGAGGCTGAGCACGATACAGCTGGAGATATTTTGAAGGAGATTCGTGAACTTACACAGGACTTTACACCTCCTGCCCACGCATGTACAACTTACAGAATGACTTATTCTAGGCTCGAAGAATTGGAAGCAATGACCTTCCAGCATGTTCATGTGGAGAATAATATTTTGTTTCCCCGTTACTGAGTAAAGAAAATATTAACTAAGAATACGCAAGAATGTGAAATTTATCACTATAATGTGAGGTTTATCACACCTTCGACGTTCTGCTGTAGATATACTTGATTCATCAAAGGGCGAATTCAAAAATAATCATGCCTGAATTTCTTAAGGAGGCATTTGAATATGAGTATGAACAAGAAAAAGCTTGTCGTTATTGGTAACGGAATGGCCGGAATTAGTACAGTCGAACAAATTCTGAAGTTAACTACAAATTTTGATATTACGGTGTTTGGCAGTGAACCGCACCCCAACTACAACCGGATTATGCTCTCTTATGTTCTAGAGGGCAGCAAGACGATGGATGATATAGTTCTCAACGATTTGAATTGGTACACCGATCATGGAATTACCCTTCATACAGGAACAACGGTTACACAAATTGATGAAGCCAAAAGGCAAGTCGTTGCTGAAAATGGGCTGCGGGTTCCGTATGATTACATTATTATAGCAACCGGCTCCAAGCCGTTCATTCTACCGATTCCAGGCAGCGATAAAGAAGGTGTTATCGGCTTCCGTGATATCGAGGATTGTAATCAGATGCTGGAAGCCGCTAAGAACTACAAGAAGGCGGCCGTTATCGGTGGCGGGCTTCTGGGACTTGAAGCTGCCAAGGGCCTTGTCCATCTTGGTATGGATGTGACTGTGGTCCATCTGATGGAAGATCTGATGGAGCGTCAATTGGACAGCACGGCGGCTGCGATGCTTAGAGCAGAGCTTGAACGCCAAGGGATCAAATTCGCAATGGGCGTACAAACCACGGAACTCTTGGGCGAAGAACGGGTGCAAGGACTGAAATTCAAAGACGGAACTGTGCTTGAGGCTGATTTTGTCGTAATGGCAGTCGGAATCAAACCTAATATTGCTGTTGCAGCGGCAAGCGGGATTGAGACAAATCGAGGAATTATCGTAAATGATTTCATGCAGACCTCGATGCCTAATGTGTACTCTGTTGGGGAATGTAACGAACATAGAGGCGTATGCTACGGTCTGGTAGCTCCGCTCTTTGAACAAGGCATGATCCTTGCCAAGCATATATGTAATGTGGATACAGCTGGATATGAAGGCTCTGTCGTATCGACAAAGCTCAAGATTTCGGGTGTTGATGTATTCTCTACTGGAGAATTCATCGACGGCCCTGAACATGTTGTCATTGCTCAGAAAGACGAATGGAAGCGAACTTACAAGAAAATTTTGCTTAAAGATAATGTCATGGTTGGGGCAGTATTGTTCGGTGATATTACAGAGTCCGCTAATTTGCAGAAGCTGATCAAGCAAAGAACAGAGATGACAGATGAACTGTATGCTCAGTTGATGGGTACTGGCTGTTGCGGCGGTGGAGCTGCGAAGAAATCATCGTCTGTAGATACTATGGCTGATGACGAAATTGTATGTGGATGTAACGGAGTAACGAAGAAAGCGATCGTAGATGTCATTACTGAACAGGGTCTGACTACTGTGGACGAGATCAAAGCTTGTACTGGAGCCACACGTTCATGCGGCGGTTGTAAGCCTGTCGTAGAGCAAATTCTGCAGTATGTGCTTGGAGATAGCTTCAAGGAAACAGCCAAGCAGGGGATATGTGCATGCACAACCTTAAGCCGAGATGAAATTGTTGCAGAGATCAAGAACAAAGGTCTTACTACGACGAAGGAAATCATGCACGTGCTTGACTGGAGCCAACCGGAAGGATGCTCGAAGTGCCGGCCAGCCTTGAACTATTATCTGGGCATGATCTATCCGGATACTCATGTGGATGAGAAAGAATCGCGTTTTGTGAACGAACGTATGAATGCGAATATTCAAAAGGATGGCACATATACCGTAGTTCCTAGAATGTACGGCGGTGTAACTACTCCAGAAGACCTTAAGAAAATTGCCGATGTGTCGCTCAAATATGATGTTAAAGCCGTCAAAGTCACAGGCGGTCAACGTCTAGACCTAATCGGGGTGAAGAAGGAAGATCTTCCAAAGGTATGGGAAGAGCTGGATATGCCTTCAGGTTATGCCTATGCCAAATCGCTGCGTACGGTTAAGACCTGTGTCGGTTCGCAGTTCTGCCGCTTCGGCACCCAGGATTCGATGGGGATGGGGGCTCTTCTTGAACGCAAGTTCGAGAGACTGGATTTCCCGGCCAAATTCAAAATGGCGGTCAACGGCTGCCCGAGAAACTGTGCCGAATCTTGCACGAAGGATATTGGCATTGTCGGTAATGACGGAGGCTGGGAAATATTTATAGGCGGTAATGGCGGTATTAAGGCCCGTCTTGCTGATTCCCTGTGTAAAGTGAAGACGGACCAGGAGCTGATTGAAATCTGTGGTGCGGTTATGCAATATTACCGGGAGACCGGCAAATACTTGGAGAGAACATCAGAGTGGGTTGAGCGCTTAGGACTTGAACACATCCGGGCTGCAATCGTAGAGGATGAAGCCAATCGCAAGGCTCTGATGGAACGCATCGAATTTGCGCTTGAGCAAGTTGAGGACCCTTGGAAAAAAGTATTGAATGATGAACGTACACAAAGTGCTTTATATAATCAGCTAGACCCTGCTTTATTACAAAAATAAGCCCTTAACTGGAAAGGAGAGATTAGCTATGGAAGAAAAGCTTGCCTATTATCCCGTGGGAACTGTGAATGATTTTCCCGCACAAATCGGTCGGGTTGCACACGTTGGCGAACTGGAAGTTGCGATATTCTTAAGTTCAACCGGAGAAATATATGCCATAGAGAACAAGAATCCTCATCCCAAGGGAGGGCCGCTGGCAGAAGGGATCGTCTCTGGGACATATCTATATGACCCACTGTATGACTGGAAGATTGACCTTAAGACTGGGCTCGTACAGGCACCCGATGTGGGACAGGTGAGAACTTATCCCGTAATTGTCAAGGCGGGTATCGTGTTTGTAGGTGCTGTCGCCCTCGAACCAGCAAAAATATAAAAAATTAGAAAAAAAGGGGTCCTTTCTATGGAAAGGATCCTTTTTTGTATGAATCTTATAAATTCTGGCTGCACTGATCAAGTCCGGAACTTAAGCAAAAAGAAAAGCTGAGCTGCTTAGTTAAGCATTTCAGCTTTTTCCTTTGTACAGTTTGATTTGAAAGGTGGTTCTGCCAGTAGTATTCAGTAGATGCAGTTCTCCGCCGTGCAGTTCTACCGCCTTCTTAGCAATGGAAAGTCCGAGCCCTGTCCCTCCATCGCTTGTCCGTGCAGCATTACCCCGGACAAATGGATCAAAGAGGGTATCTCTAATGGATTCAGGAATTCCAATCCCATTGTCACTAATATTGAGACTGATTTCATCCTTAATCTGGATTAGCTCAATGTCTACTGAGGTTCCTTCCGGATTATACTTCAGAGCATTCAAAAGCAGATTGGATATCGCTCTGCTCATCATGGTAGGGTGGAGACGAATTAGGATCTCCTCCGTAGGAATAGAGAGGTTCAGGTTAAAGTTCTTTTGCTCGAACTGATCGTAATTCTCTGCGGCAATCTCACGAACCAGTTCACCCAGATCGGTGTCTTTAAACTCTCCTGCCAGTGGATAATCCGCGGTATCCAGTTTGGATAATTCAAATAGATCCTCGATTAGCTCCGTCATTAAATTGGCCTTCGTATAGATTAGATTCAGATACTTCAGTCTTTTCTCTTCATTATCAGCAAGGCCCAGCAGCAGAGCACTTGCATAGCCCTGTATCGTCGTAATGGGCGTTTTCAAATCATGGGAAATGTCAAGGAGCATTCGCTGTTTGCTTTCTTTTAAGATCTGATTTGCCTGTTCGGTCTCTTGAAGATGTTCAGCCATATCGTTAAAGCACTCTTGAATGGTGGTCAGCTCCTCGTTGGATCTGAATTCCAGGCGCTGATCGTAATTTCCTTTTCGCATATGCTTGATTGCTGCTGAGATCTGTTCCAGAGGAATGGTAAGGCGGGTTGAGGTCCACCTGCTGTAAAAATATGCGCTTATTACCGACAGGAGAAGAATCCCGTAAAAGCCGCTTGTCAAAGTTATATTAATACTCTTGGGAGACTCGAGGAGCTTAAGCTCAGATTGACCTTGTTCCTTTGGAATAGCTACAAGACATAACAGTCTTGTTCCATGTTTGGACTCGAAAGGAGCGATGGAGTACAGATAGGCCCCTTTCTGACCGGAATAAAGCATTGATAAAAGTTCTTCCGCAGAATACTGGGTTTTTCGGTCCTGTTTGTGTCCTTTTACATAGATGACTTTTCGCTGGTTATCGAGTATTTCAACATATCCCCCAGATTCTTCAATCTGCTTGGTATTAATGGAGGTATAGTCAGATTTGGCAATCCGCGAGGCGTCTATAGGATGGTCCGAATACCCGCCGGAGAACCCTCCGGAGAATAATTGAACCAACAAATAAATAAACCCCAGCGTCAGAGCAAAGAACAAGTATGACTTGATAAGCGAGTGAAATAAGCGGCCCTTGGTTCTCAAATGAAATCTTCCTTCTTCGCGAATTTATAACCAAGTCCTCGTATAGTCTTGATATAGACAGGCTGCCTGGGATCAACCTCAATCTTATCTCGGAGCCTTGAAATATGAACCATAACGGTGTTGTCATCTTTCCAGTAAGGATCACTCCATACCTTCTCGAACAGCTGCTTCTTCGTAAATACACGCCCTGGTGCTTCCATAAAGGTCTTAAGCAGCTTATATTCTGTGGAGGTTAGCTCAATTTCATTGCCTTCCAGCATCAAGACACAAGACTCTAAATGAAGCTTCAGGGAGCCAATAGCGATATCATCAGGAGAAGCTGAAGAGACAGGCAGTGCTTCATTGAAGGCGTACGCTCTTCGAACCTGGGCCTGAATACGAGCTACAACTTCCAAGGGATTGAAAGGCTTAACTATGAAATCATCTGCTCCCAGGCCAAGTCCTAGAATTTTGTCATTATCTTGGTTCTTGGCAGAGAGAAAAATAATGGGCATCTTATACACCGAACGGATCTGCTTCACAAGCTGATAGCCATCTTGGCCAGGCATCATGATATCAATTACAGCCAGGTCAATTTGTTCGGATTGTATAATTTCCCAAGCCTGAAGCCCGTCATAGGCCTCTATAATACGGTACTTATCCCTTTCAAGAAAGAGCTTCAGCAGCTCCACTATATCGGGTTGATCATCTACAATTAGAATGGTGGGATTCATTTACGGCCTCCAGTGGGGTGTGTGAATTATAGACTTCTTGTTTCTTAAGTCTAATTCTATTCATAGCAGCCAAATCCTGTCCGGTTATAGGTAATGTAAGTTTAATTTAAGATTAAAAGCTGGTTGGAACACAAAAAAAGCAGGCAGGCTGGATTCCAGCTCTGTCTGCTCAAAGGCTCACTCATTTAAATGCGGCAAATTTGATGTGGACATAACTCACAGTGGCAAATATCCTGCAGCATGACCAAATCCTTGATAATAATCAAGCCATTCTCATATTCAAGGGCATCCTTCCTGCGCAGATCACTGAGCATTCGGTTCACACTTTCCCGTGTGGCCCCTATCATATTGGAGAGATCCGTATGGGTGATCTTCTTGTTGATACGAATGGTATTCCCCTGCTTCTCCCCATAAGAGTTGCTAAGACGGATCAATGTGGAACAGAGAGCCCCAGGTTTGCCGTACATCATCAGATCACGAAATTTGGTTTGTGTCAGACGGTGATGAATCCCCATCCATTTCATGAAGTCTATCGCAAAATCAGCATGCTGACAAATGATAATCTCCAGATCGCGTTGTTCAATGATTCCAATTTCGCTGTCTTCAATCACTTCCGCTGTGAAGCTGTACTTGGAACCAAAGAAGGGATCGGCTTGACCTACAAGGTCGCCGCTTTGGTACATATATAAGATAAGTTCTTTACCTTCATCTGTAGACTTTGTTAATTTGATTCGTCCCCGCTTGATAAAAAACAGCTTATCAGCCACATCTCCCTCCCAGAACAAATGAGATCCGGACGGATATAATTTGTCCTTCATCATTACTAGAAGACGGTTGAAATTCTGTTCGGTGAAGCTGCCGGTATTCCCTCGGGTCAACGTTGTAGTCATATACTCATTCATCATCGTCACTCCTTAGTCGTCCAATTTATTCATATTCTATATGGAGGGGACTAAAGGTCCGATCCATTTCTATGCCTCAATTATATAGCTAAATCAAGCAGTTGAGGGGCTTATACGCGGTGCAAAAGTGGCGAATAAACGAACATTGTGATTTATTTCACTTTTATTATTTTTTGTGAGAAATGTCACAGTATGCGATTTCTCACCATGCTAAGATGAATGCGTAGAGAGAAGGAAGTCAAGCGAAAGGCTTTTGAGATTAAAACTCTTGTGAAAATATTCACGATTGTAATATCTCTTAAACCCCGCTTACCTAAATAATAGGAGGATGAGAGTAATGGCTGTTAAAACCGAAGTAAATGAACCCGTAAAGCCAACCGCTGAAGAACACATCCAGACACTAATCAACAAAGCAAAGAAAGCAACTGATGCATTCATGAAGATGGATCAGGAACAAATCGATAAGATTGTTCAAGCCATGGCTCTGGCTGGCATGGATAAGCACATGTATCTGGCTAAGCTGGCAATTGAAGAAACAGGACGCGGAGTCTATGAAGACAAGATTATTAAGAATATGTTCGCTACTGAATATATCTACCATAATATCAAGAATAACAAAACTGTAGGTGTGATTGAAGACAATCCATATGACAACTTCCAGAAGATTGCCGAACCAGTTGGTATTATCATGGGGATTACACCTGTTACGAATCCAACATCAACAACCATTTTCAAAGCACTGATTGCTATCAAGACTCGTAACCCTATCATCTTCGGATTCCACCCTTCTGCACAAGGTTGTTGTACAGAAACAGCTCAGATCCTGCTCAAAGCAGCAGTAGAGAACGGCGCTCCAGCTGATTGCATTCAATGGATTGAAGCACCTTCCATGGATAAAACCAATGCTCTGATGAATCACCCTGATGTTGCTTTGATTCTTGCTACTGGTGGTTCCGCAATGGTTCGCGCAGCATACAGCTGTGGTAAGCCGGCACTTGGTGTAGGTCCTGGTAACGTGCCTTGCTTCATTGAGAAGAGTGCAGATATCGACCAAGCCGTGAACGATCTGATCTTGTCCAAGACATTTGACAACGGTATGATCTGTGCTTCCGAGCAAGCAGTAATTATTGAAGAACCAATCTTCGATCAAGTGAAGAAAAAAATGATTGCAAATGGATGCTATTTCGTGAATAAAGAAGAAGCAGCCAAACTGACTGCTGGTGCAATCGTAGCCGACAAATGTGCGGTGAATCCAACTATCGTAGGTCAACCTGCTGTGAAGATCGCTGAAATGTGCGGTATCCAAGTTCCAGAGGGAACCAAAATTCTTGTTGCTGAGATAGAAGGAGTAGGCACCAAATTCCCACTTTCCGCTGAGAAACTTAGCCCGGTACTCGCTTGCTACAAAGTAAGCAGTGCACAGCAAGGTATCGACCGCGCAGCAGAAGTGGTAGCATTCGGCGGTATGGGTCACTCTTCGGTAATTCACTCGAACAACGAAGAAGTTATTCAGAAGTTCTCTGATCGTATGCCAACCTGCCGGATTCTGGTGAATCAACCATCTTCGCAAGGCGGTATCGGTGATATCTACAATACCAACCTTCCTTCGCTTACACTGGGATGCGGTTCGTATGGACGGAACTCGACTTCTTCGAACGTAACAGCAGTGAACTTAATTAACGTGAAAAGGGTGAATCGTCGTACCGTGAATATGCAATGGTTCAAAGTACCTTCCAAAGTCTATTTTGAAAAAGGGGCTACTCAGTACCTCGCCAAAATGCCGGATATCACACGTGTATTGATTGTTACAGACCCAATGATGGTGAAACTTGGTTATGTTGAAAGAGTGGAACATTACCTGCGTCAGCGCGAGACTCCAGTTGCCATTGAAGTATTCTCACAAGTTGAGCCAGATCCATCGACTACTACTGTACAACGCGGTACTGAGCTGATGAATCAATTCCAGCCAGACTGTATCATCGCTCTCGGCGGTGGCTCACCTATGGATGCAGCAAAAGGAATGTGGCTGTTCTACGAATATCCTGACACTGAATTTAACAACCTGAAGCAGAAATTCATGGATATCCGTAAACGGATCTACAAATACCCGCGCCTTGGTCAAAAAGCACAATTCGTAGCCATTCCTACTACTTCGGGTACTGGTTCGGAAGTCACTTCGTTCGCTGTAATTACAGATAAAGAGAATGGCAATACGAAATATCCGCTGGCTGATTACGAGTTAACTCCAGACGTTGCGATCATTGATCCGGAATTCGTATACAGTCTGCCTAAAGTAGCTGTAGCCGACACAGGTATGGACGTTCTCACCCATGCGATTGAAGCTTATGTATCTGTAATGGCGAGTGACTATACTGATGGCCTTGCGATCAAAGCAATTCAGCTCGTATTCGAATGGCTGGAGAAATCGGCTCTAACTGGAGATAAGTTGGCACGTGAGAAAATGCATAACGCTTCGACACTCGCCGGTATGGCATTTGCGAATGCATTCTTGGGTATCAATCACAGCTTGGCACACAAATGGGGAGGTCAATACCATACTGCTCACGGCCGTACCAACGCTATCTTGATGCCTCACGTTATTCGCTATAATGCTAAAAAACCAACGAAATTTGCCGCTTTCCCTAAATATACGAATTTCGTGGCTGACCAACGTTATGCAGAGATCGCCCGCATTCTGGGACTGCCTGCTCGCACAACCGAAGAAGGCGTGAAGAGCCTCATTAACGCCATTCGTGATATGAACAAGAAGCTGGGAATCCCTGAAACGTTCCAAGAACTTGGCTTCGATCCTAAAGACTTCGAGAGCAAAGTGGACTATCTGGCAGACCGTGCATTTGAAGATCAATGTACAACAGCTAACCCTAAGCTGCCGCTTGTGAAAGAACTGGCAGAAGTATATAGAGATGCCTTCTACGGAAGATTTGAATAACGACAGTATAAGTTAATAGCGCGCTGAAAACGGAGTGACAAATATCACCGAAAGAGTGATATTTGTCACATCCTTTTTACGGCAAATCCTCTATGATAATAGTATAAAGAGTCCCAGTTAGAAAGGGATAGGGACATAGATGGAATCACAGTAAGCACCTTGTTGGCACACGTTGTGAAAATTATCACAATTAACTAAGATGTAAAAACTAAGTGATCTCACATGTTCCTGCTTGCATCAAAATTTATGTGATGGAGGGAAATATCATGTCGGTTATCGAGAGAGAAGTACAAACCGTACAATCCGGATGGAGAAGCTTCAAGAAAGGGAAATGGCAAAAAGAAGTCAATGTGCGTAATTTCATTGATGATAACATAAACCCATATCACGGCCGGGAAGATTTCTTGCAGGGTGCCACACAGAACACTAAAGAACTCTGGGACATTGTCTCCGAATTGACTAAGAAGGAACGGGATAACGGCGGCGTACTTGATGTAGACGTCAATACCCCATCAACTATTATTTCCCATAAACCGGGTTATCTGGATAAAGAAAAAGAACAAGTCGTCGGCGTGCAGACGGATGCTCCGTTCAAGCGTTCCATTCAGCCGTTCGGAGGAATCCGGATGATGATTGATGCTTGTGAGGCATATGGCTTCAAACTGCCCGAAGAAGTTATTAATATCTTTAACGGAATTCGGAAAACGCATAACCAAGGTGTATTCGATGCCTATACTTCTGACATGAGAGCAGCGCGTAAAGCCGGTATTATTACAGGTCTTCCAGATGCTTATGGCCGCGGCCGTATTATCGGGGACTACCGTAGAGTTGCTCTGTATGGTGTAGATTTCCTGGTTAATCAGAAGAAGCATGAACTCAAACAGTTGGAACTTGATGTGATCGATGAGGATGTAATTCGTCTTCGCGAAGAGCTGTCTGAACAGATTCGTGCTCTTGGTGAACTTAAAGTTCTTGCTGAAATGCACGGATTTGATATCTCCAAGCCGGCTAATAACGCAAAAGAAGCTTTCCAATGGGTCTACTTCGGTTACCTGGCAGCGATTAAAGAGCAAAATGGTGCCGCAATGTCCCTGGGCCGCGTATCCTCTTTCCTTGATATTTACATTGAACGTGATCTGGCTGAAGGTACGTTAACTGAAGAACAAGCTCAGGAATTGGTTGACCATTTCGTAATGAAGCTTCGTATCGTGAAGTTCCTGCGTACTCCGGACTACAACGACCTGTTCAGTGGTGACCCTACATGGGTAACTGAATCTATTGGCGGTATGGCTGTTAATGGACAAACAAGAGTAACTAAGAACAGCTTCCGGTTCCTGCATACGCTCTACAATCTTGGACCTGCTCCAGAACCGAACCTGACTGTACTGTGGTCAGAGAAGCTGCCTGAAGGATTCAAGAAATATTGTGCTAAAGTATCCATCGAAACCAGCTCCATTCAGTATGAAAGTGACGACTTGATGCGTCCGATCTATGGCGACGATTATGGAATTGCCTGCTGTGTATCCGCAATGGAAATTGGGAAGCAAATGCAATTCTTCGGTGCCCGTGCGAACCTTGCCAAAGCATTGCTGTACGCGATCAACGGCGGTAAAGATGAGAAGTCCGGCGTCCAAGTAGGTCCGGAATACCCGGCAATTACTGCTGATGTTCTTGATTATGCAGAGGTCATGAAACGGTTCAAACCAATGATGGAATGGTTAGCTAAGCTCTATATGAATACGCTCAACGTCATTCACTATATGCATGATAAATATAGCTATGAACGGATTGAAATGGCGCTGCATGACCGTGATATTCTGCGCACAATGGCTTGCGGTATCGCAGGACTTTCCGTTGCGGCTGACTCCCTGAGTGCCATTAAATATGCCAAAGTGAAACCTGTTCGTAACGAGAACGGTATTGCTGTTGATTTTGAGATCGAGGGAGAATTCCCTTGCTACGGTAACAACGACGACCGTGTCGATCAGATTGCAGTCGAACTGGTTGAACTGTTCATGAGCATGATCCGCAAACACAAAGCTTACCGTAATGCATTGCCAACTCAATCCGTTCTTACTATCACATCCAATGTGGTATACGGTAAGAAGACAGGGACTACACCGGATGGACGTAAAGCCGGAGAGCCGTTCGCTCCAGGGGCCAACCCAATGCATGGACGCGACAAAAAAGGCGCGCTTGCTTCCTTGAGTTCAGTGGCTAAGCTGCCATATGAACACAGCCTGGACGGAATCTCCAACACCTTCTCCATCGTACCTAAAGCTTTAGGTAAGGAACCTGAAATTCGCAAATCGAATCTCGTATCCATGATGGACGGTTATTTCGGCAGTGGGGCACATCACCTTAATGTCAACGTTTTCGACCGTGAACAACTCATGGATGCCATGGATCACCCAGAGAACTACCCACAATTGACTATTCGGGTATCTGGATATGCGGTCAACTTCATTAAGCTGACTCGTGAACAACAGCTCGATGTTATTAACCGTACCTTCCACGGTACAATGTAAGACAGGAAGATTGAAAGGCGTAACGGAGGGGAGTCTTGGAAATGTAGGAGCGTACTCTAGCGCCTCAAGCCTTCCCCGTAGTTACAACCGACCTTATTTAGTTAGATCATTATCAGCTGCAGTTCCTGCAGAAAGGGATGAGACAAATCATGCTCACAGGTCATATTCACTCACTAGAAACGTTCGGAACCGTTGATGGCCCGGGAATTCGGTTCGTCCTCTTCATGCAGGGCTGCCTGCTGAAATGCAAATATTGTCATAACCCGGATACTTGGAATTTGACTGGCGGGAAGGATATGCAGCTAGAAGAGGTTCTTGCCGAAATTGAGCCTTACATTAACTACTATCGTTCTTCCGGTGGCGGATTGACGGTGTCTGGAGGAGAGGCGACGCTGCAAGCTCATTTTGTAGCTGAGCTATTCCGTGAGGTGAAGCAGCGGTGGGGGCTTCATACCACTTTAGATACCAATGGTTATAATGAAGGGGACAAAATTAAGGATTTACTTGACGTAACGGATCTTGTTCTTCTCGATTTGAAGCACATTGATAACGAGAAGCATATTGAATTAACAGGGAAGCCGAATGAGCGGATGCTCCATATGGCAGAATGGCTGTCTGTGTATAACAAGACGATGTGGATCAGACATGTTCTTGTTCCAGGCATCAACGATGATGAGGAAGACTTGCTGCGTTTGGGTCGTTTTATAGGGACATTGAATGGTGTAGAGAAATTTGAAATTCTTCCTTACCACCAAATGGGTATCTATAAATGGGAAGCCTTGAAATGGAAGTACCCGCTTGAAAATGTGCCCGCACCTACCGATGAAGAAGTTCAAAGAGCTTATCGGTTAGTGGCTGAAGGACGAAGTCAAAGCGCCCTGCATGTATAGAGTTCAATGCATCATAACTAGCGTGAGAATTAGTATCCTGGATACTGAGTCTCACGCTTTTTGTTATGGTCAGCTCTTCTTACACGGCAATTAGAAGATTTTATCCCTCTATAAGAAATATGTCCTCCTTACCAATTCTGAAAGCGATTCCTATAATGAAAAGTGTAAGGCAAACCATTCTATGGGAGGGTCAATATATATGAAAAAGAGTCTGGTATTGTTGCTGTCACTGTTCCTGGTGACAACCACTATGCTTACGGCCTGTGGCGGCGGATCAAGCACGGAAGAACCTGCTAAATCGGGCGAGCCAGCCAAGCAGGAAGAGAAGGCAGATAATTCACCCTTTGAGGTGACATTACGTCATACTCAGGTCGGAGCTGACAAGAAGAATCGTCTGGCAATTCTGCAGGATGTGGTGAAGAAAGTTCAGGATGAGACTCCAGGCCTCACCATCAAGCTGGACGCTGTAGATTCCGAGGTTAACCGGAAAGAGAAGCTGCGCGGGGAGATGGCGGCAGGGAACCCGCCAGATATCTTCGACGTATTCGGAAGTCCGGATGCTCAATTGTATGCAAAGGAAGGCAGAATGCTGGATCTGACCCCAATTCTTGCTGAGCTTGGCCTCAGTGATAAATTCCCTAACGTGCTTGATCCTTATACTTATGAAGGTAAAGTATATGGTCTGCCTATTGGGGCTTCCGCTGAAGGCTTCTTCTATAACAAAGAATACTTTGCTCAAAAGGGTCTGAAAGTGCCAACCACCTTCCCTGAGCTTGAAGAACTCCTGGCCAAGATCAAAGCCGATGGCAAAACACCTATTGCGGCAGCATCTAAGGAGGGTTGGGTTCCTCTAATGGTAACCAACCAATTATGGGCTCGTTACGCAGGTCCGGACATGGTCAAAAGAATCGCTGCTGGTGAAGCCAAATGGACTGATCCTAATATGGTGAAGGCATTTGCGAAGCATGTGGATTGGGAGAAAAAAGGTTATTTCAAAAAAGGTGAGCTCGGGTTCGCATATGGAGACATCACGGGCCAGTTCACTTCTGGAGAAGCTCCGCTCTGGTTTGATGGAACATGGAAATCCTCAGTATTCAAAAAAGGACAATCAGGCGAAGCCATGATTGGTAAAGTAGGGTTCTTCAACATGCCTCCTGTGGATGGCGGCACTGGTGAGCAAACAGCTCTTATGCGTGACTCCAATAACGGTTATGGATTCTCGGCAGCCGTAGCGGATGATCCGCGTAAATTGGACGCGGTTAAGAAGTTCATCAAGGAGTTATTCAACGAAGATATGCAGCTTCGGGGACTCACTGAAGATGGCGTGCTGCCTTCGATGACCATTCCTGAAGACAAACTTAATTCTACCGTCAATGATGAATTGATGAAGGATATCATTAAAGTACTGAACAGCACGAAGGGTTCTTTCCCGGCTTGGGATTCTCAAGTGGATGCGGATATCAATACAGAGTTCAGTGCCGTACAAATCCAAAAGCTGATTGGCGGCCAAACCACACCTGAGAAAATGGCTGAGGATCTTCAAAAAGTAACTGATGAGGTTCTAGCTAACAAAGAATAGCCTTATGGACACACTTAAAGAATGTATCCTTACTACGAAGTAAGGATGCATTTCTTTCTACACTAGAGATGGACAATAGATGAAGGGAGAACTGTTGTCCAATAAACCGGAGGTTTGGTATGAACAAAGCGTTGAAGAACCCTACTGTGTTTATATTGTTCGTATTGCCCGCAGTCATACTGTTCCTAATGTTTTTTATTTATCCGATTTTCTCCTCTCTCTATTTCAGCTTTACCAGTTGGAATGGTGTTGCGAAACTGGACAAAATCAAGTATATCGGCTTCGATAACTTTACCAAAGCACTGGGTCAAGATCGGTTCTGGGTGGCCGTTAAAAATAATGTATATTTCATTTTGTTCTCTGTGTTCCTTCAAGTTCCTGTTATTGTAATCTTCTCACTCCTCATAGCACATGTTAAGAAGCTGAAGGGGCTGTACAAGACCGCGATATTCCTCCCATCCATTATGTCTACGGCGGTTATTGGTATTCTGTGGGGGTTCATCTATGAACCCGATATCGGCCTTCTTAACAAAATATTGAGTTTCTTTGGAGTAGGCAAAATTTATTGGCTGTCCGATAATACCTACGCGATGCTGTCTATCCTTATCACGAACGCCTGGCAGTGGACCGGATACTACATCATTATGGTACTGGCTGCGATCCTGTCGATCCCGAAGGAGCTCGAAGAGGCTGCTGCAATTGATGGGGCCACAGCGTATCAGCGTGCAACCCGTATCGTTCTGCCGCTTATCACTCCGATCATCTCTGTGGTGGTCATGCTCTCTATTGCAGGTGCAATGAAAGCAGCGGATATCGTAATTGTCATGACGAATGGCGGCCCAGCGGGCTCCACCGAAGTTATGGCTACGTATATGATCAGATACGCTATTACGAGCTTCAAATACGGTTACGGTAACTCGATTGCCGTGTTGATCTTTATCTTTACGCTTATTGTTACCTTAATCTATCAATTGCTGGTTGCACGGCGTAATGAAAGGATTGAGTATTGATGGTACGTAACCTGAAAAGGGGAATTCCTCATTTATTTTTGTTAGGCTACCTGCTGGTTATTCTGTTCCCGTTCTTGTTCGTCCTATTCTCCTCAGTTAAGAAGGATAATAATGCGATAGCGCTTCATCCTTTTGGTCTGCCCAAAGAGTTCGTCTTCAATAACTACTATGAGGCATGGGTAAATGCAAAAATCAGCACCTACTTCATTAACAGCTTATATATCTCATTGATTTCAGCATTGTTAACGATATTACTGGCATCTATGTTCTCCTTCGCCGTGACTCGAATGCGGTTTGGAAGAATAGCGGCCGTCCTGTTTGGTGCGGTCCTAATTGGAATGTTAATCCCGAATAATGCTATGATGCTCCCGATTTATACTCTTGTGAACAAGCTTGGAATTCTGAATACGCATTTGGCGCTGATCATTCCATATATCGGAAATGCCATTCCATTTACCGTGATCATTCTGGCTGCATTTATGCGTTCTCTCCCTGGGGAAATTGAAGAGGCAGCCGTGATGGATGGATTGAGCGCATCAGGTATCTTTGCTAAGATAGTACTACCTTTAACTGTTCCCGCGATAGTTACAGTCTTCATCGTGAATTTCCTGGGCAACTGGAATGAATTCCTGCTTGCTAACTATTTTCTTTCCAAAGATACTCTTCGTACCCTGCCCGTTGGTATGGTCCAGTTCCGTAACCAGTACCAAATGAATTATGCGCAAATGTCTGCAGGTATTGTATACAGCGTTGTTCCAGTAATTGTTATTTATGCATTCCTGCAGGAGAAGATTATCGAAGGAGTAACTGCGGGTGGCGTTAAGGGATAAATGCTAGATGAGTGAGGAGTTATCCCTATGAATTTGCGTATCAAACTTCTTACCGCATTTATTCTTCTTATTATTATTCCTATTTTTGTACTCGGGATCATCACATTTATGGTTACTTTCCGATCAATAGAAAGCAAGTATAGTGAACAGGCTGAGTATGCCTTAAAGTCTATTGGGTTTAGCATCAATAGTGTGTTTACGGAAATTGACAATGTAACCCGCAGCGGAAGTGACCGGGAATTATTCCAGAATGCCCTTTCTTCCAGTGATCCCAAAACTCAGAACCTCACGAACGAAGGCCAGATCGAACTGAATGCCAACCAGACGAGCTTTCGAACGCTGCTGTATAATCATCCGGCTATCGACTATGCCTTTCTCTACAACTTAAATACACTCAACAACTTGTATAGTTATAAAAATTATGAATCCATCAAGCCTTTTCCCGTCTTTGACAAGGAAGGCTTCACACCACTGACCTATCTGCAATTAAAGAACCATCCGGTATACAAAGAAGTGATGAAGCTAAACGGTCGTGCGCTTTGGATTGCGCCTCACGAATATCCTGAATTAACAGGCTCAGAGCCGGTTTTTACACAAATTAGGGTCATTAAAAAGCTGAGCAACCTCCATAAAATGGGCATACTTGCGGTTCAAATCAAGAACTGGGAGATCGATGATATTTTTAAAAACCTGCAGATTGGCGGTAATCAGCGAGACACCCGTTTCTTTCTGGTTAACAATAAGGGTCTGGTTCTGTATGACAATAAGGATGCTTTTGACGGAACTTCGATCAATAAATATGTTAACGAGACTCTTTCTTATGGTGGTAAATATCAGAGTTTCAAAGGTAAGTTTGGTGGTCAGGAAAGCGTAATATCGATATATCATCTGAAAGAGCATCCATGGAGCATTGTGTCTGTAACCTCATGGAGCTATCTGTCGAATGAAGTGATGACTTTTGCGAAGTGGTTCGTCGGAATATTGGCGATCTTTGTGGTTACGGCTGTGATGTTCAACGTATTCTTCATGAATCGTATTACAGGCACAATTGGGGTCATTGTAAGGTTCATGCGTAAAGCGGAAGCCGGTGATCTAGGTGCCAGGGTAGATGAGAAGGGGGACGATGAGCTTCTACTGCTCCAGAAGGGCTTTAACAATCAAATGGATAAAATCTCCCAGCTGTTCGACCAGGTCAGGAACGAGCAGGAGAAGAAGACCAACGCGGAGCTTAGAGTGCTTCAAGCGCAGATCAAACCTCACTTCCTGTTCAATACTCTGGAGTCCATCAACGCTCTAGCAATTCAGAATCAAGGTAAGAAAGTGAGTGGAATGGTGCTTAGACTGGCCAGTATACTGAGGATCAGCTTCCAGGGTAAGGAAGAAATCCCGCTTAGACAAGAGCTGGAACATGTCATTAATTATTTGGAAATTCAGAAATTCCGCTTTGAAGATGTGTTCGACTACAGCTTGGAGATACCGGAAGAGTTGATGAATTGTCTTGTTCTTAAGCTTACGATCCAGCCTCTGGTGGAGAACTGTATTCAGCATGGTTTCGAAGGGATTGAATATAAGGGTCATCTGAAGATTACCGGTTGGACCCACGAAAATCGCATTGTGCTTCGCATAGAAGATAATGGAATAGGGATGACTTCGAAGCAGCTATCCAGTCTTAAATATTTTGGTGACAGTGAAAATGATCATGAAATTAAAGTCGAACCCCAGGGCACTCTGGTAACGAATCAAGAGAGAAGAGGTCTTGGCTTACGCAGTGTGATGGACCGGATTAGGTTCCAGTATGGGGCTCGTTATGGCTTGTTTATCTGCTCTGCACCGGGGCATGGCACCATCATTCAGTGTGTGATTCCTAAAAATGAATGGGGTGATAAATTGTGAAGCTTAAAGTCTTGCTGGTCGATGATGAAGCTCCTATCCTGAATAATCTAACTAAAGTTCTTCCTTGGGAGGAAATGGACTTTGAGATTGTTGGCTTGGCGAAGAATGGATTAGAAGCTCTTCGAATGGTGAATGAACAACACCCTGATTTGATTTTGAGTGATATCCGAATGCCGGTTATGGATGGGATCAGCTTGATCAAAGAGCTGCGCAGCCAGGATAACAAATGTGAGGTTCTTCTGCTTACCGGGTATCAGGAATTTGAATATGCACGTGCAGCCATCCAGTATCACGTGAAGGATTACATTTGCAAGCCTATTGACTATGCCGAATTAGAAAATACTGTACGGACTATCAGCGATGACATTCGAGCTAAGCGAAAGAAGCTGCTCAAAGAACAGCAGCTGAATGAAGTGATCCATTGGGCAACTGAGAACTATCTGCTTCACATTCTGCTTGGGCAGGAAGCGGATAAGACCAAGATGATTCTGGATGAAGAGAATCTGGTTGAACGCAAGGATTTTGCAGTCTTGTTAGTTGACCTCTATGGTTATGCTTATAAGTCAATGACCTGGACGATTCATGAACGGAAGGCCTGGAACCTTCATATCAAAGAGAAGCTCAAGGAAATGTTAGGGAATCTCTTAATGGAGCAGACCGTAATTCAGGTTCGTGAGGGTGAGTGGTGTGTTATATTCTCAGCTACAGCGGGCGGAGAGCCTATTACAAGGGAGCACTTGTATTCAAGATTTCTGTCTCTCCAGGCCCTAATTGATCAGAAGGATTCCATGTTTCTACGGATGTGCACCTATCAAGAGCCAGTAGCTCTAAATGAACTGTCTGCAGTGTATAAAAGGATGCAGCAGGCATTAATCTTGAATTCTTCCCAAGATTGGTTCGTGAGTGCTGAGAGTTCCTTTGATCTAGAAGAAGCACCTCGCTCTGGGGATCATTCCTCCCAGTGGAAGTGGATTGAGCAGATGGGAACAGGACTAAGAAATGGGGATAGCAAGGCACTGCAGCAGGTGATACTCGAACTCAAAAATTATGTGGGCCACCTGAAGGAAACTTCGATAAGCAGAGCCGAGAAGCTGCTCCATTATCTTCTTATTCATTTGGTTCGTGAGATGAGGGAGCTCCATATGCTGCCAAGTGATCAAGAGGAGCTCGTCTGGCAGCAGATGCAGCAGGCTCTGAGTCTTAAGGAACTGTTGTCCCTGCTGGTCTCTTTGATTGAACGTTCGTTAGATTCTGTCTCGTCCAAGAAGACTTCTGAGCAGCTCATGCTGTCAGCACAGGACTATATTCAGCACAAGCTCGATCAAGACTTCGGAATTGAGGAGATCGCAGAATACCTTGGTATCAGCTGTAGTTATTTCTGTCTCTTATTTAAAAATCATTTTGGGGAGACTTTTGTAGAATATTTGACGAAACAGCGGATGGAAATGGCGAAATGCCTCTTGCGCAGCAGCGACAAGAGCATCGCCCAGATCGGCATGGGAGTCGGCTATCAAGAAAGGCGTTATTTCACGAAAGTATTCCAGAAATATATCGGGATGACTCCATCGGAATATCGCTTGCAGGAATCACCCGCATCCTAATAAGTGAAGAAGGTGTGTTGTTTGATTCAGCCAAGTTCCTTAACCCTTGAACAAAAAATTGGTCAATTATTCATCTGTGGATTCCACAGTCTGACTCCGGATGATCAAATTAAGACGTTAATCCAGCAATATCATGTGGGCGGAGTGGTCTACTTCCGCCGCAATGTGTCCTCTGCTTCACAGCTGGCCGAACTCTCTCACCATCTCCAGATGCTATCTCAGCCAATAATTGAAGTTCCGCTGTTTATTGCGATCGATCAGGAAGGCGGGATGGTCTCAAGAATTGACCATGAAGGCGTAAGCCGAATTCCTGGGAATATGTCGCTTGGCGCTGCCGGTGACCTGAAATTAACGGAGGAAGCGGCCGCTCTGGGAGCAGCCGAATTGATTAAGCTGGGCATAAATCTGAATTTTGCTCCTGTTATAGATGTGAATAACAACCCGGCGAATCCGGTTATTGGGGTTCGCTCTTTTGGCGAAGACCCTCATCTTGTTGCCGCCCATGGTGCTGCGGCCATTAAAGGTTATCAGGATCTAGGAGTCAGCGCGACAGCCAAGCATTTTCCCGGGCATGGCGATACGGCAGTGGATTCTCACTTAGGCCTTGCTGTGGTACCGCATAGCCGGGACCGTCTTGAGCAGATTGAACTGGTTCCATTCCGGAAGGCTGTTGAAGAGGAGGTAGACCTGATCATGACTGCACATGTGATCTTTCCGGATTTTGAACCCGAAGAGAAGCCTGCGACATTGTCCTATCAGGTACTGACCAAGCTTCTTCGCGAGGAGCTCGGCTATCAGGGGCTGATTATAACGGATTGTCTTGAGATGCATGCGATTTCTAAATCTATCGGTATACCTGAAGGAGCTGTCCAGTCCTTAGAGGCCGGTGCAGATCTTGTCCTTGTCAGTCATACCGTGGAGGATCAGATTGACGCCATTAATGCGGTACGGGCAGCTGTCGAAAGTGGTCGTCTTACTGAGGAGCGAATCGACGCTTCTTGCGCGCGTATCCTTGCTCTAAAAGCTAAGAGAATCGGCAAAGTAAGCGATCCTGCTCCAGAGATTACCGTTCCACTAACTCCGGTTGAACAATCAGAGCAGCTTCTCCGTCAAGTTGCTGAGCAAAGTATTACGCTGGTGACAGATGAAGGAGGTAATCTCCCGCTGCGAACGAACCTCAGGACCTTGATCGTCTGGGCGGAAGTACGTCATTTCACTGAAGTGGATGAACCAGCTGTGCACAGGTACACGCTGGGAGAAGCCCTGGCTCCATACTTCCATGTGGATGAAATTAGAATCGGGTCGCATCCTGAGGATTCTGAAATCTCCCATGTTACGGAGCAAAGTGCGAATTATGACCAGATCGTGATGGTGACTTACACCTCAGAAGGGATACTTCCAAGCGGACAGAAGCAGTTAATTAACAAACTTTGGGAACGTACGGAAGGTAAGCTGATTGTTGTCTCGGCCCGTAACCCTTATGATATTAATGAAGTTCCTGAGATCACCACATATTTATGTGCCTATGAGAATCGGCCACCTGCTGTGGATGCTTTGGCGAAAGTGCTCATCGGACAGATTCGTCCCCCTGGCCAGCTTCCTGTCAGTTTGAACAGCAAATTTCCTGCTGCGTCAGGTTCCAAATAATTGTTGAAATGGTATAACTATTTCAATTGCATATTCGGGAGTCATTCCTAAGCTCTGACTTCAGCAATCATTAATGCCGAAGAACAGGGCTTTTCGCATGCATGTGGGTCCAGATTGACTCAGGTATCTTTTTGGGGCATTATGAAAGATAGACAGATTTGTCAGGGCAGGAGGGAGAATATATGCTGTCGACAGAGCAGATTATTGGAGTTATGTCGAGCCAAGGGCTTCGGATTACAGATCAGAGGAAGACCCTAGCTAAATTATTTGCCGAAACCGAAGGATATCTGACACCCAAAGATGTCTATGACTATATGTGTAAGAAATACAGCGGGCTAAGTTTTGATACGGTCTACCGTAATTTGCGTGTTATGGAAGAGCTAGGTGTGATAGAGCAGATCGTCTTTGAAGACGGGCTTAAATTCAGGGGCGGCTGCAGTGAGGTTCATCACCATCATCATATGATTTGCTTGCAATGTGAGAAGACCTATCCGATTCATTTCTGTCCGATGTCACTTGCAGATACACCGGAACAATTTCAGGTGGTTAAACATAAATTTGAAGTATTCGGTTATTGTAAAGACTGCCAGGCGGCCAAGCAGGAATCCTATGAAGTTCAGCATAAGGGGTAAGCAGTATGTCCACTATGCGTAAAGTTGTTCAGGGACCTATACATGTCTACCGCAAATTCATCTCCCCGCTTAAGCCGCCAACCTGCCGCTTCTATCCCAGTTGTTCGGCCTATGCGCTTGAAGCCATAGAGGTTCATGGAGCTCTGAAAGGTTCTTGGCTTGCCGCGAGGCGGATTGCTAAATGCCATCCGTTTCATCCTGGAGGGCTTGATCCGGTTCCACCGCGTCATGAGGATGCCCATCTCCAAGAGAAGACCTAGCTTGACATCGCATATTACTTTTCATATATTTTAAGTATATAAATTTCCTGAGAATGGATAAGTACGAAGCAACCAACCAGTACAGAGAGCCGGATGAAGCTGGGAACCGGTCTGGAGGGACTTTGGAAGATGGTCCGGGAGGAACTTCTTTCGAGCTTGCAGGCATGCCTGCAGTAAGGGAGAAGCGCTAATCCAGCGTTAACGGAGCGTCTATATAGACGGTTAATGAGCCCGGGTGGCCAATCTTTGATCCGGGGAAATTGGGTGGTAACACGTGAGAGATCTCTCGTCCCATTATGGGACGGGAGTTTTTTGTTTTTTTACCCTATTGCATGAGACTTAGAAGTGGCACTAAAGAGGCTAAGATTTACATTCCAGGAGGAGGATAACTGATGTCTGACAAGAAAACTTTTTACCTGACCACACCGATCTACTATCCAAGTGACAAGCTGCATATTGGCCATGCCTATACTACGGTGGCTGGGGACGCAATGTCCCGCTACAAACGACTTCGTGGATATGATGTGCGCTTCTTGACAGGTACAGATGAACACGGTCAGAAGATCGAACAAAAGGCTCAAGAGAAAGGGATGACTCCTCAGCAGTTTGTCGATGAAATAGTTATGGGAATTAAGGAGCTCTGGAAGAAACTTGATATCTCTAACGATGATTTCATTCGCACAACAGACGAGAAGCATAAGCAGATCGTACAGGACATTTTTGACCGCCTGCTTCAGAAGGGAGATATTTATAAAGGGGAGTATGAAGGCTGGTACAGTATTCCCGATGAGACTTACTATACAGAGACCCAACTGGTCGATGTTGTGCGTGATGAGAACGGGAACATTCAAGGGGCCAAAAGTCCGGATAGCGGACATCCGGTCGAACTTGTGAAAGAAGAGTGTTATTTCTTCAGAATGAGCAGTTACGCGAACAGATTGCTCAAATATTACGAGGAGAATCCTGATTTCATTCAGCCGGAGTCCCGTAAGAATGAGATGATTAACAACTTCATTAAGCCTGGTCTTGAAGACCTGGCTGTATCACGCACAACCTTTGAGTGGGGGGTCAAAGTGAAGGGCGATCCGAAGCATGTCGTCTATGTATGGATCGATGCGCTCTCTAACTATATTACATCACTAGGTTATGGAACCGATAATCCGGAGCTTTATAATCGCTATTGGCCGGCCGATGTGCATCTGGTAGGGAAAGAGATTGTCCGGTTCCACTCCATCTATTGGCCGATTATGCTCATGGCTCTCGATATTCCTCTGCCGAAGAAAGTGTTCGGACACGGGTGGCTGCTGATGAAGGATGGTAAAATGTCCAAGTCGAAAGGCAATGTAGTGGATCCGAACACCCTGATTGATCGCTATGGTCTTGATGCAACGAGATATTACCTGCTTCGTGAAGTGCCTTTCGGGTCAGACGGTCAGTTCACGCCGGAAAGCTTTGTTGAGCGGATCAACTCAGATCTGGCTAACGATCTGGGGAATCTGCTGAATCGTACTGTAGCTATGGTGAACAAATATTTCGACGGAGTACTGCCGGCCTATGTTCCGAACGTGACAGCCTTTGATCAGGAACTGACAGATGCTGCCAAAGCTGCGGTAGAGAAGGTGGAAGAGGTTATGGAGAAGCTCGAGTTCTCCGTTGCCCTTACCGCGATCGGTCAGTTTGTCAGCCGGACGAACAAATATATCGATGAGACCCAGCCTTGGACTTTGGCAAAAGATGAATCAAAACGCGAGGAGCTTGCTTCGGTTATGGTGCACCTCGTCGAATCTCTGCGTATTGCCTCGATTCTGCTGCAGCCGTTCCTGACTCAGGCTCCTGCAAAAATCTGGGCTCAGCTCGGAATTGCTCAGGGAGAGCTTACCGCTTGGGACAGTGCGAAATCTTACGGGCTGATTCCTGCCGGTACGAAGCTCGGTCAGGGAGAGCCGATCTTCCCTCGCCTCGACAGTGCCGAGGAAGTTGCCTACATCGTTCAGGCCATGGCCGGAAGCACTGCGGCATTTGCTGCAGCAGAACAATCGCAGGCTCCAGTTAATGGCGCTGCGGACGCCCTGGAAGCGGCTCCTGCACCTGAACTCAAGGAAGAGATCAGCATTGATGAGTTCGCCAAGGTTGAACTGCGGGTTGGCCAGGTGATATCCGCGGAAGCTATCGCTAAGGCAGATAAGCTGCTTAAGCTTCAGCTTGATCTTGGATTTGAACAAAGACAGGTTGTATCAGGGATTGCCAAGTTCTACAAGCCTGAGGATCTGGTAGGCCGCAAAGTTATCGTGGTGACTAACCTGAAGCCGGTGAAGCTGCGCGGCGAGCTGTCACAGGGAATGATTCTGGCTGCATCGCAGGGCGACCAACTGACTCTAGCAACGGTTCCAGATAGCATGCCGAATGGCGCTGTCGTGAAATAAAAGATTCTAGAAGCTGGAGACCTTCTTCATGATTGAAGAAGGTCTTTTTTTTATTTTGCTGGGCACAATGGAACTCGGGGTTGACATTCATTTTGCAGTAACCCTATAATTCTCTTTGTAATTATTACGAATAGGGAAGGCGAAACAAATGAAATTTAATATGGGGCGGGCCTTAATTGGGCTATTATTTATAATCGTATTGGCTGGCTGCGGGCGCGCGGGAACCAATCAGCTTGTAGAAGGTAAAGTGAATGTGGTTACGAGTTTTTATCCAATCTATGAATTTGCTTCTGCAATTGGGGGAGAGAACGCTAACGTCATTAATCTCTTGCCGACTGGGGTAGAACCGCATGAATGGACACCGAGAAGTAATGATATCATTACGGCTTCCAAAGCTCAGTTGTTCTTCTATAACGGAGCCGGGCTGGAAGGGTGGGTACCGAGCTTCCTGAAAGGGCTTAGTCAGGACTCCAAGGTCAAAACTGTTGAAGTCAGCAAAGGCATCCCGCTGATTGAAGCAGGGGAAGGCACAGATGGACATGATCATGGTGCGGAAGCCTCTAATGCAAATGAACCTGCCGCACATGAAACAGATCCCCATACCTGGGTAAGTCCGAAATCAGCGATGCAGATCGCGAAGAATATCAAGGATAGCTACGTGCAGGTTGACCCGGCTCACAAAGCAGGTTATGAATCGCGCTATGAGAAGCTTGCAGATCAGCTGAATAAGCTGGATGCGAAGTTCACAAGTGAGCTGTCGAAGGTGAACAAGAAAGAAATTGTTGTATCTCACCAGGCGTTTGGCTATCTGTGCCGGGATTATGGCTTGACCCAGCATGCCATTATGGGGCTGTCTCCGGATGCGGAACCAAGGGCACAGGATATTATTGCACTCTCCAAAGTGGTAAAGCAGGAGAATATCAAATATATCTTCTTTGAAGAGCTCGTATCCGATAAGCTGGCTCGTACACTGGCAGGGGAGACCGGAGTTCAGACACTGGTGCTTAACCCGGTTGAAGGGCTCACTAAGCAGGAAGAAAGCAGCAAAGATAATTATTTTACTTTAATGGAGAAAAATTTGCATAATTTAATTCTAGCTTTACAATAAAGATAGATATTACACGGAAACGGAAGGCGGCCGGTTATGATTTCAGACAGCGGCACTACTGCACCTTATTGTCATCAAAATATTATTGAAATAGACCACGTATCATTTTCCTACCGGGATCAGAAGGTCATTACGGACCTGAGCTTTACGGCCAAAGAACGGGACTTTGTTGGCGTGCTCGGGTCTAACGGTACGGGCAAGACGACCCTGCTCAAAATGATTGTTGGACTGCTTGCCCCTTCACAGGGGAGCATTAAGCTGTTTGGCGAATCGATTCAGAAATTTAAGGACTGGGAACGAATTGGATATGTTCCTCAAAAAAATGCATTTAATCCGCTGTTTCCCGCCACTGTGCGGGAAGTTGTGCTTTCAGGCTTGTACAGCAACCGGAAGATCTTCCGCCGTATGGGACGAGCTGATCACCAGAAGTGTTCGGATGCCATGGAAGTCATGCGCATAACCGATATTGCGGATAAAAGGATCGGCCAGCTCTCAGGCGGACAGCAGCAGCGTGTATTCTTGGCCCGGGCCTTAATTAATCATCCCGATCTGCTCATCCTTGATGAGCCGACGGTAGGGATTGATGTACAGACCCAAGCTGATTTCTTCGAGCTGATCTTCCATATGCATGCCCATCATCATATGACATTCCTGATGGTATCCCATGATATTGAGATGATTGAAGGGTATCTGGGAAAGGAACCACGTGACCGAAGCGGCGGGATCAAGTTCCATGTCAGACATTCTCATGATATTGACTGTGAGATTCCAGATTTGCAGCATTCGCTCAACTAGCTTTTGAAGGAGATATGAACATTGGAGATTTTAACGGTTGATTTTTTTCAGAGAGCGCTCGCGGGCGGCCTGCTCATCGGAATTACGGCACCGCTTATCGGGATATTCCTCGTACTGCGTCGTCTCTCGATGATCGGAGATACCTTGGCACACGTTACTATTGCGGGTGTGGCTCTGGGCTTTCTAATTAATGTGTACCCCATTGCGGTGGGACTCGTCTTCGCTATTGTCGCCTCCTTTGCGATCGAGAAGCTGCGCAAGGCTTATCGTGGTTATGCCGAGCTGTCCATTGCGATCATTATGTCCGGCGGCGTCGCCTTGGCTTCGCTGTTCTTCACCTTGGGGATGGGATATAATACCGATGTTGTGAGTTATTTATTCGGCAGTATTTATACGCTGGATACAACAGACCTATATGTAGTCGGTGCTGTCACAGTTATTGTAGTGATCGGAATCTCGTTGTTCTTCAAAGAATTCTTCCTGCTTACCTTTGAGGAGGATGCGGCTGCAGTTAGCGGACTGCCTGTAAAATGGCTTAATCTGCTTATAACGGTAATGACTGCGCTCGTCATCAGTACAGCCATTAAGATTGTTGGGGCTCTGCTGGTGTCCGCTCTGATCACCATTCCTGCTGCGTGCAGCCTGTTTATTGCCAGAAGTTTTAAGAGCTCGGTAGTCTTCTCGGTGGTTATTGCCGAAATTGCCGTTGTTGTCGGGCTAATGGTAGCGGGAATCTGGAATCTGGCTCCTGGTGCTACAATTGTACTGCTCCTGATTGCTATGCTAATTTTAACCTTGCTCGCTAAAAGAGGGTTTACCGCTTAAATGGACTGACTTAACAGGAGGAACATATGCCGGATCTTAATATTTGGGTTGCCTTTGCGGCCGGGATTGCGTCATTCATTTCGCCCTGCTGCCTGCCTCTATATCCTTCGTATTTATCCTATATCACCGGGATGTCCGTGCAGACCCTGCGTAACGAGCAGGATAGGCCAAACGTCCGTTTCCGGACGATGACCCATACACTCGCTTTTATTTTGGGGTTCTCTGCGGTATTCTACACGCTTGGATTTGGAGCCGGAATGTTCGGGCAGCTCTTCAATGAATACAGGGACCTCATTCGTCAGCTATCTGCCATCTTGATTATGGTTATGGGTTTATTCTTATTAGGCTTATTTCAGCCGCAATTCCTGATGAAGGAACGCAAGATGGAGTTCAAATGGAGACCTGCCGGATACATAGGCTCATTTATCCTCGGAATCGGGTTCTCGGCCGGGTGGTCTCCTTGTGTTGGACCGATTCTTATGTCCATTATTGCCCTGTCAGCAAGCGCTCCAGGTACATGGCTGGGTCTTATTACAGCCTATTCGGTAGGCTTTGCGCTACCGTTCTTCGTACTGGCGTTCTTCATCGGTTCAACGAAGTGGATTCTTCGTTATTCGGGTCTGATGATGAAGATTGGCGGCGGTTTGATGGTACTTATGGGGATCTTGCTATTCACCAACCGGATGACCTACATCACCATTTGGCTGCAGAGCATCACACCGGACTGGTTGAAATTTTAGGTGAAGTAATCAATCTTGGCGTAGGGGAAATGCTCAAAAATTCGCTCTGTGATGAATTCGCGCAGGGCGATTTGCTGTTCATCTGGGTATACATATTTATATTGACCATAGCGGCCCCACTTTTTCTTGCGTTTCTCCATATCCATTTCAAGCTTGGTTTTTGGGTATCTTTTCTCAATTGTAGCTTTTGCCGTCTTGGTGAAACGGTGCTGGATCATCTCGAAGGTGAGATCCTTGACAGGTTCTGCCGGCATGGCCTGAGCCAGTCGATGGAGCAGGTCGGCATAGCCCTGTTCCCAACCGTCATACCAAATGATCGGGGCAATGATGAAGCCTAGTGGGTAGCCGGCTTTAGCTATTTTACCCGCCGCTTCAATACGTTCTTCAAAGCTGGACGTGGCTGGCTCGAATTGACGAATCACGTAATCGGAATTGATACTGAACCGGATACGGGTATGGCCGCCGTGTTTAAGGTGCAGAAATGGATCAACATGGTGAAATTTCGTGACGAACCTCAGACGACCATACTCTTCCCCAGCCATGAAGTTGATGAGTTCCGTTAAAGAGCCGGTGATATGCTCTAGGCCCACAGGATCGGAGGTACACGCTGCTTCAAATCGTGTGATTTCCGGTATGCGTTCGTCGATGTATTTTTTGGCTGCGGTCATGATGTCCTCGGTGTTCACATAGACCCGGATATAGGGCTTTGCCCCTAGGGTGGTCTGCAGATAGCAATAATGGCAGTGGCCCATGCAGCCAGTCGATATCGGAATGGCATATTCCGCCGATGGTTTGGATTGATCGAACGTTAATGTCTTGCGAACTCCAACGACCAGCGTACGCTTGGCGTTCTTGTACTGTTGGAGCTCCGTATCTCCGGGGAGACCGGTTATGCGGTTATGAGAGGTTGTCATTTTGAATGGGATATCTTGGGACTTGACCCAGTCCATAATTTGAATACCTTTGGGATATTCCAGCGCTCCAGGTTCAAAATAGACAAAGTCAGGAACAAAAGGCTTGGTATGAACCTTGGATTTCGCAGGTGGTTCAGCAGTAATAAGGGGAGTCATTGTATCAACCTCCAGGTAAGTTCGGATAATGCTATTGTGTGTGGAACGACGTACTAAGAGTCATGGCAATAATAGTACAATGCACTGCCAGCGCCGCCAGGACTTGCCAAGTCCTCTCTGGAACATGTATCATTACAAGAGCAGGTTTCGCGGCGCACAGGCCATTGTTGATAAAAAGAAAAGAGGGAATAACATGCCAACGCCCAGCATGGAGGATTATTTGGAGCGCATCTACAAGCTCATTGATGAGAAGGGATATGCGCGCGTTTCGGATATAGCCGAAGGCTTAGAGGTTCACCCTTCATCCGTAACGAAGATGATCCAAAAGTTAGATAAGGACGATTATTTGATCTATGAGAAGTACAGAGGACTTGTTCTTACCAGCAAAGGCAAGAAGGTAGGCAAGCGTCTGGTGGACCGGCATGAACTGCTGGAAGAGTTCCTCGAAATGATCGGAGTACAGCATGAGAACATTTACAAGGATGTTGAGGGAATTGAGCATCATTTAAGCTGGGATTCTATTACCCGGATTGAAACATTAGTCGAATTTTTACGTCAAGATAAACAAAGAATACAGCAGCTCCACGCTTTGCATGGTGAAGTGATTAGCGATTCGTGAATGAGGCATCTGTCCTTATAGACAGGTGCTTATTCTTTTTTTAAGGGGAGCAGCGCTCATGTCTCTGTCTTTGCGATGAGTGTTGTTTTGCCTGCAAATCTATGATTTTGGGAGGATTAGTAGTGTATGAAGTTTCGTAGTTTGTTGATGCTGTTGCTGTTGTCGGTGCTGAGTCTGTCGTCCCTGTCTTTATCTGCCCAGGCCAAAGCTTCACAGATCACCATGCTGCTGGATGGGCAACCGCTTCATAGTGAAGTGCCTCCATTTTTGAAATCCAATTTCACTATGGTTCCTCTTCGGGTAATTAGCGAGGGGTTGGGTGCAAGCGTCAATTGGAACAATTCGGCCAGCACTGCAACCATCACCAAGGATTCAGATACCTTGGTTCTTCAAGCAGGCAGGAAAACGGCGAAGGTGAACGGCACAGCCGTACCTCTTGATGCGACTGTACAGGTCGTAAGTGGCCGTACAATGGTTCCGCTTCGGTTTGTTGGAGAACACCTGGGTCTGCTGGTGAACTGGAATCAAACGAAGCAGCAGGTTACCTTAGTCACCAAAGATTCCGGCGTACCCTCTACAGTACCAGGAACAACACCCGGTACAGTACCTGGGAATACAGACTCGGCCCAGCTTCGCGGGGCATGGATATCAACGGTGTATAACCTGGACTGGCCAAGTACGAAATCCTATGGCAATGAAGCTCAGCAGAAGGCCGAGTATACAGCGCTGCTGGATAAGCTGCAGGACACAGGGATCAACGCGGTATTCGTACAGGTACGTCCTGCTGCCGATGCGATCTATCCCTCGGAGCTTGTACCATGGTCCCAGTACTTAACAGGAACTCCAGGGAAGGATCCCGGTTATGATCCGTTAGCCTTTTTGGTTGAAGAGACGCACAAACGAGGCATGCAGTTCCATGCCTGGTTCAACCCGTTCCGGGCCAGTATCCTGACCGATGTCAGCAAGCTGCCTGCGAACAGCACAGCGGTGCAGCATCCGGATTGGATTGTGAAGCAAGGCGGGAAGCTGTATATTAACCCTGGTATTCCCGACGCCCGCCAGCAAATTATCGATTCCGTTATGGAAGTTGTGCAGAATTACAATATTGATGGTGTGCATCTGGATGACTACTTTTACCCGTCGGGAGAAAGCGCCAGTGATAAATTTAATGATGACAGCACTTTTCTAACTTATAACCCGGATCAAATTAAGAACAAAGGTGATTGGCGAAGAAATAATATCAATACCTTTGTGAGAGACCTTGGGCAGAGCATTCATAAGGTCAAACCAGGCGTGAGCTTCGGGATAAGCCCGTTTGGAGTGTGGCGCAACAAGGCAACAGACTTAACGGGCTCGGATACCAAGGCGGGAATAACCGCATATGACAGCATGTATGCCGATGTCCGGACCTGGATTCAGAATGGATGGATCGATTATGTAGCTCCGCAAATCTATTGGAGTATGTCCTTCACCAATGCCCGCTATGACAAATTGGTGGATTGGTGGTCTCAGGAGGTCCGGGGAACGGGCGTCAAATTGTATGTTGGGCATGCTCCTTACAAGCTGGGAAGTCCGGAAGTGGGCTGGCAGACCGCTCAGGAGATTATTAACCAATTGAATTACAACAAGCAGTCTGGTGAAGTTCAGGGAAGCATCTTTTACAGTGCCAAGGATCTGCTTAAGAATCCGCTAGGCTTGCTTCCATTATTGAAATCTTATTTTCTTACAAATTAATGGAATTTGTAGCTAGCTGATGTCATAAACACAGCCCTCATCCACATACATAAGCAGTAGACCGCCCCGTTCCTAGGGGAGTGGCCACTCTTGTGTCAGGATGGGGGCTGTTTGGCTTTATGCGTATAAATGGTGTGTTCCAAGGCGGAGGTGTCAGAGGAATTTCCCTGGTAGGTGCGGTGCGTGCGGCTGAAATGCACGATTTCAAATTTGATAAACTGGCCGGCACCTCCTCGGGATCTATTGTTGCAGCTCTTTTGGCAGCCGGCTACAATGCGGAAGAGATGAAAGAGCTTATTCTAGCAACAACTTTTACCAAGTTTCTAAAAAGATCATTCATATTCAATACGCCGCTTATAGGGCCGGCAACGCGTATTCTGTTAAAGAAAGGCTTGTATGCTGGAGAAGCGCTGGAGGATTGGCTGAGAAAGGCACTTCTCGTTAAGAAGGTTAGAACGTTCAAGGATTTGGAGAAAGGCAAGCTGACGATCATCGCATCCGATATCACAAGCGGCAAAATTCTTATACTTCCTGATGATCTGCACAAGCTTGGGATTAATCCCGATCAATTTGAGGTTGCACATGCCGTAAGAATGAGCTGCAGTATCCCTTATTTCTTCGATCCCGTTCTGCTTCGGCTGCCGCCTAAATTAACACGAGGAAAGGCGTTCAAGGATCAATTTATTCATATCGTGGATGGAGGACTGCTCAGCAATCTGCCGCTTTGGCTGTTCGATCAGGACGGTGTGAAGCCTGGTGGAGAGATTATTCCTACGGTAGGCTTTCAGATGGTAGGGAAGAATTCGAACCAACCGCACCGGATTGGAGGCCCTTTCAGCATGCTTCAGGCGTTGTTTGATACGATGTTATCCGCTCATGACGAGCGATACATTGAGCAGGAGAACAGATATCGGACGGTTAAGGTGCCTATTCTTGGTATAGGCGTAACCCAGTTTCATATTACACATGAAGAAAGCCTGCTGCTTTACGAATCCGGCTTCCGGGCGGGAAGCAAGTTCTTCGGTGACTGGAGTACCCAGTATTACGAAGAGGAATTCATAAAGTATTTTCAGCAGGCTTTCTAATTCTTCGGATATAATTATCGTCTTATTGGTTACTAATGATATTTAGGCTGCTGCCCATCCTCATTCTTGCCTTTATTACCTTCGATGACTTGAAAAGGGTAATGTTTGCGTTTTGGAGCGGCATCTGAAAGGCGCTGAGGCGTCGTTTTTGCTATTTTTGCCATAGTTTTGGCTGAAGGCTTCACTTTAGGTGACTTCGAACGGTACTTGGCCGGTGGGAATTTATAGAGCAGGAACACAGCGGCAACGAGAACGACAGGGATGAGCCAATTGAATAATCCGCCTGTAAGCATACTGTTCACAATTCCGATTGCTGCAAGTCCGATAAGGACCCAAAATATGATGGCCTGTTTTCTCATCGATTAATCATCCTTTCACGGGGTCCAGATGGGTACCGAGCGTTGAAAGCTCAGCCGAAGCATTCCGTTCCAGTTCAGCGTCGAGTTCGCGCATCCGGTTAAAGGAGGCGATAGATACTTCAACTTGATCATCATTAGGTTCTTTGGTTGTGAGCAGCTGCAGCCACAGACCCGGGTAGCCAAGATAGCGGAGTACAGGAATGTCGCGCAAGGAATTCGTTATACGCAGCAATTCGAACGATACTCCAATGACAAGCGGAAGCAGCAGTAAGCGAATATACACACGTTCCCATAAGTTATCCCAATGAAAGAAAGAATAAATGACAACACCTACGATTACAGTCAGCACCATAAAGCTGCTTCCACAGCGGTAATGCAGTCTGCTGTATTTCTGCACATTCTTGACCGTGAGCTCTTCTCCGGCCTCATAGGCACTGATTACTTTATGCTCGGCGCCATGATATTGGAACAATCGCTTAATCATCGGCGTTAGTGAGATCGCCCATAAATAAGCGAGGAGAAAAATAATTTTAATTACGCCTTCGAGCAGCGTATGCACAAAGGTACTGCTGAATGCATTCTTGAACAGGAAATCCTCGATAACCGCCGGAACCACAGTAAGTACTACTTTACCGAATACAAAAGAAATGATACCCATAATTGCTACGCCGAGAATCATGGTTAGCGAGAAGCTGGATTCCTGTTTCGCTTTCTGCTGGGCTTTTTCTTCCGGACTAAGCTCATCATCCGCCAAAGCCTCTGCGGAATAATTCAAATGCTTCGAGCCTTTGGCACTGGCATCCACAATACTCACAATGCCTCTAAGGAGTGGGACTTTACGGAGCTGAGTCACCCATCTCTTATCTTTCTTTGGGACTTCGAGGAAAGTGATCTCTTGATTCTTCCGGCGGACAGCCGTGACATTCACATGCTTACCACCGAACATAACGCCTTCAATAACGGCTTGGCCGCCATAGATGGCTGGACTTGATTGTTCAGGCAACAACTTCACCTTCCTAAGCTTAGTATTAGATTTGTACATAGGTCTCAAATCTGTATGTCTTTGTTAAGTCTATTGTATCTAACTTCAGAACTAAATTCTAGTTTTCTTAGGTTGATTAGCCTTTTTCAAATTGCACATACTACTTGGGATGAGTCTAAGTATTAAGTATGTCAAAGGAAGGAATGAAGACTTTTATGGCACCGCAGCAGAGACGTAGTGAGAATACAGGAATTCGCACAAATCCTTGGTGGTTCGCATTGGAGCTTGGTTTTTTTGCGGGACTAATCTGGGGAGGCGTTCATGGGGTATTCTACTTTTTTAGATTCACCGCGATTATTCCCGGGTTCCTGGCTGAACCCTTCTTCAAGACCTCGTTCCTTAAGACTCAGCCCGGTTACTATGTGGGGTGGTTGTTCTTTATTATATTTTCAATTATAGCGGCCTTTCTATATACCTTCACACTAAGAAAGGTAAGGGGGCCTTGGCTTGGAATGGTCTATGGAATTGTGTGGTGGGCCGTTATTTACTTAGGAGTGGGACCCTATCTGCACATGGTGAAGCCATTCAGACAACTTCACTTAACTACCCATATTAGCGAATTCTGCCTGTTCCTTCTCTGGGGTTTATTTATTGGATATACGGCCGCTTTTGAGTACACGGACGAACGGGATAGAGAACCTAAGAAGCTGATGAACCGGCTCAAAAGTGCTTCTCAAGAATAACCATCCTATGGTAAAATAAGCTTTGGTTATTTTACGAGGAGAGGGGCGCTGAGACAATGACGCACGTTCTGGTCATTAACGGCCCGAATTTGAATTTGCTCGGGGTTCGTGAACCTGGAATATACGGCTCCTTAAGCCTGGCTTCTATTGAGGATAATCTTAGGAAGCAGGCCGAGGATTTGGGTATTCAAATTTCGTTCTTCCAATCCAATCATGAAGGGCATATTATTGACCGCATTCAGGCGGCAATGGGTGAAGTGGACGGAATTGTCATCAACCCGGGTGCACTGACTCATTACAGCTATGCCATTCGGGATGCCCTGACTACGGTGAAGATTCCGGTGGTCGAAGTACATATGTCCAATATCCATGCTCGCGAGGAGTTTAGACACAAGTCCGTGGTTGCTCCGGTAGCCGTTGGTCAGATCGCTGGCTTTGGCGATGGAAGTTACTATTTGGGACTTACTGCAATGTATCGATACCTCGAGAGCAGGAATTAAGGAGACAACTAATATGGCTAACAAACGGGTAATTAAACTCAGGGAGTCGCTGCGTCAGAGAAATTTGGAGGCGGTATTTATAACTAGTGCCGTTAACCGCCGTTATTTGTCTGGCTTTACGGGTTCCTCAGGTTATGTGCTAATCACACATCAGAAGGCATACTTGCTAACAGATTTTCGTTATATGACTCAAGCTCCGCAGCAGGCAGCGGGTTTTGAGGTCGTTGAACACGGCGTATCGGTATCCGAGACACTCAAGGAACTTCTTGCTGCCGAGCGAATCAGCCAGGTGGGTTTTGAACAGGACGACGTCGTGTTCTCGGCTTATCGCAAATACGAACAGGAATTAGCTCCTGTTCAGCTTGTGCCGGTAACCGGGCTCGTTGAATTATTAAGAGTGTACAAGGATGATGAGGAACTTACGATCATGAAGCAGGCAGCTGATCTGGCTGATCGCACTTTCCATTATATGCTGGAGATTCTTAAGCCAGGTGTAACCGAGCTCGAGATGGCTCTTGAGATGGAGTTCTTCATGCGTAAGAACGGCGCGACCTCATCTTCTTTTGATACCATTATTGCTTCGGGAGAGCGTTCCGCGCTGCCGCATGGCGTTGCCAGTGATCGTGTTCTAGGTAATAATGAGTTCGTTAAGATGGATTTTGGAGCATTGTTGAACGGGTATTGTTCAGATATTACACGTACCGTGGTTCTTGGCACGCCTACTGCCAGACATCGTGAAATCTATGATATTGTTCTGGAAGCCCAGCTTCATACGCTTGAGCATTTGCGCCCAGGCATGACGGGGGCAGCGGCAGATGCTCTGGCACGGGATATCATTACTAAGCATGGGTATGGAGAACAGTTCGGACATAGTACCGGACATGGACTTGGTATGGAGGTTCATGAGTCACCTCGGCTGTCGAAGCTAAGCGATACGATTCTTCAGCCAGGTATGGTCGTTACGGTAGAGCCTGGAATTTATCTGCCTGGGTTCGGCGGCGTGAGAATTGAAGATGATGTTGTGATTACGGAGAACGGAATTCGACGTTTGACGGAATCGACGAAAGACTTTATTGTTATTTAGAATGGCATCAAGCATAATTATTGAAGTACTTGTATAACTTGAGGAGGATTTTCTGTGATTTCAGTCAACGATTTTAAAACAGGCCTTACTGTAGAAGTAGATGGCGATATCTTTACCGTATTGGAGTTCCAACACGTTAAGCCGGGTAAAGGTGCAGCGTTCGTTCGCTCCAAGCTGAAGAACCTGCGTAACGGGAACACCGTTGAGAAGACTTTCCGTGCTGGTGAGACTATTGGACGAGCTATGATCGAGAACCGCGAAGTCCAATATCTATATGCAAGTGGTCAAGAGCATACATTTATGGATAATGAGACTTATGATCAATTCTCTTTGGATGCAGACCAGCTCGAATGGGAGCTTAATTTCCTGAAAGAGAACATGAATGTGAAGATCGTCAGCTACCAAGGCGAAATCCTGGGGATTAACCTTCCGACAAGCGTTGAGCTGAAAGTAGTTGAGACAGAGCCAGGTGTTAAAGGCAACACGGCACAAGGTGCTACGAAGAGTGCTAAAGTTGAAACTGGACTTAGTGTTCAGGTTCCACTTTTCATCAATGAAGGCGACGTTCTGCTTATCGATACTCGTGAAGGTAAATACATCTCTCGCGCATAGTCCTCTTGCAGCAGAAGTGATTCCTCCATCCCTCGGATGGGGGAATTTTTGTGCAGAAGTGCAAAAAGATTGACTTCCTAACTGACTTTCGTATTATACTGGTTTAAAGCGTTACTGATGATATGGATAGATCTATGGAAACGCCGTACTTGGAGTATTTTGATCAATGAGGAGTGAACCAACTTGGCTTTATACGTAATGAAATTCGGAGGGAGCTCTGTAGGTGATACAGAGCGAATGAAACGCGTAGCAAAGCGTATTGCTGAGAAACAAGACGAAGGACACCAGTGTGTCGTCGTTGTTTCGGCTATGGGAGATACTACGGACGATCTGATTGACCAGGCCAAGCTGCTGAATGCAGAACCGCCGGCTAGGGAAATGGATATGCTGATGACGAATGGTGAACAAATTTCGATTGCCATGCTGTCCATCGCGCTTCATGCCATTGGACGAAAGGCTGTTTCCTATACAGGTTGGCAGGCGGGCTTCCGGACCGAGTCGGTATTCGGGAAAGCTCGCATTACGGACATTCGCCCGGACAAAGTGAAGAAAGCGCTCGATGATGGAGCGATCGTTGTGGTAGCCGGATTCCAAGGAATGACGGAAGATGGCGAGATTACGACGTTTGGCCGGGGAGGTTCAGATACAACGGCAGTTGCACTCGCAGCGGCTGTCAATGCCGATGTATGTGAAATCTACACTGACGTTGATGGAATTTACTCTACAGATCCGCGGATTGTGAAATGTGCGCGCAAACTGAGTGAGATTTCGTATGACGAGATGCTGGAGCTCGCCAATCTGGGTGCTGCGGTGCTGCATCCCCGCGCGGTAGAGTACGCGAAGCATAACAAAGTCCGTCTGGTTGTACGTTCAAGCTTTACCCATAATGAAGGCACAGTAGTGAAGGAGGAAGTCAGCATGGAGCAAGGTGTTGTAGTCAGTGGCATTGCTTATGATAAAAATGTGGCGCGTATCAGTATTCTAGGTGTATCTCACGTACCAGGGGTGCTTGCTAAAGTATTCGGTTCGCTTGCAGCAGCTCAAATTGACGTTGATATTATCGTACAGAGCGGTGTGCAGGGCGGTAAGGCCGACTTCTCCTTTACGGTTGCCCTTTCAGACCGGGAGAAAGCGCTGAGCGTAATTGAAGGCCTTCGCGGTGATCTTCCTTTCAGTGAAGTGAATTCCGAGGACAATCTGGTGAAAATCTCGATCGTTGGCGCAGGTATGGTAAGTCATCCTGGGGTAGCGGCTCAAATGTTCGATGTGATCTCCAAAGAAGGAGTCAACATCAAGATGGTAAGCACATCTGAGATCAAAGTGTCCTGTGTCATTGATGGAGATAAGCTTGGGGAAGTTGTTAAGGCGCTTCATACCGCCTACCAGCTGGATACCGAGGAGCAGGTCTTTGTTGGCGGACCGAAAGACCGCAGATAAATTCCTTATTCCTCACGGGATAAACCTAATAATCATTTTTAATCTATTTACCTTATCTTCAAGAAGGTTCACTGTTCCAACAGTGAATCTTCTTTTTTTTTTCTAAAAAAGTAATCATGCACATAAAGATAGATAGAGGACAAGAGTAAGGAGGGAATTATGCTTGATAAATTCGTAGCCAGTATGGCAACACTGCGCATCGTGTCGGGAACTTTGGAGATTATCGCGGCCATTCTGATGCTTAAATTGGGCCGTATTGATAAAGCGCTCGCGGTGAATACAGCCTTGGCCTTTGTAGGGCCAACGGTACTCATTTTAACCACTTCACTGGGTCTTATGGGGATGGCCGACAAGCTCTCTTGGGGGAAGATCGGCTGGGTGGCCTGCGGGGTAATTTGTCTCTTAATTGGTATTTTGAAAAAATGATAGATTTCTCGTCATACCTGGAAAAGTGATGGCATACACTTGTCTTAAGAAAGTTACTAATAAGTTCTGAAACACTAAACGTGTGGGGGTAGGTATGAACCCAACTTGGTTGTCCGTATTACCTGAACATATCTCAGGCCTGCTTCGCCGGCTGCCCACAGACCTCCTGACGAATCTGGAAGAGATTCGGATCAGAGAAGGACGGGCGCTTGAAGTCAACGCCGCAGGCCGCCATTATTTCTTGACTGCTGAGGGAGACCTGAGCCGGGATCCGGAAATAGCTTTCAAGCCTGGACGGGAAGATACCCATCGGCTGCTCGACCAAATTACGAATCATTCCTTGTATACGATGGAGGAGGAGCTTCGGAGGGGATTTATCACGATCCCGGGCGGGCACCGGATCGGGCTTGCAGGCAGAACCGTTCTGAGTGGAGGCAAAGTCGAACATATTCGGGACATCAGCGGTTTCAATATGCGCATCGCCCGTGAGGTAAAGGGGATAGCGGATGCTGTACTGCCTCAGCTGCTGGATTTCAGGCACCGGAGTGTGAAGCATACCTTGATTTTATCGCCACCCCAACACGGGAAGACGACCTTGCTTCGCGATTTGGCCAGGCAGATTAGCAGGGGAACCTGGGGGCACCCAGAAGCTAAATGGCCAGGGATGAAAGTAGGAATTATAGACGAACGATCAGAAATCGCAGGAAGCCAGCGGGGAGTTCCCAGCTTTGATGTGGGACCTCGCACCGACATTATGGATGCCTGTCCCAAAGCTGAAGGAATCATGATGATGATAAGGTCCATGTCACCTGAAGTGATCATCGTGGATGAAGTTGGCCGCGAGGAAGATGGGGAGGCGCTCGCTGAAGCACTCCATGCGGGAGTAAGGGTTATTGCTACCGCTCATGGAACCGATGTGGGGGAACTGCTTCATCGCCCTGCACTTGCCAAGCTTGCCGACCCACCCTTTTTTCAGATGTATGTAATTCTATCCAGAACGGACAAGGGTCTCTCATTCAAGCTTCTGGACAGCAAGATGAGGTCTATGCAGGTAGAGGAAGTACGCCGGAGAGGTAGTGACCATCATGATTAAAATGCTTGGGGCCGTGCTTGTCATTGTTGCTGGAACCATGGCGGGATGGCTGAAAGCGAGGCAATTCGCCAATCGGCCCGACCAAATTCGCCGGTTAATCCAGGCGCTGAAAAGGCTGGAGACGGAGATCACCTATGGCTTTACTCCTTTGCCAGAGGCGCTTCGGCGGATCGGCAAGCAGAATAATGCCCCCATTCGTTCGATACTGATGAAAGCTGCTGAGGGTATGGATGGACAGGCAGGCATGACTGCCCAGGAAAGTATGCACAAAGCCATTCACGAGGAATGGGGACATACAGCGATGAAGCCTGCTGAACGGGACGTGCTGTACCAACTTGCCTATTCACTCGGGACAAGCGATCGAAGAGATCAGCTGAAGCATATTGAAACTGCGGTCCGCCAACTGGAAGCCGAGGAATCGGCCGCGAGAGAGGATCAGGCGAGGTACGAGAAGATGTTCAGAAGCCTGGGACTGTTGACGGCAGCTCTGATTGTGATCCTGATCTACTAGATGAACACCTAGGGCATTGTTCCGTCCGCTCTAAACTGATAGCGAGGTGCCTTTTCATGAATTTAGAAGTCAATGCTATATTCCAGATCGCGGGCATCGGCATAATTATTGCGATGATTCATACGGTGCTGAAGCAAATGGGCAAAGAGGATATGGCGCATTGGGTGACCTTGATCGGATTTGTGGTCGTGCTGTTTATGGTCATTCGGATGCTGGACAGCCTTTTTCAAGAAATCAAATCGATCTTCCTGTTCCAGTAGGAGGCCCGGCATGGAGATCATCCAGATTGTCGGACTTGGGCTGCTTGCGGCGATACTGATCCTGGTCATTAAAGAACAGAAACCGATCTTTGCATTTCTGATTGCTGCTTGTACCGGCATTACCATTTTTCTACTTCTGATTGGCAAAATCAGTTCCATTATTGATGTTTTGGAGGAACTGGCCAAAGCCTCCGGAGTTCAGATGATATATCTCAAGACGATCCTGAAAATTATCGGGATTGCTTATATCGCGGAGTTCGGTGCCCAAATCGTACGTGATGCAGGACAAGAAAGCATAGCCTCAAAAATTGAACTCGCCGGCAAAGTATTGATTATGGTACTCGCCATCCCGATCATCGGCATCATTATAGAGACCATTATGAAGCTGCTGCCGGTTTAGTAGAAATGGGGACAAGGTGGATGAAGCTCTACGACCTGAATTGGCAAAAGAGAACGCTAATCCTCTTCATACTCGGCTTTATGATCTTCTGGCCGGCGAAGCTGTTCGCACAGTCACAGGACGAAGGCTGGATGAAGCAGCAGGCGTCTGAACTGCCAACGGATCAGGTCGAAGCTTATTGGAAGCATCTGATGAAGGATTACGGGGGATTCTTCCCGAGCGAGAAAGTCCCTTCCTTTATGGATATGTTATTGCCGGGAGGACAGGAATTCAATATGAAAGCCGGACTGTCCGCTCTGCTCAAATACATGTGGCATGAGGTGCTGTACAACGGTCATATCCTGGTTACGATTGTCATTCTGACCGTATTCAGCTTGATCCTTGAAACGCTGCAGACTGCATTTGAACGAGGAAATGTGAGCAAGGTAGCCTATTCGATCTGTTATATGGTCATTCTTATTTTGGCGATTAACAGCTTTAATGTGGCCATAGGATATGCAACAGACGCGATCAAAGACATGATCGACTTCATGATGGCGATGGTCCCCCTGTTATTCACAATGCTGGCTTCAATGGGGAACGTCGTTACGGTTACCGTTACGCATCCACTTGTTGTATTTATGGTACACACGGTAGGAACGCTCGTACGTACGGTGGTGTTCCCGTTGCTGTTCTTCTCGGCGGTGCTTCACATTGTTAGCTCTCTGTCGGACAAGTATAAGCTGACACAACTGGCTAACCTCCTCCGTACCATCAGCATGAGCTTGCTGGGAGTTCTGCTTACGGTCTTTCTTGGAGTCATCTCTGTAAAAGGAATCACTGGTTCGGTTGCCGATGGGGTTACCCTTCGGGCCGCCAAATATGTAACGGGAAATTTCGTTCCTGTAGTAGGTAAAGTGTTTGCAGATGCCACGGATACCGTCATCTCGGCTTCTCTGCTGGTGAAGAATGCAGTCGGTCTCGTAGGTGTCATTATCATTTTGTTTCTTTGTGCTTTCCCTGCGATCAAAATTCTTACCCTGGCGCTGATCTATAACCTCTCTGCTGCAGTAATGCAGCCGTTGGGTGATACCCCAGTAGTAACCTGTCTGGAGACGATTGGCAAGAGCATGATCTACGTGTTCGCGGCCATGGCCGCCGTCGGCTTGATGTTCTTTCTGGCCATTACCATCATGCTTACCGCCGGAAATATTACGGTGATGATGCGATGATAATGGACTAAGAAAGGGGAGAACCCATGACCTGGATTGGCAGTTGGCTGAAGGAAATTATATTTGTAGTCTTATTGGCAGGCTTTATTGACCTGCTTCTGCCGAACCGCTCGTTCGAGCGATATGTCAGGCTGGTGGTCAGTCTGCTCATCCTGCTTACGCTAATGTCTCCCGTGGTCAGACTGATTGGAGGCGACCCAGCGCAGAAGCTGCAGACGGCTCTGAATCAAGCCACCAAGGAGCTTGACCCCGATTTGGATAGCAGCAGTACCAATCAGATTGTTCAGCAAGGATTGGCACTCCGCAAGAAACAAGAAGAGCAGTCCCTCAAATGGGCGGGTCAGGAGGTAGCAAAGGAGATGGAGCAGCAGATTGAGAGCAAGACGGGAGTTCAGGTGGAGCGGGTGGAAGTCACACTCGCCGTTAATAGACAAGCAAGCCATCAAGAAGGTGAGCAGCAGCAACCTGCCGAAAAGCCTGTGATTAATCAGGTTGAGGTGTTTCTTGCAGAGAATCAGCAGCCTGTATCTGAAATATCCCCATCAAGCGAGGAGAAGAAAAATTCAGCCATATCGGTTCCGGCCATTAAACAGATTGAGGAAGTGAACATCAGCGTTAAAGAAAATGTCTCAAAGGATACGAAACCGGGAACGGAGGGGCCAGAGGGTGCCGAAGGACAAAGTCTGGCTGGAAGTAAATCAACAAGAAACCTGGAAATCTTAGATCAACTGACGAAGGATTGGGGAATCCCCAAGACTATCGTCAAGATTCATGAGTCCGAGGAATAAGCAGGGCAATAAAGGAGGTGGAGAGTTTGGCTAAATGGTGGAAGAAGTTTGAACAGTGGCTTGGAGCTGGACCGGAAGGCAGCAAAAAAATAAACACATTAAGACTGCTTATTATACTCGGACTCATTGGTGTCGCCTTCATGTTGTTCAGTTCTTTTGTAAATGTGAAGAAGATCGATACCGGGGGTGCTGGACGTGAACCGCCGGCTCAGAATCAGTCTCAGACCACCTCAGCAGCCTCTCAGCAGGAAGAAGGGGAGAGCGCTTTTGACAATATAGAAGGCAATTTGGAGAACAGAACCAAAGAGATACTGGAGAAAATCGTTGGAGTTGGCACGGTGGATGTCATGGTCACGGTCGATTCTACAGAAGAAGTTGTAGTTCAGCGGAATATGAAAGATTCCCAGGAGCAGACGGATGAAACAGACGCAGGAGGCGGGAAGAGACATGTAACCCAATATACACGTGATGGACAGATCGTGACCTATGAGGTATCGGGGGATTCAAAGCCGCTTATTACGAAGAAGATTAAGCCGAAAATCCGGGGGGTCCTTGTAGTTGCACGGGGGGCAGAGAACAAAATAGTTAAGCAGTTAATTGTAGATGCCGTCGAGAAAGGCCTGAATGTTGCGTCCTACCAAATTTCCGTGGTTCCACGGAAGGGCACACAGTAAGAGAATTGTATTTTAATTAGGAGGTATATTTAATGAAAACGAACAGACAAACAATTTGGCTTGTATCCATGCTTAGTTTAATGGTGATCCTCTCCGCATATTATCTGTTTACAGAAGATTCAGCGGTGAAAGCTCCAAAAGTAGCCGAGGGACAGCAGGTATCTGTACAAGATAAGACGGATGCCAAAGACACAGCACTAACCCAGGCCAAGGACGATGTCATCGTGACTGATGTTACAGATAGCAGTGACAAAACATCCGCTGCTGATACAGGTACTGCAGATAATACTAAGAAGGATACTGCGAAGAAAGACAGTACGGCTGCTGATGTTAAAAGCACAGACAAGTCAACACCAACCGATAAATCAGCAGTCTCTAGTGACGATCAGCAGAAGGATGCCGAGGTGCTAAAAAAGATCGAAGCACAGGGAACAGCGGGTAATGATGCAATTACCAATTATCAATACCAAAGAGCAGAAGAGAATAATAAGCTCTATGACAAACTCACTCAGACGATTGCAGATCAATCGAAATCTGCGGATGAAAGTGCAAATGCTCAAAAGGAATTGACCGCTTTACAGGATAAAGAATCCAAAATTTCAGACATTGAAGTGAAGCTGCAGCAGCAGTATGCAAATGCGGTGGTAACAGAGAAGGATGACCAGTATACGGTAGTTGTTCTTAGTGACAAGCTCGAAGCTAAGCAAGCGGTGGGTATCGTGGATCTGATGATCAAAGAGCTTGGGGTCACCCAGGATAAAGTTAGAGTGCAATATGTAACCCAGTAAAAAAAGTACGAAATCGGTTGAAATACCGCGATTTTTCGCCAATTATGAGGTCTTGAATAAGGAAAGTAGCCCAAGAATCTTGGGCTCTTTCTATTTCTTGGACTTGTGATATAATACATAATGCTATGTTCTAAGAAGGCCAAGGCTTGTTTGTTACAAAGCTGAAGGAGTGAAATTGACAATGTTCAAATTAAATGAAATCAAAGAGCTTATTAAATTGGTGGATCAGACTTCGATTCACGAACTTGAAATTGAAAATGAGGGAACAAGACTTGCGATCCGCAAGCCGGGCAAGACTGAAATTGTACAAGTACAATCCGCAGCAGCACCCGTGACGAATGTAACCGCAGCTCCGGCATCGGTTCAGATTCAGCCGTCAGCAGATTCATCAGCTGTTATAGCATCCGGTGAAGCTGCCCCGCGTGCTCAGGAGGCTAATGCGAATTTACATACGATTGTCTCCCCTATGGTTGGTACATTCTATCGTTCCTCTTCGCCAGAGAAGGCTCCTTATGTCAGTGTGGGCGACAAGGTCAGCGACAAGACCACGGTCTGCATTATTGAAGCTATGAAGCTGATGAATGAGCTTGAGGCTGAAGTCAAAGGGGAAATTGTTGAGATCTTGGCCGAGAATGGCCAGCTTGTGGAATATGGACAGCCCCTCTTTCTGGTGAAGCCGGAGTAAAGAACGTAAGAAGGCGGTAATATACGCTATCTTTAGGGTGCCAAGGAGGATGCAGACTTGAAATTTCATAAAATACTAATTGCCAACCGCGGTGAAATCGCGGTTCGTATTATTCGTGCTTGCCGGGAACTGGGTATTCAGTCAGTAGCCGTATATTCGGAAGCGGACAAGGATTCGCTTCATGTCCGATTGGCGGATGAAGCCTATTGTATCGGCCCAACCCTGTCCAAAGACAGTTATTTGAACTTTACCAATCTGATGAGTGTTGCAACACTCACAGAATGTGATGCGATCCACCCAGGTTATGGATTCCTGGCTGAGAATGCCGATTTCGCAGAAATCTGTGGATCCTGCAATATCACGTTTATTGGTCCATCTCCTGATGCGATCACCCGTATGGGAGATAAGGCTGTCGCCAAGCAAACAATGATTGAGGCGAAAGTGCCGGTTATTCCTGGTTCTGACGGCCTGATTGAGGATATGGACCAGGCCATTATGGTAGCTCGTGATATCGGATACCCTGTTATTATCAAGGCTACTGCCGGCGGCGGCGGAAAAGGAATCCGGATTGCAGAAGATGAGGATTCTTTGGTCCAGCAGATTACCACGGCACAGCAGGAAGCCCAGAAGGCTTTTGGTAATGCGGGAGTATATCTGGAGAAATATCTTACAGGTATGAAACACGTAGAGATCCAGATTATTGCTGATAGGCATGGAAATGTAGCCTATTTGGGAGAACGGGATTGTTCTGTTCAGCGCCGCAGGCAGAAGCTGGTGGAAGAGGCCCCATGTCCGATTCTTAGTCCTGAGAAACGGAAGGAGATGGGTGAGGCAGCAGTAAGAGCAGCCCAAGCCGTTGATTATTCCGGCGCCGGAACGCTTGAATTTCTGCTGAGCCCTGATGGCCAGTTCTACTTCATGGAGATGAACACCCGGATTCAGGTTGAGCATCCCGTGACCGAGATGGTTACCGGAATAGATCTGATTAAGGAAATGATCTCTGTAGCCGAAGGGAACCCGTTGTCCTTCACTCAGGAAGATGTAGTAATTAACGGATGGTCTATCGAATGCCGTATTAACGCCGAAGATCCAGCGCGTAATTTCATGCCGGCTGCAGGCAAGATTGGATTCTATCTGGCACCGGGTGGACCGGGTGTCCGTGTAGACAGTGGTGCTTATCCCGGGTATGTGATAACGCCTTTCTATGATTCCATGATTGCCAAATTAATTGTATGGGCCCCTACACGTGAGGAAGCCATTGCCAAAATGAAGCGGGCGTTGTCCGAGTTTGCTGTAGAAGGAATCCATACGACGATTCCATTCCATCAGAAGCTGCTGGAGCATCCAACCTTCGTACGCGGGGATTTCGATATTAAGTTTCTGGAAGAAAATGAGATTTAATAACTTGGACTCTGTTTGTCATAATGAACCCAAAATGATATAGTATGTATAATAAGTGCGCTTGCCTACTAGTGAGACATACGCAAACTTATTGAGAGGTGGATGAAGACGACGATGAGTACATTTCCTACAGAATACGAGAAAACCGAAATTGGTGAAATCCAAATTGCTCCTGAGGTCATTGAAGTAATAGCAGGTCTTGCTGCCGTTGAAGTTAAAGGTGTTGCGGGCATGAGCGGCGGATTCGCCGGAGGCATCGCAGAACTTTTGGGACGGAAGAACCTGTCCAAGGGCGTTAAGGTCGAAGTCGGTCAGCTTGAAGCCGCAGTTGATGTATCCGTGATTGTGGAGTATGGTAACCGCCTTCCGGAAGTGGCAACCGAAATTCAGCGTAACGTCAAACGCTCTATTGAAACCATGACCGGGCTTACTGTTGTTGAGGTCAACGTACATATTCATGACGTTATCTTCAAGACAGCCGAGAAGATCGAGGAGTCGGAACTGAGCCACAGGGTGAAATAATGAATGCAGCGATTAACCCCTGACGAATCAGCGTCAGGGGTTTACTATAATCTTAAGGTGGGTGCACGTTCAGTGGCAAAAATCTTGGACAGACTTCTGCTGTTTATCTATAGTTTCAGCATTGGTATTCTATCCGTTATTGCGATTCTTCTCTTTACCGAAGCGGTCCCCTTTAGCATTGACAGCAGTCAGGAGAAGACTCTGCTGAATGTATCAGTTGCAGTAGCAGCTGTACTATTCCTGCTCAGCATCCGGTTCTTCTATATTTCGATCCGGCGGGACAGGGCTTCATTGCCTTCCATAGATCAGCGGACGGAATTCGGAGATATCCAAATCTCTGTGGAGACAATTGAGAATCTGTCCCTCAAAGCTGCATCGCGGGTTAGAGGCATTAAAGATGTGAAGACAAGAATCAAGATTACCGAGTCGGGCCTGAACATTATTATTCGTGCGCTCGTGGACGGGGAGAGCTCCATACCTTCTCTGACTGAAGAAGTGCAGAAGCAAGTCCATGATCACGTTCAGGAAATTACCGGCATTCCGGTATCTTACGTCTCTGTGTATATTGCAAATCTTGTTCAGTCTCCTACGATCAAAAGCCGGGTTGAATAGGGGTGGATTTCAGGGTGCTCTGGAAACAAATATGGGAGAGTCACAGAGGACGCTTGCTGGGTCTTGCGACCGCCCTGTTACTATGTCCAATCTATCTGTTTTTCGGGTTTTGGAACATGCTTTTCTGCGCGCTGCTCTTATATATCGGTTATACAATCGGTAAGTATAAAGATCTTGGCCAAGGCTCGTTCATCCCATGGACGGAGATACGTGATTGGCTGGGTGCGCGCTGGCGTCCTTTTAAATGATTCCTGTGATATGCTTTCTCCGAAAAAAACTGCTGCTGTACGGAGCGTCTAGGTTAACTCCGTATAATTCTGCTCATTTTTTTGTTGCGGAGAGCATTTCACGGGTTTTTTTCTGTCATAGTCATGCAAACTATATGGAATGAACTAAAGAAATAAACGTTTGGATCAAGGCAACCGATTGTTGTGCCAGATAATCCATCACGGTGTCTTTAGTTCAATCCATATACTCAAAGAACTAATAATAAATACATCCAGGATCTTCATGTGGGATGTCCAGAGGTTAACCTCGAGGAGGAAATTAATGAAAAGACGATTAGCTAGAGAAATTGCGGTACAAAGCTTGTACCAAATGGAAATGAATGATGTTGAAGCAAATGAAGCCGTTACTATGCTTCTGTCTGAAGCTGGCGGGGAGAATGAAAGCGAAGTTGAACTTAGCGATATGGGGACACCCGAATTCGTTCTTGAATTAGTCAATGGAGTCTGGGAGAAGAAAAGCGAAATCGACGTTCTTCTTGGTGATTACCTGAAAGGATGGCAGATCAGCCGGTTATCCAGAGTGGACCGTCAAGTTCTGCGACTGGCGGCTTATGAGATGATCTACCGTGATGATGCGCCTGCCAAGGTTGTTGTGAATGAAGCTATTGAACTAGCTAAGCATTTCGGAACTACCGAATCTGGCAAGTTCGTTAATGGGGTTCTGGGGAAAATGATCCAGGATATAGATCAATTGAAAAACAAGCAATCGAACTAACCAAGGAGAGGGAGAGAGATTATGACAGCAACAATTATTAGCGGTAAACAGGTAGCTGAGGAGATTCGTCAAGGTCTGCGTGAGGAGATGGAGAGACTGGCGGATAAAGGATTCAAGCCAGGCCTTGCGGTAGTAATCGTTGGGGAAGATCCTGCATCCCAGGTCTATGTACGCAATAAAGATAAGGCTTGTCATGACCTAGGGTACTATTCTGAAGTTCATAAATTAGAGGAATCCACGACCCAAGAAGAACTGCTTGCTCTAGTCGATAAGCTGAACAAACAGAATAATATTCACGGTATACTCGTCCAGCTTCCTCTGCCTAAGCATATTGATGAAAAGTCTGTGATCAATGCGATTTCCGTAGAAAAAGACGTGGATGGGTTCCATCCTGTAAATGTCGGCAATCTTGTCATTGGTGATGACAGTCTGCTTCCTTGTACCCCTGCAGGTGTGATTGAGCTCATTAAGCGTACTGGCCTGGATATGGCCGGCAAACATGCTGTAGTCATCGGACGCAGTAACATTGTAGGTAAGCCTGTTGCTCTTCTGCTGCAGCGGGAGAACGCTACCGTCACGATGTGTCATTCCCGTACAGCTAATATGAAGGAGCTTACGCTTCAGGCGGATATTCTGGTTGTTGCTGTCGGTAAGGCAAATTTCATCGATGCTTCTTATGTGAAGCCGGGTGCGGTTGTAATCGATGTCGGCGTGAATCGTCTTGAGAATGGCAAGCTTGCGGGTGATGTTGACTTCGAAAGTGTGAAGGAAGTATCCGGCCCTATCACACCGGTACCAGGCGGAGTAGGTCCAATGACCATTACGATGCTGATGAACAATACTATGGTTGCAGCAAAGCGCCTTAGCGGTCTCGTATAATCCATCTTTTCTAACCTAGAGGGGGTATCCCCGTGAACCAAAGAATCTTTTCCATAAAGGAATTGAACCGATATATCCGAATGAAGCTGGAGTCGGACACGCTTTTGTCCGAAGTGTGGATTCGGGGAGAAATCTCGAACTTCACGCATCATTCAAGTGGTCATATGTACTTTACCTTGAAGGATGCGGACAGCCGAATTAAGAGTATTATGTTCGCTTCTCATAACCAGCGGCTGCCTTTTATCCCGAAAGAGGGATCAAGAGTGATCGCCAGAGGGAACGTCTCGGTGTACGAGAGAGATGGGCAATATCAGTTCTATGCGACCCATATGCAGCCCGACGGGATAGGTAGTCTGTATCTGGCTTATGAACAGCTGAAGAAGAAGCTTGAAGATGAAGGACTGTTTGAGCAGTCACGTAAAAGAGCATTGCCCCGCTATCCGAAGACGATTGGCGTAATTACGTCCCCTACGGGCGCTGCAGTGCGTGATATCATCATCACTTTGCAGCGGCGTTATCCGCAGGTACCCATCATCCTGCATCCCGTTCTTGTGCAGGGCAAGCAGGCAGCACCTTCAATTGTGAAGGCGCTGCGAACGCTGAACCGCATGGGCGAGGCCGACGTGATCATTGTCGGACGAGGCGGGGGCTCACTTGAGGAGCTGTGGGCCTTCAACGAGGAGAGTGTAGCCCGGGCAATTTATGAATCGGCAATTCCGGTCATCTCGGCCGTAGGCCATGAGACAGACTTTACTATAGCCGATTTCGTGGCAGATCTGCGCGCAGCAACGCCGACGGCCGCGGCTGAGCTTGCTGTGCCGCATGCTGCCGAGCTGCGGGCGCTGCTCGGCCAGCGCGAGCGGGAGCTTCAGCAGGGGCTGAAGCACCGTCTGGCCCGCGCCCGGGAGCGGCTCGCCCGCTTGCAGCGCTCGCCAGTGCTGGTGCATCCGCGGCGCAGCCTGCTCCAGCACGCCGAGCGGCTCGACATGCTGAAGCATCGTCTCGCCACCCGCATGCATGCCCGCGCGCTCTTAACCAGCGAGCGGCGCGGCCGGCTGCATGCGAGGCTCCTGCGGTTCCATCCGCAGGAGCAGCTGCAGTACGCGAAGCGGCGTCAAGCGGACGCCGCAAGGCAGCTCCGCCAGGGAATGCTGGCGGTACTCAAGGACCGATCTGCCCAGCTGACTGCAGGGATTCGTCAGCTCGATGCGCTGAGCCCCCTTAAAGTTATGGGCAGGGGCTACAGCTTGGTCTATGATGAACAAGGTTCACGCTTAATTAAATCGCTGGATGAGGTCCAACCTGGAGATATGCTGAAGATTAAAGTCACCGATGGTGAACTGGATTGTCAGGTATGGGGGATGCAGCGGGAAGGAGACGGTCATGGAACAGGAGAAGGACATTAATTTTGAAGAGGCCATGAGTCAATTGGAAGAGATCGTATCCCAGCTTGAACATGGGGATGTGCCTCTTGAGACGGCAATCGATCTGTTTCAGCGGGGAATGCAGCTGTCCCAGCTCTGCGGCCAGAAGCTGGCACAAGTGGAGCGGAAGATCGAGATGATTGTTGAATCGGATGGGGAGATTACGAAGAAGCCTTTTGCAGCTCCGGTGGAAAGCGGTGAATCGGGTGAGTAATCAACCTTCATTTGAATCCTATATGGAAGAAGTCAACAAGCAGGTCACAGATGGACTCCAAGACTTTATTCCCGAGGAGTGGATCATCCCCTCCTCCCTCCATGAAGCTATGCGTTATTCGCTTATGGCAGGAGGCAAACGTATTCGTCCGCTGCTCGTCATTGCTGCGGCGGAGTCGCTGGGTGGAAGCCGTGAAGCGGCAATGCCCGTCGCCTGCGCCGTAGAAATGGTACATACGTATTCACTGATCCATGACGATCTTCCAGCTATGGACAACGATGATTTCAGAAGGGGCAAGCCTACGAATCATAAGGTATTTGGGGAGGCTTCGGCGATTCTTGCGGGCGACGGACTACTCACCCATGCTTTCTACAGCATTGCCCAGGCAAGCCGGAGATACCATGTTCCTGCTGAAGAGACTTTGGCCATCGTGGAAGAATTATCATTGTTCGCAGGGCCTAGAGGGATGGTCGGCGGACAGGCTGCGGATATGGAAGGTGAGCAGGGGATTACAAGTCTTGACCAGCTGAAATATATCCATATTCATAAGACAGGCGATCTTATCGTCTTCTCGCTGAAGGCAGGAGGCCGAATTGCATCCGCTTCTCTGGAGCAGCTTAGAGCACTTGAGACTTTCGGGCGAAGCATCGGACTAGCCTTCCAAATCCAGGATGATATTCTGGACTTGATTGGAAATGAGGAGAAATTGGGTAAGAAGACACAAAGCGATGTAGCCATGAATAAAGTGACTTACCCGTACTTTATTGGGCTTGAGGCGTCGAGGGCTGAAGTCGACCGGCTTACCAAGCTTGCCAAGGAAGCCATCGGTGGTGGAACCATTCCCCATCCGGATAGACTGCTTCAAATTGCCGATTTTCTGCTAAATCGCGATCATTAAAGGTTAGATTTGGGACATAAGGAGCACGCTAGCAGTCAAGGATTATTGCAGCGCTTACTTTTATGGTATAATGATCACAATTAGCAGAGGGAAATCTGTACTACACCACGACAAATCCAAATTAAGAAAGCGGGGAAATCATGTGCTGCTTTCACAAATTCATGAACCCAATGATTTGAAAAAATATTCTGTAGACGAGTTGGACAGCATCGCCTTGGAAATACGCCAATTCTTGATCCAGAAGTTGTCCTCCACTGGTGGACATCTTGCCCCTAACTTAGGTGTTGTGGAGCTCACGCTTGCGCTGCACTACTGTTACAACAGTCCTGACGACAAATTTATTTTTGACGTCGGTCATCAGGCATATGTCCACAAGATTTTGACAGGACGGATGGATCAATTCGATACACTTCGTAAGTACAAAGGATTAAGCGGATTTGTGAAGCGTAACGAAAGTGAGCATGACGTCTGGGAGGCTGGTCACAGCAGCACCTCTCTATCGGCTGCAATGGGGATGGCCTTGGCTAGAGATCTTAAGGGCGAGACGAATAAGGTAGTTGCAATTATCGGGGACGGTGCACTAACCGGCGGGATGGCATTTGAAGCCATGAACCATATTGGTCATGAGAAGAAGAATCTGATGGTCGTGCTGAACGATAATGAAATGTCTATTGCTCCGAATGTTGGTGCAATGCATAATTATCTGAGCAAAATTCGCTCGGACCGGACCTATCTTAGAGCTAAAGATGAAGTGGAGCTTCTGCTCAAGAAGATTCCGGCGATAGGCGACAAACTTGCGAAGACAGCAGCTAATCTTAAGGACAGTCTCAAGTACATGATCATGAATGGCGTACTGTTTGAAGAACTTGGATTCACCTACCTAGGCCCTGTCGACGGACATGATCTTCCTAAGCTGATCGAAGTCTTTAAGCAGGCTGATAATGTTACAGGCCCTGTACTTGTTCATGTCCTTACGACGAAAGGTAAGGGCTACTCACCCGCTGAAGCGGATTCGCACAAGTGGCACGGTATCTCACCTTACAAGATTGAATCCGGTCAAGTGCTGAAAGCCGTGGGGAATCCAATGTATACGGAAGTGTTCGGCCAGACTCTGATTGAGCTTGCAGAGCAGGATTCACGTATCATTGCCGTAACTCCTGCAATGCCGGGAGGATCTGGACTTCTCAAATTCGCGGATAAGTTCCCTAACCGGATGATCGATGTGGGCATCGCGGAACAGCATGCAGCGACCATGTGCGCAGCACTTGCTCTTGAAGGGATGAAGCCTGTGTATGCGGTGTATTCCACTTTCATGCAGAGAGCATACGATCAAATTGTTCATGATATTTGCCGTCATAATGCTAATGTCATGTTCGCCATTGACCGTGCTGGGTTTGTCGGCGCTGACGGGGAGACGCATCAGGGCGTATACGATATTTCTTTTATGCGCCATATTCCGAACATGGTCATGATGATGCCCAAGGATGAGAACGAGCTGCGTCATATGATGAAGACCGCTCTTGAATACAATGATGGACCGATTGCTTATCGTTACCCTAGAACCAATGTACTTGGAGTACCTATGGATGCGGAGATGATTCCTATTCCAATCGGTACCTGGGAGAAAGTTCGGGAAGGGGATGGGGTGGCCATCCTTGCCGTCGGGACGATGGTCCAGGTAGCAGAGGAAGCGGCTGAGCAGCTGAAGCGTGAAGGTATTCAAGCGGCAGTGATTAATGCAAGGTTTATTAAGCCGCTTGATGAGAACATGCTGCTGGAGCTTGCCAAGACTCACGGTAAAATGATTGTAATCGAAGAATCAGCGATTGCGGGTGGACTCGGAAGTGCTATCCTGGAATTTTATGCTGAGCAGGGCATTTCGGGCCTTGATATTCGCTTGATGGGCGTTCCGGACAAGTTCATTGAACATGGTAGTATTAAAGAACAGTGTCAAGAGGTAGGTCTTACAGCCGAAGCCTTGACCCAGCAAGTACAGAAGCTGCGGAATGATCATCATTTCGCATTTGGTAAAAAGACGCTGCCTTCCTAGGCAGCTTCTTTGATTAAGTCAAGAATACAGGAGATGAACATGGCTGGTTCTAAGGAACGGATTGATGTCCTGCTTGTGGAGCAAGGCTTTTTTGAAAGCAGGGAGAAGGCAAAGGCGGCTATCATGGCCGGTTTGGTGTATGGGGATACGGAACGGATTGAGAAGGCCGGAACCAAGATCCCGCGTGAGACCCAGCTTAATGTGAAAGGGGCCATACACCCTTATGTTAGCCGTGGAGGTCTTAAGCTGGCTAAAGCAATAAATACTTTCGGGCTTGAGTTGAATGGACGAGTCATGCTCGATATCGGTGCATCTACGGGTGGATTTACCGACTGCGCCCTTCAGAACGGGGCGTCTTATGTCTACGCGATAGATGTAGGTTATAACCAGCTCGATTGGTCGCTTCGTAATGATGAACGGGTCAATGTCAAAGAACGGATGAATTTTAGATATATGACTCCGGAAGATCTGGATGGCCCAGCACCGGATTTCGCGAGCATTGATGTATCTTTTATTTCCCTGAAACTAATACTGCCTCCTCTTAAGATGCTTCTAAAGAGACCCGCAGATGTAGCTGCTCTAATTAAGCCCCAGTTTGAGGCAGGCAGAGACAAGGTGCCCAAGACGGGAGTTGTTCGTGATGCCAAGGTGCATCAGGAGGTGCTCGAGCAAGTGCTTTCTTTTGCGGCAGAGGAAGGCTTTCTGATTAAGGGATTAACATTCTCTCCGATTACTGGGGGAGAGGGAAATATCGAGTTTCTGGTATATCTTCGCCTTGAGTCTGACGCGGAACAGAATGAGGAAGACCTTAAGGTGAATATATTGGAGCTTGCACAAAAAGTAGTCCAAGAAGCTTCGAGTACATTTAACCCTCAGAAATAAATGAGCCGCTGCTTACAGCGGCTTTTTTTTGGGATTGAAACTTTTTTAAGAAATCTTGTATAATGAGAACAAATGTTTCTTTTTGGCCATAAACCGTATATTTATGTAGGAGAAAAAGGAGCAAATCCGGCTCTCGTCGAATTACCTCTTGAGGTGATGGAATGGGTATGCAAACAGATGGATTTTTAATGGTTATTATCGTTGCCTTACTGTTGTTCCTGATCTATAGAAGTGTTCAGTCTTGGCTGCGCAAGCCGGCAGTCTTAAGACGTGGACTTCAATTCGAGCTGAATGAAGACATTGCTGATCACCCTGCAGTGGATTTGTTAAGGGAGCATGGTTACGATGTGATAAGCGGCAAGCTGCGGGTACCCCTTACTTTCATGGTCAATCATACGAAGCTGAACAGCCGGCTTTTTATCGATTATGTGGCCTCCCGGGAGGATGAACTCTATCTGGTAAGAACCGCCCGTACAAGACAGCCCATTGAATGGACTGGCAGCGGCGTTCGCAAAGAACTGCTCCCATTTCTCTTGTTATATCCAGATTGTTCAGGTTTATTATATATCGATGCCGAGCATAGTGAAATTAAAGTCATCGTACTGGATTCTGATGATGAATAAGCCGCTTTAGGCATTTACGGAGGAATTTATGAAGGGTCAAAGACATATCAAAATTCGTGAAATTATTACCGGACAGGAAATTGAAACCCAGGATGAGCTTGTTGAAGCCCTGCGCAAAGCCGGTTATCAAGTGACCCAAGCCACCGTCTCCAGAGACATCAAGGAGCTTCTGCTCATTAAAGTTCCGATGGATGATGGAAGGTACAAGTATTCACTTCCTGTCGATCAAAGAGCTAACCCGGTACAAAAGCTGAAGCGTTATCTGGTCGACAGCTTTGTTCACATTGATTACACGGGGAACCTGGTTGTGATGAAATGCCTTCCAGGAACTGCAAATTCCGTAGCCGTTCTTATAGATAATATGGAGTGGCCGGAGATACTGGGAACGATCTGCGGAGATGACACCATACTGATCATTTGCCGGACGGAAGAGTACAGTAAGTCCATCATTAATCAAATTATGAGTTTTATTCCGTAAAATGCGGACGGGGGTGCGCTCGTGTTAGTTCACTTGTCAATTAGAAATCTGGCCGTAGTTGAATCCGTTGATGTTACATTTCATCAAGGCTTTCATGTTCTTACCGGGGAGACCGGTGCAGGCAAATCCATTATTATAGATGCTCTTGGTTTTATTGCGGGCGGGCGAGGATCGGCTGATCTGATTCGGTACGGATGTGACAAAGCAGAGATTGAAGCCTCCTTTGATCTAAGGTCCACTCATCCGGTATGGAACACGCTTGAAGGCTTGGGAATACATGCCGATTCGTCAGAGGCACTGATCATTCGTAGAGAAATCAGTGCTACAGGTAAGAGTATTTCCAGGATTAATGGACAAATGGTGAATTTGAGCATGCTTAGGGATATTGGAGATCAATTGATCAATATTCACGGTCAGCATGAGCATCAGACGCTGCTCCGTCCAGAGCGTCATCTTCATTTGCTGGATGCATTTGGTTCTGAGACAATTGCCCCTTTGAAGGCAAGTTATCAGGCAACATATTCTTCGTTTGTGAAAGTGGAGAAAGAATGGAATGAGCTTCAGAAATCCAGTCAGCAGACGTTCCAAATGCTGGATATGTATCGTTACCAGATTGACGAAATTGCAGCAGCCAAACTAAAAGTTGGCGAAGATGAATTACTTGGAGAAGAAAAGGTCAAGCTATCCCATAGTGAGAAAATGATGGATTCCATCACGGGTGCATATGATCTCCTGTACGGCTCTCAAGGACTTGAGGCTGTAGCGAAAGCAATAACCCGGTTTGAAGATATTGTCGGGTATGATTCGAAAGGGATTGGGCCGATCCTGGAACAACTGCAATCTGCTTATTATCAACTGGAGGATGCTTCCTTTGCACTTCGCAATTACCGAGATGGAATTGAAGTTAACCCCGGTAGATTGGATGAAGTACAGGAAAGGCTGGATTTCATTTCCACCTTGAAGCGCAAGTATGGTGACAGTATTGATCGAATCCTCGCTTATTATGATCAGATCAAGCAGGAGACCGACACTCTAGAGAACAAGGATGAAATTCTGGAGAAGCTGAGAGACACACGGGAGAAGCTTCTTACTCAGCTCCTTGAAGAAGGAGAGGCATTAAGTCAGGCACGCCGGCGGTGTGCTGATGAACTGGCCTTTCAAATTGAGGCTGAGCTTAAAGATCTTCAAATGGGCCGAACCTCACTTAAAGTCAAATTTGGACGTCTTGAGGACCCGTCGGGAGTGGAGTGGAAAGGTCAGCGTATCCGCTTAAGCCGGCATGGACTCGATACAGCCGAGTTCCTGATTTCACCGAATCCGGGAGAGCCGCTTAGACCACTTGGCAAGATTGCATCTGGAGGGGAGCTGTCCCGCATGATGCTTGCCCTGAAGAGTATATTTGCAAGGCATGATGAAGTGCCAGTGCTTATTTTTGACGAAGTGGATACTGGAGTCAGCGGCCGGGCAGCTCAGTCCATTGCGGAGAAGCTGTACAAGCTGTCAGCGACCTGTCAGGTATTCTCGATCACACATCTTCCGCAGGTAGCCTGTATGGCAGATAATCAATATCTTATTGAGAAGTCGGTTCACGATGGCCGGACAATGACCCAAGTGGAAGCATTGACGGAAGAAGGTCGTGTGAAGGAGCTTGCGCGTATGCTTGGTGGGGTAGAAATTACGGAGAAGACCCTGCATCACGCGCAGGAAATGCTCGGAATGGCAAGGGACCAGAAGGCTTAGGTTACTTGCCGGAGTAATGATTGACAGTAATAAATGGCCTGCTCGGGGGTATCTTATAGGTACGCAATTGGCGACCACCTTTTCGTCAAGCGAAAGAAGCTAAGGGAGCGTGACAGCCATTGAACCCGAACCTCAGGAAGAGACTGCTCGGCCTTTTATTTACCTTTTTCTTTTGTTTCTTAGGTACGGCAGCAGCAGGAGAGCTCAGCAATCCCCTCATGCCAAACGAACTTAGACTATTCGAGGGCGAGCTTGCCCGGATAGAATCAGCCCTTCCGGTTCTGGCACAAGTAAGTGTAGATCGTCCAGATGTTGTACAGCTTGGCGGAAATGCAAACCCATCTACGGCAAACGTTTCTTTTGGTAAAGGAAAGCCTTTGCTGATTAGTTCCCAATCCGCAGGAGAAGCCCATCTCCGCATGAAATTATTCGGTCAAATTCCTCTACGGACGGTAAAAGTGAATGTCATCCCCGATCTCAAAGTTATTCCGGGCGGACAGACCATTGGCGTGAAACTGAAATCATCAGGTATTTTGGTTGTAGGACATCATTTGGTAAGCACTTTAGGTAACTCGAAACAATCTCCAGGGGAAAAGGCAGGACTTCAGCTTGGCGACCGTATTACGCATATGAATGGAATCGAATTAAAAGATGTGAAGGATGTTTCATCTATCGTAGAACAGGCAGGCAAGCAGAAGAAACCGCTAGAAGTGACTTACAAACGCGGAGATCATGTCTACCGAACTTCGCTGTCCCCCGTCTTTGACGAGCAAGATAAGACCTGGCGTCTTGGGCTCTATATTCGTGATTCAGCTGCAGGTGTGGGAACCCTAACTTTTTATGCTCCCCAGCAGGGTGTCTATGGAGCCTTAGGGCATGTAATTACCGATATGAACACGCAAACCCCTATTGTGGTTGGAAGTGGTCAAATTGTTGAATCAAGTGTGACTTCCATTTCCAAGAGTGAGAACGGAGAACCTGGCGAGAAAAGGGCACATTTCATTAAAGAAGGCCGCGTTCTTGGGAATATTGAGCAGAACACCGATTTTGGAATCTTTGGCAAAATGTCGATGAATCCGGATCATAGTCTTTATGGTGAACCTATTCCTGTCGGATTTGCGGAGAATGTAAAAGAAGGTCCTGCTGAAATTCTGACCGTCGTAAGCGGGCAGAAAGTGGAAAGATACAATATCGAAATAGTCCATGTCTCTGCTCAAAATGTCCCGCAGACCAAAGGAATGGTCATCCGGATTACAGATCCAAGATTAGTGAACAAGACCGGAGGAATAGTTCAGGGGATGAGCGGAAGTCCGATTATTCAGAATGGCAAGTTGATTGGTGCTGTTACACATGTCTTTGTGAATGACCCCAAATCCGGATACGGGTGCTTTATTGAATGGATGCTGCAGGATGCTGGCGTAATGATCAAGTCAGGGCAAGCGAAAAATCTTAAGGCGAGCTAGCTGCCTTAAGATTTTTTTTGTCGAAAAAGCATTTATTCCGTCATGTACTGTAATAAATAATTTATTATAATATAGGGTTTAAAAAAAATAAAGAAAAATAATTTTCGACGAAGGGATTCAGATCTTTGTGTCGAATCCATATATTAGGACATAAAAAGATAAGCGACACAAATACAGATTATTTTAAGGAGGACATGGAAATTGCAAAACATTGAGGTATTGTTGGCTGACGATAATCGGGAATTTACGAATTTACTGGCTGAGTATATTTCTGGACAGGATGATATGACCGTTTCAGGAATCGCTTACAACGGAGAAGAAGCTCTTCAGATGATCGAGAACAGTTCTAAGATTCCGGATGTTCTGATTCTTGACATTATTATGCCTCACCTTGACGGACTTGGCGTGCTTGAGCGTCTTCGTGATATGAACCTTTCTCCACAGCCAAAGGTGATTATGCTTACGGCTTTTGGACAAGAGAATATTACACAAAGAGCGGTTCAGCTTGGGGCTTCTTACTACATCCTTAAACCTTTCGATATGGAAGTGCTTGCTCAGCGTATCCGCCAATTAGTTGGGGTTCCATCCCAAAGTCTAGGCGGTCAAATCTCATCTTCATCGTCCTCCTTGTTCAAATCCAATGTGGTCCCCATGGCCAAAGGAAAGAATTTGGATGCGAATATCACATCGATCATACATGAAATCGGCGTACCTGCGCATATTAAAGGATATCAATATTTGCGCGAAGCCATTACGATGGTGTACAACAACATCGAAATCTTGGGGGCCATTACCAAGACACTCTATCCGGCTATTGCGGAGAAGTTTAAGACAACCCCGTCACGGGTAGAACGAGCCATTCGCCATGCGATTGAAGTAGCTTGGACGCGCGGCAACATTGACAGCATCAGTCACCTGTTCGGCTACACGATCAACATCAGCAAGTCCAAACCGACGAACTCCGAATTCATTGCAATGGTCGCTGACAAGCTTAGAATTGAGCATAAGGTTAGCTGAAAGGGCTAGGGGTTGTGAGCCTAAGAATAAGCGGGAGCTTATAGTATCTGTATGATCTAAAGTCATTTCTGGAGGGAAGCAGCTTGGCTACCTCTGGAAGTGACTTTATTTTTATAGAAAATTCCTATAATGTGTACATAAAAGTTTATAACATGCACATGGAAAAGCATGATAAAGTGATGTTATTCCACGTTAACTGGTAGGTTTTATCGGATAAGTTATTATCCCTTGCAAGATAAAGGAGGAGGAAGGATATGGGTAACAAACAAGAAAGGTTAATTATCCGTGATGCTAAGCCTGAGGATCGGGAATCGATCGAGAAATTGATGGTAGAAGCATACGGACAGTACGAGCAAAGCATGCCAGAGGAACGTTGGAGACCGTATATCCAGTCGATTCGTGAATCTGTATATAAAGAAGGTCCTGCAGCACGAATTATAGCCGAGCTTAATGGAGAAATTGTTGGAAGTCTGCTTGTATTCTTATCCTCAGAAGCTGCATACGGCCGCCCTGATCTCCAGATTGAATCCCCAATTATTCGTCTCCTCGCAACCTCTCCCAAAGCAAGGGGAAGAGGGGTTGCAACCCAACTGATTAGTGAGACCGTTCGCCGGGCTAAGCTTTGGGGCGCAGAAACCATTCATCTCCATACGTCTGATGTGATGGCACCGGCCATTAGATTATATGAGTTTCTCGGCTTTGAACGGGCAAGAGATAAGGAAATGCAAAATGGCGACATACTTGTAAAGTGCTACCGGCTTCAGCTGCAGCCGATTGAAGCTTAGTCAATTACTTACTGTTTTTAGGGCTAAGTCTATGTATACTCCATTTTTAGAGATGCAATATGAACATAAAAAGGAGCCTCTGTGGACAGAAGCTCTTTTTTGCAATCGTATTACCATTAGAAAATAAATTATACCTCAAAACCGTGCGAAGCGATCACTTTTTGATACCAGTAATAGCTTTCTTTTGGCGTCCGTTTATAGGTCTCGAAATCCACGTGCACGATACCAAATGGCTTGCTGTAACCGAAAGCCCATTCAAAGTTGTCCATAAGGGACCACAGCATGTACCCCTTAACATTAATTCCTGATTCAATGGCTCGTGAGAGCTGGAATAGATGCTTTTGCAAGTAGGCGATGCGTTTAGGATCGTGCTGTTTCCCGTCTTCACTCACTTCCGACTCGTAATAAGCTCCGTTCTCCGTAATATAAATCGGAATGGAACCATATTCTCGGTTCACCCATTCCAGAACGCTCAGGAAGCCTTGAGGATAGATGTTCCAGTCGAAATCGGTAGTGTCAAAGCCACCGGCTACCGGTTCAAATTCCAGCAATCCGGCATCAGGATTATTCCTTCCAACCCCGCCGGTGTAGTAATTGATCCCAAGGAAGTCGATTGGCTGGTGAATGGTGTCCATATCCCCAGGCTGAACAGGAGGTTCATAGCCTTTGGATTTGTACCACTTCAGTGCTCTCTCAGGGTAGATCCCTTTGAATACCGGATCAAAGAACCAATTATTGAAGTACTCAAGTCGGCGCTGTGCGGCTTCAATATCCTGCTCTTGCTGACTGAAGGGCTCAAACCATTCGGTGTTTGGAGCAAAACCAATTTCTCCTTGGATACCTAGTTGTCTAAATGATTTTACGGTTTCTCCATGGGCAACCAGAATATGATGGGCAACGTTCAGAGCAAGCTGGAAATCCTTGTTGCCAGGAGCGTGATCGCCAAGCTCATTGGAAAGGAAGGAGATGCACCAAGGCTCATTAAATGTAATCCATTTGTTAATCTTGCCGTCAAAGGACTTAAACATAATCTCAGCATAGCGAACAAATGCATCAATCGTGTCACGGGAATCCCATCCTCCGCGTTCCTGAAGAGCTTGGGGAAGATCCCAGTGGTATAGGGTACACATTGGCTCAATCCCATTAGCCAGTAGTTCGTCAACTAAGCGGTGGTAATAATCAAGTCCGGCTTGGTTAACTTCACCATCTCCTTGCGGGAAGATACGTGGCCATGCCACGGAGAAGCGATATGCTTTGGCTCCCAGCTCTTTAAGCAGGGCCACATCTTCCGGGTAGCGGTGATAACTGTCGCAGGCACCATCGCCAGTGTCTCCGTTGTATACTTTGCCTGGTGTTCGTGAGAAGACATCCCAGATCGATTCTCCACGCCCGTCCTCTGTAATTGCTCCCTCAATTTGATACGATGAGGTTGCAGATCCCCAGATAAAATCCTGAGGAAAAGGTATTTTTGCCATATAAAATTCTCCCTTCCCACTACAAGTATCTAATTGTACGCCTTATACACAGGTGGTTTCGAAACCGGTTTCGAAACCACCTGTAAGTCATATTATAATATATGACCGGGTAAATTCATACTTATTGTCTGCAAAACATTTCCGTTAAAATTCAGACAAGTATGCAGCATTTTACCTGGAATAGTTTACAGACAGTAACTTTTCGGCCTGAAAAGCGTCAATATTGAAGTGGTTTCACATTACGACATCTGATAATATATATCAGTATTATTCTTCACACCGAAGAGGCAGAATTAAGGTGTTCATGTTAGCTGAATGTAGGAAGGGAGCATTACAATGGCTTACCAGGTTACGTACAAAGACAAAGACGATAACACGGATCAAAAGAAAACGTTCGCCAGCTTCGCTGCTGCGGAGCAGGAAGCTAAGCAGCTTGATGACGACGGACATACGAATGTGATTCTGGAATCGCCCCGTCGAAGGTCGGGACTGCCTAACTTAGTAGGTATTTTGCTTAAAGTTATCGGAGTTTTATTTCTGATCGGGGGAGTTCTGATCGGTGTGGTTACAGGCCGGGATAATTCAGCAGATGGCTTTGATCTCACGATCGCCATGGAATGGTGGGTACTCGCTGTTATGTGTGCTGCTTTTTTCTATGGAATGGGTGAAATTGTAAATCTTCTTGACAGACTTGTAAAGAAATCTAATAATAATTAAATCAGCAGATTCTTCTGACTCTGGAGGACATATATGGAGAACACCAACCTTTATCTATCTGAACTTGATAGAAGAGTAAGTGATGAGATAGCTGAGCTACATGCTCAAATTGATCAATTGAAGGCCGAGAATGCCCGGCTGCGCACAGCATTATTGAAAGCTTCAACCAGCCCATCCAAAATGTCGAGTAAGCTTAGGGATGCGCTGTATGAATAAATTATCATTATGAGGTGAGCTGAGATGAGTAGAGCTGAGATGAGCAGAGACAGTAAGAAAATGAAATTGGATTTGGAACGAATCGTGTTTATAGGAAGAACGTATTCTGAGTATTTGGCCATGTTCGATCTTCACGAAACGGAGCTTGCGGGACGTGTAATTTTGGACTGTCCAGCAGGTGCGTGTTCGTTTACAGCCGAAGGCGGTAGACGGGGATACGACATTATTGCCGCAGATATTGCTTATCAATTTGGACCTGATGAACTCGAATTAAAGGGAATTCAGGATCTAAGCCATTCGAAAGAACGTTTGGAAGAGGCCCGTAGTGAGTATATGTGGGATTATTATGGCAGTGTGGAAGGCCATCAAAAGTATAGAGAAGAAGCGTTGGCACTCAGCTCTGAACATCGGAGACAATTTCCTGAGAAGTACATTTACGCTGAATTCCCTAAGCTTCCTCTCGCGGACCAATCGGTTGACCTCACCTTGTCGGCACATTTTCTATTCATGTATGCGGATCGGCTTAGCGAGCAATTTCATGAGGAGTCTCTGCTGGAATTAATGAGAATCACCCGGGAAGAGATACGAATATTCCCCTTGGTTGATCTTAGCAGCAGACGTTATGAAGCGTTGGACAAATTGATCCAGCTGGCTGCTTCCAGAGGTTGGGTGGCAGAAGAACGGAAGACGGACTACCGTTTTCAGAGGGATGCTGACCGTTATCTCAAACTTACACGACAGCTATAGTATAAATATTAAAAAGCCTCCGGAGTTTATCCGGGGGCTTTTTGCTGCTTTGATACATAGTTATGAAAGACGGTTCACGAATGCTCGGTAGACCGGTTCTTGTTCTTAGTCTCCTGGAAGCGTGGGCCGATATAACCGCGCTTGCGGTCACGAAAGAAGATCCAGCCTCCAAGGAAGGAGATTCCGGCCAGGAACATAATGAGCCCCCCTGTGAAGCTCAGCCAGTCAAACGAGATATGGGTTAGCGTATCATCGCCATGCATGTACAAATATTTAAATAAAGCGTCTTTCATGAAGAGGAATCCAGTCATAGCTATGATTCCTGGAATAACAAGAATTAGGACCGCAATAAACCGGGCGGTAAGTGTTCTCATACTCATGGTATCGTTACCCTTCCTGTACGTTCATATTTGTGCAAAATTAATGGCCATGCTGCTTGAATAATCATCTTAATCATAACGTTTTCATTCTTTCCTGTCTATTTGAAAGCACTTCAATTTGTATGAATCAGAGCATATGGTGAATGATTGGTTGTCAATGCTGTGACTATTGCTAAGATCGGCATGAGAGTAAGGGAAAATGGCCTTCATTCCATATCGAGCGAAAACGAGGTACAATATTAACCGAAGAACTATGATTATGTTAGTGGAGGTCTCATATGACGATTACGTGCGATGTAGCTATATTGGGAGGCGGAACCGGTGGATATGTAGCGGCGATCCGGGCGGCTCAGCTTGGCAAGGAAGTTATAATTATTGAACAGGACAAGCTGGGAGGAACCTGTCTTCACCGTGGATGCATTCCAAGCAAAAGTCTGCTGCGGAGTGCGGAACTTTATGCTCAAATGAAGGACAGTGAAAGCTATGGAATCGAGACCAGTGGGGTCACGCTTGTATTTCCAAAAGTTCAGCAGCGCAAACAGGAGATTGTAGATCAGCTGCATGGCGGAGTTAAATATTTGATGCGCAAAAATAACATAAAAGTAATTGAAGGTACCGGCCGGGTAATCGGGCCATCCATCTTTTCTCCGAAGAGCGGGGCGGTTGCTGTTGAGCTTGCGGATGGGGAAATGGAGACGATTGTCCCTAGTCATTTAATCATAGCAACCGGCTCAAGACCTCGTATGCTGCCAGGTCTTGAACCGGGTGACGGTTATATTCTTAGCAGTGATGAGGCGCTTACGCTTGAGGAATTGCCAGGTTCCATGCTGATTGTAGGAGGCGGAGTTATCGGGGTGGAGTGGGCTTCTCTGCTTAACGATTTCGGAGTGGAGGTTACCGTCATAGAAGCGGCTGACCAGCTGCTGCCTTCTGAGGATGCGGATATTGCCAAAGAACTGCAGAAGCTTCTTGTTAAGCGGGGGGTCAAAGTATTAACGGGAACCACAATCATTCCTGAGTCTGTCCAAAAAGGAAACGGTGTTACGATCTCTGCCAAGCAGGGAGATCAGACTATTCAGCTTCAGGGAGACAAGCTGCTTCTCTCGATCGGACGGCAGGCCAATGTGGAGAATATTGGTCTTGAGAATACTGATGTTGGCCTTAAGAATGGGTTCATTCGAGTGAATGATCATTTGCAGACCACAGAGCCGCATATTTATGCGATTGGCGATTGTATTGGAGGATTACAACTGGCTCATGCAGCCAGCCATGAAGGCATTGCAGCTGCCCACCATTTGGCAGGCGAACCTACGCATGGATATAACCCGCTGCATATCCCCAGATGTGTGTATACACGTCCCGAAGTTGCTTCTGTAGGTCTTACTGAGAAAGAAGCAAGCGCGAAGGGGTATAATATTAAGACAGGCAAATTTCCTTTCCAGGCTATTGGCAAAGCACTCGTCTATGGAGAAAAGGACGGCTTTGTGAAAGTCATTGCCGATGCGAATACCAATGATATTTTGGGGGTACATATGATTGGTGCTCATGTTACCGATTTGATCGGAGAAGCGGCTCTTGCCCAGGTGCTTGATGCCACGCCTTGGGAGATTGGTCAAGTGGTTCACGCACATCCGACGCTAGCTGAGATTATGGGCGAAGCCGCGCTGGCAGTGGACGGACGAGCCATCGGCATCTAACCACAAGGGAAATGTTTTCTTTTTGCAAGGAAACAGCTTATAATAGAGTTATCCCTAGTCTTAGTACCAGGTTATAAGAGGAGACTATTACCCTAGTCTTAATATTAAGGAGGTAACTCCCTGTGAATGCTAAATCTACTGTAAAGACAGAAACAAGACACGAGCAGCTCGGACTTTCTAACGCCGAAGTGATCGACATGTACAGATATATGCTGCTTGCGCGTAAATACGATGAACGCAGCTTGCTTCTTCAGCGTGCAGGTAAAATTAACTTCCACGTGTCCGGAATCGGACAAGAGGCTGCGCAGGTGGGTGCAGCTTTTGCTCTTGATCGGGAACGGGATTATTTCCTTCCGTATTACCGTGATTACGGCTTTGTTCTTGCAGCAGGAATGAGTCTCAGAGAGCTCATGCTGTCTGTGTTCGCCAAAGCCGAAGATCCTAACAGCGGAGGGCGTCAAATGCCGGGTCACTTTGGCAGCAAGCGTCTTCGTATCGTTACCGGATCAAGTCCAGTAACTACTCAGGTGCCGCACGCTGTTGGGATTGCCCTCGCAGCCAAAATGCAAAAGAAAGATATCGTATCCTTTGTCACCTTTGGGGAAGGTTCAAGCAACCAGGGGGATTTCCACGAAGGCTGTAACTTCGCAGGTGTTCAGAAGCTGCCTGTGATTATTATGTGTGAGAACAATCAATATGCGATTTCGGTTCCGATCCAGAAGCAGCTCGCTGGTAAGGTCAGTGATCGGGCTCTCGGATACGGGTTTCCAGGTATACGTGTCGACGGAAATGATGCGCTTGAGGTATATCGCGTTGTGAAGGAAGCACGCGAGCGTGCGGTACGCGGCGAAGGGCCAACCCTGATTGAAGCCATGATGTACCGTCTCTCCCCGCATTCCACTTCAGATAACGATCTCGCTTACCGTACGAAGGAAGAGGTTGACGAGAACTGGAAGAAGGACGGCCTTCCGAAGATGAAGCAGTACTTGATCGACTGCGGAATTTGGAGTGAAGAGCAGGATGCTGCTCTGTCCGCAGAAATTGCCCAGCAGCTCAAAGAAGCTATCGAGTCGGCTGACAAGGCTCCGTTCCCTAAACCGGAGGATACGCTGCTCCATGTGTATGCCGACAATGAAGGAGATGTTCGCTAATGCCGGTTATGGAATATATCGATGCCATTCGCCTCGCCATGAAAGAGGAAATGGAGCTGGATGAGAATGTGTTTGTGTTAGGTGAGGACGTTGGGGTGAAAGGCGGGGTATTTACTACGACCAAAGGCCTCCAGGAGCAATTTGGTGAACAGCGTGTGCTGGATACTCCGCTGGCAGAATCCGCTATCGCTGGAGTAGCAATTGGTGCAGCCATGTACGGAATGAAGCCCATTGCGGAAATGCAGTATTCTGACTTTATGCTTCCTGCTACGAATCAGATCATAAGCGAAGCAGCCAAAATTCGTTATCGCTCCAACAATGACTGGAGCTGTCCTTTGGTCGTTCGCGCGCCAATCGGCGGCGGAATCTTCGGGGGGCTGTATCATTCCCAGTGTCCGGAATCGATCTTTTTCGGTACGCCTGGGATTAAGATTATTGCACCTTACTCAGCTTACGATGCGAAGGGCCTGCTGAAAGCTGCAGTCAGGGACCCAGACCCCGTTCTCTTCTTTGAGAACAAGAAATGCTATAAGCTGATCAAGGAAGATGTGCCGCTGGACGATTACATTGTTCCGATCGGTAAAGCGAATGTCATTCGTGAGGGTTCGGATATTACGGTGATTGGATATAGTCTTCCGCTTCACTTCGCGATGCAGGCTGCTGAAGAGCTGGCTGCAGAGCAGGGAATCAGCGCACATATTCTAGATCTGCGCACCCTGCAGCCGCTTGATCGTGAAGCCATTATCGAAGCTGCCCGCCGGACAGGTAAAGTGCTGATTATTCATGAAGATAACAAGACGGGCGGAGTAGGTGCAGAAGTATCTGCGATTATCTCCGAAGAGTGTCTGTTTGAGCTTGATGCACCGATACAGCGCTTGTGCGGCCCGGATGTCCCAGCGATGCCGATTAGCCCGCCAATGGAGAAATTCTTCATGCTGAGCAAAGACAAAGTCAAAGAGGCAATGCTGGAGCTTGCCTTATATTAAGAGACTGACTGCAGAGCTTCGTTACCTTAAGCTCTCTAATCATAGGAGTGAATGAGAATATGTCATCGAACAAAACATGGACGGATGTAGTCATGCCCCAGCTGGCGGAGTCACTGGTGTCTGCAACCATAGGTAAATGGTTGAAAAAGCCGGGAGATCCGGTTGAACAGTACGAACCGATCTGTGAAGTTATTACCGATAAGGTCAACGCCGAGCTCCCGTCTACCTTAGACGGAATTATGGGTGAGATTCTTGCCCAGGAAGGCGAGACGATCGACGTAGGGGCCGTAATCTGCCGGATCGGAGTTGATGAGGTAGAGCAGGCAGATGCTGACCCCGCACCTCAGCCGGAGACATCTAGCGGTGCGATTTCTTCCCAAGCTGATGCTTCCCAGCGAAGCCGCTATTCTCCTGCAGTGCAGACCCTGGCGGCTGAGCATGGCTTGAACCTCAGCGCCATACAGGGAACCGGGATGGGCGGACGGATTACCCGTAAGGATGTGCTTGCCTATATTGAAAAAGGCGGTGCTGGTTCACAGTCTGCTCCTTCAGCGCAGACCGCCCCGATATCTCAGCCGCCGCTACAGGCTCAGCCGCAAGCCCAAGTCCTGCAAGGCAACGTAACAACAGCTACGGTTGTTCAGCAGCCGCAAGTGAATGAGCCTGTGCGCCATTCGGGCATTCATTTGAGCGATACACCCAAAATTCCAACGATCGAAGTGGAAGGCGGACAGGCTGAACATTACATCGACATCACCCCGATTCGTAATACGATTGCCACGAAGATGCGTCAGAGTGTGTCGGAAATCCCGCATGGCTGGATGATGATCGAGGTGGATGTAACGAATCTGGTGCAGCTCCGCAACAAGCTTAAGAATGATTTCAAGGCCAAGGAAGGCGTTAATCTGACTTATCTGGCCTTTATGATCAAAGCCGTTGTGAATGCGATTAAAGACTATCCGATTATGAACTCGGTCTGGGCCGTTGACAAAATCATCGTGAAACGGGACATTAACATTTCTCTTGCTGTAGGTACGGACGACTCTGTTCTGACTCCGGTCATTAAGAAAGCCGACCAGAAGAACATTGCCGGACTTGCCCGGGAAGTTGAAGAGTTGGCCCGCAAAACACGAGAAGGTAAGCTCAAGCTTGACGACATGCAGGGTGGAACTTTTACAGTTAACAATACGGGTTCATTCGGTTCGATCCTGTCTCAGCCAATTATTAACTACCCGCAGGCTGCGATTCTTACCTTCGAATCCATCGTGAAGAGACCCGTGGTCATCAATGATATGATCGGAGTTCGTTCCATGGCTAATTTCTGTCTATCGCTCGACCACCGGATCTTGGATGGGGTCATCTGTGGACGCTTCATGCAGCGTGTGAAAGATAACATTGAAGCTTATTCAATTGATACTCAGGTCTATTAAACCAACGAAGCTGGTACAATGAATAGAAAAGAGGCGACTCATCATGAATAGAACACTGGAAGTGCGCTACATCCCGTTCATCGATTACGGAGAAGCGTGGGAGCTCCAGAAAGAAATCGTGAAGCGTGTCGACCGTGAGGAGCAGCAGGAGACCCTGCTGCTTCTCCAGCATCCGCCGACCTATACGATTGGTTCACAGCGTCACCCTGAACATCTGCTACTTAGTCCTGAACAATTGAAGGAACAGGGCATATCCATTTTCGAAATAGACCGGGGTGGAGATATTACATACCATGGTCCAGGTCAGCTGGTTGGTTATCCTCTTCTTGTCCTGGATGGTTCCAAAGGCCTTGATCTGCATGATTATTTGCGCAAGCTGGAGCAGGTTATTATTAATTATCTTGCAAGCTTTGGCATTGAAGGCAGCCGGAAACCGGAATACACCGGGGTTTGGGTGGGAAATGTGAAAATCTGTGCAATCGGGGTTAAGTTCAATAAATGCCGGGGTAAAAGAGGCTTTGTGACGAGCCATGGTTTTGCATTCAATATAAAATCAGGAATTCAGAACGAGGGCTTCCAAGGGATTGTTCCCTGCGGGATTCAAGAATATGGAGTGACCTCGTTGGAGGATATTACAGGTAAAGAATTCACCGTAGAACATACAGCCAAAGACATCGTTCCTTACTTCATTGAGGTATTTGGGTACGATGCCGTTTGGCCCGAAGAGGTTACTTACTAAGAAAAGGTTCAAACACCATAAGTAATGTTGAGCCAATCATGGCAATAAGCATGAGGTATATGAAAATTTTCATCCATTTTTTCGGCATATCCTTGACTCCTTTAAGTATATGTAATGGCTGGTCCCATACCTCATCATTTTAGCGTAAAACGGAAGGAGAAGAAAGTCGATGATCCAGAAAGACCGAGTGGTTAACCTGTTTCTTGAATTAGTTCAGATCGACAGTGAGACAAAGCAAGAGAGAGCGATCGCCGATGTACTAACGAAGAAGTTCAAGGATCTTGGGCTGGGCGTTATCGAGGACGATTCCGCGGCCATTACTGGACACGGTGCCGGGAACCTGATTGCTACCCTAAAGGGTAATGGAAAGGTGGATGCCGACCCTATTCTATTTACCTGTCATATGGACACAGTAATGCCTGGCAAAGGGATTAAGCCCATAATTGGTGAGGACGGCTGGATTCGCAGTGACGGCACCACGATTCTCGGCTCTGATGACAAAGCAGGAGTCGCCGCATTAATTGAAATGATCCAGGTACTTCAAGAGAATCAGGTTCCGCACGGAGATATTCAGTTCGTAATCACAGCCGGAGAGGAATCGGGACTCATGGGGGCTCGTTCGCTGGATGCCAAGCATCTGAATGCCAAATATGGTTTTGCCTTGGATTCTAATGGGGAAGTAGGCTCCATATGCGTAGCCGCTCCAACACAGGCTAGAATTGAGATTGAAATCTTCGGGAAATCCGCACATGCCGGGGTTAATCCGGAAGATGGCATCAGTGCCATCCAAGTAGCGGGTAAGGCTATTGCAAGAATGAACCTTGGCCGCATCGATCAAGAGACTACTGCAAATATCGGTAAATTCGAGGGCGGCGGGGCAACCAACGTCGTTACTGATTACGTGAAGCTGTACGCGGAAGCCCGCAGTATTGTTCACGAGAAAGTGGAAAAACAGATTGCGGAGATGAAGCAAGCTTTGGATTCTGCTTGTCAAGACTATGGGGCAAAAGGAGAAATGAAGAGTAATATCATTTACCCTGCTTTTAATCATACGGATGAAGTGCCAGTAGTGCAGCTTGCCAAGAAAGCGGCCAGCCAAATAGGCCTTTCGGGCCGGACCTTTCATTCCGGCGGTGGCAGTGATGCGAATATCTTTAACGGCTTAGGCATCCCAACCGTCAATCTCGCAGTCGGCTATGAGAACATTCATACCACTTCTGAACGGATCAAAGCAGATGATATCGTCAAGGCGGCTCAGCTGGTGTTAGAAATTGTTAAAGCAGCCCACGTATCGGATCCGTCCTAACCCCAATATATCAAGAGACAAGTCCTGTTCTAACCGGAACAAAGCTTGTCTCTTATTTATTGTTACCCGGCTTCTAATGCTGATTAAAGCAGCTTGATCGATGGGGCAAGGGATTTGTTGCGAGACTGGGCGGGAGTCCAGATGGTGTGCCAGCGGGAGCGCTCAACAATATATAAAGACTGGATAATCGTCTCCATGTAATGCTGAGTCTTTTGGATGCCAAGAGAATCGCGTGTATTCAGGCTAAGGCGTTCTTCCATCTCCTGATAGGATTTCTTGAGATAGCACGAAGCCGCAGCGAACCGGTAGGTAGCGGTAAGAGGGTCCCTTTCGATCAGAGACTCGAAAATCTGTGCAGCTGAATCGTAATTCCCCTCATCGTATTTGAGTTCCGCTATGATGAATGCGAGCTCCTTGTGAAGCGGTTCACTGTAGTTCAGTGAGACCACTGGTAAGCGCTTGCGTAATCTTATTTTGGCTGATTCAGTGTAACCCTCGTAGTACAGACGAAGTGTAAGTTCGTTCTGCAGATAGGTATCCTCACCGGCTATGTTCATGGCCAGGTCGTGCAATCCCAGATTCACCGCACGTTTGAGTGATTCTGATAATAACTGCCTGTTCTGTGTAGCGGTATAATCCTCTTCCCCCAGAATCCAGCGGCACAGAAGAGTATCCATGGCTAGAGGATCGGTAAAGGCAGGTCTAAGCTGACCAGCATCAATGGCCTTTGAAGCATAGTGTATAGCTTGATCAAAACGGCCAGCCCGTATCAAACATTCGGTATGCAGCTGCAGCATGCGTTCACTGGTTAGTGAGGGATCAGCACTTAGATATGTGAAAGCGGTATGAAAAGCTCCGATCCGGCACAGGATATCAACCAGAATCTCGCTGCGATTCAGGGAATGCTCCAATTTGCGATTCATTCTATCAGCAATGATCTCATCACTGTAGCCCTGTTCATGGAGGAGGTCACCCCATTCGGTCAAGGCATCTATTTCATGACCTGCAAAAGCTATAGCTTGCTCAAAAGCATAAATGGCTTTCGCATGCTGATTGTTCTGCCGAAGCAGCTTGCCATATTCAATCCAGCACTCTGCCAGGATTCCTCGTTCGGAGGCCGTTTTATATTCTCGGCCAAAGGCATTTAATAGTCCTTCTTCCAGGCTTGACAATGCTTGCGAAATGTCCCCCCGGTCTCTGTGCCTTAAGCTCTGCTGATAAAGAAGGGATAACGATTTGAATTCGGTTCTATCCGAGTCAAATTGACGTTTTTTTTCCACTTGGCAACCCTCCTCTCTTCTTAATAACACAAATAGGTACCAAAAGTATTCGTATTTTGTCAAAACGGTAAAATAATTTACTATTTTCGTACATTCATGGCGATAAGGTCTTTAACAGGGGTTCCCGGACCGGCATTTTTCTTCCACATGGACAAGAGAACACGTACCTGCCAAGCTTTACCGGAGATATGAAACTTCGTATCTGCAAAGTAGCTCTTCATGATCAAATGCTCCTTTTCACAAACGATTTGGTATAATAACACCATATGTTCAGAAGGGACAAGTTATGTTCTTTAAAATCAAAAGGAGGCAAATTTCATGAATAAATCCCCGAATCCTGCATTGAACGAAAAGATCATTTCCACCAAGCCAATCTTCTCCGGGAAAATTATCTCACTTCAAATCGATACCGTTGAGCTGCCTGACGGAAGCACAGGAGAGCGGGAAGTGATTAAGCATCCTGGTGCGATTGCTGTACTTGCTGTCCGGGACGGACGGATCCTATTGGTCGACCAGTTCCGTACACCGCTGGGGCGGTGCGAGCTGGAGATTCCTGCTGGCAAGCTTGAGAAAGGTGAAGATCCGCTTGAAGCTGCACAGCGGGAGCTGCAGGAAGAGACGGGTTATACAGCAGGTAAGATCTCGCTCCTTCATTCCTTTTACACCTCCCCGGGTTTTGCAGATGAGATCATTCATTTGTATCTGGCAGAGGATCTGAAGCAGGGCGAATCTGCACCGGATGAGGATGAATTTCTGGAAGTGCATGAGGCCACACTGCAGGAAGTAAAGCGGTATATGTCTGAGGGATGGATATCTGATGCCAAGACGATGCTGGGCGTGTACATCTGGGAGCTGGCAAGCCATACGGGAAGATTCGGCCATGAGTGAAACGTCACTTCAGCGATTTTACGCAGATCTGCATATCCATATCGGAAGAACGGAGAAGGGGGAGCCGGTGAAGATAAGTGGAAGCCGGAATCTTACTTTCGCTCAAATTGCCAGTGAAGCTAGCGACCGCAAGGGGATTGATCTCATCGGAATTATTGATTGTCACTCACCCGGAGTTCAGACGGATATCAAGAATAGTCTGGATAAAGGGGATATGGAAGAGATCGAAGAGGGCGGGATCTCTTATGGGAGGACAACTATTCTAATGGGCAGCGAGATTGAAATCCGCGAACCGGGGATGGGGCCAGCTCATCTGTTGGTGTTCTTCCCTCATTTGTACATGATGGAGGAGTTCACTGGCTGGTTGTCCAAGAGGATGAAAAACGTCGGGCTCAGCTCGCAAAGACTCCATGCTCCGGCCCTTACTCTTCAGGAAGAAGTTACGGCCCGTGGCGGTATGCTGATCCCAGCCCATATTTTCACTCCGCATAAAAGTATTTATGGAAGTGCTGCTCCAAGGATGGCCGATGTCTTGGATTTATCCCAAGTTAGCGCTGTTGAGCTGGGTCTTAGTGCAGATTCAGAGATGGCGGGTTATCTTAGCGAGCTGGACGAATTCACCATTCTGACCAATTCTGATGCCCACTCGCTGGGCAAGATAGGCCGTGAATATAATGAAATGGCACTTCAGAAGCCGAATTATAGGGAGTTTGAGAAAGCACTTGCTAGAACAGATGGACGAAGAGTGACTGCGAACTATGGTCTTAATCCCAGACTCGGTAAATACCACCGGACTTATTGCAGCGGATGTCAGAGCATAATTGATGAACAGGGTATCGCTGTTCAGCGGTGTTCTTACTGTGGAAGCACCAAGCTGACCCGAGGCGTTCTTGACCGGATTCTCTCGATCGCTGATCGTGAAGCGCCTCTCGTGCCTGACCACAGGCCGCCCTATCACTACCAGGTTCCTCTTGAATTTATCCCGGGTCTTGGGAAGGCCAAACTAGGCTTGCTGCTTGATGCATTTGGAACCGAAATGAATATACTCCACCGAGTACCCACCCAAGAACTGACCAAGGTTGTAGGAACAGAGCTTTCCACTGCAATTGGGGAGGCGCGCAGTGGAACCATGCAGCTCATTGCTGGGGGCGGTGGCACTTACGGAAAGGTTCAGAAAGTGTAGGTATTCCCGCATACGGCTGAGCCCTTGCTCATAGAATAAGAGAGAACTTCTATGGACAAGGAGGGAGATCGTTCTTATGTTTAGAACCTTCAGGCACACACTCAAAGATCAGACTCCTCTTTATGTTTTCGTAACGGTACTGTTTCTGATGGGTGTAGTTTTCGGTGCGCTTATGGTTAATGCCCTTACGCTGGAACAGCAGCAGGATTTGTCCCGGTATTTGGGTGATTTCTTCACTACTTTTAATCAGGATAGCACAGGTTCGACAGGTCTCTCCTCGTTCTGGAGCATAGCGATACTTAATCTGAAATGGCTCGGATTAATCTGGATCCTCGGCCTTTCCGTAATTGGTTTGCCGGGAATATTAATTCTGGACTTCCTGAAAGGGGTATTGATCGGGTTCTCAGTCGGCTGCCTGGTCGGTCAGTTCACCTGGAAGGGCATGCTGTTCGCGCTTGTATCCGTTGCTCCACATAATCTGGTTCTGATTCCAGTGCTGCTGATTTGCAGTGTGGCTGCGGTGACCTTTTCCCTGGGTATCATAAGAAGCCGGGTTCTTCTGAAAGGCCACAGCTCTCTTTCAAAGCCGTTTCTGAATTATACTGGACTGGTTCTAGGGCTTTCTCTGCTAATTCTTGGAATCTCTTCCTTCGAAACCTGGGTTACTCCAGTATTGATAGGATGGGTCGCTCCGGTGCTTGAACAGGCTTCAGCCGCCGCTTCGCTCTAGCAAAATGTTTGACTTTGTTGATCTTGAACCCCTATAATGAAAGAAGTGATTTGTGCCAGAAGTGGTTCGGCTTTTTTCCAAGGGGGAGGTTAACATGGAAGAACGGATCGATAAAATTAAGCAGCAGCTGCAATCCCATGGTTATAAGCTAACGCCCCAACGGGAAGCCACGGTAAGGGTTTTGCTTGAGAATGAAGACGATCATTTGAGCGCGGAAGATGTGTTCATGCTCGTTAAAGATAAAGCTCCGGAAATAGGTCTTGCGACAGTATATCGTACACTTGAACTGCTAAGTGAGCTTCATGTTGTGGAGAAGATTAACTTCGGCGATGGTGTAGCCCGTTATGACCTTCGTACGGATACAACCAAGCATCATCATCATCATTTGATCTGTGTTCAGTGCGGTGCAATGGACGAGATCAGAGAAGATTGGCTCGGCCCTTTGGAGGAACGTTTGGAGAAGGAATTCAATTTTACGGTTCTTGATCATCGGCTTGATTTTCAGGGGATTTGCTACCGCTGTAAGGACAAAGACAAAGATAAGAACGGGGACGCCGATAAGAAGATTTGATAAGAATCTTGGGGTTACCGTAAGCTCTCTTCGGCCGAACCGGCCGCCGGGGGCTTTTTTTTGGCCTATATGAAGGTATAGAGCCACACTGCGTTCACTCAGGGACAATCATAATGAGCACGACTTGTCTGTATACATAATCTATACCATCTTTATGTGAAGATGAAATCGGGTATAGAAAGAGGGAGAGGTATGGTCATTTCGCTCCGCAAATGGCTGTTGTTCATTAAGCTTGTCATTGTATTCCTGGGGTTATCGCTGTTTTTTTACAAAATGATAGGTTGGTTCGATGCATGGGTATTTCCTGCCGATAAATATGGAACGCCTCAAGGTGCAGCGGTTAAGGCGTTTCATCATGGGGACGCTACCACCACGGAAGGTGGGTCTCTTTTAGAAAGATTGAAAACTTTTTATTGGTATGGGGAGTAGGAGTTAGGGGGAAGGACAGTGAAGCCGCATATCGCTTCTTTTATTGAGTATTTACGGGATCATAAAGGACTGAGGGATGCAACATTGTCCTCATATCAGAAGGATCTGGAGCAGTTCACGGAAGCCATGCAGGAGCGTGGTCTTGAAGAAGCAGAGCAGGTATCCAAGGTGCATTTAACGCTCTACTTCGCAGGGCTTAAGGAAGCGGGAAGGGCAGCAGCTTCGATTACAAGAGCGTCAGTTTCGATAAGGTCATTTTTTCGCTACATGACCCGTGAACGTATTCTCGCCCATGATCCTTTCCTGCAGATTGACATGCCGAGGCATGAGAAGAAGGCACCACAAATTCTCACTGAGTCCGAAGTAGGCAGGCTGCTGGACATGCCTGATACTACTACACCTGTGGGATTAAGGGATAGGGCGATGCTTGAGCTCTTGTATGGCACCGGGATACGGGTAAGTGAGCTGATTCTGTTAAATGTGTATGATATTGATACTTCACTGCGGTTCGTGCGCTGTGGGGGGGACACGGGCAAGGAGAGAATTATTCCCTTTGGTGAAGTGACCGGTACCTGGATTTCAAAGTATCTGGATGAAGCGAGACCCATCTTGATTGAGGAGGAAGAGGAAGCGCTGTTCCCCAATCGGCTGGGTGGACGATTCTCCAGGCAGGGATTCTGGAAGACGATCAAGAAGTATGGGAGTGAGGCTGGGATAGAGGCAGATATTACGCCCCATACGATCAGACATTCTTTCGCTGCACATTTGCTGGATCATGGTGCTGATCTGAGATCGGTTCAGGAAATGCTCGGACATGCGGATATGTCCTCCACACAAGTATATATCCGTAAGTCTAAGGATAACCTGAAGTCTGTCTATCAAAGCTATCATCCCAGGGCTAGAATTCAGCAGCAAGATCCGCAGGAATAAGAATTATAATATGATTATTTGAAACGGAGAGATAGAACTTATGGCAACGTTGAATCAGGGAATTATCCAAGAAGCGGCAGATTATATTCTGGAGAAAGCAGGGAGCAAACCAGAGGTAGGGCTTATCCTTGGATCTGGACTAGGAATTCTTGCTGATCATATTGAGAATGCGATCACGCTTGATTACGCTGACATCCCTCATTTCCCGAAGTCTACTGTTGAAGGACATGCCGGGGAGCTCGTTCTGGGTACAGTTGGCGGACGTCAGGTCGTGTTGATGAAAGGCCGTTTTCATATGTATGAGGGGTACGGCCCTGAGGTAACCGCATTCCCAGTACGTGTTATGAAAGCACTTGGAGCTAGTAAGCTGCTTGTCACCAATGCCGCCGGCGGGGTGAATATGTCTTATAGCCCAGGCGATTTGATGCTGATCTCGGATCATCTCAATCTGACTGGTCAAAGTCCGCTTACTGGACCTAATGACAACACGCTGGGTCCCCGCTTCCCGGACATGTCTGAGGCCTACAGCAGACGTCTTCGTACTCTTGCCAAGGATATTGCCAGGGAGCATGACATTCCGCTGCAAGAAGGGGTTTACGCGGGGCTAATTGGTCCTGCTTACGAGACTCCGGCTGAGATTCGGATGCTTCGTACGATTGGAGCCGATGCTGTCGGCATGTCAACGGTCTCTGAGGTGATCGTGGCTCGTCATGCCGGACTTGAGGTTTTGGGCATTTCCTGTATCAGTAATATGGCGTCAGGAATTCTCGATCAGCCGCTATCGCACGATGAAGTGATGGAGACCACGGAACGCGTGAAGGAGAAGTTCCTGGGACTGGTAACCTCCATTATTCCTAAGCTATAGGGAAGTAAGCTTGATAATCGAATGATATCACTTGGACACAGACCTTACCGGGGGACGGATAGAGGTCTGTGTTTTTTTGTGGGTATCAGGAATATTATGGACACTTTCAGGGCGATACTAGACTATCAGTTAAAGTTCTGAGAGGGGGATATTCTAATGAAGAAATGGCTCTTGACCTGCACAGCAGCTCTGATGCTGGCATCTTTGGCCGTGCCATCCTTTGGATTGGCGAAGGAAAATAGTATTTCAAATGACGTATCCGATCTCGCACCGAGTGCCGGCTCTGCCATTTTAATTGATGCAGATACAGGAACCGTCCTTTTTGAGAAAAAAAGTCACGAAAAACTGCCTCCTGCAAGTATCACCAAAGTAATGACCATGCTTCTGACCATGGAAGCCATCAGTAAGGGAACTTTGAAACTCACCGATAAAGTTCCAACAAGTGAGTATGCAGCATCTATGGGCGGGTCTCAGATCTTCCTGGAGCCTGGTGAACAGATGACGGTGGATGAGATGCTTAAAGGGATCGCGATGGCCTCGGGAAATGACGCTTCGGTAGCTATGGCTGAGAAAATCGCCGGTACCGAGGTTGAGTTCGTCAAGCTGATGAATAAGCGTGCCAAAGAGCTGGGACTTACCGATACTCATTTCATGAATTGCAACGGTCTGCCGACCGACAATCATTACTCCTCCGCTCACGATATCGCGATTATGAGCAAGGAGCTGCTGAAGTATGAACAGATCACCAAGTATACCGGAGCTTATCAGGATTACCTAAGGAAAGACTCCGCGAAGCCCTTCTGGCTGGTGAATACTAATAAGCTGGTTCGCTTCTACAGTGGCGCAGACGGCTTAAAGACGGGGTACACATCCGAAGCCAAGTTCTGTCTTTCCGCAACTGCACGCAGGGATGGATTAAGACTTATTGCCGTAGTGCTTGGCGAACCGAATACGAAGACACGTAATAGTGAAGTGGGCAGTATGTTCGATTATGCCTTTTCCCAGTATGCTGTTAAGCCTTTATTCAAGAAGGGCGATGTCATGGGAACCGTCAAGATTCAAAAAGGCGACAGCAAGGAGCTGCAGATTGCCGCATCCCAGCCATACCGAATTCTTGTGAAGAAGAGTGAAGCTGGCGAGAAGATCACGCATAAATTGCAGATCCCGGCTCAAGTATCGGCTCCGGTAACTAAAGGACAGGTGCTTGGTAAGCTTGTCGTCTATCAAGGGGATAAGGTGCTGAAGGAATTCGACCTTAGAGCATCCGCTGACATCAAGAAAGCAGGCTGGTGGACGCTCTTCAAGCGGACAACTTCAAAACTGTTTTTTGTAGATTGATAGGAGTTTTCTTCTAGTTTTGTCGGGGTGCAGGAATCGTTCTCCGAATTGTAGAAATGAGTGTTCATTGTCAGAGAGGAGAGTGAACAGACGTGAATCTTCAAATGGAAATGGAAAAGCACCGCGAAACCCTCATCGTCAGACTCAGCGGGGAACTGGATCACCATACGGCTGATTCTGTAAGGATGCAGCTCGATGAGGAGATTGCTCGCGGACGCTGCAGAGATTTGGTGTTCAGCTTAAAGGGGCTGCAGTTTATGGACAGTTCAGGTCTTGGGGTCATCTTGGGAAGGTATAAGCTGATCAAGCAAAAGGGTGGAAGAATGGTGATCTGCGACGTAACGCCTTCCGTATTCCGATTGTTCGAGATGTCAGGCTTGTTCAAGATTATGCCTGTTGTTGATAATGAGGGCGCCGCTCTCTCTGAACTGGAGGTAGCCCTATGAGCGAGAACTTTATGAGCCTGCAATTCGCGGCCAAGTCGGAGAATGAATCCTTTGCCCGTGTGACTGTGGCTGCCTTTGTCTCTCAGCTTGATCCAACCATGGATGAAATCACGGACCTGAAGACGGTCGTGTCCGAAGCCGTAACGAACTGCATTATTCACGGCTATGACAGTGATCCGAGTGGCATTGTCTATATACGTGTGGAGTTAGAAGGGGATGTAGTCTCATTGGTCATTGAGGATAAAGGCCGCGGGATTGAAGATATGGAACTAGCCAAGCAGCCTTTATATACCTCAAAGCCTGAGCTCGAACGTTCCGGCATGGGGTTCACGATCATGGAGAATTTCATGGATGAATTCGAACTAGTCAGTGAAGTCGGCGGAGGAACCTCCATACGCATGAAGAAGAGGATTGAATCTAAGAAAGCTTTATACAATTAGGGGTTGGGTATATGAATGCCGATGTGAAGCAAACCTCACAGACCTACTTAGATGACGCGGAAGTGAAACGTTTGATTGCCCTGAGCCAAACGGGCGATTCAGTTGCCAGAGACACATTAGTGAATTGTAATATTCGTCTTGTCTGGTCCGTCGTACAGCGGTTTATGAACCGGGGCTATGAACCCGAAGATTTGTTTCAAATCGGCTGTATCGGCCTCTTGAAGTCGGTCGATAAGTTCGATCTGAGTTATGACGTTAAATTCTCCACCTATGCGGTTCCGATGATTATCGGCGAAATTCAGCGCTTCCTTCGCGATGACGGCACTCTGAAAGTCAGCCGGTCACTTAAGGAAATGGCTAATAAAGTTCGCAAGAAGAAGGACGAGCTCGCTAAAGTGTTAAACCGTCTTCCTACAATTAAGGAAGTGGCGGAGGCACTGGAGGTTACGCCCGAGGAAGTTGTATTCGCTCAAGAAGCGAACAAGCCTCCGACCTCCATTCACGAGACGGTCTTTGAGAATGATGGAGACCCCATCACGCTAATGGACCAGATTGCGGATGAGTCTCAGGATAGGTGGTTCGATAAGCTGGCCCTTCATGAAGCCATTGATGGTCTAAGTGAAAGGGAAAGGCTCATTGTCTATCTGAGATATTACCGGGATCAGACTCAATCGGAGGTTGCGAGCAGGCTTGGAATCTCGCAGGTGCAAGTCTCCAGGCTGGAGAAGAAGATTCTGCAGAATATCCGGGATCAAATCGCCCAGTGAATAAAAGCTGCCTTTGAATGCCAATCGGCGTTCAGGGCGGCTTTTTATTATGTGCTATTACATAACATGGATGTCATTAAACCCCGCTTCAGACTAAAAAGCCCTTGTTCTAGGCATACTATGCGCAATTCGGCAGTTAAGGGGTGAACTGGATGAGCAAGGATCCCGCTCCCACCGTCTATCTGAGGCTTCGTAAAAATGTCAGGCTCCATGAAGGCAGTGTTATTCGTCTGGGCGATATTGCCCAAATATTAGCCCCCGGTAATTCTGAGGAAGTATTGAAGCAGATGGTCATGGAAAGACCCGAGAGGCAGGATGGAAACCGCATAGTTATTGATATGCTGCAGATTATCGGCCATATTCATACTCTCATGCCTGGGTGCGTCGTAGAACACATTGGTGAACCGCATACTCTTGTTGAAATTATAGGCAAAGAGAAGAAGCCTTCGATCGTGTTGTTCATTATGGTCTGGATGCTGCTTTTCTTTGGCTCAGCCTTGACCATCATGAACTTCCATGCGGATGTCAGTATGCAGGAAGTACAGGTTCGAATTGTGGAGATGGTTACGGGTACACGGGACGAGCATCCGTATGTTTTTCAAGCGGCTTACTCTGTGGGGATTGGTCTGGGAATGATTGTATTCTTCAACCATATCTTCAAGAAGAAATGGAACGAGGAGCCTACGCCCCTTGAGGTGGAAATGTTCCTGTATCAAGAGAACCTTAATCACTATGTCATCACGGAAGAATTTAAGAAGATACATCTCGATAACGTGAGGGAGAAGGGATGACGCCAGCGCTGTCATTGTTTCTCTCGATATTTCTCGGTTTGGCTGGAGGAATCGCAGTTGGGGGCGGCGTCATTGCCCTGTTCGTAGTTCTCGATATCATCCCGCGTCTGGCTCAGCTTAGCCGCTCCTATGATAAAGTCCATTGGTATGAAGGGGCTATGGTAAGTGGATCGGTTATGGGTACAGTGGCTGACTTTTGGGATTTCAAACTTTATCTGCATTCCGAGGTTATTAATGGGTGGATCGGTCTTCTGAACGGAATCTTTATTGGGATGCTGGCAGCGGCATTGACGGAAGTGCTGAATGTTTTACCGATTCTAGCGAAAAGGCTTCATATGAGGCAGTACCTATTCGGTCTGCTGCTGGCGATGGTATTCGGGAAGGTGGCAGGCTCGTTATTTGAATGGTTTGTATATAATCGATAGAACGGGCAGGAAGGATGGTAATAGCAATGACAGAGCAAGAGATGGATCGTCAGCAAGAGGAATTACAGGATCCTCCTCCGGAATTTGATCCAGGAGAGGAGCAAGAGAGAGAGGAGTCGGGGGCTGAGGATGCAAAAGGCCCGAATAAGGTTGAAGCTGAGCAATCAAGGAATGTGGAGGAGTCCGTCGTCTACTGGCAAAAATCGGACCGAATCAGCAAGGATTTAAGTACAACGCGAAAAACTCTGGTAAAAGTGATTGGGCTCGATGAGAGCTTTGATGTGAATTTTCGCGAGATGACCTATGCTGGCCGCAAGACGGGGATGTTCTTTATTACCGGTTTTGCCAAAGATAACATTATGCAGGAAATTATCAAACGCTTGACCTATCTGACCCCCGAATCTTTATCCGGTGATGCCTTAGAGGACTTCTTCGAGTTCTATATCCCTCATATTCAGGTCACCAAGTCGAAGAAGATGAGTGAGGTTATTAATAAAGTCATGACTGGAATGAGCGCGCTCTTCGTTGATGGAGAAGAAGCTGCGATTGTTATGGATACCCGTTCATACCCAGCACGGAATCCAGAAGAGCCTTCACTCGAGCGCGTGGTTCGCGGGGCACGGGATGGCTTCACCGAGACACTGCTTACCAATGTTGCACTTGTAAGGCGGAGACTAAGGGATCCTGGACTTAAATTCGAATATATTCAGGTAGGTAGGAGAACAAGAACCCATGTCAGCATAGCTTATATTGACGATATCGTCGACAAGGTTCAGGTCGATGCGATCCGAGAGAAAATCAAAGCGGTGGATATCGATGGCCTGCCTTTGGCAGATAAGCAGCTGGAGGAGGCGGCCGTGAACAGTGGATGGAATCCCTATCCGCTTGTTCGATATTCCGAGCGTCCGGATGTGGTGGCAGCGCACATTTTGGAAGGCCGGGTCGTCCTGATTGTAGACACCTCTCCGAGCGCCATCATTCTTCCGACAACCTTCTTTGATCTGTGTCAGCATGCCGAGGAGAATCGTCAGACTGCAACCATGGGAACTTACTTAAGATGGGTTCGCTACGGGGGTATATTCGCTTCACTGTTCCTGCTCCCTTTATGGCTGCTTGTGGTTGTTCATCCGGAAATTAAACCTGCTGCACTCTCCTTCATCGGTCCTCAGACGAACGCAAAGCTGCCTTTGATCGTGCAGTTTCTGCTGGTTGAGTTTGGCGTCGATCTGATGCGGATGGCCGCGGTTCATACGCCGACCCCGCTTGCGTCCGCTATGGGCTTGATTGCAGCGATTCTCATCGGTGATATTGCGGTGAAGACCGGGTTGTTCGTGAACGAAGTAGTTCTATATATGGCTGTTGCCGGTATTGGGATGTTTGCTACTCCAAGCTATGAGCTTGGTCTTGCGAACAGGCTTGTTCGGCTGATCCTGTTGATCACGGTTGCGATATTCGGAATCCCTGGTTTTGTTGGTGGGGTGACCTTATTTATTGTTCTGCTCACCATTCGCCGGTCCTACAACTCGTCCTATCTATGGCCGTTTATACCTTTTAATGCAAAAGCGATGTTTGCCTTTCTGTTCCGAGTGCCTGTAAGTTATTCAAGGAAACGTCCTTCCTTCAACAAAACGAGGGACAATACAAGACTGCCAGACAAAAACTGACCATGAACCGGATTGATAAAAAACACAAATCAAATACGCAAAAATCCATTATTCGGTTTCTACTTGTTTGTTATACTGAGAAAAATCAAATTAATCGGAGGATTGCGGAATGTTTCTACACGGTACAAGCACAATTAATGCAAAAGGCCACCTCGAAATTGGAGGCTGTGATACAGTTGAACTTAAAGAAAAATATGGCACACCCTTATATATTGTTGACGAGACTCTCGTTCGTCAGCGTAGCCGCGAATATGTAGAAGCCTTTAAGCAATCCGGACTTTCGTTCCAGGTTGCTTATGCCAGCAAAGCCTTCTGCACGTTGGCGATGTGTCGCCTAGCTGAAGAAGAAGGGCTCTCTTTGGATGTAGTGTCTGAAGGGGAACTCTATACAGCACTTCAGGCCGGATTCCCGGTTTCACGAATTCATTTCCACGGCAATAATAAGACGCCTGATGAGATTCAAATGGCGATTACGGCAGGCATTGGCTGTTTTGTCGTTGATAACTTCACGGAGATTCATCTTCTTAACGCGATAGCTAAGGAGAACGGAGTTCAGGTTAACGTTCTTCTTCGTGTTACTCCGGGCGTAGAAGCCCATACGCATGAATATATTTCCACCGGCCAGACGGATTCCAAATTTGGATTCGATATTGGGAACGGTTCGGCATTTGAAGCTGTGAAGCTCTCGAGTGAACAGTCTAACCTTAATCTGCTTGGCGTTCATTCCCATATCGGCTCCCAAATTTTTGAGGTGGAAGGCTTCCAAATGGCGGTTGAGCGCGTTGCTGCATTTGCCAAATCAGTGAAAGATCAGCTGAACGTGACCTTCCAGGTTGTTAACCTGGGTGGGGGCTTCGGTATCCGTTATATGGAAGGCGATACACCGCTTAAGATTTCTGAGTATGTAAAAGCAATCACCGAAGGCGTGAAGCAGCATTTCGCGGGAACGTATGACAAGCTTCCTGAGATCTGGGTTGAACCAGGCCGGAGTATTGTTGGGGATGCGGGTACAACTCTGTACACCGTTGGCACAAGCAAAGACATTCCTGGCGTACGCAAATATGTGGCTGTGGATGGTGGTATGACCGATAACCCGCGTCCAGCGCTGTATGAATCGAAATATGAAGCTATGTTAGCGAATCGCGGTAAAGATCAGACAGAAGAGACCGTGTCTGTTGCCGGAAAATGCTGCGAGAGCGGGGATATGCTGATCTGGGATTTGGATCTGCCTAAAGTGAACAGCGGCGATCTTTTGGCTGTATCTTGCACAGGCGCATATAACTATGCCATGGCAAGTAACTACAACCGGATTCGCAGACCGGCAGTTGTTTTCGTAAAAGACGGCGCAAGTGATCTAGTGGTGAAGAGAGAATCTCTGAACGATATTGTCGCGAACGATCTGATTCCTGAGCGCATCCAGAAGCAGCCTTCATTTAATTAATCTAAATAGGCGGGAGCTTTGTGCTCTCCGCCTTTAATTTTGCACTGGGACAGGTTTCATAGTACACTAATGTACGTTAAGTTGTACCCCATTCTGGAAGGAGATGCTTTACATATGGCAAAACAAGCAAAAATCAAAATGGAAAATGGCGGAGAGATCTTGATTGATCTGTTCGAAAATGATGCTCCAAACACCGTGGCTAACTTTGAGAAGCTAGCGAACTCCGGGTTCTATAACGGACTTACATTCCACCGTGTAATACCTGGTTTCGTAGCTCAAGGCGGCTGCCCTAACGGAAATGGTACTGGCGGTCCAGGCTATACCATCGACTGTGAGATCAACCCGAACAAGCACGAGCGCGGTGTGCTTGCTATGGCTCATGCCGGTAAGAATACAGGCGGAAGCCAGTTCTACATCACTTATGCACCACAACCTCACCTGGATGGCGTGCACACGGTATTTGGCAAGGTTGTTCAAGGTCTTGAACTGGTAGATGAATTCAAGGGCCGCGACAAAATGGAAAAAGTCGAAGTAATCGAAGCTTAAATCAATCAAGCATAAGATACAGCTGAACAGGAGTCCGAATGGACTCCTGTTTGTTGTGCAATGGGGTAGAGATTAGCGTCCTGAATGCTTCGCTTCATCCCTCACTTCACTGCGGAAGCCAGCGATGCTCTCGAGGCGGCGGTGGTTCTTGGCCTCAATGTCACTTTTCTCCTCCGAAGTGATTTCATCTGCATGCTCACTCAAATAATCCTGAGCCTCGCGGTAATTCTCAATCGAGTTATGAATATGCTTTTGCAGCTTCTCCACGTTGTCTGAACGGTCATCAGGCTTTGGTCTTGTCATAAGAAACCCTCCTCAAAGTGAAGTTTGTTAAAATGGTTCAGTCGAACACTTATAGACTTCCCCGTCTACACTATCGGTACCCTGCTGCAGCCCAAGTATCTGGAGGCAGGAAATGAAAAATGTTGCTTTCTTGGTGATGGCTATGTTAACATGACAATCAAGTTTAATAGTGTTAATCCTTCGGGGTCGGGTGAAATTCCCAACCGGCGGTGATGGTGCACATGTGTACCTTAGTCCGTGACCCGGCGTAGCATGGAATGCTTCGTTGGCTGACCTGGTGTAATTCCGGGACCGACAGTATAGTCTGGATGGGAGAAGGAAGACGCGAACTGCATGATAAGGCTGTGCCTTGTGATGCAGATTTAAGGTATACGTTTATTTGAGCATCCTATTTATTCATGGGCGTTCGCTTAGTTGCGATTTCTTTCCCTATGAATACCTTAATGGACATGGACAGCTTATTTGAATGGATATGCTTTACTTCGCTACATAAATCTCTCGCAACCCCACTCGGAATTAATCCGTATGGGGTTTTTTATGTTATTTGGCTTAGATTTGGAACCGAGTAGCCTGCCGCATGTACGCTGGAAGGGAGATTACGTCTCAAATGGAATTCATGAATGATGAGTATTACATGTCAATGGCGCTGGATATGGCAGAGAAGGCACTGGGTCAGACGGGTACGAATCCAGTCGTAGGCGCTGTTGTTGTGAATAACGGAGCCATCGTGGGGATCGGCATGCATCTTAAGCAAGGAACCCCTCATGCCGAAGTTCATGCTCTCAATATGGCAGGAGAACTTGCTGTCGGCAGTACTGTGTATGTTACCTTGGAGCCTTGCAGCCATTATGGACTTACTCCCCCCTGCAGTGAACGATTGATCAATGAGAGGGTAGCCCGTGTTGTCATTGCATGTGAAGATCCGAACCCCAAGGTTGCCGGACGGGGAATTGCCATGCTTAAGGCTCAGGGTATCGACGTTCAGGTAGGTGTTCTAAGGGAAAGGGCACTTAGCTTGAATAAGAAATTCATCAAATTTATCACCACAGGGGTGCCTTATATAACGATCAAGAGTGCCAGCACCCTCGATGGCAAAATTGCCTCAGCTACAGGTGACAGCAAGTGGATCACCAACGAACGATCACGGGCGCTGGTCCATGTGATGCGTCATCAGCATCAAGGAATTCTGGTTGGAATCGGGACTGTAATTGCAGATGATCCAGAATTAAGCACCAGACTTCCCGTCTCAGGATTATCACCTGTCAGAATCATTGTAGATTCGAGCTTGAGAATACCGGATCAATCCAAGGTCATTACGGATAACCGGTCGAAGACCATTGTGCTAACGACGGCTCAAGCTGATGGTGACCGAATCAAAGAGCTAGAGACTAAGGGAATCCAGGTTATTATCTGCGGTGAAGGTCCCCGAGTAGATATGAAACTGGCTTTACACCTTCTTGGCAGAGAGGGCATATCCTCGATTCTGGTTGAAGGAGGCGGGAGAATAAACGGCAGCTTAATCCAGGAGAAGCTGGTGGATGAAGTGGCCATATTCTTTGCTCCCAAATTGATCGGCGGGCTGGGTTCAAAGGGCAATTTCGTCTTTGAGGGGTATGATGAAATGAAAGATGCAGTCACCTTAAAGGATATGTCCGTGGAAGTTATCGATGACAATGTACTGATTAAGGGTACTCCCGTATGGGGAGAGTAAAACATGTTAAATAAGTTGAACTTATGAATTATACGGCTGTCCTATGTGTAAATCAAAATTTCACTTGTGTAGCAGGATCACAAGAGCAGTAAGG
>RCUH01000108.1_pt1 | contig 135927 bp, 115 predicted proteins | sample 2166191 | NCBI WGS metagenome assembly RCUH01 (sample SAMN09932848, study PRJNA488358) | compost metagenome | feature: garden; material: soil; isolation source: compost soil in an enriched community after 214 h of incubation | place: Germany: Experimental Botanical Garden Goettingen | collected...
AAGCTTTGGCAACAGGAAATTATTATGCGACTATGACAGTAGACGGGTGCGAAAGTACAAGAACCGTGACTTCTGTTACTGTAAACACTACCGCTGTTCCAAGTGGCGCAACAAGCCAAGAATTTACAGAAGGCGAAACTCTGGCCGCTTTAGAAGTAACGGGAACTAATTTAGAATGGTTTTCTTCTGAAGAAGCTGCCGAAGCAGGAACATCACCTTTAAGCTCAACTGAATTGCTTGTAGATGGCGCAACCTATTATGCGGTGCAGACCCTCAACGAATGCAGCAGCAGCCCATTAGCAGTTACCGTTTCTGAGGTCTTAGGTACTCCAAGTTTTGATATGGAAAATCTAAAAGCCTACCCTAATCCTACTACTGACGTGCTGAACATTTCTTATTCAAAGACTATCGAATCTGTTACTGTTTTCAACTTGCTAGGACAGAAAGTAATCGACAAGAAAGCAAACGACAGCAACATCAAACTTGACATGTCAAGCCTTGAAGCCGGAGCTTATCTCGTAAAATTATCCTCTGGACAAGCATCAAAGACCATTAGAGTCCTCAAGAAATAAGACCTCATAATTCCGTCAAAAGCCTGCTAAAATACCTAGCAGGCTTTTGGTGCGGAATAACAGAAAAGTAACAAAATCCTAACATTGGCCGGCAACAGCACGACATAAGATAACATTTTGATAAATCTAACAAAGGCTCTAATTAATCTAACGAGCCTACATTGCGCCGGTTTTAAATTGACTACAATGAAATTAAAAAAGTTCAAACGCTTTCTTGCCATAGCTACATTGGCCCTTTTATCTTATCAAGATGCCTTTTCCCAATGTTTTCAAATCGAGAGTATCTTGGTAGATGCTTGCGGGGTGCAGGAAGGATTGAATGAAATGGTACGATTTAAAGTAGGCAACGCCGACATAAACACTAGCAATCTAACCGTGTCATGGCCAAACAATCCTTGGCAAGGTCTTATTAGAAATGCAACGACAGCTTCAAAAGTAGCAACGCTCAATGCTGATATCCTAGATGCTGGAGGTTGCGGCCAATTAATCGAACCGACTGGAGGCGTATTGCCTGCTAATGCGAACGTCATATTGGTCACAAGCCATACTTTCGATACCGACCTCAACTCTTTCGGGGCTTTGACCGACAATATTTACATCATCTTTCAGAACAATCCGTCTACAGCCTCTGGGCATTTTGCCAATTCAGGAACTGGGATACGAACCTTGACCATCTCGTTCGGATCTTGTTCTGATACCGTTTCTTACGACCGTGCACTGCTTATCGATACCAATGGAGCCACTGTTGCAGCAGACGGAGCTATCGTGCAGTACAATCCGGCAGGAACGCCAACGTACATCAACAATGGCTGTTCTGCTCCTGTCCAGCCCTTTACTGTCAATGCCGGACCCGCTACCCTAACTGCTTGTGCCGGGACTACTATCTCCTTAAATGGAATTGCACAAGGACACCAATCTGTAAGATGGTCTGCGCCAAGCGGTACTTTTTCGACACCGAACAATCTGTCTACAACATATACTTCAAGCGCTTCACAAGCTGGAAGCGTTGTCACAATTACTCTGACAGCCATAAACAGTTGCGGATTAGAAATAACCGATACCATCAACTTAACATTGACGAACAGTGTCACGCCGAACTTTCCTACCACACTTTCTCTTTGCAGAGGAAATACGGCTCCTGTCTTGAATACTACTTCTCCGAATGGAATCACGGGAACATGGAATCCGGCCGTAATCAACAATACAGCCAACGGAAGCTATGTCTTTACACCAAACACCGGACAGTGCGCATCTGGCGTAACTTTAAATGTGACGGTAACTAACAGCATCACGCCGAACTTTCCGACGACACTTTCTTTATGTACGGGAAATACAGCACCGACTTTAAATACGACTTCCCCGAATGGAATTACCGGAACTTGGAATCCGGCCGTAATCAGCAATACAGCCAACGGAAGCTATGTCTTTACGCCAAATCCGGGACAATGTGCTACCAACGTAACATTAAATGTCACGGTATCTAACAGCATCACGCCCAACTTTCCGACAACGCTTTCTTTATGTTCAGGAAATACGGCTCCACTATTAAACACAACCTCTCCAAACGGAATTACAGGAACATGGAATCCGGCCGTAATCAGCAATACCGCTAACGGAAGCTATGTCTTTACACCAAATGCAGGACAGTGCGCTACAAGCATAACATTAAACGTGACGGTAAGCAACAGCATCACGCCCAACTTTCCGACTACCCTATCTTTATGTAACGGAAGCACCGCACCTTTATTAAACACGACTTCCCCGAACGGAATCACAGGAACATGGAGTCCAGCCGTGATAAGCAATACGGCTAACGGAAGCTATGTCTTTACGCCAAATGCAGGACAGTGCGCCACAAGCGTAACGCTAAACGTGACGGTAAGCAACAGCATCACGCCGAACTTTCCGACTACACTTTCACTATGCTCAGGAGGAACTGTTCCGACATTAAATACGACTTCTCCAAACGGAATTACAGGAACATGGAGTCCGGCCGTAATTAGCAATACGGCTAACGGAAATTATGTCTTTACGCCGAATGCAGGACAATGCGCCACAAGCGTGACGCTGAACGTGACGGTAAGCAACAGCATTACGCCAAACTTTCCGACGACACTTTCTTTATGTACGGGAAATACAGCACCGACTTTAAATACGACTTCTCCGAACGGAATCACAGGAACTTGGAATCCAGCCGTAATTAACAATACGACCAGCGGAAGCTATGTCTTTACGCCAAATGCAGGGCAGTGCGCCGCAAGCGTAACATTAAACGTGACCGTAGCCAGCAGCATTACCCCAAATTTCCCAACAAGCTTGACGGTTTGTACGGGAAGTACCGCTCCGATATTGAATACTACTTCTCCGAACGGAATCACAGGAACTTGGAATCCAGCCGTAGTAAGCAATACCGCAAGCGGAAGCTACGTCTTTACGCCAAATGCAGGACAATGCGCGACAAGCTTGACACTCAATGTAACAGTTACCAATAGTATTACTCCAAATTTTGCAACGACACTTTCTTTGTGTTCAGGCAGTACTGCGCCTATTTTGAATGCTACATCTCCAAACGGAATCACAGGAACATGGAATCCGGCCGTAATAAGCACTACTGCTGGCGGAAGCTATGTATTTACGCCGAATGCAGGACAATGCGCAATAAGCATGACATTGAATGTAACAATCACAAATAGCATCACTCCTGATTTTGTAACCACATTGGCTTTGTGCAATGGAGATGCGGCACCGACCTTGAATACAACTTCTCCAAATGGAGTTACAGGTACTTGGAATCCAGCCGTGATTAGCAATACAACGAGCGGAAGCTATGTCTTTACACCGAACGCAGGGCAATGTGCTCCGAGCATCAATTTAAATGTGACGGTTGGCAATGTTAATTTTGAAATCAATAACGAATGCCAAGATGGAGATTATGTCATCACGGTAGTTCCTGTCGCAGGTTCTTTCGATAGCAACGAAGCAGATTATCAATGGACTAACAGCCAAGGCGGTATAGTAGGAACCGATTCGTATTTAAATATTACCGACCTGTTGAATGCTACTCCAGTTGAAGAAGAATTTCCGATAACCTATTACGTACGTGTCACTACACCACAAGGCTGTACGTTAACGCAAGAAAGAATCGTGTATGGCACTTTCTGTTCGATTCCAAAAGGCATATCTCCTAATAATGATTCTAGAAATGACGAATTCGACCTTAGCGGATTGGGAGTAAAAGAACTTACCATTTTTAACCGATACGGCGTAAAAGTATACGGCTATAAGAATTATACCAACCAATGGAAAGGACAATCTGACCAAGGAAACGAATTGCCAGATGCTACGTATTACTATGTAATCAGCAAGAGCGACGGACAAACCTTAACTGGATGGGTTTACATCAATAGATAAAACATAAGTAACTGTTTATTAAACATTTAATAAAGAAAACCTAATCCCTTCAAAGTAGAATAAACATTACTTTTCGTAGGTTTTGAAATAATGCTAATCTCCCACAACTATGTCAAAAAACCTTAGTACTTCTGTCAAAAAAAATACATTTTTGTTCCTTACTCTATTTTTTTTGATGGCCGGATCGAAAGCCTCGGCTCAAATCTATTACCATAATTTTGGCACGACCGCTATCACGGCACATCCTTATACGGTAGCTCCAACGACTTTAAATACCCGCTTATCGGGTTCTTCGTGGAGCAACAGCTTAAATACATGGACAAGTACAACTGGAGCTACAGGAGAAGCTATTCGTCTTACTACCGCTACTGCAGCAACAATTACGCTTACGTTTAATGTGGCCGCCAACTTTCAGGCAGAAATCACTTCTTTTGATTTTTGGAGAGTGAGAAGTAATTTTGGTCCGCAAAACTGGTCGATGACCATCAATGGAATTAATGCCGGAAGCGGTACTATCGGAACTACAGGCGCTACACTCGGAACTACCAATGTTGCCAATACAATTTCGGGACTCACAGGAACCGTGACCGTAGTTATTTCGCTTAGCGGAGCTACCGGAAACGGTACGTTCCGTTTGGATGATTTTACCTTAAACGGAAGCGTGACTTCCAACTGCGCCGCGCCGACGATCACATCTTTTTCGCCTACATCAGGTCCGCAGAATACCATAGTTACCATAAACGGAAACGGATTTTTAGCAGGTACAGGAACTTCCGCAGTAAAATTTAACGGCATCGACGCGACAAGCTTTACTGTTGTTTCCAATACGGTCATCAAGGCCTATGTTCCTGCAGGAAATGCCACAGGCAACATCAGCATTACGACCAACGGATGCGAAGGATTTTCATCGACTGCTTTTACGAAGCTGGAAACGAGCAGTATCGGGAATTATTCAAGCGATATCTATATCTCTGAAATTTATGATGTATCACAGGCTCCGGCAAGTATTGGTGGCGATGGTGGAATCATAGAACTATATAACGGTACGGCATCTACGGTCAACCTAGCCGGATATACCATCCGAAGATATGGTGATATTGGAGGTGGAACATTTTATACTATTGTGCTTAGCGGCTCGATACCTCCTGGAGGAATTTTCCTTATTAAAATCGGAGGTAATCCAGTTCCTTGTACTATTACTCCAGACCAATACTATCCAACAGGATTTAATGCAAATGATGAATTCGAATTGCTTGCACCAAGCGGAGCCGTCATTGATAATGTCCATGCCCCAAATAATATTGGCTATTCTGTCATTAGAAATCCAAACGCTGTGGCTCCAAAAGTTGTTTTTAACAGCAGTGATTGGACAACTTTAGGTCTAGAAAGCTGTGCCAATATCGGAATCCATAATGTAACCAGCCCTATTCCTCCAACATTGACAAATCCGACAAGCAGGATTATTTGCGAGAACAATTCGGTTACCTATACCGCTACTCTTGCCAACAGTACAGGCTTTACTTTTCAATGGAAAAGGCTTGACACATCAGGAAACTGGGTCAATATCACAAATGGAGCACCTTATTCGGGAGCTACTACGAATACGCTTACTATCAATCCGACACCTTTAACTTTTGATGACAATCAGTATTATTGCCAGGTCACCTCTACGCAACATACATTGATCAGTCATGCAGCACAATTGGAAGTAAATCCATCCACAGTTCCTGACTTTGCTACAGCCCTTTCTTTCTGTAATGGAGGAACCGTTCCTGCCTTAAGCACTACCTCCCCTAATGGTGTTACAGGAACCTGGAGCCCTACTACAATAAGCAATACCGCAAGCGGAAGCTATGTCTTTACGCCAACTGCAGGACTATGTTCCCCAAGCGTCACATTAAACGTAACAATAAGCAACAGCATCGTGCCCGATTTCGCGACAACGCTGACTTTCTGTAATGGAGAAACAGTGCCTGCACTCCAAGCCACTTCTCCAAACGGAATCACTGGAACATGGAGTCCAGCTACAATCAGCAACACGGCTGGCGGAAGCTACGTATTCACGCCAAATACAGGACAGTGCGCCACACCTATGACGCTGAATGTAACGATAAACAACAATATCCTACCTGATTTTCCAACGACACTAGTGTTATGCAACGGAGGTACGGTTCCTACATTAAACACGACTTCCCCTAATGGAATCACAGGAACATGGGCACCAGCAGCTATAAATAACACTACTAGCGGAAGTTATGTCTTTACACCAAACGCGGGACAATGTGCTACAAATATGACGCTGACCGTGACGGTTAACAACCCTATTACACCCGATTTCCCTACAACATTGGCTTTCTGCAACGGAGCAACCGTACCGACACTCCAAGCTACTTCTCCAAACGGAATCACGGGAACTTGGAGTCCTGCCACTATAAGCAACACAGGAAGCGGAAGCTATGTATTTACGCCGAATACGGGACAATGTGCCACACCAATGACATTGAACGTCACGATAAACAATAATATCACGCCAGATTTCCCTACAGCATTGGCTTTCTGCAACGGAGCAACGGTACCGACACTTCAGGCCACTTCTCCAAACGGAATTACCGGGACTTGGAGTCCTACCATGATCAGCAACTCAGCTAGCGGAAGCTACGTATTTACGCCGAATGCAGGACAGTGCGCCACAGCAATGACATTAAACGTCACGATTACCAATAATATCACGCCAGATTTCCCTACAGCATTGGCGTTTTGCAACGGAGCTACAGTACCGACACTTCAGGCTACTTCTCCAAACGGAATCACGGGAACTTGGAGTCCTGCCACGATCAGCAACACAGCCAGCGGAAGCTACCTATTTACGCCGAATACGGGACAATGCGCCACACCAATGACATTGAACGTCACGATAAACAATAATATCACGCCGGACTTCCCTACAACATTATCCTTCTGCAACGGAGCTACAGTACCGACACTTCAGGCTACTTCTCCAAACGGAATCATGGGAACTTGGAGTCCTGCCACGATCAGCAACACGGCCAGCGGAAGCTACTTATTCACGCCGAATGCGGGACAATGTGCTACAGCTATGACGCTGAACGTCACGATTACCAATAATATCACGCCAGATTTCCCTACAACATTGGCTTTCTGTAATGGAGCAACCATACCGACACTCCAAGCTATCTCTCCAAACGGAATCACAGGAACTTGGAGTCCCGCCACGATAAGCAACACGGCTAGCGGAAGCTACGTATTCACGCCGAATGCGGGACAGTGTGCTACAGCAATGACGCTGAACGTCACGATAAACAATAATATCACGCCGGATTTCCCTACAGTATTATCTTTCTGTAACGGAGCAACAGTACCAGCACTTCAGGCTACCTCTCCAAACGGAATTACGGGAACTTGGAGCCCTGCCACGATCAGCAACACGGCTAGCGGAAGCTACGTATTCACGCCGAATGCGGGACAGTGTGCTACAGCAATGACGCTGAACGTCACGATAAACAATAATATCACGCCGGATTTCCCTACAGTATTATCTTTCTGTAACGGAGCAACAGTACCAGCACTTCAGGCTACCTCTCCAAACGGAATTACGGGAACTTGGAGCCCTGCCACGATCAGCAACACGGCTAGCGGAAGCTACATATTCACGCCGAATGCAGGACAATGTGCAACAGCTATGACGCTAAATGTGTCCATAAACAACAACATAGTACCCGATTTTGCTACAGCAATGACTTTTTGCAGCGGAGACGGAATTCCGATATTAAATACGACTTCTCCAAATGGAATCACGGGTTCATGGAATCCTGCCACAATCAGCAATACGGCCAGCAGAAGTTATGTGTTTACGCCAAGCGCCGGACAATGTGCTACAGCTATTACGCTGAATGTAACTATAAACAACCAAACCGTACCTGACTTTGCTACAACAATGACACTTTGTAACGGAAGTACGGCACCTGCTTTGATTGCAACTTCTCCAAACGGAATTACAGGAACTTGGAGTCCTGCTGTGATCAGCAACACCGCAAGCGGAAGCTATGTGTTTACACCAAATGCGGGACAGTGTGCTACAGGTGCGACCTTAAATGTAACTGTAACGAACAGCATCACGCCGAACTTTGCAACGGCCTTGAACTTATGTTCTGGAGCAACGGCACCTGTATTGAGCACAACTTCTCCAAACGGAATCACGGGAACTTGGAGCCCTGCTACAATCAGCAATACTGTAAGCGGAAATTATGTCTTCACGCCAAACGCAGGTCAGTGTGCTGTAAATGCTACTTTGAATGTCACCATTAACGGAAACACGGTGCCTGACTTCCCTACTTCTCTTGCTTTCTGTAATGGTGAAACGGTGCCAGCACTTTTAGCAACTTCGCCAAATGGAATAAGCGGTACTTGGAGTCCTGCTACGATAAGCAATACGGCAAGCGGCAATTATGTCTTTACGCCAAATGCGGGACAGTGTGCTACAAGCATTACTTTAAGGGTAACTATTAACAGCAGAGTTGTCCCTAATTTTGCGACGGTAATGACTTTTTGTAACGGAGGTACAGTACCTGCCTTAAATACGACTTCGCCTAACGGAATCACAGGAACTTGGACTCCTGCCACGATAAGCAATACGGCTAACGGAACGTATGTCTTTACGCCAAATACAGGACAGTGTGCTGCAAACACAACATTGAATGTGACTATCAATCCTACTATCGTTCCTGATTTTGCAACGGCATTGGCTTTTTGCAGCGGTGAAACGGTACCGGCACTTCAGGCGACTTCTCCTAACGGAATAAGCGGTACTTGGAGTCCTGCCACAATCAGCAATACGGCTAGCGGAAGCTACGTATTTACGCCGAATGCGGGACAGTGTGTCACGAGTACTACATTGAATGTTACAATTAACAATAGCGTGGCTTTGCCAGCTATAAATGGTCCTATTTCGGTATGTATTACGAATACGATACAGCTGACACATACGACTCCGGGCGGCACTTGGTCAAGCAATAATACAAATGCGGCTACGGTAGATGCTGCCGGAAATGTTACGGGAGTGAATGCCGGAACAGCGGTAATAACCTATTCTGTAGGCAATGGCAATTGTACTTCTATCGTCAGAAAAACGATTATCGTGTATCTGCCACCGAGTCCGGTACTTAAGGATGATTTTATTTGTTTAGATAACCAAACGGGAGCTGTTCTTTCAACGGTAACGTTGTACAGTCACATTCCTAATGCTAATCATACGTTTGTGTGGACACGAAATAATGTGGTATTGCCAACGACAACGAATACGCATATTGCTACCGAACCTGGAAATTATCAGGTGGTTGTTACTAATTTAAATACGGGCTGTACGGCTTCGGCTTTGGCTACCGTGGGTACTTCTTCTCTTGCAATAGCTACTGCTACCGTAGGCAGGGATTTTGACAAAAACCAAATCATTACGGTAAATGTTACAGGAGGCTCTGGGCAGTATGAATTCCAGTTGAATGGCGGCACTCCGCAACAAAGTAATCAGTTTACAAATATCTATGAGGGGGAATATGAAATTACGGTACGGGATACGCAGGGATGTGGTGAAATTACATTAACGGTCTATGCTTTGAATTATCCGTATTATTTTACGCCTAACGCAGATGGTTATAATGATACTTGGAATGTGGATGGCCTCGCCAACCAGCCAGAGGCTATGATTTATATTTTTGACCGCTACGGAAAGCTCATCAAGCAGATTTTTCCTTCATCGGCGGGATGGGACGGAACGTATAACGGCCATGCACTACCTGCTACGGATTATTGGTTTAAGCTATTGTACAAAAGCAGAGATGGCGTAGCTAAGGAGTTCAAGGCGCATTTTGCCTTAAAGCGATAGTGTTTGCTTATTATTTCAACAAAATACCACAATCATGAATTTCATCAAACCTAAAAGGTACGAAGATGTAGTTTACAATTTAGACCACGTGTATAAAATCGAGAAGCTTATTGACGAGTATGAGTTTCATTTTAATAACGGAAGGGTTGTTAGCGTGAAGTCGTCGTTAGTGAGCAATAAAATCAAGAAATTATTCGATACGAAATATAAAAAGAAAAATCTTACAGAATCTAAAAAAACTTCTGAAAGTTCGAAGTAAGTTTCCTCAACTTGTACAAAATCAGTCTAAATACTGCTATTTTGTAACGATTTTTAGCTCGGTAATTTGAAAAAGAGCAAATTTTAAAGTAAGTTTGTATAGCCCTAATCTATTACTTAAAATTACAAAAAATCCCTTCTACCACGAGGGTGAACGTTATGGAATACAATAAAACAAATACCCTGAGCGATGAAGTCTCGGTGGTAAAGAAAATCATGCGTAAATTTAAGGTTTATGCAGAGCGCTATTATAAATACCCCTTTCCTGAAGAACCTTTTTTTAAAGAAATTGCGGAAAAGTGCATCAGCGATGCTTTTGGCGCGAACCATAACGAATCATTTACGAAAGCAAAGATCAAAGAGCTTTGGGGATTCGTGAAAAAACAGGCTTTAAATTATATCCTTAATGTGGAAGCGGAATTGGAAAAAGAGTTTCCTAATCAGGGACAGATTAGTTTTTATGCTTTCAAGCTAAACTGCAATCCTGATGTCATCAGGGATAGAGTTACGGCTTTTAAGTCGCAGTTTACGGACATGGAGGATTTTATTTCTCGATAGTTGTAGGTATTATTTCTTATCATAAAAAAAGCTCCTTTTAGGAGCTTTTTTGTTTTTGTTGCGGTGTATTATTGTTTTATAAATTTTGCCGAGGTATTTTCTTTTTCTCCTTTGAGCCTTAGAATGTAGGTTCCTTTTGCAAGCTGGGATACGTCGATTTCTCCAGTGGTAGTGTTTTTCTTTTCGTAGACTTTTTTTCCTTGTTCGTCTAGAATGATAATGTGGCTCCAGAACTTGGCTTCTTTTAGATGGAGCGTATCTTTTACGGGATTAGGAAAGGGGGCGTCTTCTTTTGCGGCTGTCTTGCTGGACAGGGTGGTACTGAGTTCTTGGATGGAAAAATCGGCAAAGAGGACTTCTTCATCTCTTAATTGCTCGGGACTGAGAAGGCTTCGGTAGATGCCCCATTTGGGACGGATGCCGTTGGCATTGTCTCTCCACATCCTGATGTTGTTGTTGGAATAGTTGAGCAATACGGAGTTATCGCTTATTTTTTTTAGCGTGATGGCGTATTTGCCGCTTTCGGCATAGGTAATGGTTTCTGTGGCTTCTACCCACACTCCTTTGAACAGCGAGAGATTGGCAGACGCCATCTGTACGGAAGTAATGCTGTCGGAATGCATGACTTGGAGCTTTGGGGAGCTTCCGCCGCGGGTAATGAGCGAAACGACAGGAATGTCTTCGTGCGGACCGCCATAGGCTTTTATCTGGTGGATGTGCGTGAATTTATTGGAGGCTTGAAAGGCGGCATCGAGCTTGAATTTCCATTTGTAAACGACTGTCTCGCCCAAAGTGCCGATAAGGTTGTCTGGCGATTGGTTGTAGGTCTTGATTTCGTTGCGCTGCCTATCGAACTTAATGCAGCGGTCGTTATCGTGCGAGACGTGGATGTGGAACTTAAAGACGTATTTGTTGAGCTGGGCGTCCCAAACTTCTTCTATGTGCCGGCCAAAGCTGGAATGGGCGCAATCTGGGGCTTCTACTACGTCGTAACCGGGTGCCAATACGCTATTGATGAGCTCATAAGTATTGCCAGGACCATCTGCAGACAGCGTGACTTGTGCCAAGGAAACCTGACTTAGCAGCAGCAGTGTGTATTTTATTAGTTTCATACTGGATGCAAATTACGTATTCGGTTTTGTGTTTTTTTGTTTTTAAGGGAAAATATGTTTTATTACTTATTTCATCTCTATTAAGGTGTAAAATCAGTTTCTAAAACTGTAAAAGCTTCTTCTGAAAGTATAAAATGAATTTCTAAAGCTATAAAAAGAACTTCTTAAACTGTAAAAATAGTTTCTAAAGGCATGAAATGAATTTCTAAAGAGGTGAAACTAGTTTCTAAAGGCGTGAAAGAAGCTTCTAAAGGCATGAAAAGAGTTTCTAAAGGTGTGAAATGAATTTCTAAAGGCGTGAAAAGAGTTTCTAAAGACCTGAAAAGAACTTATAAAGGCATGAAATGAATTTCTAAAGGCGTGAAAAGAGTTTCTAAAACTATGAAAAGAACTTCTAAAGGCTGTTAGCCTCTTTTTTATTTTTTATGGTTCTTAAAGGTTTCTACGGATAGCTGTGCGGCTTTTTGGATGGCATCGTAATCGAAGCTGCCGTCGTTGTTTTTTACGAAAAGCTGCGAGCCGAGTCCGACGCAATGGGCTCCGGCATCCAACCATTGCTTGAGGTTTTCTGCTGTGGGCTGTACGCCTCCTGTGGGCATGATGCTTGACCATGGGCAGGGTGCTTTTACGGCTTTTATGAATTCGGGACCTCCTACTTGCTGTGCTGGAAAAATCTTTACGATATCGGCGCCGAGGGTTTCGGAATAGCTGATTTCGGTGAGCGACCCGCATCCGGGCATCCATGGTATTTTTCTGCGGTTACAGGTGGCTGCCATTTCTGCGTTGACGATTGGCGATACTACGAAATTGGCTCCGAGCTGGATGTATAGCGAGGTAGTGCCGGCGTCGACTACGGAGCCGATGCCGAGGATCATTTCGGGCAGGCTGGCTTGGGCATAGGCGAACAGTTCTTCGAAGACTTTGTGGGCTCCGTCGCCTCGGTTGGTGAATTCGAAAATGCGGACGCCGCCGTCGTATACGGCTTTTAGGATTTTTTTGCAGGTGGCGGCGTCTTGGTGGTAAAAGACGGGCACGATGCCGTTTTGGCTGATGGTGTTGAGCACTTGCAGTTTTGAAAATCTTGCCATGGTTTATCGTATTAGTCTTCCTGAGGTGTTGCCTCGGGCAATTTGGTTAATCTCATTGAAGTCGGCCAGGTTGGCATCGCCTTCGATGGTGTGTTTTATGGCGCAGGCGGCATTGGCAAAGGCGAGGGTTTCTTTTTCGGAATAGTTGTTCAGCTCTCCAAAAATGACTCCTGCTGCAAAGGCATCGCCTGTTCCGATGCGGTCTACGATGTGGGTAATTTCGATGGGCTCGCAGGAGAACAGGTTTTTTCCGTTCCACATACGGGCTTCGATTTGGTGCCATGAGGCGTTTTTTCCGGTTCGGGTCTTGTCGTAAATGGTCTTTATTTTTGGGAATTCTGCTTTGAGGGCAATGCTTCCTTTTTTGAAATCTTCGTCGGAAAGGGAGAAATCGGTTCCTAAGAGCTCATTGAATTGTTCGGCACCTCCAATAAAAACGTCGGAAAGGGCTACGAGTCCTTTGAGGGCGTCTTCTGCTTTTCTTCCGTATTTCCAGAGTCCGGTTCTATAGGCTGGGTCGCAGGAAACGGTAACCTTCATTTCTTTGGCAATCATCAGGGCTTCTTTTAGGGCCAGGAAATTGTTTTCGGAGTGTGCTGGCGTGATGCCTGTCCAGTGAAACCAGTCGGCGTTTTTGAAAATAGCGGCCCATGGAATGGAATTGGGCTCTAGGGCGCGAAAGGCGGAATGGTTTCGGTTGTAGGAGATGACTCCTGAACGCACGACTGCTCCGGGTTCTACAAAATAGAGCCCGAGGGGTTCTTCTCCTTTTTGTACATAGGAGGTATCGACACCGTTGCTTTTTAGGTTGGAAAGGGCGGCGTTTCCGAGGAAATCGTCGGAGACACGGCTAACGTGCATCGTCTGGCAGCCTAGTATGGAGAGGGAGACCGAAACGTTGGTTTCGGTTCCTCCATAGTAGATTTCCAGCTGATTGGTTTGTGCCATTTTCTTGAATCCTGGCGGCGTCAGCCTTGCGAGTATTTCACCAAATGTGACTACTTTTTTCATTGTCGTGTATTAGCTGAATGCGAGGCCTCCGTTAATATCGATATTGTTTCCTGTCAGGAATGAGGATTCGTCTGATGCGAGGTAGGCTACTAAATCGGCTACTTCTGAGGCTTTTCCTTCTCTTCTCAACGGGGTTCCGTTGGCTACATTAACGCGTACTTCTGGTTTTGTAAAGGTGTCGTGGAAGGCCGTAGCGATCATTCCTGGGCAGAGTGCGTTAACGCGGATGCCTTGTGGTCCGAATTCTTTTGCGAGTCCTCTGGTATAGGTCATCACGGCTCCTTTTGCTGACGCGTAAAGGGAAGCTCCTGGCCCTCCTCCATCGCGTCCGGCTTGAGAGGCAAAGTTAATGATGGATGCTCCTGCTTTCATCAAAGGCTTAAAGGCTTTTGTAACTAGGAAAACTGATTTGAAATTTACGTTGATCATGGTGTCAAAGAAATCGACATCCATTTCTTCAATGGTCTTGCGGGCAATAAGTCCTCCGGCTACGTTCACTAATACGTGAACTTCTTCTCCGAATGCTTTTTTTGTCTCGCTTACGAGCAGATCGATATCGGCTTGCTGGGTCATATCGCCTTGAACGATGATGGCCTTGCCTCCTGCTTCTTCGATCAGCTTTAAGGTGGTATCGCCGTCTTCTTGGCTCATATAATAGTTGACCACTACATTGGCTCCTTCTTTTGCCAACTTAATAGCTACTTCTCTTCCAATGTCTCTTGCTCCTCCTGTTACTACGGCTGTTTTTCCTTTTAATTTCATTGTAATTCTATTTAATATTTGGTTTTAATTCTATGTGTTTACTGGTCTTATTTTTTTTATCAGTGCGAATATCGAGAGTACGCCCAGCGGCACGAAGGCGGCTATGATGATAAAGGCTGGCGTATAGGATGTTTTGGTGATGACGGGGATGAGGAAGTTCATGGTGATGACCGAGATGACTCCGATAGAGCCTCCTAATCCTGCGAGCGTGCCTACTGATTTTTTGTCCATAAGGTCGCTCGGCAGCGTCTGGATGTTACCGATGGCGAACTGGAAACCGAACAGGACGAAGGAGACGATGATGACGAACTTGGTCGGGGTGTCTCCGAAGAAGATGGTGGCCATGAGTCCTAGGAACATGATGATTCCTGCAATGACGATGGCTTGTTTTCTTCCTTTGTCTACGGATTTGGTCTTGGCGATAATCATTCCGGAGTACCAGCCTCCGGCAAGGCTTCCGAGCGCGGCTCCTACATAGGGAACCCAGGCAAAGAGTCCGATTTGCTTGACATCAAAGCCGTAGGTTTTTTGGAGGTACAGGGGCATCCAGCCTACGAAAAGCCACCAGATGGGTTCCATGAAGAAACGGCAGATGATGACGCCCCAGCTTTCTTTGTGGGAAAGGATCTGGGTGATAGACATTCCTTTTTTGGCTTCTTCTTCTGGCGTGGCTTCAGCTTTTCCGTCGAGTATGTGTCTTTTTTCTTCTTCGGTAATCCAGGGGTGGTCTTTTGGGAGTTTTTTAAAGACGATAAGCCACGGAATAATCCAGAGGAGTCCCATTGCTCCTATGATGATGAAGGTGGTCTTCCATCCGTAGGCTACGAACATGGCGGATATGAAAAGGGGGGCAATTATGGAGCCTATGGAGGCTCCGGCGTTGAAGATTCCTTGCGCGATGGCTCTTTCTTGTAGGGGGAACCATTCGGAATTGCTTTTTACGGCTCCGGGCCAGTTTCCTGCTTCGGAGATTCCGAGCGTAATCCTGACGAAGGCTAGTGACAGGAGCCCTTTTACGGCAAAATGAAATAGTGAGGATAGCGACCAGACGAATATGGCAATGACAAAGCCGAGCCGGGTTCCTATTTTGTCAAATAGTTTTCCGGAGACGGACTGTCCGATGGCATAGGAAATCATGAAGAGGTTGAGTATCAATGCGTAATCGGCATCACTCATTCCTAAGTCTTTTCCCATGGCCGGCCACATCAGCGATAAGGCGGAGCGGTCGATGTAATTGATGATGGTTGCAAAACCGATCAGGGTAATGATCCACCATCGTAATCCTTTAATTTTCATAATTTACTTTAAGGGGCTCGTGCAAGCCGGTTATTATTTGACTATCTTGATAGTCTTTGTGTTCTTGTCTGATTGTACATTTACGATATAGGTGCCTGTTGCTAGGGCCGACATGTCTATGATTGTTTCTGTGGCATTGATTTCTTGGTTTAGCAGTTTTTGTCCGAACAGGTTAAAGATGCTTACGGAGTCGATGTTTTCTGCTGCTGTAATGGTAAGCTTGTCTTTTACTGGGTTTGGATAGGCTGCTATTTTATTGGTATTGAATTCTTCTGTCCCAAGGGCTGCTTCATAGGTCATTTCTATGTCGTCGATGGCTCCCCAGCCTATAGTAGCAGGGTCGTTCAGGTTGGTTGACCTGAATGTTACTACTAGGTATTGGGTTGTTCCTGCTACAATTGCTGATTCTGGCACTGGTGCTGTTATCTGCGTGTAGGTTGGATAGGCGGCAGCGGTCGATGGAAATTTGTCTGAAAATCGTACTGCTGCTGTTCCGTTTGTCGGCGCTTCGGTCATTAGTGACAGGTATACGTAGTCGTTTGGTCCGGTTGCTGGGTCAATTACGACTACTTCTTGTTTGTATTTGAATTTTACTTGAACGTTTGTTGCTCCTGCGGGAATGGTCACGGGACGGTAGATGTGTACGGTTCTGCTTCCTGCCGTGGTTCCTACGGTTGTGGCGCTGCTTCCTATGAAGGCTCCTCTTGTTCCGGAGAATCCTGCTTGTCCGGTACCTATCTGCCATTTTCTTGAGCCATAGGTGTGGTTGAGGAGCGTCCAGCCGTTTCCTTCGAAGGTGTCTGCTGTTTCAAAGCCTCCGTCTCCTGTCGGGCTTACGAGGGTCATTGTTGTCTGCGCATTTCCTTGGAATGCGAATGCTACTAAAAATGCAGCGAATAGGGTAATTTTTTTCATAAATAATAAGTTTAAGAATTAAGTGTCTTGTTGATTAAGTATTGATTTATGACCTACTCCAACGTCTTGCAGCAGGCGGGGGTTATTTTAAAAAGTCTTCTCTGATTGGGCTAAACACGTCGATGAGCATTCCGGCTTCGAGGCAGATGGCTCCGTGCAGGATGTTGGGCTCGATATAGAAGGCGTCTCCGGCTTGGAGGATTTTCTTTTCGTTATTGATGGTTACTTCAAATTTTCCGGATACGACGTAGGAGGTCTGCGAGTGGTAGTGTTGGTGGATCGGGCCGATTCCTCCGGTCTCGAAGGCGACCTTGACCATCATGATGCTGACGTCATAGCCTGTGATTTGTCTTTTTACGCCTTCGGAAACGGTTTCCCAAGGGTTTTCGTTTTCTACGTAGAATGCTTCTGTCTTGATATTCATGGTTCTTAGTTTGTGATTAGTGTATAGCTGCCTTTCCACTCTGTGTTTTTTCCGTTGATGGTCATCTTGTGTTTTGTGGCTGGCTTTGTTTCTTTGTTTGCGAATAGTAGCGTGTATGATTTTTTGTTCTTGAACGTGACGAGGACTGCGGTGTAGTTGTCGTCTTGTTTTAGGATTTGAATGGCTTCTACTTTGGAATGGGGGTCTTGTACGGATTCTAGTTTTGGGTCGAAGCTTCCGTGCGGCTCGATGATGCTTACGAAGGTGTAATTTTTCTTGTCGCTGGCTCTTATCATATAGCCGGATTCGTTTCTTAGGTTGAAATTTGGGTCGTTGGCTCCGAGGCGGGTCATTACGATCTTATTGGTGTCGTCTGTGAGCGTTGAGATGGTATAGAACCTGCTGTCGTTAAGCCATGTGAATTTTGAGAGGCTTGGGTTTGCTTTGGCTTCGGCTAGTTTCCATAAGTGCTGGTAGCCGTTTGCTTTTCCTAACGGGGAAAGGGCGGTTACTGCTGGTTCGTATTTGAAATCGGTTTCCATAATCTGCCCGCTGTACATAAAGTTCAGGTCGTATTGGTGGCTTTCTTTTGATTTTAGGGAAAGGATGTCTAGCATGAACGGGGTCTCTGCTTCGATAAGGGCGACCGTGCGCTGCATTTCGACTCCGGCATAGGCATTGCTTTCTACCGCGCTGGCAATTTGGATAGCGGGATTGAAGATATCCGAAAAGATGGTGTGAGGAGCCTGCTTTTCGGCTTCTTTCCAATCGCCATCGTAATGTGATTTTTCATCAACGATTACGGTATTGTGTGCGACAGAGGCTTGGGCCCATGTCTTGTTTTCTTCTAGGTAGCGTCCGCCGCTTTTTGATTCGACATTGAGGAAACGTGCGGCACCGTAGTCTTGCAGGATTTCTTTGTCGTTGTTATAGAGCAGGATGCCCAGACGGTCAAAGTGTCCGTGTCCCATGCCTTGTGAGGCGAATTTGAATACGGCGGTGAGCTGTTCGTCTTTTTTCTTGGTGTGCATGCGGAACAGCGCGAGTCCTCCGGATTTGCCTTCGGGTCCGTCAGCAATAATCATCGGGTTCTTGACAAATTCTTGTTTTTTCATGTTCTGGATGGCTTCGGCTGATTTGAGTCCGGCTCCAGAGATGGAGATTTCGCCTTGTTGCTGGATTACTGGCAGGATGGCGGTTTCGTTATAGTTTTCGTAAACGATGTTGGTGGCAAAGACGAGTTCTTCTGTCATGAAGTTTTTTTCTTTGAGGGCATCGTTTATCGGAAAGAAATAGCCGTTAGCGTCTGTGAGCTGCAGTACGGTATTGGTTGCTTTTCTTAGGATTTGGTTTCTGTAGTCGAAAATCTTGAGCTCTGGCTGGTTTCTGTTGATGGCTTCTGCAAAGACCATGAAGGGCTGCAGGGCGTATCTTTGGTAATAGGGTCCTTCGGAATAGTAGCCGTCTGGCGAAAAGAGGAGGTCGATTTGTTTGATAAAGCCTGTTTTTTTGTCTTTGGCGGAACCGTATAGGGCTCTTTCGACCATGTCTTTGTCGTTTAGGACATAGCCTGTCATTCCGACTGCGGCAACGGCCCAGGTACCGTGGTTGTGGATTTTGTTGAAGGTGTCTTTGCCGCTTTCGCTTTCGCTCAGGAATGCTGCCATGCTTTTGAAGACGTCTCTTTCGATGGTTTCTCTGTTTTGGGCGCTGATGTTTTCTTTTACGAGGTCGTAGGCTTGGATTCCGTGTACGAGCCATACGCAGTCGTTGAGTCCTTGCCAGAAGAGCTTGCCGGAGTTTTGCTCGGCTTTTCTTTTGGGATGCAACGGCAGGCCTGGGTATATTTTGGCGTATTCGAGCAGCATGTCTTCTACGAATTTTGCATATTTTTTGTCGCCTGTGACTTGAAAAGCGAGTCCGGCATAGTACATTTCTCTGTAGTTTTTCTTGTGCTTTTCGTGTGAATAGCCTCCTCCGTTATCGACAGGGATTGGTACTTCGATTGGTTTTTCTAGGGCTTTGTCGGCACCTTTTTTTACTTTGGAAAAGGATTTTTCTAGGGCTTTGTAATCGCCTAAATGCTGGCTGATATTCTTTGCTTCGGCTTTTGAAAGAAGCAAAAGGGGCGCGTAGTCTTGGGCAAAAGCATTGCCAGACAGTACTGTAAAGAGTACTGTCAGACTGATTGCTTTTATGGTTTTGTATTTCATTCTTGTGTTGTATTAATTAAATGTGCTGGTCAAATCGACTGCTCCTACTCCTGTCAGGACTTCGTCGGTAATGATAAACCAGTCTGCGTTTACTTCTAATGGCACGTTGGCTTGGTTGTCTGTGAGGTAGTTCATTCTTAGGTAGTTTCCGCTTACAAAGTCGGAAGCTGTAACGGTCGGGAACAGGTCTCTCAGGCGGACAGCGACTAGCTTCCACTCGCCTCCTGTGTTGTAATGGACTAGTTTTTTGCTGATGGCGGAGGTGGCGTATAGTCTTAGCGTCGGTGTTGTATTGTTGGTATTGAGCCAGAAATGCAGCACGGGATTGTTGTTGAAGGCTCCGGCATCGAAAGCGGTTTTCCAGGTGGCATTGGCGGCGAATGAGAATCTCATGTAGGCGATACTGCTTCCGTTGTCTGTTGGAGAAAGCATTTTTAGGTGGTGGTAGTTGGTGCTGCTTGGAAATGGCGGCTGCGCTACGGTTCCGTTTAATTGGTTTGCAGTAATCTGTGCGGCTTGTCCGGCGGTGATTACTTCCATGCCTTGTGCTTCGAAATTGAAATAGGTTTCAACGTTTCGGTTGATATAGGCAATCGGGTCGCTGGTTACTTCCATCCCGTCGCCGTATACTAGCTTGATGGCGTAGAAGCCGGTCGGCAATTCGGCCGGGGCGTTAAAAGTGATGCTTGTCGGCGTTACTTCGAAGGTGGTGATAGGCGTGGTTCCGAAAATAATGCCTGTTACTAGGTTCATGTCTGTTCCGCCAATCTGCACGGGATTGTTTTTGATGATGGCTTTTGGGAAACCGGTTACGGCAGGCGTCGGCACGTCGATGGTATAGTTTTCGACTAGTGGTACGGCTACTTCTCCGGAAACGGTATTGTAGCTATAGGTCAGTGCTAGCGGGCTTGGTCCTGTGTTTGGGGTCTTGACGATAATGGTCCTGTCGTCTTGGAATTCGATTGTTCCGTTAACGGTACCGAAGGTAACTTTTGTGACTACCTGGAGGTTGTTTCCGCTGATGGTAATGTTTTCGTTTACGACAGACATTGTTGGGAGTTCTGAGGTAATTGTTGGAACGGGATAGGTAATCGTCAGGCTTTCTGCTGAGGAGGCTACTTTATCGGAATCGGTCGTCAGGCGGATGATTCCGTCTACGGCTGAAGCGGGCACTTTGATGATCAGTATTCTTGAGTTTTCACGGGAATAGATCTGGGCTTCGACATCGCCGATGTAGGCTTTTGTGACGAAGTTCAGGTTGGTTCCGGTAATGGTCACCAGACTTTGGATGGGTGCCGAGGCTGGGGAAAATGATTCGACTGTTGGCTGTGCCGCAAGGATTTCTTCGAATGTCTTGTCTACTTCGGTGTCTGCATCGCAGGATAGGATCACGACTGCAAGCATCATGCAGGCGAATCTGTATATTTTTTCTTGTAGTATGCTTTTCATGTGTTTCTTTTTAAGTTAGTTGACTACTAGAATTCCTATGTCTTTTTTGTCTGTTCCGGCTGCTTTTAGGGGCGATTTGTCTTTTGGCAGGAATTGCTTCATGTCTTGATAGCCTGGATTTTTGCTGATTATGTTTTCTGATACTGCATTTCCGGAGAGCTTGATTTCTCCTGAATTGTAGATTACGGAGTTCTTGATGGTGTTGTTTTTTCCGTTAAGGCGCAGCGGGTTGGTTATTTTTGAATTGTCGTAGAACACGCTGTTTTGGATTTTTACGTTTACGATTCCTTTATTTTGGACTACTAGGTCTTTTTCTGTGGTACCGATTCTTGAGAATACGCAATGATCGATGACTAGGTTGCCTCCAATCGTGGATTCGTCGTTGCCGCCTCTGTAGTAGTGCAATGTCCATTGGGAGAAGTCGGAGAAGACTGTATTTTCAAGGATTACGTTTTCGGCGTTGTATTTTCCGGTATCGTCTTTTTCTGAGGAAAGGTTGATGCCGCGGAAATTGTTTCTGAGTATCGAGTTGCTTATTTTGATTGTATCGGCAAAGGTTCCTTTTGAGGCTTTGAAAACGGAACCGCCTTCGGCATTGGTGAAATCGGAAATGATTGATTTGTTGATGAAAACGCTGTACGAACCCGGCGTGTCGTCTTTTGGCGAAACGATGGCGTATTTTACGGCTTGTGTCTCTTTGGCGGTAAGGGTTGCTTTTTCTATGGATAATCTGGCGCCTGATTCTGCCCTGAACAGGTAGTTGGACATTTTTTCTGCATTGGGGTTAAAGCTGATGGTGGTCTTGGCAGCGTCTTCGCCTTGTATGGTGATGTTGTCTGTGATAATGATCGAACGGTCTAAGAGGTAGGTTCCGGCGGCCAAGATGAATTTGGTTTTTCCTTTGGCTTTTTTTACTGCTTTTTCGAGCGTGCCTGTTCCTGGCTCTACGTTGATGGTTTCTTCTTGTATGGCTACTTTAGGTGCTTTCGGGTTCCAAGAGGTTCCGGTCTTGTTGGCGATTACTTTTTGGAAAATGGAGCAATCGATATTGTTTTTTTCGCTTGGTACAAAAATGGCTCCTTCTTTTTTCCACGTTAGTTTTTTTGGCGTGAAACCTTCTAGCTTTTTGGTGTTTTTGGTGTCGAGCGTATTGTTTTTGAAGGTGATGCCTTTCATATCGTCAAAGAAAGCAACGGTTTCTGCGTCGGTGTCGTTGTAGATGATGTTGTCTGAAATCACGGAGGTTATCGGTGCTAGGGAACGTTCTTCGTCTTTTCCTGCTCCTAGCTGGAACGGGCTGCAGTTGTAAAAGATGTTGTTGGTAACGGTGGCATTTTTTACTTGGTTGTAGCGGTTGAGCGGACTGTTCGGCACACCGTTCATAATGACTAGGGAGCCTCTGAAATCTTGTCCTGTCAATCCGTAGAAATAGTTGTTTTTTACGGTATGTCCTTCATTGATGACACGAACGCCGCCTGTATAGGGCTGGTTGTTGCCTAAAAAGACATTGTTTTCTACGAGGCAGTTGTTTCCGTGGCGGAAGACCATCGAGCCTTGGGATTCTAAAAACAGGTTGTTTCTAAAGGTATTGTTGCAGGATTTGTTGGAAATGATTTCTACTTCGCCATTGCATTTTTCAAACTTGTTCCATTCAACGATTGTGTTGGATTGAAACATGGAGTTGTGGCTGGTTCCGATTCGGATGGTTTCTCCTCCGTTGGCTCCTAATGGCGGGCGCTCTCCAAAATAGTTGTGGTCGATCCTGTGGTGGTTCTGGTGGTTTTCTTCGCCTTTGAGCCAGACTACGAGCGTACAGCCGTCGTTGTTTTTTCCGGCTACGTAGTTGTTGTCAAAGCGGTTGTTTTTGCCCCATAATTCGACCCAGTGGTTGGATTCGGCTTTGGTCTCTGGGTTGTAATCGGTAATGGCGCAATTGGTCACTCTTGAATTGGTCGCGACTTTGTCTTTGCTCATAAAAGAGATTACGAATTTGCTATAGCCGTCTTTGAACCAGAGTCCTTTTGCTACTAGATAGTCTCCGGAAACTTTTAGGGAGGAATTGCCGGAAAGGATTACTTTTCCTGCTGTTTCGGCTTCTAAAAAGATGGAGTCTTTTGAGGCTCCTTTTGCGTTGAAATCGATAGCGGTATCTTTCCAGGTTCCGTTCGACATGATGATACGGTCGCCTGGCTTTACTTTGGAAATGGCTTCGTTCAGCTCGGCAATGGTGCCTACTTTTATTTCGACAGCGTTTGCGCTTGCTGCGGCTAGCAGAAAGGTGCAGAGTGCTGTTATGGAATATTTTATGTTCTTCATTGTCTTAACGAATTAGTAGCCTGTGTTTTGTGCAATCGTCGGATTCAGGTCGATTTCGTATTGTGGAATCGGCAATAGGATCTGATAGTGCTGCAGCGGGCCTGTATTCAGGGATGGGTGTGCCGGATCGTTGTATTGGAATTCTGTAGCGAAGTGTTGCGACATGACGATTTCTGCTCTTCCGGTTCTTACTAAGTCAAACCAGCGGTGGTTTTCGAAAGCGAATTCGAATCTTCTTTCGTTTTCTAGGGCTAATTTGAAATTGAAATAGGTGGAAACATTGGCTAGCGAAAGGGCGGCGCTGCTTCCTAATGAGCGTGTTCTTACTTCGTTTAGGTATCCAAGGGCTTCGGCATTCGGGCCGCTTTGTTCGTTAATGGCTTCGGCCATCAGCAATAGGGCATCGGCATAGCGCAGGATGACCCAGTCGCTTCCGCCATCGTCAACTCTTGTAAAGGTGGAATTGTATTTGGTGACGTGCCTGTCGCTTCTTACTGAGTTGTTGAAGCCAATCCAGGTATCAGCCATGGATGATGCTTTTCTCGGATCGCCTACGGCATAGGAGGTTGACATGTTTTCTGTAGGTACGTTTAATCCGTCTCCGTTTCCGAATACTACGTAGTTGTCGCTTTGCAAGGGTGCAAAAAAGTTAGGGTGCGGCGAGCCTAATCCGACACTTCCGGATTGGTAACGTACGGCAAAAAGGATTTCGCTGTTGTATTCGTTAGCGATATCGAACACGGATGCATAGGTAGGCTGCAGGTTGAAATTGCCTGCAATTACTTCGGCCAATACGATTCTGGCTTCGGTAAGGTTGGCATCGCCTCCGGCTGTAATCAACGCTTTTCCTAGCAGTGTTTTAGCGGCATCTGCTGCTACTCTGCCTAGATTGGCTCCTCCTTGGGAAACTGGGAGTTTTTCGGAAGCAAGGCGAAGGTCGTTTAGGATGAATTGATAGACTTCGCTTTGCGGACTTCTGTCCATTTTTTTGGCTTCGCTGCCTGAAACTGGTTTTTCGATAATAAAGACGCCTCCCCAAAGACGGACAAGATTAAAATAGGCGTGCGCTCTTAGGAATCTGGCTTCGCCTTCGTATTGGTCGCGTGTTACAGGGTTTGTTACTACGTCGAGATTCTGCATCACGATATTGGCCAGGTTGATGGTCCTGTAGCAGGCTTTCCAGTATTCTTGTACGTAAATGTTCTGCGAGCCTTGCACAAAACGGTCTACTTCTCGAATGGCCAAGTCTTTGGTTTCGGTAGAGTTCGGGTTCATGTAGGTATTGTCGGAACGGATTTCTGTCAGCAGCCATTCTCTGTTCTGCATGCCGTATAGGCTGTTGTAGATGGAGATTACTGCCAGATTCACTTCTTGCGGCGTGCTGTAAAACTCGTCTACTCCTATTTCTGAAATGGGCTGGAGGTCAAGTGTTTCGTCACAGCTTGCGAAGATAAAAGCCGTGCCGAGGAGCGCGATTTTTAAATTTTTGAGTGAAAATTTATATAGTTTCATAGCTGTTATTTTTTAGAAATTAATGTCGATACCAAAAGAGATTGTTCTTTGTACAGGGAAAGCGCCTCGCTGATAGCCTGAAATCAATGGCGAGCTGTAGATGCCGCCGGTCGTGATTCCTTCTGGGTTTAATCCCCAGAAATCGGATGCTCTTATGTACAGCAGGTTTTCTCCTGATAGGTAGAATCTTGCTTTTTTCAATCCTAGTTTGCTGATGAAGGCATCGGGAGCTGAAAAGCCTATGGTCACGGTTCTTAGCGACATATAGGAAGCGTCTTGGATCAGGTAGTCTGTATTTTGCCAAGCTCTACCGTTGTTTTCGCGTGGTTTTGTGGCTGGAACGCCTTCGCTAAACCATCTGCCTTCTACGAAGTCTTTGTAGAGGTAGCGCATTTCGTTATAGTATCCGTCGCCGAAAAACACTTCGCCTCCAACAGAGCCTTGTACTAGGAAATTCAGGTCGAAGTTTTTATAGGTAAAGGCGTTGTAGAAGCCCCAAGTGAAATCTGGGAAAGGGCTTCCGAGCGTAGTCCTGTCGCTGGCGTTGATGATTCCATCGCCGTTGATATCGGCTACTCTGATTCCTCCAACAGCGTCATCGGCCGAGTGTGGATTGTTCGCTAATTCTTCGGCATTTTGCCAAACGCCAATCATTTTGTATCCGTAAAATTGTACGGCTTCTTGTCCTACTTTGGCAATGTATTCTTCGTTTCTTTCGCCTTGGCTGATGAATTGTGCTTCGCCACCTAGGGAAATGAGTTTGTTTTGGTTGGCCGCAATATTAAAGGCTGGCTTCCAGCTAAAGTCTTTGCCTCGGATGTTTCCGGAAACTTCGAGTTCGATTCCTTTGTTCTGGATTTTTCCGATGTTGTTGAAATATTGGGAATGTCCGGTAATGTAAGAGACATTTTGCTGCAATAGTAGTTTGTCTGTGATAGAGTAATAGTAGTCTAATGACAGGTTTAATCGGTTATCGAAAAAGCTGATATCGGTTCCTGAATCGTATTCTAAGGTCTGCTCCCAGCCGATTCCAGGGTTTCCTAATACGTCGCCCGTTTCTCCTAATCCAGAGGTAACGCTTCCTCCGCCTTCGCCTAAGGAATAGTTGGACGGGTATAGCAGGTTGGTGAACGAGTAGTTTGCGATGTTGTTGTTTCCGGTCACACCAACGCTGGTACGCAGCTTAAATTTGTTGATGAACTGGATGTTTTCTTTCCAGAAGTTTTCTTCGCTAACGTTCCACCCGATTGAGGCAGAAGGGAAAATTCCGTATTTGTTTTCTGGTCCGAATAATGAGGAACCGTCGGCACGCGCAGCAAGCGAGATCAGGTATTTGTCTTTGTAGGCGTAATTTACTCTGGCTAGGAACGACAGCAATCCGATTTGTTCTTTTCTGGTAAAGGTTTCGTTGGCATCGATAATGTTTGCTCCGTTTAGCGTCTCGATATAGTCGGAAGGGAATTGGGTTCCGTAGATTCCGGTTCCTTTGATGTTTGTTTTTTGGTAGGTCATCCCTCCTAGCGCGTCAACGCTGTGGTTGTCGCCTTTCCATTTGTAGTTCAGCGTATTTTCTGTAAGGATGTCTGTTTTTAGGGTACTGTCGTCTTCGCCTATGGCTTGTCCGGTCTGGTCTGCCAATGAATTTCGGAAGCGCTCGTAGTTGGAATATTCTGTGTTAACACCGCCAGAAGTCTTAAACGTCAAGCGTTTTGTGATTTTATATTCTAAGGCAAAATTGGCCAGCATTCTGTAATCGTGGATGAATCTTGTTTCGTTTTCCATCCTTGAGATCGGGCTGTTGTTGTTGGTTCCCCAAAGTGACGTGGTGAAGTTTTGAGGCTGTCCGTTTTCGTCTATATAATCGAAATTTACGTTGTTGAAATGTCTTCCTTGTGCGTAATCGCCAACTGGATAGCCTGTAAGAGAGGAGGTATAATCGTTGTGACGCACGGGCATAAAGCCAAGCGAACGTGTCAAGTCTGAATATGAAATTGTTGATCTTCTTCTTTTGCTGTAGGATGGTCGTAGGTTGAAATCTAAAGAAAGCTTGTCGCTTAGTTTTGTTCTTACACGGCTTTGGAAATTGATACGTTTTAGGAAGTTGTCTTTCATCAAGCCTTCGTCTTCTATATATTGTCCGGAAACATAATAGTTTGCAGTCTTTCCGCCGCCCGAAACGTTCAATTGGTAATTCTTGATTGTGGCAAAATTTCGGGTTCCTTCGTCTTGCCAATCGGTTCCGCCGTTGGAATTGTTTGCGACTTGGCGCATTCCTTTTTCGCGGGCTGTATAGGCAATGGTGCTTGGCACTCTGTTTTCGATTCCGGCCAGGTAGTTTTCGTGAAGCTGGCGTTCGTTACGCAGCATGTCGGTATAGCTATAGGTATCGTACATGTCGATTTTGTCGTATACTGATTTTACACCGAAAAAGGACTTGAATTCGTATAGTGTCTTGGATTCTGAGCCTGATTTGGTGGTAACGATGATAACACCGTTGGCGCCACGGGAACCGTAGATGGCTGTAGAACTGGCATCTTTCAAGACTTCAATGGATTCGATGGTACTTGGATTGATGAACTCTAGTCCGTTTTGTACCGGAAATCCGTCAACAACGACTAATGGGTCGCTGCTGGCACTGATAGAGCCCATACCGCGAATCCTGATTTGCGGTGCTTCGCCGACTTCGGAGGTAATGTTCTGAATCTGAAGACCTGCGATTCGTCCTTGCAGTGCCTTATCGACTCTGGAAACTGTATTTTCGTCAAGATTTGTATTTTCTAATTTTGATACGGAACCGGTGATTGAAGATTTTTTCTGGGTACCGTAACCGACTACCACTACTTCGTCTAGGCTTTTGCTTTCATCTTCTAGCGAAACAGTAATGTCTTTCTGGCCGTTCACGAGCACCACTCTTGTGGTCATTCCGATAAAGGAAATTTGCAACGAGCTGTTTTCTTTTACTTCGATTGAAAACTCGCCTTCGTTGTCGGCAATTACGGTGTTTTTTGTACCTAAAATAGTGATAGAAGCACCAGGTAACGTGGTATTATCCTTGGCCGCAACGACTTGTCCAGTCAACATATAGGTTTCCTGTGCCGTAATCAGGCCTGTCAGCATCAAGGCCGAGAATAAGAAAAATGTTTTTAATTTCATAAAAATTTATAGCTTACAATTCTGTAACATTAAGATATAGCGCATCCTGACCGGCTATTTGCCGATAATGCTTTTTAGTTCGTAAAATCTGAAAATCAGATGCTGAATCTTGACTTAAATGTGCAGTAATAATCCACTTCCCCAAGCGATGCAACTTTACACAATGTCATAACCGTCTACTTTTTCCTTATCGGAAATTTTTAAAAGATACTTTCGTTCAAATTCATCAAAGTATCTGTCTTGTTGCAGTATTCATACAACGTCTTGAAATGAAACTGCAGTTCGCGTTTGGCCTTTTCAGGATTTTTTTCTTTTATGGCTTCATATATTTGCTGGTGTTCGATAATATTGTCTCCCGTCATGGATTTGGTACAGACATGGTATTTTTCAAAGTTGGCAATGATTTCTGGCGTGATGATCAGCATCAGGGTATTTAGTACTGGGTTGCCGCTGGCTTCGGAAATTTTAAGATGGAACATCAGGTCTTCTTCTACGGCATCTTCATTGCTTTCTACTTTTGCTTTGTAAGCCAACAATGCTTCTTCTATATTTTCGAGATGTTGTTCTGTCCTTCTTTCTGCTGCAAGGGCTACTACCTGCATTTCGAGCATGATCCTGCTTTCTACAAGCGATTTGAAATCGGGCTTTTTGAGCTGCAGTATATCGGTTATCATGCCGCTTAATGCAGGAACGCCAAGATTTGCTACAAAGGTTCCGCTTTGCGGAAGGGTCTTGAGCAATCCGTAAAACTCTAGCTTTTGGATAACTTCTCTAACGTTTCCTCTGCTAACGCCAAATTCTTCGGATAGTTTTCTCTCAGAAGGCAGCCTGTCGCCGGGCTTTAGCTTCTGTGAGGTAATCAAATCCTTTAATTTTTTAATGATTTCTTCTTCTTCGGAAGATTTAAATCCATTTAAACCAAACTCTTGCATTTTAGAATAATAAATTGGTTGACCAAATATACGCATTTTTTTAAATTACCAAATAAGCAGGTATTTTTTATGTATAATAAAATTTTAAGTTTATTTTAATAATAATAATTTAATAAAAAAGTTAAAACAAATCGTTTAAATTTGAATTCTATCAGCTTTTAACACTGCAAACTAAAACGTTTTCGACAAAACACTAGCGTATTTTACCTCATAAATTTCGATACGCTGACGAATTATTAACGAGACGTTCACACTACAAATCATTAAAATGATTATTTTTGTAGTCATAAAGGTACTATTTATACTGCATTCAGAAGAGTAAAACCATTTTTCACTTCCCACAAGCGATGCAACTTTACGCAATGGATGTAAAATATACCAAAAACAAGGAGTCTGTCGTCTGATAGTGCTCCTTTTTTATTTGCCTTGCCTCTCCTCAATTATCCTTCATTTTAAATTTAAGAAGAACTATCTACAATTATTTACTTATTTAATTATAGAGATAGCAATTATTATTCGTTAAATTTAAACAAATCGCAAATTATTTTTTGGTCAACCAATTTTAATTCTATACTTTAGCCACACTTATTTATTTCTTTCATATATGAAACGCATACTTTCCCTCCTATTTATAGCTATCAGTACTACTCTTTCTGCTAAAGCTACACTGCCTAAATTCTTTTCTGACCATATGGTGCTGCAGCGGGATGCTCCTATAACGATTTATGGCTGGGCTGATCCTGGTAAAACTGTAAAGGTCAGTTTCAAGAACCAAAACCTTGAAAGCAAAACCAATGCTAATGGTGAATGGAGTCTTACTTTTCCGGCGCAAGCCGCAGGCGGACCTTTTGAAATGGTAGTTTCTGAAGACAATAAAATAACTTTTAAGGATGTATATATAGGTGACGTGTGGTTCTGCTCCGGACAGTCTAACATGGGCTGGAAACTGGAAGATGCCTTAAACGGGAAAGAAGAGCTTTCTAAAGCATCGCACGAAAAGATAAAACTGCTGCAAGTGTCGAGAACGATGGCCGGAATACCGCAAAAAGATATTGAAAAGGGACAATGGGAAACGAGCTCTCCTGAAAGTGCTGAAGGTTTTTCTGCCGTGGCTTATTTTTTTGGAAGGGAATTGTTCCAAAAATACAATGTGCCAATTGGATTAATCAATTCGTCTTGGGGCGGTACCAATATTGAGGCTTGGATGAGCGAAGACTTGATGGGAAAGCATACGGCTGCCCAAAAAGTAATTGCCGAGATGAAAGGCATTAACTTTCAAGAGGTCATGAAGAGTTATAAAAAGGAATTCACGGCTTGGGAGAAAAAAGCAGACGAACTGGATTTGGGCACAAAAGAAAAATGGCAGAATAAAGATTACAATACGTCGTCCTGGAAAACGATAACCTTGCCTGTGTATTGGAGCAAAGCGAAGGTTACGCCTAACGATGGCGTCATCTGGGTAACGCGAAATTTCGAACTGACAGTAAAAGACTTGGCCAAAGACGAGCTGACCTTAGCTATCGGACGTGTCGATAATGAAGATATTACGTATATCAACGGCATAAAAGTGGGCGAAAGCACACAGAAGGATTTGGATCGTTTTTATAAAGTTCCGAAAAGTGTGCTGGTTGCAGGGAAAAACGTGATTACTATCCGCGTAAAAAACACAGGCGATATTGGCGGTTTCCGAGGCGATGCACAATCGTTATATCTTGAAACGGCTTCACAGCGACTTTCTTTGTCCGGCGAATGGAAATATGAGGCTGGCACAAAAGATATCGAAGAAGTTCCTGTTAGACAGCATCCGACAAAATATCCGACGTCTTTGTATAATGGAATGGTCGCTCCTTTTTTTGGCCTAAAAATCAAGGGAATCATCTGGTATCAAGCTGAAGCGAATTCTAAGAACGCGAAAGAATACGCAGGAATGTTTAAGGATATGATTACGGACTGGAGAAAGAAATGGAATGCAGACTATCCTTTTATATATGCACAGCTTCCTAATTATGCCAACCAAAACAACCGCTGGATAACATTGCGCGAATCGCAAAGCAAGGCGTTGGAATTGAAAAATACAGGAATGGCCGTATTGATCGATGTAGGCGAAGACGATAACATCCACCCTATCCACAAGCAGGTTGTTGGCAAACGAATGGCGCTGATTGCTTCAAACGTAGCGTATGGCGAGAAGGATGTTCCGGCATCGGCTCCTGTTTTTGACAGTTTTAAGATTGACGGAAATTCAGTTACCGTCACTTTCAAAAACGGAACTTTTGCGCCTGAAACGGCAAAGGCTAACATCAATGGCTTTATGGTTGCGGGAAACGACAAAAAATTCTATCCTGCGAATGCTTATTTACAAAGCGACATGAAAACCATAAAGCTCAGCAGCGATAAGGTTTCGTCTCCAAAAGATGTCCGCTATTTGTGGGAAGACGCTCCTGGAAAAATCATGCTTTATAATAAAGAAGGACTGGCAACGCCCCCTTTCAGAACCGATAGTTTTTAATTAGTTGATTTAGTTTAGTTATTTTTATTTCGCAAAAGATAGCTTACAGGAGAAATCTTGTAAGCTATTTTTATTTTAGAGAAAACCTTTTGTCGCGTTAATGAAATAAGGCGAATCGTTCCATTGGATCTTACGATAGCTGAAATCTTTCTTCAAGCTTTCTGGAAGGCAGTCCCAAATGCTCTTGCTCATTTTTTCGAGCAACAGTTTTTTAGAAAAGGTATCCGAAACGACCAAGCTGATTTCGCGTATGGGCTTTGGTTCTTTGAACGGCTTGAAGAGCTGCTTTTCTTTTTCATTCAATATGGAAAGTTCGGGTATGATGGCAAAGCCTAATTGTGCCCTTACTAGGTTTTTCAGCGTTTCAATAGAACTAATATCATACGAGAATTGCTCGCTGATCTTCCTGTCTTCTTTAAGACCGCAGATGTCGAGAAGCTGTGCATTGTAGCAGTATTCATTTTGCAATAAGAGCAATTCCGGCTTGTCGCTGGCTTGGAGTTCGTAAAAATCTTCTTGGGCCAAGGGATGGTTTTCATTCAGATAAGCTACGAAAGGTTCGTTGAAGACATGGTGTTCTTTTAAATTTGGATTTCCGGTCGGACTGGCCATTAATGCAACATCTAGAGCGCCTGTTTCGATATCGTGCATGAGATGGCCTGTAGAGGCTTCCTTGATGACAAATTGCATCTTTGGCGCCGCTTCTTTCATGGACTTTATGAATAGCGGAATCAGATAAGGCGAAAGCGTAGAAATGACTCCTAATTTGATTTCTCCCTCAAGTATGTTTTTTTCATTGACAACAAAATCTCTGATTTCGTTTACTTCTCTAAGGATTTTTTTCGCTCTCGAAATAATCTTAGCGCCTAAAACGGTCGGCGTCAACGGAACTTTTGTACGGTCAAAAATCTTGATTCCTATTTCTTCTTCCAGATTTTTTAATTGTATTGTAAGTCCTGGCTGGGTTACCATACAGACTTCTGCTGCCCTAGCAAAATGGCGTTCTTCGTCTAAGGCTACGATGTATTTTAATTGCTGAATTGTCATACATTATAATTTTATTTTATAAAGGTAAAAAATTATCAATTTGATTTATAACTAAACCCGCAATAAATTTGTCCTATCAAAAATCAACAACTAATAAATAAACAATTTAAAATCAAACATTATGAAATTTACAAGAAAAGCAAACGCACAATGGCAAGGTACAGGAATGGAAGGAAAAGGAACCATCAGTACACAAAGCACCACTTTAGACAAGGCACAATTATCTTTTAAAACTCGATTCGCAGAAGGTGTTGGAACCAACCCTGAAGAATTAATCGCAGCAGCACATTCTGGTTGCTTCACTATGCAATTGAGCTTCTTGTTAAGCGAATTAAACTATGTACCGACTGATTTAAGCACGGAAGCCGTACTTACTTTTGAAGACGGAACGATTACCAAAATGCATTTGGAACTAAAAGGTGATGTTCCTGGAATCACCAACGAAGAATTCCAAAACATAGCCTTAAAAGCCAAACAAATCTGTCCGGTATCAAAAGTATTAAATGCCGAAATCACCTTGACAGCTACGTTGGCATAATCAAAAAGTTATTTTTCTAAACAAAAAAACCGTGCCTTAACAGCACGGTTTTTTAATTTTAAAACTATTTTAGAACATTACATGGCTGTAATAATGAACTCACTTCTGCGGTTTAGCTGGTGTTCCTGTTCAGAACATTCAACACCGTCGGCGCATTTGTTAACCAATTGCGTTTCGCCATAACCTTTTCCAGTTACTCTTTCTTTGGCAATTCCGTCTTGAATCATCCAAGCGATAGTAGATTTTGCTCTTCTATCAGAAAGTTTTTCGTTGTATTTGTGCGTCTGGCGGCTGTCGGTATGTGAACGGACATCTACTTTCATGTTTGGATATTGCTTCATCACATCAACGATTTTAGCCAAATCGATGGCTGCGTCTGGACGGATGTCTGATTTATCCAAGTCGAAATAGATAATCTTGATTCCGAATGTCTTTGCCAAATCGGTTCCAACCGTAATTTGTTTTACCGGCTTGTCCAATTCGATAGAAAGATCGGTTTCTCCAGATTCTTTCGGGATGATCGCTTTCAATTCCGTTGGCGTATAATCTTTGCTTTCTGCTTTTACGTAATACGCATTGCCGCATTCTACATCAAAACTATACTTTCCTTCATGATCAGCATAAATCGTCTTGATGACCTTGAAAGAAGCATCAGACAATGTCACACGTGCATTGGCAATCGGAAGTCCAGATTCTCTATCCGTAATTTTTCCTGATAATAACTGCTCGCATTTCAGCTGTCTTGTTTCTTGGAATTTATAGATATCATCATAGCCTTTTCCGCCATCTCTGTTGGAAGAGAAAAATCCGAAACGGGTCTTGATATCAATGATAAAAGCAAAGTCGTCTTTCGGTCCGTTAACCGGAGCGCCTACGTTTTTGATTTCGCCATAACTTCCGTCTTTGTTGATTTGAGTTACAAAAACATCTAATCCGCCTAATCCCAATTGTCCGTCCGAAGCAAAATACAATTCGCCTTCTTCTGTAATGTATGGGAAGGTTTCGCGGCCTTCGGTATTGATCTTGTTTCCTAGGTTTTCTGGCGTGCCAAAAGTCCCATCAGCATTAATCGCTACCTTAAACAAATCCGACTGGCCTAGCGTTCCTGGCATATCTGACGCAAAATACAACGTCTTTTCATCAATGCTTAAAGCCGGATGTGCCGTGCTGTAATTGTCACTTGTAAACGGAAGCTCCGTAATATTGGCCCATTTTCCGTTTTCAAGAACGCCTTTGTAGATTTTCAAAAGCGTTGCCTTATCGCTGTTCTTGCCTCTTTTACCTTTGTTGTAATTGTTTCTGGTAAAATAAACGGTCTTTCCATCTTTTGTAAAAACCGGCGTCGCTTCGTTGAATTTCGAATTTAGGGACGTATTGAATTTTTCAGGTTCCAGCATATTTCCATCCGAACTAATCTCAGCGGCATACAGCTTTGTAAACGACTGATTGGTCCATTGGTGCTTTCTGTTAAAGATGCCTCCCGTGTCTCTTGCCGAAGCAAAAACCAATTTGTTGTCGTAAAAAGCAGTTCCGTAATCGGAATATTCTGAATTGATTCCGATGTTTTCTACCTTATATCGTCCAGAATTCGCCTTGATATCTTCAAGATAATCCTTATGCTTCGTATACAGTTGCGCTCTTAAATCGTCAGCGTTCTTTTGGTTGAACTGCGACAGCATCTCATTGGCTTTTGCATAATCGCCAACGGATTTCAAAGTCTGCGAATAGCGGTAATAGTATTCTGCATCGACAGGCTGGTTCATCGCAAAAAGCTCGGCATACCATTTATTGGCCTTGTCTAATTCGGCGTTGAAATAGTACGCATTTCCAAGCTTTTGGAACAAATCAACCGACTTGTATCCTTTTTCAGCAACTCGCTCATAGGTCTTGATCGCATCTACATAGGCAAATTCTTCGTATTTTTTATCTGCAGATGCAAGTTTGGCTTCTTGTGCCTGGGCCGTCATTAAAGCAAAAACCGCCAAGGCTGTATATAAATGTTTTTTCATAATTACTGCTTTTAGAAGAATCTTGGAGATGTTACTTTATTGAATTTGTTGAACAGCTCGAAACGTAGGAATACCTCATGCGAGCCTGAATTGTAGTTGGAAAGCTTAGTCGTTTCCAAATCATATCCATAGCCGATAAAAAGTCCGTCGGTTACTTGAAAACCAGCCATCGCACTTACGGCGGCATCCCATCTCCAAGCCACGCCAAGCGTCAGCTTGTCGTTGAAAAGGAAATTTCCTGAAAGATCGGTCTGAAGCGGCGCTCCGTTTATGGCTTTCACTAAAAACGCAGGCTTGAATTTGATGCTTGCGCTCAAGTCAAAAACATAACCTCCAATCAAGTAGAAATTCATTCTTTCTTGGTTTACGGAAACAGAATTATCATCGTATCGGTGGGTTTCAAAAAAGTTCGGTACCGAAAGCCCCAAATACATCTTATCGGAATGAAGATACGCTCCTGCCCCTATATTTGGCGTGAAGTTATTATTCAGGTCCTGAAAGCGAGGATCTCCTTGGTCGGCAGGATTCAATTTATTGATATCCAGATTAAAAAGATTCGCAGTAGCCTTGATTCCGAAAGACAGCTTGAATGTTTCCGATGTCTTTACCGTATAGGAGATGTCTGCAGAAATTGCATTCTCATCTGTCGGTCCTATCCTGTCGTTGACAAAAGAAAGTCCCATTCCTATATTGGTACCGTTAATCGGCGAGTTAATCGAAACAGCGTTGGTCACGGGTGCTCCATCCAAACCAACCCATTGCGTTCTGTGAAGTCCAAAGATGCTAAAAACGCCTCTTGAACCTGCATAGGCCGGGTTAATATTGATGGTATTGTACATGTATTGCGTGTATTGCGCATCCTGCTGAGCAAAGGTGGTTGCGGTTGCAAGAATCCAGACGAAAAGTATGATTATTTTTTTCATTGATTTATTTTGTTTATTCTGGGAACCATTACGGTTCCCAGAAATTTAACTTTATCTGCTTAAATATAAATAGCCGCTTTTCTCACTAACAGAACCGTCTGGTTTTTTATATTTCAAGAAATAGAAATATGTACCGTCTGGCAATCCTTCAGATTTGTTCACTGTAACTCTTCCTTCAGAATAGCCTCTGAAAGCCTTGTCGTTGTTGTTATAGCCGTTTGCTTCATAGACTAGAACTCCCCAGCGGTTGAAAATCTCTACTTTGTTATCTGGATAGCATTCTAAGCCACCGATGTATAAAATCTCGTTGTCTCCGTCATTGTTTGGCGAAACCGCATTAAATACATTGATCGTACAGCCGTCAATTTCGATAACCGTCGGGTTATTTCCTGTATTGTCGGTGTTATCTGAAGCATCGGTAGCTTCTTCTCCAAGAGGACTTCTACCGGTTGCAATAGCTTGGTTCGAAACACTTCCTGCATTGATATCCGCCTGCGTAATAGCGTACGTTGCCGTAAATGTAGTGCTGTCGCTTTGTCCTACTGCTAAAGTAATAGGGCCTCCGCTTACCACAACTCCAGGAAGCGGATCGTTGATAGTCACATCGCTCAAGCTCACGTTTCCTGTATTGGTCACTGTGAAGTTATACGTGATCGTTTCTCCTGCTTCTGCAATTCCGTTATTGTTCTCATCATTAAATATCGCAGTCTTGATCAAGGCAATACCTGGATTCTGTTCTAGAATCGTAACAGTACAATCTGGACAAGTCGGCTCATACAATGGATCATCCGTACCTACTGGCGAAGGATCTTGCGATTCATCGTCTATCGGGTTTCCGTTCGGGTCAGTTCCTTCAGCCAATGCTAAATTATACACAGCCCCTAATTCAATATCCGCCTGCGTTATCGTATACGTTGCTGTGAAGGTAGTACTATCCGAAGCTTGTGGCGCTAAAGAAGCCAATGGTCCGCCTGAAACAGTAACGATTGGGTCGGTTACCATAATATTGGTGATGGTAACGTTTCCTGTATTGGTTACTGTAAAGTCGTATTCGATAACATCTCCCGCATTCACGATACCGTCATTATTAGCATCTTGGTACGTTCCTTCTTTCCACAATTGGAAACTTGGATTCTGAGGCAAGGTCGTTACCGTTGGATCATCATTGCCTGGCAATGTCGGATCGTTGCTGTCAGACAAATCAGTAATTGGCTGTCCTACAATCGGAGTAGCGCTAACCAAAGCTTGGTTGTTTACAAATCCAGCATCTACATCGGCTTGCGTAAAGGTATAGATGGCAGTAAATGTAGTGTTGTCTGTTGCTCCTGCATTTAGCATTGCAAGAGGACCGCCGGTTACTGCCACTAATGGATCCGTTACCGTAATGTTCGTCAATTGCATGCTTCCTGTATTTACGACAGAGAAATTATAGGTGATTGTCTCTCCTACTTGCGCAAAACCATCGCCGTTAGCATCATTGAAAGTTCCAGTCTTGGTAATTTCAATCGATGGCACTTGCACTACAATTGTTACTGTAGCTGTATCGCAATTCGTCGGATTTAAGACTTCACAGATGCTATATTGCAAAGTGTAAGTTCCTGCCGGTGTTCCTGCTGCTACAGAGATTGTTCCATCAGCATTCAATGTCAATGGCGCATCTGCAGTTATAGTAGTCAAAGTTACTTCCGAAGGAATCACTGCAACGCCGTTTAAAGTGTCATTTGAAAAGACATTTCCAGCGTTTACTTGTCCTTCGTTACCATTTACAACCGCAGCACTTAAGTCGTCGTTTACGGCATCAATCGGAGCCGGATTAACTACTATGGTTACTGTTGCCGTTTCACAGTTCGTAGGGTTTAATATTTCGCACAACTGGTATATGATAGTGTAAGTTCCCGCAGGTGTCTGTGGGTCTACGCTTACCGTTCCTGTTGCAGGGTCTAGCTCAACGCCTGGGTTTGAAGACGGTGTCGTTACCGTAACCACCACTTCAGACGAGATTACCGGAACTCCGTTCAAGGTATCGTTGTCCAATACGTTTACAACGTCTGGGTCGCCAGTATAGCCGTTTACCGGATCAGGTGTGTCGTTTACTGCATCAATTGGTGCTTCTTCAACAACTATAGTTACTGTTGCAGTCTCACAATTTGTTGGGTTTAATATTTCGCACAATTGGTACACGATAGTGTAGGTGCCCGCAGGAGTCTGTGGGTCTACGCTTACGGTTCCTGTCGCAGGATCTAGCTCAACACCTGGGTTCGAAGACGGTGTCGTTACCGTAATCACTACTTCAGACGGGATTACTGGAACGCCGTTCAACGTATCGTTATCTAAGACATTCACTACATCTGGGTCGCCCGTGTAGCCGTTTACCGGAGTTGGGTTGTCGTTCACTGCATCGATTGGTGCTGGGTTAACCACTATAGTTACCGTTGCTGTCTCGCAGTTGGTAGGGTTCAATATCTCGCACAATTGGTACACGATAGTGTAAGTACCTGCAGGAGTCTGAGGATCTACGCTTACCGTTCCTGTTGCAGGGTCTAATTCTACGCCTGGGTTAGAAGACGGTGTCGTTACCGTAATCACTACTTCAGACGGAATTACCGGAACGCCGTTCAACGTATCGTTGTCCAATACATTTACAACGTCTGGGTCGCCCGTGTATCCGTTTACTGGAGCCGGGTTGTCATTTACCGCATCAATCGGAGCTGCTTCTACCACAACCGTTACGGTTGCCGAGTCGCAGTTCGTAGGATTCAATATCTCGCACAATTGGTATACGATAGTGTAAGTTCCCGCAGGTGTCTGTGGGTCTACACTTACCGTTCCTGTTGCTGGGTCCAATTCAACGCCTGGGTTCGAAGCAGGTGTCGTTACCGTAACCACTACTTCAGACGGGATTACCGGAACGCCATTCAACGTATCGTTGTCTAACACATTGACTACGTCTGTATCGCCCGTGTAGCCGTTTACTGGAGCTGGAGTATCGTTCACCGCATCGATTGGCGCTGCTCCAACCACAACTGTTACGGTTGCCGAGTCGCAGTTCGTAGGGTTCAATATCTCGCACAATTGGTATACGATAGTGTAGGTTCCCGCAGGTGTCTGTGGGTCTACGCTCACCGTTCCCGTTGTTGGGTCCAATTCAACGCCTGGATTAGAAGCTGGTGTCGTTACCGTAACCACTACTTCAGATGGGATTACCGGAACGCCGTTTAAGGTATCATTATCTAAAACATTGACTACGTCTGTATCGCCTGTATAGCCGTTTACCGGAGCAGGAGTATCATTCACTGCATCAATCGGAGCCGCTCCTACGACAATCGTTACGGTTGCCGAGTCGCAGTTCGTAGGGTTCAATATTTCGCACAATTGGTATACAATAGTGTAAGTACCTGCAGGTGTCTGTGGGTCTACGCTTACCGTTCCTGTTGCTGGGTCCAATTCTACGCCTGGGTTCGAAGCTGGTGTTGTTACCGTAACCACTACTTCAGACGGAATTACCGGAACGCCATTCAAGGTATCGTTGTCTAATACATTGACTACATCCGTATCGCCAGCATACCCATTCACTGGTGTTGCTGGAGTATCATTTACCGCATCAATCGGAGCTGCTCCCACTACAACAGTTATGGTTGCTGTATCACAATTGGTCGGGTTTAGTATTTCGCAGATCGTATAATCAAAAGTATAACTTCCTGCTGCTGTGCCAGCCAGCACATCTACTGCTCCTGTAGTCGTATTGAATGTTATTCCTGCCGGAACACTTCCAGGGACTACGCTAATAGTTACTTGGCTAGGTAGTACTGCTACTCCGTTCAACAGGTCATTTGTAAGTACATTTGGAATGGCATTACCTCCTGCATAACCATTTACTGGAGTTGCATTGGTATCATTATTTGCCTCTATTTCTGCTGCTTCCACTACAACTGTAACCGTTGCCGAATCACAATTTGTCGGGTTCAGCACCTCGCATAGTTGGTAGATAATCGTATAACTACCCGCAGGTGTCTGTGGGTCTACGCTTACCGTTCCCGTTGCTGGGTCTAATTCAACGCCTGGATTCGAAGCCGGTGTTGTTACCGTAACTACTACTTCAGAAGGGATTACCGGAACATCGTTCAATGTATCGTTGTCTAACACGTTGACTACATCTGTATCGCCCGTGTAGCCGTTTACTGGAGCTGGAGTATCGTTCACCGCATTAATCGGCGCTCCTTCTACTACAACAGTAACCGTTGCCGAATCACAGTTCGTAGGGTTCAGTATCTCGCATAGCTGATAGATGATCGTATAAGTGCCCGCAGGTGTCTGAGGGTCTACGCTTACTGTTCCCGTTGCTGGGTCCAATTCAACGCCTGGGTTTGAAGCCGGTGTCGTTACCGTAACCACTACTTCAGACGGAAGTACCGGAACTCCATTCAACGTGTCATTAGTCAATACGTTTACTACATCTGTATCGCCTGTGTAGCCGTTTACAGGAGTAGGATTGTCATTTACTGCATTGATTGGTGCTGCAGCTACGTTTACCGTAACCGTTGCCGTATCGCAATTCGTAGGGTTTAATATTTCACAGATAGTATAATCGAATGTGTAGGTTCCTGCCGGAGTTTCTGCATCGACCGTAACCGCGCCTGTTGCCGTATTAAAGGCAAGCCCTGCCGGAACTGCTCCCGGAAGCACTGAAATAGTTACCGCGCTTGGAACAACTGCCACGCCGTTCAGCGTGTCATTTGTAAGCACGTTTGGTATTGCTGTTCCTCCTGCATAACCGTTTACTGGCGTTGCGGTCGTGTCATTATTGGCTACAATTGGCGCTGCTGCCACGTTTACAGTAACTGTTGCCGTGTCGCAATTTGTTGGGTTTAACACTTCACAGATAGTATAGTCGAAAGTATAGGTTCCTGCCGGAGTTCCTGCATTGACCGTAACCGCGCCTGTTGCCGTATTGAAAGCAAGCCCTGCCGGAACTGCTCCCGGAAGTACCGAAATGTTTACCGCACTTGGAACAACTGCCACGCCGTTCAGCGTATCATTAGTAAGCACGTTTGGTATAGCTGTTCCTCCTGCAAGTCCGTTGACTGGCGTTGCCGTAGTATCGTTATTCGCTACAATAGGAGCCGCTGCCACGTTTACCGTAACCGTTGCCGTATCGCAGTTCGTTGGGTTGATAACCTCACAAATCGTATAGTCGAAAGTATAAGTTCCTGCCGGAGTTCCTCCATTGACCGTAACCGCTCCCGTTGCCGTATTAAAGGCAAGTCCAGCCGGAACTGCTCCTGGAAGCACTGAAATGTTTACCGCACTTGGAACAACTGCCACGCCGTTAAGCGTATCATTTGTAAGTACGTTTGGTATAGCCGTTCCTCCTGCAAGTCCATTGACTGGCGTTGCAGTAGTGTCATTATTTGCTACGATTGGCGCCGCTGCCACGTTTACCGTAATTGTTGCCGTATCGCAATTCGTTGGGTTGATGGTCTCGCAGATCGTATAGTCAAAAGTGTAGGTTCCTGACGGAGTTCCTGCATTGACAGTAACTGCGCCTGTTGCTGTATTAAACACAAGCCCAGCCGGAACTGCTCCCGGAAGCACTGAAATGTTTACTGCGCCTGCAGCGATTGCTGCACCGTTCAGCGTGTCGTTGCCAAGCACATTCGCTATAGCGGTGCCTCCTGCAAGTCCGTTGACTGGCGTTGCAGTAGTATCATTATTGGCTACAATAGGTGCCGCTGCCACGTTTACCGTAACCGTTGCCGTATCGCAGTTCGTCGGGTTGATAGTCTCGCAGATCGTATAATCGAAAGTATAGGTTCCTGCTGGAGTTCCTGCATTGACCGTAACTGCGCCCGTTGCTGTATTGAAAGCAAGTCCTGCCGGAACTGCTCCCGGGAGTACTGAAATGTTTACTGCGCCTGCAGCGATTGCTGCACCGTTCAGTGTGTCATTGCCAAGCACATTTGCTATAGCGGTTCCTCCTGCAAGTCCGTTGACTGGCGTTACAGTAGTATCATTGTCTGCTACGATTACATTATTAGGTGTTGTCGTTACAGAATCTGTATTATCAGTCGTATCAGGATCGTTTTCGTCTCCGTCAACCGAAGCTGTATTCGTATAGTTTCCTGTTGCGTTTACCGTTGCCGTGATCACCAATGTCTGGCTGGCACCGTTGGCCAAGCTGCCAATTGTCCAGATTCCTGTCGCTGGAACATAGTTAGTTCCGGCCGTATGAGAAACATAAGTATATCCTGTAGGAAGCTGGTCTGTTACAATAACATTTGTCGCGTTCGCTGTTCCGCTATTTGTAACAAGCAAGGTGAATTCTACTTGATCTCCTACGCTTGGCGTAGTATCATTTACAGTCTTGCTGATCTGCAAGTTGGCATCAGGATCTGGTGCTACTGTTATCTCGTCTGTATTGTCGCCTGGCACCGGATCTGTTTCTGTTCCCGTTGCTGTTGCTACGTTCGTATAATTTCCTGTAGCATTTACAGTCGCTGTAACGGTCATAGTCTGGGTGGCACCATTAGCAATAGTACCCACATTCCAGATTCCCGTACCGGAATTGTAAGTACCTACTGTAACTGTTGCAGAAACAAATGCAAAACCAGTCGGCATCAAATCTGCTACTGTAACTCCAGTGGCCGCATTTGGTCCGTTATTCGTAACGGCTACCGTAAAGGTTACTTGCTGCCCTACTGTCGGAACCGTAGCATTTGCTGTCTTCACAACCCTAAGATCCGCTATAGCTGCAACGTTCAAATTATTATAAGCGATGTTATTACAATTCTCTACAGCTGTTCCATTTAGACACTCTAAATGCGGATCTGTCGGAGGCGTAGTACCTGGATTCGTTGCATCGATATCAGTCACATCAGCCGGACGGATAATCGAACCTTCTACATTTAAAGGCAGTCCTGCCAAAGAAGATCCTACTGTTCCCGTAATCGTGAATACGATTTCAGAGCCGTTTGTCATATTAAGGTCTGCAATATAATTGCCCGTAACCGGATCAACTGCTCCGGTAACAACTACTACAGTTCCTTGGCTGTTTACGTAAGTAACGCCCGTTATCGTGAATCCGGCTGGAACAATAAATGCAAAGCCGGCTCCAGTTACGTCGCTAGGTCCGTTATTTTTTACGACAACTTGATAGTTCATCGTTTGTCCGATGCTGATAGTTGTCGTTGATGGCGTGATACTTTCTACTTCCAAGTCGGCAGAAGCAACAATAATATCTAATGTTTTGATGATGACTTCGCCGGGAACAAAACTCCATGTATCCAATGATTTTTCGTTTCCAAAGCTCGAACCTCCATCTCCTGTGTTTCCAGAGCCAGAACTTCCAGAGCTATTTCTTCCCCATTTATGTCCGTTGCTGTTACTTGAAATACCAGCATTTCCTGAGGCTGTCGGGTTTGATACCGTATTTGCATTTCCTCCAGTAACATTTGAGTCATCCCAATACACTAAGTCTCTATTCGGAGTATATAAGGCATAGCTTTCATTTAGCTGCTCGATTATGATACCTCCCGGATTGATTTCCATATCGATAAAAGGGAAATGCACCTCAGCTCCAAAAAGCTGTACCCTGATCTCTCCGATGCTAGTATTTGGCGCCAGTACATTGCCTGCTCCATCTCTTCCATCCCAAAAAACAGTGTTCGTTCCCGGAGAACAGTTCCCTGTAATGGTTCTGGTCGGGAAATCTCCGATTATTTCAACCCTGAACGTTCCGGCTAGGTTGGAATCAAAACCGATATAGGCTCCTTTGTTCCCCGAAAGGTTAGGCGTTCCTTCTACCCCAGTATACGTCAGGTTACTGGCTGTAGGCGTAATCACAGCATTCTTAAGCCATGTTGTAGTGCTTGATGATGTACTTACTGCTTGTATCGCGTTAGCAGGCAAGTCCGCTGCAGGATCTGTATAAAATATCTTATGAGTCACATTATTGGCATCATCTTGGCTTCTAGGATCGTGAACCCTAAAATCAGCGCTTGAAGGGCTTGAAATATTCAAACTCTTATAAGATGGTCCTCCTGTGGTATCTAAAAATCCTTTGTTGTTTACAAAAAAAGTAAAACCTACTCCGTTAGAGCCATTATTGGTTACCCTATAGGCAACCCCATCTCGTGTTAAAACGACAAATTTGCCATAAAAGGCTTTTGCTGATGTAAACGTAGTTCCTTGTATGTGCAAGTTGAAAACGTTAGAATATACTCTTCCCGAAATCCAAGCCGAGTTAGCCGCATTCCTTACCGATACGTCCCAAGCCGCTATCAGTTCCGTATTGTTTCCTTGTGTCCAGGCAGCATCTGCAGCCGTATCGGTAACCGCAGGCGTAGTGCTGCTGGTTTCAGAGCCCGAAGGCAAAAATTCTACTTTCCAGATTCCGGCCTGTCCCGCACCTACGGTAACAGTATACGGAAGGTATCGGTTACCTCCTGCTCCCTGTCCCGGATATTGAGGTCCGGCCAGCTCGCCATTACGGTTCGGTATCTGCCCCGTTGCGGTTGCGGTAGTAAGATACTCTGATCCATTTGGAGCAATCAGTCTGATTCGGCCATTCCCTATATTTTGGGCGCTCGATGCCGCTGCAATAGTCTCTCCTACATTGGCATACACATAGTGCGTCCCCAAGGTCTTGAACGGCCAAGAGTTGATTGTAGTTCCTCCTATCGTATAGCTATTGCTGTACAGAAAAGCACGGTTCCCAGTAACTCCCGAAGGATAAAGATCTTTACTCCCGTCTGCATATAGGGACGAAAAGCCGGCAATAGTCAGAAGGAAACTCAGTAAAAAAACTTTTTTGATTCTTACGGCAGTATCCCTAAACATGACGCTCACCTGTCGGTAGGGCAAGAATCTGCCTTGACAACTGTAGTTTTTGTTCATCGTTATAATTTTAATTATTTATTTGAAAATGAGGGGAAAACGGTTTAATGGTGGTATCGTTTTATAAGCAATCAGCTTAGAAGAGCATAATTTTTACGCATACACGAATGGATTTGGTTAATGAATAGGTTCAAAGGCAAGCCAGATTGCTAAAGCAACCATGACCGTGCAAATTTCCTTAGTATGCGCCGTAGGCGTTGTAGATAATAAATACAGCGTTTGTAGAATTTATTCTACAAACCTTGAAGCTATTTTAGGCTAGTCCTTAATGAACAGGCCTGATAAAAGTGATGAAGTAAATAATCCCTGCCATGCAGGCACCTGCAAATGGAGAGAGCCAGACGATTACTGCATCCAGTATTTCGTGCTTTCTAAAAAGCAGCAGCTCTCCTGCTATCATGGCCGGATTCAATGGATAGCTGGTAATCGACAGGTTGACAAAACTGGCCACGCCTATGGCTATTGCCATAAAAGTTGCCATATAGAGCCTGCCTTTCTGCAAATACGTCAGCCCTAAAAAAAGCAGCAGGACGATAAACATCATTACGCTCTGGCATACCGACGAAAGCATCAGACTTTCAGGATGATGCGGGACAACAGGCTTAGAAAACAGCAAAAAAGAATCATTTCTACTATTCGAAAACAAGAAAAAAACAAGCAACGTAGCCAAGAGTCCGCTTATGGCATGCGTGCATGTATAGGCAACCAGCTTCCTAAAACCGATTCGGTTCGCGATAAAAAAGCCGACCGAAATGGCAGGGTTAAAATGTGATCCCGACACAGAATACAGAAAAAAGATAGCCAAAAAGGTAATCCCCCCGATAGAAAGGCAGGCCAAAACTTGGTTCAAAAAAGCATCCTGAAATCCTACTACAGCATAAGCCGCAAGAGCAAAAAATGTCAGCAAAAAAGTTCCTGTAAATTCTGCCAAAAGGCTCCTGAGCTGTATTGTAGGAATCGTATTTTTATGCCCGTCGGCAAAAGCAGTCAAACGCATATACTCTAAAAATAATATGCAAGGGAAAGAAACACCTTCCCTTGCATGAAGTAATCAAAACCAATAAAATTAATAGGGCCAAATCTTTTACTAAATTCCACATTGGCAGCCGAAAAAATTGTGGCTCATATCACTATTTTTTGTAGAATTAATTCTACAGAGAAAGCCAGCGTTTCTCATCCTTATCTTCGTAATATTGGACACTGAACTGCCCCGTTCAGATTAAGATATTATTATGCCACAGATTAATATCTGGTAACAATGCGTTTTCCCAAGCACTTTTTATACATATATCTTATCTCGCTCCTTAGCTCTTCTCCTTTATTTTCACAGCAAGAAAATAAAGATTACGACCTTATATGGCATTCTGCCGACGACAACAGCCTACCTCAAAACAGTGTAAAATCGATTATCAAAGACCGCTATGGGTTCTTGTGGCTTTCTACCGAAAATGGACTCGTGCGTTATGACGGAAACAAATTCAAGGTCTTTAACATCGAAAACCTCAAGGGACTGACCACAAACCGGATCAGCTATTTCAGAGGCACCGTAGCTACCGACAGTATTTATGTGCTCAGCGATTTTGCCGACCTGATCCTCATCCGAAAGAACAAGCCAGCTATAATTCCCGATGGCAAAATTCCAGAGTCTTTTCGCATCCAAAACCAACTGCTGAAAGGAAAAAGATATTTTATCCACAAAATCTACAAGACCGACAACAGCTACTTTAAGCTTGCTGATGGAACCATTACCGCTTTTACCAGAGATAATAAGCGGCTTTGGGAAATCGCACACGATCTCGATGCCACGTTCTTTATTTGCGACAACGTACTTTACTCGTATAATGGCAAAAATTTCGTGCGTTTTGAAAACGGAAGGGCCTATTTTACTACTATAGAAGGACTTCCGTCATCAAGTTTTGAGCTAATTCCGAACCAGGTCGCGCAGCAGGCCTTCTTTACTTTCAACAATACAGTCTACCTGCTCGACAGCCATCAAGGAAAGCTGCAGCTGAAGCCGCTCCTTACCCATTTCGACATCGCCAAGAACAATATCATTTCCTATTATTACGACTTCCAGAACGAGATCCTTTATCTCGGGAGCAGCACCAACGGACTGCTTATCGTCAAGAAGAAAAAATTCAAGAGCATCTTGGGCAACAACAAAAATGGCGTATACTATGCCCAGATTCACTATGGCAAGAACCGCTTCCTTACTGCTTCAGGAGAAATATTCAGTGAGCAGGGCGCTCAAAAAAAACTCGTATTCGACATAGAGACCGACAATTATACGCTTCTCACCGACAAGCAGGGCAATATATGGACTAAAGACAATAATACCGTCTACAGACTAAATAAGAAGACTCATTTTTCGACCATCGACAAATGGTTTTTCGAAGATCGCGTCATCCAGCTGTTTGAAACCAAAAAAGGCGAAATGCTAGCCGGAACCGCCATTGTCGGCTCCCCTGATGGTAAGCTCTTTATGTTAGACACATCCGACCCGAGAAAAAAGCCCAGCTTTAGGCTCTATATGAATCTGCCTTTCAACCCTACCTATATGGCAGAAATCGAAAGCAATATTATCTGGACAGGTTCGCATCTGGGATTCCACCGGATTTTTCTAAAGGAGAAAAAGATAGAGAACATCAAAGAGATTTCGAATACCTATGTCCGTAGCATCTATATCGGCAAGCCCGACGAAATATGGGTAGCTACTTACGAAAAGGGATTCTTTCTTTACAACCAGTTCACGAAAAAGACCACTCACTTCCCTATCGACAAGAACCGCTATCTGCTCTCATCGCACTGCGTGATCGAAGATCAGAACGGCTACTTGTGGATAACAACCAACAAGGGGCTCTTTCAGGTATCCAAAAAGAACCTTTTTGAATATTCGGAGCAAAAGACAAAACATGTCTACTACCAATATTATGACAAGTCGGACGGATTTTACACAAACGAATTTAACGGGGGCTGCCAGCCTTGCGGCCTGCGGCTGGAAAACAATTCCATTTCGTTTCCTTCCATGCGGGGCATTGTCCTCTTTTCCCCCGAAAAGATAAAACTGCTTCTGCCCGATAATGATATCTATTTCCAGGAAGCCGAAGTCGACAGCCGCTACCAAGAAATCGGCAACGATACGCTGCAGCTAAAAAATGATTTCGGAAGGCTCAGGCTGTTTATCAACAGTCCGTATTACGGAAATCCGAACAACCAGAATATCGAAATCAGGCTGCAGGGGCCGATCTCCCAAAATTGGATTCCGCTTAAAGACAACGAGATTTCCTATACGTCGCTGCCGCACGGTACCTATTACCTTACGGCCCGAAAGCTTACCGGGTTTAACTCCGGCTACAAATACAAGACGCTCACCATACTTGTGCCGCCAGCCTTCTATGAAACAATCTGGTTCAACATCCTCCTTGTGATCATCGGACTGCTGCTGGTATTCTATACCATAAAGATGAGAATCCGATACATCAGAAGAAAGAATATCCTTCTGGAGAAAAAAATCGCGGAACAGACTTCCCAGCTCAGGAACACCATCAGCACGCTCAGAAAGACCAAGGAAAACCTCAGCGAAGAGATCATCAACCACAAAAAACTTATCGGAACCATAACGCACGATATCAAAAGCCCGCTCCGTTTCTTGGCGCTGACCGGGAAGCATGCCTACCAAAACATTAACGACACCGCTGCGATAGCCGAAGACCTGAAATCCATCTACACCTCATCGTTCCATCTCTTTAATTTTGTAGACAATCTTCTAGAATACACAAAGGTAAGCAAGCAGGAAAACTCGTCGGATCCCTACAACCTTTATAGCCTTGTTGAAGAAAAAATAAAAATCTTCCTGAACATTGCGGCATCTCAAAAAACAGAAATAACCAACAGGATTGACCGCTACAGCATATTGACAACCAACAAGCTCTTGCTTTCTATTATCATTCACAACCTGCTGGATAATGCTGTCAAGAACACCTTAAATGGCAAGATTAGCTTTACTTCAGGAAGAAAAGGAGAAAACATCTTTATAAAAATCAAAGATACCGGAAAGGGAATACCTCCCGATGTAGTAGCATTCTATGCGAATACCAAAAGTACCAAAGCATCAGAAAATGCCAGAAAAACAGGAATGGGACTACCCATGATTACCGAACTGCTGATTATCTTGAACGGCAGTATCGATATTGAAAGCACGCTCGGCAGAGGAACCGAGATCACTATCTGGCTACAAGAAGAAAAAAGCAGCTAGTTCTCATAAATCTTCAGCATCTCGACCAGGCTGACTACATTATTGATGCGCAGCTTTTCGAAAATCCTGTTCTTATAAGTGCTTACTGTTGTCATCTGGATGTTCAGCAGATTGGCTATTTCCAAGTTCCCTTCTCCACGAGCCAAAAGTCCGGCTACCTCGATCTCTCGATCCGACAGGCTTTCTAGAGGATTGATAGGAGTCTTGTGCAAGACATTCTCCAAAATCTTCTCTTTGACGGCAGCACTAATGTATTTTCCGGTTTCCATGACCACCTGCACGGCGTTCACGATCTCGCTTTCTGAACTGTGCTTGTTCAAGAAGCCGTTGGCTCCGGCATGGATATAACGCAGCGCATACTGCTCCTCGTCATAAGCCGAAAACATCAAGATGGTCAAGTCAGGGTGCGATTGCCTAATCTTTTCAATCATCTTGGTGCTGTTGCCACCGGGAAGGTTGATATCTAAAAACAATAAGTCAGGGGCGTCTTCTTTCAGCTGCGACAATACAGAAGGAAAACTTTCTGCATGGTCTACTGAAATCCCTTGAAAGGATTCCTTCAGTATTAAGGAAATTCCATGCCTGACAACACTGTGGTCGTCAGCTAGTAGTATTTTTTTCAATTCGGTTACCATGGGGATCGGTCAGTTTACCTGTCAAAAATACAATTATTTCGTTGAAAGGCAAAGAGTAAGAAAATTACTTATAAGCGCTTTATGCACAATCTTACCTTACAAGCCTTCTTTGACAATCATCTTATACCCTATTCCCCTAATGTTCACAATAGAAATGGCATCATCGTCCGCAAAATGCTTTCGTATCTTCGTAATAAAGACATCCATGCTTCTGGCATTAAAAAAAGTATCGTCGCCCCACAAGTCCTGAAGCACGCGCTGCCTTTGCAGCACATTGTTCTTGTTTAAGATCAATTGCAGGATCAATTCGTTTTCCAAATGCGTGAGTACTGTTTTTTTTTCACTGCTGCTCAGTTCCATGCTCGAATGGTCAAAAACATACTTGCCGATCTGGAACGTAGTCTGAGTCTGAGGCTCGCTCTTTGAAACCGTCACCCGATTCAGCAAAGCTTTCATGCGTATGATCAATTCTTCAATGCTAAAAGGCTTTTTTAGATAATCATTTCCCCCTATCTCAAACCCTTTTACCACATCTTCTGTCAAGGAACGGGCCGTTAGAAAAATCACCGGAATATTCGGGTCGGTCTTGCGGATCTCTTTTACAAACGAGTAGCCGTCCAGTCCGGGCATCATGATATCAACAATACAAATATCAAAGATCTTAGCTTTAAACACTTCCAAACCCTTTCTCCCGTCCAAAATCCATTGAACCGAAAAGCCGTTCTTGACCAGCATGTCATTCGTTATTTTGCCTAATGACTCTTCGTCTTCTAGATAAAGTACTTTTATAGTGTCCATATTATACAGGTAAGATGATTTCAAATGTGGTTCCCAGATTGTCTTTTGAATCGACCAATTCGATCGTACCACCATGAAGCGCAACCACATCCTTCACATAGCTCAAGCCAAGCCCATAGCCTTTTACTTTATACTGGTCGCCATTCGGAACTCGAAAATAAGAAGAAAATATCTGATTCTTGTACTTCAGGTCAATTCCGATTCCATTATCCGAAAAACGAATTGTTGTAAACTTGCCATCTTCTGCCGCCTCAATCAAGATTCGCGCATCCTCAGCAGAATATTTCAGCGAATTGTCGATCAGGTTCGTAAAGACATTCGTAAAATGCTCCTTGTCTACCGTAACAAAAATAGTATCAGGGATGGTTTCATACGCCACCACCGCTTTTTTTATGGCCAATTGCGGTTTTAAGTCCGATACGATACCCTCAACAAAATCACGAAGCTTTACCATCTGGAAATCCATCACCATCTTGCCCTTGCTCAATTTTGCATCGTTCAAGATCGATTCGGTCATGGCAGAAAGCCTTTTCAGGTCATTCCGCATCAAGCCGATGTATTCCCTTGCCGTTTCCTTGTCATCCAGAATATTATACGTAGTCAGCGCCTCGGTAGCCGCATATAGCGTAGCCAGCGGAGTCTTGAACTCGTGCGTCATATTGTGCGTGAAATTATCCTTCATCTCCATAAGCCTTCTTCGCTTGTCGATATTCTTCAGCAAGAAAATCACGGCGCTCACGCAAATCAAAAGATAGAGGAGCGACAGCAGTATCGACCCAAACATCTTGTATAAGATCACCTCCATAAGGTTCCTAAAATACAACTGGTAGGTTCTCCCCGAATCAATTTGGGAGACTATCTTTTGAGAATTGTTCTTCGTGTTTTTCCATTTATGCTGCGGAAAGACCAGCTTGTTTTTTCCTTTTTCAACCAACAATGAAAACTCCAATCCGGGATAAGAAGCATTCATCTCTTTTTTGATATCCAGATAATACGGCTTGATATCCATCTGAGCCGCATCGTTCTTTTCCATCATCTGGTTCAAGGCATCGGTAGCCTGGTTATCAAGAAGTTCATCTCCTTCATACGAAACCTTCACTTTTATATCTTCTCCTTTTAATGATTTCAAAACATCTGCCAATTTACTGCTGACATTATTCGACAAGCCAGAAGCTGCTCCAGTACCTGCAAGCGCATTTAGGTCTTTCTTTAATACCCGAGCCTGAAGGATATTTTCGGCTTCCTTGACAACTAAGATTTTTTGTTCTGCATACACAGAGTACAGCCAATACGCCTGAAAGGTCGCTATCAAGGCAATCGCAATGCCCGCATACAGCCGTATGACCCCATTGCTTATGTTAACTCTTGGTTTTCTCATAAAACAAAAATAGATAAATAATAAAGATATCGTTTCCACTTAACACTAAATAACAGTATGCAACACCAGATAACTCTTTGACGTTCAGATGCGCTATACATTTGTACTATCAATTTGTCACAACAACCAAAAAGGTACAGACAAAAGCATATCAAATAAACAATAACCATAAAATACTACAACATGAAAATCAAGACTACACTCATCAGCTTAGTACTGCTCCTTGCTACAGGAGTACAAGCCGAAGCCCAAAACGCAGCCAGCTCAAAAACACAATATGCTGCTACTGGCGACAGAAAAATTGCCTACCGCTCTATCGGGAAAGGAACCCCGATCATTCTCGTAAACCGTTTCAGAGGAACATTAGACACTTGGGATCCTTTATTCTTAGACAAGCTGGCAGAAAATTACAATGTCATTACGTTCGATTATACTGGAATCGGTTCTTCAACAGGAACGCTTCCTACGGATATCCCGACCGTAGCAAAAGACATCAAAGACCTGTCCGATGCCTTGAAGCTTAAAAAAATCATAGTCCTAGGCTGGTCGTATGGCGGATTGGTAGCTCAGGCAGCCACGTTCCAATATCCCGAACTGGTTACGCATTCTATCTTAGTCGGCACAAACCCTCCCGGAAAAAACGAAATCCCCCTAGAACAAGTCTTCTTTGACCGGGCACTTAAACCGATCAACAGCTTTGATGACGAAATCGTCCTGTTCTTCGAGCCCAAATCCGAAAGCAGCAAAAAAGCCGCCCAGCTGTCGCACGACAGGATCTATAAAAGAATCGACGTTTCTAAAATTCCAGCCACACAAGAGGTCTTCGAACGCTATTTCAAAGGAGGCGCCGGATTTAGAGAAGACAAGCAAAACTTTAGGGAGCAATTGCAAACCACGCAGACCCCAATTCTGGTCATCTCAGGCGACCACGATATCAGCTTTGCCGTAGAAAACTGGTTCGCATTGCTTAGGGAATTGCCGACTACGCAAATGATTGTCTTCCCGCACACCGGACACGCACCACAGCACCAATACCCAGAACTCACCGCAAACTACATACACAATTTTATAACACTCAATAAATAATAATTAATCAATTTAAAACCACCTTTATTATGAAAACAACAACTTTTTTAAGACCAGCTACCGGATTGTTATTCTTGACTATCCTTACAGCATCCTGCTCAGAGAACCCAAAAATCAGCGTAAGAACAGGAGACGAAGCACAAGAAACAGCTTCAGAAGACGTAGAAATCCAAGACTATGCCACCGACCCAAACATCGACAGGGGCACCAAAGAATTCTTAAAAGTATTGAACTCCGGCGGAACACCCCTAGAAAAACTATCCAAAGAAGACGCTAGAAAAGTTTTAGTAAACGCCCAAGCAGGCGTCAAGGTAGACGTTTCGGGAATCGAAGAATCAGAAAAAACGATTACGAGCGACGGCCTTACCGTAAAACTAAACATCGTACGTCCGCAAGGCAAGACCGGAAAGCTACCTGCCTTTATGTTCATCCACGGCGGCGGATGGATACTCGGAGATTACCCAACACACAAACGATTCGTAAGGGATCTAGTAGTAGCTTCAGGATATACGGCCGTTTTTGTAAACTACACCCCATCGCCAGAAGCTAAATACCCTACCGCCATCAATGAAATATATGCCGCTACCAAATGGGTAGCCGAGCACGGAGATGAAATCAACGTAGACGGAAAAAGGCTTGCCATGGTCGGAAACAGTGCTGGCGGCAACATGGCAGCAGCCGTGACCCTGATGGCAAAAGAGAAAAACGGACCTGAAATCAAATCGCAAGTACTCTTCTGGCCCGTGGCAGACACTAATTTTGAGACAACATCGTATAAAAAATTTGGGAAAGACCGCTTCCTAACCTCTTCTGTAATGCAATGGATGTTTGACCAATACACTACAGATGCCGAGGCCCGCAAGAGCATCTATATCTCTCCGGCAAGTGCAGACGCGAAACACTTTAAGGGACTTCCTCCAACACTGATCCAAGTAGCAGAAAACGATATCCTGCGTGACGAAGGAGAAGCCTACGGAAGAAAACTAGACGAAGCCGGAGTGCAAGTAACCACCGTTCGCTATGACGGCATGATTCACGACTTCGGGCTACTTAATGCCTTAGCCGAACTGCCTACTACAAAATCACTATTCGTTCATGCCGGAGCCGAACTCCAAAAACACCTAAAATAATCCAAACAACGGCATGGCATCGAACCCCGATGTCCTGCCTATCCAAAACAAGAAATATTAAATTAAAATCATATTACAATGGAAAATATCAAATCAAAAACAGTCGTATTTATTACCGGTGCCTTCGTTAGCCATACCGGATGGGACCAATGGAGAGCCTATTTTGAAAGCAAAGGCTATACCACCCTAGCGCCAGCCTGGCCGCAAAAAGATGCCCCAGCCTCAACCCTAAGAGACAGGCAGCCCAACGATACTGGATTGGCCAACCTAAGATATGCCGAAGTGCTTGACCATTATGCCAAGATCATCCAAGAACTGCCAGAAAAGCCTATCCTGATCGGACATTCGCTAGGCGGATTGACAGCCCAGCTATTATTGCAGCGCGGCATCGCAGCGGCAGCAGTAGCCATCCACTCCGCACCACCGCAAGGCGTACTCTCTTTTGAATTCTCTTTCTTAAAATCATTGTGGAAACCGCTAGGGCCGTTCAGCTCTACCAAAAAAACACACCTGATGAGCTTTAAGGAATGGCAATATGCCTTTACCAATGGACTATCCTATGCCGTACAGAAAGATGCCTACGAAAAGAACACGATTCCAGAATCCAGAACCGTATTGAGAGATACCCTGACCAGCGTTTCCAGAATCGATTTCAGCAAGCCTCATGCCCCGCTTCTTTTTATTTCTGGCAACAAAGACCACATCATGCCCGCATCGCTAAACTACAAGAACTATAAGAAATACAAGAACAACGGCTCGGTTACGAACTATAAGGAATTTGAAGGAAAGAACCACTTTGTGCTCGGACTCCCTACCTGGAAAGAAGAAGCAGACTACGCGCTTAACTGGATCCAAAAGAACTAAGCTTCAGAACCTCAGCCTTTCAAGCAAAAGGCTTTCCTAAAAATAAAAGTTAAATGAGTTGCTTAATTATACCGATTGGTATATTTTTGCGACTCATTTATAGTTTCAAGAATATGAAAAATGTATATATCGCACTAGCTAAGAGAACGCCCATCGGAGGCTTTCTCGGCACACTTTCTCATCTGTCTGCCATAGAATTGGGAACGCTTGCCATTGAAAACGTACTGCAAGAATCCAACATCCCAGCCGATGCGGTCGACTCTGTCTATATGGGCAATGTATTGAGCGCCAATCTCGGACAATCTCCAGCCCGACAGGCCTCTAAATTTGCCGGAATTGCAGATGAAACCGATGCTACCACCATCAATAAAGTATGTGCCTCTGGCATGAAAGCCGTCATGCTCGGAGCCCAGCAGATACAGCTTGGCATCGATACTGTCGTAGTTGCGGGCGGCATGGAAAGCATGAGCAATACGCCCCATTACATACAACAGCGCAAAGGCAACAAGATGGGACACGGACTGTTGGTCGACGGACTGCTGAAAGACGGCCTGACCGATGTCTATAATAACTTTCATATGGGAAATGCGGCAGAAATCTGTGCCCGCGAATACGGCCTGACCCGCGAAGCGCAAGATGCCTTTGCTGTGGCTTCTTATGAAAAGGCCGCAAATGCAACCAAAAACAGCAAGTTCAAAAACGAGATCATTCCAATTTCTGTGGCCCAAAAGAACGGCACGACCCTAATTTCTGAAGACGAGGATATTTTTAAGATCATCCCCGAAAAAGTACCGACCCTAAAACCGTCGTTTGAAGAAGGCGGCACTATCACTGCGGCTAATGCCAGCAACCTGAATGACGGCGCTGCAGCGCTGCTGCTTGTTTCTGAAGAAGCTTTAGAAAAATACGGCCTTACTCCGCTAGCCAAGATTATCGGCTATGCAGATGCGGCACAGGCTCCAGAATGGTTTACCACCTCCCCTTCTATTGCCATCCCAAAAGCCCTGAAACAAGCAGGTCTTGCGCTGGAAGCTATTGATTATTTTGAGATCAATGAAGCCTATTCAGCAGTTATTTTAGCCAACCAGAAAATCTTAGGCATTGCCCCTGAAAAAGTCAATGTATATGGCGGCGGCGTTGCCATGGGACATCCTATCGGAGCCTCTGGTGCCAGGATTATTGCCACCCTTATTTCTGTACTGCACCAAGAAAACGGAAAATTTGGCGTAGCAGCCATCTGTAATGGCGGCGGCGGCGCATCGGCTATCGTGCTCGAAAAAATATAAGGCGGATTTTCAAGCAATAGAGCCCGAAATAGAATCAAGAACTTTTGAGCAGGGATAAGGCAATACACTAGCATTGTCTTATTCCTGCTCAAACTTTTTCAACGTTCCGTCGGTGCCAAACTCAATAGCATAACGCTCGCGGCTGCCGTTGATGCTCGACGGAAACCAGCGCATGCGGTTGTCCCAAACCGAAACATACACGCTTGTCGTCGGCTTTGCCCCTTCCACCTGCGCCGCCTTTTCATTATACGTCTTGGCAATAGCGGCCACGGTAGCAAAGCGCACGCTGCTTAGCGGAACCATCCTGCTCTGTATATTATCTCTTACCGATAACAGCTTCGGGCTCGGCTCTGACCATTGCCCTTTTTTATATTCATAGCTGTCTACATACTTCGGATTCTCAGGGTGCTGGAGCATCACATGGATGCTGCCGTCGTTATAAAAATGAATCGTGGCATAAATAAAGATATCCTTTCCCGCATACTGCGGCAGCTTCTTTAATGCCGCTTCCGCCTCATTTAACTCGCCCTCATCCGTCAGGAAATTAATATCCCTGCCCTCTTTATGATGCACTGTATGAGTCGTCGTATGCGTTTCTACCATAGTAGTCACCTGCTGCTCGATCTGCTTTATCTGCTCTTCAACAGCCGCCTCATACGGACTTAAATCTGGCGGCACTGCGGCTGGCGGCACCACCGTTTCTTTAACGGCAGGATGAAAAGTATCTTCGATGCTTTTTGAAAACTGCTGGCAGCCCACACAAAAGGAGCCGCACAAGAGTAAGGTTAATGCTTTTTTCATACTGTCTAGCTTATTTCTTCCAGATCCGCCTCAAACGCAATACGGTCTGGATGGTCCTTGAGATAAAAAATGACTGCCGTTTCCTGCTTGACGCTGTTTAGGTCGAGCAGGTCGACGATTTTTTTGATTTCTGCCCTCCGGGTCCGTTTCAGGTGGTCGGTAAATTCTAGCTGGAAGCGTACCATCGGCTGCTCGTTGATGTACGTTCCGGTCTGGCTTGCACTGATAAGCCTTGCGGTAGTGCGTATGCCCTTGTACTTGATCAGCACCGCCTCGTCTAGCCTTTTGCCGCCGATGCGGTTAAAAATCAGCCGCACCAAGCCCCTGTAAAACAAAAGCACGGCCGGACAGATAATCAGGGGATGCCAGAACGCCATAAAGCGCCAGCCCATCCCTATATTTTCTGTCTGATACGAATAGACGTAATACCCAACCACCAAGACGACTACTGCGATCCAGCCCAAAAACACAAGCAGAATGCCCAGCGGACGTATCGTGGCCTCTGAACTGGCAAATGTAAAATACGGAACGTGCTTTATCTCCCTATCAATGAGCACCTCTACCTTTTTGCCTGCTTCAAAACGGCGCTCCGATGGCCTTGCATCGTTTACAACCGTCTTTTGTATGATTTCAGAATCTGCCAGGTTCTTGAATGCCAGACGAAGCTCGTAGGTACCGTACCGGCTGCCGTCTTTAGAAATCTTTACGGCCGACCTGATTTCTGCCAGCCGCCGTATTCCATGCGCTTTCAAGCGCTCGATATTCCGTTTTGCAATAAAATTAGACAGTACCCATTTCTTAAAATAGCCGGCCAGAAGCAGCAGCCACAAGACAACAGATACGGCCAAAAGGCCCAATGCCACCCACGGACTTGTACTGCCCAGCTCAGGCGGGTCTTCGCTCTTGATGTTGTAATACAAGAGCATCGGGAAAGGAATAGCGTAGAACAGCATGAACAGTATCCAAAATAATCCAAAACCTCGTCTCATTTCTATTGCGTTTTAGTAGTTGTTTTGCGTCATCCGTAGTACCGAATTATGCATTTCTGACAAAATCCAAGATAGGTCCCAATACTTCCTCTATATAAGCTACTTCCCTCTCGCGGCTCTTTTTGCTGTCGGTAAAAGTATCGCTGATGCTATAGTTCTTTAAGAACTGTTTCCCTTTCCTGCCGATGACATAGTGCATGGCACCACATTCCCAAGAATTGATGATAAGCATTTCCTCAAATCCCATCAGCCGTTTCTTATAAAACGGCGCATTGATCTTATAGATGCTGGCCGTCTCCTTATCAAACAAGAACGTTACGTTTAGGTGGAACAGAAAATCATATAAGGCATACACCACCATGCAACCGCCAAGCACATAGCCTACGCATTGCAAGTCATAGCCGATTATAGCTCTTAGAAAAGGCAGGCTGCCAAACAGCAGCAAAGCCAAAAGGCCGAACAGCCGTATCTTGCCCTTATAGCCAAAATAAGGCTTTATGCTGAGCTGGGAAGGCGTCAGTGTTAGTTGGTATCGATTCATATACTGTAGATGTATAGCACGTTTCTATGCTGTATCAAGCAATCATTTAGTATCGGTAGACTCAAAGTCGGAGATTTCAGAATACTTGGTCTTGGTAACCACATTGCCTTTCAAATCCATCAAGCCCTGCTGCTGCGCGTCATAGCCTTCGCAACTGCTGCACGGCTCGCCAAATCGGACCAATCCGAATTGGTACGCCAAAAATTTGGTATCCTGATGCTTGGCAAGGTCGATTGTTATTTTGGCCGTCGAGCCCGCAAAAGCTACAGGCTCTCCATAGCCATTGGTCTCAACAAACAAGCCGTTGCCTAAATCCAAAAGATGGGCATCCGTAAAAGATCCCAGCGTTTTTCCTTTAGTCGTGATTCTTCTCATCTGAGAATTGTCTAAGGGGACTGCCCAAAGCTGGCTGCCGTCAATCAGCCTCAAGTACTTCCAATTGAAATCCAATACAAAAGTCCCTTTGGTGTTGATCAGCCCATAACGCGACCAGCCGTCATCCGTATCATCAATTTCTGATACGACCGCCATGCCATAGCGGAACTGTTCTGCGGTAGCAAACTGCGGCTTGATGACTTCCTTCCCTAGGGTATTGATATAGCCATACGCCGGATATGCCTCTCTTAAATCTGCTGTCGATTTGTAGACCATGACTTTAGCCAGGCCGTCAGTAAAGTCCCAAATCTCGTCATATACAGGAGGCGTCAGTATCTTTCCTTCCGTAGTAATTATTCCGTATCGTACCGCGGCATAGGGTTCTAACTTAGATAGGGAATACATTGCCAGTCCTTCCGAAAAATCAGATTCGATATCATAATCGGCAGCAGTAACCCTTTCCCCTTTTTTATTGATGGCCCAGCAGGCCATGCCTTTCCTATTCGTATTCTGGTCCTTCTTTTCAAACACTCTGGCATGTCCGCTTTTAAAAGAACGAGCGCTCTCGTATTGGAACCCGATGACCTCTTCGCCTTGGGTATTGATATAGCCGTAACGTCCTTTTTTTTGGACTGCGGCATATCCTTCCGAGAAAGCCTCGGCCTTTTCATATACGGCCGGAATTATAATCTTGCCCGTCGTATCGATATAGCCCCAACGGCCTTTGATTTCTACAGCTGCCCTGCCCTCGCTGAACGGCAAGGCTTTGTCAAACTGAACCGGAATGGCCAATACGCCAACAGAATTGCAGTAGCCCCATTGGCCGTCGGCATTGCCTGCACCCTGCTCTCCTGCAGGCGGCCCCAATTGGATATAGATAGAAGAGTTTTTGATTGAATCGGATGCCTTTCCAGGGTCGACAGCTAGTTTCGGCATGGGCGGCTCGATGAGCGCAGGATTTGATTTTCCGATATTGACCGGAATGAGATTATCCCCCCAAGTACCGCTGTCGTCAATACTACCATAGGCGCCCACATCATCATAAATAACGGGAACGACTTCTTTGCCAGATGTATTAATATAGCCATATTTATCATTCAGCCGGACTTGCGCCAGATATTTTTTTTCTTGCGCAGACCCGAGAGCATGAAAGGCGATCGCTACTAAAAACAGTTTCAACTTCATCATGACACCTAATTAAAAGAGTTATACCAAGTTCAATACGACAAGCCCACTATCGGGCATCAAAACCCATAATGCTGCTGGTTTCGTTGATAGCGTCCTGTACAGGCCGTGTGCTGAACAATCCGACCACTATCGGCACCCGCTTCTCACGGCCTTCTTGATTGAAGATGAAGAAAGCAGTACTGTCCATGGTGAGAAAGAGGTACTTTCCGGTAAGCACATAAAACTGCTCAAAATCATCATAGCGGTAGACCGCTTCGGCATTCAGCAGGTTATTTTTGTGGGTAATCGTCCTTGCCGTTGTGTCGATGACCAGCCTTTTTGTCGTTTTTAACAAATTGACCAAGGCAAAAAACACAAAAATCAGGGCGCCCCAGAGACCGATTTTCTTCTCTGGAGGCACTATAAAATAAACCGCAATGCCTATTGCCAAGCATGCGATAGCACGCACAATAGCGATAGGCCTGCTTATCTTCAGGTGGAAACGGTTTCCTTCTTGTATAAAATACTTGTAGTTGCTCATTCCGATTATTTTTAGTCCCTGCTGCCCTAAAAAGGGCAGCCCAAGACAGTTATTCTCTTCGTTCTGCGTTTCCTGCCGGAGCACGAATTAGCCTATAAAAGCAAATTTATCCTCGAACATCTTGCCAAATACGGGAATTGGCTTTTCAGCACCGTTGGCTGCGTTGATGATTCCTAAGATCCAGAACACCAAGAAAACCAGTCCGATAAGCCCTAGAAATGATAAGGCTGGAACGACCGAAGCCACGATTCGCAACACGATATTAAAAGCAATGCTCACTAATGCCAGTCCTAGCGCCTGACGCAGGTGGTATTTTAGCAGCGAATCTGCCTTGTCTTTGCCGACCAGGTAGGCAATCAGCCAGCCCACGATAGTAATGTAAGAAACGATAGATAATGTCTTGTTGTCCATAACAATGTAAGATTAGGTTATCAGCACTATTGCTATTACAAATATCCGCAACATGATACGCTGTTTCCAATCCTTGCTATCCTACAAACCATCTACCGTATTCTAAAGAGCGTCTACAATACGACTACAACAGTAAAAAAATACTGATTTTCAGCACTTTTGCAACTGATGCTACTACTGTAGTACATCGATTTTTATATGGGTTCTTGACAATTTTTCCTTACATTTAATCTTATGAAATGCATCCGAAACAAATTTTTTATAGCGCTCTGTCTCTGCCTGCCTTTTGGCAGCACGGCACAAACCACACGCACAGACAGCCTGCTGGCGGTCGTTACCAACTCTGCACTCCACGAAAAAGAAAAGCCTGCCTTATTGAACCAGCTTGCCGAAGCCTACCGCATCGAGAGAAAGTATGCTGCAGCAGAAGCCAAAGCAAAACAAGGCATCGCTATTGCGTTGCGTTATAAAGACTATACCGAAGCCGCAAAAGCCTATACACTGCTCACCGTCATCAAAGCCAACGACCAGCAATTTGCTGCGCTAAAAAAAAATAGCGATTCTGCTTTTATGCTCGCCCAGAAAGCCAGAAATCCTATAGCGATGGCGTATGGTTATTATGCGCAGGCCTTCCTGTATAAGATGCTCGAAGATCCAGAAAACCGGATGAAGTTCTGCCAGCTCGGCCTAAAAGAACTCGAAAAGGCGCCAGACCCTTATATAGCCGCCAAATTATATTACCAGCTGTATGTCATCCATTCTGATTGGGACAATATTCCCAAGGTAAACGCCTATGCCCACAAGGCTGTCGAAAACGCCCTGCAGACCAAAGACTACAACCTGCTCAGCAATTGCTATACTGCGCTGTCGGTAGCCCACGAATACAACTACAAAACAGCGAAGAACGAGACAGCGCTTGACAGTGTCTTATACTACCTGAAAAAGTCGGAAACGCTCTACCATAGCTATCCAAAACAAGTAGCCAATTATACCTATGCGATCACCTGCATCAATATTGCCAGCGCTTACCTCAAATACTTTCCGGCTGCCGACAAGACCGCAGAAGCGCAGGCCATCCGATATGCCCAAGCCGCAAAAAACATCGTGAAAAATATGGGCAATACCCAAGAAGTCACCGCCAGCAGCCTAGGCATACTGAGCGAATATGCCGCGCGTAAAGGAAACTATACACAGGCAGAAGCCTACCTTTTGGAAGCCTATAACCTTATGAAGGCCGAAGAGCATCCCTATTATTATACGCTGATCAGCGTAGTACATTCCCTATCTGCCCTCTATAAAAAACAGGGCGATTTTAAAAGAGCACTCGCCTATCAAGAAGAAGTAACCGAGTACACCATTAAAAATTTCGCGCAGAAACAAGACATGGCTGCCCAAAAGCTGGAAGTACAATTTGAGACCGAAAAGAAAAACAACGAAGTACGCCTATTGAAAGAGCGTGAGGAAAGCCGCAGGCGCCAAGGCTTTTTGTATGCGTGTATCGCGATTGCCTCTTCGCTAGGACTGCTGTTTATGTTCCGCTCTTATCATTTTAAATTGCGCCTGTCGTTGCAGCGCGAAAAGCAGCTAAAATTAGAAAAGCAGGAATCTGAAATACAGGTGTTGCTGGAAAAAGAAGAGCAGGCTCGCCTAAAAGCAGAACAGCAGTTGCTGGAAACCCAGCAGCAGCAGCTCCAGAAAGAAGTCATGGCCAACGTATTGCAGTTGGAACACAAAAACCGCATGCTCTCTGACATCAAGGACAAGCTGGCCGATGGCGATCCCGTAAACATGCAGAAGCTGCTGAAAGAAGAAATGATACTGGACAAGGATTTTGAAGATGCCAAGCTCCGTATCCAACAAGTGCATCCTGATTTTTTCAGCCTTATCAATGAAAAGGCACACAAAAAGCTTACGCTGCTCGACATGAAACTCTGCGCCTACCTCTACCTCAAGATGGACAACCGACAGATTTCGCAGCTCATGCATATCGAGCCAAAAAGCGTGCGTATGAGCCGCTACCGAATCAAGCAAAAATTAGGTCTTCAAAAGGAAGAAGATCTCAATCTTTTCTTGCAAGAATTAGGACGCTAGATTTTTAAAATCTGGTCTTGAAAAAAATAAAAATTTATTCGTTTTTTGTCAATTTCTGTAAGATAATACATATTTTTTTGCTTTGTTTTTTAGGAGGTTTTGTTCGGGTTTCGTTCGGGTCTCGTTCGGGTTTTCTTCGGGAAAATTTCGCAAAAAAACTTTTTTACCGAACAAGAGTGCAAGAAGACCCGAAGCAAGGTCGAAAAAAAGACTTTTTGAGGCTTATTTTTATCTTTTTTTATGCCGATTAAAAGAAGCCTTACTCTTGTATAAAAAAGTACGATTTATATAAAAATTCTCGACAACGTGAAGTATCTTGCAACCAATTAAAAATACCAACCCGCAAGCCTGACCTGATGACAAAAAATACCGAAACAGCCATCAAGACGACCTATTTTAGCATTATAGGAAACACGGCCTTGGCGCTCATAAAAGGGCTGGCCGGGTATTTTGGGAATTCGTATGCCTTGATAGCAGACGCGATAGAATCGACGGCTGATATCTTTTCGTCTTTCTTGGTCTTGTTTGGATTAAAGTATTCAAGCCGTCCTGCCGATGAGAACCATCCGTATGGACACGGCCGTGCGGAGCCGCTGATTACTTTTTTGGTCGTTGGCTTCTTGATTACCTCTGCTACTATCATTGCCTATGAAAGCATCGTCAACATAGGAAATCCGCATGACCTGCCAAAGCCGTATACGCTGATTGTCTTGGGGGCGATAATCATCTGGAAAGAGATTTCATTCCGCCTGGTCATGAAAAAAAGCAAGGAGACTAACAGTTCTTCGCTAAAGGCCGACGCATGGCACCACAGGAGCGATGCCATCACTTCGGTAGCCGCATTTATAGGAATCTCGATTGCCTTGTTCTTTGGAAAAGGATATGAGTCTGCCGACGATTGGGCGGCGCTGCTGGCATCGGTACTGATACTTTATAACAGCTACCTGATCTTTAGGCCTGCACTGGGCGAGATCATGGACGAGCACCTGTATGATGACCTGGTACTAGAAATCAGAAAGGTTTCGGTCACCTCAAACGGAATTCTTGGGACAGAAAAGTGCTATATCCGCAAAGCGGGCATGAAGTATCATGTAGACCTGCACGCGATTGTAGATGCTACCATTACCGTAAAAGAAGGGCATGACCTCGCCCACCAGCTGATCGATACGCTGCATCGGGAAATCCCGCAGCTGGGCTATATCCTGATTCATATTGAACCGAATAGTTAAAAAAAGGAGCTGCGATGGCAGCTCCCTTTTTTTATAACCAATTTGATAAAAACAACATCTAGATGATGTTTTCGAGTTCTATTTCGTTTACGCTAAAAACGAGCGCCTTGGCTTGCAATAGAAAATCTTCGATTTCGATTTCTTGTGTGCGTATCTGGCAGAACAAGGCCGCGTACTCATCATGAAGCTCTCCTCTCTTGTCTTCGTTAAGGCTGTCGTATCGTTCCAGATTCGTGCCCAAGATGATGAAATCGATGATAAACGGCACGTCAAAATTGTTGTCCGTATCGGTCAGCTTGTGCGTTATGCTCGAGAAGTGTTCCAGCTTCTGCTGGGCAGCATAATACCTTTCTAATTGGGTGTCATTAAAATGCCTGCCGTTCAAGACACAGTCTATGATCTCATAAAAAATCTCGGTTTCTATATGCAGATCCGATTTTAGGTCTCTGTATAGCTTATTGATCCAAGTAATAGAATTAATCACGTTCAGTACCTCGACAGAATATCCGAACTTCTCTACATCGCTAAAATATTGGAAATGTTTCGTATCCAAGATCATAAACGGACTGTGCTCCTCAAGGTTAAAATCCTTGTTTTCTTTTAGGTCTTCTTTTTTAATTATCATCTTTTCCTTTTTAACTATTTATTATTTATTCAACTACCAGTTCCCAATTATTGCCTTCTTGATCTTTGGCTGCCAGCCGATCCTTTCCTATCCATTCGACATCGACCTCAATCTCATTGCCCATATCGTCTTCGATGGCACCTTTTCCATGCTTTCCTTCAATATCGGCATAGCCTGTTACCATGTTGCCCTCTTTGTCTGAACCGACTACGTCATAGTGCGATTCGTAGTCTGCTGAGTCAGCAGTATGCGGCACTTCTTGGTGTTGGGAAATAATATAGCAGATGATGGAATCTTTGGAAAGATGCTCATGGTCTTTGAGCTCTGATAAATCAAGGTTATTGTAGGTAACGATGTGCTTCTCTTCTTCGCAGCCCCAAAGGACAAACAGCAGCAGGGCCATATACACAAGAGCGCAAGGGGGATTCTTGATCATATATTAGTGTCATTAGATTATAACATGCCGATCATTTAAGAACTCCAGCAGCCTGATTTCATTACGTGGTAGATGATGAAATTGAATGCGGATCACTATCCAAAAAAATATGCGAAAAAGCAGATAAGGATATATCGTTGGCTTTCCTTTCAAATATAAAAAGGACGAAAAGGCTTTCCTTACGGTTTTCCGTAATGGGCGCGAAAAGTTTGAAAAAAATTAAAAAGAATTCTTTTTGGCAAGAAAAAAGCTTCGCGAAAGAGCCGATTTTATTTTCTTGTCCTAGTTCAATGTCCGCGTTTTAGAACTGCCGTAAATTTGTACTATAAATTAACAAGCATATCTAATCAAACACATAAAACACATGGAAAATAAAATTTTAGGCATACATCATATTACGGCGATTGCCGGAGATGCCAAACGTAACTTTGATTTTTATTCTAAAGTCTTGGGATTGCGATTCATCAAAAAGACGGTCAACTTTGACGATCCTGGCACGTATCACTTTTATTTTGGCGATGAAGTGGGAAGCGCGGGAACGATACTTACTTTTTTCCCTTGGGGCGAAGGCATACAGCAAGGTCGAAAAGGTTCTGGAATGGCTACCGAAATCGGCTATTCTGTACCCGAAGGAAGCTTGGATTTTTGGGTGAAGCGTTTTGAAGAGTACAATGTGATCTACAATAAGCCGTCTGTAAAATTCGGAGAAAAGTATCTTACTTTCTTAGATCCCGACGGATTGAAATTGGAATTGATCGAATCTAAAACGCCAGACCACAGAAAGGCATGGGAAACGGATGAAGTGAAGGCAGACGTTGCTACAAAGGGCTTTCACCATATTACCTTGACCTTGAACAGCATCAAGCCTACGGCCGCCATCCTTACCGAAGTGTTTGATTATAAGCTGATCGAGCAGGAAGCAAACCGCTACCGCTATGCTACGGATGCTGTTGAAGGCGCCGCAATCGTGGACTTGGTAGAATTAGCCGACGAGAAAAGAGGCCATGTAGCCAACGGAAGCGTGCATCATGTAGCGTTTAGGGTTAAAAACGATGAGATCTTGATGCATTTCCGCGACAAGATCGAAAAGCGAGGGTTAAGCATCACGCCGCAGATCGACAGGCAGTATTTCCATTCGCTCTACTTCAGGGAACCAGGAGGGGTACTGTTTGAAATCGCGACAGACAACCCAGGGTTTACCATTGACGAGACATTAGAAAACCTAGGAAAAGATTTGAAACTGCCGCCGCAGTATGAATCACGCCGCGACCAGATTGAAGCACATTTAGTAAAAATAAATTAAGAAACTATGGATTTTCAGCCTTTGCACTATATATACAGGCCGTCACAGAACCCGCAAGCGGCAACGCTGCTGCTTTTGCATGGTACGGGCGGCAACGAGCACGACTTGATTCCGATAGCGGAAAGCTTGGGTACCGATTTTAATATCTTGAGCCTTCGAGGCAATGTATTGGAAAACGGCATGCCGCGTTTTTTCAGGAGGCTCGGGATGGGCATCTTTGATGAGAAAGACTTGGAATTCAGGACGCACGAAATGATTGCTTTTATAAAGGAAATTTCGGAGAAAGAGGGTTTTGATCTTTCTAAGATTATCGCGCTCGGCTATTCGAACGGGGCTAATATTGCAGGCGCTTCGTTGTTCTTGGAGCCTGATTTTTTAGCCGGAGCTATTCTTTTTAGGCCTATGCTGCCTTTTAAAGACACCCTTCCTGCAGCTGCGAAAAGCAGGGTACCTGTCTTTTTGAGTTCTGGAAAAAACGACCCTACGGTAGACCCAAATGCTACAGAAAATTATCTGGCGGTATTGACCAAAGCAGGATTTGACACTGCACATTTTGAATTGAACACGAGCCACAATCTTACGCAGCAGGATCTGGATCTTGCTGCAGAATGGCTCGGCAAGCACTTTAACTAATGGAAGATTTTGTGATTACGCGCCTTTATGCTGATGAAAAGGGCGAAAGCCGATTTGAAGACGTCAGCATCCCCTTGCAAGAAAAGGGAACGATCGGCTTTTTATCGGAAGCAGAGAAAGCGGGAACGCTAGTATTCCGTAAAGTAGCGGCAAGCTATGATTATGATTTCCATACAGCTCCAGCCAGGCAGTATATCGTGCTGTTGGACGGGAGCATTGAAATTGAGACTTCGCTTGGCGACAAGCGAGTTTTTGAATCGGGACAGGTGCTTTTGGTTGAAGATGTTACTGGAAAAGGACACAAGACTAAAAACCTGATGCCTCAGATTAGGTCTTCTTTATTTATAACACTGGACTAACGCAAAGTGCCTATTGTTTCCGCTCTTGGAAACAATAGGCACTTTTGTATAAGGTAGAAAGGCTTACCTGCCTGTAATTTTCTTTCTGTGCTGGATTCCCCAGTCTCTCATTTCTGCGATGACCCTTGAAAGCGTGCCGCTATACCCTGTCAAGGCATATTCGATCTTGACCGGAGTTGTCGGATACACCGTGCGCGTTATAAATTCGTTGGCTTCTAGATCTCTTAATTCTTTTGAGAGCAATTTCGGCGTTATTCCCGTTATCATTCTTTCCAGCTCGTTGAATCTTTTAGGGCCGGAGTCTAGAGCAATAATGATAGGAAGCTTCCACTTTCCGTTAAGGACATCTAAAGTATCCCTCACGGCCATAAGGCTTTTGGTACAGGTTTCCGGGGTATGTTCTATTTCCATAAGTTGCTGTTTGTCTGTTACTATCCCAAAAGATAGTACTATCCTTTAGGATACTGCTATCTTTTGCATAGCAAAGATAAATAACTTTGGCCTCATAGAAATAGAAAAAAAATGAAAAAAATACTGCACATTATTTCGAGCCCGAGAGGCGACGCATCTATGAGCATAAAGCTCGGCAATGCGATTATTGAAAAACTACAAGCTGCTTATCCAGACAGCCAAGTCAAGGAGCATGATCTTCTAAAAGACCGGTTCCCGCATCTTGATGAAATGCACATCGCTTCCTTTTTTACGCCTGAAGAAAACAGGTCGGCTCAAAACAAGGAAGCCATACGCCCTTCTGACGAAGCCATTCAGGAAATCACCGACGCTGACATCATTGTCATTGGCACGCCGCTTTTTAATTTCGGAATTCCTTCGAGCTTAAAGGCATGGATCGACCATATTGCCAGAGCCGGAGTGACTTTCAAGTATGATGAAAACGGTCCCGAAGGCCTGGTAAAAGACAAAAAAGTGTATGTCGCGATGGCATCTGGAGGCATCTATTCTGATGGTCCGATGGCATCGTATGACTTTGCTGTTCCGTATCTGAGGTCTGCTTTGGGCTTTTTGGGCATGACCGATATTACGGTCTATCGCGTAGAAGGGACTATGATTCCGACTATTCAAGATACGGCTCTTGAGAAGGCAGTCGATGGTATTCTAATAAGCTAACTGGACAATCAGGCTTTTAAAGAAAAAGAACGGCTTTTGGCCGTTCTTTTTAATTTTGATTGATTCTTGAAACGGCAGCGTTATTTTATGACCATTGGCAGGAAATCTTCTACGCTGTCATAGCCTTCATTTTTGAGTTTTTTCTTTAGCCTCATCTTCCCCACCCTAACGCTTTGGGGTGAAATGCCTAATATTTTCGCCATTTCTTTTCCTGATAGGTCCAGATAAAGCAAGACAATCAGGCGAATTTCTGCTTCTGTCAGCGTTATTTTAAATTGCTTGATTCGGGAGAAAAAAGCGGGATATATGGATTTGAACTTGATCTTGAATGTTTCCCAGTCTTCTTCTGTCAATATTTTTTGTTCTAGCAATTGGGCTACTTCTGAGTCGTTTTTGCTGTCTGGCTGCAGTCCTTTTGAGACTTCTTCTTGAAGCTTGCTGATGGCGACACTTTTCTTGGTCAGATCGATTATGTAGGCTTTTAGTTCTTGTTCTTTTACGTCTAGTATTTTTTTAGAGTTAGAAAGCTCCATTTCCAGCTTTCTTTTATTGTATCGGATTTTTGAGAGGTATCTATAGACAAAAAAAGCTACGATAAGCAGCACGATTATGATTCCCGTTCCGATAAACCATATCCTGTTTTCTGCTAGTTCTTGTTCTTTTTCAAGATTTCTAATCTGAAGGTTCTTGACCTCGCTCCCCATGTCGGCTTGGTATCTGGCTAATATATTGGATTGATTGGCAACGAGTATGGCTTTGTTCAAGTCGTTGTAAATTTTAAAGTATTTTAAGGCTGAATCGGGCTGGTGGAAGTGCTCGTAAACTTCGGACATCTTTTGGTAGGCTTCTGTGATATGCACCTTGCTTTGGATCTCCAGGCTTAACTTGAGGCTTTTTTGCACGGCATCAAGCGATTGTTTTTCTGCCCCTTGTCGGAGATAGATATCGGAAAGATTGTAATAGCTCGCCGCAGCACCGTCTTTGTAATTTACTTTCTTGTAGTTCTCCAAAGCCCTCAAGTAATATACTCTGGCTGAGTCTATCATTCCTTTGTTCTTGAATATCTGCCCTTGATTGTTGAGCGCAATGGCCAAGTCTCTATAATATCCGTACGTTTTAAAAATCTCGATCGCCTTGTTGTTGTGAAAGAATGCTTTTTCGAAATTATGCTGTTCTTTCAGGATCAACCCTCTGTTGGTATGGGTAAGCCCTAATAACCTGTGCATGTTTCGTTTTTCGGCAATCTTTCCAGATTCGGTATAACATTCCATGGCATCGGCATTGTTTTCAAGCCTCCAGTGCACGAGTCCGAGCGTGTTTAGGACTTTGGCCAGCTCTTCTTCGTCATTTGTCGCTTTTGCCTTTTTATAGGCTTTTGTTATATAGTCTAATGCTTTTTGATAGTTCCCTATTCTCCATTCGTTGATTGCGGATTCGTTTAGCGAATCGATGCTTCTGTCTTCTGTATTTTTAGAGACGGAGTCTTTGGATATAAGTGCTGTTTCTTTTACTTCGGAGGAAGTAGTAGAGTTGCAACTGGCCAATCCTAGTAGCAAGAACAAAAGAAATAAAGTGGCAATCTTGTTTTTCAGCATTTTATATAGTGGTAGCGGTTTATCAAAAATAAGAATGTTTTGTCTTAAATACTATAGAAATTCCTGTCTTGCTTGGCTGCAGGACAGGAGATTTCTTGGCAATTCTAAAAGGGCACTAACTATTTTTCTCTTATTTGATAATCATTTTTCGGGCTTGTCTAAAATTGCCTGCAACCAATTGGTAAAAATAAATGGCTTGGTTGAGACCTGATACATTTACCTCAACGGTATTGTATCCTTGGGGAAAGACATCATTGGCAACTTCCGTAATGTATTTTCCCGTGCTGTCATAAAGCTTGATTGTTACTTCACCTGCATTTTCGAGATAGAAGGGTATTTCTGTTTTCCCGATGGCTGGATTTGGGTAATTTTGTCCGAGCCAATTGGATTTAATTTCTGGATTCGGGTGTTCGCCTGTTCCTAAAGAATTATGTTCGGTTTGGAAAAAATAAACTCCTTGAAACAAAAACATTTCGTTCTCTAAGGTTCCCGGCATCATTAATCTTCCGTCTGGAAGAGGCAGCAGGGTCATCGGATTAAAAGCAGAAAGTTCTGGGCCTACTAAAAGTTCTTCTGTTCCATTTCCAGCAGGATCAATTTTAACCAAAGAACCAATATAATAAGCGCTTGTACTGTAATTTAGCCTATACGGAAGCGAGCTTGTATATATCTGGCTTAACATAAAAATATCGTCTGAAGCATCGACATAAAAGTCTCTATAAAAATGGTTTAATTCAGTTTCTCGCACCCATATTCTATTTCCGTTTTGATCGTATTTTTGAATAACTATTTTATTATTTACGCTATAAATTACGCTATAGGAAACCAAAATTATTTCTCCTGTGCTTAATTGTTTTGCGGTATACGAACGGACGTGTCTTCCTGGCTCTTCATACAAGGACGACCATTGAAGCACACCCGAAGGATTTAACTTGACCAATAAAGATTTCTCATTATATTCGGTTTCTGATTGTACGGCTCCATTAACATAGATACTGCCATCGGCTTGGTCAAAGATCAAATCACTTCCTGCCGAAATATGACCTGCGACATCATAGTTATTGAACCATTGCAGCGTTCCGTTGGAAGCATATTTTAATACAGCAAGGTTGGTATTTTGCTCTACCATGCCGCCAAATCCTGAAGTTCCTACTAAATATACATTTCCGTTGGCATCTGCTTTTCCGGACTCAATAGTGTAGATATTGTCATCTGGGTTTGTAGAGGCTACAAAGTCAGTCCACAATTCACTCCCTGTATTGGATATTTTGATCGTCGCAAATACGCCAAAAATATCGGAATCATTTTCTTTCGCTTTTCCACTGATGTATACATTTCCAGAATCATCTAGAAAAAACGCATATAGTTTGGAACCAAAAACGTTTTTAGAAAAATCCCAAAGCAAGGTTCCATCCGACGTGAATTTTTTCACTTTTAAAGGATAGGCCGCATTATCAGATGGAATTAAATAGACCATTAATTCTCCATTTGAATTTACCAGTAAATCAATTCCATTAGCTTCATTTCCATTGGAAGGGTTGAATACTTTTTCCCACTCTAAGTTTCCAGTCGGAGAATATTTTTTCACGAAATAGTTGGATATGCCGCTATCGCCACTCACTGTAGTAAATATTCCAGCGATATAGGAATTATTATCTTCATCATTTGCTGTCGATAATGTTTGTGAAGCAAAAGCATCACTACTATAAATATTTCTCCATACAGGCTGAGTGGTAGTAAAAGAAAGTTTTATGGTTTCGAAAACCGTTCCTTCGGTAGCAAGACCTGTAGCAAAAACCGGCATCAAGTTGTTGGAACTTGTAGTTCCAAATCCTACAAAGTCATCCGTAGATTCTGTTGGAGAAAATGGTTTGATAAAACCTGTTTCTCCAGCCAGTGAACCATCTACAGCATACTTATGGACTAAAAATTTCATATCGGAAAAATTTTCGCCTAGGCCTCTGCCTACGATAATAGGAAGGTTTGTAGCATCTAACGTCAGGCGAGCTTCTTTAATTTCGATAAGATTATTGGTTTCTTTTATCCAATTTTCTGTTCCATCTTGGTTGTACGAAATTAGGAAGAATCCATCATCTACCCACTCGCCAAGATGTTTTCCTCCGACATAGATCTTAGCATTTGGTGCGGCTATGATATCATAAGCATTAGTGAAATCAGTGCCGCTTCTGAATATTTTTAGCCATTGCTGCTGTCCAGAAGCATTATATTTTATTGTTCCTGCTTTGTTCATGAAGGTGTTTACGCTTCCGGTTACGTAGCAATTACCGTCAGCATCAAACGTAACATCGCGCGCTATTGAGTTCGCATCTTGCAGAGGACTATCGGGATCATTCGGATCGGAGTTATCTCTATGGGCATAGCTCTGTTTCCACAAGACATTTCCATTGCTAGCATATTTTATTGTATAATAGGTTTGCCAATAGTCGGCATTGGCACCAAATCCAGTTACGGCTATATTGCCTGCGTTGTCTACAGCTACTGAAGTTGGCTCATTCCATGCTTCTTCGACTTCGTTGCTATCAATAACTGACCAAAGGAGCGTTCCTGCCGCATCGTATTTCAAGGTGACGTATCGTATACTTGTCCCTGCATAGGCTATTCCGACAATAATTATATTTCCGTTCCCGTCAATTGTCATGGCTGTTGGTACATCCAGTCCTTCGTTGCCTCCATCAAAAACTCTTTCCCATGTTACATTTCCTGAAGCGGCATCGTATTTTACAGTTCGAATATCCATATCATTTCCGTTCCATTTAATTCCTGTAGCAATTGGGTTTCCTGCTGCATCAAGAGTGATTTTAGTTCCTATTTCTGCTGCATAGACTGTTCCCTCTTGGCGTTTTTCCCACACCCTGTTTCCATTGGCATCTACTTTTATGGTTACAAAATTTGCTTGAGGCGAAGTACTGTTAGAACTTGTTCCGGTTATGTATACATTTCCTGCTGCATCATTGGTACTTGAAAAAGGCACACTCCTGCCGCGTAAAATAGTGGCTTTAAAGCCATAATTTGAAGGTGTAACTTCTCGTGCCGCATCTCCTTCATTTAAGTCTGTACCAATCAAAGACTTCCTTTCTAACTGGCTATTTTGTCCATCTTTTACGTTTTTCAGTTTTGATAGTATCCCTTCTTTTTGGGATAATTCATAGCCGTGAAATTTTTGGGCCTCTGTACGAAGTATTGTTTGAGAAAAGGCCGGGCCATAGAAACCGCAACCTATTATCACAACAATGAGTTTTAGATATTTGTAATTATTTTTCATACCTATTTTTTTTAGGATTAGACATTAATAATTCTATTCTTAATTGATTGAAATAACTTCATAAAAGAATAGCTTTCTTTATCAAAACTACTTCATATTCATCCAAGAACATAAAAAACTGCGTTGACAAAAGTGTTGACATTTGAATTGTAACTCATTGAAAAATCGAAGAAACAGCGCACATAATAAAGAACAACGAATAAATCTTATATGAAATAATGGTTAATTAAATAGGAAATTGTTTTTGATACGCTCTATGCTGTTATTCGCTATTTTTGATGCAACTATGATATAAAAACTATGGCTTGGTCTCTTCTTGAGAAACTCTGGCAACGAACAGTGAGTTCTCACGTAACTGTAAATCCTGATACAACTTCTTGGGACAAAGAAATCGAAACGCTCTACCGGCTCGGTATCAGCATGGAAGACGCGCTCCAATTCCTTTATTTTGAAAAACCTAATTTTGAAGCTTTCAAAACTTGGATACATAGTCGAAAAAGAGAAGCTAAAGGTGTTGCAAGTGAACGTGAAGATGACGTACTCCTACCAAAAGATCTTGAATTTTGGGATAAAAACGGGTATGTTATTGTAAAAGAAGCGATTTCAAAACAAGACTGTAAAGCAACAGAAGAGGCTATTTGGAATTTCTTAGGAATGGAACCGAATGACAAAGAAACCTGGTATAACAGGCATGCAGAACAAAAAGGACTGATGCTCAGTTTTTCAGATCATAAGACTTTAAACAAAAACAGGGGTTCTGCTCGCATACGAAAAGCGTACGAACAGCTTTATAAAACGTCGAAAATCTATCCTACCATAGACAAGGTAAGTTTTAATCCGCCTGAGACGGAACATTTTCGTTTTATGGGAAGTCCGCTACATTGGGACGTTAGTTTGAAACACCCAATACCTTTTGCGATGCAAGGACTTTTATACTTAACGGACTGCGGTTCGCAAGATGGCGCATTTCATTGTGTGTCTGGATTCCATAGTTCGATTGATTTGTGGCTGGAAGGCTTGGAAGAAGGAGAACATCCGAGAGAAAAGGCGATGAAGACACTACAGCCTATTCCGATAGCAGCCAATGCAGGCGACTTTATCATCTGGCAAAATACGCTGCCGCATTGCGCTATGCCCAATCATGGATCGCATCCGCGTATGGTACAGTATCTCACGTATCTGCCTGATGATTATTATGCTTCTCCAGAATGGATTTAGCTGCCTGTCGCGAAAATTAAGACTTATTGATTATGCTCCATCTTGGGATTCTTGCGTTATCGCCTTCTTTAAGAATAAAGCGATAGCCGTAATGAGTGTCGACTATTTCACGAGTAGTCGGGTCTGTAATCGTATATTCGATGTGTGCTTTCTGCTTGAAATATTTTTTCCAAGCTGGAAAGATATCGAGGTATTTTCCTCTGATGGCTTGGAATTTCAAGGCTTTTGCTTCTAGCTTGTTTTGCAATTTGAAGTCGACATATAGGCATTCGTCCCACTCACTTTTGCTCTCGAGGTCTGCATCTGAAATAGCAGCCGGAGCATAAATAATAGTGTAACTGGAATCGGCGGCTTTCTCCATGACCTTATAGAATCTATAGGAAAGCGTTGTCAGCGAGGCAATCTTATCCGAAGCCTGGCGCGCATTTCCTTTATCTGTCCTGGAAATAGCGCTTATAAAAGCTACATCTTGCGCCATTGTAACGGTACAGATGAAAAATACGGCAGATGATAGAAACGTTTTCATAGAAATTGCTATTGAATAGTGCAAAGATATTGCAAAAAGAATATCCTTTTTTTATCGTTTATTACTTATTTTGAATTTTTTACTCATCAACATCCCCTTTCTCCAAAGCTCTTTATAAATCAGACATTATAGAAGAAAGTTTTCCTGTCGAGTCCTGACTTATGGTAATGCCAATTAATATTCAGGACGTTTCTTATTGTCTTTTTCAAGGCGGCATAGTCGTTGGGTTTTGTGATATAGATGTTTGCCCCGTTAATAAATGTCTCTTCTATATCTTTTTCTAAAGATGACGTAGAGTATATGGCTACAGACACGTCCATAAACCTAGGGTTGCTTCTTATTTCTTTCAAGCATTCGGATCCCGAAACAAAAGGCATGTTCAGGTCTAAGAATATGATGTGCGGCAGCACTATATTTTCTTGATTGAGATGTTCCATCAGCTCTACGGCATTCTTGAACATGAGTAGTGTATTGGAAGCTTTGATTTCCTTTACGACTTCTTCAAAGAGCTGCTGGTCGTCTTGATCGTCATCGACAAGAAAAATAGTCATAGTAGATGAATCCATATAAATTTTAGATATTAGTTTTTGGTTTGAGTGTCATTTGTCAAAATTGCAGAGTAAAGAATCTCATTCTGTCTTTTTATTACCTACTATAAGCATATAGATATCATGCTTTAAAAAAAGCGTCAGAAAGTCCCTTCCTGAATTCCAGGTCATAAAAATTTTTGACTTTTCTTCTTTTACGGAATTGTGCAGTTCTTCGTAACTGTGTTCCGACTGCAGGCTTGGATGGAATGAAGACATATCGCTGATGGTTTCTTCAAACTTGAGGTTGTTTTCGGAAAGTAATCGTCTTACTTCCTTGAAGGCCGTAATAAATCCGTTAATGTCACGCTCGAAGTTAATGATATAGATGTTTTCTTCTTCCGGATGGGTATACCATTTATAATAGGACATGTCCTTTTCTTCTATGGGTGATGGATAGATAGCAATAGGAGTCTTTCCGAAAGTTTGTGAAAAACTCTTGGAGCAAAGAAGGAGCAGTAAGAAACAAAGTAATTTCATAATTCCTATTGCTTATAGGACACAAAATTATTTATATCTAATTCTAAAATTGTTACATAATTTTAAGGTAATTTTATTTATTAGGTCAGCTTTGTAGAAATTCAGCTACCTATGTAACCAAACAGGCAGAACACTTATCATCCAAGTATTCTGCCAATCAGTTGCTAATGTTATGTTTTAAAAAAGTATTATTTGACTTTAGTGTCGTCTAGGAACTTGTTTATCCTTTTGATGCTTTCGTTCATAAACTTGAACTTATTTGCATTATTCACATCATAAGACAACACACCTCTAACTACCCAGGCTTCTGCGATTTCGACAACGCTTAATTTGACACTGCTATAAAAATCATTTTCATTGCTCAGCACAAAAATATGATCATCATAAATGCTTTTGGCCACACGGTTAATAAACAATCCTTTTTCTCGGCTGATTACAACGATTATAGAGTCGTTTTCAATCCTATCAACATCGATTCTTTCGCAAATTACGAATGAGTTTTCATCTATAACTGGAAACATGTTATTACTTACCACTTGAAACACTCTGGAGTCTTCTTCTATAATAAAAGGGAAACTGTATTTTGGGAGAATGTCAAGCAAAGAGACCACATCGTTTCCTTTTGCGTATTGAAATTGTACTTCGCGAGAAATAAGAGGAGTGTGATTAGTAAAAGAACCAGCTTTTTTCTTGTTTAAGAATATCTCGTTCAGGTCGAGTTCGTATAACTCGCAAATTGTGATTATCGAATCAAAATCTACGCTATTCCTTTTTTTCCATGTGGAAATGGTATTTGGCTTAATATTCAAAAATTCAGATAATTCAATGTCTGTCTTGATTTTCAGCGCTTTCTTCAATCTTTCGATAACGCTAATCGCGTTTTGTGATTTATTTTCTTGCATATTCGCAAAATGTATTGTAACTTTATCAGAAGATAAAATTAAATTATGAATTCCGTTAAAAATCCACTTTATGAAATTGACTGCACAATCTATTCATAAAGCATTTTTTTAAAAAATATTCACAAGGACTCGTGGTATTTTTTAAACACCAAGCATAAAGTCATATCACAGGATGAATCTATGAGGGCGCGCTTTTGGAAATTTGGGGATGAATTATTACGTTTTAAAGATTAATAACAATTCGAAAACAAATATATACTTTTTCTAAAAATACCACTCAAAACATATTATAAATTATTCATAATTACTCATTTACAATAAAAATGTAAGAAAAACTTTAAGAAAACTATTAATTTCCCGTTAAAAACAAAGGTTCCCAAAATCTATCTATTAACTAAATGCTTTGCTTATGAAAATTAATTTTACTTTTCTAGGGGCGTATTATTTTCGATACTTTCCTATTTTTCTCTTACTGCTCTTTTACCATAATCCTCTCAGTGCGCAATCCACTAGAGTTTATGCTACAGCAGTTTCAAGTGAAAACAACACTGATCTTTCCTCTAATGCAGTCGACGGAAACCTTGCTACTAAAGCGGCCGTCAGAGCTAGTTCAGGACTAGCCTTAGGGATTGGAGCCTATTCTGGCTATATCGAACTAGAGTATCCGGCGCCTTTGCCTGCGAATACTACTTCCTACGTAAAAATACAAACAGACGAGAATCTCCTTCCGGCATTGCTGGGCGGAAGTCTTGGAAACTTACTTTCTAACGTATTAGGCGCTGTATTAATAGGAAATCAAGAATTTACGGTCCAGGCAAAAAACGGAAATAGCATAATTCTCCAGGGTGACAGCCAAGACATTGGCGAATTTGCTACAGAGAGACTCCGAATCGTGACAGACGAGACAGGTGCCTTTTTTATTGCCATCACTCCGTCTCAGCCTTATAATAGAATCCGACTCAGAAACAGGATTGGCAGCTTGCTAGGACTGTTCAACACTAAAGAACTTGGCATCTATGATGCATTTTATATTTCTGACGCAGACAATTGCGGCTATGCTTCTTACACTTCCTATAGCGGAGAAGGTATCAGCCTTGATTTATTAAATCTGGGCGGTGCCGGTGTGACTAATCCGCAAAACGTATTAGATTCTAATCCAAATAGTTTTTCTAAATTAAGTCTCGGAATCTTGGGAGTAGCAGCTTCAATCGAGCAGACCGTTTATTTTGACGGTCTTTCCGAGACGATAGATGAATTTGACATCAGACTGAAAGTAGACCCCTCCCTATTAGCTTTAGGTGTCGCGAACAATATCCAAATCATTGCTTACAACGGTCCTGCAATCGTAGATTCGCGGTCATTGAACTCACTGCTCAATCTTGACCTTCTAACGCTACTGCAAGGAAATCAAATCGCTTCCATCCCTTTTGCCCCAAATGCACCTGCCGATAGAATTACGATTCGCTATTCTTCCTTGCTCAACCTGCAGCTGACACAGAGCCTTGACTTATACGATATTGTTCGCGTTCCTAAACTGCCGACCATCACCGACCCATTTACCTTAAACGCGATAATATGCTCAGGAACTACGGCTTCTCTAGTTGCAACTACAGCGCCTGGAAATGAAATCAGATGGTACAATACTGCTCAAGGCGGTGTTGCTTTAGGGACAGTAGCCTCTGGTGTTCCATTTCAAACTACACAACTAAACAGCGATACTGTATTTTATGTCGCTGCCGCAAAAATCGGATGTATGGAAGAATCGCGAAGAGTCGCGGTTCCTGTTAAGGTGATAGCCGTTCCGACTGCTGCCGACATCAATATTCCCGACACGCTCACTGCCTGTCAAGGAAACATAACGCTTTCGCCAACGACAACCTTGGGAGGCGCTATTATCCGATACTATACCGACCAGAATAAGACGCAAGAAATCACGACTGGGTATACCGGCGATGCAGGAGTAACGTATGTAAAAGATCCAGTTACGGGAGCGCTTACTATTAGCGGGCTAAATGCTACCGATTCGCCTTACTCCTATTTTATATCTTTAACTTCAGGCGGACTCTGCGAAAATGCGGCTAACACCCTTAAAGAAGTTACTGTAAATTTTTCTACGGTACTTTCGCTGCAAGTACAGCCTGCCATCTCAGGATGCGGTTCTGTTAATCTAGCTGATGCGATACTGAATCTCAGTCCAAGCAACACTTATATTTTCTTTGATGCTTCCAACACTCCTATTACGCCGGAAGCAGCATCCAATATAACTTCTAACGGTACCTTTTATATCCAAGCACAGAGTGCGAATACTTCTTGTTCTTCGGATGTACTTCCAGTTGTAGTTACAGTAAACCCACAGCCAAGTCTTGCTATTGCAAATACGGCTTTGGTTACCCAGATTGGAAATACAGTTACTCTAAATGCTATTTCTACAGGAACTATCACATGGTATACTGCAACAGGAACTGCGCTTCCTTCTAATATAGCTGGTCCGTTTGCAACTGCTGGGATATATACTTTTACCGTGATAGCCGTAGACGGAACATGTTCTAGAAGCGGAAGTGTAACGATAACCGTACTCGATCCTGCTGAATGTCCTCCGCTGACAGAAAGAAATTATGCCGATTCTCAGCGTTGGAATACCATACTCACGGGCGGCGTAATCAATGCCGGAAGTGCCGCAGATGGAAATCCTCAGACGTTTTCTACTATTACAACAGGAATAGGGCTTTTGGGAATAGGAACTACTTCACAGATTTTAGAATGGAATGAAACTATTCCGGCCGGAACTGCAGTTACCTTAAAATTAGGCTCTGAATATAGCGGACTCACTCTTGTAGGCGGCTTTTCTGTCGTAGGTACAAAAAGAAATGGTTCGGGAGTTCCAGTAGATGTAGGTACGCTACAGCCGGTTTCGGGTTCGCTTCTTAATTTATTATCAGGGCAAAACAACTTTGAATATACCTTTGTTCCGTCAAACAATACAGGCCCTCAGGCTTATGACGGTGTAAGAATAGAAATCACTTCGCTTGTAAGTGTTGCCCAAAGCGCCAAAGTCTATGAAGCGTATTACAAGAATCCGGTTACTCAAGTTGCCTGCGGAACTGGCGATGCCGAAGATGTTCTTTTTGGAGCTATTGATTTAGGAGTTGGTGCAGCGACAGCATTAGTTGGCGTGGGCACACCTCGTAATGCCATAGACAACAGCGAAACTTCTTTTGCGACCATGTTCAGCGGTGCCGGAATTTTAGCGGCAGCCGAGCTTACGGCAGTTTTCAGAACTCCTTCAATTGTAGGAGATACTTTAAAAATAAGAATTTCAAGACCAAGCACGTTATTGACGCTCAATCTTCTTGCGGGACTAAGCATACAGCCTATGTTAAACGATGCTTTGTCTGGTGCGCCAATTGACAATTCAAGCGTCTTATTAAATTTACAGCTGTTACCTGGCGACCAAGAAGCCATTCTTACCATCGTTCCTCAAGAATCTTTTGACCGAATCAGGATACGATTTGGAGGTGTTGCCAATGTCTTAGACCAATTAAGAATTCACAATATTGAAAGAGTTGCCAATACCAAGATTGAGGGCGCCGATATCAATAATGCTATTGAAGCTTGTCAAGGAGAAACGATTACACTGGAAGCCGATTCCATAGCCTGTACGTCTTTTATATGGTACGATGCCAGAGTCGGAGGCAATATTGTCTCGACAGGAAATTCATTTACAATTCCTGATGGATTGCCAGCCGGACAACATGTCTATTACATCCAGCCTGTTCGATTTGGATGTGAGTTTATGTCACGAGGCAGAGTAAGCGTAACGGTTACAGAAACAGCACCAGAAGACGCAATAGCCTCGGTTCAAATCAACGGAGGCAATACGACTTCATTCTGTTCGACTACAGGAAACGTAGTATTGGATGCCGTATTGAATACGACACTAACTATTACTAATCCTGTTTTCTACTGGTACAGCCTTAGCGGCACGACGCAAACATTGATTCCGTCAGAAACTGATTCCAGCCTTTCATTGACAGGGCTTGCGCCTGGAACGTATACCTATTTCGTAGGCATCAGTTCCGATGAATACTGCCAGACTGCTTTAGCAGATAGAACGCAAGTAACTTTTACCATCTTGCCACCTTCAACTGCTGGAGATGTATCGATTGACGATAAGACTGTCTGTCTAAATAGCACTGTCACGCTTACGCCTACAAGCACGCTGGCAAATCCGCAGTTCACTTATTATTTCACGAACGATACGACACAGCCTATCACAAATGGTACGATTGGTGGTATCACGTATGCGCTCGGAACTGGCGGAACGCTTTCTATAACAGGCCTGCTTACAGCTGGAAGTCCATTTACTTATTATGTTGCAGTAACCAGCGATACGACTTGTCTGAACACAGCAGGAAACCTTCAAGCAGTTACAGTAACTGTTGGAAACCCTCCTGCCCCAACAACAGGAGATCCGACTCAGAATTTCTGTAGCACAAACGATCCAACAGTAGCCGACTTGCAGGTAAATGAGCCAAATGTTGTCTTTTATAACTTACCGATAGGCGGAGTTCCGCTGCCAACAACGACTCCGTTGGCTCCAGGAATCTATTATGCCGCACAGATTGACGGCGACTGCGAAAGCGATCTGAGATTGGCCATTACTGTTACAATCGGAAATCCTCCGACACCGACAACAGCCGAACCTATCCAAAACTTTTGTCAGCTGGCCAACCCAACAGTGGCATCTATCCAAGTAAATGAAGCCAATGTTGTATTTTACGATGCGTTGGTAGGCGGCAATCAGCTGGCTCCAACGACTCCGCTAACTACTGGAATTTATTTCGCTACCATCTTAGACGGAACTTGCGAAAGTGAAATCAGATTAGCAATTACCGTAACAATAACTGATCCAGGAACACCGACAACAGATACGCCTACGCAAAATTTCTGTCAAAGTGATAATCCGACTGTAGCTGATTTGGACGTTAATCAAACCAATGTGGTTTTCTATAGCGCGCCAACTGGCGGCACGCCATTAGCATTAACAGATGCTTTGACAAGCGGAACTTATTATGCTAGCTTATTAGACCCGACAGGATGTGAAAGCGTAATACGTCTTGAAATTACAGTCAACATTACCATAATCGGAATACCGACAACTAATGATACTACGCAAGATTTCTGTCTGGAAGACAATCCGACGGTAGCAAGCATTCAGACCAATGAAACGAATGTAATTTTCTTCAATGCTCCAGCCGGAGGAAGCCAATATGCTCCAACAGCAGCCTTGACAAGTGGAATTTACTATGCAGCGCTAACAGATGGTATCTGCCAAAGCGAAACACGATTAGCAATAACCGTTACTGTGGCAAATCCTGCTACGCCAACGACAAAAAATACTACACAGAATTTCTGCTTGGCGAACAATCCGACAATTGGAGATTTAGACATCAACGAGTCGAATGTTGTATTTTATGATGTACCGACAGGCGGCACTCCATTGGCTACGACCGCTCCGTTGACTGCTGGAATTTATTATGTAGCGCTTCAAGTAGGCGACTGCGAAAGTGCTGTAAGGCTTGCAATCACGGTAACGATAAGCAATCCTGCAACGCCGACAACAAATGATAATACGCAGGAATTCTGCCGATCTGAAAATCCTACAGTTGCTGATTTACAAGTAAACGAACCGAATGTTGTGTTCTATAACCTGCCTTCAGGCGGAACTGCTTTAGCTCCGACAGATGCCTTGACCAACGGAACCTATTATGCGAGTTTGTTAGATGCGACAGGATGCGAAAGCGTAACGCGCCTTGAAATTGCAGTAACGATAACTGTAGTAGGAATTCCGACAACGGACAGTACGACGCAGAATTTCTGCCAAGCTAATAATCCGACAGTCGGAAACATACAAGTCAATGAAGCAGGCGTCGTATTTTATGACGCACCGACAGGAGGCAATCTGGTACCAACTATTACGGTATTGACATCTGGAGTTTATTATGCTTCTATCCAAAATGGAATCTGCGAAAGCGAAGCTAGGCTTGCCATTACAGTAACCATAACGAATCCTTCTACTCCAACGACAAACAATGCATCGCAAAGTTTCTGTCTGTCTGACGCGCCAACTGTAGCAAGTATCCAAGTCAACGGAACGAGCATCGCTTTTTATGATACGCCAACCGGAGGCAACCTTTTAGCTCCGACAACCGCACTGACTAACGGAATTTATTACGCAGTCACTGTAGACGGCATCTGCCAAAGCACCAACAGGCTTGCGATTACGGTTACAGTAAACAATCCAAATACGCCGACGACAAATGATCCTACTCAGGAATTCTGTCAAGCTGACGCACCAACGGTAGCCGACCTTCAGGTAAATGAAACCAACGTCGTGTTCTACAACACGCCGAACGGAGGAAATGCCTTAGCCTCAACAACGCCGTTAGTAGCAGGCATTTATTATGTTGCTTTAAGCGATGGAACTTGCCAAAGCGCCACAAGGCTAGCGATTACGGTTCAATTCTTGACCGACGGCCTAGCGGTAATTACTGGCGGAGGCAATGAAGCTTGTTACTCTGAAGCTGTAACTTACACTACTGCAGCAGGAATGTCAGATTATATTTGGGATGCTACTGGCGGTACCATTACAGCCGGCGGCCAGACCACAGATAATTTTGCTACCGTAACCTGGAATAGCGTAGGAACAGGAACCATAAGCGTTACTTTCACGAATACTACAGGCTGTTCAAGCGATAATTTTGCTACACGAGATATTACTATCGGAGTCTGCTCAGACATTACAATAAGCAAAACAGCAAGCAATCTTAGACCGAGCATAGACGAAAATATAGTATTCACGATTACTGTAACTAATAGCGGTCTAAGCCATTTTACCGATTTAATAATCAACGAGCCATTGCAGAGCGGTTTCCAATACATAAGCTCAAATGCTTCATTTGGAACCTATTCTAACACTTCGGGAGTTTGGACTATTCCTAACCTAGGAACGGGACAGACAGCTACGTTGCAGATTACGGTAAAAGTGCTATCGACAGGAAATTATGAAAATACGGTTACTATAGCTTCTTCGAATCCTACAGATTCTGATTTAAGCAATAATGTAGCACGACTTTCTATTGAGCCTATATGTCTGGTTGTATACAATGAGTTCAGTCCGAATAATGACGGTGATAACGATTTATTCCGAATTGACTGCATTGAGAATTATCCAAACAACACATTGCAGATTCACAACCGCTATGGTGTTGAAGTTTATAAGACCAGAGCCTACCAAAATACTTGGGACGGAACTGCGAATGTCAACTCTCCTATCAATGAAGACAAAAAACTTCCGACCGGAACGTACTACTATATTCTTGATTTAGGTGATGGAACTGGAACAAAAAGCGGATGGCTTTATTTAATCCGCTAATTCCAAAGGATAATTTCAATTTAAAAACAGCAAGAGTATGAAAATCACTATATACAAAATCAGCATAGCATTTCTTTTTATCTTGATTTCGATAAAAACCAATGCGCAACAAGACCCGGGATATACGCAATACATGTATAATCCCCTGACAGTAAATCCAGGTTATGCAGGATCAACAGGAACGCTCGAAGCGGTCCTGTTGCATCGCTCGCAATGGGTCGGAATAGACGGCGCTCCGTCGACGCAAGCTTTTACGCTTCACAGTCCGCTGGCAAATGACAGGATCGGTTTGGGATTTACAGCCGTAAACGACAACCTAGGTCCTTCTAATGAAATTTACCTTGACGGAAATTTCTCCTACACGCTAATGTTCAGCTACAAAACCAAACTCGCTTTTGGAGTAAAAGCCGGAGCTAGAGTCTTGAACGTCGATTGGTCGAAAGGAAGGTTTTATGACGGTTCCGATGCCATGCTAAACACGAACATCAATAACAAAATAACGCCTTCTATTGGAGCCGGAGCTTATTTGTATTCTGACAATTGGTATGTCGGAGCTTCCGTTCCTAGCTTTATCAAAGGCGATTATTATGATGACATTCAAGAATCCGTGCAGATCGAAAGGCTTCACTACTATCTTATCGGGGGCTATGTTTTTAATTTTTCAGACAATTTCAAGTTTAAGCCAGCTGTTCTAGCTCGAGGAGTGAGCGGAGCGCCTATTTCTGTAGACGTTTCGGCCAATTTCCTTATCCAAGAGAAATTTACTCTGGGTGTTGGATACCGCTGGGATGATTCCGTTAGTGCTTTAGCTGGGTTTCAGATTTCGAAAGATTTCTTCGTAGGATATTCGTACGATTATACCACAACCGACCTGAACAAATACAATGATGGTTCTCACGAGATCATCCTGCGTTACCAATTGTCTAGAAAAACAAGTCAAATCAAATCGCAACGATTCTTCTAAAAAACAAGCTCATGAAAAATATATACATACTATTCCTGTGCCTTAGCATCGCATCTGTTAGCGCACAAAGCAATTTAAAGAAGGCCAACAAGTTATTCAAGGAGTTTTCTTATGTAGATGCTTCAAAGGCTTATGAAGAATATCTGGAGAAAGAAAAATCGCCTTCAACGCAGACACTCAAAAATGCTGGAGATTCATTCTACTACATCGACGATAAGCGAAATGCGCTCAAATGGTACCAAAAACTATATGATATCCAAGGCACGAGCATTCCTGACGATTATTTTATCAGATATATAGAATCCTTAAAAGGCGTGTTAGATTATGACAAGGCAGATAAAATCACCAAAGAATATCTTGCCAGCAAGGGCGACCAAAAAAGGATTGCTAATTATACAAGGCTAAAAAAACAGATGGACAGCTTGTCTAAAGAAAAGCCTTTGTATACGATCCGAAACTTAGAAATCAATACCGACAAGTCTGATTTCGGACCGGCTTTTTATGGCGACAAAGTAGTCTATTCTTCAAGCAAGGATACAACAAAATTCAAGGAAAAGCTTTATAACTGGAACAGACAGCCTTTCTTGAATCTTTATGTAGCAGAAAGGAATACTGCTAATGGAAGCTTGTTTAACGAGACTGTTTTTCTTCCGAATGCCATGACCAAATATCACGAAGCTACGGTTGCCTTTACGCCAGACTTGCAGACGGTTTATTATTCCACCAATATTGTCCGAAAAAAGAAATTAGTCAATGATGAGGAAGGCACCAACAATTTCAAGATCGTAAAAGGTACTATTGCCGATGGAAAGCTGACCAAACCTCAAGATATTTTCTTCAACAACAAGAAATATTCTGCAGGACACCCAGCCTTGAGCGAAGACGGAAAATGGCTTTTCTTTGCTTCGGATATGCCTGGAGGATACGGAGGTTCCGACTTGTATGTCTGCCAAATTGCAGAAGATGGTACTATCGGCCCGCCAAAAAATCTAGGTCCTGAAATAAATACAGCAGGTAACGACATGTTTCCTTCGTTTTCGAACGGCACGCTGTATTTTGCTTCGGATGGACATTTTGGCTGGGGAGGCCTTGATATCTATGAAAGCAAATTCAAACAAGATGCAACTTTTTCTGAGCCTAAAAACTTAGGAGCGCCGATAAACAGCAACAAAGATGATTTTGCGTATATCGTAGACCCGAAAGATACTTACGGCTATTTTTCTTCCAACCGTGCACAAGGCAAAGGCGACGACGACCTTTATTATTTTACCAAAGAAAAAGCTCCTTGCAATCAGTGGGTTTCTGGTAAAGTAACCAATTCGAAAAGCAAGCTGCCTATTGCAGAAGCAACGGTAATTGTTGCCGATATGTTTGGCGATAAAATCTCTGAAGTAGCTACCAATACTTTTGGAACGTATAGAATTAGCGTTCCGTGCGGCATGAAAGTCAAAGTTTCTGCTACAAAACCTGGCCATAGCACAGACGAAAAAGAGCTGGAAAGCAAAAAAGTCAACGGTACCGAAATCAAAGACGTGGATTTTGAGCTGAGCAAATACGAAGACTTGGTTGTTATTGATGGCGACAAAGAAAAAATCGACATCAATCCAATCTTCTTCGATTATGACAAGTCAGACATCACGCCACAAGCGGCTACCGAGTTAGACAAAGTCGTTTTTGCGATGTCTAAGTTTCCGAACATCAAGATCAAGATCGAGTCTCATACCGATTCAAGAGGAAAAGATGCTTACAACATGAAGCTTTCAGACAGCCGAGCAAAATCAACGAGAACTTATATTTTGTCAAAAGGAATCGATCCATCGCGTATCGAAAGCGCCATCGGGTATGGCGAGAGCCGCTTGACAAACAAATGCAAAAACGGAATAAAATGTACCGAAGCTGAACATCTGGCCAACAGGCGTTCCGACTTTATCGTTATTGAAAAGTAGATTTTTGGGGATTTTGATTGCGTTAGGACTGCCGTAAAAAGCAGTCCTTTTTGCGTTAAAACACATCATATAACTTTTTCTATTAATTGTGTAAGAGGTTTTTGTCTTAAAAAGGAGATATTTGAATATAGTAACCTAAAAAATAAAGTATGAAAAGTATAGCCAGTAAATTATTCTTCGCGGCAGCCATTGTTATGATGAGTATGACTATCTCCTGCAAAGAAAAACCGACAGAAACAAATGTTGATGTAGATATTGTCGACACCACCAATGTAGAACCAACCACCACCCCTGCTCCAGACACTACGGCCGTTCCTACAGATACGACAAAAACGCCTATGCCATAATTAAGTCAAACATTTCAAAGGAATCTAGACATGGAAGAGAATCATAATAAAAACAACCGTAATCTAAATCTTGGGTCGGAAAACTCGATAGATCTCAAATCCAAACTGCCTGATTGGCTATTGGAAATTTTCAGTCCGTCCATGATATGTGCAGTTGCAGATATTAATGACGACCTACTAGAAGGATATCCGACTGATGATGATTTTTGACCGTAAACCTACTAGGTAATTGGGTGAGGGCTCAATTATTTAATTTTGGGGATTATTTATTCAGGAATCCCTGCTATTTAAAAAGCAGGGATTTCTTTTTTATTTCTGATGTCGTTTAAAATCGAAAATATCTTTGATAATGAAAAAGCCAGAGCAACAATCCCAACCCGGAAAAGAATATAAAATGATTCCGGAACCCGAAATTATCCGCAAGGACTATACTGGAAGCAACAAGCTAAAAGGAAAAACGGCATTGATTACTGGCGGCGATAGCGGTATAGGAAGAAGCGTAGCCATTCACTTTGCCAGAGAAGGAGCCAATATCGCTATTGCTTATTATAACGAAACTAAAGATGCCGAAGACACCAAAAAAATGATTCTTGAAGAAGGACAAGAATGCCTTCTGCTAAAAGGCGATCTTAAAAAAGAAGCTTTCTGCAGAAACATTGTCAAGAAAACTATAGCAAAATTTGGCTCTTTGAATATTTTGGTCAACAATGCCGCTGTTCAATTTCCAGAAAAAGAAATACAGAAAATCGACCGAAAACAGATTCTAGAAACTTTCGAGACAAATATATTTCCCTTTTTTTATGTTTCAATCGAAGCGATGAAGCACATGAAAAAAGGCGACACCATCATTAATACCACCTCTGTAACAGCCTATCGCGGAAGCGTGCACCTTTTAGATTATTCGAGCACCAAAGGCTCAATTGTTTCGTTCACACGTTCTGCCTCGAATATGCTCGCAGAGAAAGGCATTCGTGTCAACGGAGTAGCTCCTGGACCTATATGGACGCCCTTGATTCCTTCGACTTTTGATGCGAAAGAAGTCAAAAAATTTGGCAAAGATACCCCAATGGGCAGAGCAGGACAACCAAGCGAAGTAGCTCCGGCTTATGTTTTTTTGGCCAGCAAAGACGCAAGTTATATGACCGGCCAAATATTACACATTAATGGAGGAGAAATTGTCGGAGGCTAAAAATCTCAAATTTTATAAAATCATTAATACATAACCGTTTTTAAAATTCGTAAATTTAAGTATCAAAAAACAACTAATACATTAAAACAATGAAAACCAAAAACTTAATATTAGGAATTGCCGCTGGATTTGCTGCCGTAGCAGTAGCCAGAATGATTATGAAAAAAACAGGACACTGGGATGCAATGTGCGACAAAGCATCAGACATGGAAGACAAATTATTCCACAAAGGCTACAGAAAAAGAGAAAGAGAATCTTTGAGTACTCTTCCGAAAGGAGAAGAAAAAACAGTAAACAAAAAACATTACGAAGCTTCAAAGCTAAAAAATGCAGTATTATAAAAAGCGTCTAACTTTAGGAAATAAAAAAACGGCTTATGCTATGGTTATAAGCCGTTTTGCATTTAGTATACTTGCATAAACTAAACAGTATCTTGATATTTTGGTTCTTCCTTAAAATGATTATGCTGTTTCAGTCTCATAATACGCTTGTGTTTCGCCACAAGCTTTTTTTGTGAAAAATTGCTATACAAAAACACATTCATCTTCCGTCTTCCACGAACGAGCAGCGGCAAATTAATCATAATCCCAACGACGCATATCGACATCAAGATTAGCAACAGGCTCATATAGATAATATAGTTCAGCTCAAAAGAGTTTCTAAAATCGACAACAAAGAAATAGGCGGCAATTCCGAAAACAAAAATCGATAAGAATAAAGATACTATTTTCATGATTTTGTGTTTTTAATTGAACTAATAGATCGGGCAGGGAAATTTAACCTTATATATCAAAGTTATAATTTTGTTAACAAAAATTTTTACATAATTTTAAGAAATAGTTATATGAATGAAATCACAAATTTCACCTCTATTTTACAATAAGAATAGAAATTATATAAATTAAAATATTAATAATGTAACTAATTACGTATTAACAAAACTGAGATTTGTAAAACAAACTAAACCAATTTATTAAAAAATAAAATAAAATTAACGTAAAACCTATCAATTGATTAAAACGGGAGAAAATGCTATGAATCTCAATTTATAAAAAATGGAATGCTTTATAAAGCATTCCATTTTTATATCGTTAAGTAGCTGACTCCTAACTAAAAACTATATGCAATTAAAAATTCATGTGAATAGTCGGCGAGAAACGATAGGACTTAGAACATTTTTTAATAAATTTATTGTCCTAATCTGCGACACGAATATGAAACTATACATCAAATATGATATTAACCAGGCTTGCAGGGTAATTTTGCAAGAACAACTTGAAAAATTTGGCATTCAATACCAGCTTTTAGACTTGGGAGAGATCGAATTTAAGGAAGCAATTCCTGAAGAAACTTATTCTCAGCTGAGAGAGGCCCTAAAAAAATACGGTATCGAAATGCTCGATAACCAAAAAAGCCAGCTCATCCAAAAAATAAAAGACACTATAGTAGAAATGGTATATGAAAAAGACAAGCTCCCGACATCGACCATTTCATCTTATCTTTCCGATAAGCTCAATCTTAGCTACGGCTATATTTCGAATATATTTTCTGAGCATACCTATACCTCAATAGAGAATTATATCATTATGCAAAAAATAGAGCGAGCCAAAAAGCTAATTATAGAAGACGGACTCACATTGACAGAAGTTTCTTATAAATTGAATTACAGCAGCGTAGCCCATTTATCTGGACAATTCAAAAAAACAACAGGGCTTACACCTTCGATGTTTAAAAGGATTGTCGATAAAAGGCGCAACATGACTAAGGAATAACGAAATTAAACGCTATATTTGAGATATCAAAAAAAACCTAAACCATGATTAAGGATCAGTCTCCAATAAATATTATGCTTGCTGATGATGATGAAGATGATCGCAATTTTTTTAATGATGCAATAAAAGAGTTAAAAATCAACAACAACCTGACCGTTTTCAAGAACGGAAAGGAATTGATGGATTACCTCGAGCATCCGAATACAATCCTGCCCCATATTTTATTTTTAGATTTAAATATGCCGAGCAAGAATGGGAATGAATGTCTCAAAGAAATTAGGCAGAATTCCAAGTTCAAAGATATATCCATAGCCATCTATTCTACCTCATCGGCAGAAAAAGACATAGAAGAAACGTTTGTCGGCGGTGCCAATATCTACATCAAAAAGCCAAATGATTTTACGAATTTGAAAAAAGTGCTTAAAGAAGTTGTCAATATAAATTGGCAATTCCATACTTCTGGATTAAACAAGGACACTTTCTTTTTCAGCATATAAAGGCGAAAACTAAAGGATATGAAATTAAAGGAATTACTTACCCCTACACTTGTTTACAGAACAGCTCTAGGGGTATCTTTTATTTTGGTGATAAGCGTCGCTATCGTTTTTCATATCCAGATGAAAAGCTTGAACCAATCTGTAGATCTTATTTCCGATTCCAATAAAAAACAATTTGAGCTCGAAAAAATCATCATCGAGATTATTCAAAGGGAAAGCGGAGTCCGGAGCTATATCATTACCAAAGATTCCCTCTTTTATGAAAACAACCTGCAACTTAAACGAAAACTTTTCAACGGTCTTTCCCAGCTAAAAAGTGGTTATTCAAGTCCCGAAGACATCCAGAATATTGAAAACCTGAGTAAGGATATCCAAAAAAGGCTAATGCTTTTTGAAGAAGTCTTGGCCATTTCCAACTCAAAACGTACCGACCCTGCCCTACTGCATGCCAAATTAATTGAAGGAAACATGCAGACAAAAGCCATTCAAGAAAAAATATACAAACTTATTGATAAGGAAGTTACAAAGTTAAAGTTGCACAACATCAATCATCGTTATGATATTGAAACGTCTACAATCACAGCTTTTTCACTCACAATCATAACTTTAGTCGTATTATTATTTTCTCTAAATAAAATAAATCTCGATTTCGTAAAAGTAAGAAAGCTGAACGAGGAACTTAAATTTGTCAACCAAGTTTCTGATAATGCTGAAAAAGTAGCAGGAATAAGCCATTGGAAAATAAACGTCAAGACAGGCAAGTTTTTTTATTCAGACAATTTCTTTCGGATATTAGGGCTCAAGCCTCATGCCTTTGAACAAAATCTAGGCAACTTTACTCCTTTTATTCACCCAGATGATGTAGAAGACGCGGTAAGACAGCATGAAGAATCAATGCAAAATCATACGCCAACATCAATGATTTATAGAATTGTGCGTCAAGATGGTGAAATAAGATACATCAGCTCAACAGGAGATTTTACGCATAACAACAAAGGAGAGCTTGTCAAAATTGGGGTCAGCAATGATATTACCGAAGAATACGCGAACAAGCTGGCTTTAGAAGAAAAAAACAGAACGCTAATTGCTATGAATGCCGAACTAGAATCGTTCAACCAGATCGTGAGCCATGACTTACAGGAGCCTCTTCGAAAAATACAAATGTTTATTTCTAGGATTGAAGATTCTGATTTTGAAATCATTTCAGAAAAAGGCAGAGATTATTTCTCAAAAATCAAAAATGCTGCAAACAGGATGCAGAACCTGATGATGGATTTGGTCGACTACTCAAAAACCATAAAAGACGACAAAGTTTTTGTAAAGACCAACCTTAACAAGCTTCTCGAAGATGTGGTTCATGAACTTGCTCTAAACATCGAAGAAAAAAACGCAATAATCGAAATTGGCAACTTGCCGAAACTAAATACAATTCCGTTCCAGATACACCAATTATTCGTTAATCTTATTTCTAATTCGCTAAAATACAGCAAAGAAACCACATCTCCGGTCATTAAGATCAAAGCAGTAAAGATCAAAAACGGAGAGAAAATCAATGATATCGAACTTTCCGATAAAAAATACTACAAGATAACCGTAATCGATAACGGAATAGGATTCAAGCAAGAATTCTCTGAAAAGATCTTTATGCTCTTCAAGCGACTCGAAACAGACATTGACTATTCTGGAACTGGGATAGGGCTCGCCATCTGCAAAAAGATTATCGAAAACCATAACGGATTTATCAAAGCCGAAGGCAAGCCTGATATCGGTTCTGTTTTTATCCTCTATCTCCCTAAATAAAGATTTCTTAAAGTTAAATAATGTAACATTCCGATTTGTTTGTCGTCCTACGTTCTGAAACGTTAAAATATGTTTTTGTAAAATAATTCTTAAACATAGGCGTTTTCTAGAAAGTGAATTTTCTCACAGAACAATAACAATCAAATCAATCATGAATCAAAAAACGAACGTTCCTTTATTGATCCTGCTTTTCCTCATCGGAAGCTGGGCAAAAGCCCAAGACAAAGTCACCATAAGCGGTACGATTGTCAACTCCCAGAGCAATGAAACCCTGATCGGGGTCAACATCTTCATTCCTGAACTACAATCAGGCACAACCACAAACGAATACGGCTTCTTCTCGCTCTCTGTTCCAAAAGGCGATTACACCCTTCAAATCAGCTACATGGGATTCCAGACTTCTGAAGAAAAAATATCGTTGCAGCAAAATCTTCGGAAAAACATCAGCCTGGAAAGTACTACCCAGAATCTTGATGAAATCGTAATTACCGAAAGAAAAAATATTGCTAATATCAAAAAACCTGAAATGAGCGTGAACAAGCTTTCTATTCAGGAAATTAAAAAAATGCCAGCTGTATTAGGAGAAACCGACATCCTAAAATCAATCCTTCAACTTCCAGGAGTTACGAATGCAGGCGAAGGTTCATCAGGATTTAATGTACGAGGCGGAGCAGCCGACCAGAATCTTATTCTTCTTGACGAAGCTCTGATTTATAATTCATCGCACTTATTCGGATTCTTTTCTGTTTTTAATTCAGATGCCATCAAAGATTTGAAACTATACAAAGGCGGAATTCCTTCCCGTTTCGGAGGCCGTGTTTCATCCGTATTGGATATCTACCAGAAAGAAGGAAACAGCAATGAATTTCACATGAATGGCGGTATCGGACTGATTTCCAGCCGACTTTTAGCAGAAGGGCCTATCGAGAAAGGAAAAGGCTCCTTTCTTGTAGCAGGAAGAAGCTCGTATGCGCATTTGTTTTTAAAGCTTACTGATAATAACAACAGCGCCTATTTTTATGACCTAAATACTAAATTGAGCTATAAGCTGAATGACAACAACAGCCTCTTTTTATCCGGATATTTCGGAAGAGACGTTTTTGACATCAACGACCAGTTCAATAATGTGTATGGAAATGCCGTATTGAACTTGAGATGGAACCATCTTTTTTCGGATAAGTTATTCTCCAATATGTCTATGATTTACAGCGATTATTACTATGGACTTAAGCTTGATTTCGTCGGATTGAACTGGGATTCTGGAATCAAGAATTACAACTTCAAATATGATTTCAAGCATTACATAAGCGAAAAGCTCAAAATGACCTATGGTCTAAATGCTGTCTATTATGATTTCAATCCTGGAACTATTTCGCCTACAGGCCCATCTTCAGGAATCAACCACGACCAATTGGACAAAAAATACGCTCTCGAGCCTGCACTTTATATCGACGCAGAGCAGGAAGTGACAGAAAAACTTAGTGTCAATTATGGTCTTCGTTATAGTATGTTCTATCGTCTTGGACAGCAAGACATGAATATCTATGCCAACAATGAAGCCGTGACTTTCAACCAAGAACTTCAGATTTACGAAAAAGGAAAACCAATCGGAACCGAACACTTTGGCAGTGGCAAGACAATCGCTTCTTTCGACAATCTTGAGCCTCGCTTTGCAGTATCTTATCAGCTAAGCGACAATCAGTCCATCAAAGCAAGCTACAACCGAATGAGCCAGTACATCCACTTGATTTCGAATACCTCTTCTCCTACTCCTTTGGACGTTTGGGCGCCTAGCGACAAATTCATCAAGCCGCAGCTTTTGGATCAGGTAGCTTTAGGATATTTCAGAAATTTCCATAACGACGATTATACTTTGGAAACCGAAATCTATTACAAAAAAGTAAAAAACAGAATCGATTATATCGACGGAGCCGACCTTATTGCCAATGAAGCAATCGAACAAGTAGTCTTGAATGGAAAGTCCAGATCGTATGGTTTGGAAGTATTATTACGAAAAAATTCAGGCAAATTAAACGGCTGGATTTCTTATACTTTGTCTCGTTCTGAACAGCAGACACCGGGAAGAACGGCTGCAGAAACTGGAATCAACAACGGAAAATGGTACAGCACTGGTTATGATAAAACACACAATTTGGCTGTTACCGCATCTTATAGCTTAAACGACAAATGGTCTTTCGGAAGTACATTTGCATTGCAATCAGGACAGCCAGTTACTTATCCGAACGGTCAGTATGAATATGGGGGCATCATTGTTCCGAGTTATGGGGCGCGAAATGACGACCGTCTTCCAGCCTATCATCACTTAGATGTTTCGGCAACTTATATCCCTAAACCAGATAAGAAAAAAGGCTGGCAAGGCGAATGGGTTTTCAGCATCTACAACTTATATAACCGCATGAATTCTGCTTCGATGACCTTTAGGCAGAATGAAGATACTGGAAGAAATGAAGCCGTAAGACTTTCGATCTTCGGAGTCATTCCAAGCGTAACCTACAATTTCAAATTCTAATCAGACAAACGATATCATGAAAAATATAAAATATATAGCCATTCTTTTCCTATCAATACTTTGCTTCAGCTGTGAAGAAGTAGTTGATGTCGATCTAAACACGGTGCCACCAAGACTTGTTATCGATGCTTCGATTGACTGGATTAAAGGAACCGACGGAGCTTCGCAGAAAATCAAACTGACAACTACGACTGGGTATTTTCAAAGCGTCATTCCTGTAGTTTCTAATGCCACGGTTTTTGTTACGAACAGCAGCAATACGGTCTTTACTTTTACAGAAACTCCCGGAACCGGAGAATATTTCTGCACCGATTTTCAGCCGGTGATAGGAGAAACCTATGTCTTGACTGTAGTCCGTGATGGACAGACCTATACAGCAACAGAAAAGATGATGGCTGTTCCTGAAATTACAAGAACAGAACAGAATAATGAAGGTGGATTTTCAGGCGATGATACCGAAGTTAAGTTCTTCTATAACGATAATGGCAATGAAGACAATTTCTACCTGAGCAAATTTGTGACAGGCCGACTTCCTTACCCTGACTATGATGTACTAGACGACAAATTCTTTCAAGGAAATGAAATGTTTGGAGTTTTCACACACGAAGATTTTGTAACTGGCGACGAACTCAACATTTCTCTATTGGGAATTTCAGAGCGTTACTACAACTATATGTATATCTTGATCGGTATTTCCGAAGGCGGTGGCGGCGGTCCATTCCAGACAACACCGGCGAACGTGAGAGGAAATATCATCAATCAGACCAACAGCAGCAATTACGCTTTAGGATATTTTAGAGTATCTGAAAGAGTCGATATGACCTATACGATAGAATAATTATTGTTCTAAAGGCTTGCCACTTTCTGTCCAAGAATCGGTGCCGCCTTTAAGCTCTATAATGTTTTGAAAACCTTGAGCCTGCATTATTTCAACTGCCTCAGCGCTTCTCCCGCCTGCTTTGCAATAGACATAAACAGGCTTGGTTTTATCAAGCTTATTGATTCGGTCAACGAAATCTTGGTCATAAAGATGGATATTTTCAGCTCCTTTCAGATGGCCTTGCTTGTATTCTTTCGGAGTCCTAACATCGACCAATTGCACAGGAGTGGCTTCAGTTTTTTTAGCAAAAACTTCAGGAGAAACCAATTCAGGGGATTTGCTCTGTGATTGGCAGGAAGCAAAACTTATCAAGAGTAACAATAAAGAAAATAATCTAGTCTTCATATCTTAAAAATTTAAGGCCTAAAAGTAATAAAAAAAGGAGCGTATCGCTCCTTTTTTTATTCTGGTAATTCAATAGGTCCATCCCATTCAGACATTCCACCTATAAGATTATAAGTCGTATCAAAACCAAGCTGGCCCATTACGTCGCAAGCCTTTGCACTTCGCATTCCTGCCTGGCAATACACATAATAGTTCTTGGTCTTGTCTAGTTCTTCTACTTCATAGATAAACCCTTGGCCTTTATAAATATCAATGTTTTTGGCTCCAGGAATCATTCCTCGATTGTATTCGTCTTCGGTTCTTACGTCTAAAATTACAGCATTTTCATCTTCCTGTAATTGTGACCACCATTGTTCTTGTGATATATTCATTATTTTTTTCTGTAAAAGTATTATGCTTTGATGGAACATCCAATAGCTTTGGTCTCTTTAACTACTACTTCTTTATTTTTCAAAAGAGCATCCACTGCTTTTTCTACATATTTTTCCTTAACTGCTTTTTCATCTCCATAATTATCATCAATAGCACCGATGTATTTCACTTGGTTTCCTTTTGCTGTTTTCTGCAAGATATACACATGTGGTGTTTTTGTAGCTCCATATTGAGGATAGATTTTTTGTCCTTCATCTAACAAATACGGGAAAGTAAATCCTTTTTCTTTTGCTTTAACTTTCATCAGGTCAAAACTGTCATCCTTTTGTTTTTCAGGATTGTTCGGATTGATCGCGATTACTGGATAGCCTAGTTTTTTATATTTCTTATCTAAAGCTACGATTCGATCCTCATATGCTTGAGCATACGGACAGTGATTGCAGGTAAAAATCACGATAAAGCCTTTGGCATCTTTGAAATCTTTCAAGGAAACTTTCTTATTGTCGATGTTCTTCAAGCTGAAATCTGTTGCAATGTCGCCTACTTTATAACCAGCCGCGGCATCCATATTTTTATACGTAAAAGCGCTTGCAAGCCCTGCAAGCAATACAAAAGCAAAAATTTTAATTGTTTTCATAGTATGATGTTTATAGTTTGATTTTAGTTCTGGAATTGTTTCACCTCGTTTTCAAGTTCTTCAAATGAAAAGCTCTTTTCATAAAAACGGCGCTTATCGCCTTTATAGATAATTGTTGCTGGAATCGCGCCGCTCCATGTAGAATCCACTTTGTTAATCCATGTATTAGCATCTGGATCATTCAGCAACAAGACTTCTGACTTAAGATTATGTTCTTTGACAAAAGGCAGTAACTTGGTCTCTGCCATTTTAGGAAAATCGATGCTTACTAAAAGTACTTTTAGCTTTTTGTCTTTATATTCTGCATTCAGCTTTTCAAAATTGGGAAGTTCTTCTACGCATGGAACACACCAAGTCGCCCAAAAATTAACCACATAAGTAGTGTCATTATGCTTTTTCAGATAGGGCTCAAGGCCTAAAAAATTATACGAATCGATAGAAATACCGTCTTTTGAATAGGTTTTTAATGGTTTTGGATTTGAAATTGCTTCCTTTTTCTCCTCAGATTTGCAAGAAACAAGCAGAAAAACGATACCAATGGCAATAATTTTCTTCATTTATAAAAAATTTATTTTGTCTTTAAACCCAATAAAAATAAGCATTCTACCTACCGACATCATTTATTTAACAAAAATTTAATCCACATTTGTATATACAATTAAAAATAGCACTACATTTGTACATACAAATTTTGTAATTACAATAATGAAAATAGAAGAAATCATCAAAACAACCTCTCCTATGGCAATCGGAAAAAAGACGGTGCTGAACATTATGTACACGCAAAACGTCTTAGCAGAAAAATTCAACGAGATCCTGAAAGCCTACGATTTATCGCCAGAACAGTTCAATGTCTTAAGAATTCTAAAAGGTCAGAATGGCAAGCCAACCAACATGTGCGTTATCCAAGAACGGATGATTGCCAAGACTAGCAATACCACGAGGCTGGTTGACAAATTGCTTCTGAAAGAGCTCGTGACCCGAGAAATTTGCCCTGGCAACAGACGAAAAATGGAAATCGCCATTACAGAAAAAGGATTGGAACTTTTAGCCGATCTTAATCCAAAAGTCGAACAAAACGAATGCCTGTTGGCACAAAAACTCTCAGCTGAAGAATTAGAACAGCTGAATTATTTACTAGAAAAATTGAGAACAACTAATGATCAAAAACAATGAGTGATATTTTAACAAGCTTAAACTGGAGATACGCTACAAAAAGATACGACGCCTCTAGAAAAGTAAGCGAAACTGACCTAGAAATCCTAAAAGAAGCTACTAAATTAAGCGTCTCTTCTATGGGATTACAGCCTTATAAAGTACTAATTATCGAAAATCCAGAACTGCGCGAAAAGCTAAAACCAGCAGCTTATGGACAAACTGCAATCACAGATGCTTCACAGCTTTTTGTTTTTGCTATCGAAAAAAATGTAGGCGAAAAGCATGTTGAATCGTACATGAAAAACATCAGCGAAACCAGAGATATTCCTACAGACAGCCTAAGCGGTTTCAGCGGTATGATCCAAGGATTCATAAGTGGATTAGATGCTGAGGCAAGAGATAATTGGGCAAAAAAACAAGCCTATTTGGCTTTGTCTACATTAATTAATACTGCCGCTTTCCTAAAAGTAGATGCAACGCCAATGGAAGGTTTTAGTCCAGAGCAATTTGACGAAATCCTAGGATTAGAAGCTTTGGGATTGAGTACGGCCGTAATCGCTGCTATCGGTTACCGTCATGAAGAAGATGCCACACAGCATTTTAAAAAAGTGAGAAAATCTAACGAAGAATTATTTATCAATTTATAATAATAACCTTAATTCAATTAAAAACAATGAAAAATTTCAAGACTATTGCAATCGCTCTTTTAGTAGCATTCGGATCATTTACAGCAACGGCACAAGAGAAAAAAGTTGATGTAAAAGCTAGCAAAATCAACTGGGTTGGTAAAAAAGTAACAGGACAGCACGAAGGTACAATCGACCTAAAAAGTGGCGTTCTTGTTTTCAAAAGCAACAAACTTGTTGGAGGAAACTTTACAGTTGACATGACAACAATTTCTACTACAGACTTGAAAGCAGGTCAAGGAAAAGAAAAACTAGACGGACACTTAAAAGCTGACGATTTCTTCGGAACTGACAAATACCCAACAGCTAAATTGGTATTCAAATCAATCGGAAAAAAATCAGATAACGTTTATTCTGTAACTGCAGATTTAACGATTAAAGACGTTACAAACGCTGTGAAATTTGATATCACGGTTAACAAAAATAACGCTACAGCAGCATTAAAAGTAGACAGAACTAAATACGGTATCAAATACGGTTCTGGAAACTTCTTCGAAGGCCTAGGCGACAAAGCAATCTACGACGAATTCGAATTAGCTGTAGATTTAAAATTCTAATTCCAAACAATTATTTTTCCCAAGTCCCTGTCAGATGTTATTCTGGCAGGGATTTTTTTATTAGGGCGAATCCCTTCGGGTCGGGCTATCCGCTGTATCTTTTGCTCCATTTCATGCCGCAAAAGGATGCCGCTGCTATCCCTTTCGCAGACGTATAGCTCCCAAAAAACTTCCGTAACTTTGCCAAATAAAACAACAACTATTCCGATGAAAAACATACTTGTAGTAGACAATTACGACAGCTTTACCTACAATCTAGTTCACTATTTAGAAGCTCTAAATTGCAAGGTTACGGTTCTCCGAAACGATGAAATCGAGCTCGAAGAAGTCAAAAACTACGACAAAATATTGCTTTCTCCCGGTCCTGGAATTCCATCCGAAGCCGGTTTATTAAAAAATATTATAAAAGAATATGCTTCATCAAAAAGCATTTTAGGCATCTGTTTAGGACAGCAAGCCATCGGCGAAGTCTTCGGTTCGACGCTCAAAAATCTCGAAAAAGTATACCACGGAACCGCCTCAAAAGCAAAAATTTTGGTCGAAGACGAATCGCTTTTCACAAATATTCCGAACGAATTTATGGTCGGAAGATACCATTCTTGGGTCGTAGAAAAATCAAATTTAGGTTCCGATTTAGAAATAACATCGGTAGACGAGAACGGAGAAATCATGTCGCTACGCCACAAAAATTTCGACGTAAAAGGAGTACAATTTCATCCTGAATCCATCTTGACACCATTGGGAAAACAAATTCTAGAAAATTGGGTTCTCAATTAACAATACTAATCTATTAGTTTAAATAATTAAATCCAATAGTCTGAATTAAAATTATTTAAAAAATCAATATAGAAATTATCTATCGTCATTTTCGCAAACGTTTTTCGTTAAAAAAATGTTAAACAAAAATTAAACAATCGTTTAATTTAAACAAGTGTTTAATTTTGTACTCGATTTAATGATGTACAAAAAATGACGACTGAATTTAATGAAAAGCAATTAGAAATCCTTCAGGTAGCCGAGGAGCTTTTTGCAGAAAAAGGATTCGACGGAACTTCCATCCGCGACATCGCAAAAAAGGCCAATATCAACATTGCGATGATTTCCTATTATTTTGGCTCCAAAGAAAAACTACTCGAATCGTTGATCATCTTCCGAACTTCCGATTTGAGATTGCAGCTCGAAAATCTTTTTAGCGAAGACCTCTCTCCTATCCAAAAAATCGAAAAGCTTATCGAACTTTACATAAACCGTCTGAACAAAAACAGATGCCTGTACCAAATTCTCCATTTTGAATTTTCTTCCAAAAAGCGAATCATGGATTTCAAGGTTTTTACCGATGTAAAAAAACAGAACCTCCTATCGCTTCAAAAAATAATTGCTGAAGGACAAGAAAAAGGAGTCTTCCGAAAAAACATCAACACGGCGCTTTTGCCTCCTACGATCATGGGCACTTTTTTTCACTTCCATACCAACCGCCCTTTTTATGAAGAACTCTTCAATTTGAAGACCGAGGAAGCATACGATCATTTTATAAAAACAGAAGTAATAAGTCACATCAAACAAACAATTAAAGCCTTTTTAGTTTATGAAAACTAACCCATTGTTGTTGGGAATGCTCTTGATTCTGGGATTTGCTGAAGCAACCGCCCAAGAAAAAAGACCCCTGACACTAAACGAGGCCATCAGCTTGGCCACAACTCAAAGCAACGAGGCCGGATTGGCAGACACCAAAACCGAAACTTCGAAGTACGAATTAGAAACCGTAAAAAACAACCGCTACCCTAGCCTGAAAATTTCCGGACAATACCAGCGATTGACCGAAGCCAACATCAATTCAAAAGTTTCCTTCGGAGGCTCTGAACCAGCTGAAGGCGAAACGACTTCATCGCCAAAGGTAAACCAGTTGATTTTGGGACAAGCCAGCCTTTCTATGCCGATCTTTTCTGGATTTAAGCTAAAAAACAGCGTAAAAGCTTCCGAGAACAGATACCAAGCCGAATTGCTGAACGCAAAAAACACCAAAGAGCAGCTGGCTATGAACACGGTAATTCTTTACGTGAATCTTTACAAAGCACAACAGTCCGTACGATTGATTCAAGAAAACCTGAAAAGCTCCCAACAGCGTGTCAAAGATTTTACAGCTATGGAAGAAAACGGGTTGATTGCCAGAAACGACCTTTTGAAATCGCAATTGCAATCTTCCAACATTGAATTGTCTTTAGAAGATGCTAAAAGAAAAGTTGCTACATTAAATTACCAGCTTGGCAATCTACTTAAACTTCCAGAAGGAACACAGATTTCTCCCGACGATGCTATTTTTGAAAATTCAGGCTTTCCTAAGGCCTCAATCAATCAAAACGACGCTCTTGCTGGCAGAAGCGATTTAGAAGCCTTAAAATGGATGCAAAAAGCCTCAGAAGCGAACATCAAGGTTGCGGAAGGAAATTATTATCCTTCTGTATCGCTAATCGGCGGTTATGTCGCTTTTAATCTGAAAAACGTCTTGGAAGTAAACAACGCTATCAATTTTGGAGTCGGTGTTTCGTATGACCTTGCTTCTATTTTCAAAAACGGAAAAGATGTAAAGCTGGCACGAAGCCAAGCTTCAGAGACAAAACAATCTGCCGATATCCTGACAGACCGTATCAAAGTGGAAGTTCAAGAAGCACAAGAGAATTATGCACTTTCGTTGAAACAATACAAAGTCTACCAAGAAGCAATTGTTCAGGCATCTGAAAATTTCAGAATCGTAAAAGACAAATACGACAACGGGCTTTCGGACACCAACGACCTTTTGGAAGCCGACGTACAAGAGCTTCAAGCAAAATTAAATGAAGCCTTTTCAAAAGCAGACATTGCGCAAAGCTATTACGAACTGCTAAGTGCTTCCGGCAAACTAACCGACTCATTCAATATCACTAAAAACTAAATTCCCTTCACGATGGAAAAGAAAAAAACAAATAAAAAGTTTACGTTCATACTTGTTGCGTTAGTCGTAATCGGCGCAACTTATGGAATATACAAATACGTTCACTCGCTTTCTCACGAAACAACCGACGATGCCCAGATTGAGAAAAACATGAACCCGATCATCCCAAGAGTTTCGGGCTATGTGACAAAAGTGTATGTAAAAGACAACGACTTCGTTAAAAAAGGCGATACGCTTTTTACCATAGACGATAAAGATTACTTGGTAAAAGTAGAAGAAGCGAATGCAGCATTAATTGGAGCACAGGGCAGCTTAGAAGTTTCAAAAGCTGATATTGGCGGTGCTTTGGCAAATATCTCTATTTCTGAAGCGAATATTTCTTCTGCGGGTGGAAATATCGAAACCGCAAAAATCAGGCTGACAAGAGCGGCAAACGACTTTGTGCGTTACCAAAACCTTTACAAAAACAAATCGATCACCAAACAGCAATTCGAGCAGGCAGAAGCTGCAAAATTAGAAGCTGAAAGCGAATTGAAAATCTTACAGCAACAACAGAGAGCTAGTACTTACCAAAAATCAGTAGCAGCCTCTCGTTCAAACGTAACGAACAAACAGACGGAAGTGGCCGCTGCAAATATCAAAAAAGCACAAGCTGTTCTCGATGCTGCGAAATTAAACTTAAACTATACAGTTGTTACTGCTTCAATCGACGGACAAGTTTCTAAAATCAACATACAGCCAGGGCAATTTGTGCAGCCGGGGCAATCGATGTTTTATATCATCAACAACAACGAAGCTTGGGTTATCGCTAATTTCAAGGAAACCCAATTGAGCAAAATGGTAGTCGGGCAAAAAGTAGGCATTCATGTCGATGCTTATCCTGATTACGAATTCAAAGGAACAATCACGTCATTTTCTCCTGCAACTGGAGCGCGTTTTTCATTGCTTCCTCCTGACAATGCTACTGGAAACTTCGTAAAAACAATCCAAAGGCTTCCTGTAAAAATTAGCCTTGATCCTGAAAACGTGCCAGACAAAGTAAAAAATCTTCGTCCAGGCATGAACGTTGACGTTGACGTACACTTAAAATAAATCCCAGCAGGTTGATGATTTAGGGCTTGCGATTTACAAATCCTAAATCATCAATCCAAAATCTTAAATTAAAATGGAAGCAACTTCAGGAGAAGACAGTTTAGTTGAATACGGCTTCAGAAGGGTTATCATTACGATTACAGCGGTACTTTGCGCCCTATTGGAAATCGTCGATACGACCATCGTAAACGTGGCCCTGACAGACATGCGCGGAAGCCTAGGTGCTACCCTGACTGATGTCGCCTGGGTAATTACCGCCTATGCGATTGCCAACGTAATCGTGATTCCGATGACGAGCTGGCTGTCGCAGCAATTCGGAAGAAGAAATTATTTTGCCGTGTCCATCGTCATCTTTACCGTTTCATCATTTCTTTGCGGTAACGCCACAAACATCTGGGAGCTCGTCGTTTTTCGTTTTGTCCAAGGACTTGGCGGAGGAGCATTATTGGTAACGGCGCAGACAATCATCACAGAAAGCTATCCGGTTGCCAAACGAGGAATGGCTCAAGCAATTTACGGCTTAGGTGTAATCGTAGGACCGACATTAGGACCGCCTTTGGGAGGTTATATCGTAGAAAATTATTCTTGGCCTTATATCTTTTACATCAATATTCCTTTAGGAATTATAGCTACAATCTTGACCTTGTCGTATGTAAAAAGTCCTAAATATGGCGAAAAGCTAAGAGCAAGTCAGGTCGACTGGTGGGGAATTCTGCTGTTAGCCATGTTCATCGGTTCTTTGCAATTTGTTTTAGAACACGGACAGCAAGACGATTGGTTTGACGACGGACTGATTACTACATTAAGCATCGTCAGCCTTTTCGGATTGATATTATTCATCTGGCGAGAGCTGACCTATAAATACCCGATCGTTAACCTCAGCGTGCTAAAAGACGGAAATCTTAGGATCGGAACCGTAATGTGCTTTATCCTCGGATTTGGATTATACGGCTCGACGTTGATCTTGCCAATCTATACCCAATCCGTTTTAGGATGGACGGCTTTAGATGCTGGATTATTGCTGATTCCAGGTTCTATTACTACCGCATTCATGATGCCTATCGTCGGAAATTTAATCCAGAAAGGCGTACCGCAAGGCTATATGGTCGGCGTTGGATTCTTGGTATTCTTTTTCTTTACGTTTTGGATGCACAATGTGATTACGCCTGATACTGGCGTTGAGCACATGTTCTGGCCATTAATCTTAAGAGGAATCGGACTTGGACTATTATTCGTTCCTATCACTACTCTAGCCTTATCAACATTAAAAGGAAAACATATTGGAGAAGGTGCTGCTTTTACAGGAATGATGCGACAATTAGGAGGTTCTTTCGGAATTGCGATTATCACCACTTTCATCACAAGATTCAGCCAAAACCATCGCGTGGATTTGGTGTCTCATTTAAGTGCCGATAAATTGGAAGTCCAAAACAGAGTACATCAATTGCAACAAGGATTCATGGCAAAAGGCTTTAGCTCCAGCGAAGCGCTCGGAAAAGCGTATCAGGTCATGGATGTTTCGGTCATGAAGCAAGCTACGGTCTTATCGTATATGGATATCTTTATGTACTTAGGAATTATGTTCTTGTGCTGTATACCGATCATACTTCTCATCAAGAAAAGTAAAAACAAAATTAATCCGGCAGATGCCATGCATTAATATTTTTTCAAGGTTATTATTTGAGAAAGCTTCGGGAATTCCGAAGCTTTCTGCTTTTAAATTAGCGTTTATTTAATATCCGCTTAATTTGTTTCCCTGATATTCCGCCTACTTTAGCCTTGTGCTTAAAATAAAAGCCAAGCAATGCACAACAAATCCTTTTATTTCATATATTTGATTGAATGTAAGGTAGTTGTATTAATTTTTAATCTGATTATCATGGGACTATTCGGCAAAAAAGAGAAGAAAATATTCAAGGAATTCAGCAAAAAAAGCGTCGAATACCTGACAGATATTAACAAAGATACGGATGAACTTTTGGAAGAACTCCAAGAAAGCTACTCAGAAAACCGATTTGCGATTCCAGAATTCATCAGCCTTATCGAATCTATAAAAGCAAAAATTTCGCTTGAAGAATCTCAAAAGCTTGAGGAACTTTCCCAAAAAATTGTCCAGATAAAAAAATGTGCTAAGAAAAGCGTCAGCGCTGTAGCCGAACTTTCAAGAAACCAGCGAAAAACAACCCGCGAAGCCATAAGAGAATTCAGCGAGTTTGTTGAATCGTAATTATCTCGTAAAAACCAATTTGTTCCCTTTCGACAAGTTAGCGTCGAATTTATAGCCTTCATAATCGAATCCTTTCAAATCATCGATCGTTTCCGCATTCGTATCAATAATATAACGAACCATCATACCTCTCGCCTTCTTGGCAAAGAAACTGATCATCTTTAGCTTGCCATCTTTATAATCCTTGAATTCTGGAGTGATTACAGGAACTTTTAGCGCCTTCGCATCCACAGAATCAAAATATTCATTACTGGCCAAATTCACAAACAGCTCGCCTTTTTTGAGTTCTGAGTTCAATGACTTCGTAATTTTCGCCTTCCAGAATTCATACAAGTTCTTGTTTTTTCCGACCGGAAGCTTGGTTCCCATTTCCAAACGATACGGCTGTATCAGATCTAAAGGCTTAAGCAAACCGTACAATCCTGACAAAATTCTAAGTTTGCCTTGCAAATCATCTAATTTTTCCAAAGGCAGAGAATATGCATCCAAACCAATATAGACATCGCCATTAAAAGCATAAATCGCCTGGCGGGAATTTTCCAATGTAAAAGGTGTTGCCCATTCTTGATTTCTATGCCAATTCAAATCCGCTAACTTTTCTGAAATGTCCATCAACTCAGAAAGTTTTTTAGGCTTCAGCTTTTTTAAGACTCTGTGGATGGTGTTCGATTCTTTTAGAAAAACAGATTCGGTATGTGTAGTTGTAGGCAGTGCGGTTTCAAAATCTAAAGATTTGGCAGGCGAAATAACGATTTTCATGTTCTGGAATTTGATTTCAAAAATACAAAATCATACGCATGAATTTTGATTTTTTATATCAAAAATACGAGAGCTAATTCCATAAATCCAGTTTCTCTCTTTTTAGTATATTTGTAAAAACCTCAAAAAACTTACGCCTTGTATTCACAAATCAACAAAAGCATCAGTCGTTACGTTTCATTTTCGGAAGAAGAATTGTCTACGTTCAATTCGTTATTAGAATATAAAAAAGTACCCAAAAAAACCATCATGCTCCATGAAGGCGAAATGTGCAATTTTGAAGCATTCGTAATCAAAGGCTGCGTCAGAAAATATTATATCGACGCCAACGGTTTTGAAGTCATCCTACAATTCGCGATTGAAGATGCCTGGGTTAGCGATATCTCCTTCAGCATTTATGAAACCAAGCCGAGCCAGGTTTTTATCGAAACTCTTGAAGACTGCGAGTTTTTAATATTTTCGCCAGAATCAAAAGAAGAACTGTTTACCAAAGCGCCAAGATTTGAAAGAGCGTTTCGTATTTTGATGCAAAGAAATCTGTCAGTAACCCAAAACAGGCTTTTCCACACTATTTCTCAAACGGCAACAGAAAAATATCTTGAGTTTCTGGAACTCTATCCTACCATTCCGCAGCGCGTAGCACAACATTATATCGCATCCTATTTGGGGATTTCGCCTGAGTTTCTCAGCAAAGTAAGAGCTCGAATCGCAAAAAACTAATATTTTAAATTCCCTCAAAAAAATTTACAAAAAAAGTTTTTCTTGTCCTAGTTCAATGCATAAGGAGATTTTCTGACGGAAATTTGTCTTGTAATTAAAACGCATTAGAAATGGACCGTAAAAATTTTATAAAAAAAGGATTGATGGGCACTGGAATGTTCATCACGTCTGCTGCGATAGGCGATGTCATGAAAAACGATATCGACGAGATTAAAGAATTGGAGCCGCTTGGATTCAACCATCTTCCAAATCCAGAATCATTTGTTATGGAAAATACGGTGCTGCATAAATCAGCTACTCGCGGACATGCAAATCACGGCTGGTTGGATTCGCATCATACGTTCAGCTTTGCGAATTACCATAATCGCAACAGAATGCATTTTGGCGTTTTGAGAGTATTGAACGACGACCGCGTTGATGCTGGTATGGGCTTTGGAAAGCATCCGCATGATAACATGGAAATCATATCAATTCCGCTTGAAGGCGATTTAGAACACCAAGACAGCATGGGAAATGTGGCCGTAATCAAAAAAGGCGATATCCAAGCCATGAGCGCCGGAACTGGAATCTATCATAGTGAATTCAACAAGAATAAAGATAAATTGACTAAATTCTTGCAGATTTGGGTATATCCAAACAAGAAAAACGTAACGCCTAGATACGATCAGATTTCTTTAGATGAAAACGAACGCCATAACAAGCTGCAGCAAATTCTTTCTCCAAATGCCGATGACGCTGGAGTCTGGATTCATCAAGATGCATGGTTTCATTTAGGCAAATTTGACAAAGGCTTTGCAACAGAATATAAGCTTAAAAAAGAAGGAAACGGCATTTATGCTTTTGTCATCAAAGGCGATTTCAATATCGGAACTATTGCCTTAAACGAAAGGGACGGTTTGGGAATCTGGGACACAAAAGCGATCGCTATTGAAGCTTTATCCGAAAATGCAGAAATCCTGCTTATGGAAGTACCAATGGCTTTATAAGAATTCAAACAAAAATAACATACTAATTAAAAACAAAAATTATGACAACAACAAAATGGTCAATCGACCCAGCACACTCAGAAATCGGTTTTAAAGTAAAACACATGATGTTTACAAATGTATCAGGAAACTTTGGAAAATTTGATGCTTCCATCGAAACGCAAGGTGATGATTTTGAAACAGCACAGTTTGAATTTACTGGCGATATCGATTCTATCACGACAGGAAACAAAGACAGAGATACGCATTTGTTAAGCGCCGACTTTTTCGATGCAGCACAGTTTCCGAAAATCAATTTCAAATCTACTTCTTTCAAAAAACTAAACGAAGGAGAATACAAACTGACAGGTGACTTGACATTACACGGCGAGACAAAATCTGTCACTTTAGACGTAGAATTTGGCGGATTGGCAAAAGATCCTTGGGGAAATACTAAAACAGGATTGTCAGTATCTGGTAAAATCAACCGTAAAGACTGGGGATTGAACTGGAATTCTGCTTTAGAAACCGGAGGTGTTTTGGTCGGTGAAGAAGTAAAACTTCAGATCGAATTGCAATTTATCAAGCAATAATTATACAAGCAGGCCTTTCTTTAATTGAGAAAGGCTTGTTTTTTTTTTACGATTATGAAAAATATCTTATACATCGGACGGCACCCAGAAATACTAGAAACGGTCGTCAGGCTGATTAACAACAACGAAGACTGGTTTGGTGCTGGAGCCGAAACAGATGAAACGGCTATGGAATTATTCCAAAGCATCAATTTTCATATTGTACTGCTGGGTTGCGGCATAGAGCCGGAAAGCGAAGAAAAATTGCGTATCTTTTTTGCAACAACTAATCCGAATTGCAGGATCGTGCAGCATTATGGCGGCGGAAGCGGCCTGCTTAAAAATGAAATCCTTTCGGCTTTAGAAAATCATAACATGGTTTAAGGTTTCCAAAAAGTATTTTTCTCTAACTTTATGCTCAATAACAAACCTAAAAAACAAACACATGAAATTCACAAGACAAGCAAGCGCCAACTGGCAAGGCACCGGAATGGAAGGAAAGGGAACCATTTCTACTCAAAGCACTACCTTAGATAAAGCACAATTATCGTTCAAGACTCGTTTTGCAGACGGAGTCGGCACCAATCCAGAAGAATTGATTGGAGCGGCTCATGCGGGATGTTTTACCATGAAGCTAAGCTTTGTCTTATCGGAACTTGGCTTTACGCCAGACAATCTAGATACGGTTGCGAAAGTCACTTTTGAAGATGGAAAAATTACCACTATTACATTAGACCTGACAGCTACAGTAAGCGGAATTACAGAAGAACAGTTTCAAGAGGCAGCAAAAAACGCTAAAGAAAACTGTCCGGTTTCGCAACTTTTAAATGCTGAAATTATCCTGAATGCTAAATTAGCATAAGCTATACAATTATTAATTCTGAACCGCTTCGAAAGGAGCGGTTTTTTTATTCTTATCCCCTTTTTTCAAAGCTTTTAAGATAGAAACAGCTATACGCTCAACAACGGGAACGCTAACAGAGTTACCTGCTTGTTTATACAAACGCGAATGACTTATCTTGCCCGGCAAGACAAAATCTTTTGGAAAGCCTTGGAATTCAAAACATTCTTTTGGCGTTAACTTTCGGATGCCTTTGTCGGTCAAGACCAGTGGAACGTTATGTCCGCCAGTTCCCATGTTGGCTGTCAATGTCGGGCATACATCCCTTTTATTTTCCCGAACGTATTGCCTTCTCCATTGATAAACTGTGTCTTTTCTGCGGATGGATTGCTGTAATTTATCGAACATATATTTGTCTTCGCCATAGAAATATTTAGAGTCTGAAACAGAGTTGTCTACGATATCAACAACTTTTCTTTTCAATTTCATGGCTTTTGGAAATTCAAAATGTTCGGTATACCTGTTGGTTCCGTCTTCATCATTCCTAAAACAGACCATATAGATACGCTCTCTGTTTTGCGGCAGATTTCCATGTTCTCTGGAATTCAATACTTTTGCGGCAAACGAATAGCCATTAGCTTTCATGGCTTCTTCAATAATGATATATGTTTTGCCATTATCATGGCTTTTCAGGTTTTTTACATTTTCCAAAAAAATAACTTTTGGCCGGCCTAGAGCTTCCACAAAATCTAATATACGGTAAAAGTGATTGCCTCTTTCGTCACCAAACCCCTTTCTATAGCCGGCAAGAGAAAAAGGCTGGCACGGAAATCCCGCAGCCAAGACTTCGACTTTCTCTAATTCTTCAGGATTTAACTTCCAGATATCTTCTTCAAAAATAGGGTGCTCAAAGTTGGCGCGATACGTTACGCAGGCTTTCTTGTCGATTTCATTAGCCCAAGCCATTTTTGCCCCGGCATTTATAAATCCTTGACAGATGCCGCCAACTCCAGCATATAAGCTTCCTACTTTAATCATATATCAGCTGTTTTGAACAAAAATAGCATATTAAAAACAAAAACCTGCTTTTACTTTTTTGTGTCAGTTCCTAAATTCTGCATCATCGGTAAACAGGACTAAAAACATTTTAAAAATACATTTTCTATCTTTGAAGCATAAAATAATGCATGCGACAATTTTTTTTAAAATATAAATCTCCCATCCTCTACGGAGTCTCTTTGGCCGTCTTGCTTTTTTTGGTAAAATGGCTCGAGCTTCGCTTTATCATCATAGACCATTCTTTAGAAATATATGTAGGATCGATTGCCGTGGTTTTTACAGTTCTTGGAATCTGGCTTGCGCAAAAACTCACGAAACCCAAAAAAGAAACCATAATCGTTGAAAAGGAAGTGTATATTGAGTCGGCAGAATTCATACAAGACAAAAGCCAGCTGGAGAAATTAAACCTCAGCAAGCGAGAAATGGAGGTCTTGGAATTGATCGCGCAAGGCTGCAGCAACCAAGAAATAGCTTCGCAGCTTTTTGTTTCATTGCCGACCATAAAAACGCATTCTTCAAAACTTTTTGAAAAGCTTGATGTGAATCGTAGGACGCAAGCCGTAGAGAAAGCAAAACGCCTAAGACTTATACCCTAAAAGGTTCATACTAAAGTAGCAAAACGGCCCATTTGATTTAAAATCATCCTTAAGTATGACTTCGATACGCCTGAAAACATTCAATTTTGCAGTAGTAAAATCAACTAAAAACTTTTAAAATGAAAAAAACAATTTTAACAAATGGTCTTATTGCAGGGTTTATCGTCACGGCAATGATGGTAGTCTCTACCATATTATGTTATGACAATGCCAACTTTGAAGGAAGCATGGTTTTGGGGTATCTCGGAATGCTTCTTGCCTTTTCTTTTGTATTTGTAGGCATCAAAAATTACCGCGACAAATTCAATTCGGGATTGATTTCTTTCGGAAAAGCGTTCAAAATAGGATTGCTTATTACGCTTATTGCTTCTACAATATATGTAGTGGTATGGCTGGTCGAATATTATTTCTTCATTCCGGATTTCATGGAAAAATATACATCGCATATGCTAAAGCAGGCAGCAGAAAGCGGTGCTACCGCAACCGAAATAAAAGCCCAGACTGCCACAATGGAAACGTATAAAGAATGGTATAAAAACCCATTGCTGATCATCGTGATGACCTATGGCGAAGTACTTCCTATTGGATTAGTCGTTACGCTGATCAGCGCACTGATATTAAAACGCAATTCGAAAAAAGAAAATTACGAGACAGCCTAAAAAAATAAGCCTTGCTAACGCGAGGCTTATTTTTTATTCCTTATAAAGTTCTCTTAGAAAAGCATCATATTGATATCATTACTTTTCAAAAGTTCGAGATTGGTCTTCAAGAGATTCTTTAATTGCAGATTCTTGTCTTTCATTCTTTTTTTCAGCTCTTCCTTTTTACTGATTAATTCTTCCGTAAAGCTCGGTTTTTGAAATCGGTCTTTCTCTTCCGTCCCAAAAGTAATTTTCGTTTCCATGATATAGCAATTTCAAGATTATTCTTATGTCCTTTTCACATCTACAAGTTACGACATTTTATACATAGCAACGCTAATTTTAACTTAAGAGATAATTAAATAATCCGCCAAATAAAAAAAGAGCAGGCTTATTAGCTGCTCTTTTGTTAATCTAAATTTAATATTCTTTATTTCTCCATCTTAAAATAATAATCTGCCGAATGCTTGCCGCTGCCGTAAATTAAAAAGAAAATGCAGACGATAAGCGTTATGACAGACACGATCAAGTTGGATACAACCAAAGTTCCGATGAAATTAATTAATACGGCGCCAATCAAAATCGGCAGTTGTGCCCAGATTGCCCATCGCGTCAAGAGTCCAAAGACAATCATAACACCGCCCATAATATGTGCAGCAGCTACATAGTGGTAGACAAACATACCACCGTCAAAATTACCCAAAGGAGAGAGCAAATCGATAAGCCTATGGCTGTCTTTTATAAATGACACTCCTTTCAGGAATAAAAAAACGCCTAAAGCAATCCTTAGAATATCTATGGGATAAGAAGTATGCGAATTGGCCCACTTGTTTAGGTTTTTAATTTTTACCGTTTCCATGATGATATAATTTATAATTACACATCTAATTTACTAATATTTAAGCATATAATTAAATAATTAGCATTAATTTCAAATGATTACTAGAACACTACGTGAAAAAGACACTAAGCCCCTAAATAGAAAATTTTAATCAAGCGCTCCTTTTTTTACACGAATGCTGCATGATATTTTATGAATGCTCTATAATGCTGATGTTATATTACATTTTAAAAATGTCATGTAACAATGAATAAGTATAGCATGACATAGCACTTATGTTGTATAACATTAGTTTAGTGTAGTTTTATATAGCACTTATGCTGTATAGCACCTAGTTAGTGTTGTATAACAAGAAATTTACGTAGAACAACAACAGCTTCATGTTATACTACATCAGTCAGATTCTGTCGTAAGTTTTGGTTTTTACGCTAATTTCTTGCTACTGCTAGCGTGCATATCTGTATAGAAAGATAAAAGTATACCGTTTTTATTTTATTTACATCGCAATACTGAATCATCTTATAAAAAAAAAAGGCAACGCCGAAAACGTTGCCTTTGCTATTGTAGTTTCTTTAAACTCTTAATTTTCTTCTTCTTCAACAGTATGCGAATTAGAATACACTCTCCATTTCGCGATACACTCCTTCATATCTTCTGGGAGTTCGGTATTAAAGCTCATAAACTCTTTTGTTGTCGGATGTAAAAAGCCTAGCGTTTTTGCATGCAGCGCCTGCCTTGGCAACACCTTGAAACAGTTGTCAATAAACTGTTTGTATTTTGTGAAGGTAGTACCTTTTAATATCAAGTTACCGCCATAGCGTTCGTCATTGAAAAGCGTGTGTCCGATATGCTTCATATGCACGCGGATCTGATGTGTCCTCCCTGTTTCTAATTTGCAAGACACCAAAGTCACATAGCCAAAACGTTCCAAGACTTTATAATGGGTCACGGCATGTTTTCCTTCGCCATCAGGAACGACAGCCATCTGCATTCTATCTTTGGCATGTCTGGCAATATCTCCCGTAACCGTACCCTCATCTTCCGCTACATTGCCCCAAACTAAAGCGACATATTCTCTTTCGGATGTTTTTTCTTCAAACTGCTTGGCCAAGAAAGCCATCGCTTGCTCTGTTTTGGCAACGACAAGCAATCCTGAAGTGTCCTTGTCAATTCGGTGAACCAATCCCGGACGATCACTGCTGTTTAAAGGCAAGTTTTCGAAATGGAAGGCCAAGGCATTCACCAACGTTCCTGTATAGTTTCCGTGTCCCGGATGAACGACTAAACCAGCCGGCTTGTTGATAACCAAAAGCGCATCGTCCTCATAAACAATATCCAACGGAATGTTTTCTGGAAGAATCAGGTTTTCGAAAGGCGGATGCGAAAGCAAAACTCGTACTACATCCAGAGCCTTTACTTTATAATTGGATTTTACAGGAACATCATTTACATAAATATTCCCTGCTGTTGCTGCTTGCTGTATCTTGTTTCGGGTAGCGTTTTCGACCAGATTCATCAAGAATTTGTCAACGCGCAAAGGCGACTGCCCTTTTGAGGCTTCAAATCTAAAATGCTCAAATAATTCGTCATCTAGCGTTTCGTCTGCAATCGGATTCTCTATCATTCTGCCGGTTCTGTATCTGTATTGTTTTTAATCGTATCTGCTTCAGACTCTTCAAATCCTACTTTTCCATCGCCAAGAACTAAATCGATTTTGGATGCTTTTTTTACCTTATCGCCCGGTTTTATCTTTTTACCGTTAGAGTGCATTTCCAAAACCATGTCCTTGCCTAAATAAGGCTTGTATGTTTTTTTGCCGATCTCAAGTCCTAAAGCTAAAAGCGATGGTTCTGCCTGGCGTAATGTTTTTTCAATCAAATCAGGAACAGTAACCAATCCGAAATCGGCTGAATTTACTTTGATGTAAATCTTCCTGCCATCTTTTACTTTTGCTCCCGGCAGCGGATCTTGCTGCACAACAGTATATTTCGGAAAATCTTTATTGAAGTCTACCGTATCCAGCAAAACATATTCTAAATTAAGCTCGTCAAGTTTCTCTTCTACTTGCTGTTCCGTAAGCTTTTTCAAATCCGGAACTGTTATTTCATTGCCGTGATCTGTAGTATAACTGAGCCATTGCAACAGTATAAAAACAAGTACTACGACAATTCCCAAAGCCAGTAAAAGTTGTTTAAAAAAAGATTTGCTTGTAAGATATTTTCCTAAAGTCATATAAAATGTATTTCGTGCAAAGATATAAAAATACTAAAGGTTTTTAGTTTCAATAATTAGTGATATTTTTGTGAGAGGTTTCGGCCGTTTTAGTTAGCAGTTTTAAGTTTCCAGACTAAACTTCTAACAACAAACAAGTCTCAAATCTGTAATCTAAAAATCTGCAATCTTACTATGAACATAGCCGTTGTAATGGGCGGATATTCTGACGAATCAGTGATATCGCTTCGAAGTGGTCAGCTAATCCTAAACAATCTCGACAAAAACAAATATAAAACGTTTGAAGTCCATATTTTATTGGATGGCTGGGACGTAATTATCGATGGAGAGAAATTTCCGATCGACAAATCCGACTTTACCTTCACCAAAAACGGGACAAAAACAACATTTGATGTTATCGTCAATACCATCCACGGAACGCCTGGCGAAGACGGGCATATGCAGGCGTATTGGGAGCTAATAGAAATTCCGTATTCCGGGTGCAACTTTTACCAATCGGCTCTGACGTTTAACAAAAGAGATACTTTGTCTGTCCTTTCAAAATTCAATATCCCAAAGGCAAAATCCATATATCTTTCTAAAGGTGACAAAATCACGGCTGAAGAAATCAAAGCCGAATTAGGCTTGCCTTTTTTTGTAAAACCGAACCAATCCGGAAGCAGCTTAGGTGTTTCCAAAGTAAATGACCTGTCTGATTTCGACAAGGCATTAGATTTTGCCTTTGCAGAAGACAGCGATATTTTGATTGAATCCTATTTAAAAGGAACCGAAGTTTCTGTCGGAGTACTCAATTACAAAGGAGAAACAAAAGTTTTAGGTCTTACCGAAATCGTCTCTCACAACGACTTTTTTGACTACGAAGCTAAATATTTAGGAAAATCAGAAGAAATTACGCCGGCAAGATTGTCTGCAGAAGTGGAACAAAAAGTACGTGAAACAGCCGCAAAGGTATATGAAGCCCTAGGAATGTCTGGTTTTTCAAGAACCGATTTTATAGTAATGGATGACGTACCGCACTTTATCGAAATCAATACCAATCCCGGGTTGTCAGGACAAAGCATTTTCCCGCAACAAGCAGAATATGCCAAAATTGCTTTTTCGGATTTATTGGATAATGAAATCGAATTGGCATTAAAACGAAAATTATTATGGAGAAAATAGCCGTATTCCCAGGATCATTTGACCCGATAACGTTGGGGCATTATGACATCATCAAAAGAAGTATTCCGCTTTTTGACAAGATAATCGTTGCCATCGGCGTTAATGCTGAAAAAAAATATATGTTCTCTTTGGATGAAAGAAAGCGTTTTATCGAAGAATGTTTTGAGAACGACCCGACGGTTTCTGTTGTCAGCTATGAAGGCCTGACAATTGACTTCTGCAAAAAAGTAAAAGCAAAATTTATTCTGAGAGGCCTGAGAAATCCTGCCGATTTTGAATTTGAAAAAGCAATCGCGCACACCAACCGCAAGCTTTCTAAAATCGAGACTGTATTCTTACTGACAGCTGCGAATACTTCTTACATCAGCTCCAGCATTGTTCGCGATGTTATCAGAAACGGAGGGGAATATGAGTTATTGGTTCCCGATTCGGTCAGGACAAAATAGTTACGGACTACCAAATTTGTACGACATACTATTAAACAGTACTTTCGCCAAAAATAACATCCTTTAAAATGAGTATAGAAAGAGAACTAATAAAACGCAGTGGCGGAAAGTGCGAGCTTTCAGGAGCTACTGAAAACCTGAAAGTATATCAAGTGCTTCCAACCCGAAAAGGCGGTCTAGACGAAAGCATTTTAGCCAGCGCTACTTGTATCGACCAGATTGAAAATCCCGAAAAAATGGACCCGAATTTATGGAGATGTCTTAACGAGAGCATGTGGAGCGAACATCTTCCTGTTCAAGTGGTATCTTGGAGAATGTTGAGCCGTATGGGCAATCAAGAATTGTTGGACCAGATGTATCTCGAAGAAGATGATTTAGCTTGGGCTAAAGCTACAGGAGAAGGCGAAGATGACGAAAATAAGCTAGTCCACCGCGACAGTAACGGAGTAATTCTACAGACCGGAGATTCTGTAGTCCTGATCAAAGATCTGAAAGTAAAAGGTTCTAGCATGGTTGCCAAACAAGGAACTGCAGTCCGAAATATTCGATTGGATCATGAAAATGCAGAATACATCGAAGGAAAAGTAGACGGCCAGCTGATTGTTATCATTACGCAATATGTGAAGAAAATATAATTTTAGATCGTAGATTTCAGATTTCAGACGAGATACTTAACATTCTTAATCTGAAATCTGAAATCTGAAATCTGAAATCTGAAATCTGAAATCTGAAATCTGAACTATTCCTCTTTCTTCACAACCTTCCTCGCCACTTCAATCTTAAATTTCTTGCCTTTCATCTTTTCATCCTTGATATTTTTCAAGAAATCCTTCACTTTTTTAGATTTTACGGCGGCAAAAGAAATAAAGTCTTTTACTTCTATCAATCCCAAATCGCCTTTTTCTAATTTCCCTTTTTGGGAAAAGAATCCGACGATATCAATTTTATTCAGTTTATTTTTCTTTCCGCCAGAAATATAAATCGTCTGGAATTCTGGAGGTTTTGGCAATGAATTCGAGTTTTCTACATTCAAGACTTCCATATCATAATCAATATAATCCAGCTTTTTCTCACTTTCATGAACGATAATATATGCCGTTCCTGAAGCTAACATTCTAGCAGTACGGCCATTTCGATGCGTAAATTCATCTTCTTTCGAAGGCAGATGATAATGAATTACATGTTTCATTTCCGGAATATCCAATCCCCTAGCCGCTAAATCGGTTGTAACGAGATAACTTACGCTTCCATTTCGGAATTGAATAAGGGCGCGTTCTCTTTCCTCTTGGTCCATTCCGCCATGATAATAGGTCGCATAGATTCCTTTTTCGTTTAAGGTATCGCTAATTCTCTCAGCAGCATCTCTATGGTTACAAAAAATCAAGGCCGACTCAGACTTCAAGGAACAAATCAACTGAAAAAGGCTGTTGATCTTGTCCTTTTCTTTAGAAACCACCATCTTCATAGAAAGATTAGTCTTTTCCTCATTTCTAGGAATAAAATCTAAAACGGCTGGATTTATAACTCTTGTATATTTTGGAATTTCAATATCGGATGTTGCCGAAACCAAAACTCGTTTGTTCAGTTTTGGAAGACGGTTGATGATAAAGGACATTTCTTCATGAAAGCCCAATTGCAACGACTTGTCGAATTCGTCTAAAACTAACGTCTGGATTTTGTCCGTCCTGAAAGTTTCTCTATCGATATGGTCCGCAATTCTTCCCGGCGTTCCAATTAAAACTGCAGGAGGATTGCTTAAATTTTTAATTTCAGTATCAATAGAATGTCCGCCATAGCAAACATTAGCTTTGTAACCAGTGCCCATTTTTTTCCAAACCTGCTCAATCTGCAGACCCAATTCTCTCGACGGGACAATAATCAGGCATTGTACTGAAAGAATTTCCGGTTGCAAGATTTCAAAAACAGGCAATAAAAAAGCCAAGGTCTTTCCAGATCCTGTTGGCGATAGCAATAAAGTATTATTATTTTCGACAATGGCTTCTTGGGCTGCTACCTGCATCTCGTTAAGGCTTTCTATGCCTAAATTCAGAAGAAGGTTGGTGGAATGGTGATTGTTATTCATGCGGCAAAGGTAATTTTTAATTGTGAATTATAAATTACGAATTACGACGAGCTGATTTTTCGCAATTCGTAATTCATAATTTGTAATTTTGATGTTTTTCAAATCAATATGATAAAATCCCTGCTTCCAATTTTCTTACTTTCTATTATGGCTAATGCTCAAAATAAAACAGACTTCCTGACTCCTTATGAAAAAGGAAACGGAAACCAGACAGCAACTTATGAAGAAACAATTGCGTATTTCCAGCTTCTGGATAAAAGCTTCGAGACGGTTTCTATGCAAGAAATGGGACTTACCGATTCTGGAGAGCCGCTGCATATCGTAACATTTAATCCTGCCAAAGATTTTGATTTTGAAAAGATTCAAAAAGAAAAAGCTGTATTGTTAATTAATAACGGGATACATCCTGGAGAACCTGATGGCATTGACGCTACGATGATGCTTTTTAGGGATTTGGCTTTGGGAAAAATTAAAATTCCGAAGAACGTTGTGATTGTGAATATCCCAATTTATAATATTGGCGGTGCCTTGAATCGAAATTCGTTTTCAAGAGCGAACCAAAACGGACCAGAAAGCTATGGATTCAGAGGAAATGCTAGAAATTATGACTTAAACCGAGATTTCTTGAAATCAGACACTAGAAATGCCCGAAGCTTTGCGCAGATTTTCCACAAAGTAAATCCTGATATTTTTATTGACAATCACGTGAGCAACGGCGCCGATTATCAATATGTTTTTACTTATATCGCAACCCATCCTCAAAAAATTGGCGGTAATCTCGGGAAGTTTTGGGAGTCTGAAATGCTTCCTTCTTTGCTTTCTGATTTGAAAAAGAAAAAAATAGAATCAGTACCTTATGTCAACATACATGACGAAAAGCCGGACAATGGTTTTGAGGCTTTTATGGATTATCCGAGATACTCCACTGGCTTTGCTTCTATGTTCAACACAATAGGCTCTATGCCCGAAACGCACATGCTGAAAGAGTATGCTTCGAGGGTAAAGGTAACCTACGAATACATGATTTCATCAATCGAATATGCCGATAAAAACTATAGAAAGATTAAGGACTTGCGAAAAGAAAACCTGCAAAATTATCGTCCAGGTCAAAACTATGTTTTGTTATGGGAATTAGATGCAGACAAAGTTTCTAGCATTCCGTTTTTAGGATATGAAGGCGGTTACAAACCGAGCGATATTTCTGGAAAACCACGATTATTTTATGACGAAACCAAGCCTTTCAGTAAAACAATTCCTTATTATAGAGATTACAAGCCGTCGTTGGAAGTCTTGATTCCTGAAGCGTACATCGTTCCGAAATCATGGTGGAACGTCATAGAGCTTTTAAAAATCAACAATATCCAAATGACGCCTTTGGAAAAAGACACGGAATTGGAAATAGAAAGCTATCGTATAAAGGATTTCAAGACAAGCAGTTCTGCTTATGAAGGACATTATCCGCATAATTCTGTAAATGTGATAAGCACGAAGAAAAAAGTACTTTTCAAAAAAGGAGATTTTCTAATAAAAACACAACAGCCAGGCGTGAAATATCTGCTGGAAACGTTGGAACCGCAAGGAAATGATTCTTATTTCGTTTGGAATTTCTTTGATTCGATTTTACAGCAAAAGGAATATTTTTCAGCTTATGTTTTTGAAGACTTGGCAAAACAATTGTTGGATAAAAATCCGAAGCTGAAATCCGAATTTGAAAAGAAAAAGGCTGAAGATCCAAAATTTGCCGATTCAGGAGAAGCACAATTGGATTGGATTTACAGACATTCTGACTATTACGAAAAGTCACACATGGAATATCCTGTTTTCAGGATTATGAAATAATAAAAAAGCTCCTATTTCAGGAGCTTTTCTGTTTCAAACAACAGCTTGATATTTTCGTAAGAGTTTTTCAATGCTTCTTGAACTTGCTCTGGATTGAGCCAAGCTACCTTTTCGATTCCTTCGTCTTCCTGTGGCATTGGCGTTCCTTCAAAATCGGTTTTCATTTCAAACCAATGCGTAATTTTCAGTTTGTATCTTCCATTTCGGATAAAAACATGATAGGTTTTTTGTAGTTTTTTTGTGATTGACAATCCCGATACGCCAGTTTCTTCTTCTACTTCTCTAATGGCCGTGTCTTCGATCTCCTCTCCTTTTTCGATGCCTCCTTTCGGCAAGTCCCATTTTCCATTTCTAAAAATAAAAAGCACTTCACCTTTTTTGTTATAGACCAATCCGCCGCCAGCTTTGTTCACGGGGATTTTTTCTTTTAGCTTTTTCATAATTTCCTTCTCATCAGGATGATACAAATAAGCCTTCTGAATTTTATTTTGGAACATTTTCACAATAACCTGATGGATATCAACGCTTTCTAAAAGAAAAAATTGAAAATCGGTTTCTTTAACTATCTGATTAGTTAAAAAAAGTGGTTTATCGTTGACAAAAACTTTATACATTTGTAGTATGATTTTTAATAAAGACACCGCTCAAAAAACAGCCGAATTGCTTTTACAAATAAATGCAATTAAATTGAATCCAAAAAATCCTTTTACATGGGCTTCTGGATGGAAATCTCCTATTTACTGCGATAATAGGATAACACTCTCATTTCCACCGATCAGAAATTACATCCGTGAAGAGTTTTCTAAAAATTTAGAAAAACAGTTCGGAAAGCCTGACGTAATTGCAGGAGTTGCAACTGGAGCTATCGGAATCGGCATGCTTGTCGCTGAATATATGGGACTTCCGTTCGTATATGTACGTCCGGAACCTAAAAAACATGGAAGACAAAACCAAATAGAAGGTTTCTTGCAAAAAGGACAAAACGTTGTTGTAGTTGAAGATTTAATCAGCACTGGAAACAGCAGTCTTATGGCCGTCGAAGCATTGAAAGAAGCTGGAGCAAACGTAAAAGGAATGGTTGCTATCTTTACCTATGGTTTTGATGTGGCTACAGAAAACTTCAAGAAAGCTAATATAGACTTGCTTACCTTAAGCAATTACGAAAATCTGCTAGAATTAGCAGTTGCTAAAAGATACATCACGGAAGAAGAACAGGAAACATTAAAAGTTTGGAGCAAAAGCCCTTCGACTTGGAATGTAGAAAGTGACAGTACTTCAGTAAAATAACCGCTAATCCTTAAAAAATGAATTTAGAAAGTCCAAAAGTAAGCGTACAAAAGTCGGCTCAATATTTATTTGACCAGCTGACAGACGTAAAGAATTTCGAAAAATTGATGCCCGACAATATTGCCAAATTTGAGGTTACGGGCGAAGATGCTTTTATTTTTGGATTAAAAGGAATGCCAGAAATCAAATTAAAGATGAAAGACAAAACAGCTCCTACAAAAGTAGTTTTAGGTGCTGCAAGCGACAAGCTTCCTTTTACTCTGACTGGAAATATTACTCCGACATCAGACGATTCAAGCGATGTACAGCTTCATTTTGAAGGTGAATTCAATGCCATGATGGCCATGATGGTAAAAGGTCCGATAAGCAAGTTCATAGAGACTTTGGCAGGAAACATGCACAAGCTATAGCTAAAATATTAAAATACATTAGAGCCTTTCAGCAATCAAACTGGAAGGCTTTTTTAATACAGCATCTTGATTTCTTTTATTTCATACGATTCAACAGAATCGTCTTCCAGAACCAACTGCAGCTTTCCTGATTGGTCGACGCCGCTGATAATGCCCATGAACTTATTTCCTTTCAAGTTTTCAAAAGGCATCGGAATTCCTTTTTTATAAAGGCAGGAATGGTATTTTTCCCAAAGCGAATCTGTATTTTTATTTAGAATTAAAGAAACATTGCGCGTCAGGCATTCGACAATCGAAATTAGCACCGCTTCTTTATTGATCTCTCGCTTTAGCAAAATAGACAAAGAAGAAGCCTTCGGAAGATTTTCAAAGTTCTGCTGGTTTACATTTATCCCAATACCGATAATCGAAAATATCTCTCCGTCGCTTTTCAAACTATTCTCGATCAATATGCCACCTATTTTTTTTCCTCCTGCCAAAATGTCGTTAGGCCATTTTATGGCGAGTTCCTTAATTTCAAGAAAAGATAAGGCTTCGATTATGCTTACCGCAACAGCAACATTCAGATGAAAAATATGGTTGACTTCTAACAGCAAATCTTTAACCAAAACACTAAAAGTCAAGTTTTTACCAGCTTGAACACTCCATTTCGAACCCATCTGCCCTTTACCATCTGTTTGATTTTCAGCAGTAACAATAGTAAAGTTCTCTACAAATTGTCGTTGCAATAATCCTTTAAGATAATCGTTGGTTGAGTTAATGGCATCGAGTTTGATGATGTTCATAGAAAATAATTGAAGTTATCTTTTTAATCTTGTGTTAAGGTTCAAAAATAAAGACAAAAAATGATAACTTTGCGAAAACATATAAAATTTAAATGGCGAAAAAAAATATAAGCAATGATGATTTGTTGGCCAACATCATCAAAGGAATTGAAGAAGTAAAAGGTAATGATATTGATATTTTAGATTTAAGAGCAATCGACAACACCGTTTGTGATTATTTTGTAATCTGCAACGGTACTTCAAATACTCAAGTTAACTCCATCGTTAACTCGGTTCAAAAAACAGTTTCCAAAGAATTAAAAGACAAACCTTGGCACGTTGAAGGTACTGAAAACGGCGAATGGGTGTTGATGGATTATGTAAACATTGTAGTTCACGTTTTCCAGAAACACATCCGCGAGTACTACAACATAGAAAGCTTGTGGGGTGATGCCAAAATCACGACTATCCAAAACAAATACTAAAGAAAGACAGCAATGGCTAAAGATAACAATACAAATCCTAATCCGAAAAAATTCAGGTTAAGTCCATGGTGGATTTATGGTGGCTTGATTTTGTTTTTTCTTATCTTAAACTGGGCTTCAGGCGGCTCAAAATGGGGAGAAACAAGCAAAGCATCCGCATCTGATTTTAACAAGTTGCTCGAAAAAGGGCAAATTGAAAAAGTCGTAGTCTACAATAAAAACGAGGCTGAAATTTTCCTGAACAAAACTGGATTGGCTGACCCTGTAAATAAAAATGTAACTAAAGATATTTTTGATAAGCCAAACCCAGGCCCTCACTATATTCTTGACAATATCGGTAACGACGAGCTGTTCCAAAAAAAGCTTGAAACAGCACAATTAGAAGGAAAATTAAAAGACTATAACTTCTTGCCAAAAAGCAATTGGGGTGAAATATTCATAACGTTGCTTCCTATTTTAATCATTGTTGGAATCTGGCTTTTCATCATGAGAAGAATGTCTGGCGGATCAGCTGGCGGCGGCGGCGGACAAATTTTCAATATCGGAAAATCAAAAGCAAAACTGTTTGATGAAAAAACCGATGTGAAAGTTACATTCAAAGATGTGGCTGGACTTGAAGGTGCAAAAGAAGAAGTTCAAGAAATCGTTGAGTTCTTGAAAAACCCAGAAAAATATACCAATCTTGGAGGAAAGATTCCAAAAGGAGCCCTTTTGGTTGGACCTCCTGGAACAGGAAAAACATTATTGGCAAAAGCCGTAGCCGGCGAAGCCAGAGTACCTTTCTTTTCGCTATCAGGTTCTGATTTCGTTGAAATGTTCGTGGGTGTTGGAGCTTCTCGTGTAAGAGATTTGTTCAAGCAAGCCAAAGAGAAATCACCTGCCATCATTTTCATCGATGAGATTGATGCTGTGGGACGTGCAAGAGGAAAAAACAACATGTCAGGCTCAAACGACGAGCGCGAAAACACATTAAACCAATTGCTTACAGAAATGGATGGCTTTGGAACAAATACTAACGTAATCGTTTTGGCCGCAACTAACAGAGCTGATGTTTTAGACAAAGCATTGATGAGAGCCGGTCGTTTTGACAGACAGATCTATGTTGATTTGCCGGACATCAGAGAACGTAAAGAAATTTTTGAAGTACATTTAGCTCCTTTGAAAAAAGTAGAAGGATTAGATACTGACTTTTTAGCAAAACAAACCCCAGGATTTTCTGGTGCTGATATTGCGAATGTTTGTAACGAAGCGGCTTTGATAGCTGCTAGAAAAGACAAAAAGGCAGTAGACAAGCAAGATTTCCTAGATGCTGTCGATAGAATCATTGGAGGTCTTGAAAAGAAAAACAAAATCATCACGCCAGAAGAAAAAAGAGCCATCGCCATCCACGAAGCCGGACATGCGACTGTTAGCTGGATGGTAGAACACGCTGCTCCGCTTATCAAGGTAACAATTGTTCCAAGAGGACAAAGCTTAGGTGCTGCATGGTATCTTCCGGAAGAAAGACAAATCGTAAGAACTGACCAAATGCTGGATGAAATGTGTGCTACTATGGGCGGACGTGCTGCAGAAAAGGTAACGTTTAACCGAATTTCGACAGGAGCATTGAGCGATCTTGAAAAAGTGACCAAGCAAGCTAGAGCCATGGTTACGATTTATGGCTTGAACGATAAATTAGGAAACATCACCTATTACGATTCCTCTGGACAAAGCGAATATAACTTCTCAAAACCTTATTCTGAAGACACTGCGAAGGTAATCGACAAGGAAATTTCAGAATTAATAGAAGGCCAATACCAAAGAGCCATCAAGATTCTTGAGGAAAATAAGGACAAGCTAAACCAGTTGGCCGATATTCTGATCGAAAAAGAAGTTATTTTCAAAGACGATTTAGAAGCTATTTTCGGGAAACGTGCTTTTGGTGAAGCAGTTGAAGAAGTCTTCGAAGAGTAAATCTGATTTTTTAAGAAATTTTACAAAAATCTTAATTCAAAAGCAGTTTTGAATTAAGATTTTTTTATCTTTGATTGTTTTGAAATTGCAAACAAAGAATTTGACCAATTTATGAGTCTCTTTAAAAAACTTTTTGGCGCTGGCGAATCTTCTGACGAGGATAAAGATGGCAACTTAAGTCCATTCAACCCTGAAACTGTAATTCCGGCGGATGAATTATTTACGCTCAACTTCAAAAAAAACGGAGGTAAATTCTTGTATTGCGAAAACCTTGAAGAAGCAAAAGAACACTTCGAACATATTCTTGAAGAAAACGACTGGTTTGAATCAGAAGCTCTTTGTTTCGAACCTAAGCTTTTCAGCCTTTTGGAAGAAAACAAACTTGATTATATAAAGCCTACTAATCCTAAATTTCTTTTGGCAAGCTGCGAGAATCTTATTGCCGATGAAGGCTCTGTCCTATTTTCATCCAATCAGATCAAGCAATACAAGCCAAACGAACTTCCAGCCAACATCGTAATCCTTGCAACGACAAGTCAGATTTTGGAAAGCAAAAGTGATGGGCTTCGTGAAATCAAGAAAAAATACGAAAAGGACTACCCTACCAATATTACCACAATAAAATATTTCGAAAAAGCAAAGGACGAAGATTTCCTGCAATACGGAAGTGTTGCCAAGAATCTGTACCTCCTGCTTTTAGAAGACCTTTAAAATGCGTGAAACCCTAACGAGATCATTATCTGGCCTAGTCTATATTCTTTTATTAATTGGGGCAACGCTTTATTCCCTTGACAGTTTTCTTCTGCTTTTTGGATTATTCTTAGTGGTGTGTACTGCAGAATTTTGCGACTTGATTAATCTAAAAAAACCTATTCCTATAGTTCTCGCCGTCGGAGGTTATGTCTTATTTTCTTATTTCAATACATTCAATACCACTAACGACTGGTTATTGGTTGGAGCGACATTATTCGTTTCCATCAAGCTTATTATATTTCTATTCAGCGAAAAGCGCCAAAAAGTAGACAAGCAATCCAAGTATGTCTATCTTATCGGTTATATTGTACTTCCTTTTATCATCCTGACGAAAATCCCTTTTGAATCGACCGTTTTCAATCCAAAAATCCTGATTGGAATTTTTATTCTTATCTGGACAAACGATACCTTCGCCTATATTGTTGGGAAATCCATCGGAAAGAGAAAGTTATATGAAAAAATTTCTCCTAAAAAAACCATTGAAGGCTTTTTGGGAGGATTAATTTTTGCCGTAATTTCTAGTGTTTTTATTGCTCTCTATTTTATCGGACAACCCGTATTTATATGGATTATCCTTGCTTTGATTTCGGGAATTTTTGGTACCATAGGCGATTTGATCGAATCCAAATTTAAAAGAATTGCTGGCGTCAAAGACAGCGGAAAGATAATGCCTGGCCATGGAGGCATACTAGATCGGCTAGATAGTATTATATTTGTATCACCATTTATTTTTTTGTTTTATCAAATTTTAAATTATGCTTAAATTTCATAAAGAAGGAGCCAAAATTATCCTGATTACTTGTGCAGTAGTCGTTGCAATCGTATTGTTAACCGATTCATGGATTGCAAATTTCTGGCTTCTAAAAACGATTCAGATTATCTCGCTATTATTTCTTATATTAGTACTACAGTTCTTTAGAAATCCGAAAAGATATACGCAGCTTAACGAAAGCCAGATAATTGCGCCTGTAGACGGAAAAGTGGTCGTGATTGAAGAAGTCTATGAAAGCGAGTATTTCAAAGACAAAAGGCTTATGGTTTCAATTTTCATGTCGCCGATTAACGTGCACGTAACACGCTATGCAATGAGCGGAATCATAAAATTCAGCAAATACCATCCAGGAAAATATCTTGTAGCATGGCATCCAAAAGCAAGCGAAGAAAACGAGAGAACGACAGTTGTTATTGAAAACCCAACTTTTGGAGAAATCTTATACCGTCAGATTGCCGGAGCTTTGGCAAGAAGAATTGTCAATTATGCTAGCGAAGGAATGCAGGTAGTACAAGGCGAAGATGCTGGATTTATAAAATTTGGATCAAGAGTAGATTTATATTTGCCTTTAGGAACAGAAATTAACGTAAAGCTTAATCAAAAAGCAGTCGGAGGTATAACAGTAATTGCATCAAGATCTTAATGTCAGAAAAGGATTTAGATACTCAATTCGAGGAAGCTTATGAATTAGCTTCAAACATGACAGAAGCTCTACCGCAAGATGTCATGTTGCGGATTTACGCCTATTACAAACAGGCAACACAAGGAACTGCCAAGTCGAAAAGAATTTCAAGCGTAGATTTAAGAGATGCTTTTAAAACAAATGCTTGGATGCAGATCAGCCATCTATCTAGCGATGAGGCCAAACGACTTTATATCGAAACAATTAATTCACTTATTAAAAAATAATTTATGAAAAAAACACAGTTATTTATTTCAAGCCTAGTGTTGGCATTCGTACTGCAATCTTGCAACAAAGAAAAAAAGCTAGATGAAGTTCAAGTACCACTTCCAACAACAGAAGAAAAAGCGCCAATGGGCAATCCTGACGATGTAGCCGCTGAGCCAGGAGCTTTTAAAATGATGAAGCTTCCGTATGCTTATGATGCTTTAGAGCCTCATATCGACGCTAAGACGGTTGAAATTCACTATTCTAAGCATCATGTCGGATATGTAAACAATCTGAACAAGGCTATCGCTGGAACAGAATTGGAAAAACAGACAATCGAAGAAATACTTTCAAAACTAGATTTGGAAAATAAAGTAGTTCGTAATAATGCGGGCGGTTACTATAACCACAATCTGTATTGGGAAATCATGGCACCTAAAAAAGGTGGCGAACCTACTGGAGCTCTTGCAGAAGCAATTAATAAAGATTTCGGTTCATTTGAGACTTTCAAAACACAACTGACTGAAGCGGCAACAAAACAATTTGGTTCAGGTTGGGCTTGGCTTGTAGTTGACAAAACAGGGAAACTTGTAGTTGGAAGCACGTCAAATCAAGACAATCCTTTAATGCCTAATATGTCAATTTCTGGAACTCCTATTTTAGGATTAGATGTTTGGGAGCACGCGTATTATCTAAAATACCAAAATAAAAGGCCAGACTATATCACGGCTTTTTTCAACCTGATCAACTGGGATGCTGTTGCTAAAAAATACGAAGCTGCAAAAACACCAGTTCCTGCTGTAAAATAAGCACTTTCATAAAATAAGAAAAGCCCCGAAATTCGGGGCTTTTTTATTAGCACAATATGCAAATTATTTTAAGCTAGCCAAACTTTGCTCGATTGTAGCAATCTTTGACAAGGCATCTGCTTCTTTCTTTCTCTCGATTTCTAGAACCTTTTCAGGGGCATTGTTGACAAATTTCTCGTTAGACAATTTTGCCTGAACCGATTTCAAGAAACCTTGGTTGTATTTTAATTCTTCAGAAAGTTTTGCAATTTCTTCTTCAACATTGATCGCTCCACTAATTGGTACAAAATATTCATTTGATTTTGCACGGAACGTCAAGGCTCCATTTACAGCTTCAGAAACATATTCTAAAGAATTGATATTACCCAATTTTGTAATAACAGCATCAAAATAAGCCGACGTATTATCATTATTAATAGCTTTCAATTCAATAGCATCCTTGAATGGAATGTTCTTTTCTTTCCTGATGGTTCTTACACCCGAAATAACTTCTGCCGCAAAATCAAAATCAGCTATCAATTTAGCATCGAATGATTTAAGTTCAGGCCAAGTCGATATGATCAAGGCTTGTTCTGGTGTCCTTTCTGCTATATGCTGCCAAATTTCTTCGGTCAAGAAAGGCATAAACGGATGCAACAGCTTTAAGTTGCTTTCCAACATTTCGATTGCCTTGTCAAACGTTTTTTTGTCAATCGGCGCTTGGTAAGCCGGCTTGATCATTTCAAGAAACCAAGAGCAGAAATCGTCCCAAACCAATTTATAGATAGCCATCAAGGCATCTGAAATTCTGTATTTTTCAAAATGATCTTCAATTTCTGCTAAAGTCTGTTGCAATTTTGCCTCAAACCATTCGATAGCTACTTTTGAAGATTCTGGTTGTGGAATCGTATCGCTTACCTCCCAGCCTTTTATCAATCGGAAAGCGTTCCATATTTTATTCGTAAACGCTTTTCCTTGACTGCACAATTCTTCATCGAACATAATATCGTTTCCTGCAGAAGCGCTCAAAAGCAAGCCCACGCGAACTCCGTCAGCACTAAACTTATCAATCAAATCTAACGGATCAGGAGAATTCCCTAAGGACTTTGACATTTTGCGTCGTTGCTTATCGCGAACCAAGCCTGTCAAATAAACATTAGAAAATGGTTTTTCTCCTGTATATTCATATCCTGCAATAATCATTCTGGCTACCCAGAAAAACAAGATATCCGGACCTGTAACCAAGTCATTTGTTGGATAATAATATTTAAAATCTTTGTTTTCAGGCTCGATAATGCCGCCAAAAACGGCCATTGGCCAAAGCCACGCTGAAAACCAAGTATCTAAAGCATCGACATCTTGACGCAAGTCTTCGGCTTTTAGCTCTGTTTTTCCAGTCGCTTTTTGGGCAAGAACTACTGCGTCTTCGATGGTTTCGGCCACAACGAAATCTTCTTTGCCATCGCCATAGAAAAACGCAGGGATTCGATGTCCCCACCAAAGCTGACGAGAGATATTCCAGTCGCGGATATTTTCCAACCAATGACGGTACGTATTATCAAAACGCTTTGGATATAGCTTGATTTCTTCTGTTTCAAGAACGGCTTTGATGGCTGGTTTTACCAATTCCTCCATTTTCAAGAACCATTGGTCTGACAAGCGAGGCTCGATTACGGCCTTAGTTCTTTCAGATGTTCCTACCTTGTTAAGATGGGTTTCGGTTTTTGCCAAGCTTCCGTTTTCTTCTAGCTCTTTGGCAATTTCCTCACGAACTACAAAACGGTCTTTTCCGGCATAATGCAATCCGAAAGAATTTAACGTCGCATCTTCATTGAAAATATCGATTACTTCAAGATTGTGTTTGTCTCCCAAAGTTTTGTCATTCATATCGTGAGCAGGCGTAACTTTCAAGCAACCTGTTCCAAACTCAACATCAACATATTCATCCTCAATAATAGGAATTACTCTTCCAGCAATTGGAACGATGGCTTTTTTACCTTTCAAATGCGAAAAACGTTCGTCATTCGGATTGATACAAATAGCTGTATCTCCAAAAATAGTTTCTGGACGGGTTGTCGCCACTGTCAAGAAATCAGCGCTTCCTTCAATTTGATACTTTAGAAAGTATAGTTTCCCTTGTCTTTCTTCAAAAATAACTTCTTCGTCAGACAAAGTCGTCTTTGCTTCCGGATCCCAATTGACCATTCTATAGCCTCGGTAAATCATGCCTTTATTGTATAAATCAACAAAAGACTTGATTACAGACGCCGACATGTCCGGATCCATCGTAAATTTTGTTCTTTCCCAATCGCATGAAGCTCCAAGTTTTTTTAATTGATCAAGGATAACTCCGCCATATTTATGCGTCCAATCCCAAGCATGTTCCAAAAACTCTTCACGAGACAAATCGTTTTTATTGATTCCTTCTGATTTTAATTTTGCTACAACTTTAGCTTCAGTCGCAATCGACGCATGGTCTGTTCCGGGAACCCAGCAGGCATTGAATCCTTTTAAACGCGCACGGCGAATCAAAACGTCTTGTATGGTGTTGTTCAACATGTGTCCCATGTGCAAGACACCTGTCACGTTTGGTGGCGGAATTGTAATTGTATAAGGTGTTCTATGATCGGGGTCTGAATGAAAATAATTATTTTCCATCCAGTAGCCGTACCATTTTTGCTCTACTGATTTGGCATCGAATTGTGCTGCAATTGTCATATTTTTGTCTTCGTTTTTTCTATGTTTATATCTTACCAAAATTTACTTTCTCTGAATGATTTTTACCTTAAGTTATAACAACTAAAAGCCTTAATCATACGCTTCAAATCCTAAAAACAAACTTGGTATGGATTTTGTAAATCTTGAAGCACAAAAGTAATTAAGTATGTGCAGTATAAAAAATTAAGATTTAATAATTTGCACTTTAATTAAAACTAAGTAATTTTACGAGGATTAACTAAAATTTTTATGATGAAAAAAATACTAAGTTTATTTGCAGTTATGATGTTGGGCGTTTCGGCTATGGCACAAACTGGACCAAAAATCGAGTTCAAAGAAGAGACTATTGATTACGGAACTGTTACGAAAGGTGAAGATTCAGGATTGAGAGTTTTTGAATTTAAAAATATTGGAGACTCACCTCTAGTTATTTCTGATGTTAAATCATCATGCGGGTGTACTGTTCCAACAAAACCAAAAGAACCGATCATGCCAGGAAAAACAGGTACGATTGAAGTACAATATAATATGAATCCAGGCCCTATCAGCAAAACTATTACAGTACAATCTAATGCTGTAAATAAAGATAGCGGTATCATTCCTTTGCGAATAAAAGGTAATGTAATTGTCAAAGAAGAAATAAATTTGATGGAGAAAAAGAAATCGCTCCCTAGTTCATAAATAAAAAAATCCTGCCAATTGGCGGGATTTTTTATAATATCTTTTTGAGCTGAAATTTAAAGGCTATGGGAGTTGATTTTCTCTCGATATCTATATAAATCCATTTGCCTTCTTCCGACTGCAATAAGTCGTTTATTTTTTGGATGGTATATTCGTGAATGCTTCTCTTATTAATTTTGGAAATCTTATCGCCAGGCAATATTCCAGCCAAATCAGCAGGAGAGCCTTTTCTAACAGATGCAACTTCAAAGACGGGCTTCAAAATAAATTGATACTTAAGTCTAGTATCGTCAACATTTATAGCATTGTCTACTTTCCTACCATAATCTGTCTTTACTTCTAGTTTTATTTCCTCTTTAACATATTCAATACCATTATGTTGAATTACGATACCGCTCATATTGTAATTAAAAGGCTTCTGAAATCTTGAATTTTTCTTTAGATATAAAAACTGATCTTGATAGTCAATTATAATATTAAATCTATGAAGGATTTCGCCTCCAAGCGAACCATTTCTTCCATTAACAACACCAACTTTAGGAAAATAGCTTTGATACGGATAAGATACTAAAGCTTCATTTAAAGTAAAATCTGCAATTTTTACAGCTTCTACCCTTGACCTTTTTCCAATGACTGGACCATTTAATCCGCGACCCAGAATATCCTCAAAAAAAACATCGCCAGCTTTAATGTCGTTATTTTCAAATAGCCACAATCCATCCCCTAAGCCAATATCGATGAGGAGTTTTAAATTTAGAGTATCTTTTTCAATTTTTGTTGGAACATCAATATAAGGCCTATTATTTATAATACTAATAGGATATTTATGGTATTTTTTAAATTTTTTCTTTTTAAGGAAATCCCTGTTTTTATGGATCGTCATTACCTTTTTTTGATAATTAATCTCGATCGGATAGTCTTTAAAAAAAGAATATCCTAAGATTCCATTAATCGGAATACCAAGCCTCGCAGAGAAATTCACGTCTTGATCTAAGACTATGAGCATCGGAAACTTATCGTCTTCAAATCCAGAAATTTTAATTTTATTGTTTTCTGAGAGTAATCCTTCAATCACTTCTTCGGAGCCAAGCCCTTTTACTTTAACTTTTTTAGAATTGTAAAATCGAAGTGTATCATTTTCAGGAAGACTGAAGATTATGGAATTATCTGCTCCCGTATCTAAAAGCATGTTCAGTTTCGCTTTATTGATTTCTACAGGAATGATAATTAAATTATAGACATGTTGAAAAGGAATTTCGATTTTGCTTTTATTTGAATGCCATTGAAAGCCTTTTTGTCCAAAAAAAGTACATGGAGATAGCAATAGCAAAAAAACAAATATCCCTATTCTCATATTCATTTTTATTTACAATAAATGTAGTAATTTTTAGAGAATTAACACTATCATTTCTATTGCTTTGCGTACATTTTTTTCTGAATTTCTTAAAAAAAAGTCGCAAATTTGCAAACAAAACAAAAAGTCATGCCAAAAATTTCTACCAAAGGGCAGCACATGCCCGAATCGCCAATCAGAAAATTGGTTCCCTATTCAGAGATAGCAAAAAAGAAAGGCCATAAGGTCTATCACCTAAACATTGGCCAACCTGATATTAAAACACCAGAAGTTGCCTTAAATGCTGTAAAAAACACAAACATTACCGTTTTAGAATATAGCCATTCCGCTGGTTTTGAAAGCTACAGAAATAAGCTTTCACAATACTACCAAACCCATGGACTTCCGATCAATGTTGCTGATATCATAATCACTACAGGCGGATCAGAAGCTTTGCTTTTTGCAATGGGAAGTACAATGGACCAAGACGATGAGATTATTATCCCAGAACCTTTTTATGCTAACTATAATGGATTTTCAACAGCTTCAGGTGTTAAAGTAGTTCCTGTAATCTCTACAATCGATGAAGGATTTGCACTACCTCCAATTGCAGCTTTTGAGAAATTAATTACTCCAAAAACAAAAGCAATTCTTATCTGCAATCCTGGAAACCCTACTGGGTATTTATATTCAAAAGAAGAAATACTCCAATTGGCAGAAATTGTAAAAAAACATGATTTGTTTTTGATTGCCGATGAAGTTTATAGAGAATTTATTTATGATGGAGAAGAGCACTTTTCTATTATGAACGTACCAGGCTTGGAAGAGAACGCCATAATGATTGATTCTGTATCTAAAAGATATAGTATGTGTGGCGCAAGAATCGGCTGTATCGTATCTAAAAACAAAGAAGTAATGGCAACAGCTATGAAATTTGCACAAGCCCGATTAAGTCCTCCTACCTTTGCTCAAATTGCCAGCGAAGCAGCTCTTGATACTCCTCAAAGCTATTTTGATGATGTTATTACAGAGTACAAAGACAGACGTGATACTTTAATTGCAGAACTGCAAAAAATAGAAGGTGTAAAAGTCGCTACTCCAAAAGGTGCTTTTTACTGCATTGCAAAGCTTCCCGTGAAAAATGCTGATGATTTTGCACAATGGCTATTAGAATCTTATGATCTAAATGGAGAGACTGTCATGGTTGCTCCGGCTGCCGGTTTTTATTCCACACCTAATGTAGGCTTAGACGAAGTAAGAATTGCTTACGTTCTCAAAAAAGAAGACCTCATTCGATCTGTAGAAATTCTCAAAGATGCTCTCAAAACATATAACAAATAAAAAAAAGCTCCTCAATGAAGGAGCTTTTTTATGCTTATACAAATTCAATCTCTTATAAAGAGTTTTAATTCCGATAATAAAAAAGGCTTCCAAATTTGGAAGCCTTTTTTATTATTTATCTTTTATTTATAATTATCTCTTTAGCGAGAAGTGCGCCTTGAACTCCTTGCCCGTACCGTTCTCCTGG
>RCUH01000109.1_pt1 | contig 135425 bp, 117 predicted proteins | sample 2166191 | NCBI WGS metagenome assembly RCUH01 (sample SAMN09932848, study PRJNA488358) | compost metagenome | feature: garden; material: soil; isolation source: compost soil in an enriched community after 214 h of incubation | place: Germany: Experimental Botanical Garden Goettingen | collected...
TTTCAAACCTTCTAACCTGTCAATCTCAATAATCGCTCGTTTGCGGGGTGCAAAGATACCCACTTATTTCACTTCCGCAACACTTTTTGAAGATTATTTTGTGGAAAAAGACAGACCAAAATGCTAACTAACTGAAATAACAGATATTAAAGGTTAAATTATTTTTAAGAAATTATCCTTTCGTTAACAAAGACCGCAGTAATTCAATACCTGAATCGTCTGTAGGTACGTTTCCAGTAGTACCTTCCAGGATATTCTGAGCAACCAAATCTTTCCCGATTTGCCCGATCATAATGGATTTTTTGTCTTCAATCAATGATTCAACAGCCATTACACCCATTCTTGTTGCCATAATCCGATCGAATGCCGAAGGACTTCCTCCCCTTTGAATATGTCCCAAAACGGAATATCTCAAATCATACCCTTCCAGGAAAGGCTTCATTTTTCTCATGATCTCCCGTGCGCCCCCTTCTTCGTCGCCTTCTGCTACTATAATAATAGAGCTGCGAATACCTTTATTCTGGTTTCTTATTTCTGTAGCAAGCAAACTGATATCCGTTACAGTCTCCGGAATCAATACCGATTCTGCCCCACTGGCAATGGCACTGTTTAATGCAATATACCCGGAAGCTCTCCCCATGACCTCTACAAAAAACACCCGATGATGACTCGAAGCTGTGTCGCGGATCTTGTCCACTGCTTCGGCAACGGTATTCAAACAGGTATCGTATCCGATCGTATAATCCGTACCGTGAATATCGTTATCAATTGTTCCGGGCACACCGATTACCGGAATATCGAATTCTTTCGTCAATGTCATCCCCCCCGCAAATGTTCCGTCACCACCGATCAGGATCAATGCTTCGATCCCATGCTTCTTCAAATTATCAACGGCTTGTTTTCTTCCTTCCGGTGTTTTAAAAGCATCGCTTCTGGCTGTTCCTAATATAGTACCTCCCAAATGGATGATGTTATTGACATCTTTATAAGTCAACTTCCGCATGCGGTCTTCGATCATTCCTTTATATCCGTCTTCGATCCCGAATACTTCGATCCCTTTTCCGACCCCTGCTTTAACAACTGCACGGATACACGCATTCATTCCCGGACAATCTCCTCCGGAAGTTAAAACTCCAATTCTTTTCAGTTTGCTCATATCACTGTAAATTTAAGTCCTTACTTTTATACTGTATCTACTTTATGGAATTATTTCACTTCATGCATCTCTATGTTATCATGTTGTTTCAACGCAGACATAAGAGGTACAGCAATCTGTCGGACCTGGATCTGATCCAGCTATACAAACAGGAAGAAAACCTGTTTACCATACCTTTATTATATGAACGTTACGGTCACCTGGTTTTGGGAACCTGTCTCAAATACCTCAAACGGTACGAAGATGCTGAAGATACGACGATGAAAATATTCGGTGAGTTGAACCAAAAAATAGAAAAGCATCCAATTCAGCATTTCAAATCGTGGTTATACCAGGTCACCAAAAACGAGTGCCTGATCTTTATCCGCAAACAAAAAACACATCAAACCCCGATTCATGAGAACTTATTGCAGGCCGAAACCCATGAAACGGAAGAGCAGCAGGAAAAGGAACTGAAGCTGATCAAACTGGAGAAAGCCATTCAGCATTTGAAGGATGAACAGCGAATCTGCATCGAATTGTTCTATTTAAAGGACAAAAGCTACCAGGAAATCAGTGATGAACTGAATATTCCTTTAAATACAGTCAAAAGTTCCATTCAGAATGGAAAAAGGAATTTAAAAATTTGGATGGAAAGTCATGAAGCATAAAGATCACATATCCCGAAATGAATTTGAGAAGCTCCTTCGACAGGTTTCGGCCGGGGATTCCAATGAACAATTGAGTGATTTCGACAAAGACGCGCTGGAAGGATGGCAGCATTCGAACGTTCCGTTTTCTAAAATGAAACAGCTCGACCGCAAGATGAAATTTCCGAAGTCCAATTTCACTCCTTATATAATAGGTATTGCTGCAGCTGTAATCATCACTTCCGCATTCTTCATCAACTCCAGAACGACTGATCAGGAAAAGGACAAAAAGCCTCTCATGGTAAAAGTGGAAAACACAGATATTCATATTCCGGCGGAAATCGACACATTGGAAGCTATTCCGCAAAAAGACCAGATCACTGTGCAGGAAATGAAGGTTTCTCAAAATGAAATTAAAAATCTTCCTGCAGAAACAAAACAAGAGGAATTGATCGATATTCCTTTTCCGCAGCTTTCACTGGACCCGCTTCCGGTGAAAATCGAGCAAAAACCGGTGTCTGTTTCGCGGCAAAAATCAGCGAAGGAAATCTACCTCCAGGATTTGAAAGCAATTGACTACTCTTATTATAGAACGAAACCAACAGTACAAATCGAACAAATCATCCTGACCGGGATTCCGGCAAACCAGGAAAATGTAGACGATGTGGTTCCGGAAGAACCGCAAATGAAACTGGTACAGATCCCATACATGGATTACCTGGAAAAATCATTGAACTACACCAACCGCGGAAAATGGAAACAGGCGCTTTCCAGGTTCAATGAAATCATCAAAAATTACCCGGATGATGTCAATGCACGATTTTATGCGGGATGGTGTTATTACAATTTGGGCCAATATACTGATGCCGGTATCAGTTTCTCTGCCTGTCTGCAATTGGAATTTTCCAATTTCAATGACGAAGCCGAATGGTATTTGGCAGAAAGCAGACTGGCAAACGGTGATAAGAATGCTGCAAAAGAATTGTTCCTGAAAATCAAAAACCAAAAAGGATTTTACTCGAAACAAGCCGAAAAAGTACTGAAAACCTGGAAATAAGCTTACTTCCATATTCCAACAGAAGGTTTCCACAGGGAAAAATATGCCATAAAAAATGAATTTTGTACCTTTCAGGTATAGCTACGCTAACCTAATTTTGTCTCGTTAAGCAGTTTTAATAATCAATACGAACTAAAATGAAAAGAAAAGCACAAGCCGTTTGGAACGGAACAATTAAAGATGGAAATGGACATTTGACGACTCAAAGCAATATCCTGGACAAAACATCCTACTCATTCAACTCCCGGTTCGCGGATGGGAACGGTACAAACCCGGAAGAATTACTGGCAGCAGCCCACGCAGGTTGTTTCACCATGAAATTGAGTGCAGACTTAACAGAAGCAGGATATCCGCCGTATGAATTGCAGACCACTTCCACCATTACGATGGAAAATGGAAAAATTGCACTTTCTGCATTGGAATTACAGGCAAACGTACCCGGAATCACGGACAATGATTTTCAGCGCATCGCGAAAAAAGCAAAAGAAACTTGCCCGGTAAGTGTGGCTTTCAGTTTTGAAATTACCCTTGAAGCCAAATTAATCGATTAATCCCAACAAAAAAGCTGATCCGGTTGGATCAGCTTTTCTTATTTAATTCGCAAGTCTTTTCAATAACGGATTGGGTCTGTAGCGGTCTTCACCATATTCTTCGAACAGCTTCTCCAATCGCGACAAAACGTTTTTTAACCCGATTTCTTCCGACCAGGCCAACAAACCTTTCGGGTAATTCACCCCTTTGGTCATTGCCAAATCAATAGCTTCGCTGCTTCCGATATTCAAAAACAACGCATCGTATGCCTCATTGATCAGCATCGCAAGCACGCGATCCACAATCTCCTGCCCCAATTTTTCATCTTTTTTCGGTGCCGGTAGTTCCACTCCTTCCGAATAATCGTAAAAACCTCTTCCCGTTTTTCTTCCCAGGAACCCAGCTTCCATGTGGCGCTTCTGAGTAAACGACGGTTTGAAACGCGGATCGTAGTAAAATGCTGCGAAAACAGTTTCGGTAACCGTATAATTGATATCATTCCCGATATAATCCATCAGGGTAAACGGCCCCATTCGGAATCCACCCAGTTCGGTCATTGCCCAATCGATCGTTGCAAAATCGGCAACTCCTTCTTCGTAAATACGCAAAGCTTCACCATAAAAAGGCCGTGCAACGCGATTCACAATGAATCCCGGAGTGTCTTTGCAAACAACCGTGATCTTTTTCCAGGAATCGATAATGGATTTCGCAGTAGCAAGTGTTTCGTCACTTGTCTGAACCGCCGGGATAATTTCAACCAAAGGCATCAAAGGCGCAGGATTGAAAAAATGGATCCCGATGACGCGGGAAGGAAATTTCAACACCGACCCGATGGAAGCAATCGACAAAGAAGAAGTATTGGAAGCAATGATGCAATCCAGGCCAACTATTTCTTCAATTTCTTTGAAAACTGCATGTTTCACCTCCAGTTTTTCCACTATCGCTTCGATTACCAATCCCGACCCCCTGAAATCACTCAGTAAAGTCGAAAAATGCACCCGGTTCAGAACCCCGTTTTTTCCGGACTCATCCAGCGTTCCTTTCTCGATCATGCGGTCCAACACCTTGATCAAAGACAATTTCGCTTTATCCAATTGCACCTGGTTTACATCTACCAGTACCACGTCATGCCCCGATTGAGCAGCTACCTGGGCAATTCCTGCCCCCATTGTTCCGGCACCTAGTACCCCAATTTTACTCTTCATTAATTATGACTGAAAGAATTATCAATTATCAAGGGAGTTTCCCTACTTATTCAATTGATAATTCATAATTGCTAATTCTTTTACTTTCCTTTAAAAACAGGGCTTCTCTTCTCCATAAACGCATTCACACCTTCTGCAAAATCCTCCGATTTTCCCGCCAGGGTCTGTAATTGTTCTTCAACAGCCAATTGTTCTGTCAAATTATTCGTGAAACTTGCATTCAAAGCGCGTTTTGTAAGACCCAGACCGTAAGTTGGCATGGAAGCCAGATTTTCAGCCAGTTTGGTTAATTCTTCTTCAAAAGACTCATCTGAAACTGCTTTGTAGATCATATTCATCGCATCGGCATCCTTTGCAGAGACCTTTTCACCGGTCATCATCAAGGCTGTAGCTTTTTGCATCCCGATCAAACGCGGCAAGAAGAAAGTTCCTCCCGAATCCGGAACCAGGCCGATCTTTGAGAATGCCTGGATAAAAGATGCGGATTCTTTCGCTATCGTTAAATCACAAGCCAGGGCAATATTCGCTCCTGCTCCTGCTGCAACCCCATTCACACCTGCAATTACCGGTTTTTCAATATTTCGGATCCGCTCAATGATCGGATTGTAATGATCTTTCACGATAGATTGCATCTCAGGACCATTCGGATCGGTAGCTTCCGCCAGATCTTGCCCGGCACAAAAAGCTTTTCCTTCTCCTTTAATAACAATTGCACGGACCGTTTCGTCTTTCTCACAATCATCCAAAGCTTTCTGCAAAGCCAGGGCCATTTCCTTATTGAAACTGTTAAAAACCTGAGGTCTGTTCAACGTAAGCGTACAAACACCGTTTTTGAATTCCTGAATTAGTGTCATTATTGATTTGTTTGGAACAAATATAAGAAAAAGCGTAGCTTTTGAAGACTGACTTAAGACAAACGTTAGTGCGAAAGTAAGGATGGAAAAGCCGGTCCGACTGCTGTAGAAAGAGGAGTTCAGTTATTCTTAACAAAAAGTGTCAATTGTTAAAAGTTTAAAACACAACTGTTAAAATCTCACGAATAAATGATAAAATCACTACCTTTCTCCATATAACCATTATTTACATTAGGTCATGTTGAAGTTTACCACACTCTCGTTCACGTGCCTGTACCTTCTACTCACTTCGCAGATTTCTTCCGCGCAATGCACTGGTATTGGTACAAGTTTAGCTACATCTTATAGCAGTAACACATCCAACAAAGGAGTTATGTTTGACATAACGGCAACAACTACCATCACGGTTCTTTGCTTCGATGCAAATCTTCCGCTTTTGTCATTGGGAAGTTATGCCATTTATTATAAATCGGGATCGTACATTGGATCTGAAACCACACCGGCCAACTGGACATATGCCGGTACTTCCAGCAGTATTTTGAGTCTCGGGATCAATTCACCGACACCAATTGATGTGCCGCTATATGTCGTTATTCCAGCCGGACAAACTTTTGCTTTCTATATCGGGGCAACTAACCCAGCCACATCTACCGGTTTTCTCACAACGACCAGCGCAGGTTACGGAACCATCGCCTCAAATGCAAGTTTTACCATTTCCGGAGGAATCGGGATCACTTATCCTTTTGGGACAGTAACCGCCAACAGAAATGTAAACGCAACGGTTCGTTTTTCCCCGGGCATCGTCCTTCCGGTTGAATTCACGGATTTCACAGCTACAAAATTCGACCGGTCCATGCTTTTGCAGTGGAGTACCGAATCGGAAAAAGACAACGATTACTTTGAGATTGAGCGTTCATCAAACGGAGTGGATTGGGAGCGTATTTCCTTAACTGATGCTGTGGGCGAAAGCACATCTCAGACAGAATACCAGGAAATGGACCTGAATCCTTTGCCGGGAATCAGCTATTACCGGTTAAGTCAATATGACCTGGACGGGGAACGCACCCTGCTGAAATCCGTTTCGGTCAATTACGATTTGGAAGTCGGGAAAAACGAACTCCTCGTATTTCCAAACCCGGTACTTGGAAAAGCCATGATATTCGGGGATAAGTCCGAACTGGAAAGCCTGGTTATTTTCAATTCGATCGGTCAGGATATTTCCAATGAACTGGTCATTATCCATCACGGCGGTTATTCAGAAGTCAATTTTGAGAACCAGCAGAAAGGTGTTTTCATTGTCCGGTCCAAAACGATGTCAAAAATGATTGTCAGGGAATGATCTGATCTATCCCTGGTAGTTTTCAACCATAAGTTTGATGCGGTCTACAATGTGGGATCGCAGCAATTCCGGTTCCATGACAACTACTTCTCCTCCGTAGCTTAAGATACTCCGGATCAATTCTTCGGAAATGTATACACGCATTTCAAAAGTCGTTTTGTTCTTCCCTTCCTTCACTACTTGCTGGGAAGCATGGAAAGGCTGAGACTCGATGTATTTGGCAGCCACGTTATCAGCTTTAAACACCACTGTTTCCGGCTTACCGTTACTTGCCGTAATTCCGATTGCATGTTCAAAAAACTGATCGGGATTAAATGAAATAGGCGAACGGAATACTTCTTCCGATTCCTGTAATTCGTATATCCGGTCCAAACCATAGGTAATGATCCCTTCCTTGATCAGGTCATAACAAAGCAAATACCAGCGATTCCGGTATTCTTTCAGTAAAAGAGGAAGTACTTTTCTCGCTTTTCTTTTTTGCGTCTGGAAACTTTCGTAGTCGAAATAAATGACTTTTCCTTCCTTGATCGCATTCAGGATCGGGTTCAGAAATTCGCTTCCGCGAGAAGAGACCGGTGTTTCAAACTCAACAAAACGCGCTATCGATTTGTCGTTGATGTCATTTGAAATGTTTACGCGGTCCACGATCTTGTCAATTGCAAAACCAAATTGCTTGAACATTCCCACATCTTTGAACTGACTCAGAGTATTTGCTGCAAAACGGATCGCTTCAATATCGGATTCATTCAAGGGAATCTCATCCAAAGAAAATTCGGGATCGCTGTAATAATACCCGTTGTACTTTTTGGAATATTTGATTGGCGCATCGTGTTCCATTTTCATGGCAAACATGTCCTTCTCAATTGTAGAATCACAAATATTTGCTCCGTCAACACTGCCGAAAAGTGCTTCTTCGCAAGCCTCACGTAATTGTGCTTTTGATGGATACGGTTTATAATTATTCCTCAGTGCACGATCAATAATCCGAAATCTCAACAAGGCATTTTTTATATGCGGCATAACAAAACTTTCAACCTAAATTATCAAAAAAAACTCAATTGAACTTCGAATGCCGTTCATCAATTGCAAATTGGATAAACAAACCAAAGCCCGCTCCATCGTTTAGATAGGCATAATTTGCATCCAACTGCTGTATGAAGGCGCTGATAATCTCCACTCCTGTAGAGGATTGCTCCAAAAAGTCTGTTTCGCCGTGATACCCGATCCCGTTATCTTTTACCCGCAATTCATAATTCCATTTCCGGTCCGGGTTGTTCTTCAATTCGATTTCGATCCACCCTTCTTTCCTATCTGTGAAGGCATGTTTATAGGAATTCGAAAGCAATTCACACATGATCAGTCCCACAGGAACGGCATAATCAATTGCCAGATTAATCTCTTCTACCGTTACTTTTACTTCAATTTGCTTGTTGTAACTGGAAAAAGATTCGCCCATATGATAGATGAGTTTGGTCAAATAAGCTCCCATTTCCACATACGCAGAGTCATTATTCAAATGAAGCTGGTTGTGGATCAAAGCAATTGCCCGGATCCGCTCTTTTCCATCTTCCAAAATCCGGAGCGCTTCCGGGTCTTCCACATTCCGGGATTGCAGGTTCAAAATACTCGAGACAACCTGCAGGTTATTCTTTACCCGGTGATGAATTTCTTTCAGCAGGCTTTCCTTCATGGCCAATGAATTCGAAATTTCTTTGTTCTTCGCATCAATTTCTTCCTTTTGGAGCTGCAAAACCCGGTTCGAATCGCTTTTCTGACGGATAAACAGGTATGCAATACTCACAATGACCACAATACTCATCAAAATGAGAATCAGGATCAGGCGCAGTTGCTGGTTTTTAGCCCGTTCTTCTTCCAGCAGGTATTGATTGGACTCCGTTTGAAAATCCTTTTCCAATTCAAACACCAGGTTTTCACTCCGGAGGTTTTCCAGTTGATCATCGATCTCATTTCTGCGGATGGAATAATAATAAGTCGAATCTTTGTTTCCCTTCAATTCATAATAGCGTTCCAAACAACCGTAAACCTGGAATAAATCACGTAATTCTGTCGCATCTTCGTGTTTTAAAACCTGGTCGAAATAGGTTTTTGCCAAATCCAGCTGATTGGTATATAAATAGATTTCTCCCAAACTGGTGTTGGCATATTGCTCGGCATACTTCCATTTGTTGTACCTGGAAAGCTGCTTTGCAAACTGGAATTCCCGAAGCGCTTCCGGGATTCGGGAATGAAAGAAATAAACCTGCCCGGCTGAATTCGCTACCTGGAAATGATAAGGTGCACTCATTTTGGCGGCCAATTTTTTCGCCGTCCGGATTTGACTAATCGCTTTCTCGAAGTCTCCTTTTTCAGTGTAGCAATTGGCCAGGATCAAACGACACTGAAACAACAGGTAAATATCTGATTTTTGTGATTCCCTTAGAACGCTTTTCGCTGTGTGAATGAGCAAATCGTCGTTTTGCCCCATGCTTTCGTAAACCGCGCTGTACAGATCCAGGTACAGTTTATCCTGTTTCTTTACCCGGAAGAAAAACTGGAAACGCTTGGCCTTATTGATCTCAAACTTCACGCGGGCATAATCCCCGTAAGCGTTAAAAAACCGGATTTTCTTGATCGTCAGGCTGTAATTAATCTCTGCGTTGTGAAAATGCTGGTACTTTTTCTCTAAAGCATGAAGTGTTTCACTGGCTTTTGAGATATCCACGATCATTTCTTCACGCAGCTGCTGAATCTCCTGTTTGAATTGTTTACGATCGAACTTTTTCTGTTGGGAAACCGAATGAAAAGAAAAAAACAGGAAGAGAACGAAAAGAAGTATATTCTTTTGTGTAGTTAAAAACAAACTTCCTGAAAGTCGAATCATGGCGTGTGTATAGCGGCATTATCTATCAATTTTAGGAATAAATCCACAATAAATAAAATTTATCCCAAATCTTTCTCCCTTTTAATTTCAGGACAAGCGCTAACCAACTAACAATCAATACGACTTATCGAACTAAGCGTTTATCGTATCTTTTCTTTTGTCGTAACCAAATAATTCGTAATGCTTGATGGCTTTGACAACGTTTTCAGGAACATCGTCTTCCCAGCTCGTAATTCCCGCACGGATTTTTGACAACACATCGTCCGAAAGGATTTTCAGTGCGTCCATATCGAATTCGGAAATTGGTGCCAATTTGTTGTTATCCTTTAAGAACTGAACCAATCCGAGCAAATGAGACGGAACTGCCAATTCGTCCAGGGTGTACAATTCACCTGTATCTACATTCAATGCCGGGTAAACATACATTTTCACGTTGTGTCCAAACCCGATCCCGAATGCTTCCAGCAAACCTCCCGGTAAATTGTCGTAATAACGCTCATCGAAAATGGTATGCAGGTTGTAAATTCCGGCAATTACTCCCATCTTTTGACCGCGCGCGATCGTTGCCAGGTAGTCCAGCATTTTGTAATGCTTCAAATAATTGGAGATCATTACGGTATATCCTAATGACTCCAGCAATTCAGCACGGTCAATAAAATCTTTATCGGAAATTTTCCCGTCTGCCGTCAAGTCTTTCAAAGTAAGCTCAAAGATCACAGACAGGTTATCTTCACGCACACCGTCTTCCTTCAGGAACTGTCCTTTTCCGTGTGCGATCATATCCAAATGCACTTTTGTAACCGGACGGAAACGGCCGCGCATCAGGAGAATATTCTTTTTATAAAGTGCCGCCGCTGGCTGAAGAACCGTTCCGCTCAAATCAAACATGGTAGCATCTGTCATTCCTCTTTTCACCAAATTCAATGCAATGATCCGGTTATCGACCAAGCCTAGATCCGGCCCGGAAACACGCAGCATATCTACTTCTACGCGGTCTCTCGGAATGCGGTGAACCAGGTTCGTCAGGAATTCATCCAGGTCATCTGTTGAAAAATAAGCGGCATGGATCAGGTTCACACCCAGGATTCCCAAGGCTTCCTGTTGTGCTTTGTGGGAATTATCGTGCATTTTTACGTGCAGGATAATGTCATTGAATTCACCTCCCTGTTTCAATTGGAAGCGCAATCCTACCCATCCTTGTCCCTGGTTGGTTTTATGGTAATTTAATGATTCAACGGTATTACAGAATGCAAAAAAACGTGCAACTTCCTGTTTTTTCGGAAGGCGATCACACAACGTCTCGTATTCCGTACGAAGCATCGTAATCAAACGCTCTTCACAAACATATCTTGAAGCCGCTCCATACATCGCATCAGATACTTTCATATCGTATGCCGACTGCGTATACGCAATTGTTCCGGAACTACCTCCTGCTTTAAAAAAGTTAGCTGCTACTTCCTGTCCCGCCCCAATTTCGGCGAAACAACCATAAATGTCACTTGTTAGATTAATTTTCAAGGCTTTCTCCTCGGTGGTTAATCTTCTTTCGTCTACCATTTCTTCCATATCACTGTCTACAAATGTACTAACAATTGGCCTTACTTCCCTAAGGATTTAACGGTTTAAAGTCCGGATTAGTTACAAATTTATAATCTGTTAACGTTAATAAAAAGGATTTCAGCTGATTACGCTGTTCCGGGTCCAGATGAACCCCACCCTGGCTTGCAAATTCCATCAGTGGATCGATCGTCGCTGAATGCTGAACACCAGTCGAATAGTGTTCGATCACATCATCCAGCGTTAAAAATCTTCCGTCGTGCATGTATGGGCCTGAAAGTGCAATATTCCGCAAAGTCGGAACTTTGAATTTTCCGTTGTCATTCGGATTATTTGTGACCGCACCTCTTCCCAAATCGGAGAAAACGGCATCCATTCCGTTATTCGAAAACTTCTGTACCTGCATCATTGTTCCGTTGTGGCAGTGAAAACAATCTGCTCCGTTCAGGCTCTTAAACAGGTCAAAGCCCGCCCACTCTTCCGGTGTGACCGAATTCTTTACCGTTTGTTCTGCCGAATTCAGAGGAATATTGTTTGCAAACTTGTACATCACATCGTATTTTGATTCACCTGATATCATAGTCCTCAAGAACTGGGCCAGTGCTTTCGCCACATGTGTGGAATCAAAATCAACCACGCCGAAAGCACGGTAAAACTGGTTGCGGTATGTTCCGTCTGCCTTTAGGCGGGAAACGGCTTCTTTCCATTGCAAATGCATTTCAACCGGGTTCGGAACCGGGTCCAACACCTGCTGCTCCAGTGTTTGTGCTCTTCCGTCCCAAAAAAAGCTGTTCTGCCAGCCCAAATTGATCAGTGCCATGGAATTTCTCACTCCCACTGCTCCATTTACCCCAACTGAAAATTGGTTCATATCAGAAAAGGATGCATCAGGAGCGTGACACGAACCGCAGGAAATGCTGTGATCCAGTGATAATTTCTTTTCGTAAAACAGCATTCTTCCCAGCATAACACCTTCTTCCGTCATCGGGTTATCAACCGGAATGACCATTTGCGGAAAGTGACTAGGGATTTTCAATGCGTACGGAGTGGGATCGTACCCGACCTTTTCTTTCGTGCAGGCTAAAAAGAGAATCAAAAAGAATAATATGCCAAATAAGATCCGATTCATAATGCATGGATGGACGCTGCGAAATTTTGGCGTGCTTTTTCAGTTAAATTAGTCTGTGCCGGTGTGCTGTGCGTAGTGAATTCCGTTTTCACATTGATTTCATTTCCCGGATTCTCAAAGAAGTTTTTCAGGTCGATTTTCAACCAGGATTCGCGGATGTTTGATCCGGACCAGCTTAGGTTAGCAATTGTTTTCGAGGTAAAATACGAATCTGTTCCCACATGGTAAACCAGGTTGTGGTTGCAATTCGTGATTCCGTCTACGATTGTATCTACTTTTGCTTCGACTTTGATAAAGATGTACCCTGGATTCCAATCCCAGTGCATGTCATTTGCAATGGCAATATTCAGGGGATTTGCTGCCGGGAACAGGCTCGGATCGTTGTGATTGATATCACCCGGAACCCCGATCCCGAATTGAATGGAAGACGGATCTGCCACGACCTGGTTCGCCTGGAAAATCAAACTGCCAGTTTGCCTGAGATCAAATAATGCGGCATCTTTCAGGATGCTTCCTCCTGCCTGGATATTCGTAAAATAAGCTTTCAATTCAACAAATTCAATTTCATATCCATTGCTGAACGTATAAACCGAATCCAAATAAAGTTGCTCGCTGCCAAAAACAGTTTTTAACGATAACTTGCTTTGCTTCACCGCAGGCACCGGATTTTCCGTGCCGCTTTGCTTCTTTTTACAGGAGAATAGGGCAATCGTTACAAGCAACGCAAGAATTGAAAATCGTTTCATTTAGTTGTTTTCCCAAATTTAACCGATTACCAAGAGAATTCCTAAAAAATCAGGGAGTGTCCGCCGGATTTTAGGTACTTTCGAAGGATTATTGATTGATCTGTATGAATCCGGATGTGAGCAAACCATTTCTGATCGTAAACGCTTCTGCCGGAAGTGGAAAAACGTACAATCTGGTGCGCAATTACCTGCGTTTGCTCCTTTCTGAAAATGAAGACCGGGCAGAGATCAGCCAGATCATGGCAATGACTTTTACCAACAAGGCAAGTATTGAAATGAAGTCGCGGATCATGAGCGATTTGAACAAATTGGCCAACGGGAAGGAAGATGCCAAAACTTACCTGGAAGACATTGCCCGTTTTGTTGAAGCAGAACCTGAAACGATCCGGAAAAGAGCACAATTGGTGCTACGCAAAATCCTGCATCAATACGAGGATTTCAATGTAATGACCATTGACAAATTCAACCTCAAACTGATCCGTTCTTTTGCCCGGGATCTCGATTTGCCGGAAAATTTTGAGATTTCACTCGATGATACCCTGATCCTGGAGAAAGCGATCGACGAACTCTTAAGCAGCATTGACGCTAAAAACCAGACAAAACTCTACCAGCTTGCTCTGAATTTTGCAAAATCGAACCTGGAAGAGGAAAATGACTGGAATTTGAAGAAAATCCTGTTGTCTAAAGCCAAAGTGCTGACCAATGAGGGGTATTTCCAAATTGTGCGGACACTTTCCAAAACAGATTTTCAAAAGGAACAACTGGATTTGTGGAAATTACAGTTCAAAGCTGAGAAAGAAGAACTGATGATCCGGTTGAATTCTCTGAATCGGCTGCTTTTGGATACCGGAATCGATGCTTCGGTTTTTGCGGGAAAAAGTACTACGTTCAAACCCATCCAGTTTAATTTACAATTGAACCCGGAACCGATTTTCTTCCTGAAAGAAAGTAAACGAACGGATGCGAATTACAACAATATCCTGAAAACGGTTGAAGAAGGAAAGGAAACACAATTTGCTCCTGCTTACCTGGATTTTTTGCAGTTTATTGCCGATAAAAGCGCTTCCTGGATTGAACTCGATTTTAAGATCCAGCAATTTCACCTGCTTGCTATTTTGAAAGAACTGGCTTTGAGCATGGACGATATCCGCAGCAAAGAATCCATTATCCGGGTGAGCGAATTCAATAAGCTGGTTGCCGAATTGGTTCAGAATGAAGATGCGCCGTTTATTTACGAACGGTTGGGATCTCGCTTCAATCATTTTTTCCTGGACGAATTCCAGGACACTTCGCGTTTGCAATGGCTGAATATTGTTCCTTTGATCCATAATTCATTGGGAAGCAATCATTTCAATTTCATTGTCGGTGACCCGAAACAATCCATCTACCGGTTTAAAAACGGGGTAGCAGAGCAATTTATCGCTTTACCTGCTATTTACAACCCGGAAGAAGAACCTGCTATTGCACAGCGTTCGCTTTTTTTCCAGAAAATGGGAACCGTTGACGGATTGGAAGACAATTGGAGGTCTGCTGAAGAAATTGTTCGTTTCAACAACTTGTTTTTTACCGAATTACTCCCGTTTATGCCGGAGAACGGTCAGGAATTTTACCAGCACCTAAAGCAAAATCCGAAAGGCAAAAAAGGCGGTTACGTGGAAATGATCCTGAACCCTCAAAAAGGGATCGACACCACTCAATATACCAATGATCAGCTTTTAAAATGGGTCGAACAGTGCATTGCAGACGGTTATAAGCCTTATGAAATCTGTATTCTCGGGAGAAAAAAACGCGACTGTAACCAGTATGCCAATTTTTTGAAGTCGAAAGGATATCAAATTGTCTCCTCCGATTCTTTATTGGTAAACAGTGATCATTATGTTCAGCTGGCGATTTCTTACTGCAAGTGGAAAGTGAACCGTTTTGATTTTCAGCGGGCCATGCAATTTGCTTATTTCTATTTCGAGATTCTCGGGAATGACAATGCATTCGGTACATACGAAGATTGTTTCGTGGAAATGGAACCGGGCTCGAAAACTGTTTATTTCTCCGAACAGCGCTTTTTTGATAGCAGTAACCTGAATGCGGATTTCCTGGATGCCAGTTTCCAGAATATTTATGCGCTGCTGGTAGATTTCTTCCTATTGGTCCAATTAGACCCGATTGAGAACACGTATTTACAGCAATTACTGGACCTGGCTTATCAATTCGACATGTCGAACGGGCCGGATTTAATGGAATTCATTCATTATTACACCAAGAACGAGGGTAAATTCAGTGTTCAGCTTTCTGAAAATGAGCAGGCAATCCAGATCATGACTGCTCACAAATCGAAAGGTTTGGAGTTCCCGGTGGTGATCATTCCTTCTTTTAATTTCTTTAATGAAGGAAATAACAACGATACTTACCTGATGGAAATCAATGAGCACATTGTTGAAACGAAAATGAGCAAGTTCGAAACTTCCATTCCTTCCATCCGCATTGAGGCAGAAAAAGAAGATGCCGCTCAAAAAATGGATGCAATCAACTTGCTTTATGTAGCATTCACCCGCCCGAAAGATCGTCTTTACGGGATCAATTTGAAAGGGTCGCGGAACAGTTTTTACGATAAGTTCAATACCATTTTTACGAACCTTTTCCCGGAAGCTTATGAAGAAAGTCTGCTTCATTTAAAGTTTGGGGAAATCCCGGAGATCAAACACCACTCCGGAAAACAGGCAACGAATTACAGTCCGCAGTCTATTCAAAATTTCCTTTGGTTCCCGGAAATCAGTATCCAATCTGCCAAAGAGCAGGAAGATGATAGCTTAACAACTGCTCAGCGGATCGGGAAACAATTCCATTTCATTATGGAAAAATCCCATTCGAAGGAAACAGCTTTGTACGCATTGAAAACCGGTGTGCTCAAAGGAGAGATCGAACAGGAATTTGAGGAAATCCTGGTTACATTACTCGAAGAAGCTTTTGCACATTCACTACTACTGGAATTGTTTGAAAGCGGGAAACATTTGAATGAACGCACATTGATCTTTGATTCTAAAACGAGGTTACGTCCTGATAAACTCATTGTTTCGGATGAACAAACGGTTGTCATTGATTTCAAAACCGGTGAAAAAAGTACCAAGCATGAGAAACAGGTACAAGGTTATATGCATGTGCTGAATGAAATCGGAATGCCGAAAATTAAGGGATATTTGTATTACACGGGTGGTTTGGGATTACTGGAAGTTACCTCGCTGAACATCCCGAACTCCTAAAATACAGATAGACATGTGTCTATTTGACCTGTCAGGGAGCGGATTGCAGCAGTATTACTCTTTTTCGAAGAACATCACTCCTTCTGCTACACGAACAACCAAAGAATTTTTGTCCATATCTTCTACCAGCCAATCAATTTCTTTATTTGTCTGCAAATTCTGCACCCGGATCACATTCTTTTTAGGAACCCGGTACTCGTAAAAGAGTGTGTCCTGACCATAAATAACAAAAGGGAGATTGGCATCTTCCTTATCTCCCCCTGTAAACTCATAAACTTCCGTATGCTGTACATACGAACCGCTGTTCTCCATTAGTTTTGTATACTTCCATCTTCCTTCCAAACGATTAACAATTCGCTGCTTCGCACAGGAAAAAAGAAAAAAGAAAGAAGTAACAAACAGGAGATAGCGCATGTTAGATCGTCATTATATCTTTTTCTTTCGCATCAGCCAAATCATCTACCTTTTTGATAAAAGCATTGGTGATGTTCTGAATTTCATTTTCTGCATCTTTGGTCATGTCTTCGGAAAGGCCATCAGCTTTCATGCTTTTCACCATGTCCAAAGCGTCCTTGCGGTTATTTCTGATTCCAACTTTAGCGTGTTCGCCTTCAGCTCTTGCTTTCTTTACCAGATCACGTCTGCGTTCCTCCGTTAAAAGCGGGATTTGAATGATCAGTTGCTCCCCGTTATTTTGCGGATTCAAACCAAGATTCGCGTTCATAATTCCTTTCGCAATCTCATTCAACATAGATCTTTCAAATGCCTGAACAGTTAACGTACGAGCATCCATGGTATTTACGTTACCAACTTGCTGAATTGGAGTCGGAGAACCATAGTAATCAACCATAACTCCGGAAAGCATAGAAGGTGTAGCCTTCCCCGCTCTGACTTTTGTTAATTCATTTTCCAGGTGATCTAATGATTTGCCATTTGATGACTTCAATTCATCGTAAATCAATTCTAACTCTTCGGTCATAATCTATCTAAAAATTGGTTCTTTAGCTTATTAATTCTGTACAATTGTTCCTACTTGTTCTCCTTCCATCAATCGTTTCAGATTTCCGGGAGTATCCATATCAAACACAATGATCGGCAAGTCGTTTTCCATGCATAAAGTGAAAGCAGTCATATCCATTACTTTCAATCCTCTGCTGTAAGCATCTTCAAAAGTAATCACATCAAATTTAGTTGCTGTTGGATCTTTCTCCGGATCTGCCGTATAGATCCCGTCTACACGTGTTCCTTTCAAAATCACATCAGCATTGATCTCGATTGCTCGTAACGAAGCTGCAGAATCTGTTGTAAAATAAGGATTTCCTGTTCCGGCTCCAAAAATAACCACACGCCCTTTTTCCAGGTGTCTTACGGCTCTTCTTCTCACGTAAGGTTCGGAAATTTCCTTCATTTCAATGGCAGATTGCAACCTGGTCTGAAGTCCTGCAGATTCCAAAGCCGACTGAAGTGCCATGGAATTGATCATGGTTGCAAGCATTCCCATGTAGTCTCCGTGCGTGCGGTCCATTCCGCCTTCTTCTGCCTGAACACCACGGAAAATGTTTCCTCCTCCGATCACTATCGCCACTTCAACACCCAAATCATGGATTTCTTTGATTTGCTTAGCATACAAACTAAGACGCTGATTATCAATTCCAAATTGTTTGTCCCCCATAAGGGATTCACCACTTAATTTGAGCAGAATGCGACGGTATTTCATATTTATCGAAAGAAGTTGCGCAAATATAGTGGGTTTAATTGAATATTTTAACTATCTGAAGCCTTTGAAATCATCTTTTGAAATAAAAAACTATCTTTAATCTAAATATTTGCTGACTCGGAAACCAATCGAATTACCTAATGAAAAAACTACTTACTTTCATTCTAACTCTAAGCCTGAATGTATCTCTGGCACAGGAAACAGTACCTTTTGGAGAACGATTTTACCTGGAACTAAATGCCGGAGTAGGAATTTATAATGCGAGTTTAAAATCTTACAAGTATACAAACTCCTCCTATTCTTACCATCAATATGACTATTTATATGGATATCCAAATCCTATTATTTACACCCCCAAACAAGCAGCTTACATCGCAGGATCAGTATCTGCATTTTACAAATACCGCTGGATAAAGGCAGGTCTTTATTACCAGAGCGGGTGGCCCCAATACGAAAAACTCCAACATTCTATTAATGTGGGAGGTGGCTTCAATACCCTTGGAGGGTTGAAAAAATCAATGGTATGGCTCGGGCCTTTTATCTCTGTTGGAGGTATTGCACCTTTTAATGGAGTCTCTTATATCGGCAGTTATAGAATGGATCTGGGCCTGGATTTATATATTAGCAATTTCCACGTAGGATACAGGCACAGTTGGTGGGATAAAGCGCGTTCCAGCGACCTAAGTAATATGAAGATCAATTACCTGGAAATCGGCTATGCTATTCCACTCAGCAAAAGAGAAAGTCAGAAAAGATGGCCTCCCTCCGATACATTACCTGCTAAGAAACGCTTTTTTATGGAACTTGACGGAATTGTCGGAATCAGCCAATCTTATACATATAACCACACTTCCTCAACTATTTACGGACTTTCACTAGCGATGATGTACCGGAGCCGACTTTTAAAGGTGGCTTTAGTCCACGAGAATATTAATTTACTTCAAAATTCACTCTTATTTGAAATGGGATGTAATACCTTAGCAAAGGTGAGGAACAAAAAGTGGTGGTTCGGACCTGTTTTTTCCGGAGGAAGTACTATTATTAACGACCATGATTTTAATTTTGAGCTACGTATTGGCGGAGGAATGGATCTGTATTTTAAAAATTTTCACATCGGTTATCGTTGCATGTCAATCCTTTCTTATGATTGGGATAATTACGTTAAATTCGGATATTCCATCCCTTTCAGCAAAACAAAAAAACACGATTAAAAACGAAATGAGCCTTGTAACGTTTAAAACCTTCGACAATTCAATTGATGCACACATTTTGAAGATCAAACTGGAGAGCGAAGGCATTACCTGTTTTTTGTTTGACGAAAATATTGTGACCGTCAATCCGCTTTACTCGAACCTGGTCGGTGGAATCAAGTTAAAGATCAATGAGGAAGACCTGATTCATGCTAAAAACATTTTGCTTGAACTGGAACAAACGCCCTATACCACAGACGATGAACAGGTGATCACCTGCCCCAAATGCCAATCGACACACATTGAATCGGGACACAAGTCCATGAAAAGTATTGGAGCCGTACTTTCTGCAATTGCTTCATTCCTGCTCTTCATTTTCCCGATTTACCGCAAGGACGTTTATAAATGCCTGGATTGCGGAAATGAATTTGAACTAAAAACAAAAAAACACTGATTTAACATCAAAATCTCATGAAATCCGGTCTGTTTGCTCTCCTTCTTTTTACTTCCCTTACTGCAATTTCTCAAAAAGCAGATACTACACTTCATACAGCATACCCATTTGTTGGTAACGGAGTCTATTATTCCACCCGGTTCACCAATTTCCAGTTTCTAGGAACGCTTTCCACTCCGGTTATCCAGGCATACAAAATAAATGCCATGTACCGGAAATCAGAACCCAAAATCATCGGGCGCTTATTTATTAGCAAAATCAATCAAAAGCCTTTCAATCTAACTGGTCAGAGTGGTTTGATCTGGAAATATTACCGCGGAGGTGAATACACCAAAACTACCGATTACAACGGCTTTAACGGTGGATTAAAAATCGCTATGCAAGATAGTATTTACCTGGAGGGAAGTGTGAACTTCGCTTTCCAACCAGCCGATAGCATGATTATTGAAGGATACGTCCTGTTTGAAGGGTTAACCGAACGATATCCTTTTAGCATCAATCTTGTTCCGAATTACAATTCTTTTGAAGACTTATCCGTCAACTATAAATCTCCCCTCGAATCCCGGGGAGTACGCATAGACAACTATTCAGGTGATGCACAACGCGGCGTGCTCGACAAATTGAAAGCCTGTACAAACCTGGAATGCCTTTGGCTAAATGGAGTTCCGAACAAACCTTTGCCACCTTTCATTTTCAACGGATTACCGGATTTAAAAAGCATCCAGGTAACGCACGCTTCTGGGAACGGATGGGTTAGCAGTAACGGGAAACTGGTTCCCTACCCGTTTCCAATGAAATTATTTCATATCCCCTCTCTGAAAATGATTTCATTTCATTCTATTCCCAATCTCTACCTTTCGGATTCCATTCCAAAACAAAATGAGATTGAAATACTCGAATTGGTAAACTGTGATTTGACACAACTCCCACCTTCTTTTTACAACCTGGTCAACTTAAAAGAGTTAAAACTCTTTCCGGCCCTAACCACTCCTCCTGCAAACCTGAACAAATTCACCAAACTGGAGCGGTTATTCTTTCAAATCGGGAAAGACGACGTTATTCCGGAAGGTTTTGGACCATGGCCGAATTTGAAAGAATTAATCCTGGACACCTGGAACCTCACACCCGATCCCGCATTTATCGCCCGGTTAATCGCTGATCATCCCCATGCAATCATCCGGGTGAACGGAAAGAAAGTGAATTAAGCGGTTCCTTTGGAAATAAGCCAATTACCGCTTCTCAAATCTTGAGACCGAAACGAAATTTCCGGAATAAATGGAAATCAAATAGATCCCGGCCTTCAATCCTGAAACCTGAATCACTCCATTTCCGGTTCCTGAAATCACTTTTTCTCCTGTCAAATTGTAAATTTCGTAGTTATCGACCGGAGAATCTGTTTGAATGAGGATACTTTCAATAGCAGGATTCGGATAAACCAAAACCGCATTCCGGATACCTTCATCAATTCCTAAACTGGTCCCGAATTCATCCGCACCACAATCAATAACCGTTTGTTCTATGCGCAATTCACTAAAATAATCGGTTTCACCGCTTGCAACGGTTGTAGTGGGATTTCCGGCATTTACAGCAGGTGAATTGGCAGCAATATGAAAATCGGGAGCACTGAGTGATGTGGACGTTAGCAGCGGATCCGCGAAAACAGTATGAGAATTGGTCGAACTCCCGGAAACAAAGGCTGAAAAACCGGGATAAAACGTTCCGTTCCAATCGACAGGTGTGTTGGTATTTCCGCCATTGCTGTAAACCAGATTGTAATCGAAATACAACGAAGGCTGTGTTAATTCGGCATAAGCCAGCTGATTCTGCGAAGAAGTATAGAAAATATTGTTCTCAATGGTACAGGTTTCACTATACGACAAATACAATTCCCCCAATCCCGAATTACTGTAATCATTGGAATAGCAGGTATTGTTCCGGATCAAAGCACGCGTCACTTTCCCCGAACCTGAAGGATAATCAAAACCGCCCAAAGCAATGCCACTGGCTTCGTTATCGTAAAAAACGTTGTTCCGAATGATAATGGAATCAGTTGTTGCCCCGATTTTTTCACATCCGACCTCCATTCCGTATCCGTTACGGTAAGATGTATTCTTTTCCACAACAATCTTTTTTGCTCCGTCAATGTAAATTCCACCGGAAGTTGCATATGCAGACACACAGTGATGTATCGTATTTGCACTCACCAATCCATTCCGGGCCTGATCGTTGGCAGCAGAAGGAGAAGTTCCTTCATGACCGATCACGTCAATCCCGATATTCGTCAGATCGTGAACCCGATTATTCGAAATCTCGAAGCCATCCACATTTCCGTTAACTGCAATTCCTTCGCTGTACCCCAATCTGCAGTTATAGAGGTGGTTGTTAAGCAGTTTCAGGTTCGTAATCGCAGTAGTGGCACCTGTTCCGAAAACAATAATTCCCTGTGCATTGGTGGTTTCAGATACTGCTGCATTCGGATTAGAAGAGAAATGAATGTCGTGAATGACACAATTCTTCACGGTAATATTCGCTCCGGATCCATCAATCAAAATTCCCTGTGCATCATTCTGAATATTATTCCGAAACTCCAATCCATCAATCATTACATCGCTTCTATTTCCAATATGAAGAATCGCATTTTGGGATGTAATTCCGGTTGCATCAATAACCGGCAATACCGCAGAATAGTTCTTAACCGTAATACCACTGGCCGGAATCGAGATCTTTTCCGAATACGTTCCGGGAAAAACATGCAAAACGTCCGAAGATGACATTTGATTCAATCCATACTGGATCGTTTGCCACGGCGAAGACAAAGAACCATTGTTGCTGTTACTTCCGGTTGGCGAAACGTAATAATTGGTTTGAGCGAAAGCTATTGTGCTTGAAATGATTGTAAAAACCAGAAATATGATTGTTTTCATACGGATCGATTTTATTGATTTAAAAATAGGTTTTATCCTTGAATGGTAAAAATAATTTGTGGGGACGCGATGCTTCGCGCGCCCACTTTTATTTTTACCCCAACAGATTTTTACCAACAAAAAAATCCCCTTGCTGAAAAGCAAGGGGATCCATATTTTCAATTTCCGATGAGGATTAGCTCAAAGAGAAACGTTTGAATTCAGTAACAGTTAAACCGTTTTCAGTAGAGTTCAAGAACTGCTCAACAGTAACTTTGTTGTCACGTATAAACTCCTGGCTCAACAAAGTGTTTTCCTTGAAGAATTTAGTCAAACGACCCTGAGCGATTTTCTCAGCCATGTCAGCAGGCTTTCCTTCCTGGATTGCCAACTCTTTACCAACTTCGATTTCACGCTCGATTGTACGTGCGTCAACTCCGTCCTTGTCCAAAGCGATCGGGTTCATTGCAGCAACCTGCATTGCAACCTGGCGACCAGCTTCAGCAACTTCTTCACCTCCTTTGTTCAAAGCAACCAAAGTAGCCAATTGGTTTCCAGGGTGGTTATAAGCAACAACAGTGTCACCTTTAACAACAGCGTATCCTGACAAATCCAATTTTTCTCCGATAACACCAACCTGCTCAGTAATTTTCTCCTCAACAGTCAATTTATCATCGTACTTCAATCCTTTCAACTCCTCAGAAGTTGCAGGTAAGTTATTCATTGCGATATCAACCAAAGATTGAACGAAGTTACGGTATGTATCGTTTTTAGCAACGAAATCTGTTTCACAGTTCAATGTTAACAATACACCCACTTTGCTATCTGCACTGGTTTGAGCGAAAACCAAACCTTCTGAAGCTTCGTTCTCACCTCTTTTCGCCGCAACTTTTTGACCTTTTTTACGCAAGATATCTACAGCAGCTTCGAAATCGCCGTTTGCTTCTACCAATGCATTTTTACAGTCCATCATACCAGCACCTGTTTGCTGGCGTAATTTGTTTACATCTGACGCAGTAATTGCCATGACTATAAATCGTTTAAATGTTTGTACAAAAGTATGCCCCGACTATTACGTCAGGGCTACTTTGATATTATTCTTTTGTCTCTTCTACTTTAGCTGCAACTTCTTCTGTAGCTGCCTCTTCTTTGTCTTTAGTCGCAGTTGTTGTCTTGCGATCATCCAAACCTTCTTTGATTGAAGCACAGATTGCATCTAAAATGATTGCAATTGATTTTGTAGCATCATCATTTGCAGGAATCGGGAAATCTACCAAACGAGGGTCAGAATTCGTATCAACCATTGCAAATGTAGGGATACCCAAACGTTTTGCTTCAGCCAATGCGATGTGCTCTTTCAAGATATCAACGATGAAAATCGCTGCTGGTTGACGAGTCATATCCGCGATTGAACCGAATGTTTTTTCCAGTTTGTCACGTTGACGAGTTTTGAATAAACGCTCACGCTTGTTCAAAGTCTCCCAAGTACCATCCGTTTTCATTTTGTCGATAGACACCATTTTACGGATAGACTTACGTGTTGTTTGGAAATTTGTTAACATACCACCAGACCAACGCTCAGTTACGAATGGCATGTTGATCGCAGCAATACGATCTGTGATAATTTCTTTTGCTTGTTTTTTAGTAGCTACGAAAAGTACTTTTTTACCCGACTTAGCAATTTGCTTCATTGCCGCACAAGCTTGATCAAGATGTGCAATTGTCTTATTAAGGTCAATAATGTGGATACCTTTTTTCTCGTCAAAGATATACGGCGCCATTGCCGGGTTCCATTTTCTTTTTAAGTGTCCGAAGTGAACACCTGCTTCTAATAAACTATCAAAATTTACTTTAGACATAATGTTTTGTTTTAATTGTTTACGTTCCTTAGTAATCAGCTAAACAAAGGGGTCAATTAATCGAATGACTAATGATAATACTTTGTGCTTGGATACTAAACAACCTTCCTCCGCCAGTTGACGGAAGAAAATAAAATTCAAATTAACGTTTAGAGAACTGGAATTTCTTACGTGCTTTCGGCTGACCTGGTTTCTTACGCTCAACCATACGAGGGTCACGTGTCATTAAACCTTCTGCCTTCAACAACGTTTTAAAATCAGCAGATACTTCTACCAATGCGCGGGAAATTCCCAAACGAATTGCTTCCGCCTGTCCGTTGATTCCTCCTCCTGCTACGTTTACTTTAATGTCGTATTGACCCAAAGTATCAGTCAAGTTGAACGGTTGCTCAACTTTACCTTGCAAAATAGCTACCGGAAAGAACTCCTTGTAATCACGTTTATTAATTGTCAACTTACCCGTCCCTTTCATCAAGTATACACGAGCAACTGAAGTTTTTCTTCTTCCTAATGCGTTTACTACTTCCATATCCTTTATTTATTAGCTTTTAAGTTAATAGCCTCAGGGTTTTGAGCTTGTTGTTTGTGCTCTGCTCCGGCGTAAACCTTCACATTTCTAAACAACTGACGGCCCAAAGTGTTCTTTGGCAACATCCCTTTAATCGCTTTTTCGATTACACGCTCAGGGCTGCGTTTCAATAATTCCTGCGCAGTCAATGAACGTTGTCCTCCCGGATAACCAGTGTATCGAACGTATTCTTTGTTCTCCAATTTAGTTCCGGAGAACGACACTTTTGCTGCATTGATAACAATTACGTTATCTCCACAGTCAGCGTGCGGTGTGAAGTTTGGCTTGTGTTTTCCACGTACTAACTTCGCTACCTCACTTGCCAAACGACCAACCGTGTGGCCTTCAGCATCTACCAACAACCACTTCTTATCAGCGGTCTCTTTGTTAGCAGAAACAGTTTTGTAACTTAAAGTATTCACTACCTTCTATTTTTAAATAAGACAATATCCCCAAAATCCACTTTGAGGGGTGCAAAGATAGAAACTCTATTTTTTATTAACAAGGGAATTTTGAATTAATTGAGATGTGAGAATGGAAAAGGTAAAAGTATTCTGTAAATAACCTTTTTCCTTTCAACTTTTCAATTTTCAATTCGTTGTCGGGCAACCTTTCAATTTTAGGAATTGTATTAGGGGAAACAACGATAAAATAATCGTCACCAAAAATACAAAAAATGAAAACAAACACATTCAAAAAATTCCTGGCAGTTACTACAATCATGCTGTGCCAAAACGCTTTCGGGCAAATTCCTGCCATAGACAGCATCAAGATCATTCCCGTAAATCCGAATGCAGGTGACGAGGTCAAAGCAATCTGCTATGCAACGTTCGCTTACGGAGACTGTCAGATGAATGACTACACCCTGAACATCCAGGGAAATCAACTGTTCCTGGACCTGCATTTCACCCCCGGAATGATGACCTATATCTGCAACAGCGTCGACACCATCTCATTAGGAAACCTGCCTGCGGGAGTTTATGAATTACAGACTCAGCTGATGCTTAATGAGGTGATCAAGGATCATGTGATACAGAATTTCACGGTGGGAGAAGCTCTTGGAATCGACGAAAACGCAAACACTTTCCAGGTATCGGTACAGCCGAATCCATTTACCGATGAACTGTACATCGAAACAAATGCACGCATCGAAAAGGCTGAATTAAGTTCGATTTCCGGACAAAAAATCAGGAAAGAAATTCCTTTGGGGTCCAATCAAAAAATAGATTTATCGGATTTAAAAGAGGGTATTTACCTCCTCACACTGACTGATCAAAATGGAAACCGGTACTCCAAACGGATTGTCAAAAACTAGCTTGAAGAACAGAATTAATCTATCAAATCATGAAGAGACTAATTTACAGCTTATCCCTGGCACTGCTTGCGCTGACGTTCTTTACAGGATGTAAAAAAGAGACCAGGTCAAGTCATCCTACCAATTACTCAACAAGCGGTATTGACGGAAAATGGAATCTAATGCGTGTTTACGGAGGAATCATGGGAGCAAACGAAACTCACTCCGACGGTGAGATCGAATGGACTTTTAATACGCAAAATATGACACTGAATGTGAATAATACAAGCGGAAATTCAGGTTATTATTACTTACCTTCGGGAACTTACAACTTCCAGGAAATTTCCAATTCGAACGGGCAGTACCTGGTTATCGATGCAAATGAACTGGGAGAGTTTGTGATTTCAGGCAATCGGCTGCTGATTGATGAGAACAAGAAATCAAGCGGAGAAGGAGCCTGTGGGTTTTACATGGAATTGGAACGTTGAAATAACATCCGGCCCCTGTGAATGGAACAGATAATTAACATACGAACGATTCTGCACCAGCATCGAATGGAAGACAACATAGAAGAATTCATCAAAGGAAATAAAAAAGCTTTTGACGGGGTGTATGCAAAATACGCCCCTTCTATGTTTGGTATTTGTATTCGTTACACAAACTGCAGGGATGACGCACAGGAAATTCTCCAGGAAACATTCATCAAGATCTATGAAAACCGGGAGAAAGCAAATCCGGCGCTTCCGCTGGGACCGTGGATCAAAACAATCACCATCCGGACGGCAATCAATTTTTTGAAAACCAAAAAGCGAATGGTCCTGACCGAAAATGAAGATTTTTTCGAAAGTCAGCCGGAATTATTTGCTCCGGACGAAAGGGAAGATGATCAAAAAACGGCCCTTTTGAAATTGCTAACAGAAATGCCTCCCGGTTACCGGACGGTATTCAACTTATTTGTCCTCGACAACCTGACACACAAAGAAATTGCAGAATACCTGGAAATAACAGAAGGAGCTTCGAAATCCCAACTGGCCAAAGCAAAAAATTGGATCAGAATCACTATTGAAAAAAAAAGAAACAATGAAAGAGCTTGACGAAATAGACCGGTTGTTTCAAACAACTTTTGAAGGGTTCGAATCCACTCCGGATCCCTCGGTAAAAATCAATATTGATCGTGCCATCGCTACCAAAAAGAAGCGCAGAAGGTTTCTGTTTATCTGGTTCCCGGTTCTGTTCGGAACAATGGCTTTAGCAGGGATTCTTTATTTTCGACCCGATTCGAAACACTCTTTCATTGCGAAGAAGACTCAGACAAATCAACAGATTCAACCCCGTATGGAACAGTCACAAACGACACCTACCGTTCGAGGTATCCAAAAGAACCAGGCAATAACAAATCAGACACTTCTAACAAAGAACTCAACATCGAAATACGCCGAAAAAAGCGCTGTCAAACCGGTATTTACTCCCATTCAAATCCCATACATCGCGGCGAATCGGGATCAAAAGATTCCAAAGGCTCAAACAGTTCAAATCGGCCATAGTGATCGGTCGCAATTAATTCCTACAGTGGATCAAACAAATCCGGCAGAGGCTGAAGTAAGTGCAACGGAGAACAACAGTGATAGTCTCACTGCATCTGCTCAGGCAGATTCTGCCATCACAACTGATCTGACAACTTCGATCAATAATCCGGACCTCTTGCCCGAAGTAAAGAAAACACACATCAACTGGTCTGTTTCCTTAATCACCGGCTGGGAAAATGAAGCCCGAACACAAGCCAAACAGTTTAACAGCACGCTTTTTCCCGGAACTTCAAAAGAATTCGCACGCATTCAAAGCACTTCTTTTTACGGAAAAATAGAACTCAACCGCAGAATCAATGCCCGCTTTCATGCCGTGATCGGATTAGGATTTCGCTCGTCCCGGATCAGACAATACGGTTCACGATACAGTTCGGACAGCGCATCTGTAGTAGAAGGAACAACTTCTTCCCCTATCATTCCGGATTCCGTGGTTTACGTATCCAAAAACCAAACAGGAATCCGAACCTTCCAGCTAAATTCCGTTACCTTACCTCTTGGATTATCTTATTCCGTCCTGATTGGTCCCCGATTCGGCATTCGTCTATCGGGTGGAACCGAATTCATCTATAGCTGGATGCGGGAAAAAGAATCCCCACTTCAATTAACTCCTCCGGAATTCCGGCCTTTTGGTTTGAACGCCTGGTTGCGGCCTGAAATTCATTATAGCTTCGGGAAATTCCAATTATTCGGATTCGGAACGATCAATCAGCCACTTGTACAGCAATTGAAATGGAACTTTGAAGTGAACCGGAATCCTGCTTTCGGGGCTGGGATCGGGATGCTTATTCACTTATAATTTATTATTTTTATTGGAAACTCTCCGTTTGTTCCAACCTTTGGAACAAACGGGCATCTGAAATAAAAAAACACAAAATGGCACCTAAAATTCCAATCATCCTATTCATTCTTTGCCTTGCGGTTGCAATCGGGTGTAAAAAGAAAAATACTCCCAAACCGGCAATTGACCAGATTGAAACCCACGAGTTCAATCCAGCCCTTGAAATAACTTCCACAGACACCTTTGTAAATCCTCCAGGCTCAGATGTTTTCCCCATTCCATCTGATTCAAGCGCAAGTTACCTTCTGGATGTCAATGGCGATTCTGTTCCTGACTTCAATTTCACTGTAAAGCATTGGTATCAATGGGCAAGCGCCAGCAACCCGGGAGCAAATTATAGTTATCAAATGTCGATTTCAGGACTTCAAAATTCAGAGGTAGCTGTCACGGTGGTAAATCCCGGGTTCTCCAAAGCTAAATTTTACGCTTTCGGGGAATCTATCAGTTCAAATCAAACATGGAAAAATAGCGCTACGCTTGTACTACATGCTGTCAATACAGGTGGAAATTATGCTGATTTCTCGGGAACAAAATACATCGGTCTTCGAATAAAGAAATATACCGATTACCATTATTGCTGGCTGAAAATCACCAAAAAACCGGCCAAAGTCAGAAACAAACTACTGATCGAATCCTATGGTTTTAACAAGTCTCTTGGTTATGACATCGCTACCGGACAGGAAGAATAAAAAACAATTGAACTCAGAATTTCAGCGTTAATTGTTTGTCCTGTTCCTGGTCACTTTCTTCCGTATTCAGCTTGGAGAGCGAAATACCCAGTAATCGAACCGGTTTTTCAATTTCCAGCTGATCCAGTAACACGTCCACCAATGGAAAAAAATCCTCCTTATTCCACATGTATTCCTGGATTGTTTTTGCACGGGTTTGCTGCATGAAATCCGAATACTTGATCTTAATAGACACACATTTTCCTGCTATGGAGCGTTTTTCCATTCTGCGCTCCAGGTCCACGGCAATTTCCTCCAGTTTCTCCCGGATTTTGTGCTTCGAATAAATCTCCGAAAAATAGGTATGCTCCACTGCGAAGGATTTCCGGATGCGGTCTGGCTTCACCTGGCTGCGGTGAATTCCCCGCACGATGTGATAAAAGTGCAATCCTTGTTTTCCAAAATGCTGCGTAAGGAACGTCATGCTTTTCTTCTTCAGGTCTTTTCCATTCCGAACGCCCAATTCTTTCATTTTGGCAGCCGTCACTTTCCCGATTCCAAAAAAGCGGTCGATCGGCAATTTTTCCAGGAAATCTTCCACTTCTTCCGGCGGAACGGTTAATTGTCCATTCGGCTTGTTGACATCCGAAGCAATTTTAGCCGTGAATTTATTGATCGAAATTCCGGCACTTGCTGTCAACCCGGTTTCTTCCAAAATGCGCTCCCGGATTTCCTTTGCCAGCAGCGTAGCCGAAGGAATGTTCTTTTTATTGGTTGTCACATCCAGGAATGCTTCATCCAGGGAAAGCGGCTCCACCAAATCCGTGTACTCGTAAAAGATTGCGCGAATCTTCATGGAAATTTCCTGGTAGCGGTCAAAGCGCGGACGCACAAAAATCAGGTCCGGACACAAACGTGCTGCCGTTGAACTGGGCATAGCCGATTTCACACCGAATTTCCGTGCTTCATAACTGGCAGCGGCAACAACACCTCTTAGCTTGCTCCCACCCACGGCAATGGGCTTTCCCTTCAGATCCGGGTTATCCATTTGCTCCACAGAAGCATAAAACGCATCCATATCGACGTGAATGATCTTTCGTTCCTCTGTTTGATTTTCCATGAGTTGCTTTCCCGGTACACAAAGTTAAGCAGGATTCACAGCAATTCGCACATACATGAATCAGGAATAAGTTAAACATTCGCAATTAAAAAGCCATAAATCTTTAAAGCCAATCGGTTGCTTTCACCTTTCACTTGCAAGTCTAAATACTGAACCTGATTCACCAGGTCAAAATACTTTTTGTAAAGTTCTTCCGACCTGTTTTCCTTCCAGATGCCAACCTGGATAAAAACAATTGTTGAAATATCGGTGAGATAAGCACTTGCATCCACCCCGATATGATTAAAGGTCAATACGAGTTTGGAATTCACAAGATCGCTCTCGATTAAAGCCAAAATTTGTTTTCTTTTATCCATGATTCATGTATTTGAGATACACAAATATATACTTTAAATCATTAAAATAGCAGAAATTGACATGATTCAATACTTTTAATACACATTTGTGTATGACAAGACTTGGAGAATATCTGACAAAACGTGCGATAAACAAAGCAGAAGTTGCTCGAAAAACTGGTTTAAGTACAAAACGTTTGAGTGAATTAAGCTTAAATGAAAACACGAAACTAAAAGCAAGCGAGTTGTATTTGATTGCTTTAGCCATTCAGGTTTCACCTGCCGATCTTTTAGAGGAAATGTGCGGTGATTTAAAGTTGATCGATTAATCAAAAAGATAAAAATAGGAAAGGGCTATACTCAAACGAGGTAGCCCTTTTTAGTTATATTTGATAAAACGCAAACCATGAAGCAATTACTACCGGTATTCTTTTTCTTTACAACATTCACGCAGGCACAGGAAATTTCTCTTCCGGAAGCAAAACGGCTGCTCAATCTGCCAATGAAATGTGCACAGCAGGAATACCCGAACAAATTGGGACAGGTTTTGAATGAAAAGGGCGATCTGAAATCCCCTGCTGAGCTTCATCCGGCGTTTTACGGTTGTTTCGACTGGCATTCTTCGGTACACGGCCACTGGCTAATGGTCAAAATCCTGAGCAAATACCCGGAATTGGCAACAGATTCGGTTTTGCAGGTTCTCCGCACCAATCTCAGCAAAGCAAATATCGAACAGGAAGTTGCATATTTCGGTACGAAGAACAACGGATCGTTTGAACGAACCTATGGTTGGAACTGGTTATTGAAATTACAACTGGAACTGGAAAGCTGGAGTCACCCCGTGGGAAAAGAACTCAGTGCAAACCTAAAACCTTTGTCGGATTTATTCTGCAAAAAGTACATCGATTTCCTTCCGAAGCTCAACTACGCCATTCGCTCAGGAGATCACATCAACACGGCTTTCGGGCTTACATTTGCTTACGATTACGCCATTGCACATTCAAATGATTCGCTGAAACAAGTGATCGAAAAACGCGCACGGGATTTCTATTTCCAGGATAAAAAGTATCCGTTGCACCTGGAACCGAGCGGTTATGATTTCCTTTCGGGAGGATTTGAAGAGATCGACATCATGCGCCGCATTTTGAGTAAAGAAGAGTTTAAAAAGTGGCTAAAGGAATTTGCTCCGCAGCTGTTCAACAAGAAATTTATCCTTATTCCCGGATTGGTCTCCGACCGTTCGGATGGTCATTTGGTGCATTTGGACGGGTTAAACTTCAGCAGGGCGTGGTGCATTTACGGAATCACCAAAACACTCCCGGAATTGGAGCATCTGAATAAAGTAGCAGATCTGCACATTGAAACATCGCTTCCCAATATTGTGGACGGAGATTACATGGGCGAACACTGGCTGGCAAGTTTTGCGCTGCTTGCATTACTTAGTAAATAGCAAAAAAAAGACCCGAACCAGGGAAGGAACGAGTCTTTTTAAGTTTTTGATGTCGATCAACGAACAATTAAACGTTTCGTAACGCTTGATTGATTCGTTTGAACAGTAGCAATGTATATTCCAGATTTCAGATCCGAGATGTCTATTGCAGCTTGTTTCCCTTTCGGAACTGCTAATTTCACCAATTTTCCCTTCAGATCGTAAAGCGTTACTTGTTCGATTACACTGTTTTCCGAACGAACAAAGACTTCATTCTCGGAAGGATTGGGATACAATTGAATGACTTCATCAACGAATTCGTTCAATCCTGCAGTTTCAGAGAATAAATTCTCAGACGTATTGGTAACGATCGGGGCATTAAAATCAAAATAAATGTAGGCCGTATTACGGATAACTGTGCCCTCGCCCAATCCTGAAACCGGTTTCACACGGTATTGAATAAACCCGATAGAACCTTCCGGATTACTTGTGCTATCCGGAAGCATGATATTCGGGAAGCGTACGGTCAGCAGACGTGTATGTTGATTCAAAGTAACCGAAAATTCAGCACTTGCATTCACCACTTTAAAGGTAGACAAATCCAGGTTTGCATCTAAAGTATCTGCCAGGCGAATATTAAATGCCGGTGCATTTCCTGTATTTTGAAAGTGAATAGTATAGGCAAAATCATCCTGATAACCCGGCTCCACGATCTCGGGATACGTTTCTTTGATATTCGGATCATAAGAATTGACCACGTGATAACAATAAGTGTACGTATTGTTTGTATTACTTAGCTCAGTGGAATCAACTGTTGAAACGCTTACCGAAACACAAAAGGAATCCCCTCCAAGTGCAGTAGTATCCGTTAGAACTGTTGCCAAAAACTCATTTGCATTAAGCGCTCCGAAATCTGCAATGGAATAAATAGCCGAATTTCCTGAAATACTTGTTGGGGAACCGGCAAAATTTACCGTTCCGGGACCTGTTACAACAATAGAAACCTCACCGGAAATCCCGGATGCACAGTACATGTTATACTGCGCTGTCAGATCACCTGCCAGGATCAATAATTGATGAGTTTCCCCCGGAAAAACCCAACCGGAAGGAATGACGGATTGCACTCCCAGGTCAAATCCGCTGCACACCAATCCAAAATCACCACCGGAAACCACTGTATCAGCTGCCAAAACGACTTGAGAAGAATTTCCCGCCGGACAGGTCACTTCAAGCCCATCGGACATGTTTGCAGTATCAATAGTTAATTCGTAAGCGCCCTGACCGATTGTAAAAAAATAATTCCCATTCTCAAAACTAGTGGATGACTGGATTGTTCCTGTATTCAAATCATACATTGATACTGGAATATTACTCAATATATGGCTGGTAGTAGCACAGCCATTAGTTAGATCATAAAACATTTTCCCTAGTATTCCTGTTGCTGATACGCAACCATTTGGATTATTTACCGGATCATTGGCATCACATAACGGATAATAATTCAGAGCCCCCATGGATGGAGTGTAGTTTGGCAGGCAGGTAAACGGATTATTCTGAATTTGTATTATTTGAATAGCTGTTCCAAATTCGGGAAAACAAGTAATTTGATTATACTCACAAGAAAGAATCTGCAACGTATCGGGCAATGAAGGAAGGGCCGTTATCTGGTTTTCATCACATCTCAAACTAACTAGAGATTCTGGCAAATTTGGCAAAACAGTTAGCTGATTGTCAGAACAATCCAACTCAGTTAGCGAATCAGGCAAAGAGAGTAGATCAGTAATCAAATTTTCATGGAATCTGAGATATCTCAACGAGTTTGGTAATTCGGGAAGCGTTGTTAATTGATTGTAACCACATTCCAGCAAAAAAAGGGACGGCGGTAATTCCGGAAGGCTCGTTATCTGATTGCTATGACATCTCAGATACACTAAAAAATCCGGTAATTCAGGTAATGAGGTTAGTCCGTTATTACCACAAACCAATGCTGTCAACGAATTTGGAACGCTATCAATTGAGAGCAGTGGGTTATCAGAACAATCCAACTGAGTTAAAACGCCTGGTAAAAGTGGCAACTCAGTAAGTTGATTCCCGTAACAAAAAAGATTGTTCAGGTTACCCGGCAGTTCAGGCAATTCTGTCAATTGATTTCCAGCACATTGTAATGACACTAATGTAGAAGGCAAATCCGGAAGTGTCAGTATTTCATTTTCAAAACAGGACAACTGATTTAATGACGCTGGTAAAACCGGTAACTCAGTAAGTTGATTTTTATAACATTGAAGGTTGATCAACGAATTGGGAAGGCTTGGCAAACTGGTCAAGAGGTTATTACCGCAATTTAGATTAAGTAAATTTTCAAATGCCTGTACCCCCTCTATACTTGAAATATTCAAGCCAAGAAGATCTAAACTGCCTTCTGCCTGGATATCCGGATGCTCGGAATCAATGAAAAAGTTTCCGCCACTAGTTGTAAATGCTCCCGCCGGATAATGTGCTGTTAAATACGCTTGAAAATTTGCATCCGGAACGGCAATCCATGTTTGTGCCTTCAATTGAAAGCTCATCAATAACAGAAAAGGTAAAAGTAGCAGTTTCATATCTAGGGGTTTATGGGATTCAAAGTTATTCAAAATCCAACACCATTAAATTGAAAATTAGTCAAATGAATATTTGGTGATTTGAAATGACTATTCCGACAGTGTGCATTTGTATTCTACATCTAAAACTGTGCGAAATAAAAAAGTCACCCGCAAAGCAGATGACTTTTCATATATTCTAAAAGTAATGTTATTTTCTCTTAAATGAATTTATCGCATTCACCGTGAAATCAGAAAGCACCAAAGTTCCGCTGATTCCTGCACGGTCTGACAATAATTGATCCCAATCTTCGGTTCCTTTCCAGAAGATCTTTTTCAATTCTGCCATTGCTTCCGGGCTTGATTTCGCCAACACTGTTGCCAATCGCGTAATCTCTTCGTCCATTTCATCTTCGCTGTCGAATACATCGGCATACAAACCGTTTTGCATGGCCCATTCAGCAGTTCTCCACTCGGTAGCATTGATTGCTAATTGTGACATGGCTGAAAGTCCCATTTTCCGCTCAACTGCCGGACCAACCACAAACGGACCGATTCCAACAGCCAATTCAGAAAGTTTTACTTCTCCGAAACGGGTTGCATAACAATAATCAACAGCTGATGCGATTCCTACTCCTCCACCAACGGCTTTTCCCTGAACACGACCGATAATCAATTTCGGGCATTTTCTGCAGGCATTGATTACCTGTGCAAAACCGGAAAAGAATACTTTACCTGTTTCGAGATCCTGGATGGAGATTAATTCATCAAAACTTGCCCCGGCGCAAAATGCTTTATCCCCGGTAGAACGCAACACAATCACTTTCACATCGGCGTTTTCACCTGCTTCTGTAATCGTCTCTGCTAATTTCCGAAGGATTTTCCCGGGCAATGAATTACTTAGGGGATGTCCGAACTCGATAGTAGCAATACCGAATTCATCTACACGCATTTCTACGTGTCCTTGATTGACAGCTTCTGACATGGTTTAATTAATTATCAAATTTTCTGCGTGGGCGCATCTGACGTTCGCCTGAACCTGAACTTGATCCGGAATTGGAATCCGAACTTCCGCCTTCTCTTTTGTTGTAGGAACTTGAACCTGTACCTGCACTTCCACCTTCTCTTCTATTGAAGCTTGAACTGCGGTCATTCGAGTTACGGTCATTTGAATTCCGGTCGTTAGATCTGTAAGATCCACCGCCTCCGCCTTGTCCTCCTTGTCTTGGTCCGTTGTTGTTGAACTTCTTCTGTCCACCGAAACCACCTGGCTTGTTTCCGTATGCAGGTTTCTTCGGCTTGTCTTCCGGTTTCGGTCGGTTTGCTTTTGGAGATGCAATTTTCACATCCAGTTTACGTCCGTTTACTTCAAAACCGTTCAGTGCCTGAATTGCATTGATTGCTTCTTCTGCACTTTCCATTTCTACGTAACCGAATCCTTTCGATTGCTTTGTTTTGGCATCAAAAACTACGTGTGCCAAGTGTACTGCTCCAAACGCTGAAAACGTTGCCTGCAAATCTTCCGATGTAATCTCCCAATCGAGATTTGCGATAAAAATATTTGTCATTTACCTAACTTTAATTCGGACCTGGGTCCTGATGTGTTTACCTAAAACGTTTCAACGTTTATTCTTCTTCAATATATAGCTCCGAAACTAATCTTAATCCCGGAGCTATAGTTCCTTTATTTCATTCTATTTACTTTAACGTAAAGCTATCGGAACCGATAACCTGACCGTCACAGTAAATTTTCACTTTGTAATTTCCTTTTACCGGCTCTTCTCCGTTGAAATCGTAGAATATCGTTACATCGACAGCTTTGTTGCTGTACTGGATGTCACGTTTTGCCGAGTAAACGAAGTTTCCTCCGTCAACAGCACTTGCAGTACCTCCTGAACGTCCTTGTAATGTTTTACCATCCGGATCAATGATCTGAAGGTAAACCGCACGGTCACCAGCTGTAGCGATTGTATTCTCACCGATCGTAAACGTTGATTTTGCCTGTACACAGTTACGAGCTTTCGTCGTAGGTTCTGTGGTATCATTCAATTTCATACGCAAACCGGTAGATGTAAATCCGTAAGCCGCGAGTTTCGATCCTTTTCTGACCTGTTCGGCACTCTGCTCTGCCTGACCTTTATAAGAGTCGCGCTCCGTTTGTGTCTCAGCAAGCTGTGTCGTTGTTTCATCCAGTTCGGATGTCAACTTCAGATTCATGGTGTTCAGCTGATCGATCTGCTTCACATAACTGATCATAATCTGGCGTAGTGTTTCGTTCTCACGTTTCAACTTCGCAATTAATGACGCTGTTACACGACCATTCTTTTTAGCTGTTTCCAACTCGTTCATCAGACCCTGAATTTTGTCTTTCTGAGCGTTCAAACTATCCGATTTGGATGCATCTTTTTTAAGTAACGCATCATACGTGTCCATCATATTGGTGAAATCCGCCATCAAGTCGCTGGTGGTTTCTGTCCCTAAAAACGGAGCCATCATTTTGTTCATTTCCTCGATGTCCGCCTGAAGTTCTTCATTTTTCTTGGTCGCTTCTTTCAACGCACCATTTTTTGAACTCCACAAGTAAGTCATCGTTCCTAACAAAACAACCAACAAAACGATGATCGCTGTTAGTGCCGGTGTCATGTTTTTCTTTGAGCCTGATTCTAATTCTGACATAATCTAAAATTTAAATACAAATATAAAATAGAACTTAAATGAACGATAGGGAATTCATCGAGACAAATAACGTGTTTTTAATTCTACCTGCCAATAGGTTTACTGGTATTTTCCGTTAAGAAAATGTAAAAAATTTACGTTTGCGTTGAAATTCAATTTTTTAGTTTCAAAATCCTCCGGGAAGTTTTGAAAAGTTACAGGTCTTTGGAAGCGTTTGATTGCATCCCAGCCAACGGATGTGAAGTAGGAATTGAGGCTGCTTGGAAAAGGTCCGCCGTGTTGCTGTGCAAAACTAACTTCTACTCCGGTAGGAACACCATTGAATATAATTCGTCCTGCTTTCAAGCTCAATAAGGAAAGTAAATCTGCCAGTTCTTCTTCCGGCTCTGCATACAAACTCATTGTTAGCTGGCCTTGAAGCGATGCAATACACGATTTCAATTCGGCTTCGTTTTTACAAACGATAATCGTAAGATAAGAACCAAAGATTTCTTCCTGAATTTTTGAATTTGTCAGAAAAGTATTTCCATCGACTTCCGCCAATGTAGGTTGAATAAAATTTCCTTCAGATCTCCCTTTATAGAGCACTTCGACAGATTTTGCATGTTCTTCAACCCGCTCAAAATAGCGTTTCGAAATACCGGGATGCAACATGCACTGTAATTCGCTTTGGGCAAAAAAGCGTCCTGTTTCTTCTTTAAAGTGGTTGAAATTTGCGGTTTCTTCTACAAACAATAAACCCGGAGAGGTACAAAATTGTCCGGCATTCAACAAAACCGAAGCGCTGATCTGCTTTGCAATTTCACTTCCCCGTTTTACCAATGCTTCTTTTGTAAGTACAATCGGATTGGAACTTCCCATTTCCGCATAAAGCGAAATTGGTTCCGGCCGTTCATTGATCAACTTTTGTAAAGCCATTCCACCGCCGATACTTCCGGTGAATCCGACAGCTTTGATACGCGAATCCTGAACAAGCTGCTGCCCAACTGTAAAATCCTCAGCAAGTAAATGCGAAAAAATTCCATCCGGCAAAGCGCACTCCTGTGCTGTTTCTAAAATCAAGCGTGCCGAAATTGAACTTGTATGCGGATGCATGGCGTGAGCTTTCACAATCACAGGACAGCCTGCCGCAAGTGCCGAGGCCACATCTCCTCCTAAAACAGAATAAGCAAAAGGGAAATTACTCGCTCCGAAAACCACAACAGGCCCTACCGGAACATTCATTTTCATCAGCGACGGTTTCGGATTGGGTAAACGGTCAGGATTAGCAGAATCGATCTTTATTTCGAGAGCATATCCTGTTTCAACGGCTTGTGCGTAATAGTCAAACTGATAGCAGGAACGATTGAATTCCGTCTCGGCGCGATCTACCGGCAAAGCGGTTTCCGCACAAAACCAATGGATCAGTTCTTCTTTATTCTGACGAAGTTTGGTTGCAATTGCTTTGAGAAAGAAAACGCGTTTCTCTATTGAAATCTGACGATAAATCTCAAATGCATTTTTTGCTTTTTCCAGCGCTTCGTCTACTTCCTGAGCAGTTGCCTGATGAAAAGCGGTTTCAAACGGTTGGTTTGTTGTTGGGTCTATTCCAAAAAAAACATGGTTACCAAGAGCACTTTCCTGATAACCAATGTGATTTCGACCTAAATACCGGTTCATGGCTTACGCCTCCTCTACAGTATAAGAATAGCTTTCCATAATTTGGTTTGCAAGTAACTTCTTACAAGCCAACTCTACTTTCTCAGTTGCTGCTTCTTTTGAAGGTGCATCCACGAAAAGTCGTACGTGTCTTCCAACTCGCACACCTGTAATTTCAGGCAGGCCAATTGTCGGCATACTGTTAGTAACTGCTTTCCCTTGAGGGTCTAACAATGCCTCTAATGGCATCACATCGATTTCAGCTTTGAATTTCATGCGTTCGATTTTTTTCGAAGAATGTGTTGAATAAATGATAATAACAGGTACAAAAGTACAATAATTGGAATGGACCAGATCAATAAAGTTGAAATAAGTATTCCACAACTTATCAAGAAAATGAACCGGATCTCATTTCCTTTCCACTTGAAATGTTTGAATTTCAAAGCGAAAAGTGGTAATTCGGACACCAGCAACAAAGACATGATCACGATAATCGGGATCAGTACCATGGGCTGGATCAGCCAGAGGATCAAATCATGCTGCCAACCTGTTGTTTCTCCGTATTGAACTAATAATAAAGGAAAAGCCATGAAAAAGATCGTATTGGCCGGAGTTGGCAGACCGATAAACGATTCCGACTGACGGGTGTCGATGTTGAATTTTGCCAGGCGGAATAAGGAAAAAAACGGAATGATCAAACCTGAAAAAGGAATTAATAAATCAGACGTACTGTAACCGTGTCCATCGCTTTTGCCGAAAAATAAAGCTTCACTCCAATCAATTAATGATAAATGAACTTTGACATTTATCGGCAACTCACTAAACATACCATAACTGGATCCGGGGCAAGTGTGAAAAATTAAAATTACCATTGTAATAATCCCCGGTGCTAATCCGAACGAGATCATATCCGCCAACGAATCCAATTGTTTCCCCAGTTCTCCCTGCTGCTTTAAAATACGTGCAATAAACCCGTCGAAAAAATCCAAAACCGCTGCCAGGAAAATAAAATACGGTGCGATATCAATTCTCCCTGCAAATGCAAGAACAATTGCAAAAACTCCGCAAAGCATGTTACTGGAGGTAATCAAATTAGGTATATTGAACATTTTCATCGGGGTAATGAATATTTTGTTAGTTGAATCTTTCGAAAAGGTGTAAATTTACACTTCGATTTTATGAATAATACACGCAGAAGCACAATTTTTTATAAAAGATGCAGTTAATAGCATTCGTGAGGAACTTTTGTACTATGAAATTTTACCTAATTGTTTGCATCTCCTGCTGCACTTTTCTTTCTTATGGTCAGGGATCACTGGCCCCGAAATATTCGAATGAATTTTTGGCAATCGGGATCGGTGCTGATGCGCTTGGGCTATCCAATGCTGTTGTAGCACAAACCGCAGGCGTAAACAGCGGTTACTGGAACCCGGCAGGATTAACCCGTACCAATAAATGGCTCGACATCGGTTTGATGCACTCGGAGTATTTTGCAGGGATTGCCAAATACGATTATTTAGGTTTAGCTCACCAGATTGACAAAAAAAGTGCGGTCGGTCTGTCCATCATTCGCTTTGCGGTAGACGACATTCCCAATACAACCCAATTAATAGACAACGAAGGCCGGATCGATTACGACAAGATCACCACTTTTACAGCTGCAGATTATGCTTTCCTCCTTTCATACGCACGCAAAACCAACGTTCCGGGATTATCACTGGGCGGAAATTTCAAAGTCATTTACCGAAAAGTCGGGGATTTTGCCAAGTCCTGGGGATTTGGCCTGGATGCAGGAGCGACTTATGAAAAAAACGATCGTTTGAAGTTCGGTGCCGTACTCCGGGATGTAACTTCCACATTCAACGCATGGATTTTCACCCTCGATGACCAGACAAAAGAAGTATTTACACTTACCGGGAACGAAATCCCACAAAACGGTTTGGAATTAACACTTCCACGTTTAATCCTGGGAACTTATTACAAACAACCACTGGGTAAAAAAGGAATTTACGTTGCCGGAGAATTGGATGTCGACATGACAACAGATGGTAAACGAAACACGATCATCAAAACCGATGTGGTCAGTTTCGACCCGCACATGGGGATTGCTTTCGGATACAAAGATTTGGTTACATTGCGCGGAGGAATTTCCAACATGCAGTATATCAAAAACTTCGACGACTCACAGAAGTTGACTATCCAACCAAATATCGGTATCGGATTACATATTAAATCAGTATATTTAGACTATGCATTTACGGATATAGGGGATGCTTCAACGGCATTGTATTCGCATGTCATTTCGTTGCGTCTTGCTCTTAACAAACCTAAAAATGCAATCCAAACAGATGAATAAGAAGAGCCCATGAAAAAACTCTACTTAATACTACTTATTTTTCTTCCTGTTCTTGCGTGGAGTCAGCCCTTTGGGAATGAGTGGATCGACTATTCCCAAAAATTTTACAGCTTCAAAGTAGTCCAAAACGGGCTTTATAAAATCGATTACGCCACGCTAACCAATAGCGGGATTCCCATATCGGGTTTAAATCCTGCAAGTTTTCAAATTTTCGGAAAAGACCGCGAAATTCCGCTTTACATGGTCGACAACGGCGACAACTCGTTTGATTCCGGTGATTACTTCCTGTTTTACGGTTACCGCAATGACGGCTGGCTGGATTCAGTTATGTATCCCAACCCATCAACAATGGCCAACCCGGGATATAGTTTGATCAATGATACGATCACTTACTTCTTTTCCTGGAAAAACAGTGGTTCAGGGCTTCGTTTTCAGCTGCAAAACGATCAAAATTATTCCAATTATTCGCCAAGTAGTTTTGTGCGCTCCGAATTCCGTAGTCAATATTCCACGACTTACTGTGAAGGACTTGTGGAAGGAGATGCTTCCGGATCGATCTATTCACGCGGAGAAGGTTACGGAGCTCCCGAACTCTCTTCTTCTTCGACCAATGTTTCAGCGGGTATTCCCATTCCTACACCCAATGTGTATACCGGTCCGGGAGGAGTTCCGGTTAGGCTGGAAACCCGCGTATCATCCAATTCCTCGGGAAAAGACCTCACTTTTCCGAACCAAACACCGATCAATCACCACACCCGGTTAACATTCGGCCCTTCGAACCTGTTATTGATCGACACCACTTACCACAATTACTATCAATTAAAAACATTCAACACATTCCCGGTAAACAGCTTAAACAATGGCGTTACCAATATTATCCATGAGATCATCATGGATTTGAATGTGACGGTAGACAGGCAAATTTTTACTTATGCCATGCTTTCGTACCCACGGCTTCCGAACAGTAATAACCAGGCTTTCGACCGTTTTTTTGTGCAAAACGGCGCTGTAAAAAGCAGGATCGACCTAAGTGATTTCACAGGTGCAAAACCACTTGTTTTAACTTTCGGTGCGGTTCCCCGATTTGAGATCCCAACATTAACTGCCGGACTTCTTCAATTTATTGTCCCGAATAACACCAACAGCAACGAAACAGAAGTATTGGTTGTTGATAGTGACTTTACTCTGCCTGTGACAAGTTTATCCCCGGTGAACGGAACTGGAAATTTCACCAATTTCGGTGCTATGAACATCGACTCAGCTTTGCTTTTTGTTTATCACGCATCACTTGCGAGTAGTAAGGATTCCTATGTAGCTTACCGAAGTTCACCTGCCGGCGGCGGGCATCATATTATACAGGCCAATATCGAAGAATTATACCTGCAATTCGGAGGTGGTATTTTGAAACACCCGGTTTCAATCCGTAGATTTGCGCATTTCATTCACCATAACAGCACTCAAAAACCGGAGGGATTATTCCTGATCGGAAAGGGATTAAGCATTTCCGAAACCCGAGGTTCATCGAGTAACTTCTCTCAATGCCTGATTCCACCGATGGGTTATCCTCCAAGTGATAATGCACTCACAGCAAACATTATCAGCAATGGAACCTGGGAACCTTTACTTCCGACGGGAAGGCTTTCCATGACCACGAATACGGAAGTGGAGAACTATCTGAATAAGATGGAACAATACGAAGATGCTCAAAACAATGTTGGTGCGAATTTCTCAGAAACGAAAGACTGGCAAAAGCAATTACTTCATTTCGTAGGAGGATCCAATGCACAACAGCAAGGTCTCTTCCAGGGCTTCATGAACAATATGAAGAACATTGTTGAAGACACGGTATTTGCCGGAAAAGTGACCAATTATTTCAAAACGTCCAGTAATCCGCTTGATCCGAATGTAGTCACTTCGGTTACACAGAGAATCGAAGACGGGGTTTCGATCATGAACTTCTTCGGTCATGCTGCTGCTTCGAATAATGGTTTCGAGATCAATATTGATGAGCCGAGCAACTGGAACAACTTCGGGAAATACCCGATTGTTATCGGAAATTCCTGTTACAACGGGAACATCTTTAAACTGGGGAATTCCACTTCTGAAAACTTCGTAAATATTCCCAATGAGGGAGCAATTGCGTTCTTATCCACTATTTCGGTTGGTTATGACTCCCCGCTTTACCTTTATTCATCGGAGCTTTACCGGCAATTCTCCTACAAAAGCTATGGTGAGACATTTGGCTCGCAGATCAAAAAAACGATCAGACGACTGCACTCACAGTACGCAAATCCGGTAATCGGAAGCACATACTATGAATCTGCCTGTACTCAAATGACGCTTCATGGTGACCCGATGCTAAAAGTCAACTACAGCACAGCTCCTGAAATCGACATCAAGGTAACAGACCTGAGTTTGACTCCAAGTAATGTCAACCTTTCTACAGATAGCGTGGAATTGACTTTCACCATCCGGAATATCGGTAAATCCATCAAGACCCCGGTTTACGTTGAAATCCGTAGAAATTTTCCAGGCACCAATATTGATTCTCTGAAAACGCTTTTTTTACCTCGTTTAAATTACGACACGATCATCAAACGGAAATTCCCTTTACAACCTGCCATCAGTGCAGGAGTGAACACATTTACCGTTTCCATTGATATCCCGAACGTTCATACTGAGCAATTCGAAGAAATTTCAAACAACCAGGCAAGCGCCAATTTCTTCTTGAACATAGACGGAATGCTCCCGGTCTGGCCCTACAATTATGCGGTTGTTCCTTATGACACAATCACCGTTAAAGCATCCACGATCAACCCGATTGCCGAAATGAATACTTATCGGTTCGAACTGGACACCACTGACACTTATAACAGCCCACAGTTAAGACGGTTTTCAGTAAGCGGACTTGGAGGTGTGAAAGAAGTTCATCCGAACCAGTGGTTATCTGCATTCGGCTCACCTTTTCCACTGATCTGTACAGACAGCACCGTTTATTTCTGGAGAGTTGCCGTGGATAGCACTGTTCCGAGTTGGTCCGAATTCTCTTTTCAATACATTCCCGGAAAACGCGGTTGGGGACAAGATCACTTCTTCCAGTTCAAAAACAATTCGTTTTCAGGATTGATCTATGACCGGCAAACCAGGAGAAGGAATTTCATCCTGAATGATTTCCACAACATCACACTGCAAGTGATGAAAACCCAGGACGACTACGAATCACTTTTTAATAGCCTGACTATTGACAATGACCTGGTTGAGTACGCTACCTGCGCTCACAACCCGTACGTCTATGTTATCGTGATTGATCCGATCACCCTGGAACCCTGGCTGACTCATTGCCCCGGATGCGTAGACGGAAGTAATAACAATCCTTCCATGAATTTCGGGAATTTGAATAATTTAGGAGGTTGCCGTCCACGTTATGAAAAGTATTTTACATTTAACGAAACAGACCCGGCTTCCATGAATAACTTCCGGAACATGATCGAAAATGGAATTCCGGATAGCAACTACGTACTCATTTATTCACCCTTTACCACCTATTTTGACAGCTGGGCAGCCAATAGTCCCGGAGTATTCACCATGTTCCAAAACCTGGGATTCCCAACTGTAAATGCCAGCCTTCAAAATGATCCGTTCGCGGTATTTTTCAAGAAGGGTACAGCTTCCATGAACCAGGTGAAATTATGGTCAGACAGCGTGGTAACCAATGACATTCCGGCTGGGGTTGCCAAGATTCACATCGTGGCAGATGTATTGAAACCCGGATTTCTCGGAATTGAAAGAACTCCACAGATTGGTCCGGCATTCGAATGGGAAACACTGTACTGGAGAAGGGATTCGCTTGAATCACCCTCAACCGATAGTGTGCGTATACGCATAGAAAAATACGACATTTTCAATGACCTGATCGGAACCCTGGACACCATGTTCACCCCTATGGATTCTATTATCAACCTGAACAACCTGGTAGACGCAACTATTTACCCAAGAATCCGGATCGGGATTTACAATTCAGATAAAACAAGTCTTACACCGGCACAAATCGACCGTATTCACGTACTTTACCAACCTGTTCCCGAAGCGGCGATCGATGGTTCATCCGGCTATTATGCTTCCGTAAGCGGTGATACACTTTACGAAGGACAGAAATTCAGCTTTGCGGTAGATGTTGTCAATGTCAGCGAATACCCTATGGATTCATTGCTGGTAAATTATTGGATCGAAGATCAACAGCACATCAAACATGTCATTCCTTATCCGCGACAGGATTCCCTGAGAGTACACCAGGTGTTAAGAGATACGATCCTATTTACTTCAGTAGCAAAAGCCGGATACAACATTCTCTGGATGGAAGTCAATCCTTACATCAACGGATCTTTGGTCCAAACAGATCAGCTGGAGCAATACCATTACAACAACATCCTGCAGCTTCCTGTTTTCGTAGTTAAGGACGACAAAAACCCGATCCTGGATGTAACATTTAACGGGCAGCATATTCTCAACGGTGACATCATCGACCCGACCAGTGAAATTCTCATCACTTTAAAAGATGACAATCCGTACCTGGTGATGAATGACATTTCCGACACAACGCTTTTCGGGATTTACCTCACCGGACCGGATGGTGTACAAAAACGCGTCCCTTTTATCGATCCGTATGGAAATACGGTTATGCAATGGTATCCTGCTACCGGACAGAACCTGAAATTCAAAATCGTTTATCCGAAAGAATTCCTCCAGGATGGAATGTATCAGCTTTTTGTACAGGGAACAGACCGTTCAGGAAATATTTCGGGAGATTACGAATATAAGGTCAGCTTTGAAATTATCCGGGAATCCTCCATTACTCATATGATGAACTATCCGAATCCGTTCTCTACCAGTACACGATTCGTATTCACGCTAACCGGTACGGAAGTTCCGGATGACATCATTATCCAAATTATGACTGTTTCCGGAAGAGTAATCCGGGAAATTACCGAAGATGAACTTGGACTGATCCGGATCGGTCGAAATATTTCCGAATATGCCTGGGATGGAAAAGATGAATTCGGGGATCAACTCGCAAATGGTGTTTACTTATACCGGGTGAAAGCTAAGATCCTGGGAGAAGATATCAAGCACCGCGATTCAGGTGCTGATCAATACTTCAAAAAGAGTTTCGGGAAGATGTATTTGCTAAGGTAAATAAATGGTCGTTCCGAATTAAGAACGACCATCCGGCATTTTTCGCTGTTTCAATTATTCCTCCAGGTCCAACTTGAACATCATGTCTCTTTTTTTCTTGATGTACAATTCGATTGCGAATGAGCTTTCTGACAAAGCAATTACTCTATTCAATGAATATTGATAAACAACCGTTCCATCTATTTTCTTCCAGTCGAATAGCGGGAGGTACTTTTTTTCACCCGTTTGATTATCTATTCGATGTGCCATCACATAACTGTTTCCTTTAATTTCTTTATCCACATCACCTTCTTCTGTCATTGTTTCATTTCTAATATGATCTACATACAAAACATAGCTATAATGATCTGAAGCCATTAATCGAAATGATTCAAAACCAGAACTCTTTGGCAGCTTCTCCATCCATCCCAATGCTCCATCAGCGTTAATTTTAACCAAAACAACATCTTCATAATGATGACTTGTATGTGTATTACCTTTTGAGTCGGTATAAGTTGTAATGTAATAAATTTCACCGGCCAAAATAACTCCTCCATCTTCCAACACCTTTACCTCACGCATTCTTAGGTTAGACATGGAAAGATTACTTTTTTCATCGGCTTTCTCCATTTTTTTCTTCTCACGTTCAGAAATTCGATCATATTTTTTAATGAAATCCATAGAGAATTCATAGAGCTTAGGATCACTTAAATTCCCTTTGCTATCTAAAATAGAAACAAATGTTCCGTCAACTCCATACGATTTTGGCTTATGGTAATATCCTGCACATATAATATCTCCTTTTTTGTTTTCTTTCATATAAACATCCCCTCTAGTCTGGTATTCCCCCAAACTAAATTCAACTTCATCCAACGTACCATCTGATCCAGCAATTAAGACCACTAAAGACTCATTAGTTGGATCCTGACTATTCTTACGGGATATCTCCATTTTGTATTTTCGAATTAAAAAGAATCCATTTCCTTTTGAGTCGACCGCAAAATCCAACTGTCTCATTAGACTTTCCGTATATGGCATTGTAAAATCAGCACCCCAAATCTTTTCCAGATTGTCATCAAACACCTGCATTCCTATCACATCCACATTTTTAGAATCATTCTTCTTCTCCGGATTATATCTGTACTTAATGGCAAAAACATTTCCTGTACTAGATACGTCAAGTAGAAATTTCCCGGATCCGGAAGGGCGGTAATGCAGGGACAATTTTCTGGGAACACTGATTAGTAAACTCGCCTTAGACTCAAATCCGCCTTCCTTTTTATTGATTTTTCTTACAAAAAGTTGTTCTGTTGAGGTCTGTTTATCAAAAATGGAATAGAAGAAATACAGTTTATCTTTTATCTCAGTAATGTATTCAAAATTGAAGCTTTTTTCTACCATTAGTTCCGTTACGGAATGTTTCAGGTTCAAATTCGGACCTTCAAAAACCTGGAAAATAAACTTATTCTTATTTTTACCCTGAATTTTAACCCCAAGAATACTATTCCCGTCAATAGGATAATAACTCTTATAAACAGCATCCACTACAGGATAAGATTCACTTTTAGTAACTTTAACTTCTGATGAACGCCCTATATCATCATTTTGAGCGAACAAGGAGAAGCTCCCCAAGAAAATAGGGAGTAATAGATTGATTATTTTCATTCTTGATTTAATTTGGCGCAAATCTACCAATTCTTAGAAGAACCTACACGAAAATATCGCCGTATCGTCTACCAACTTGCGGTTTCCACGCCATTCGTCCAACTTGGAAAAGACGATGTTATTCATGTCTTCCATGCTCAAACGGTAAAAATTATGGTAGATCTTAATTAAACGCTCCAGTTCGAAGTGGCAGTTTTTTTCGTCTTCCAGTTCCACAACTCCGTCCGTATAAAGAATTAAAGTCGTATTCGGTTTCAGCACTTCCTTTCCAACCTGGATAAAGGGCATTTCATCAAACATTCCCAATCCCACACAACCGATATCCAATAACTTTTTTTCTTTTCCATTGGTAATGATCGGTTGGTTGTGCCCGGCATTGACATAGTCCAGTTCGCGGGTTTCAGCATTGTATACTGCAATGAAAAAGGTAATGAATTTTTCTCCTTTTGCACTGGTCATGACTTTTTTATTGAGTTCTTCAATCAAAAACTCCAGCGAAAACGGCCTGATCTGATGTACGGTTGAGTAAAACGTACGAATGGTAGCCTGGAAATTTGCCATTAGCATAGCAGCACTGATTCCTTTTCCGCTCACATCAGCAATACAGATAACGTATTTATTATCTTCCAAAGGAATAAAATCGTAGTAATCCCCTCCAACCTCGTGACGCGGAATATACTTGGCAGAAATATCCATTTGTTTGTTGGACGGCAGATCGGATGGAAATAGTAACTTCTGCATTTCGGAAGCAACTTCCAGCTCCTTTTTCAGGCGTTCCCGTTTCAGTTCTTCACGCGCCATCCGTTTGTTTTCGATAGCCATCACTACCATATTCGTAAGCGTTTGAACGAAACGCATATCCGCAAGGGTTTCCGACTTTTTCATGCCGGAACGTTCAATTCCAGCAATCAACAGATAAGCAAGCGGCTTGTCTTTATGTAAAACCGGGACGATAATATCAAACTCATCAATGATTGCAGAATAGCTGGATTCAATGACGGTAATTTCGCGAAAACGGTACAACTCTTTTTCAACGGAAATGTCCTTGAGTTTACTCTTCAGCCCTACTTTCAAAAGCGGACTCCAGTGATTTTCATTATTGAACAATAAAAAGTGATCGAATCCCAATTGTTCGCGCATCACGAATTCAAACATCCGGACGATCTGCTCAATACTTTGGTTCGTTGCAATAGCCCGGGTTAGTTCCAATAGCGAATTCAGGCGAAACTCTCCGAGTTCCACTCTCGATTCTAAATTAGCTATGCGAGCTTCTACTTTCATTATTTATTCTTCGATCCTGAAATACTTCTCAAAGCCGCCAGTTCACGCAGTTTTACTTTCGATTCATCGCAAGGGCTTCCGAAATACACTTTTCCTCCTTCAAGAGATTTTGCAATGCCTGATTGTGCCAGAACAACAGCTCCGTCTCCAATCGTTAGACCGGAAGCGCAACCGACTTGTCCCCAAAAAGTCACGTTATTCCCGATATTACAGCATCCGGCAATCCCAACATGCGAAGCAAGCAGGCAATTCTTCCCGATAATTGTATCGTGACCGATTTGCACCAGGTTATCGATTTTCGTTCCTTCTCCGATTCGTGTGATCGCACTAACACCGGCATCAATGGTCGATCCGGCACCTATCTCGACATTCTTTTCAAGATAAACGAATCCGCAACTATGCATCCGGTCATAGCCGGAAGGTTTTTTCTTATAGTAAAAAGCATAGTGACCAATCACCGCATTTGGCCCGATAATCACATTTTCTTCGATCACAGTTCCGTCACCGATATATGCTCCCGGGTGGATAATCACATTTTCACCTATAATTACATCATTACCGATAAAACAATTGGGCGAAAGATGTGCAGAATCTGCAATCTGGCAATTCTCACCGGTCATCGACATCTGAGGACGGTACGGAGAAAACTTGCGGGTTAATTTATTGTAATCATCAAACGGTTCCGGGGAAATGATCAGCGCTTTCCCTTCCGGAACATCCACTATTTTATCAATCAGGATGAATGTAGCCGCGGAATTGAGAGCTTTATCATAATACTTCGGATGATCAACAAAAACCAGATCTCCTGGCTCTACCCTATGGATTTCATTGATTCCCGTTACTATTAGATTCCCATCCCCAATTACTTCTCTTCCAAGAAATTGCGCAATCGCGCTGACTGTATGTATATTTCCGATTTTCATAGACTAACTCCTATATAAAAGTATAGCCTTATCGCACTTCTTTTTTTGTGAAATGAATTACTTATAAAATCAGAAATGTTTACAAGTCAACTACCGCGACATTTTAACTATAAGGCGGATGAGGATCAACACAATCGTAACAACAATCAGGATAGTCGTCTTCGTGTTATCCTTTTTTTCAACCTTTTCATTTTCGGATTTAATCTGTTCAATGTATGTCACTACCGCATTTTGCTGATCACTATTCAGGGGCAATTGTCTTTGAATTCCGGCAATTCGCTTCCCCAGGTTACTTTTCGTATGCAGATAATGCGCCTGGAATAATTTGAACTGGGCAGTTGTCAATTCATCATCTTTCAGTAATTGGATCATTTTTCCAAAACCTGCGTGCAGGAACATTTGCTCCAAGCCAGCCAGATCTCTTCCGATGTTTAAGAATTGTTGAAATTCCAGCACCGTTTCTTTCCGGATTTCTTCCTGAATTTCATCAGAAAACAAAACTGCATAGGAATACAAAGCGGTTACTTTCGCTAAATCCTGTATCCTAAAAGCTTCATTCAAAGCAGTCAACAACTGAGTAGCTTCTGTTCGTGAAAGCGAAGCTTTTAACTCTTCTGTTTCCGGCAAATTACGAATATTTCCATCCAATGAAATGGTCATAGTTACAGTTGATAAATCTGATTTTATCAACTGCATTCGTTCTAACATTGCTCTTACTCTAGGTGGGTGGGTGGTGATGGTCATTTGATTTTAGTAGTTTATTAATTTTTCAAGGGCTTCTTTTACTTTTTCAGCATTCGGAAGCAATTCAGCTTCCAGTATTGAATTCAAAGGAATTGCAGGTGTATCAATCGCACCAACCAAACCGATCGGAGCATCCAAATGAGTGAAGCAGTCTCGCTGAATACGTCCTGCCAAACCAAGTGTAAATGAAGCCTCAACAGACTCTTCTGTCACAAGTAAAACTTTTCCGTGCTTTTCAACGGATGCAAAAATTGCTTCCATATCCAGCGGATTAATCGAACGCAGGTCTAAAACCTCCACTTTTCCTTCAAACTGTTTCGATGCTTCCAAAGTCCAGTATACTCCACGTCCATAAGTGATCACCACGCAAGACTCTCCCTTTTCAATTGCTGAATCAGAAGCTTCCTGCACAATTCTCGCTTTACCTATCGGGATGATATAATCTTCATCCGGTTCGATAGACATGGCACCTTCTGTTCCCGGTATTTTAGACCAGTATAAGCCTTTATGCTCCAGGATTACTACCGGATTCGGATCGTAATAAGCTGCTTTCAATAAGCCTTTCAGATCAGCACCTGTAGAAGGATAAACCACTTTAATCCCGCGGATATTTGCCAAAACAGACTCAACACTGGATGAATGGTACGGTCCTCCGGAACCATATGCCCCGATCGGAACACGGATCACACAACTTACCGGCCATTTTCCGTTGGATAAATAATTAGATCGGGAAACTTCCGTAAACAACTGGTTCAATCCCGGCCAAATATAATCTGCAAACTGCACTTCTACGAATGGTTTCAATCCCACCGCAGACATTCCAACAGTTGAACCGATAATGAACGCTTCCTGGATCGGAGTATTAAATACACGATCATCGCCAAATGTCTGAGCCAAAGTTGCCGCCTCTCTGAAAACACCTCCCAATCTACCACCGACATCTTGCCCGTAAAGCAATGATTCAGGATGCTGAGACATAATTTCACGAACAGCAAACAATGCACTATCGACCATTACAGTCTTTTTCTTGCCCACAGGTTCACGCTGCCCTTTTTCCTCAGTAATCGGTGTTGGAGCAAAAATAAAGTCTGTTACACTTGCAGGAGTTGGATCTTCGGCATTTAAAGCTTGGTCATAATCGGAATCCACCAATTTTCTGACATCTGCTTCAATATTAATAATCTCCGCTTCACCTTCCAGTTCACGGATAATTTCTTTCAATTTCGGGTAAGGATCACGCGTTGCAGCTTCCTCAAGATCATCACGGTACCACTCTTTTCTAACACCGGAAGTGTGGTGTCCCAAAAGAGGAACTTTTGCATGAATAATAAAAGGCCTTCTTTCTTTTCGAACGATTTCAAAAACTTCCTGGACTGTCTGGAAAGAAAGATCAAAATCACTTCCGTCAATAGTACGCACTTCAATTCCTTTGAATCCCTGCGCATAATAAGAAATATCCTGAGCTCTTGTTTCAGCCGCATTTGCTGAGATATCCCACCCGTTATCCTGAACCAGGTAAACAATCGGGAACTGCTTCAATGCAGCCATTTGAAAAGCTTCCGAAACCTCCCCTTCTGTACAGGAAGCATCACCCAAAGAACAAACTACAACCGGATTCTCGCCTTGAAAATCTTCAGCCAAGCCGGTTTTCTCTTTGTATTGGATTCCCATTGCAATTCCTGTTGTAGGAATAGCCTGCATTCCTGTAGCGGAGGATTGATGTGGTATTTTAGGCATGTCATCACGCTTCAACGAAGGGTGTGAATAATAAGTCCTACCACCTGAAAACGGATCTTCTTTCTTCGCGAAAACCTGTAACATCAATTCATAAGGAGTCATCCCGATCCCTAAAAGAATACTATCGTCCCGGTAATAAGGAGACACCCAATCCTGTGGCTTCAATTGCAAACCAACAGCCAACTGAATAGCTTCATGCCCTCTGGAAGTTGCATGCACGTATTTGGATGTAACTTCTTTGTTTGCCTCATATTTTTCAGCCAGAGTTTTCGCTGTAGCCATCAAACGAAAGGCTTTTAACAAAACATCTTTACTTGTCTTTACAGTAGGTTTCATGGTCTTCGAAAGAGTATCTGCCATTTGGAATATTTTATAACAAAGATAAGATTCAAAAAGGAAATGAACTGGATTCATGAAGAATAATCGGCTGAATACCCAACAAATTCACATACTTATTGCAAAATCGAAAGATATCTTTCAAGACTTTGTTTTTCTATTTCTGCTATTAATCGAATAAAAGAATCCTTATTTCCTGAACTTTGAACAGCATCAAGTGCCTCATAATAACTATAGCGCGAGGTATTATCTCCTTTGATATTTGCAATTACAAAACCGTGCTGAAGAAGAATCATATTCATGATCAGACGGGAAGTCCTACCGTTCCCGTCAATAAAGGGATGGATCGTTACTAAACGCTCATGCATCTCAGCAGCCAGCACAATCGGGTGTAAATTCAACCTGTTTCTATCGTACCAGATGAAATAATCTTCCATTTGTTTTTCTACAAGATATGGCGGCGGCGGCATATGACTGCTTCCCTGTATCATCACTTGAATCCTGCGAAATCTCCCTGCTTCTTCTGGCAAGATTCCTCTTAGCACCAAATTATGAATTGCCAAAAGCTCTCTTTTCGTAATCACCGCATCTCTGGAAACCAGATCTTTGACATAATGAATAGCGTCATCATGGTTGATTGCCTCCAAGTGCTCACGCATACTTTTTCCGGAAACAGTTAATCCCTGATTAACAACCAAATCGGTTTCCCGAAGTGTTAAAGTATTCCCTTCGATGCGATTACTTTCAAAGGTGTATTCCAACTCAAGTGCCTCCGTTATACGGTGATTCTCAAATGCCCTGATCTGATCCAGCTGTTTTTTCAACTCATCAATCTCCCCTAAGGTTTTCTCTATTGAAAGATCTTCGAATGCTCGTTTTGGATGATAGCTTGCCAATTCTTCCTGAACCATCGTCAAAACCTCATCGGCAAAAGAGTAGTGTCTTACATCTTGTAAAACCCGCTGCATTAACCATTCCTTCATTAATTCCTCCAAATTAATCGAAAGAATATTAGAAAGCTGGATCAATTGTGTTTCTGATGGAATGCGCTTTCCATTTTCAAACTTACTAATGAGAGATTGATCTATACCCAGCAACTGTGCTAGCTCCCTGGAGCGCATTCCTTTTAGTTTGCGGGCGTTTCGAATCAATTCTTTCATTATGACTTTATTTTTCATGACTAATTTAGTCATATTTTCGATTGTTCCAAAAAAAAAGAGGAAATTTAAATTCCTCTTTTCAACTGTCTTACTTATTGTTCTCTATAATGTAATTGAGCACTTTTTGTATCAAGTGAACCCTGTCTTTACCCATCACATTATGCTTATGCATCGGATAATGGAAGAAATCGATCTGAATACCCAACTCAACGAACTTTTTGATCAATGCATCATTATGCTGTGGAACAACAACATCATCTACACTTCCATGAATTAATAGTAAATCCCCTTTCAGCTTGTTAGCATGTGTAAACAGCGATGCTTCTTCGTATCCTTTCGGATTTTCTTCCGGACGATCCATATAGCGTTCTCCGTACATTATTTCGTAATATTTCCAATCGGTAACCGGACCTCCTGCAACCCCTACATTAAATGTTCCTGCCTGTTTTAGCATTAGAGATGTAGTCATAAAACCTCCGAAAGACCAACCGTGAACTGCAAATCGGGAAGTATCTACGTATTCTAATGATTTAAGGAAATCAACTCCTTTCATTTGGTCTTTGATTTCTACCGTTCCAAGCTGTCTATGAATCTGGCTCTCGAATGCAAAACCACGCTCTCCGGAACCTCTGTTATCCAAGGTAAACACCAGGTAACCCTGTTCCGCCATCCAATACATCCACAAATTCGCTCCATCCAACCAGGAGTTCGTAATCATTTGCGCATGCGGACCTCCATAAACATACACCATCACCGGGTATTTTTTCTTCGGATCAAAATTGCTCGGCTTGATTAATCTCGTGTATAAAACAGATCCGTCATCTGCTTTGATTTGTCCGATATCTGCTGTTCCAATCTGAATTTCTGCCAATTTATTTTTAGATACGGCAAGTGTTTTCACAATCTTCCCCGCGATTGTCTTCAACTCAGTTTTACCCGGAACCGAATGCGACGAATACTGATCTATAAAGTGGGTTCCCGACTCATTGAACGCAACACCGTGAGTACCTTCCTCCAAAGTAAGGCAACGCTGTTTTCCATCCAGGCTCACTGCATAATACAAAGTATTCAACCCACTGGTCCCCGTAGCTGCGAAAACAACTTCTTTTCCTTTACCGATAGACTGAAGGATTTCTTTCGTTACAAATTTGTTGGCAGTAAGCTGCTTGATCAGTTTCCCGTCAACAGAATAATAATACAAGTTGTTAAACCCGTCTTTCTCCGAGATCCAGATAAAGTTAGTTGAGTTACTTAACGGGAAAAACGCAGGATGCTCCGGTTCTACCCATTTTTCATTTTGTTCCTCTAAAATTGTTCGTACAAAAGCTCCTGTTTTTGCCTCATACAGATTTAACCACATGTGGTTTTGATCCCGGTTCACTTCTGCAATCAATACATACTTTTCGTCAGGTGTCCAGGATAAATTTGTCAGGTAACTATCTTCAGTACCTTTTGGAGAAATATAGACGGTTTTTCCTTCTGCAACAGAGTAAATACCGACTTTTGGTTTTTCAGAACCCTGCCCTGCCATCGGATATTTGATGTTCATCAATTCCGCAGGTGTTTTTGTAATATCCACCAAAGGATATTCCTTTACATTCGTCTCATCCTTTTGGTAAAACGCCAGGTAAGCACCTTTACCCGACCAGAAAATTCCATCAGTGATCCCAAACTCACTTCTGGCATACGTTTGCCCCGAAACAATGTTCTTATCCGCGTTGGAAGTCACTGCTTTTTTCTCGCCTTTTGAATTCACAACCCACAAATTATTGTCGATCGTATAAGCAGCACTACCGGTTGTTACTTCATATTCTGTATTGGCACCTTCATCCTGAACAGTAAGCAACTTGGATCCTGTTTTTGTTTTGAGATTCAGCGCATAATAGCTATTTCCGTCTGTCAGCAGCAACTCATCCGTTCCTTTGAAAGAAAAACCTGCAAAATTATACAACTGAGAACCCAGTATTTTGTTTGCAGTTTCAATCGTCAAAATCTGCTCCGGCTCTGTTTTCTTTACTGACGCCTGGTACATCGTCTGGTAATTATTACTCACATAAACATAGGAATCCGTTCCTGGAATCCAGGTAACCGCATTGGGTTGTTCATCTCTGAATGACCGGTATTGCTGCGTTACTGCATCCGGAAGGGATAATTGTTTTTTTTGTGCAAATGAGGTTGAGCCAATAGTAAGAACTACTAAAAGTCCGTAATACTTATTCATAATTATGGTCTTTGAATGAATTTATTAAAAAATGTTTCGAGTGGTAATCCAACCTGGAAACAATTATCAAGTGTTTCCAAAAGCGTATCCTTCAAAATTAGGTCCGCGTCAAACTGGGTAAAGAAATACCATTGTTTATTCAAAATATAAGGTTGCTTTTCAGCTTCTTCCTTGAATTCTTTCGGAGCGATCTTATTTCGTTCTCCCCTAATTTCTCCGAAAACCGCTACAAACTTTTTGTCTGAGATCAATGCATCGAATTCTTTCAGGTTGTGCGCTATTCCCTCACGCACCGAGAACAAGTCTTCTTTTTCGATCTCATATATACCGCCATAAACGCGCACTTCTTCCGGACCGAATTCAAAGTAAACACCATGAATGCTTTTCGACTTTTTGCCATTCGGAGCCACAACAGCTGAACACATCAGTTTATAAGGTGTTTTGTCTTTGGAAAAACGGATATCTCTGTTGATCCTGAAAATGCATTCCGAGGCAGTAAGATCCTTAAAAACCGGATAGGATTTTGCCAAATGATCGATAAACGCCTGAACAAATTCCGCAAAAGGTTTTTTAACCGAGTTTTCGTATCGTTTCCGATTTAAATCAAACCAGTCTTTATTATTATTTGCGGCTAATTCAATGAAAAAGTCCAGGTAATCTTTTGTAAAATATGCCATGATCCAAAGATAGCATTTATCCGATTCAAGAACTTGTTGATTTTTACAGATTTTAATTCGGACATTTTCCAGCAAATCAAAAGGCGATTTGAACACATTCCTGTAAAGATTTACAGTACATTTGTTCTAAAACAAAATACATGGCACACGTCTCCATAGGACATATTGAAGCAGCTATCCAAAAAGTCGATAGCCTGGATGATAACGCATTAGACCGTTTATCCGAAACGCAAACTACAGCACAACCTGTCCTTTTAGGATACATCATGTCCGCTGCACAGGAATATGAAAACGAAGGATTGGAAAGCTTACTGATCTATTATTTCACAGTAGTTCTGGAAGCATTTTCACAGGCAGAACTACACCCGAAAAGTGTATCAGATGAATTGATAGATGATTTTGAAGAGCCTTATTTTCAATTACTGGACGAGTATTTCGAAAATGAAGACGAAAGCATCCTGGAAGAATTTTCAGATCAGCCGGACCTTGTGAAATTCATGGCTATGGAAATCGGGATGGAAGACGCAGACGGAGTTACATTGGATGATGAAACTGCAACTCAGCTTTTCATTGTGATCCTGGCAATGATTTCATTGCTTTCCAGATCACTGGATTAAAGCCGGAAAAGAAACTCAGGATCGGATGTCTTTTCAGATTGATCAGGCATCCGAATCTCCCATACACTAACCATTCCCCCACCAGAAATACTGCAAACTACCGGAAAGCCTGTTGCTGAAAACAATTGAATACTATAAATCAATTGTTTACTCCTAAATCAAAAAAAATGTATTATATTTAAGGAAGCCGTAAACCACCATCCCCGGCTCCGGGAAATTCACTTCGAAAAAAACTTCTTTTTTATTATGTATGCATAATATTATTTTGTATATTCGTGATAAGTACATCATATGCAAAATAAGCCCCAATATCTCATCGACTTAGATGTTCGATTAACATGGCACAAAATGTCGCGCATGTATAACCAACGAGCAAACAGCTACGGTATCAGCATGTCTGTTGGTTTCATCCTTCTGCATATTGACCGGGAAGGAACTCCAAGCACCCAATTAGGCCCGCGCATGGGAATGGAACCAACCAGCCTTTCGAGGACCCTGAAAACAATGGAGGAAAAAGGCTTCATCCGCAGGGAAGAAGATAAACTCGACAAACGGATCGTGCGGATTTTCCTTACCGACGAAGGTTTAAAAGCCCGCTACATTGCGCGTGACGTGGTGTTCGAATTCAATAATAAAGTCATCGAACGCATTCCAAAAGAACATATCGAAATATTCGAGTCGGTTGTGAACCAGATTCAGGAAATTATGGATGAAGAAGATATACATCCATCAGAATAGAAATATCAGGAACCTCGTGTTCCCTTTAAAAAATCAATTATGAATAGACACATTAAAAAGGTGGCAATTTTAGGATCAGGAGTTATGGGATCCCGGATTGCATGTCACTTTGCCAATGTCGGATGTGAAGTTTTACTTCTTGACATCCTTCCCAAAGAACCCAATGATGCTGAAAAAGCAAAAGGATTAACGCTCGAAAGTAAAGCGGTGAGAAATCGGATTGTAAACGAAGCATTGCAATTTGCATTAACATCCAATCCTTCGCCGATTTATCGAAAGTCCTTTGCATCCCGCATTCAAACAGGAAACTTCGAAGACGACATGCCTAAAATTGCGGATGTGGACTGGATCATTGAAGTGGTAATCGAACGCCTGGACATCAAACAGCAGGTATTTACCAACGTGGAGAAATTCCGGAAGCCGGGAACATTGATTTCCAGCAATACGTCCGGAATTCCGATCCACCTGATGCTGGATGGAAGGTCAGATGATTTCAAAAAACATTTTGCAGGAACACACTTTTTCAACCCGCCAAGATACCTTCCGTTACTGGAAGTAATCCCAACCAAAGAAACAGATCCGGAAATCACTGATTTCTACATGACTTTCGGCTCCAAAATCCTTGGAAAGAAAACGGTTTTATGTAAAGACACTCCGGCATTTATTGCCAACCGGGTGGGTGTTTACAGCATTATGGCCCTATTCCATGCCGTGGAAGAAATGGATTTGACCATTGAAGAAGTAGATAAACTAACCGGTCCTGTTCTGGGAAGACCAAAATCTGCCACTTTCCGCACTTGTGATGTGGTTGGTTTGGATACACTTGTTCATGTTGCCAACGGTTTGAAGGAAAATTGTCCGGATGACGAAGAGCGAGCATTGTTCGAAGTGCCGGATTTCGTAAAGAAAATGGTGGAGAACAACTGGCTTGGAAGTAAAACAAAACAAGGATTCTTCAAGAAAACAGTCGATGCGGACGGTAAAAAAGTATTCCTTGCATTGAACTTAAAAACATTGGAATACGAACCAAGTAAAAAAGTCTCCTTCCCTACGCTTGAAATGACAAAAGCGATTGACGATTTGGAACAACGCACCAAAATGCTGTTCATGGGAATGGATAAAGCCGGTGAATTCTACCGCAAAACATTCGGTGGTTTGTTTGCTTACGTAACCAATCGAATTCCTGAAATCTCAGACGATCTATACAAAATTGACGATGCGCTCAAAGCGGGATTCGGATGGGAATTAGGCCCTTTCGAGACCTGGGATGTTCTTGGATTCAAACAAGGAAAAGAACTGGTTGAAAAAGCAGGAAAAAAACTACCTGAGTGGGTTTCTGAAATGGAAGCTGCAGGATTCACCAGTTTCTACAAAGCAGAGAACGGAAAACGTTTATACTATAATCAAACCAGCAAGTCTTATGAAATCATTCCGGGTACGGAAGAGATCGTTTCATTACAGGCATTGCGTACTTCCAATAAAGTTTGGGGAAATTCCGACACCACCCTGGTTGACCTGGGAGACGGAATCCTGAACCTGGAATTCCACACCAAAATGAATACCATTGGTGGCGGAGTAATCGAAGGGATCAACAAATCCATTGATTTAGCCGAAAAAGAGTACAAAGGATTGGTGATTTCCAACACCGGCGGAAATTTCTCCGCGGGAGCAAATGTCGGGATGATCTTCATGATGGCTGCCGAACAGGATTACGACGAATTGAATTTCGCTGTAAAAGCATTCCAGGATACCATGATGCGTATTCGCTATTCGAATATCCCGGTCATTGCTGCACCGCACAACATGGCGCTTGGTGGTGGATGTGAATTGTCCATGCATTCCGATAAAGTAGTAGCACACGCAGAATTGTACATGGGACTGGTTGAATTTGGTGTCGGATTGATACCTGGAGGAGGCGGTTCCAAAGAATTTGCAAAACGATTCTCGGAAGAACTGAAAGACGGTGACATCAAGATCAATCGCCTGCGCGAGCGTTTCCTTTCCATCGGGCAGGCAAAAGTTTCCACTTCCGCATACGAAGCCTTCGACCTGGGGTATTTGCGCCCGGGAACAGATGAGGTAATTGTATCAAGAGAATATCAATTGACCCGAGCCAAAGCTGCGGCACTGGAATTGGCAAATAAAGGCTATATCGCTCCGAAAAGAGAAAAGAACATCACTGTTTTAGGCCAGGAAGGTCTCGGAATTATTTATGTGGGTGCAAACTCTATGAAGTCCGGACATTACATGTCTGAACACGACCAAGTCATTTCGGAAAAGCTGGGCTGGGTGATGTGCGGCGGCGATCTGAGCGAAAACACAGTCGTTTCAGAACAATACTTACTGGACCTGGAACGAAAAGCCTTCGTGGAATTGTGTCAGCAGCGCAAGACGCTTGAACGATTGGAGAGTTTAGTGAAATCCGGGAAAATACTTCGTAACTAAAGACTGAAGACAATAGACTGAAGACCAAGAATGACTATGGCGAAGCACAATTTTAGAAATCTGGAAATCTGGATACAATCAATGAGTGTCGTAAAGGATGTATATGAAGTTATTGCTCTATTTCCTATTGACGAACGATTTGGTTTGAAATCTCAAATGTCCAGATGTGCAATTTCCGTCCCATCCAATATTGCGGAAGGAAGTAGTCGCAGTTCAATCAAAGAGTTTTCGCACTTTTTAGATATTGCTTTGGGATCAAGTTTTGAATTGGAAACACAACTTATCATAACTCAAGATCTTTTTCAGGTCGATAACAGTTCAATCATTGATAAGTGTCAACATTTACAACGCATGATTACCGGGTTCAAACAAAAAATTAATAATTAAGACGATGAGACCAGTCAAAAGAAACCAAATCAAGTCTTTTGTCTTAGGTCTTAAGTCTCAAATCTTGAAAAAATGAGTAAAGCATATATCGTAGCGGGATTCCGCTCAGCAGTTGGAAAAGCAGGGAAAGGAGGATTTCGGTTCTATCGTCCCGATGATTTGGCGGCACGGGTTATTGAACACCTGGTTGCAAGCGTTCCGCAAGTAGAAAAAACACGCATCGACGATGTAATTGTCGGGAATGCAACTCCTGAAGCCGAACAAGGATTGAATGTAGGCCGTTTGATTTCCTTAATGGGATTGAAAACGGACAAAGTTCCGGGAATGACAGTGAATCGTTATTGTTCCTCCGGACTGGAAACCATTGCACTGGCACAGGCAAAGATCGAAGCCGGAATGGCAGACTGCATCATTGCCGGCGGAGTTGAATCCATGTCCGTAATGGCAATGGGCGGCTGGAGAATCGTTCCGAATCCAAAAGTAGGAAAGGAAAACCCAACCTGGTATTGGGGAATGGGATTAACCGCAGAAGCTGTAGCTTCCCAGTTCAATGTCAGCAGAGAAGACCAGGATCTTTTTTCTTTGAAATCACATGAAAAAGCACTGAAAGCAATTGCAGATGGGAAATTCAAGGAAGACATCGTTCCGATCGAAGTGGAAAACATCTTCCTGGATGAAAATGAAAAAAGACAATCCAAAAAGTTCATGGTCGATATGGATGAAGGTCCACGTGTTTCTACCATTGAAGGCCTGGCAAAATTACGTCCCGTTTTCGATGCACAGGGAAGTGTAACTGCCGGGAATTCATCTCAGACTTCAGACGGTGCCGCTTTCGTGATGGTGATGTCGGAGAAAATGGTGAAAGAACTGAATATCGAACCGATTGCACGATTGGTAAGTTATGCAGTTGTTGGTGTTGAGCCACGAATCATGGGAATCGGGCCGGTAGACGCTATTCCAAAAGCTTTAAAACAAGCCGGAATGAGCCTGAACGACATCAACCTGTTCGAATTGAACGAAGCATTTGCATCCCAATCATTGGCTGTTATTCGTGAAGTAGGTTTGAATCCGGACATTGTGAATGTGAACGGCGGAGCAATTGCTTTGGGGCACCCACTTGGTTGTACCGGGGCGAAACTGACAGTTCAGATGATCAACGAATTGCGCCGAAGAAAGGAAAAATACGGAGTTGTGACCATGTGTGTCGGTACCGGACAAGGTGCGGCAGGTGTTATTGAATTATTGAAATAAGTTTAATCCAAATAAGAAGAGCGCCATCTGTTATAGTAACGGGTGGCGTTTTTTATTGAATGACTAATCGAACCGGTTTTCCATCTGATCCTGCAATTCGGACTAAATAGGTTCCATTTGCCAAAGGTGTGTTCAGAACAGCATTTCCATTTGCAAGCTCCTGTTCATAGACCAATTCTCCGGAAATGGAAAACACCTGCAAATTCTTCCCGGAAACATCATGCAGTGATCTGATACTCCAGGTTCCATTAGCCGGATTTGGAAAAATACAGAAGTCTTCCGTTTTGTTTTCCGGAATCCCCACTGTTTCATCATTTAACCGAATCAACACCATCTGATCCGAAACCGGAGCCAAATTCATGGCTTCATTCCCTAATAAAAGTGAATTGCTTTTGGTGGAGACATTCAAAACCAAATCTGCTTCAGCCCTGAAAAATGAGGTTGCAACATCCGGGCTCGTGCCTTTGATCTGCTGGTGCCAGATACTGTTACCAAGCGTGTCGAAAGCTTCGATGAACACATCATTGTTCGCGGATAATAGCGTGTCTCCGGCAACAACAAAACTCCCGGAAAAAGTGCCCTTGCAAACAAATCGCTCGTTCAATGATTCCCCAAGTTCCAGACCTACTCCACCGGATAACGGTTTATGTGGTAATTTTCGCCAAAGCAAAGCCCCAGCGGGATCATAACATAAAATAAAACTTTTTGTGAGGCCTGGATCCGGGGAAGACAGTGCCTGAGAAGCCGGGAAAAATTTAATATTCCCACCATTATATCCTCCAACCACAAAAACGTTATTTCCTTGTAGTGTTATCGACTGAGCGGTCACATAATCTCCAAAGTTTTCGGAATAAAAGCAACGCACCCATTGAATTGTACCGGATGAATTGTACTTCGCCAGAAAACTTCCCCGGAAGTATGGATTCACAAATGTCGGGTGTTCCGTATCAAAATAAACCAATACACCTGGTTCAACCTGGCCTAAAACGTAGATATTATCTTCCGGATCAATTTCAAGTACTTTTCCTTCATCAAACCCATTATCACTTCCGCCGGTTCGTGTCCATAAAGAATCTCCCGGTTGTGAGTAAGCCGTCAAATAAACATCGTCAGAGATGGTTCGTCCGGTCAGGAATACTTCTTCATTTCCATTTACAGCAATCCCCTGGATAGTTGCCGCAAACACCTGTCTGTTCCACAACTCCACTCCGGAAGTATCCAGTTTAAACAACATTCCCCCGGTCGTGATGGGATCATCCGGTAAAATCGTTGAATCTGCTCCGAAAAATAGTTTCCGGTTAAAAGTGATCCCAAGCAACAAGGAGCCGGATGAACCCACACTCAAAGCCACCTGGGATGTCAATTCAATAGTATAATCGTTTTCTGCAATTTTTTTCAGCCAGACAAGCTCTCCGTTTCCTTTGGTCTTCATCAGGAAAAATGCCTTCAGGAAGCTTGAAGAAACAGATAGCCCATCCATTTCAAACTGCCCCGAAAACATTCCCACAGTGTAAATACAAGAATCAACCGGATTATAAACACTCTTTTTAGGATTGTAGATATCCAGTTCCGAACTGTTTTTATACCAATCCACTCCTAACTGCGCTTGCAGTGATTGCACACTTAGAAATACGGATATGAATAAGAAGATTCTCAAAAACAAAAGTTTAATGTGCTGCTAAAGGTAAAGGAATAAAAGCAATGGACCTGATCAAACTAATGGAGCTGGGATTATCCTGCTCTCCCAATACTCCATGGCAGCCATTCACCAAAAAATTACACAAGCCTTTCTTACGCATCAGCAAGTCATTGTATCCCCATTTGCGGTCATCTTTATACGGGAAATAGAGATCCATGCTATTGGAAGGATCTGCTACATAAAAAAGCCCTTTCATTTGATGATCCGGTTCTTCCATAAAAAAGTTATCAATATTCGAATCATCTTTTTCATCATCCTGCCAGCTTGGTTGTCTTCCTGACTCAGCTGTAAAAGCCCGGTAACGCCGCCCGGTAAGAAAAGGAGATACTGCCTGGTAGAAATTCTGTTTGTAAAACTCTTCTGCCACCGTATAATTCGGGAAATTTGAAAAATTATCGTCCAAAGTTGATCCCGAATTAAAGCCTTCATCTTCATTTAAACTGGTTCCCCATGGATATGACCCTTTATCCTGAATCACATTATTCCCATCCAATGTCGAAAGCCAGTAACGTGCCGGTTCATTGTAGGCAAGGGTATTCACATGCATAAAACGAGTTTTTGTATCTCCATTATGACAACCAATACATGTATTCAATGAAAATTGCTGCCTGATCTGCTTAGCTTCTTCTGAACCATTCTGGAATGTCACAGAAGCATAAGCAGGAGATTTGGTAATCCAGTTATCCCGGTTAAAGTCGTAATAATGGGCCGCTTCACTTGTTACAACAGCAGTTCCTGCAAGCAAAAAAGAAGGCATGTTGAAATTCCCGCGTTTTACTTTCAGCTTATTTCCACCATAGATCCAGCTCAATAAATTGTCATTGATCACCGGCTGAGAAGTTCCGGAGAAATCTTCATCGATATTCGGCGCCGCATTGGAAGTAATGGGTGGATTGTTTGAAAGAGGTACCAACTTAAATCCATGAGTTACCGGATCCAGTTCGAATTGTCTGAACTCCCAATCCTGTCTTGCCCAGCCTAAATGAACTTCCAGTGACAAGTCTCTGTCTGCAAAAGCTTTCTCATTGGTACGAATACGGTTGATTGCACTTCCGTTAATTCTGCCCGTACTTGCACCTGCAGTAGTTACATAATCCGTAATATGCTGCAAGGCAGTTTTGTATGCGTTATTTGCACTTGCCGTACCAAAGGAAAATGATGCATCTGACAAATCCAGCCATTCCTGGGCCAAATCCAGCACATCACATTTTTCTGTTTGGATGTTTCCAAATTCCATGATCACATTCAATCCTCTCCAATCTCCGAATCCTACTCCATCCATCTGCTGTGAGAAAGGCTGATCAGGGCTCATTGCAATGTTTCCGGTATACGGATCAATCAGGCTGAATATGAAACGGGTTTCTCCACCGTCTGCAAAAGATGCAGTATACGCACTGTTTCCACGCAAATCAATCCGGTTAACAATGGTACTCAATTTGAAAGGAGCTGTTTGCTTCAATGAAGCACCTGGAGTTGCATCCCATAAACTTTCCCAGTTTTGCAAGGTTACCGTTAGATTTGTATTTCCCTGTGCTTTTCTCAGCCAGGGTGAAATTAAACATTCCAACACATGCTTTCTGGCTTTAACCACATGGTTTCCGATTGTTTGATCTGTTGTCCATTGTTTAATCCAATCTTTCAAAAAACCTCTCACTCCATCTGCATGGTTCCCGTTTTCCATATTAGCCATTAAGGTTCCGAAGGTCCATGCACCATTGGGATTACCAACACCGGTAAACAGATTGTAAGTTCTTGTTTGATCTTCTACAACAGACAAATCCGTAATAAAAAGTGATTTCTCCAATTTGATTTCGTTTGCACACAAATCTGCTTCAATCAACAATGCATCAATTTCCACTTCCTGGTTTGCCAAAAAAGCATCTTTGTTAAAAGTCAACAGTTCTTTAAAAGATACCACCTCACCTGTATGACCACGAAACCGAACCACATTCCGTGCATTCTTAATAGCAGTAGCCAATGAGTTGATTTCAGACAACAAAGCGTTAATATTTTCCTTTTTTAAACAAGCATACTTTCCATCGCCTGCAATGTCATCCGGATACCTCCCGTCATCTCTTAATTTATACTGAATCGAAACTGAATTTCCGTACAAATCAATGGACATGGGTAATTTGGAATCTGATTCATATTTTACCCGGAAAATTAAATTCTCACCCCTTGAAGTGGGAGTGGCTAATTTTTGGACCCAATATTTTACAGGATAAGGAGGAGTTTGTTCAAAAGCAATTTGGGCAGAAGTAGTTGTAGAACTTATGAGTGAATTATTGGTCATGTTCGACATCAACAGGTACGTTATTAATAATGCAGGTAGCAGAATTAATAAATTCAGTGATCTATTTTTCTTCATCGGTAATTTGGTAGTTAATTAAGAGTGAAACTAATGATTTTAAAGCCGAAAGATACAAATTAGAATCACAAATGCAATTTCTTGTTATAATTCACTAAAATCGAAATTGCACGGAGCTTTTTCTTAATTTCGAAGTGAATATGGAAAATCCGTCGCAGAAAACAGCAAAAGTCCAGTTGACCAGTCAAGCACTGATCATTTTTTCCGTGGTTGTGACTATCCTTTACCTGGGGAGAAGCCTGATCATCCCGCTCATTTTCGGAATTATCCTGTGGCTTTTAATGCGAAAAATCCGTTCGCTTTTTTACCGGATCGGACTCAAAGACAACTGGTTTCCCAAATGGCTGAAAACACTTTTGAGTTCTGCGATCTTATTCTCATTGGTTTGGATCATCGGGCTTATTTTCGAACGGAATATCCAGGAGCTGATCAAGTATTACGATGCCTACAGCAAGAACCTGGTTGAGATCATGAACGATTTCGACAGCTTTTCTTCCTATAAAATAGAAGATCTGGCCAAAAGCTTCAATTCGAATGACCTGATCAACAAATACATCGCATCTGTACTGGCGTCCTTACAAACGATCATTTCCAACGTGATCATTGTACTCATTTACATGCTTTTTATTGTTACGGAGGAATCTTCTTTTAAGCACAAAATAAAGGCTTTGTTTCCCAACCCGGAAGCTTACGATGAACGTCTTTTAGTGATCCGGAGAATTGAAAAAGCCATTACGGATTACCTGGGAATCAAATCCATGATTGCACTGGTATCTTCCACGATCACTTACTCCATCTTAACCCTGATGGGATTAAACGCCCCGTTCTTTTGGGCACTCCTGGTCTTCATGTTCAGTTTCATTCCGTTTTTCGGAGTCCTGATCAGTTCTTTCCTGCCAGCTTTGTTTGCGATTGTTCAATTTGCAGGTTACAGCGAAGCGCTGATTATCCTGTTCAGTGTTGGTTCAGTTCAGTTCATTGCAGGAAATATCGTGGAACCGAAAGTGATGGGAAACACGATGAATGTGAGCCCGCTGGTGGTGATCCTTGCCCTTGGTTTTTGGGGGTTTGTGTGGGGATTGCCCGGCATGTTCCTGAGCGTCCCGATTACAGTCATCATGGTGATCGTTTTCTCTAAATTCAGATCTACGCGCGGAATCGCGATCATTCTTTCCGAGAAAGGTGAAATTGAACATTAATGAAAGCATTTTTAATTACATACTTTTCGCTTTTTTCGTTGTTTTCATTTGCCCAATTTGAGGATGATAACGAGAATAAACCGGTATTCGGCGGAACGAATGTCATTGCCAAAAATGCGGCCGGACAGTTCGGAATCCGCTCCAAAGACGGAAAAGACGTGATTCCTTTTGTTTATACGAAAATCATCGAAAACCATTTGGGCCTGTTTGTCTTCAAGATCAATAAATCCAACGGGTATGAACGCTCGTATTCATTGGGATATTACAACCGGCAATTCAAACAGGTTCTTCCCTGTCAGTACAACAGCCTGCTGGCATTGGACGACGGACACATTATCGCATCTCAGAATTCAGATAAAAAATTCGGGCTCATCGATACCATCGGGAGGATTATTATTCCGTTTGAATACGATGAAATGGCAGCTCCCAGCGAAGGCTTGTTCCTCACACAACTGAATGGGAAATACGGATTTATCAACAAAAAGAATCATGTGGTCATTGACCACGAATTTGCATACGCAAGTCCGTTCTCCGAAGGATTGGCAGCAGCCAGCAAATCCAACCTGATCGGCTATATCAACCGCAAAGGTGATTTTGAGATCCGGGAAAAATTCTCTTCCGCAGATGATTTTGAGTACGGCTATGCCCAGGTATTTTTTCACAATCAGACCAGTGTGATCAATCAAACGGGAATCATCCTATTTCCTTTTATTTTCAAAAGCATCCGTTCCGTAGGAAATGAGCAATTTGTATTTGAAGCGGGCGAAAACCTCCGTTCCACACTCACCACTACACTTCCCAAACTGGCAATTGCACAGAAAATAGAAGAGCTCGCTCAGTACGATTCACTGATCACAACGATGGATTCCGAGATCGACTCCGAACTCATCGAAGGCAAATTCATGGGAATTCTCAATTCGATCGGGCAATTGGTCGGTGGAAATGAATTCAACCAGGTTATTCACCTTTATTCCGAAGACACGAACCAACTTTATGCGGTTCAAAGGAAACCTGACGATGAAAATTCGAACAGCAGCTACCATTTTGCATTGATGGACGGAAACGGGAAAATCCTGACCGAATACCGCTTTTTTGAGGTGAAAGCAGATGATAAAATTGTAATAGAAGAAACTGAAAACGGTTTTGTCAGCTACTACGTCGATGCGCTTGGAAAACTGTCAAAAATTGAGTAGAAGATTACTTATTCCTTCCGCCTTCCGGACCTTTCTCTTCCAGCGGTTCCTTCGGGATTTTTCTTGGCTCTAACAACTCTTCCCAGGTTTTAGGCCGAAGGAACGGACTCCATTTGAATTCTTTCAGGAATTGCTCTTCCGGATCGATCTTATCGATCGGGTAAAACTTACCGTCCGGCTGATTGATATACGAGATCCCGACCACTTCGCCGCTATCCATGTAAACTCTCAAATCAGACGAATAAATGCGGTTTAATCCCATCCGTTTGATGATTAACGCAGTATCCGTTTTCTCTTCTTCTTCCGGGTAAAAAATGGTTTTCGCCTGCCCGATCACATCCGAGCGCACGAGTTCATTGTTCTTGAAATAAGACCAGATTTCCTTTCCGGCAAGCTGGTTGTAATACTTTCCGGAATCCAGTTCATTGGCGGCAAAAGCCCTCGGATACAAATGAGCTTTCTCTACCAACGTATCGCCTTTCACGAATACGCGGATCGTATCTCCGATCAATTCCGAATTGTAGCTCCAAAAATGGGGATTTCCCCACAAATCCATCACTCCTTCTGCTTTCCTGTAATCCAGGGAATCCGAAACTCCCTGTATTTTATTCTGAAATATTCTTACGTCTTTCCCGCCACGGATGCGCAACGTTTGCTCCAACGTGTCTCTGAAATGAAACAATGTATCTGCTCTCAGGAAAAGTGTGTCTTTCGACTTCATAAGCCGGATCAGCGGAAAATCGGTCAGGACATCTGTCAGCGTTTTCCCATCTGAAGTAAAATACCCCGCATTGAACTGCACTTTCTGAGCCGTATCAATCATCTGTACATTCCCTCTTCCTTCAGCAAATTCCCTTTTCGGGGCATAATACAAGCTGTCGCCTGTAATGACTCTCGGAGCCTGGTCAATTTTAGCTTCGTCTATCAGCAAACCTTCTTCGGTCTGAACATGGTACCAGCCTTTATTGCAATAAAATTTGGAATCCTTAGTTGTCCCGACGGTCGGTCCGTAGAAAAACACTTTGTGAACAAGGTAATTGTAATGAAGCGTATCGGTCGTTAATTTGAGCTCATCGCTCTTATAAACTACGTTTCCTTTGAAGAAGGCTTCTTCCGTATTCGGGTAAAAATACCCAAACACACTCGTCAGCACTTCATTGGTCGTGATATTTTCAATCCGGCCTTTATTCCGGTAAATTGCCTTGGAAGATCTGGCATCGTAATCAAGTGAATCGGTGGTTAACTTGTATTCCCTGTCGCGCACACGCACATGCCCCCAAAGCTTTGCCAGGCGCGTTCTGCCGTTATAGTACATGGAATCGCAAAACAGGTTGAGTGTATCGGCCTTGTTAATCTGTACTTTTCCGTACGCCCATACTTCGCCGGTTCTTTCTTTGTAATGTGCCGAATCGCAGAACATCACATTTCCCTGGTACTTGAAATTCAGGAAACCTGTTAGGCGCTGTTTCCCGGTTTTCTCATCGTAAGAGAGTTTTTTCGCTCCGGGCAATAATTCCAGCCAGGATCCCTGGGCGTTCGAAAATTGTGTGCACACAAAAATTGCGCTTAAAAAAAGCGCAATTCGATAAACATATGTGCTACATATCTTCAATTATCTTGTTGCCAAAGTTTGTATCCGATCCGGTCCTACCGAAACAGTTGTTACGGGTACTTGCAAATGTTGTTCCAAATAAGTTACATAATTTTTCAATGCCTGCGGAGCTTCTGCAAAAGAAGATAAACGGGTTAAATCCTGGTTCCATCCCGGGATATCTTCGTATACTGGCTCAATCGTTACTCCGTCGATATCGTAAGGCATGTAATCCTGCTCCACTCCATCCACGATGTACTTCGTACACGCACGGATCGTATCAAATTTATCCAACACGTCTGCTTTCATCATAGCCAATTCGGTTACACCGTTGATCATGATAGCGTATTTCATTGCAGGAAGGTCGATCCAGCCACAACGACGGGGTCTTCCGGTTGTAGCACCGAACTCTCTTCCTTCTGCACGGATTTTCTCACCGATCTCGTTTTCCAATTCCGTAGGGAACGGTCCGGAACCAACTCGCGTACAATATGCTTTGAAAATCCCGATTACATCTCCGATCTTCGAAGGTGCAATTCCCAACCCGGTACATGTACCTGCTGTTACGGTATTGGATGAAGTAACAAACGGGTATGTTCCGAAATCGATATCCAGCATGGTTCCCTGCGCACCTTCCGCCAGGATCTTTTTCCCGGATTTCATGGCTTCATTCAGGTATTGTTCGCTGTCAACGGCTGTCAATCCTCTTAAGATCTCTACACCTTCCATCCAGGGACCTTCCAATTCTTCCAAATTGTACTCAAATCCTTCGTAATGCTTCAACATATTCAGGTGTTTCTCCACCAACGCTGCATATTTCTCTTTGAATGAAGGCAGAAAAATATCCCCTACACGCAAACCGTTTCTTCCCGTTTTGTCCATGTACGTCGGGCCGATTCCTTTCAATGTGCTTCCGATCTTATTTTTCCCTTTAGATGCTTCCGAAGCCGCATCCAGTAACTTATGTGTCGGTAAGATCAAATGTGCTTTCCGGGAAACGATCAGGCGGTTTTTAATATCAATATTAAATGGTGCCAGTTTTTCCAATTCTTTTTGAAAGACAACCGGGTCGATTACTACTCCGTTACCGATCAGGTTAATGACGTTTTCATGGAAAATTCCGGAAGGAATCGTATGCAAAACGTGTTTTATACCTTCAAACTCCAGGGTATGACCTGCATTCGGGCCTCCCTGAAAACGAGCAATAATATCGTATTGTGGTGTAAGGACATCTACAATTTTTCCTTTCCCCTCATCACCCCATTGTAATCCTAAAAGAACATCTACTTTCATTTGACTTTATTAAATTTCGCTTCAACCTCATCTGTTGAATTGAAGCAGCTAAAAATTTCGTTTAATTTGGATATTTCGAACAGTTTTTTCACCGATGGCTGCAAGTTCACTAACACACAGTCCAGCCCGGCTTTACGCGACCTTGTGAGAACGCGGACAAAAAAATTCAATCCCGTACTATTGCAGTATTCCAATGTGGAACAATCACACAGAACGGCTTTTAAATCGCTGGATAAAGATTTTTCAATGGTACCAAGTGCTTCTGCCAAACCTTCATCGGAAATAATTCTTCCTGAAATTTTGACCAATACAAAATTCGATGACTTCGTTATTTCGAACTTCGCACTCATTACTTACCCTGTTCATCCTCTTCGTTTCTAACTCCGTAGAAATAAAGTGAATGGTGCTGAATTTTAACTCCGAAGATTTCTTCGATGGTCGCTTTGATACTTTGAATTCTTGGATCACAAAACTCGATCACTTCTCCCGTATCCGTGAGAATAACGTGGTCATGCTGCTTGGATCCGTGGGATTTTTCAAACTGTGCGAGATTTTTACCGAACTGGTGTTTACGCACCAGGTTACACGCCAGCAATAATTCGATTGTATTGTATAAGGTAGCGCGGGAAACACGGTAATTCTGATTCTTCATCTTGATGTACAAAGATTCAATATCGAAATGACCTGTGTAATTATAGATTTCAGCCAAAATTGCAAAGCGCTCGGGAGTTTTCCGGTGCCCGTTCTGCTCCAAATATGCTGAAAATATATTTCTGACCGTTAACTGCAGATCTTGTTGTTGCATCTGACAAAGTTGAAAGGGCAAAAGTAGTTATTTTTTTCTATTCAAGCACGATCGGATTGGCTCTTAAAGAGAAGTTTTCAACGAATTATGACGCTTTTTAACAGGATTGATGAAAGTAGTGCTTCTAACAGGTATTCCCTGATGAAAAAACAAGCACGAATCCCTTCCCGGAAAATGATTTAATCGGAGCCGATCCTGAAATACAGCATCACCTGCAAATAAAGCGGATTATAGCCTCTGCGAAGATTTTCTCCTGCTTTTTGAATGGTAAACCGGCTGTTTTCCGGTCCGCCCCTGAAGTCATAATCCAATGCATCGAAACCAAAAGAATAAGCTTCGTACTCCTCCCTTTCTTTGAAATTGACTTTTGTCTGTACCTGGTATGTGAGCAAGGCTTTCAAACCAATGAACTTATACTCCCACTTGACACCAAGGCCCAAGCCGACAGTGAACGCGGTCGACATATTCCAATCCGAGACAGGAATCTTTTTACAATCACAACTATCCCGATAGCTGATTTCCGAAGAGGCACGATACATGGTCATTCCCATTTCAAACCGGGTAAAGGCAGAAAAACCTTTCCACGAATCCAGAACCCGGTATTCGGTATAAAGCAAAGGAGCATATGTTCTTGCTTTCAGCTGAAACTTCACTTCCAACGGCAAAGTTCCGAAATCAGTTTGTCCCTGCGCATAATCTTCCGGCAGATAGGTTTCGGACCGGGTGATACTTCCTAATTTTTGGAACCCGAAAGAAAATCCAATCAGCCATTTGGAAGGGGCTCCCATCCCGACAGAAAAATCGAAGACATGAGCAGGACGATCATTAAACCAGGAAAGATCATTTGACCACCTCTTATTCGTTTGATTCTGGTCCATTCTCAGGATTTGATTGACTCCGTAACCAAACCGAACAACATGCTTCGGCTTCTTTTCCACCAACCGGTTCAGGTTATTCAAATCAATGAATGGATCCGGTCCTGGGTTTGGAAAATACCCGGAAGCCGTATCCGGTTCTGAGGAATTATTTTCCGCCGGTTTTGGCGGACAAATTTGTGCATTTCCATTGAAAACAAACGAATGCAGTAGTAAAAAACAGGTAATCAGTTGTTTCATAAGCGTAGGTTCTGTTTCCAAAAACCACAAAATCCGCGCCACAAAACGTTAAATACAACCTGAAGATCAAATCATTAACCTTATCTACCGCCTCTCCACGCACCTTACCCTTTCAAAAACCCCGCCCCCACTGACCAAATAGACACATGTCTATGTGTATGTTTCAGAGAAGCGATTTCTGGTTAAAGCACCCTAATCTTCTTTCGTATCGTAACGCTCTACACGCTTCACTCCTTCTACCTGCTCAAACTTTCGCATCAAGGTATCCAGGTGCTCCGTATCAAATACCAAAACATGGATCCGTCCTTCAAACAACCCGTCATTGGCTTCAAATGAAATCGATTTCATATTCACATTCAGTTCTTTGGAAATAACCTCTGTGATCTTATTTACGATTCCCACATCATCGATCCCGATCAAACGGATTGCAGCAACGCGAGCCACCAAATCCTGGCTTCTCCATCGTGCTTTGATGCAGCGGTAAGCCATTTTGGATTGCAAATGTTCCGCGTTAGGACAATTATTCCGGTGAATTTTAATTCCTTCCGAAATGGTGATGAAACCAAAGATCGGATCTCCCGGAATCGGGTTACAGCAACGAGCCATCTGGTATTGGATATTCTTGAAATCTTCCCCGATAATGATGGTATCGTCCTTTTTATTGATCTTCGGATAAACATCCTGTTCGTGTTTGTCTTTACTTCCAACGGTTTTCTTTTCGACCTGCAGCATTCCGTTCACATTTTCCAGTTCCCGAAGCCGCGCCAAATCAACTTTTCCTTTGGCAATCCGGATATAAAGATCCGTAGCCGAAGAAAAGCCGTAAAAACGCTCCAGAACGGTTATGTTCTCAGATTTAAAGCGAATGTGAAGGTTTTTGAACTTACGCTCCAGGATCTCTCTTCCATCAGCGGCAATTTCTTTGCGTTCTTCGTTCAGGGCCGACTTGATCTTCTGCCGTGCCCGTGCAGTTCCCGCCAGCCTCAACCAGTCTTCTGTAGGCTTTTGCTTGGAAGAAGTAATGATCTCCAACTGGTCACCATTCTGTAATTGATAACTCAACGGAACCAGGCGGTTATTCACTTTCGCCCCGATACACTTGTTCCCGATATCACTGTGAATATCGTAAGCAAAATCCAGGATCGTAGCTCCAACAGGCAAAACACGCAAATCCCCTTTCGGAGTGAAGACATAGATTTCTTCGTGGAACAGGTTCATTTTGAATTCTTCCACAAAATCCATTGCATTGACATCCGGGTTTTCAAGCAAATCCCGGATCTCAGCGATCCAGCGGTCAAATTTATTGTCGTCTTTTTGATTCTCTTTGTACCGGTAATGAGCTGCCAATCCTTTTTCGGCAATCTCATCCATGCGTTTTGTACGAATCTGCACTTCTACCCATTTCCCCTGCGGAGACATGACGGTGGTATGCAATGATTCATATCCGTTTGCCCGCGGTGTAGAAATCCAATCCCGCAAACGGTCGGGGCTTGGCTGGTAAAAATCCGTTACAATCGAATAAACACGCCAGCAGTCTGCTTTCTCCATTTCCATTGGAGTGTCGAGGATAATCCGTACGGCAAACAAATCAAAAACTTCCTCGAAAGGCAGGTCTTTGCTTTGCATCTTTCTCCAGATAGAAGAAATAGACTTGGTGCGGGCTTTTATATCGAAATGATAGCCTTCGCGCTGCAATGCTTCCCGGATCGGGTTCACAAACCGGCGGATAAACCGGTTCCGGACATCTTCCGTTGATTTCAATTTGAGCTGAATATCGCGGTAAACTTCTGTTTCCGTATATTTCATTGCCAGGTCTTCCAATTCCGTTTTAATGGAATAAAGTCCGAGGCGATGCGCTAAAGGAGCATAAAGGAATTTGGTTTCGGAAGCGATCTTGATCTGCTGCTCCGAACTCATGCTCTCGAGCGTACGCATATTGTGCAGGCGGTCGGCCAATTTAATGAGTACCACACGCAAATCATCCGAGATCGTCAGGATCATTTTCCGGAAATTCTCGGCCTGAACAGAAGTATTCTGATCAAACACATCCGGAATTTTGGTCAAACCATCAATAATCCTGCGTGCTTTCTCACCAAAGAGATCTTCGACATCCTGTAAGGTAATGTGTGTATCTTCAACCGTATCATGCAGCAATGCACAGGCAATGGAAGTTGCTCCGAGCCCCATTTCTTCCACACAGATCCGAGCTACGGCAATCGGGTGATAAATGTAAGGCTCACCGGATTTTCTGCGCATGTCTTTGTGCGCTTCCACAGCCACATCAAAAGCCTTCCGAATGTAAGCAGTATCCTGCCGCGTACGGTTTTTTGTAGCCCTTAAAAGTCCTTTAAAAGCGCTTAATATTTCTAGTCGTTCTTTTTCTAAATCAATGTGAGCATGCATAGCCTGGCAGAATCAATCTTTATTATAAGATACAAAAATAACAGGAAATATGCAGTCTTCCCAACCGACTTTAGGAAGTGTTAACAGGAGGGCGTTAATTCAATGGAAAATGGAAAAATGGAGAATTGAAAAGGAGAATGATCCGTTGTAAATAATTCAATTATCAAAGCATGCATCTCTGACAACTTATAATTGCCACCCTTTTTTTACTTTTCACTTCTCCATTTTCAATTAGTTGGCTTCATATTTCAGGCGAATGGTGATGTTAGCCGTTTTCTTTTTGGAGCTTGTATTGAAATTTCCACCCCAGGAAAATTGTTCGGAAGAGTTCTCTCCTGTAATCTGGAACACACCCATATCGGCTGTTTTTAACTTACCCAAACTTCCCCCGGCATTCAACGCAATTTTTTCCGCACGGTTTTTGGCATCTTTTGTAGCAGATTCGATCATTTTCACTTTGAGTTGGGCCAATTTGGTGTAGTAGTATTCCGGTGGAAAAGAATTCAGCTCCACTCCTGCATCGATCAGTTCCGTTACTTCACGGGAAACATTCTCTACCATATCTACATTTTTTGACTGTACTTTCAGGTTTTGGGTCAACTGATAGCCATTGAAAACGGTGTTTCGCAATTGTCCGTTCTGATCGTATTCATAGAAAAAATCTTTTTGAATATCTACTGCTTCAAAGATCAGTTCATCGGATTTAATTCCTTTCGAAGACAGGTATTTCCGGATTGCCTGCTGGTCTTTATTCAATTCGCTGTATGCCGTTTTTAGGTCGTAATTCTTTTTGGAATAGCTTCCTCTCCAAACAATCAGATCGCTGGTAAAATTCTCTTCTCCTGAACCTGTCACACTGATTGCGTCTGCGACTTTGGAGCGGTTCTTATATCCGTTTGCCAATAAAAAACCGGTGATAATAACTGCCACCGCAACGATTATGGTATTCCAATGCTGCTTCATACTCTCTTGTTTTGATTCCTACTAATATAAAAAAAGCTCACCTAAAGTGAGCTTTTATTGTCAATTTCCACTGAAACAGTTGAAAATCACATCAGCAGCAGGTCCTTAATCTTGTTTTTCTTAGTTTTCTCTCTCAAGGGTATAAACGTACACCTCTTTTTCATCCGTAGCGCTGTAATAGTCGGTTTGGTCCAATTTTAACTTGCCTTTTTTAGGACCTTCCGTTATATTCAAAACGGTTCCTGATCCATCAGACATAATCGTAATCGCATCTTTTGAATTGGTCCAGGTTCCCACCATGGTTTCCGGAGATCCACCGATACTTGTTGTCATGACGAAAGTTCCTTTTTTACTGAACTCAATCTTACCGGCATTTGCATAAGTAGCAACTCCCTGCAATTGATTCCCGCTGTAATATTTATAATCAAGGGTGGCGATCTTCCATTTACCGTCTTTCTTTATTAACTGGCGTTCGATTCTTTTTTCTTTCGAGCAGGAACTTAAACCGACCAATAAGATTGCAAACAGGAATAAGACTTTGGTAAGCATTTTCATTGAACTGTGATTTTAAAATTTGATGCAAAATTAAAATCCGGTATTCAAAAAAAAATCCACCTTTCGGTGGATTTTCGCGGTAACAAATTCATTACTCAATTACTTATCTTTTTCAAGCGAGTATGTGCTGATATATTTAATCGACCCATACGTTTCCGTGCTCTCCAATTTCATTTTTTTCCTGTCAATTCCCAGAATTTTCATCGTTAACGGATCGTCTCCGCTCTCAATTACAATTTCGTCCTTTGTACTGGTCCATTTACCGGAAACAACATCCATAGCATTGACAATTGTTTGATCTGCATCGGTATAACCTACTTTCAGAAAGTTTCCATTTTCATCAAAAATAAATTTCAACGGATATACCAGATTATCATCTGATTGAAGCGTATCATTTTCATAAACTTTTACATTATGAGCTATCACCTCCCATTCACCTGCACCATTTTTCAACCATTTTTCAACTCTCTTTTCCTTGGAACAGGCATTTAACAGAACGACACCAACAATGAATAGCAAAGAGTTTAATAGCACTTTCATATTCCTAATCATTTAACATTATTTTCTACGCTTAATCCGGTATGTATCAATACTCGTCCAACTCCCCATATCTACTACCGATCTCGTTCTTTTCAAAGTCATTTCCCCCTTGGACTCTTCAATTATTTGAAAAATATAGACATTGGAACTGTTTAAGGACGGCTGATCTAATGTGATGACAATATCGTCATCCGTATTCAACCATGTTCCGGTAACACTTCCGTTCTCCCACTCAAATTTTCCTCTTTTGTAAAAAACAAAAGCAGGATGAGTGTAGTAAGTTTCATCACTGATTAAAGAATCATAAGAGTAATACAAGTGATGAACACTTGTGACATCCCAGACCCCATCCTTTTTAAAGAGTGAGCGTTCGATTTTCTTTTCTTTGGAGCAGGCTGAAAGCCCCAAAACAGCCAATGTAAAAAACAAGGCAAGGTGGATGGTTATTTTCATACGGTCAATTTAACGTAAACAAGCTACAATTATTATTTCGCAGGAAGAATTTTTCCGGAAACTTCACCGAAACCGATACGCACTCCATCTTTTGAAGAGAAACCACGCATAATTACGGTATCTCCATCCTGGATGAATTTACGTTCTGATCCGTCGTTCATTTTCAAAGGTTTGGTTCCTTTCCACGCCAATTCGAGCATGGAACCGTATGAATCAGGTGTAGGTCCTGAAATGGTTCCGGAACCCAGCAAATCCCCACAGCGGATATTACACCCGTTTACTGTGTGATGCGCCAATTGCTGTGCCATGTTCCAATACATGTATTTGAAGTTGGAAGTACAGATCTTTGTTTCTGTTCCGTTTTCCGGCTCGATAAACACTTCCAACTGGATATCGTATGATAACTGGCCTTCGAATTTCAAATAAGAAAGCACTTCAGGTTCCTGTTGCGGACCATCTGTTTTAAAAGGCTGCAAAGCATCCAAAGTAACGATCCAGGGAGAAAGTGACGAAGCAAAGTTTTTAGCTAAAAACGGTCCTAAAGGCACATATTCCCAAGTTTGGATATCCCGTGCAGACCAATCGTTAAACAAAGCCATTCCGAAAATGTACTCTTCTGCCTCTTCGGTTGAAATGGAATCTCCCAACGGTTTTCCGTCAAATGTAATGAAAGCCGTTTCCAACTCGAAATCCAGGTTTCTGCAAGGTGCATAAATCGGTGGTTCTTCCGGGTTGGGCTTGATTTGTCCTTTCGGACGACGAACCGGTTCTCCTGAAATAATGATCGAACTGGATCTTCCATGATAACCAACGGGCAACCACAACCAGTTAGGCAACAATGCATTGGCAGGATCACGAAACATGGTCCCGACATTCGTAGCGTGTTCCCGGCTTGAGTAAAAATCCGTGTAATCCCCGATCTGAACCGGCATACACATGCTTACATTTTCAACCGGGATTAAAACCTGTGCAACATGCTGTTCATTCTGCTGCAAATCCGGCTGATTCACATCAAAAAGCTTCGACAAACGATTGCGCAGATCGCGCACCGCTTTCTTTCCTTTTTTCATCATCGGATTTAAGGAATCCGTATCGAAATCAGCTAATTCGAAAGGCAAATTCTCCAAATAACCCAACACGTGAAGTGTTTTGAGGTCAATCACTTTGTTTCCGATCCTTGAAGCTACATGCGGTGTCAGGTTTTCACTTCTTACCACACCGAAAGGAAGGTTTTGAATGGGAAAATCCGAATCAGAAGAAACTTCTATCCAAGATCTCAAAGCGGGATTATTTGCAGGAATTTGTGACATTATCTTTTGGTTTTATTAGAAACAAAGATAATTGTTAATTGCGGGAATATGGTAAAAAGACAGGAAGATTTTAGGATATCAGGGCATCAATACTTTATTCCGATGCAGTATTGAAATGGTTTGCCCTAAAATTTCAACGTCTTGAGATCTTCGTGCCTATTTCCTCCGTTTCAGGATCTCTTTTACCCAAAGCCCATACATTTTACTGCTGGGATGCAGGCCGTCTTCCGCTATCAAACCGGTCTGTCTGAACCCTTTTCTTGAAATCCCGGTAATGTCGATGTAATTTAATTCAAGGGAATCTGAAATGCGTTTGTTCACCGCATTAAATTGGTCGATCCGTGTTGAAATCCGCTCTAAATTTGCCTCTCCGAAAGAAGTATAGCCGTAATCAGGGATAGAAAGCACATACACACGCTCTTTCCTGTTTGCGGCCAGTTCAACCGATTTCTTGCATAGAATCGTAAACTCCTTCTCGTATTCTTCGATGGATTTTCCCTGGAATTCATTGTTAACACCGATTAGCAGCGTCACCAAATCGTATTCTTTTTTCAGATTTGCAGACTCAACTGCTTCAATCAGTTCATCTGCGCGCCAGCCGGTACGCGCAATGATCACCGGACTGATGTACTCTTTTCCGTCCCTGCTCAGGGAATCTGCCAATTGATACGGGAAATTGCTGTTTGTTTCAACACTTTCACCGATGGTGTACGAATCACCCAAAGCAAGATAAGACACTCCTTCTTTAAAATTCGAGCAGCCGGCCAGGAATGAGCATATTCCCAGACCAAGAATTATTTTCTTCATACGCAAGATACGGGGATAGTCGGGTTTTGGATTTACAATCCATGATATTAAGATTTCAGGACAGTAAGACTTAACATCCTAATATCCTAAAATCCTGTAGTCTTAAGGTTTATTTTACTTTTTCCTTCAGGAACTTATTGAAATCGATCCAGCTTTGTTTATCCGCAGCGGCATTGTATGAAATCGGCATGGAGAATTTCTTCCCGGTTTCCGTAGCTTTCGGATTGGTGAAAGCATGGGTAGCATCGGGGTAATCGATAAATGTAAGATCCGCTCCGGCTTCTGCCATTTGCTGTTTGAAGGTTTTGATTTCTTCTTCCGGAACGAAAGAATCTGCAGCTCCGTTGCAAACCAACACAGCAGCTTTCAATTTTTCTTTTTCAACCGGAATTCCGGCTAAACCTCCGTGAAAGCTAACCACTGCATCCACAGAAAGCCCCATTTTAGCGGCATTCAAAACAACCGAACCGCCGAAGCAATAACCGATTGCTGCTATTTTGGAAGAATCCACACCCTGGATCTTCAACGCTTCGTTGTACCCGGCTTTAAATCTTTCGTAGGAAAACTCCGGGTCCTGGTAAAAAGGGGTGGCAAGTGCCTGCGCATCTTTCGGATTGGAAGCGATTTTTCCTGTTCCGTACATATCAATGCAGAAACCGATATTTCCCTCTTTGGCGATTTGAAGTGCTTTGGATTTCGGGTAATCATTCAAGCCCCACCATTCATGCACAATGAGAATGGTTTTTGTTTTGGCTGTTATCTTGGCCGGCTTTGCATAAAACGCCGTAAAGGACTGCCCGTTGATGTTGTATTTGACTGAATCTAATGTTTGAGAAAAAGCGCTGTTTGCCGCAAAAAGGACCGTTAAAAGAATAAGTTTTTTCATAATCTGATTTTGAATATTTCCAGCTTAAAGATACTTCAAATTCAAAACGAAAAATCAGATTCATTATCAATTAAAAATGATCCGATGATCAAGAGGGTTCTTGTTGTTACTTCACCCCTCTTAATAATTGATAATGAATCATTTTTACAGGTCTAAAGCAATTCGCGTTCTTTTTCGCTCAATTCTTTTTTGGAACGCATGGTTGCCACGTTCATTTCATATTCTTCACGCAAAGCAACTTTGGTATCGTAAGCTCCGTAAGACATGAACAGCTTACTTATGATCGGGATCAACTCAAATAAAGTCAGGATGACCATCAACAAATAATACTGGTTCTGCAACCCGTGTGTTTTGTCTTTGCTGAACAACGATTGAAGCGCTTCCTTTTTAATCAGGAATCCCTTTCCGTCGAGTGTTTTTTCGAAATCGGCCACACTTTTGGTTACTTTCGCGTTGATCTCATCCAGTTCTTTGGTGATCTTTTCGAGTTCTTCCGCGGTGTTTTTCTCGGTCTTTTCAAACTCACTTTTCACCGTCATGTAACTGTTCCGCTTTGCTTCGGCAATTCCGGCAATCCCGTATTTCCCCGAACCACCTGTTCCGTCGATCTCTTTCAGGTAATCGTTCTGCTTTTCGATTGCCAGGTCGCTTTTTTTCTTCAGATCTTCTTCGATGCGCTTTTTGTTTGCCAGCAATTCTTCTTTTCGGGATTGGTAAACCTGCTCTACTTCGATTTTCTTTTCGGCTAATTTCTTATCTAAGAGAATCGGGATCTCGCGATCTACATCCGAGCTGAAAATGAAGAGAATAATGGGCTGCGCTAAAAAAGCACCGATGCACAAGGCCATGATGACACGCAGCCCGATGGCTACGATGTTCATTCTTTTTTTGTTGATGGAAGAAACGAGTACGCGGTCAATCGACAATACAAAACCGCCCATGAAGATTCCCAGGGAGACAAACAAGAACGGAGAATCTGAGTTCGTACTCCAGAAATATCCCCAGGCCAACGTGGCGTATAACCAGGTGAAAAGCATTGCCGATCCTAAGATCTTATACCTGTTACGGTCGACCGTACAATCCTGGATCAGTTCTTTTATTGCAGTTGAGAACCACCATAACACCTCAGCCATCTGGTCGTTTTCGGGCTCATTTTTTGGTTTTGTTTCAATCTGGTTTTCTGACATATTCCTTTTTACTCTCCATAAAGTATCCAAACATAGTTCAGTTACAAAAGCAAAAAAAGATTTTAATCATTTTTGGGATTTCAACTCCATTTTGTCAGCCGGGCCTTCAATTCTTCGATCAGCGGATGCCCCGCCATTTCGGGATTGTTTTTTAATTCTTCCAACATCCGGATAATGGTTTCTTCGTCCAGGATCTCTTCTCTTTCCGCTTCGAAACTGGACTCTGGCGCGAGGGAGAAGAACAATCCGTCTGTCCAGGCATTCCTAACACCATCGATAACCAGATGTACCCGGTCGGCAGTTCCCCTATTGGCTACGGAATGCAGCAAATTTACATTGGTGTACCAGCATTCGCCCGGAAGCATCGTCAATTTTTCTCCGTCCAGGATGAACTCGATATCCGGATTGGTAACAATGGGAATATGTAGCCGGAACTGTCCGTCTTCGTATCCCAGTTCGTGATCCGTATGCGGTTTTATTTCCGCCCCGGCTTCCAGTTTCAGCAGTCGTACGGAAAGAACCGGAAACTGAAAATAGGCAAGCACTTCCCGGAAGTAAGCACATTCTTTCATCAATGGAGTTTCTGTAATCGCCGACTGATCCATCGGGTGAGCAAAAATGTGTTGTTCGTTCCCGTCTTTTGCGTAAAGGGAAATGGCATTCCAACTCCCGGTATAGCCAGCAGTATTGAAGTGAGGGATCCATTGACTTTTCATTGCACGTGATAAATCTTCCACTAAGCGCTGTTCATCGAATTGAACCGGGAATTTCAGGTATTTCGTAATAGGAGTATGTTTCATCTGAGCCATTTTAACATGGTGGGAAAAGGGGTTATTTTATCTGAGCAGAATCCCATCCACTCCAGCAAAGGAAGCCCGATGTAATTCTCCTGCCCGAATTGTTCTATCAGCCATCCGGATTGCCCTTTGTAACCGTCGGGATGAAAAACCACTTCCGGGTTTAAACCGAGGTGCTTCAAAGCAGCATACGACCAGAGAACTGCAGCTATTTCATCTCCATCACCGGGCCAGGAAGGATCCATTTCATCCGTTCCGATCAGCGGGCGCAATTCTTCCGGAGTAACAGCAATGTGTCCGGCTTCATGCAGTAAATCACCGGGATACTTCAACCGCTCCGAATCCATCAGAATCGTATTCCTGCTGAGAGACAAACCGGGAAGAAAACAATCGTCCGGAAGCTCTGCCTCTACGACCGGAATTCCTATTTCCTGTATGAATTGAATGATTTTTTCGCGTTCCATGGATGTAAATAGTGTTTTTTTGACTGATCGAAAATTAAGGAAAATTAGTTAATTGTGAACAGACAACCTCCTATCGAACCGGATGTTAAGACAGAATTCTATTCGCACAGGATATCGTGCGCATTACTAAACATTTATTGATTCGTTTACTAAAACGATTAAGTTACTGATTACAAACAAATTGAATGCAGAACTTAACATACTGTTGATAAGAAATTAATCTTCGTAAAGCATTGTTGCCTTACCTTTGCGGAAATTCTTATGATCCGTACTATGAGCTTTATTTCCGTCTTCAACTCTTTGAGCCGTTATTCTGCTTTGACGAAATATACCCTCGCAGCTATTTCCCTTTGTTTTTCCGCATCCATCTCAGCACAGGTTACTGTAGGTTTCCAGGGTGGTGAGGCGGGAGATTTATGGGGCTTTACCTCTACCGGAGCAAGCACCATTGCGCTGAATGAAGCATTACTGAACCCTAATAAAGTAACAGGAACTCAATCCCTGGTGGTTGGCGGGAATACCGGCGGCGGAAATTGTTTTGCCGGAGGTTCCGGGAACGGACCTTCCACACCACGCACTTTCACATTCGATGATCTGGATATTTCTTCCAGTAATGCATTTGTCCGCACCTTGACATTCAGCTGGGGAACGCGTTTCCCGAATTGTAACGGTCCCGGATATGACAGCGGGGAAAACCTCGTATTTACAGCTTATCATGATGGCGCAGCACAAGGTTCGGTAACTTTAGCTACCGGTTACAGTGACATGGGCTTCAACATTAAAACAAACGCTTACACCTGGACAATTCCTGCGTGTGTTTCCGAATTTCACTTTGTTATCAGTGTAAGTACCAACCGTTCGGATGAATACCTTTTTCTTGACAATGTACGCGTAACATCTCCGCAACTGAACAGTACGTTTGCAACGAATCCGGTTGCAGGAAATACTTCCGTGTGTGTTGGCGCAACTGAAACTTACAGCGTTACACCCGTAACCGGAATTCTTTATACCTGGTCAGGATTACCAAGTACTGCATCGTTTACAACACCAAATGGTACCAACGCATCTGCAAGTATGACGGTTAACTGGGGAACAACACCTCCGGGTACTTATACATTTACGGTGACTCCTTCCAACTCCTGTGGTTTTACAGGAACACCTCAGACGGTTACGGTAACCATCGTTCCGGCACCTACTCCTGTTACTATTTCCGGACCTACTTCGATGTGTCCCGGGGAAACCATTACGTTAACATCCAGTTTCCCAACCGGGAACTCCTGGACGCCAAACTCAGAGACCACGCAATCCATTACTGTTACAACAGCACAAACTTATACCGTTTCAAATACAACCAGCTGTGGTACTGTTACCGCGTCACATACGGTGACTTTAAACCCGGTACCAACCATTCAATCGGTTACCAACAACCCGGTTAGCTGCTTTGGAACTACAGACGGTTCTATTGTTATCGTTTCACCGGATTCCAACTTAGAATACTCACTGGACGGAACAACCTGGCAAAGTTCCAACACTTTCGGCAATCTTGCTCCGGGGAGCTATACTCCGCGGGTACGTTTCGTTGGCGGATGTTCTGTTGCAGGAACACCTGTTCAAATCACGGAACCTGCTGTGGTAACTGCAAGCGCTTCCAACGCAGGCCCTTATTGTGAAGGAGAAATGAGTTCGTTAGCAGGATCAACAACTTCTGCCGGAACACCATCTTTCAGCTGGAGCGGACCGAACGGATATACTTCAACGGCACAAAACCCAAGTATTCCGGCATTGGCTGGAACACATACTTACCAGTTGATTGTAACTATCAATGGGTGTCAGAGCAATTCTGCTTCAACTACTGTAATTGTTCATGCTTTACCTGTGGCAAATGCAGCAAACAGCGGGCCTTACTGTACTGGCGCTCCGATCCAATTAATCGGAACCACCACATCTACCGGAACAGTAACTTATTCCTGGAGCGGACCGAACGGATATACTTCTACTGTACAGAACCCAAGTAATGCTACGGCTGCCGGAAGTTATTCGCTAATAATCACTGAAAACGGGTGTCAAAGCGCACCTGCAACAACGACAGTTGTTATCAACCCGATTCCTCTTGCGCAGGCAAGTTATACTGCACCTTTTTGTACAGGAACGGTACTTCAATTGAACGGTTCAACACCTTCCGCCGGAACAGCAGATTATTCCTGGAGCGGGCCGAACGGTTACACTTCTGCGTTGCAAAATCCGGCAGACGGAACAGCCGCGGGGCTTTATTCACTAGTAGTTACTATTTCAGGATGTTCCAGTTTACCTGCTTCCATTAATGTTATCTCAGAAATTCCTTCACTGGTTGTTTCGAATACCGGTCCTTACTGTGAAGACGAAACTGTTCAGTTAAACGGAAGCACGAATTCAACTGAAACGGTTAGCTACTCCTGGACAGGTCCGAACGGGTATACTTCTTCACTTCAAAATCCTACGGATGCAACAAACGGTGGAATTTATACCTTAACGATCCATGTGAACAACTGTAGCAACATTGCTTCTACGGTTGTTACCGTTAGACCAAATCCAGTTGCAGGATTCTCCTCTAACGCTCCCTGTGCTAATGACAGTACGGTATTTTTATCCACGTCTTCCGTACCTTCACCTGAGGTAATTACTTCCTGGCTTTGGGATTTCAATGACGGAACAGTTTCTGCGGAAGAACATCCGAGACATTTGTTTACAAGCAGCGGAACTCATGCGGTATACTTAAAAGTAACGACCGCTTCCAACTGTAGCGCAACTACTTCGCGTGACATTGAAGTAAAACCAGAAGTTAACGCAAACTTTTCCTTTACACCGAATTCAATTTCTGCCATGGACCCGAAGGTTCAGTTCCTGAATACCAGTACCAATGCAACAAGCTATCTTTGGGACTTTGATTTCGAGGGCCAGCAGTCCACTGAGACTTCCCCGGAATTCACTTTCCCTACTTATGTGGGAGCTTATTCTGTGAAATTGGTGGCTTACAACGACGAAGGATGTAAAGACAGTATTATTCGGATCATCAGTATCCAGGATGAAATGGTTTATTACGTTCCGAATGCCTTTACTCCGGACGGAGATGAGTTCAACCAGGTTTTCAGACCTGTTTTCACGAGCGGATTTGATCCTCAAAATTACACCATGCTAATCTTCAATCGCTGGGGAGAAACGGTTTTCGAATCCCATGATTCCGATTTCGGATGGGACGGAACTTACCAGGGAACGATGGTTCCTGACGGAACTTACAGCTGGAATATCAGGGTAAAACAATTCCATTCGGATGCTTTTGAAAGTATTTCGGGACATGTTTCGCTGATAAGATAATATGACGAATTACTTGTATTATCTTGTTTTCATTTTAACAGACATTCCGGGTTCAGGAATATCAAATCACTTCTTGCAACAACGGATTTATTAGCCAGGATCACTTAACAATCCGGCAATACCTTCCACCTTCTTTTTTGTCATTCTTTCAGGCAAAACAAGTTTGTAACTTCCCAATGTATCGTAAACCTGCAGATACGCAACTTCGTTTACCCTATCTGATACCCCAATCGATTTCCTGACAGGATCAGAAGAGTTTAATTATCAAAGGAATACAAATACCCGCTCGTAAAAACATTGTTTTTCTAAAAACTAAATCGATTAACTGTTTGATAACAAACATTTTAAAACGGATTTAATGCTTATTTGATATGCACTTAATTTTCATGGAATATCACTGATCTACCTTTGTACTAAACTTTAGTAATCTCAACGCCATGACTCCGTTTTGCACTTCAGGAAAGCATGTACCGGGACTTTTTACCGGACTTGCTCTCTTTTTCTTTTTTATTTTTTTCTCAGAAACTGTTTCATCGCAAATTACTTTAGGTTTTCAAGGTGGTGAGGTTGGGGATACCTGGGGATTTACTTCTACCGGCTCTAGTACGATAGCCGCGAATGAAGCCCAGCAGAGTCCTAATATTGTAAGCGGATCAGCCTCCATTGTAGTTGGAGGAAATACCGGAGGAGGAAGTTGTTTTGCCGGAGGTTCCGGAAACGGGCCCTCAACACCACGCACTTTTACATTTAACGCACTGGACATTTCATCTACTAATGCTTCCACACGAACTTTGACTTTTAACTGGGGAACACGCTTTCCGCATTGTAACGGAACGGGATGGGACAGTGGGGAAAACCTGGTTTTCAGGGCTTACCACGATGGCGTTGCTCAAGCACCTGTGACCTTGGCTACCGGGTACAGTGATGCAGCTTTCAGTATTCAGTCGAATGATTATACCTGGTCGGTTCCGCCTTGCGTATCGCAATTTTCATTTGTGATCAGTGTGACTACTAATCGCAGCGATGAATACCTTTTTCTTGACAATGTGAAATTAACAGCACCTCAGCTCAATCCTGCCATTACAGTAAGCCCGATTACGGGTGATAATTCTGCATGTGCAGGAACAACCAAAAGTTACAGCGTGACTGCTGTTAGCGGAAACAATTATACCTGGAGCGGTTTGCCGGCTGGAGCATCTTTTACAACAACCAACGGAACCAATGCGGCTTCTATTATCAGTGTAAACTGGGGAACTGCAGCTCCGGGAACTTATAACTTAACCATTACCCCTTCCAGCCCCTGTGGAAATCCGGGAACGCCTCAAACACTTTCGGTTACTGTTCTTCCCGCACCTACCCCGGCCACGATTTCCGGTCCTACTTCTCTGTGCAGCGGTGATATCATTACATTAACTTCCAGTTATTCTTCCGGGACCACGTGGTCTCCAAACGGAGAAACTACGCAATCTATTTCTGTTTCTTCTGCGGGAACATACAGCATTTCTGTTCTTACTTCCTGCGGAACGCTTACAGCTTCACATACCGTTACTTTAAACACTTCCAACCAAGCAACGATAACACCCGGAGGACCAACCAGTTTTTGCCCCGGTGGTTCCGTGACCTTAACTTCGGGAAGTGCAACAGGCAACAGCTGGTCAACCGGGGAAACCACTCAATCGATCACTGTTACAACAGCCGGAACTTACGATCTTACTGTAACTGATGCCTGTGCAACAACTACTACTTCACAGCAAATCACCATCGTTCCGGTTGCTGCACCACAAATTTCAGGAACAACTTCTTTCTGTGCCGGGCAACAAACAACACTGACTGCTTCAGGAGGTGATTCTTACGTGTGGTCCGGGGGAGAAACTACTGCTTCTATTACTGTAAACACTCCCGGCGTTTATACAGTAACTGCTACCAATTCCTGCGGATCAGTAACTTCTGCACCGGTTACCGTAACGCAAAATCCGCTTCCGAATGCACAGATTACCGGGAATACTACTTTCTGTGAAGGACAGCAAACAACATTGAGTGCTTCAGGCGGTGACACTTACGTGTGGTCGAACGGGCAAACTACTGCTTCTATTACCGTAAACACACCGGGGAACTATACCCTGATTGCTTTAAACTCCTGCGGACAAGATACCACATCTGTTACTATTACTCAAAACCCACTTCCGGTTCCGCAAATTTCCGGAATCCTTTCTTTCTGTGCAGGACAGCAAACAACATTAACTGCTTCCGGCGGTGACACGTATGTATGGTCGGGTGGAGAAACTACTACTTCTATTACTATAAATACACCGGGTGTTTACACGGTAACTGCTACTAATTCCTGCGGACAGGTAACTTCTGCACCGGTTACCGTTATACAAAACGCACTTCCGAATGCACAGATTACCGGGAATACTACTTTCTGTGAAGGACAGCAAACAACATTGAGTGCTTCAGGCGGTGACACTTACGTGTGGTCGAACGGAGAAACTACTGCTTCTATTACCGTAAACACACCAGTGAATTACACCGTAACAGCTGCCAATTCCTGCGGAACGAATAGTGCAACGGTTAGCGTTACCGTTTCGACGATCTCGGCATCGTTTACTGCAAGTACAACTCTAGGCGAGGCTCCGTTACCGGTGAGTTTTACCAACACGAGTGATCCGGGAGCTGTTTCATTCTTCTGGAATTTTGATGACGGATCAACAGAAACTACTTTCTCTCCTGTTTACTTGTTCAGCCAGGCCGGTCAGTACAATGTACAACTTACTGCAACCAATGCAGCCGGTTGTTCGGACAGCTATTCATTGGTAATCACGGTTACAAACCTTCCTTCTTCTCTTATCATTCCGAACGTTTTCACTCCAAACGGCGATCATGTAAATGATGAATTTATCATTACAAGTCAAAACATGGAAAGTTACCAGCTTCAAATTATGAACCGCTGGGGGAATGTGATCCTGACGACTTCCGACCCTCAGAAAGGATGGGACGGGAATATCCAGGGAGATCAGGCTGCGGAAGGCACTTATTTCTACCAAGTTACTGCTACGGGAACAGACCAAAAGAACTACAACGAAACCGGATTCTTTGTGCTTCAGCGCTAAGACCGGGGAATAATCTAATAAAACAAATAAATTCTAATTCATGAAAAAACAGATTTTTACACTTTTTCAAACCTGCTTTCTGCTTCTGGCGATCGGATGGTCACAGACCGGATTTTCACAACAGGTTCTCATTAATGCGCACAACACCGATTTCACTACCAGTTTAAATGGATGGAACGGAACACTTCCAAACGGGTTCACATACTCTGGTCCAAATTACCAGGGAACAAGTGCTAACACTACCGGGGGAACATATGCTATTTCCAACGCCGGATTCGGATACCAGCCAAGTTCCTCTGCTAACAGTTGTAGTATAACCGGAACTTTCAGAAACACAACAGGTAGCACCATTACTTCTGTAGAGATCAGTTACCAGGCTTTCCAGATTGTTAACCGTCCATCCAGGACTCCTAACTGGACGGTAACTTCCTCTTTAGGGTCTGTTACCGGGTTGAACTGGATTTTTAATAGCTCAACAAGTCCTGCCAGCCCCGCAAATCTTACTGTGACTCTTACTGGACTGAATGTTCCAAACAACACGAACTTTACAATTACTTTCGCTTCGAATAGAGGAGATGGATCAAATTCATCATCAATGATCGGATTAAAAAACGTTAAAGTAAAATCCATTGCAACAGTTTGTGCTATTCCAACCAACCTTGCAGAGAACAACGTTACTGCAACAAGTTCTGATTTCAACTGGGACGCTGACGGAAGCAACAACTTTGAGTACTCGCTGACGAACTCTGCTACCAACCCTACAGGAGCAGGAAATACTATCAACGGTACATCTCACACTATTTCTACTCTTACGCCTTCTACACTTTATTACTTCCACCTTCGTCAGAATTGCGGAAACGGAAGTTTTTCTAACTGGGTACACGTAAACTTTACTACACCTGCAGCACTATGTCCTGCACCAACAGGATTGACTGCTACAGCAATTACACACGAAGCTGCTGTTCTTTCATGGAATCCGCAGGGAAGCAATGGGTTCGAATACGTAGTAGATGAAAACACGATGGCTCCTCCGGGATCTGCCGGAACTCAAACTACCGATACAAGTTACAATGCATCTGGTTTGACTCCAAATACACTTTATTACTTACACGTTCATACGAATTGTGGTGGTGGAAACTTCTCTCCATGGGTAACTATTCCTTTCACTACATCGGTTGAACCATGTGACGCTCCTACCGGATTGATCGCTACGGGAACTACTCACAACACTGCTGTTCTTTCATGGGATGTACAAGGAAGTGATTCTTTTGAATACACAGTGGACGAAAACGCAACTGCTCCGACAGCTGCAGGAACTCCAACTACTGATACTAACTACAACGCATCTGCATTGACTCCGCTAACAACGTATTATTTACATGTTCGTACGGATTGTGGTGCCGGAAATTACTCTCCATGGGTAACTATTTCTTTCACGACATTGGTTGAGCCATGTGACGCTCCTACCGGATTGGTTACTACAGGAATTACACACGAAGCTGCTGTTCTTTCGTGGAACGTACAAGGAGGTGATTCTTTCGAATATGCAGTTAATGGAAACACTACTGCTCCAACAGCTGCAGGAACTTCAACTACTGACACGAGCTACAACGCAACTGCATTGACTCCAAACACGACTTATTATCTACATGTTCGTACCGATTGCGGAAACGGGAATTTCTCTCCGTGGGAAACGATTTCTTTCACAACATTGGTTGAGCCTTGTGATGCTCCAACAGGATTGGTTGCTACAGGAACGACACACGAAACTGCTGTTCTTTCATGGAATCCACAAGGAAGTAACACTTTCGAGTATCTTGTTAATGAAGATGCTACAACTCCAATAGTTCTTGGAACACCCATTTCAGATACAAGCTACAACGCAATCAATTTAGATCCTTCTACAACATACTACTTACATGTTCGTACGGATTGCAGCGGTGGGAATTTCTCTCCGTGGGTAAGCATTCCTTTCACTACAGAAGTTGAGCCTTGTGATGCTCCAACAGGATTGGTTGCTACAGGAATTACACACGAAGCTGCTGTTCTTTCATGGAATCCGCAGGCGGGTGCAACTTTCGAATATACAGTGGATGAGAACACAACTGCTCCAACTGCGGCAGGAACTCCAACTACAGATACAAGCTACAACGCAACTGCATTGGATGCTAGCACGACATATTACTTACATGTGCGCACCGATTGCGGAAACGGGAATTTCTCTCCTTGGGAAACAATTTCTTTCACAACGAATGTTGAGCCATGTGCTGCTCCAACAGGATTAGAGGATGCAAACACAACTCACAACTCTTCAGACCTTTCATGGGATGTTCAAGGAGGAAATTCATTCGAATATGTAGTCAACACAACGGCAACCGCTCCGACAGCTGCAGGAACTGCTACAACAGCTAACAGCTACAGTGCAACAGGATTGACAGCTGCAACGACTTATTACTTACACGTTCGTACAGATTGTGGAAACGGGAACTTCTCTCCATGGGAAACGATTTCTTTCACTACTTCTGCTACCCCGTGCCCTGCTCCAACAGGAATCAGTGTTGCAAACCTTACTTTAACTGCTGCTGACCTTAGCTGGAACACGCAATCCGGGAATTCTTTCGAATATGTACTGAATACTACGGCAACTGCTCCAACTACGGCAGGAACAAGTACTCCGAACAATGCGTATGCTGCAACTTCGCTTACAGCTTCTACGGGTTACTACTTCCACGTTCGTACGAACTGCGGAAACGGAAACTTCTCTCCATGGACAACTTTCCCTTTCACAACTTCAACTGTTGGAATCGAAGAGCAAGCGGTAATCAACCTGAACGCTTACCCGAATCCTGCAAACGGATTGGTGACAATTTCAGGTCAGACTGAAGGAACGGTTACATTGAACAACACAAACGGCCAGGCATTGGTAACTATCGATTTGGAAGAAACTTCCACTTTGGATATCACCAACTTCGAAAGCGGTATGTATTTCTTAGTGTATACAAACGGAACTCAAAGAGCTTTGATCAAATTGATTAAAGAATAAAGCTAGCTACAACAACTTAGCTTAAGAAGAACAGGAGGCAGAGATGCTTCCTGTTTTTTTTGTTATGAATAACGGATCTTACCACATAGGTACATAGAACACATAGTTTTATTTAAGTGTGTTCTTTGGCAAGCCCTTTTTTAATTGATCCTAATCTGAAAAAGAAAGACCAGAATACTAACAGGATTTTGAGTGTTAATTTGAACCATTTAGATACATCGTTCAAATAGAACACATCTCTTATAAACCTTTATTCCTATATGGAAACAAAAAAAAGGCGAACATTCCTGCTCGCCTTTTCGATTATTTTTAGTTGCGATCACCACGTAAACAAAGGTCGTGCGCTCATCAAAGCGTTTACTTCCGAGCGAACAGAGTTCACTGTTTCTTCGTCACCGATGTTTGTTAATACGCGGTCGATTAGTTTTACGATCGTTGGGATTTCCGTTTCTTTGATTCCACGGGATGTAATTGCGGATGTTCCAACGCGGATTCCGGACGTTACGAACGGTGATTCCGTGTCGAACGGTACCATGTTCTTGTTTACAGTGATATCTGCCAAAACCAGGTTGTTCTCAGCGTCTTTTCCTGTAACGCCCTTGGAACGCAAATCGATCAGCATGCTGTGATTGTCAGTTCCGCCAGAAATGATCTTGTATCCCAATTTGGTGAATTCTTCGGCCATTAAGGCTGCGTTTTTCTTCACCTGGGCCATGTATGTTTTGTATCCGTCAGATAATGCTTCACCGAATGCAACTGCTTTCGATGCGATGACGTGCTCCAAAGGTCCACCCTGGATTCCAGGGAAAACTGCTGCGTCTAGCAGGGCAGCCATGGATTTCGGATTGCCGTTATTCCATTTCAAACCGAATGGATTGTCGAAATTGTGACGCATCATGATCACACCTCCGCGCGGTCCTCGTAATGTTTTATGAGTGGTTGTTGTTACAATATGACAGTGGTCCAATGGATCGTTCAGCAATCCTGCCGCGATCAATCCTGCCGGGTGAGAAATATCTGCCAGGATCAATGCCCCTACTTCGTCTGCAATTTTACGAATGCGCGCGTAATCCCAATCTCTTGAGTAAGCGGAAGCACCACAAATGATCATTTTCGGCTTTTCGCGCTTGGCTACTTCTTCCATCATGTCGTAATCCACCAACCCGGTTTCCTGGCTCACACCATAGAAATGCGGTTCGTATAATTTCCCGGAGAAGTTTACGGAAGATCCGTGCGTCAAATGTCCTCCGTGCGATAAATCGAACCCTAAGATCTTATCTCCCGGTTTCAGACATGCCAAAAACACTGCTGCATTTGCCTGTGCTCCGGAATGCGGCTGAACGTTTGCCCAGGTTGCACCGAATAATTTGCACAAACGATCAATAGCCAGTTGCTCCACTTTATCCACTACTTCACAACCGCCGTAGTAGCGTTTTCCGGGAAGTCCTTCTGCATATTTGTTTGTCAATACAGAACCCATTGCTTCCATCACCTCATCAGATACAAAGTTCTCAGATGCAATTAATTCAATTCCATGTTCCTGACGCTGTCTTTCTGCAGCAATTAGGTCAAATACTTCCTGATCGCGTTTCATGCTTATTTTAATTTTTATGTTGTACTTATTATTGTTACAAGGGTTCAATCATTCAATGGTTCAAAATTGATCCTTCTGAACTTTTGCCCCTGTTTAAACCTGTCAGCAAATATAGCTTGATTTCCTCAGAAACCGCCGTCTTCCCTACAATCGCTTAATGGAATGTAATTTATGCGAATGTACCTCGTCAATTTTCCGGGTAATTCCCTGTGGTCCGAAATCGTCGATCCGGACATATCCGTGTGCGTGAATGATCTCGTCTTGGTTGATCAGCAAGCCCACATGATGAATAGTTCCCGCATCGGAAATGAAAAAGGCCAGATCTCCTGCCTCGCGGTCCTCAAAATCGATTTCCTGTCCCAATTCCTGTTGCTGCGACGAATTCCGCGGAAGCTGATAACTGAAAACACGGTGAACCTGCTGCATAAACCCGGAACAATCAATCCCGAACATCGTTTTTCCGCCCCACAAATACGGCGCATTGAGGTAACTCTTCGCAAAATCAATGATGGAATCCGGGAAAACAGCTTCTTCATCCTGGAAAACGTAAGTGGATTTACCGATAGTAAACAATTCTTCGGAATCTCCCGGACGGAAAAATCCTTTCGGTAAAACCTGCTTCCCTTCCGGGCCTTCCACAATACGGAATTCGGAATGCTCCACCACCAGACCATCGAGCCAGCGGGAAACTTCTTTTTCTCTCAAATCCTGGATCTGTTTCGAATCGATCCATCCTTCATATCCGTCCATGAATGAGCGAATTTTCACCCACTGGTTCAACACATCAATGATTTCCACTACTTCACCGAACAGTAACTGGGTTACAATTTCAGCATGGTCGCTTGCATCCCCACGCACCGGGGCAATGCTTGCTTTACAAAATGCATGAATTCTACTCATTTCTTAGGAAATTGGGAGTTTTTGGTCAGATTTAAAGCCTGTTCCATGTGCCTGTCGTTGTGATAAGCCACAAAGAGCAAAGCATCCCCCAACCGCAAACGAATGAGTTTGGAGATGGAAATGGGAACTTTTACTTTTCGAAGGCTTACTGCTACCGATTTTTCAATGATTCTCAGGAATTCATTCTGACCTTCCAAAAGAATCCCGATCTCATTCCCGGTAAGCAAAGAAGGAGTGGTCGTTGGGTTGTATTCTGCAGGTGCATTGAACTTTCGTTTCACATTCCGGGCATTCCCCAGTTTCATAGACATCCACGCCGATTTTCCCAAAGGCGAAGATGAATAATTGATCCGCGGTGTCCGAAAACGGGTATTATCGATCCGATCATTTAAGGTTGAGTGATAAAATGCCGCATACGCGTTCAAATGAGCAAAAATTTCGGCTAAACTCCATGTCGACGGATTGGGTTTCCAGTTTAACTGGTTCTCTGAATAGTTTGAAAATTTCGATTTTAAGTGTTGGATATTTTTCTCTGTAATTGTTGCAACTTCGTTGAAGACCCATTGAGTTGTCATATGCCTCGTATTTGTATCAAATATAACCAGAGCAAACGGATTAGCAAAAGTTCTAACCAAAAATGCAACCTTTTTGAACAATTTCATATCTTTCATCTATGAAGCAATTGGTACTACTTTTTTTTGTGATTTGGGTTCAGGGGCAATTGCATGCCCAGGAGATCGAACACAAACACTCCTCCGGACACTACGCACTAACGGAAAACAAGGGGCAGTGGGCTGAAAAAGTATTATTTCAATCCAGATCACAAGGAAACAATGTGTGGGTCCAGCAACACGGTTTTATTTACGATATCCGCGATTATTCCTCCTTAAAAAAGGCACATACCGAAATGATCGTCGATGAGAACAGTCCTTACTTTCGTGGATTGGTAGCCGGGATCGAATTTCTAAATTCACAGGAAGTAACGGAATTAAGAAAAGAAAAACCACTGAAAAACTATTCCAATTACTTCATCGGAAATGACTCAACAAAATGGGCTCACGACGTACACAGTTTCCAGGAAGTCACATTGGTTGATTTCTATCCCGACATTGACTTAAAAATCATTGATGAGGCGGATGAACTAAAGTATGAACTGTGGTGTGCTCCTGGCACAGATTACAAGCAAATTCAACTCAAAATGAAAGGCTTTTCCAACATCCGGATCGACAAGGAAGGAAACCTGATCCTTTCAAGCGAACTGGGAATAATCATGGAAAAAAAACCAATCGCTTATCAGTTACTAAACGGAAAACTGGGGGAAATTCCATGCCATTTCATTCTAAAGAATGACATTGTTTCGTTTGAATTGGGAAGACACGATAAAAACGCCACGATCATCATAGATCCGGTACTGGTATTTGCAACTTATGCGGGAGCAACATCAGACAACTTCGGGATGACTGCAACTTATGGCTATGACGGAACGGTTTATTCAGGTGGTACCATTTTCGGAAGTCAATACCCAACTCCTGATCCGTTGGCATTTGATGTCACCACCAATTTCAGTTCACTTTACAATGGTGTACACACAACCGATGTCTTTATCTCCAAATACTCAGCAGACGGAACGACCATGCTTTGGACCACTTTTCTTGGAGGTGGAAATACTACACAGGGTACAGAAACGATTCACAGTATGATCTGTGACAAGCTGAATAATTTATACGTATTCGGGATTACTGCTTCTGAAAACTTCCCCTTGCAAAACCCCTTTCAGAATACACACGGAGGCGGTGATACGATTAACGTAGAATACAACGGAGCCTATTTCGGTGGGCAGGGAACAGATATTTTTGTATCAAAAATCAGTGCGAACGGACACAACCTATTGGGCTCAACCTATGTAGGAGGTGCTGCAAACGATGGAATTAACTATTCCATAAGTGCCGGGAGCTATAGTTCCGGAGCAGCCTACGATTCTCTTACCACTAATTATGGCGATCAGTTTCGGGGCGAGATTATGATTGACTCACTGGGCAACTGCCTGGTGGCATCTTGCACCCGATCGTTAGACTTCCCCGTCCTGAATGCATTTCAAGACACATTAGGCGGTCAGCAAGACGGTGTTATTTTTAAATTAAGCAGTAATTTAAGTACCATGTTATGGTCCAGCTATTTTGGTGGCACCAACAATGATGCCTGTTACTCCGTCAAAATCGATTCCAGTTACAACATTGTATTCTCGGGAGGAACAGCCAGTAGCGATATACCCGGAACAGCCGGCGGTTTGAATCCGAATTACCTGGGAGGAAAAGCGGATGGATTTGTAGGAAAACTGACTCCCAACGGACAAACATTGGTGCAAAGCACATACATTGGCACAAACAATTATGACCAGGCTTTCTTTGTAGAAATCAACCGGAATGATGAGGTTTTTCTTTTGGGGCAATCCCAGGGAGGAACTTTTCCGGTAATCAACTCACAAAGCTACCCGGGGAGTAGCCAGTTTATTGCAAAATTGAATCCTGGCCTGACTACGATTCTAAATTCTACTGTTTTTGGAAACGGAAGTGCAAATATCAACATTTCACCAGCCGCATTCCTGGTTGATATTTGCGGAAATATGTACGTTTCAGGTTGGGGAGGAAGTGTATTAGCCGGTTCCCTTCCGTTAAGCGGGATGCCTGTTAGCACGGATGCATACCAGGGCACATCACCTAATGGGTTTGATTTTTATTTGTTTGTCTACAAGCGTGATTTTTCAGGCCTCCTTTACGGAAGTTACCTGGGAGACCCAACGATTAAAACATCAGGAGCAAGGGCACAGGAACACGTTGATGGCGGAACTTCGCGTTTTGATAAGAATGGAATTATTTACCAATCGGTATGCGGTGGATGCGGTGGATTTACCAACTTCCCTACAACAAGTGGAGCATGGTCCGAAAACAATCCAAATACCAATTCAGGAAACCGTTGCAATAACGTCGTGTTCAAATTTGATTTCCAGCTCTTGCCAAAAGCAGAATTTGATGCAGATAATGTGGCCGGATGTGAAGATTTTACTGTTACGTTAACCAATACCAGCTCACCATCCGACAGCTATGAATGGGATTTTGGGAACGGAACCACTTCAACGGTCTATTCTCCCACGGTTACTTATACCAATCCGGGGACTTACACCGTTCAATTACGGGTAACTGATTCCGTTTGCCTGCTTACGGATACCACCCAGATTATCATTACAGTCCTTCCGGAAATCCAACTCTCAGTTTCCAATGACACCATCCTTTGTTCTCCCCTGCCATTAACATTTACCGCAAACTCAAACGGTACGGCAGATTCATTCATCTGGTCGTCCAACAATCAATTTACGGATACCCTCAATTTAAACGTTTCAGATTCCATTTTAAACATCACCCCAGGTGGAACAACCACTTATTATATCCGGGCCGGGAACGCCTATTGTTCGAAGACAGACAGTGTCACCGTTTACTTCATATCGGGCAGTATAGTCATCAGCGGCAATGATTCCATCTGTTTAAATGAGCCCACCACGCTAACAGCGAATATCCAGATTCCGGGGATCACCTTCTCCTACGTTTGGAGCCCGGCATCTGTCCTCACTCCTACCACACAGGATAATGTGGTCATAGCCAATCCACCGACCAGTCAATGGATTTATGTGGATGCAAATGGTTCCAACGGGTGTTTCGACCGCGATTCTATTTATGTCTCCGTAGGAACTATTTCCGGAGCGGTGACTGCACAGGCAAACCCGGAATACATCGTGCCGGGTAACAGCAGTACGCTCACAGCCAGTCCTGCAGGGTATTCTTACCTTTGGTTCCCCCAGACAGGTCTTTCCAGTCCGTTCAGTCAAATTACACAGGCAAGCCCGGAACAAACGACCATTTATACCGTAAACATTACGGATGGGATCTGCGTCAAATCTGCCGCTGTTAAAGTCCATGTTCTGGAAGTGGTTTGTGACCGCACTTATGTTTATGTTCCGAACGCGTTTTCCCCGAACGGCGACCTGGAAAATGACGTGCTTTACGTGCGGAGTGCCATTGCGACCAAAATCTTGTTCCGCGTCTTTGACAGATGGGGAGAAATGGTTTTTGAAACTACCGATCAGAACATCGGATGGGACGGAACTTTCCGGGATAAACTACTGAAACCGGACACTTACGACTATTACCTGGAAGCAACTTGTGTACAGGGAGAGCAAAAAATCATCAAAGGAAATGTCACTTTAATCCGGTAAGCGCATTGTTAATCCGATCAATATATTCGATCAACGGAAACATGCAAATATTCATAAAATAACAAATTGTGTAAAAAACCATCGTAACTTATAAATAGTAAACTGATGGTTATGAAGAAATTAATACTCGCGATGCTCGCTTTCGCGGCATGTAGTCTTGTAGGCTATTCTCAGCAAAATGACCTGGATGATTCCAAACGGTATATCAAGGTTGTTATTGATGCAGATATCAGCCTGGAGCAGCAAACGGAAATCACCGTTGCACTTAGCCAGATTCCCGGCGTAGAAACTTCCCGAATGGATAATATCACTGGAATATTCCTGGGGATTTACATCCCGAATGACAACCTTTCGGAGCAAATTTTTTTGAGTTGGTTTAGTAATCACGGATTTCCGGTCAAATGTTATTTCGATGCCGCTTATACCCCAAACGGTATGATTAATCTTTCTAAAACCACTTGTCCATGAAAAAGTTCGTATTCTTTTTACTCGCATTCCAGGCATCACTGGTTTCGGGCCAATCAGATAATTGCACCGGGGTGGTTCCGACACTACCAGTGGGCGCAAGCTGCTCTCCAACAGCATACACAATCCCGACAACTTTCGTGAATAATTTTTCCACGCAGCCTTCCTGCGGACTCAATTTCGTGGATGGATTTTTCCAGTTTACCGCAACTTCCGTTACTACCTCCATTACCTTAACAGACGCAACTTTATTGGGACCCAATCCGGGTATGATGGTTCTGAGCGGACCTTGCGGAGGGACTTTAACATCTCACGGATGCTCTCAAAACCCGAATGGCTCCAATGAACTGATCACATTCACAACCGTGATCGGCCAGGTTTATTACATTGTTATTTTCAGTGCAAATGCAACCAATACCGGCGCTCCTACCACCAACACTACGGGAACGATCTGTGTCAATAATTATGTTTCTACCGGGCCTGTTGTGGCTTCCGATTGCCCGAATTATGTAAATATCTGTAGTAACTCCGGTTTCCAGATCGACCCGAACGGAAATGGAACCATCAATGAAATCCCTGTACTGGGCTCATTAGGAAACCCCGATTACGGTGCAATTGCAGGAGTAGCTCCACCACATTTAGGCGGATCGACCAATGCCGGCTGCCTGAGATCAGGTGAAACGAACAGTACCTGGATGGTTGTCAATGTGTACACTTCCGGAAACCTGGCTTTTACTTTCGGCGGCGGCGGAGCACAGGCGGGATTCTATGACTGGATCATGTATCCGTATTCCGGCCCCGGAACCTGTTCTGCAATTTCAAATAACACACTTGCCCCGGTCAGGTGCAACTGGAACGCATCCAACACCGGAGGAACCGGATTACAGGCGATTGTTCCACCCGGTGGAAATGCAGGGAATTATGAACCTGTTTTAGCTGTAACAGCCAATTCCCAATACATTATCTGTTTCTCCAACTACAGTTCGGCAACCACCAATGTACCGATCACATTTAACGGAACTGCAATTGTAGGCTGCTCGGCATTGGGCCAAAACACCGGTAATTTTGTGGTGGAAACCGACTGTTTCAGCGGAGAAGCAAAAATTTCGTGGGAAGCACCGTTGGGAATATCCAGTTCATACCAGGTGCAGCGAAGTTATACCGGTGAAAGCTGGGAGATCATCGGAACAGTTGAAGAACCTTCCGCTTCGGATGAATCCAGTCAACAATACCTGTTCAGGGATGCTCTTGAAAAGAATAAAATTGTGCTTTACCGACTGAAAGAAATCAATTCGGATGAGGTGTCCAGCTATTCGGAATTGAAATCGGTGATCTGTAAATCGGATCTCAGTCCGAATACTCTGTCTCCAAATCCTTCATCTACTGATTTGACTACTTTGACTTATTACTCAAAACAGGCCGGAAAACTGCACATCTTTGATGCGATAGGAAGACCGATCGAGGAAGTGGAACTGGAAAACACCAATGGTAAGATTGTTTTGAAACCCATTGACGTGTCCAAACTTCAGCATGGAACTTACCGGTTTGTCGTAGATTTAGGAACAGAATCAACTACGATCCAGTTCATTAAGAAGTAAGGGAACTGAGCGGAGGATTTTTTGCCCGGTCTCACGAAATTGTAAGTACCGGTGGGATTCATCGTACGGTTACTTAAAACTATGTTTTTTCTTACTTTTGTGCCATGAAGTGGATTGGAAACAGAATCAGTTATCTCGACGACCAGGGCAAAACAACGTTTATCATCACCCCGGAACAAATCGGTGTGGTAAAAGCACTAATGGGTGCCTGGTGTTTTATGTGGTTTGCTATCGGAGCTACGATCGTGTGGTCTTTGTTCACTTTTAATTTCACGCAGCAGGAAAAAATAATCCTGGGCATTTTCATGGTTTTCTGGCTGTATTATTTCGTTCGTGTCGGGAGAACTTTTTTGTGGCTTCTTTATGGCCGCGAATACATCAAGGTTGACAAAATATCCGTGACGATCAAAACAAGCATCCGCACGTACGGAAAAGCGAAAGAATATTATTTGGAAAACATCAAGAAAGTGCGTGTTTCTATTCCGAAAGAAAATTCTTTCCAGTCGGCATGGGAAAACTCGCCATGGATCCGCGGCGGTGAACGCATCGAATTCGACTACCTTGGAAAAACAATCCGTTTCGGCCGAAAGTTAAATCAGCAGGATGCCAAATTGCTTTTCCAGGTTCTGACTAAACGAATCGAAGATCAGTTAAAGAAGAAAAACTAATTCTCAGATCACAATTCTCAAGACTTCCTCGCGGTTCATCCCTTTTCTTAAATGTTCCAGGATGATGGGAAATTTCTCGTCAATACGCTCAGGTGTAAAACCAAGTTCTACTCCAAGCCTGCGCACCAGTTTTGCTTCATTCGCATCCATTTTTCCATCTGCTCCCATTAACTGGATCAACTGAATGAAACGTTCATAGCGTTCTTCTCTTGTTACCGGTGGAATGAATGGGTAGTTCTCCGGGTTATTGTAAATTTCCGCTACCTGCTCATCTGTTAGCGAAAGTTTGGTTGCAATTTTCTTTAATAACTGGTTTTCTTCAGAACTGACGTTGCCGTCTGCTCTTGCCAGCATAACCAGGTTCATAAAATGTCCTTTGTGACGTGCCTGTTCTCCCGAATCGAAAAAGTGCGAAATTGAGCTCATATTATCATGTTTTTAATAGTTCAAAAGTTGTTCAAATCCCGATAGCTATCGGGATCAAAAAGTTCCAAGGTTAACACTTAAACTTATGGAAGTTCCTAATTCCGGATCAAACTGAATGCCTTTATTTTTAAAGACCGGATCTGGATGTCTTTACTTCCCGGATTCACGACATAGATCTGGATCTTATCCCCGTTGTGATTAATGATCGGCAGGTTGAAACGAACGGTCAGTGTGTCTACTCCTCCTTCTCCCGCTTCCAGGGTAAATCCATTCCAACTGTATACATTGTATTTACTGAATGTTTCAAAATTGATCACTGCGGGTTCCGGGTTATTGTTCCGGTAGATTACCTGTGCTTCAAACAGTGTTTCATCCGTTTTCAATGGAGGGAAATATGCCTTTTTTTCGAGCAGCGTACTTTTTCCTGGCAGTGCAATTTTAGTGCTCAGATCAGAAAAAAGGCTTTCCTCTATTTTTCCGAAGCCCAATCGTTCTGCATGGATCGTTTCCGGCCAGTGGAGGTTTGAACGATCGATCTCCAAGCGGTTCACCCCGTAGTCCGGCATCGAAAACTTCCCGAAAATATACCAGTAATGTGCTTTTGTCATCCGGTCGGTGTGCAGGTACCCGATCGTAAATTGAGTAGATTGCACGATGGACAAAACAAAGATCAGGACCAAAAAACCGCTTAAAAGTCCCAAAGTCCATTTTCTTTTCGCCAGGAAAACAACGGCAAATCCCAACGGAAGAGCTAACAAGGGATACAGATCCACCATTGCCCTGGAACCAAAGGATGCAGCAAACCACCAGCATTCCCAGGATGCAAAAATCCAGACACAAAAGATCAACGAAGTGAAAATGCTCCAAAAAATAGCTCTGCGCTGTTTGTAAAGCTGAATGAACCCGGGAATGAGTAATAAAAATACCGGGCTGTAAAGTAACCAACCTTTCTTATAGCTAAACAGGAAATCCAGTACATGCGGATCAACGATCACCACTTCTTCCACATGCATGTTGAGGATGAACCAGCTTCCCCCGATCACTTTCCAGTAGATCAATTGTGGCAAATTCACCAGTAATCCTGCAATGGGAAACAGCAAAATCGATTTCCAGTAAGCCGCTTTGGAAGGAAAGATACCTTTCAGCATAAAAAGCGGAAGAAATCCCAAAAGCACATGCGTGGGCCGGACACAGGAAATCAATGCCAGTGTGAATGCGGCAAAATAAAGAAACTTCTTCTTTTCCGGGTTTGCCCTGTAGCGCAACAAAGTATAAAAGAGCAAAGCAACTAAGGCAAACAAATAAATGTGCTGCAGCTGGTATGAATGAATGGCCGTTATCCAGAAATTACTTCCGAAGTAAACCACCAGGAGCAGTAGCGAACTCACCTGGTCAGAAAAGAATAATTTCAGGATCTTATCCAGGAAATAGATTCCGAGGAAGATAAAAAACAAGGCATTGAGCAGAAAAGCAATATGGTATGGCTTGCTGAAACCATCTTTCGGGTACCCCAGAACCTTGGCAAAAACATGTCCGATAGTGTAAGCAGGCAATTCCAGGTAGGCCTGTCCCATGTGGTAAATATTCAGATAATTGCCGTTGTCTCTTTGATGTAATTGATAAGCAGGAATGCTGTCGCAGTAAGTATCCTGGACTTTTTGGAGGTCTTCCCGTTTAAAATCCAGGTTCCGATATTGGAAAAACTGGGTCAGGTACATGTAATACCCGTATCCGTCATACGAACAGACACAGGTGGATTCGCCTTTTACAACATCGGTTATTTTACCGGAAAATTTCAGTGTAAACACACTGATAATAAGCAGCAGCGTGATCTTCCGGGTATTTCTTTTCAGCAGATCAAGCATCCAGCTGGTGTTCTATAAAATCGATCAGTGTATGAATGACTTTGATGTGAATTTCCTGCGCCCTGTCTGCATAATTCGAAAATGGCGCCCGAATTTCCACATCACACAATTCGGCCATCTTGCCGCCATCTTTTCCTGTCAGCCCAACAACTTTCATCCCCTTTGACCTGGCAACTTCAATTGCACGCAGGACGTTTTTGGAATTCCCCGAAGTTGAAATAGCCAGTAATACATCTCCATTTTGGCCCAAAGCTTCCAAATAACGTGAAAAAATGAACTCATAACCGTAGTCATTTCCAACACAGCTGATATGCGATGGATCTGAGATACTTAAAGCCGGAATTGCCCTTCTGTCATCGCGGTACCTACCCGTCAATTCTTCTGCAAAATGCATGGCATCACACATGGATCCACCGTTCCCACAGGAGATGATCTTGCCCCCCGACTGAATGGCTGAAACCATTAAATTTCCTGCGTTCCGGATGAGTTCATGGTTCGCTTCGGTGTTAAATTTTTGCAAAATTTCTACCGCTTCGTTAAAATGGTCTGCTATTTGTTTCATGCCTTACAAATGGGATTGTTTGTCAAAAATAAATAATTATTAAGTGCAGTTACCATTTTGGATAAACTTGTTATATTTGAAAACCGGGAGTTCTCTCCATAATGCAAAAACAACTATGAAAAATATTCTACTTATCATTCTTACGTTCACTTTAGGATACAGCGCATCTGCCCAGGAAGATTGTTTCAAGAAATTGGAAGAAGCTTTCGCAAAAAGGGGGTCTTATACTGTAGCTGATGATATGCACCGAAATGTGATCGTTAGTTTTTTCACTCCTGACGGTGTAGAATGCCTGACAGGTAAAGCACGTGTTGAGAATGGATCGGTTGTTTCTGTATTTCTTCAGTATGATGACGGAACTTTTTACCTGTTGGAAAAGAAGTTCTACAATTCAAAGAAAACAAGCCCGGTAGTTACGAATGGAATTTCTGAAATGATCTTTACGGTAGACGGGGAAAAATTCAGAGTAATCTTTATAGACAAATTAAAACCGAAAGCAAAATCATACAAACAGGCCAATTTACCTGATGATTTGTAAATCCAGATAAAAAGAATTGAATCTCCCCGGCATTTCGACATGACCGGGGATTTTTTTTATGCCACCACATCTTTCTCTTCCAGGTTCCGGACAACAATCGTGTAGGTCGTTCCGGTTTCACTCAGCTGAATTTCTTTCGTTCCTTCCAATTGTTCGATTAATGTATCGATCAGCACCAACCCGAAAGAGGAGGTTCCTGACTTCGGTTTCCACACTCCATTATCGAAGTAGGTAATTTTTAAGCGGTTTTCTTCTTCCCTTTGAATCGCAATTTCGATCCGCGCAGTGGCGTGATCATCAAAAGCGTGTTTCAGTGAATTCGACACCAGTTCATTTACCAGCAATCCAACCGGGATCAGTGTTTTCAGACCGATCTTCCCCACTTCCGTATTGATTTCGTACTGTACACTGTGCCGGGTCACACTCAGGTTCATGATCTCATGGATCAGTTCTTTCAGGTAATCACCGATCTTAATTTGAGATAAATTCTCGTGTTGATACAGTTTCTGATGGATTAGCGACATGGCCATGATCCGGTTGATCGATTCCTGGAACAGGGTCCTGAATTCCGGGTTATCCACTTCCTGGCTTTGCATCCGCAGCAGGCTCACCACGATTTGAAGGTTGTTCTTAACCCGGTGATGGATCTCACGCACCAGGGTCGTTTTTTCATCGTTTTGAATGGAAATCCGCGAATTTTGTGCTTTCAGCTGCTCAAACGATTCGATGAGCTTTTTTTCGGAATAGCGCTTCAGGTCCAGGAACAGGTAAAAGAGGTAATAATTCAGCAGGAATCCCGAAATCATTTCGATAACCAGTGAAAACTTTTGGTAAACTGTTCTCACCTGCACTTCTTCAATGTGAATGTTGAGGGAATAGAAAACGAAAATGGAAATTGCAATCAGTGAAACCACCAGGAGTATGAACCCCAGCAATCTTCCCAGGCAGAAAAAAGCCAGTGAAACTCCTGCCAGCATCCACAGCACATCTACCAGGTGAATCGTATTGTGGAATGTTACAAGCGCATAACTGGTCACCAAAACCCCGCTGATGGAATAAATATAGAAGACCAGTGCAGCATTTCGTTTAAGCGAAGCAATACACAGGCAAATGATGCTTACCACCACTCCCAGCCCCATGGTCAGAAGACTCTCCAGCGAATCGAAGTAATAAGCGTAAGTCAGGATCAGGAAGACAATCAAAAACATCAGGGACATCCGGAATGCCAACTTTACTTTCAATTCCTCAAAATAGTTTTTCACCTCATCCGGTATGGTCATATCATCACTCACTTCAATCCTATTATGGCAGTTGTGCCGCCTCTAATTTAACCACATTTTTCTTTCCGGTGTTCATCTTTAAGTCAAATCAAATTCCGTACTTTGCAAGCAATGAAACAGGTAGCATGGATTACAGGTGCTTCATCCGGGATCGGTGAAGAAATTGCCAGACAACTGGCAAATAAAGGATTTCGTTTAATTCTTTCCAGCAGAAGTGAATCTAAATTAACGGAATTGAAAAACGGACTTCCGGGTTCTGAAGATCACCTCATCGTTCCTTTGGACCTGGAGCATTCTGAAAATTTCCCTGAGCTGGTAAAGCAAGTCATAGCGGAAGTGAAACACATTCACTACCTGTATAATTGCGGCGGCTTGAGCCAGCGCGCTGAAGCAAGTGAAACTTCACTGGAAGTGGACCGGCGCATTATGGAGATCAATTACTTCGGTACGGTTGCTCTCACAAAAGCAGTTTTACCAATCATGCAGGCACAGAAATCCGGGCATATCATTGCCATTTCAAGCATTGCCGGGAAGTTTGGTTTTTACCTGCGTTCGGCATACAGCGCCAGCAAACACGCTATCCAGGGATTCTTTGAAAGTTTGCTTTTGGAAGAAGCGAAGAACAATATTTCCGTGACCATTGCCTTTCCGGGAAAGATCAACACTCCGATTTCCTTAAGCGCACTTGGGAAAGACGGAAATGCACACGGAGAAATGGACCACAACCAGGAAACAGGAATGCCTGTGGAGCAATGTGTTTCGATCCTGTTAAAAGCCGTTGAAAAAAAGAAAAAAGAAATCCTGATCGGGAATAAAGAAATCAATGCCGTGACACTGAAACGGTTCTTCCCGGGCTTATTCTGGAAGATTATTGCGAAGCAAAGCGCTACTTAGAGGATTTTAAGACATCAGGATATTAGGACATTAAGACTTCTAATTTGAATCTTAACATCCTAAAATCTTAAAGTCCTGAAGTCTAAATAATACCTTTCTCCATCAAAAACTTAGCTACATTCGTTTCAATGCGCTTGTTGATATTGGAAGTATCGCCTTTTTCAAAGGGTTTTCCGGTAATTTTCTCGTACAATTCGATGTAACGCTCCGTGATCGTATCTACAAATGAATCCGGCATTTCCGGCATCACCTGTCCTTCCAGTCCCTGGAATCCGTTCTCGATCAGCCACTGACGCACAAATTCTTTCGAAAGCTGGCGTTGATTCTCTCCTTTTGCCTGACGCTCTTCGTAGCCATCTGCATAAAAGTAACGGGACGAATCCGGTGTGTGGATCTCATCGATCAGGATCACTTCTCCGTTGCGGATCCCGAATTCATACTTCGTATCCACCAGGATCAATCCTCTTTCGGCTGCCATTTCCGTTCCACGCTGGAACAAAGCACGTGTATATGCTTCCATTTTCTCGTAAATATCCTGCGGAACGATACCGTTTTTCAGGATGTCTTCCCTGGAAATATCTTCGTCATGGCCTTCATCTGCTTTGGTAGCAGGTGTAATGATCGGCTCAGGGAAACGGTCGTTTTCCTTCATTCCTTCCGGCAGCGCAACACCACACAGTAAACGTTTACCCAGTGCATATTCTCTTGCAGCATGTCCTGCCAAATATCCGCGGATCACCATTTCGACACGCACGGGCTCACAAGCATACCCCACCGCAACGGAAGGATCCGGAGCACCGATCAGCCAGTTTGGAACGATATCGCGGGTTGCTTCCAGGAACATCGTTGCAACCTGGTTCAATACCTGGCCTTTGAATGGAATACCTTTAGGCAAAATGTGGTCGAAAGCAGAAATCCGGTCAGTAGCAACCATCACCATAATGTCGTTATCAATGGTGTACACTTCACGTACCTTTCCCCTGTAAAGGTTTGTTTGCTTCGGAAATTTGAAATTGGTAGTCGTAATCGTTTCGTTCAACATCATCTGCATCTTGTTATTTTCTTCTCGTTTTTGGTTTCGCTTCTTCCTCGTCCTCTTTTTCGAATCTCTTTGCTTTCTCGATTGCTTCTGCCTTATCGAATGCATCAATAATCCGTTTCACCAGGGAATGGCGGATCACGTCACTTTGCGTCAGGCGAATGATCTCTATTTCCTCTACTTCATTCAGGATATCCAGTGCATAGGATAATCCGGATTTCTGACGATGAGGTAAATCTACCTGCGACATATCTCCGGTAATCACAAATTGAGCCGTTTGTCCCATTCGCGTCAGGAACATCTTCATCTGCATCACGGTCGCGTTCTGAGCTTCATCCAGGATCACGAATGCTTTATCCAATGTTCTACCACGCATAAATGCCAACGGAGCGATCTCGATAATCCCGAATTCAAGCATATCTGCCAGCTTTTCCGGCGGGATCATGTCGCGAAGCGCATCGTACAAAGGCATCAGGTACGGATCGAGCTTTTCCTTCAAGTCTCCCGGAAGGAATCCCAGGTTCTCCCCTGCTTCTACAGCCGGTCTTGTCAAAACAATCCGCTTGACCTCCTTTGCCTTCAATGCTCTTACTGCCAAGGCAACAGCCGTGTAGGTTTTACCTGTTCCTGCCGGTCCGACAGCAAACACCATATCGCTTTTATTGACCGCCTGTACCAGTTTGCGCTGGTTGAGGGTCTTCGCTTTGATCTTCACTCCACCGTTTCCGTGAACCAGGGTTTCAGTTCCATCCGAAGAGAGCATCGCGTCACCTTCATCGAGCATGAGGTTGTCAATGTTATTCTCGGTTAGAATATTGTACTGGTTGAAATGGGCAAGGATCAATTCGAATTTCGCTTCAAATTCATCCATCACCTCCGGATCACCGGCAATAGTCAATTCATTTCCGCGGGAGTTGATCTTTAATTTCGGAAAAAAAGACCGGATGTGCTTCAAATTGGAATTGTTAACTCCAAATAACTCAGCGACATTTACCCCTTTTATTTCAATTTTCTTCTCTGTCAATGTGAATAAATCTTTTGTTTGAAAGTTCCGGTTGTATTATTAACCCTATTTTTGAAACAAATTTAATTAATTTTTCAACGGATAAGAACACGTTTATCAAATGGGAATTATCACTTTGACAACGGATATGGGATTGACTGACTACTACGTAGCGGTTCTAAAGGGAAATTTGCTCAAATTAGCCCCCCAGGTTTCTATTGTCGATATTACCCACCAGGTTCGTCCGTTCGACATTGCAGACGCGAGTTATTACATCCAGGCTTCGTTCCGCGAATTCCCGGAAGGAACGATCCATATCATCGGAGTTGACAGCGAACCGATCATCAATTCCAGCAATGGTGCTTATCCGAGTATCATGTTATTCAAAGGGCATTACTTCATTTCGAACGACAACGGGATCTTTGCTTTGATCCTCAAAGATGAACAACCGGATGGTTTCTGGAGGATCGACAACGTCCTTTCCAATCCGAAAGGTTTGCGTTTCCCGGTGAAAAACATTTTTGTCCCCACAGCTGTCCGTATTCTTTCAGGCGAATCATTGTATGAAATCGGTTCACCGGAAATATCCTGGCGAGTGGCACACACCGTGAATGCGGTAATCGAGGAAAATCTGATCAAGGGTTCCATTGTACATATTGATCATTACGGAAACGCCATTACCAATATCACCAAAGAGATTTTCAGCCGGTTTGAAGATGCTCCGTTCACGATTCTTTTCCGCAAACGCGAATATTACATCGATGAGATCTCAAGCACCTACAATGATGTGGCAGCCGGAGAGCGTTTGGCTTTCTTCAACGACAATAACCTACTGGAAATAGCCATCAATAAAGGTGCAACCGGGAACGGCGGCGGTGCGGATTCCCTTTTCGGGCTTCGTCTTTATGACCTGGTGCGTATTGAGTTTAATCCGCGCGGATCTGCTAAAACCATTGACTCGCTTTTTTAAATAGAGAATTAAGAATGTAAAATTGAACAGCACACCGGCTCCGTTCGTGTCCTTTTCAACTTTAACTTTTGACTTTTAACTTAAAACACAGCATGCTCACAAGAATTGTTAAATTAACATTCCAGGAAGAGAGAACAGCAGATTTTCTTGCTTTTTTCGACACGATCAACACACGCGTAAGTACCTTTGAGAATTGTTACGGCATGCGGTTGATGCAGGACATTCATCAACCGAATATTATTTTCACTTACAGTAACTGGAAAGATGAAAATGCGTTAAATGCTTACCGGGATTCGGAGTTATTCGGTGGTGTCTGGTCTACCATCAAACCGTGGTTTGGCGGAAAACCGGAAGCCTGGAGTGTGGAAACCTATTTTGAAGATGGAACTTTTTCACCCAACCATCTGCCCGAATAAACGTTTATAGCTATTCGAACAATAAACAGATTCTCAATATTGTTCTTATTTTTGCCGAAGTTAATAAGATATGAAAGCACTTTACTGGAAAGAGATCAGGAGTTTTTTAGGCTCCGTAATCGGGTATATTTTCATTGTCATTTTCCTGGTGTTTACCGGGATAATGCTTTGGTTGGTCAGCGGGCCGTCCAATTTACTGGAAGGTGAGGAAGCGGATATGATCCCGTTTTTCAACGTTGCACCGTATGTATTATGCGTCCTGATCCCTGCGATTACCATGCGTATGATCGCGGAAGAACGAAAATCGGGTACGATTGAATTACTTTTCACACGGCCGATTACCGATTTCCAGATTATTGCTGCCAAATACCTTGCGGGCGTGACCCTGCTGGTGATCTCACTTCTCCCTACGTTGATTTACTATTACAGCATGGTCAGTTTGGGAGCAGATGCTTTCGACGAAGATGGATTTTCCAAAACCGTTATTGACGAAGGGGCAACCTTCACTTCTTACCTTGGATTGGTTTTGCTTGGATCTTCATTGATTGCGATCGGGATTTTTTCCTCTTCGATTACCAGTAACCAGATCGTTTCGTTTATCATTGCGATGTTCCTTTGCTGGTTGTTCTACGACGGGTTTGATCAACTCGGATCATTCAACCTCATGGGCGATTTTGACATCGTGTTCCAATATTTAGGACTCTGGTCGCATTATACCAGTATCAAAAAAGGAGTGATCGACACCAGCGACCTGATCTATTTCTTCGGGATGATTGCAATTTTCTTAGCTGCAACCCTTACTGTTGTTAAATCTTTGAAACGATAACCCGATGGCTGAAACGAATAACAAAATGAAAAAGTTTTACAATTGGATCTTACTTGGGATCATCGTAGGAGTTGTCGTTTTCCTGAATATCATCGGGACATTCATTTACTCCCGGATAGACATGACGGAAGATGAGCGTTACTCACTTTCGCAAGGTTCCATTGAATTCCTGGAAAAAATGACGGTCAATGAAGCTGGTTCCAAGAAAAACGAAAAAGGAAACCGTCTTTATATGAAAATATACCTGGACGGGAAGTTACCTGCGGAGATCAAACGATTCAGAAATGCTATTGAAGACAAACTGGAAGAGTTCAAAGCAATTGCAGGAAGCCGCATCGAATATGAATTTATAGATCCGCTACAAGGAACAGAAACTGAGCAAAACTCCTTGTTCCAGATATTATACAGCAAAGGAAAAGGGATTATTCCGTTGGAAATCCTTTACCAGAAAGACGGTTCTCAATCTCAAATGACGCTTTGGCCGGGTGCTGAAATCGAATACGAAGGTTTTACAAAACACTACGTTCAGTTGCTTCCGGGTTCACCGCAAGGCCAGCCTGTACAATTATCAAAAGAATTCTCCGAAACAACGATCCAGAACTCCATCAACAACCTGGAGTATATGCTGATCTCAGCTTTGAGAAGAACCATTCAAAAGAGAAAACCGCGAATTGCCTTTATCGGCGGACATGGAGAATTGCGTTTCCAGGAAACACAGCGTGTACGCACTCTGTTAGACCCTTACTATTCGGTGGAAGACGTTATTTTGAAAGATTCCCTGAGAGCATTGGACGGATTTACCGGTGTAGTCATTGCACGACCAAGATCAGCTTATTCAGACAAGGACCTGTATATCCTGGACCAGTTTGTGATGCGCGGCGGACGTATGATGTGTTTCTTCGATAAATTGACTTTCTCGCAGGATTCATTGAACCGCACCGGAATGGTCAGTACCGTCAGAACCCAATTGGGACTTGACAGACTGCTCTTCGATTACGGGATTAAAACCGACGACAATTACATCATGGACGTGCGTTGCGCACCGATCCAAACGCCATTTGCGAAACAAAGTATCCTGCCGTGGTTCTTCTACGTTGCTGCCACACCGACCAAACACCCGATTGCACGGAACATTGAACCGGTGATGCTGCGTTATGCTTCACAGGTGCAATTAATCCCGAATGACAAACGATTGGTTTCCCCGATACTTACCAGTTCAACCAATTCACGTGTGAGTGGAATGGCTCCCATGCTGAGTCTTGCAATCCCGATGAATTACGGGAAAGTTCCGATTTTAGCTGACAATCCCACTTCCGAAAGAAATAAGATTTGTATGGCCGGAATGTCGGAAGGAAAATTTGAATCCCATTTCAAGAACCGCCTGACAGAAGAATTTGCAAAAAACCCGGAATCCGGATTCCTGGCAGAAAGCAGCGAGGAAGGAAAAGTACTGGTGGTTGCCAACGGGTCGTTCATTGCGAATTATTACGATTCCATGCCGGCTAAAACCGGGAACAAGATGATGTACCGCCCGATCTCGTTCAACAACCTGCGTTACGACGAAGTAATGGCACAAATGCGTATGCAGCCGCTGATCTACGGAAACCAGGAGTTCTTCCAGAACATGGTGGATTACATGATGGGAGATAATTCCGTATTGGACATCCGAAGCAAACAAATTGATATTCATCCGATCGACAGAGAGAAAGTGAAAGATCAACGCTCAAAATACATCCTGATCAACATTGCCCTGCCTTCATTACTGATTATTTTATTAGCAATTTTATTATTTTACTTGCGTAGACGACGATACGCACGTTCTTAAACAATATGAAAAGAATTATCATCATCATTTTGGGAATCGGGCTCCTGGTAAGCTTAGGAATTTTCACTACACGTCTGATCAATAACAGAGGGAAATCAGACGAAAAACTGGCAGCATTCAACTTTGACATCAAGGACACAGCTTCCGTAAACAAAATCATCATCACCGAAGCAAACGGGATGGAAATGACCCTGGTACGTTCCGGAAAATCCTGGACGGATGACAAAGGGCAATGTGTACAGCCAATCCAGGTGTTCAATATCCTGGAAGCACTCTACAATGTCCGTTTCAAAGGATACGTGCCCGAAAACGCCGTTAAAACAGTTATTAACCGTATTTCAACGATCGGGATCAAAGTGCAGTATTTCCAGAATGACGACTGGAGTAAAACCTGGTACATCGGGGGATCCACTTCCGACCATCACGGAACTTACATGCTGGTTGAATCCGAAGAAGCAGGAAAAAGTGACCTTCCGGTTATTGCCGAGATCAAAGGAATGAAAGGAATTATTGAACCGCGCTTTTTTGCAGATCCGCGCAAATGGCAGTGTTCCGGAATTTTCGCATACCAAATGGACGAAATTGCGGAAGTCAACGTGAAATTCCCTGAAAGACCTGACAGAAGCTTTGAGGTACGTAAGATCAAACAGGATTATTTGGTGAAATTCGGTGGGAAATACCTGACAACACTTGATACCAACATGGTCTACCGTTACCTGTTGAACTACAAGCGTATCAACTTTGAGAACCCGAATTACAGCCTGAACGAAAAACAATTAGACAGTCTTAAAAAATCACAGCCTTTCTGTGAATTAAGTGTCCGCACCACCAAAGGTGAGAAACAAAAACTGCGCATGTTCCGCATCAAAGCAACCGGTGAGGAAGGCATTGACGATGTGGATGATTTCGGAGACAAAGTGACTTACGATATTAACAGATTCTGGTGTGAACTCCCAAGCGGACAAGTCGTTAAATGTCAGTATTTCGTCTTCAACCCTTTAATCATGGGGCATATCTACTTCAATCCGAACAGGTACGCGAATCGCCCACAGAGTTAATATCTCGTTGAAAACTGCCAGGAAAGAGTTTGATTTTCACCGGTTCATCGGGTGAATAATTGGTATATTTGTTTCCGTAAATAACCAAACAGTATGAATTTTATCGTATCCAGTACGAATTTACTACGTCATCTTCAAAGCATTAGCGGCGTTTTAAGCACCAGCAATACTTTGCCGATCCTCGACAACTTTTTGTTCAACATTTCAGACAGCCAGCTGATTATTTCGGCTTCTGACCTGGAGACCACGATGCAAACAACGATGGAAGTTGAGGCAACCGAATCAGGTAAAGTGGCCATTCCTGCTAAAATGCTTTTGGATGTTCTGAAAAACCTTCCGGACCAGCCTTGTACGTTCAAGATCGATCCGGCATCATTCGGAGTGGAGATCGCTTACGATAACGGTAAATCAAAAATGGTTGGGTTCAACGGGGAAGAATTCCCGAAAACTCCCGGTATTGAGAACAGTACAAGCATTCGTATTTCAGGTGAGATCATTTCAAGCGCAATCAACAAAACGCTTTTTGCAGCAGGAAATGACGATTTGCGCCCGGTAATGAGCGGTATGTACTGCCAGTTCAGCCCTTCGGATATTACATTCGTGGCTACTGATGCACATAAACTGGTTCGCTACCGCAGAACAGACGGACAGGCAACAGGAGGTTCCGCATTCATCCTTCCTAAAAAACCATTGAACTTATTGAAGTCAAACTTACGTGGTGACGAAGAAGTTCAGGTAGAATACACGGATTCCAATGCGATCTTTACCTTCAACGACATCGTTTTGATGTGCCGTTTGATTGATGGAAAGTACCCGAATTACGAAGCGGTTATCCCGAAAGAAAACCCGAATATTTTGATCGTTGACCGTTTGCAGTTCCTTGGAGCTATCAAGCGTGTTTCGATCTTCGCCAATAAGACAACACACCAGGTGAAACTGAAAATTGCAGGAAGTGAATTAAACATTTCTGCGGAAGACCTGGATTTCTCCAACGAAGCAAATGAGCGCCTGACGTGTAACTACGACGGGACGGATATCGAAATCGCGTTCAACAGCCGTTTCTTAATGGAAATGCTGAACAACATCGACGCATCGGAAGTGAAAATTGCCATGAGCGAGCCAAGCAGAGCAGGTTTATTGATGCCGAATACTTCGGACAACGAACACGAAGACATTTTAATGCTCGTGATGCCTGTAATGATCAACAGATAAGCATTTCTATTTAATTGATAATCAATAAGGGCGGAAAAAATTTTCCGCCCTTCGTTTTTTCGAAGCTTTTTTGGCACGAATTTTATTAGACATCTAATTATAAAATTCAAAGTCATGAAAAAGATTTACTTCACATTCGCACTCGTACTTTTAACCTGTACACTCGCACATGCTTCTGAATTAGTTTTGCGGGTAAACAAGAAAGGACAATTCACTGTCAGCGCTTCTAACCAAACGCAAACAAACAATGTTAACACTTACCGTTTCTACGATTTATTCGGCGGAATGACCCAGGTGAAAGTAGTAGACAAACTGAACGGCCAGGTACTTTTCAAAAACAACCTGGATATTCCCGAAGGAATGCAGGTGACTGCGGAACTGGATGCATACGGGACGATGAACATCATTTCAAGCACCCCGTTAACTACATACAACGGAGGCGGGAACTGGAACAACAACAATACTGTAGGAACAGTGAACTACGGAAACAACGGTTACGGAAATTACGGTCATGATCATTGCGGGACCTACCCGAACAACACCGGAGGATATTACAACCAGGGAAATAACAACCTGTATTTTAACCAGTTTTTGAGCAGCCTGCGCGCTGAGAGTTTTGACAGCAACCGTTTGAAGAGTGCAAGAGCATACGCTGCAAAAACAAACCTGTCTGCATACCAGGTCAAAGAAATTGCGGCAACTTTCACCTTCGACAATAACCGCTTAGATTGGGCAAAAACAGCGTACAAGAACTGTTATGACAGAGAAAACTACTTCCTGTTGCGAGATAGCTTCACGTTCGTTTCCAATTACAACGACCTACAGGATTACGTCAGCAAACAATAAAAGCAAACCCCATTTTGATGAATCCATCAAAATATATCCAATACCAACCCGGAATGTCGGACCCCACAGGTTCGACATTCCTTTTTTATGCCGTGAAATTGAGCAAAAATCACTATCTTTGAATCTCATAACTAGCTATATGAAAGAACAAAATTTAGTTGATTTAGAAGCTGCGTTTAACGAAAAGCTGAAGAATGACATTCGCATTGAGCCGAAAGACTGGATGCCGGATGCTTACCGCAAAACATTGATTCGTCAGATCTCACAGCACGCACATTCCGAAATTGTCGGGATGCTTCCGGAAGGAAACTGGATTACGCGTGCCCCGAACTTAAGACGTAAAGCTGTTTTATTGGCTAAAGTTCAGGATGAAGCGGGTCATGGGCAATACCTGTATAGTGCCATGGAAACATTGGGAGCTTCCCGCGAGGAAAGCATCGATGACATGCACACAGGAAAAGCAAAATACTCTTCGATCTTCAATTATCCAACCTTAACCTGGGCCGATATGGGCGCAGTTGGCTGGTTAGTTGACGGAGCTGCAATTATGAACCAGGTTCCACTGTGCAGAACATCTTACGGTCCGTATGCACGTGCCATGGTTCGTATCTGTAAAGAAGAATCTTTTCACCAGCGCCAGGGATATGAGATCATGTGTACTTTGATGAAAGGTTCCGAAGATCAAAAAGCAATGGCACAGGATGCACTGAACCGTTTCTGGTGGCCGGCATTGATGATGTTCGGACCAAGTGATGCGGATTCAACTCATACACAGCAATCAATCGACTGGAAAATCAAACGCCATACAAACGATGAACTGCGTCAAATGTTCGTAGATGCATCTGTTCCGCAGGCAGAATTGATCGGGTTGACTATCCCGGACAAAGACCTAAAATGGAATGAAGAAAGAGGTCATTATGATTTCGGCGAGATCAACTGGGACGAATTCTGGCAGGTAGTCAGCGGTAACGGACCATGTAATGCAGAGCGCATCGCCACCCGACTGAAAGCGAAAGAAGACGGTATGTGGGTTAGAGAAGCGGCAATGGCACATGCAGAAAAGAAAAAAGCAAAAAAAGCATCTTAAATATCAGAAAGAAATGGCAGGAACAGAATGGCCTTTATGGGAAGTTTTTATCAGAAGTAAACAAGGATTGAGTCACAAACACGTAGGAAGTATTCATGCTGCAGATGCTCAAATGGCAGTTGACAATGCGCGCGATGTGTACACCAGACGCAGTGAAGGAATTTCGATTTGGGTAGTGGAATCTTCCCAGGTATTCGCTTCAGATCCTTCGGATTCGGATGCATTGTTCGAACCGGCTAACAGTAAAATCTATCGCCACCCGACTTTTTACGAAGTACCTGACGGGGTTGGACACATGTAATATTTAGACGTCAGACCAAAGACATAAGACGACAGACCAAGTTCTTGTCTTCTGGTCTTTAGTCTCCTGTCTTTAGTCTCTAAAAAATGAAAAACAACTTATTTACATATACATTACGCATTGCTGATGACAGCCTGATCTTAGGGCAGCGTCTTTCCGAATGGTGTGGTCACGGACCGATCATCGAAGAAGACATTGCTTTAACGAACATTGCTTTGGACCTCATCGGTCAGGCAACCAGTTTACTGGAGTATGCGGCAAGTGTGGAAGGCAAAGGAAGAACAGCTGACGACCTGGCTTTTTTAAGATTTGAGAATCAGTATTTCAACACGCAGCTGGTAGAACAAAGGAATGGTGATTTTGCCGTTACAATTGTACGCCAGTGGATTTTAGACACTTTCCGTGTTCCGTTTTACGAAGCTTTACAGCATTCCAAAGACGCACAATTGGCAGCAATTGCTGAAAAATCCCTAAAAGAAACCAAATACCACTGGAAACATTCTTCCGAATGGATGATCCGCATGGGGGACGGTACAGAAGAATCAAATAAGCGTGTGAATGACGCATTGCAGCTTCTTTGGAAATTCTCCGACGAATTGTTCTACATGGATTCGGTTGACCAGGAATTGATCGCGGAAGGAATTGCCATTGACTTGGAAACACTGCGCCCAGCTTTCAACGAACGCATTCAACTGGTATTGCAGGAGGCAACTCTGCAGTTACCGGATTCAAAATGGAAACTGAACGGCGGAAGACAGGGAAGACATACCGAGCATTTCGGTCATTTACTTGCGGAAATGCAGTACATGCAGCGTGCTTATCCCAACATGGAATGGTAAATGAAACGACCATATGGAATTATTTAGAAGAAGTACCGGATCCTGAAGTTCCGGTACTTTCTGTTATTGACCTGGGGATCGTTCGCGCAGTAAAGGTTCTTTCCGAAACGGAGGTCGAAATTACCATCACTCCCACCTATTCAGGTTGCCCGGCCATGGATTTCATCGAAAAGAACATCCGTGAGGTGCTTTCGGAGAAAGGAATTGAGACGATACACGTAAAAACCATTCTTGCTCCGGCCTGGACAACAGACTGGATGAGCGAAGCCGGGAAAGAAAAACTGCTGGCATACGGAATTGCGCCACCGGTGAATGAAGTCGATAAATTGGTTTTGTTCGGGGATGCTCCGGTAGTAAAATGTCCGCAGTGCCATTCTGAAAACACTAAAATGCTGAGCCAATTCGGAAGTACGGCATGTAAAGCATTGTACCAGTGCACTGATTGCCTGGAACCTTTCGATTATTTCAAATGCCTGAGATAAGCAAAAATTAACCCTTTTTAATCAATGTGTTATTTGTAGGTTACGCTTCGTAACTGACAATATTCAACTAGTGCATTATCAAATAATTATTCTCATTAATGCGTATCTTTGCGCCGATTGAATGATCGACTACACATTTATGGAGACGAAATTTACCTGTATGCAAGTGATTGATTTGCTGTTGAGTGATTTATCGCAAGATACGTCTTCGGCACTTGTAAGTCACCGGATAATTCCACTCCCCGATCTTCATCTTAAACTTAATTTTTTCATGACATGATCAAATTGAGTTTCTTATCCGTAATCACCTGTTTGTTTCTGAGCACCTTAACTTATGCTCAAGCACCTGCTTCACCACCTGCCGGAACAACTATTTCCCCAAGCTCTGCAACTCCCTTTGCTTATGCTTTAACCGGAGGATTAACGTATTCGTACACCAATTCTTCCTGGCCGGCATTCAACACGAATTGTTACGCATTTGCTATCAATGATACCTTGTTCGGTGCAATAAACGGTTTCAACCCAACCCCTAATGGCGGGCCTTGTTCCGGAATGTCGAACCTGGTCTACAATACCGGGATGTCAAACCTGGCAGCAGGCGTTATTGTTTACACTGGTACAACCAACTACCGATACCGGAATATCAGCAATGTATTTGTAACGACCATTGTTCCGGTTCGTGCAACGGTGACCTTTTCCGCTCCTGTGATCTATTATCCGAACAATACTTTTGTTTTACCCGTAACGGGGAATTTTTCTTACTCGGTACTTTTTGAATCCTTATCCCCAACGGACGCACAATACAGCAGCGGAACGGGAAACACCTGGACACCTTCGAAAACGCTGTTCAACAACCTGATCACGGATGTCAATCATTCGATCTGTGTCCATTTCACCCCGGGGAGTTTTACCCTGAATACCGTAGCGGCAACTACTGCACCCAGCGGAATTATCTGCCAGGGAGGGAATATCCAGTTAACAGGCGGCGGATCGGGGAATAACCTGACATTCAACTGGACCGGCCCGAACAGCTTTACCAGTAACAATTCAAATGCAACGATTTCCAATGCCAGTGCAAGTAATTCGGGAACCTATTCGCTAACTGCAACGGATGATATCGGTTGTGCGAATACCGCTCAATCGGTCATTACGGTTCAGCAATTACCACAGGCATCCGCAGGAGGAACTTCCGTTATTTGTGTTAACAGTACGGCAACGGTAAGCGGTGCTTCTGCTTCAAACGGTACTATTTCCTGGACACATAACGGAAGCGGATCATTATCCAATGGAAATACGCTCACTCCAACTTATACGCCTTCTTCTTTTGATGCCGGACATACCGTAGTTCTAACGCTCACAAGCACCAGTAATAATTCCTGTGCACCGGCATCGGCTCAGGCCTCCTACCATATTATTGTTGAAGGAACCCCGATTGCTACAGACGGAGTAAGCAGTTCAATCTGTTCAACTTCCGGATTTACGGTAACAACTGCAACTGCACAATTCGGGACCATTTCCTGGACCCATAACGGGAGTGGGACGCTAACAAATGCCAATACCGCTTCTCCTACTTACACACCAAGCTCGCTTGACAATGGAAACACGGTTGTTCTTACACTCACCGTTACCAGCAATAACAGCTGTGCCCCGGGAATTGCACAAACCTTCCACGTTTTAAACATTACTCCTCTTCCTGAGGCGGTGGCGGGCGGTATTGCTACGGTTTGTCAGAACAGCTCCTATACCGTATCCGGTGCTTCGGCAAATTACGGAACGGTTAGCTGGACTCATGACGGAAACGGAACTTTGACCAATACAGCCACGCTTACCCCGACTTATACTCCCGATCCGGGAGATTTGGGAACTATCGTAACACTCACCCTGACCGTTACCAGTAACTCAACTTGTGCAACTTCAACTGCAAGTGCCGATTACTCACTTACAGTGCAGGGATTGCCCACCGCAGCGGTTTCCGGTTCTTCTACCATTTGCTCGAATTCAACAGCAACGGTTTCCGGTGTCAGTGCATCGAACGGAACTAGTTCATGGACACACAACGGAAATGGAATTCTCAGCAATGCTACGGGCTTAAGCCCAACTTATACACCTTCGGTATTGGATGCGGGAAATACCGTATTCCTTACGCTCACCGTTTCAAGCAATAATTCCTGCGCTCCTTCTTCCGCAACAGCAGTTTATGCCGTACATGTGGATCATTTGCCCACAGCAACTACCGGAAGCAATGTCACCATCTGTGAAAGCAGTCCTCATCTTGTAACAGGTGCTACATTTGATTATGGAACCGCCAATTGGATACACAATGGTTTCGGTACGATAACAAACGGAACTACCAATTCACCCACTTATACTCCAGCTCCACAGGATGCCGGAACCGCAGTGACTTTAACACTGAACGTAACCAGTAACAATGCCTGCGCTCCGAATGTTTCAAACAGTCAACTTATTTTGAATGTGCAGCACGCACCTGTCGCCGTTGCAGGAGGAAGCACTACTGTCTGCGTAACAACTCCCGCTCCTGTAACAGGAGCAACAGCTACATTCGGAACCATTAACTGGACGCACAATGGCGGTGGAACCCTGAGCAATGCAACAACTTTAGGTCCGGTTTACCAACCGGTTGCATCTGATATCGGGAACTCGATTACACTTACTTTGACAGTGACCAGTACCAACAGCTGTGCTCCCCAAATCGCATCAGCAAATTATACGGTTACAATCGACCCGCTTCCGCTGGCAACAGCCGGAGGTTCTGCAATTATTTGTGCAAATGGAAGCGGAACAGTATCCGGAGCTTCGGCTTCAAACGGATCAATTAACTACTGGACAAGTAATGGTTTAGGTACGATCTCCGATCCAACCACCACCACTCCGACCTATTTTCCTTCTTCCATTGAAGCCGGAAGTACAGTAACATTGACCATGGAGGTGGAAAGCAATAACACCTGTATTCCTGCAAACAGCTTTGCAACTTATACTTTCCAGATCGATGGTCCACCGTCCATCCAGGTCACTACCACCCAGGATACACTTTGCCCGGGAGCTACAAAAGTGATCGCAGGTGTGACTACTCAATATGGAATTCCTTCCTGGTCGCACAACGGTACCGGAACACTTTTCAACGAAAACACAGACTCGCCAAGCTATACAGCCAATATAGGCGACCAGGGAAATACGGTGACTTTGACACTCACTCATACCAGTAACAACGGATGTGCTCCGCAGACAGCAGTAGCTGCAATCCAGGTTTATGTGGAAGCAAGCGCGGATATTCCGAATATTACGGTGACTAATCTGAACCATGTGCGTTGTCACGGAGATCATTCAGGAAGCGTTACTCTGGAGGTTAACGGCGGTGCTCCGCCCTACTCCTATGATTGGAGTTCGGGGGCGACCACCCAGAATTTAACAAATGCACCGGAAGGAATCCATGTCGTTGATATTACTGACAGTCATGGTTGCATTGCTTCGGATACCTTTCAAATTACCGAACCGACTGAACTGATCAATTTACCGACCATCGTGCCTGTGGACTGTTCCGGATTATCTGAAGGAAGTATCAGCGTTTCTGCATCAGGCGGAGTTGATCCGTTTCAATACTTCTGGCCTGCATTGAATGAAAATTCACAAGTAATTTCCGGGATTCCTTCAGGAGATTATACTATTTCCATAACAGATGGAAACGGTTGTAAACTGACAGAAATTATCACACTCGGAACAAGCGGTTCATTAACGGTTGAAGCGACTCCGGATGTTATGAGTGTCAATATCGGGACCGAAATTCCGTTTACAGTTACGGGAGCTGCCAATTATGCCTGGTCACCAAATCAATATTTGTCCTGTAATGACTGTGAGTCACCGGTTTGTGTTCCATCTTCTTCGATCACTTATTTTGTTACAGGTTCTGATCCGAACGGATGCACCGGAACGGATACGGTTGTTATCCAGGTATACGTCGATTGCCATAATTTATCCCTTCCAAATGTATTCTCGCCGAATAACAGTGGTCCGGAAGTTAACAATACCTTCGGCTTACTGGGAACTTTACCTTGTTTGGAAACTTACCAGCTCCTGATTTTCAACCGTTGGGGCGAACAGGTTTTTGAAACACAAACCACCGAATTGCAATGGGACGGAACCTTCAAAGGAAAACCTCAGAATTCGGGGGTGTATTTCTATCGTTTGGACATGAAACTGGTCAACGGGGAAGAAGTGAAAAAATCAGGTAACCTCACTTTAGTCAGATAATATGAAAAAGCTATCCGTTTATTTGTTGCTTCTGACCCAGGTCATCGTAAAAACCAGTTCGGCACAGGACACTCATTTTGCGCAGGCTGAATATGCCCCGATGCTTTTAAACCCGGCTTTGGCAGGAGCTTTTTCCCACATGCAGCTAATCGCAAACTACCGCAATCAATGGAATAGCATTGCTTCTCCTTACCAGACGATTGCTGCGTCATTTGATGTGAGACTACAGCGAATAGATTCGGATAAAAACAGTTTCCTTGCACTTGGCGTGAACTTCTACAACGATGTTGCCGGAGATTTGAAAGTGACAACCAATCAGGCAAGCCTGGATTTGGCATATCATATTAAAATGGGCCGTTACAGTGTACTGAGACTTGGGATTTACGGAGGAATGAACCAACGGCTACTCGATCCGGGCAGGGGAAATTGGGCCAGTCAGTTTGACGGCGATGCGATCAATCCCGCCATTGCGAGCGGTGAAAGTTTCGGTTCCTACAATCATGTTTTTATGGATGCCGGTGCGGGGGTTGTTTATACATTCCGGAAAATGAAGTATTCCGTTAATAATAACATCAACAACCACGTGAATTGCGGACTTGCGGTTTACCATGCCAACCAGCCTTCGTCTTCTTTTATCTCACTTCCGGATGATAAACTTGCAATGCGTATTTCCGGGTTCGTTAACAGCTCATTCAATATTCCAACTACTCCATTGGCGATCCAACCGGCCGTTTATGTTCAGTTACAGTCGAAATATTCGGAGATTTTGTTCGGAACTTACCTGCGTTACAATATCCGGGAAGCCTCCCATTTTACAGGATCTATCAAACCGGTTGCAGCTGCCCTTGGCTTATTCAGCCGCTACAAAGATGCTTTTGTTGCAAAAGGATATTTCCAGTACAATCAATTCTCTGTCGGAATGGCGTATGATTTTAACCTTTCCCGCCTGACCCCAGTTTCCAAATCCCGTGGAGGATTTGAACTGTTCCTTCGTTTTAGCCTGGATGACCGGTTGAATAATCCTTCTCTTTGGTAAGGAAAAACTACCAAGCGCACGAAGAATATTTGTTAAACAAAAAAGGCATCTTGCGACACCTTTAATCTTTGTAATTTTCTATCTGGGAAAGTCATTTTATTTCACCGTCGAGGATATCATCTGCTACTGTAACGGGCTGCTTAAATCGATTGTGCCTGGTCGTATTGACTGCGTGTTTGATATTCACAATTAAAAAATAAAGGAACGCTAAACGGATAAGAAAAGCCAGGATAATGAAAATATTTCCGGACAATACTCCCAGCAGAGCAAAGAGCGTCCAAAAACAAAACATCGAGAATCCCAGGTAAAAGGCCCATGGCTTGGATTGGTTGGTGAAAACCGCTGCAATCATATACACCGCAATAACTGAAAAATTGATTATAGTAACAATAGAAGCTACCGACATATCCACTCCGAAATAGATTCCGTCCATCAAGCTTGAAATGATCGCAAAAACAGCAATCATCCAGAAAAAAGAACTCGCTCCCTTCAGTTGTTTTGCCGGATGTGAAACATTGTTCTCGCAGTGATACCCGCCAACTATAACATCCAGTGTAATGGGTTTAGCTGATAATTTCAATTCTATTTCACCCAGCTCTTTTGTTTGGTATTTCACGCCGTTTTTCAGTTGTGAAACACCTTCGTGTGTACAAATTAATTGGTCCTGGTAATAGATTTCTATATTCCGGTACCCGCGGGTCCACATTGCTTTTAGTGTTTCTCCGGGAAACTGTGTTATGCGGTATTTTTTCTCAAAATCCATCAATCGATATGGGGTTGGTTTTCATTAAAAAAGGCATCCGTTACTAAACGAATGCCTTCAAAACTATACAAATATTTGTGTTTATCCTAAGAACGGATACTTATAATCTGTTGGCGGAACAAATGTTTCTTTGATCGTTCGGGCAGAAACCCAACGTAACAAGTTCATTGAAGCTCCGGCTTTATCGTTTGTACCTGAACCTCTTGCACCACCGAATGGCTGCTGACCAACAACCGCTCCCGTAGGTTTGTCATTGATATAGAAGTTACCAGCAGCGTTTTCCAATGCTTTTGTTGCCACCTGGATCGCGTAACGGTCATTTGACATGATTGAACCTGTCAACGCATATTCGGAAGTTTCATCCAACAACTTCAACGTTGCTTCGAAATCGTTTTCAGGATAAACGTAGATCGTCAATACCGGTCCGAAAATCTCTTCAGATAAGGTTCTGAATTTCGGGTTAGTTGTTACAATTACTGTAGGATCAATGAAATACCCATTCGATTTATCGTAAGAACCACCTACGATGATTTCCGCATCGGATTGCGATTTTGCGTAGTCGATGTATTCTGCGATCTTATCAAATGCACGCTCACTGATCACTGCATTGATGAAATTCGAAGAATCTTCCGGAGATCCTATTTTGAATGATTTCACCTGGCTCACCAAAATTTCTTTTACATCATTCCAAAGGTTTGACGGAACGTAAGAACGGGAAGCCGCAGAACATTTTTGTCCCTGGAATTCGAAAGCACCTCTGGATAATGCAGTTGCCACTTCCGCAGCATTTGCACTCTTATGTACCATCACGAAATCTTTTCCTCCGGTTTCACCCACGATACGCGGATATGTTCTGTAGTTTTCGATGTTGTTCGCGATATCTTTCCACAATTGGCGGAAAACTCCTGTTGAACCCGTAAAATGCAATCCTGCAAAATGCTTGCTCTTAAAAATCACATCACCGGCAACCTGCCCGCTAACTGAAACCATGTTGATTACCCCGTCCGGAACTCCGGCTGCACGGAATACTTCCATGATTACCTGTGCGGAATACATTTGCGTCTCAGCAGGTTTCCAAACAATCACGTTCCCCATCATTGCCGGAGCAGCACATAAATTCGCCGCAATGGAAGTAAAATTGAATGGAGTCAATGCAAAAACGAATCCTTCCAATGGACGGTATTCCAATCGGTTCCACATTCCCGGTAATGATTCCGGCTGATCTTTGTAAATCTGTGTCAGGTACTGAACGTTGAAACGGAAAAAATCGATCAACTCACACGCCGCATCGATTTCTGCCTGCATGACGTTCTTGGACTGTCCCAACATGGTTGCTGCGTTCATTTTATTTCTGAAAGGACCAGCCAATAGATCTGCTGCCTTCAAAAAGATCGCTGCACGCTGTTCCCAAGGCAGGTTAGCCCATTGCTCACGTGCATTCAACGCCGCATCAATTGCCTGGGAAACATGAGATGCATCCCCTACATTGAAATGTCCCAACACTTTTTTGTGATCGTGTGGAGGCGACATCGGCTTTTTATTATTCGTTCTAACCAATTCCGAACCGATATACATCGGAACATCGATCGGGTCCTGGTTCAGGAGTTTTTTATATTCTGAAATCAGAGCGGTATGTTCGGCGCTTCCCGGAACATATGCCTTTACCGGTTCGTTGATTGCTTTTGGAACCGTAAATAATGCGTTTGACATAGTATATATTTTTGCATTACAAATGTACACATTCTGCTTTGAGTTCACACAGTTGATTCACTCCATATTCTTGAACTTCCATGGTTAATTTAAAAGATTGTTTTATGTTTGGAGTATTCTTATTTGTACACACTTATGAAGATAACCGCATTCACTATTCTACTGGTATCGCTATTCCATTCTTTTTCCTTCTCACAATCAGGTAATCCCAAAAAACAATGGGAACAACTGACGAACGGAAGTGGAAGTGAACGCATTGAAGCTGCCAAAATACTGATTCTTTATTACCAGTCAGAATCTGTTGACTCGCTGCGGATAGTCGGTGAAACACTTTTCTTTTACGGGATCGATAATCATTACCAGCCGGCCATTGAATTCGGGAAAATCACGTTAGCTGAATTCTATGTCATGATCGGCCGGATCAACGACGGAATCGTGATGGCCAAAGGGTTACTTCCACACTTGCAGGAACGCGGTGATATGAAGTTGCTAAGTTACGTTTGCCGCATCATTGCTTCGGGATACCGGAAACTGGACGATGGAAACTCTTCGATGCTTTGGGCTAAAAAGGCGATCGCATATACCAGGGATGACCCGGAATCCACGGATAAAACGGAAGGAATGATTTCCCTGGCGGAAGCATATCTTTTACAGAACAAGGAAAAACTGGCAATCGAAACATTTAACAGTCATATTTCCAAAGCTGTCAAAGCAAAAAATTACCGTGGATTGAGTACCGCTTATGCCCGATTGGGTGATATTTACCGGATTTCCCAAAAATTCGACCTGGCTGAGAAGTATTTCAAGTTATCTTATGAAATGGGGCAGAAAACCAATCTCACCTCCCCGAAAGCACATGCTCTGAATAACCTGGCGATTGTTTACTTTGAAAAAGGAGACACCCTGAACGCACGCATTCATTTCCAAAAAGCGCTGGTATTGCGGGAAGCTGTTAATGACGTGAAATCGATTTCCGAAAGTTATTATAACCTGGGCGATTACTATTTCTATATGGATCACTATGCCAGCGCATTGGATTGGTACCAAAAATCGGTGGATTTAGCCAAAAGTCATTCACTGCTCAAAGAAGAGAAAGACGGCTTGCTTGCAATGGCACAGGTTTATAAACAACTGCACCAGTTTGAAGAATCGGCTTCCTACCTCGAAAAAGCTCTGACCGTTTCGAGTGATCTGAAATTGCAGCAAAACGCTGATGATGAAGACCTGACGAATTTACAGCATGAGATCTGGCGAACAGACTTTGAACAACACAAAGCGACTGAAATAAAACAGGAATCTTCCTTCCGTTTTTATTTGCTTTTAATGATCGTTATCGCGTTAGTAATCACAGTAATTCTACTGTTCATCAGACTGAAGAAAAGCAATTAATTAAAACGTTGACTGAGCGGAGTCGAGTCAACTTTTAATTCAATTTTCCAGGGAAATTCAATTGAAAAACAGGAATATCCACTTTGAACAGCTGACCTGTTTCCATGTTCTTAAATGTATAAAAACCATGCATGGTTCCCATTTCGGACTTCAACTCACAACCACTGGTGTATTGATACAACTCTCCCGATTCCAGGATAGGCTGCTGCCCCACAACTCCTTCGCCACTCACATGGATGGTTGGATTCAGGGAATCAAAAATAAACCAGTCGCGGTGAAGCAGCTGGACCGTGAATTGATTTTGATTTTCAATATCAATCCGGTAACTGAAAAAATAACTGGAGTCGGTTGTTTGCGAAACGTCTGCACGAAACTGAGTCGAAACCCGGATCAAAACTCCTTCCGTAAGCGCGGTAATCTGTGTCATATTTTTTGCACTTGTAACTAAGAAAGTTAATCACTTAAATTAAGCTGAACAAATTTTTCACATTTTTTATTGAATGATTTTAATAATTCGCAAGTAATCAGCCTGTTTCAAAAATTAACGAATAATAGGACTAAATCGTGAAAGTAGCACAGTTGTTCTACGCTTCAAGCCGAATTTAATTCTATTTTTGTATTCAAAAAAAACAGAAATGACTCCGAAGTTTCATCCTTTAGTTGTTCAGGATATCCGCAAGGAAACCGATGACACTGTTTCAATTGCTTTTGAAATCCCTTCCGAACTGACAAACGATTACCTTTTTGTTTCCGGTCAATACATCACCATCCGTAAAATCATGAACGGAGAAGAGCTTAGAAGATCCTATTCGATCTGTACTACTCCGCAGGATGGCGAATTGCGTGTTGCGGTTAAACGGGTAGAAGATGGTTTGTTCTCTTCGTGGGCAACCAGCGAGTTGAAAAAAGGAGATGTTTTGGACGTGATGACCCCAAGCGGGCATTTTCAATTGGTTCCTGAAATCGCTGCTACAAAGAATTATGCCTTGTTTGCGGCAGGTAGCGGAATCACTCCGATTATGTCAATTGTAAAAACGATCCTGAGTAACGAACCGATGAGTACGGTAGCGTTAGTCTATGGAAACAGAGGTTTTGCAAGCATCATTTTCAGAGAAGAATTAGAAGCTTTAAAAAATAAATACATCAACCGGTTCCAGTTAATTCATGTATTAAGCCGCGAAAGTTTGGGAAATCCGCTTCAAAAAGGCCGGATTGATGCAGAAAAAGTGGAATTAATCGGTCGTACATTGCTGCGTAGCGAAAAAATCGATGCGGTTTACAGCTGTGGGCCGGAAGATATGATCCATGCGGTGAAAAATGCGATGATGCAGTCGGGAGTTGCCGAAAACAAAATTCACTTCGAATTATTCGGTACCAAAACTGCCGGTTCACAGGCGAAGGTGATTATTCCGAAAGACCAGGATGTATTAGCGAAAGTAACGATTATCCTGGATGGAGATCACATCGAAGTAGACCTGAACACAGCCGGAACTTCGATCCTGGAAGCAGGCTACCAGGCCGGTGCGGATCTTCCGTATGCATGTAAAGGCGGTGTGTGCTGTACCTGTAAGGCGAAAATTCTGGAAGGAAGTGCCATTATGGACGTAAATTACGCATTGGAGAAAGACGAAGTGGAAGCCGGGTACATCTTAACTTGCCAGGCACACCCTACTTCAGAGAAATTAACAGTATCATTTGACGATTAATTATGGGTTTATTTTCCAAATTCAAGAAAGATTCCGGTTCGAAGAAATTGCGTTCGGGAATGGTTACCGTTTCGAATAACGAACGGATCACAGCTGTCGGAAGCCGGATTCATTTTGAAATCCCTGCCGACTTAAAGGACGAGTTTGTTTATGAACCGGGACAATATGTGAATGTGAATATCACTATCAACGGAACCAAACACAGCCGTTCTTATTCCATTTGCAGCGGGCCTAACGAAAATAATCTCGCGGTTGCGGTTAAAGCAATTGATAAAGGCCTTGTTTCAAATTACATTGTAAACGAATTGAAAGCCGGAGACCAAGTTGAACTGGATTTCCCGATGGGGAATTTCAAACTGGATGAGAAAGCACCGAATATCGTATGTTTTGCGGCAGGAAGTGGAATTACCCCTTTCATGTCCTTTGCAAAATCCCTGGGAGCAAACCAGAAAATGCGTTTGATCTATGGGAATTCCCGTATGGACACAGCCTTTTTCATGGACGAGATCAAAGCTTTTCCAAATGTCACTTCCACATTTTTCTTCAGCCAGGAGAAGAACGAAGGTCATTCCGAGGGAAGATTGGACAAGCACCAGGTGAGTGAACTGATCAAATCCGAATTAACCCTTTTGAGAGCAGACGGATTTTACATTTGCGGACCGGAAGAAATGATCATGGGAATCCAGGAAGTACTGAATGTTTTCGGTATTGCTAAGGAGAAAATCCACTTTGAACTATTTACAACCCCTGTTTTGATGAAACAGGAAGAAACAACGGTTGTCGGTACATTTACCGGAGTTTCCCAGGTTAGTGCGATCCTTGACGGGGAAGTGCAGCGAATTGAATTAGCTACCAACGGAAAGAGTATCCTGGATGCTTTGGACCAATCGGGAATGGATGTTCCGTTTTCCTGCAAAGGCGGTGTCTGCTGTACGTGCAAAGCAAAAATCATTGAAGGAAGCGCTCAAATGACTATCAATTACGCTTTGACTGACGAAGAAGTGAAAGAAGGTTATATCTTAACTTGCCAGGCACATCCTACCAGTGAAGTATTAAAATTGGATTTTGATGTCTAAGAATGTATTGGTGATCGGTGCAAGCCGGGGAATCGGTAAGGAACTCGTGAACCAGTTTGCTGCGAAAGATTTGGAAACCTTTGGTTTTGCACGAAGTTTAGAGAATCATTCGGAAAACAACCTGCATTTTATTCATTTGGACTTATTGAGTCCGACTATCAAATCGGATTTTGAAAAAGCTACCGAACACATTGGTCACATCGATTATTTGGTTCACAATGCCGGTTTTATTGCTGTCAAGCCTTTCCTGGAATTAACCCGGGAGGACATTCAGAATTGTTACCAGGTCAATGTGCTTTCCGTAATGGAAATTACACAAATCTGTCTTCCGAGAATGAAACGCGGCGGTCACGTTGTGATGATCTCATCGATCGGTGGTTTCCAGGGAAGTTCCAAATTTCCGGGATTGGCGGCTTATTCCACTTCCAAAGCAGCTTTGGTTTCATTAACCGAATTATTAGCCGAGGAATTTAAGAATTCGGGTGTTTCGATTAATTGCCTTTGTTTGGGAGCCGTTCAGACAGAAATGATGGAAGAAGCATTCCCGGGTTACATAGCTCCGCATCAACCGGCAGAAATTGCAGAATTCATTGTAGATTTCACGCTGAACAACGGAACGTATTTTCATGGGAAAATTATTCCTGTGAGCGTTTCTAATCCATAAAATCCCATGCAATTAGCCTTAGCGCCTTTGCAAACATATACCGATTATCATTTTCGAAATGCACATCTGGCGGTTTTTAAAGGTGTCGATAAATTCTATGCACCTTACCTGAAGATGAATAACGACGGAACGATCAAAAGCGCTCCGAAAATTGACATTCTTCCGGAAAACAATCCGCAAATAACTATAATTCCACAACTCATGGCCTGTAACGAAGCAGATTTCTTCGTGATGGCTGATTACATCGAGTCATTGGGTTACGAGGAATTGAACTGGAATATGGGGTGTCCTTACCCAATGGTCACAAACCGGAATTTGGGTGCCGGGATCCTGAACAAACCCACAGAAATCTTTCACCTGTTTGACAACATCTTCCCGAAACTCAAACTGAAATTGGGTCTTAAAATGCGGATGGGACTGGAAGATACTGCGGAAATTTTGGAGATTCTGCCTCGTTTAAACGATTATCCTTTGACGGAGATCATCATACATGCACGTTTTGCTAAACAGCTGTATAACGGAACCTGTGATCATGACCGGTTTTTAGAATGTATTTCTTTGACGAAACATCCGTTGACATACAATGGCGATATCACGACCAAAGAAGAATTCGATCTTCTGAATGAAAGATTCCCGTCGATTCAGTCGTGGATGATTGGCCGCGGTGCAATGAGTAACCCCAGCCTGTTCGAAGAAATCAAGTTCGGGACGATTGATTCCGGAGAAGTTTACAGGAACAAATTGAGTCAATTCTCCGAACATTTGACAAGTAGTCTCTTGAATTGCAATCCCGACCGGGGTTATGCACTCAGCAAAATGAAATCTTATTGGGAATATTTATCGGAAGGGCTTTCAGACGGAAAACAGCTTTACCGCAAATTGAAGAAAGCAAAATCCATTGAAGAGTTCAACGAACTACTCAAAGAAATGCTTTAGCCGAACGATATTTCCTCTCCGGCTTTCAGGTAAGTCACAAACGATGCATCGGAAGTATATTCTTTAACCGCTAACTTTTCTACCAATCCGACTCCCCTTTTCTCTTCATCATGTGTCGACAGGAATAACTTTGCCTCACACTGTTTATAGAGTAATTCAGCCTGCTTGATTCCCAAATTCACCGTACCCCCCAACCAAAAGGGCAAATGATAGCGAGTTGTGGTACTAATCAGAACATCAGCTTTAGGAATTCCCTTCACTTTTGCTCCGTGCGGTGCGAATAAGATCCGTCCGGTATCTCCTTCAATCAAATAGGCACTGTGAACCAAATCCAGCATGTTACCGGGCTTGTATTCCTCTATCCGGAACGGAGCGTCTTTCAATGGGATTAACTCCTTAAAATATTTCCATTTAGATATTATCTTGAGGATCGATTCTTTAGCAATGACCGGAATAACCGGATCAAACTGGATCAAAGTTTCCCTGTTGCAATGATCTGTAAACGGATTGGAGATAAATAAGCAGTCTGTTTCCGGTAAGGTTTTAACCGAAGGTTGCGGAGTTTGATGAAATTGTTCACTGAACAGGCGGTGCCCATCGATTTGTGATGGCGTGAACCAGGGATCTACGATGACTTTCAGATCATTTATTTCCCACAACCAGGAACAATCAGCGTTCAGCTTGTGAAATCTCATAGCATCGAAATTACTCAATTAATACCTTTTCCAAAATTTCAGGCACAAAAAAAGCCCAACCTTTTGGGTTGAGCTTTTATAAAGTATCTTCTTTTCAGATCCCGATAATCTCCGGTTCCATATTTGGGTAGTGTTTGATTCTTACTGTTTAGTATATTCAAAAGTATATAAACACAAAAAAGCCGTTCC